>Ga0224509_10000002_pt1 | contig 396040 bp, 292 predicted proteins | sample SF_Jan12_sed_USG_5_FD_170158 | JGI IMG/M metagenome (GOLD analysis project Ga0224509, IMG submission 170158) | Sediment microbial communities from San Francisco Bay, California, United States - SF_Jan12_sed_USGS_24 | ecosystem: Environmental > Aquatic > Marine > Sediment | place: USA... | reverse complement strand
GGAACACTTCGTGCATTTCATACAGGCGTACAATAACACGCCCCGAAAATGTCTGGACTTTTGGACCCCGGCAGAGGTATTTTGGAAGGAACTGTTGCACTTCAAATGTGAATTCACCTTCCCGCCTTCGCGGGAATGACACCCATAAATGGGTTTCTCGCGCTTCGCGCGCAAGAATCACGGCTGACCGTGTCATAGTGAGCGGAGTCGAACCACAGGCAAGCCTGTTTTTTGCGCTTCGCGCGCTTTTGGGTCAACGCGTGGCATAGCCACAAGAACACGGCTTGACCGTGCACCCTTCGACTGCGCTCAGGGTGACATGGGCGGGTGATAAAGAGTGCTACCCGAACACGCGCGAAGCGCGATGAAACTGGCTTTCCTGGCCTTCGACTGCGTTCAGGATTAGGTGATGAGTCGTTTTTCTTGTGATGGTCGAGTCTTCAGACTCGGCCACCACAGCCCACGCGATCTGAAGATCACGCGGGCACAAGTCACTGCCTTGATAGTCTGGTGGGCAGGACCCTTGTGATCCTGCCACGGTCAAGCCACCCATGAGCGGGTATCATGCGCTTGGCGCCTCTCGGATGTGTCGGGCGAGGTCGCCCGACACCACGCAAGCCAAACCTTTCCGTTCACCCTTCGACTCCGCTCAGGGTGAGGTGGTGGCGTGGATACCCTGCGAGGTCATACAATGTCGTCAAGTACTGTTTCACCTACAAGTCAATCGTCAGTGACTTATTCCTCGCCTTGATCGCTTCGAAGGTCACCTTGGCTTTGCCCTTGCCTCTGACAATCCACTGCACATCACGCCTACCGAAAGATGGCACACTGGTGAAAATCATGTGCGGCCGATGCTCCAGCGACGAGACTCGGTTGAGGAACCTATCCTCGATGATACCACCGGAGACAACTTCGACACCGTCGATCCTGAGGATGTCCTTACGATATATCTTGTGCCTTACGGCAGTGCTCGACAAGGTCGGGATTGCATTTCTGTTCGACGCCCGAACGCGCACACGTTTGAGACCGCCACCCAGATCCGTGACATCCAACAGCTCCAGTGAAACCACCGGTGCGTGCCGTGCCGTGAAGATCACCATCGAGGCATTACGGTGGACCATTTCAAGCATCAGAAACGGTGGTGGCATACGCGTCGTGAATGTTCGCCATCCACCTATTTCAACTTCGCCGAATTGCGGATGATCGAATTTCTTCCAGGGCGTGTACATTTCCCCCTGGGTCAAGTTATCGCTGAACAATTGCCGTTCTTCGGCGGGCGTACCGCCATAATACTGCGAGTCATCTTCATCTTCGGACTTTTTGGGTTCCTGTTTGCGGTAGCGCTCCTGCTCACTCATAAACAGTTCACCGACAAAGCCAAAGATGCCGTTGTTCGAAAACATCCATTCGTCGAAATCGCCGTGTGTGGTGTACATGTCCTGTCCACCGATTATATAATCATAACCGGGTGTGATTTTCTCACCTTCCTTGCCGAGAAAATCATACACTTTCACATCAGAGGGTGGATAAAAGCCAGCCAGCTTGGAGCCGGGTCCACGCACCCACATGCCGCCTGAGTTGTGAAAAGCAAAATTGAAGCAGATGTTCGGCTTGGTAATAATAAAGTCAGATGTCGCCTTGGTCGGCTTTGATGACATCGGGAAATCCCCGGCGCCGGACTGCACGTAGGGCGGCTGCCACTTGAATCCGTAGTTGCGATTCATGTCGAGATAGCCGGGGCCGTCCTCGTTGAGTCGACCATCACCGTCGTTGTCGATCCCTTCACTTCCCAGGCGTCGCCACTGGCCGATCTCACCCGGCTCGACACGCACCATTACGCGCGGATCATCCGGATGGGTCTTGTAGCCACCGAATGGATCGGCCACGCGCATTCGAAGTATCTCACCGTCACCGTCCAGGTCTTCCGATGAATCTTCATCAGCCAGGCCGTCACGGTCGTCATCATAAGGTACCATGGCAGTGCGACCCTTGTTGTAGTGGCCGGCGTCGGTGAAGAATCGCCAGCGTTGGTCCACATTGACCACCGGTATAATGTAGAAGGCGCGGCTGTCGACAAGTTCTTTGATCGACTCATTCGAGTCATAGCTTTCCAAGAGATACCAGGCCAGATAGAGACAGACTTCGGCGGCCTGAACCTCGTTACCGTGAATGGTACCGTCGACGTAGACACCCGGTTTCTCCGTGTCTTTGCCTGTCTTGTTGTTGTTGATAGTAAGCAAATGAATGTCGCGGCCTTCTTCACTGGTGCCGATAATCCGGAGTTCGGTGAGGTTCGGGTAGGCTGCATTGAGCTGTTCCAGGCTGCGAGTCATCTCCGGACCGTCGAAGTAATGATCAAACGACAGGGTCAGTTTACCCGCTTTGGTGGCCGATGCGGTGGAGGCAACAAGCAGGGCCAGAGTAAGAAAGATTCTAAAAGCAATCATCGTGTGGCCTCCTTAAGGGTTACGACCTTTTTGTCGGCGCCGGCCGAGAAACTGTGTGCTTCGATTGTGACTTCGCTTCCGTCTTTTGCCTTGACCAGCCAGCTGACTTTTTCCACACCGCCGGAGCCGCCCAGCAGACCCAACGGTCGACGGGGTCGCCCTTCCAGGAAATCAACCGGCCGGCCGCTGATCTTCGCGACTGCCGGTGCCGGGCGTTGGCAGCGTTTACCCTGATGGGTCGGATATGGCAAAAAGCCTTCGTTGGCGATCCACGCCTCGACATGCCAAACATCTGCGCTTCGCCGCGTCGTCTTGACTTTCTTGATGGTAAGCTGTGGCGTGAGCTTGGCAAGGTCACGGATGAATGGCAGTTGCTTGTTGATCATTTCGTCAGCGGTCTCTGAAGGCGGCGTGATATCCGACATCGGAATCATGCCGCCGATCTCGACTTCACCCAGGGTCGGGTGACTGTACGGCTGCCAGGCCACGAACGCATCCGGATTAAACGCAAACAGCGCTTCGTCTTTCTCGTCGGCGCCGCCTTCGTCATCGTCTTTTTGGGACTTGCGCATCATCTTGGCCATCCGCTTAGGGTTCATCATGCCGCCCTCAAGGCCCTTGATGACCATCGCCGCCGTGTATTGCTCGGGAGCATCCTGAGCCTTGAGAAAGGCGGCTATCTTTTCCTCACCGAGCGCAACCACCTCTTCGGTGGACATACCTTCCAACTGGTCCAAGGTCAGGCTGGAGTCATCCGCTTTCTTTTCTTCCTTCTTGGGTTCCGGCAAAGTCCAGAAGTTGAGGCTGAAACTCGGAACACCATACTGATAGTAGGCCCACTCCTCAAAACATCCATCGGAGAAGCCGGGGGCGTCAAGGGCCTTGCCATCGAGCTCGTTTTCTTTGAGGAAATCGTTGAATCGTTTGCTGATCTCTTTCCAATAGCCTAAGTCGTTCTTATCCGGGTTGACCTTGGCGCCGGCATCGAGCCACTGGAGCAGCATATCTTCGGTCAGTTCTTTATATCCCGTGAAGTCGCGGGCCATCGGCAGGAGCACTTTCATGGGGAATTCTTTTTCGGGATCAACGCCCATCCGCTTGGCCCATCGTTTCGGCAGTTTGAACTTGTCACCGCCGGCTTCGGCGCGACGGTTGCTCTCCGGCACATTTTTTAGGCTGTTGGTTCGTCCCAAGGTCAGCGTCATCGCGATTTCAGAATGGTCAAAACAGTATCGCAACAGTGCCCGCGACTCTGCTTCGCTGGCCGACCAGGGGCCGTCGGTTTTGGTGTAGTGCTTGAAATTGTGTGGGAAGTTGTGACCGGGATTGACGCCGCCGGGTCCGTCTTCGTTCAGTTTGCCGTCGCCATCGCTGTCGACACCTTCTCTGAAGAGGCGATACATGCCCACCTCACCCTTGGCGTTGTCGACCTCGCGCATGAAGAGCGGATTATCGGTTACCTCGACATAAGTGCCTTCCGGGTGAGCCTGTCGCATCGATGTGATATAGCCGTCGCCGTTGAGGTCCTCGGGTCCGTCTTCGTCGGTGGCGTCATCTTTGTCGGCGTTGAAGGGACGTTCGTTCACTTGAGCATCGGCCAGCGGTTTGCTGAAATATCGCGCATAGCCGTCCGGGTTGCCGCAGGCCAGAATATACCAGCGATGCGTCGCGAGTTCATCGTTCCAGTCGGTTAACAACAGTCGCGCCAACTCAAGGGCCGCTGAACTGGCCATCGGACTGTTGCCTTCCATATTCGCTACCACCAGGATGGCCGGAAGTTTGCTGTCGTTGGCGCCCAATTCGAGCATGTATAGCTCACGGTTGCCGGGTGTGCGCGTCAACTCAGCCAGCGCGGCGCTACTCTTGTGCTGGTTGGCCAACTCTTTGAGGGTCTGGTTGATTTCTTTGGGGGTACGGTAAGCTGCCTCCGCTGAAGTTACGCCGCCGATTGCGATGGAGACCAAAAGCGTGAGGGCTACCGTCGTGGCCAGGAGTCGTGTCATCGTTTCCTCCGGTCTGAGATGCGAGGGTCTTTTCTTCCTTTTTCAGAAGTAGCCAAGGTACGGCAATGCACCGGTCCAATCAAGCCGATTTTTGTTTTGGTTGGCTGGCTGAGAATCTATAAAAACATTGACAGTGTAAGTCCACAACCGTAAGCTGGGAGAAGCATGAGTACGATGCGGACCGCTCTGCGTTAATCACCACTGTCCGAAATCCTCTGCTTTGCTGGATGTGGTGTCCCAAGTTGGCCCAATACTGAGGTCTCAGATGAGTTTTAAGCCGGGAGATTTCTTCATCGGTGTCATCGATTTCTTTTCGGTCATTTTGCCCGGTGCGATTCTGACGATTTATCTGCTGTATATAAGTGAATACCCGGGGCCAGAGATCATCATGTTGAAAAACGGTGACAGCCTGAATTGGCTGACGCTTGGGCTTGCCTCGTACTTTCTCGGCCACCTGCTCTTTGCCTTGAGCAGCCACCTGGATTGGTTCTATGATCGCTACTATGTTCGTAACAGACCAAGTGGTAAGTACCTTCTCAACTGTGCTGAGTCGTACAAGATCGACGATTTCGCAAAGGAGCAGCGCGCACCGCTGAGTCCGGCGGAGACGCGGGAAACGTCGAAGAATAGGCATAAGCGCATCACTAACCTGTTTAAGTGGGCCAGCGTCAACATAGCCATCAATGAGCCGGCCTCAGCCTCTGAGGTTAATAGGCTGCAGGCAGACTCCAAGTTCTTCCGATCGGTTGCCGGCTTGATCATTCTCGTGTTACTACTCGAATTGACTACTTCCTGCGTGAATTGTTGCCTTGACCGGGATTTGGGGCAACTCGGGCTGTTTTGCAGCCTCCCCACGATCTCCTTGACAGTTCTTGTGCTGTTCTTCTGTGGGTGGCGTTACATGGAGCTTCGCATGAAGGCTGTCGAACTGTGTTACCGTTATTACATAGCGCTGCGAAAGCGGCGAGGGTCTGGTTCCGACTCCTCACCTTCCGGCTGACCGGCTGGACGCATCTGTTTTCGCGGGGCCGATGCAAGTTTGTTGTGTTGAACCCTGGGGCTGACGCAGCGTGAAGTTTTTACTGTTGCCCGCGTCGTTGCAACCACCTATCTTGCAATTGTAACGACTGTCGGGTCGACGCGAGCCGCTTGACTGTTTGTGAATGACGATCGAGTCGACACGAGTCACTTGAGAGTTTTAGATGCCCCCGTAGCTCATCTGGATAGAGCATCTGCCTTCTAAGCAGAGGGTAGCAGGTTCGAGTCCTGCCGGGGGTATTTAATTTGTGCCGCCACCTATCCCACCACCAAACCCCTTGCATAAACCCTGCTACAGCGTATATTACCTGCAGACCCTACCTCACACGCGACCTTCACCGCTTCGGTGGTTGCAGGCTTCGAAGACAAGACAGAATCTGGAAACCCGATCAAAAGTTCCACGTAAAGTCACACATAAAGTCAATTATCGAGTGAAGCGGTCGAAGCCCGGGACCCCGCCAAGAACAAACCTCACATAAGGAGGTCGCATGTCGCGAGTCGTTATTGCTATCATTGTTTTGGCATCCGTAGTCGCCGGGCTTGCCGGAAGCAGTCCGGCCCAAACCTATCTCGACTGGCCGCTGGATCCGGACAGTTCTACGCACATTGTCTCCGGTTTCTACGGCGCCTGGCAAGCCATGTGGCGGGCCGAGTGGGGCCGAAACGTGAACTACTTCCACCCCGCAATAGACATACCGGGCGATACCATGGAAACGGTCTATGCCGTTGAGTCGGGTTACATCAAAGCAGTGTTTACAATCTTCGACAGTGATGCGCATTGGCGTATTGTCATCGCCGACTCGGCCGGAACTGAGGAATGTGAAGGCTGGTTGTATGCGCATTTATTCGAGTGGTCCATGCCCAGTTGGATCGGTCAGTGGGTGGACGCCGGTGATTCTATCGGCGTGCTGGCCACCTGGCCGAATCCGAACACATTGGTCCATCTGCACTTCTCCCGAGTCAGATACTCAGGCGATGCCGATGCCTGGCATGACGGTTTTTGGGACTACGAGTTTATGGATAATCCAATGAGCTACCTGGGACCGGCCGGGGACACCGATCCGCCATTCATGCAAAACGCAATCGGTGATCAACTCTTTGCCATCTGCACCGATCAGACCAGCGACTACTTTGATGTCGGCCAGCCGATCTCCGGTGATGTTGATATTATATGCGCTGCCTACGATTACTGCGGCATCTATCAGTGGAAGAACTCCCCCTACCGGATAGAATACAAGATCGAAGGCGACTCAGTCATACCGTGGACACTTGCGTTCGAATTCTCTGGCTCCATCGACTCGTACAACGGCGAGATGGAAGCACTCAGCCACACCGTGTTCAAATACGACAGCCAGTGCCCCACCGGTTACAGCGACAGCATGTTTCAATTCTATATAATGACCAACTCCGACGGTGACGCCTTGCTGGAAGCATCGGACACTTCCGGCTGCTGGCCTACGACGCTGTTTCACAACGGTGACTACACGATCAGTGCCCGGCTGACCGACTACGACGGCAACTCGTTCGTTGACTCCATGTCCGTAACGGTCGAGAACCTATATGATCTGACAGGCAGTATCGGTCTCAGCGACGGTGGTCCGCGACTGTCGGGGTCACTGATCACGATTGAGCCGGATGGTTTGAGCGACACCACCGATGCCGCCGGTGCGTTCCATTTCCCTGCCGTTGGTGGCGGCTCACAACTGCTCACCATAACACGGCCGGTTTATGAAACGGTCGACACCGTCTTTCTGATGACGCAGGACAGTTTGCTCGACGTTACGGTGCTTCTGGGTGCCTTTGTTTGCGGCGATATCGACGGCAACGGCAGCACGGTGGTCGACATTGCCGACCTGGTATTCTTGGTCGACTACATGTTCGCAGGCGGTTCCACACCCTGGGCGATGCCGGCAGTCGATGTCGACGGCTCTGGCGGGGTGGACATTGCCGACCTGGTGTACGTGGTGGATTTCATGTTTAGCGGTGGACCCGCTCCGGTGTGTCGGTGATCGTGCTGGAGGGACACTGATCTACCTGCAGCGCGAAAGGTAGCAGGTTAGTCAGCCGCTGGATATCTATGTTGTAAAATGGCTCTCGGCCATTGACAATCGATACGCATTGCGCTACATTGGGTCCATACATCTGAGTTAGGCATCTCTGGCTACGAATATTGTTCTCGATGATGGGTTGCGTGTCGGTGAATAATCGACCGATTCGCGAAGTACTAATCGTATGGATGTTTATTCGATTTTCGTAGGAGGATGAAGGCAATGACAAAGAAGATAGGTATCTTGTTACTGGTCACGGTTCTGATGGTAACAGCCGTACCCCAAAAGGTGGAAGCAAAGGGTGTTCTGAATGCTTTGCATCTACTGATGAGATTACTGGGACAATGGCCAGGCGGCAAACCTGTTGGTGACTTTGCCGGTCGTACTTCATTGGCCAGACGGATTCGGGAGGCCAGACTTGAGATAGGTGTTGCCAAGAAGCAGATACAACAAGAACCGATCATCATCAAATCATCGGAGGATCACCAAAGAACCGAGATACTGGACAGGTTGGACAGGTTGGAAGCGGCCATGGGCGAACTCTATCAGCATGTCTTCGACGGTTCTCTCTCAAATGACGAGTTGTTGGAAATCTGCAAGTCAAACCTTGAAGATCGCATCAGGCCGCTGGATCAAGAGTTGGATTCATTAGCGGGACACTTGATGAGAATCGAGAGTACCGAGAACTTCATCCTTACCGAAGTAAGGGGTCTCAAGAGCGAGAGCCTAGAGACAGCGGAGCGCGTTAATGGCATGGAAGATCAGCTAGTCACTGTGCTCGTTACTCAAGCCAATCTGGATAAAAAGGACAGAGTGATTATCAAGGAGATTGGTTACTTGAAGCAGGAGCTTAGCGCCGTGAACAAAGACATTCGGCGTATCGACAACGAAAACGTGATAAGAGACGATTGGATTAGAAAACTTTTGTTCAGAACCAGAACTCTTGGACTAGTAGGGATGCAGTACCAGCTTTTCAAGTTCTCTGAGTCAGGCTGGAATGATCGTTATGAGTCTCTTCCCTTCGACATTCAATCGGCTGGACCTTTTCATTCAACGCGAGTCTCCGCCGGCATCTGGTTCAAGCAGGTGATATACATTGAGGGCGGCCTAGATTATATCCCCTATCAACGTCAGAGGATCAGGCAGGATGGCCAGGGGACTCACTACGATCTCTATATGGAGGGACTCGGCTGGTCGGCTGTAGGACTGATCTCGGTGACCCTGATTCATCCAATCAAACTCGAGTTTGGTGGCGGCATCACCCGGAATAATTTCGAAATCAGTTATAGGGCAGTCGACAAATACACGCAATTGATGTCTCAGAAAGAACATCTGCACCGGCGCACCGAGGACCCACTGGTGATAGCCGGGCTACGTATAGGCGGCGATCACCTGTCTGTTATTGCGAGAGTTGACGCCGTTGTCATTGATGAAAAGGTCAGAGGGTACTTCGCACGTTTCGGACTCCAAGCCGTTCCATAACCAAGGAATGGTGGACCCGCTCCGGTGTGTCGGTGATCGTGCCGGCCGGCCGGGACGAATGATCTGTCGCTGACCAACTTCGTTGTTGACTTACCTATCTCCGTTTGCCTATACTACCGGCAGAAGGAGGAGACACCATGTTCAAATGCATCACTGTACTAATCTTGACCCTAATGTTCAGTTCACAGGTTTCGGCTGAAATCATGCTGAAGAAAAGTCTCTTGAGCGGTTGGAAATACTCTGTCGACGGCGGAGAGTATCAGAAGGTCGGCATGTCCGGCGGTGATTTGAGGTACGAACTGGGCGGTAACGACGAAGCCATGGCCTACATGGATAAATACGAGAGCGCCAATACCTGGGCGGCCGTAACCGGCATCCCCGGCGGATTCCTTGTCGGCTGGCCACTGGGCGGATACATCGGCAGCGGCGGAGAATGGAAGGACAGCTACACCACAATGGTCGCCATCGGCGCCCCCTTGAGTATCATATCGATGGTGCTGGAAAGCTCGGCGGGTCGGAATCTCAAGAAAGCGGTCGGCTTGCACAACGACGCTGAAACGCAGTCGCTGGGACTCAAGCTGAATCTACAACCTCACACAGAAGGGCTGCTTCTGTCGCTGAAATACGAGTTCTGACGAGTCTCCCGTCCCTGTCTGGGAGATACGCACTATTCATAACGTCGGAACGCAGGCTGATGCATGATGGACGGTGGTGGCTGCGCATGCCCCCGGAGCTTTAGCGTCCCCCCCCCTATGAACCGAATTATCATCATTGGATCAAGTTGCGCCGGGAAGACGACGCTGGCGCGCAAGCTCTCAGCGAAGCTAAACATGCCGCATATCGAGCTGGATCAGTTGTTCTGGCTGCCCGAATGGAAACAGCGACCGCAAGACGAGTTCCGCTCGCTGGTTAGCGACGCAATAGCCGCTGAACGATGGATCAGTTGCGGCAATTTCACCGAGCTGCGCGAAATCCTTTGGAATCGCGCCACCCACGCTGTATGGATGAACTACTCCTTCCCGCTGGTTTTTTCACGCGCAATCAGGCGAACGGTCAGGCGTTGTTTCGTCAAAGAGGAACTGTTCTCGGGCAACTACGAATCTTTCCGGCAATCGTTTTTGAGTCGTGATTCGATCCTGTGGTGGGTGCTGACAACATTTCGAAGAAGGCGTCGGCAGTATCGGCAACTGTTCGACGACAATGTACACCCCAGCTTGAAACTGATCGAGTTACACCACCCCCGCGACGCTGAGAAACTACTTGAGAATCTCGACTCTGGATGATATCAGACAGTCAATTGATAGTAGCATAGAAAAGACCACTGCCGGCCAGTTTTTGCGGCGGCCGTCAGTGGTCTGTCAATCTCTAATGATGCGTTGAATTGCGGGCGGCTACTTGTGAGAGCCAACTCTCTGGCCGGGTTGGACCATGACAAACTCGCGACCTTCCTCGGTCCTAATCTGTTTGAACACTTCGCAGCTCAGACAGCTTGCCTTTTTCTCAGCGAAAGAGCCCTGTACTACTCCCCCACACAGGGTACCGGCCACCGCCCAGCAAAACCGCCCGCCGTTTTTGCCGCCATTGAGTCCGTCACTGGTTCGATCAGTGGCCGCCGTGCATATACCCATTTCGGTAGCCTTACTACCCCCTGGCTCGCGCCCACATGCTTTCAATTCCCAACAGTTCTTCTTCATAAGGTTGCTCCTCCGCTGTCGTACAATGGTTGATCTTGTGTACTCTATCGGTCGGTCGGTGGTCTGCTTTAGCGCGTTGGGCGGGCGTAAACGGGAGTGTGGCGATCTACTATGTTGTCGTTATCGGGATTCTTTTCCTACCTGATAGGTAGCCGTCAGTCGCCGACGTTGTATTCCAGGGTCACCATGCACTAAGATAGAACTTGCAATCGATTTGCATGATCGGTAGATTTCGCCAACGCAATTGAACCAGACAACGACAACTGTCACCCCGAGCGGAGTCGAGGGGTGCTCAAAATATTCGTCTTGTAGGTCAGGACCCCTTGCGGTCCTGACAAGAGTACCCACCCGCCCATAAATGGGTCTCTCGCGCAAAGCCTCTGGGTGGGGTACCAATGAGTAGGGCAGCATCCCTGTGATGCTGCCACCGCGCGTCGCGAAAGATAGGCTAACATGACCGACGACAAAGAGAACAACAAGCCCGACACTCCGCCGACTAACAGCGGTGGCGCATCTGAGAGTCAACCACTCCGAAAGATATCGGATGAAGAGTTGCAGACCATCCTGGAGGAACATAAGAAGTGGGTGGAAAGCAGCGAAAAGGAAGGTAGCCGAGCTGATCTATCTCATTGCGACCTGAGCCACAATCATTGGGAGTTGACGACCATACCAGTCGACCGCCCAGGTGGTCTGCTGACACTTGGACCGACGTTGAACAAGGCCATTATGGTGGGCACCAAACTCTGCGGGGTTGACCTTCCAGGTGCACGTCTGAAACATGCCAATCTCATAGACGCCGACCTGAGTCATTCCCAACTTGCGCGGGTCGAATTAGAGGGCGCCAGCGCCATACGATTACAACTACAACACTCCACGATGCGTGCGGCGTTGCTTCTGGGAACAGATCTATCTGGGGCTAACCTTTCGGACGCAGACCTGACAGACGCGGATCTGAACCTGGCGAATCTTACTGGTGCCACCGTCGCACGAGCGAACTTCGAAAAAGCTAATTTGCAGAAGACGAACCTAACCAAAGTGGAGGGGCTAAACCAATCCAAACTTCACGACTGCAACCTCTGCGGGGCGACCGGGCTGAAAGGGACCGAATTCGCACGAGCCGATATCACCGGCGCGAAACTTCCAGAGGACCTGAAGGAATTCAAGTCGCTGGCAGTGGTCGAAGAGATTTCCAAGAACGCGCGCAAGATATTTCTGGCTATGCTACTGGGATGTGCATACGCCTGGCTAACGATCCTAACTACTACCGATGCCAGACTAATCCTGAACTCCGTTTCATCGCCGTTGCCAATCATCGGCGCAGAAATTCGCATCGCCTATTTCTATTACGCAGCACCTGTCATCCTCCTCGGATTGTACATCTATCTACATCTTTACTTGCAGCGATTGTGGGAGGGGCTATCCAAACTCCCGGCCATTTTCGAGGACGGCAAACGGCTTGACGAACGCGCCTACCCCTGGCTTCTCAACGGCTTAGTGCGGAGGCACTTCGACAAGCTGAAAGGTGGGCGCTCTGGCATCGAGAAAACGGAGGAACTTGTGTCTCTCTTTCTGGCTTGGTGGGTCGTGCCGCTGACCTTTGGTTTGTTCTGGTATTGGTATCTCGTGCGCCACCATTGGCCGGGAACTGGCTTGCATATCGTTCTCATCAGTCTTTCGATAGCTTGTGCCATCCTATTCTATCGCAAGCATGCTGATAGCCTCCGCGGATCGGTTCGACCAGCTTTTCACTGGAAGCGCTTTTACCGCACGCGTACTTTCCAATCTATGTCGGTTGTTGCTCTGTGTGCCGTAGTTTCATACGGCGCTATTGAGGGACTGTACTTCGAGATGGAGCCTGACCGATGGTATGGTGATACGCCTAGTTGGGCGCGTGCTGATTTGCGTGAGGCTCAGCTTTCGACCATACCACCTAGCTACTGGTCCATGGATTCGGCGATCCGGGATGATGCGGTCAGGGGTGCGAATCTCAGGGGAGCCGATCTGCGGTACGCTCATATGCAAGGTAGCTTTCTGGTTAACGCTGACTTGAAGTACGCGAACCTGGAGGGAAGTAACTTGTGGTTGAGCAACCTGAGTAATGCCAACCTTGACAGTGCCAATCTCACTGGAGTTGACTTAACTGATGCAGAACTGCCTGGGGCAACGCTTCGTTTTGCAAAACTAAGTGACGCCGAACTCGACTATGCCAACCTGAGCGACGCCACGATGATGGGTGACACCCTAATCAGAGCCGTCCTGAAAGCCACCAATCTGACCGACGCAGATGTGCGCAATTCGAATTTCGATTCGGCGAGACTGACCGACGCAATCCTAATCAGAGCCGATCTACGACATTCCAGGTTTGTGGGTACCGTATTCGACGGTGCTTATCTTCGCGGCACGAAGCTGGCGGCAACCAATCTGACACGGACCTCGGGCCTGACCCAGGTGCAGATATATCAGGCCTGCTGCGACACACTTATTACCAAACTACCACCGGGGTTGACCATCAAGCAATGCCAAAAGTAAAGCAGCATCCCTGTGATGCTGCCGCCGCGTTAGCAGGTAAGAACAGCGCAAGGCGCTGTGTCGGGACCACAAGGGGTCCTGACCTACAGTAAGACTGTCACTCACGGCGGGTCCGAAGACGGACCCACCCTACTGAACTACGGGTAAGAGAAGATGAGATTGCCGGACTCGCCCTTCGACTGCGCTCAGGGTGACAGGGTGGGCCGGATGTGTTCGCGGACATGCCATTGGCGGCGGGTCCGAAGACGGACCCACCCTACAAGACAAACCAAGCTGACGCCGGAACAACAGACGGATAGGTCCCTCGTCGCATAGCATCTTTCGGAGACAAATGTGGCCCATTTATCCTCGCTTGGCCCGGCTCCTAATAGTATCTTCGGATACTGCCGATACTCAAAGGTACAGATTGCTCTGTGAACCTGTTGCAGCAGGAGGACCGAAAATGCGCGATCGAAGAAAACAAAAACGAAGCAGTACTAAAGACTTTCTTAAGGTCATCAATCTGGATACAGGAATACGTCTGGGCGGGCTGGCCAATGTGTCGGACGACGGCGCTATGATTGTCGGCGAGGAAGCTGTCGCGGTGGGCAAAGCCAGTCGTTGTAGAATTGATCTGGATAGACCTATACTGGGCAGATCAGAGATACAGATCGATGTCAAAACCCGCTGGTGCCGCAAAAACCTTGAGAGAGGTTGGTGGGAATCGGGGCACACTCTCAAATGCGCCACCAACGAAGACACCGAAGCGCTTTCATACCTGATTCTGAGATTCTCCATGGGCGAATGGGATGTCCCCGGAACCGGCAAGATCAAAACGGTACCACTACCGAACCGACGCCGGCACGCCCGGTTTGAAACCACCGACTTCTTTCCCGTGCGCGACCAAAACGGTCTCAAACATATCGGCGGGCTGGCCAATTTGACACCGATGGGCGCCATGCTTACGTCGATTGAACCGATCAAAGAAGGGCGCATACTCCACTGCCGAGTAGACCTTCCCCAGCGCATATTCCAACGCGATTACCTCTTTTTCGAAGCCGAATGCCGATGGTGCAAACAGAATCCGGAAAAAGGCTGGTATGAGTCAGGCTACAAGCTGACCAAAATCTCCGAACAAGACGCCGTGATCATTATGCACCTGGTGATGCACCATCTGGAAGTACAGACAACCGAAGAGCAAGTCGACGTTGTCGGATAAGTAGCACAGCAGTGTATATCTTACTGCAGACCTGCCACGGCCGGTAGGTTTGAACAAAAACCCGCCCCACGGAAACGCGCACGTGCATCTACTCGCAATGTAGCGCACGAGGACGTACACCACGCACATTAATCATGACGTAGACCCACCCGCTCACAAATGGGTCTCTGGCGCAAAGCCTTTGGAGGGGTAGCGAGTAAGAGAAGATGAGATTGCCGCGTCGGTTCCACCTGGCCCGAGGTCTCCTCGCAATGGCCGAGATTGGATTCCTGCCTTCGCAGGAATGACAGAGAGTAAAGCCGGGAAAAACGTTGCCAAAGGGCGTAATTGTTTTATATTTGCATAGTTACGCGCGCTGATTAACATCCGGCGTGAACCGGTATTCACCGGAGTGTACCGGTGAACCCCGGAGTGAACCGGTGAATACCGGCGTGTACCGGCTGGAATCAGGTTGGGATGCCCCCGCCGGAATTCGAAAATACGAACCGCTGACGCTCGACAAATGAACAAACGTCGGCATGACTACGTGAAGAAAACGACCATCGAAGATACAGCCAAGACGGAGAGCCTACCATGACCCAGCGCTTCAGCTACAGAATTTTATGTCTTAGTTTCACGGCCTGCCTTGTCATCGGACTTGCAGCCACGACCCTGGCCGAACGGGCCACCGTTCTCGAAGCCGATATGGTCAGCCAAAACTGGTTGTCCTATATCGTCAACCAGAAAGGCGATTGGGCCGGTAACTCTGCTCCGGAAATCTCGCGGATGGAAGAAATCATGGAGAACGATACGTTGGTCGGATACCTCTATCACATTAAACCGACCGGCTACATCGTGGTGCCGCTTCTGAAAGAACTGGCGCCGGTGAAAGTGACCTCAGAAGAAAACGGTATCGATATCACCGAGCAGGGCGGCATGGCGGCCTTGATTCGCGAGGGACTTATAGATGCGGTGCGAGCCTTCGATTATCTGTATGGCAATCTCGATGCATCGTTGCCACCGACGGGCGAGGTATCTTTTGGCCGTGAGTATCGCGCCCAATGGGATCGCTACGCTGTAACAGCGGATGAGTTTGAGAGTTCGCTCAAGAACGGCAGTCGCGACACGTTGGTCTCGGTCGGTCCTCTGTTGACCAGCCGCTGGCATCAGGGATACCCTTACAACATGTACTGCCCGCAGGGTGATGGTGGTCAGTGTGTAGTCGGTTGCGTGGCCACGGCGACCGCGATGATACTTGATTACCACGAATGGCCGCCGTTTGGAGTGGACTCGGTTAGATACTTCTGGAACGGTGATCAAAGTTGCAATGGAAACTCGCCCGGCGAATGGCTGGTCGCTCATGTCGATGATCAATACGATTGGCCGAATATCCCGGACCATGCACCAAGTTACGCTCTAGATGAAGTCAAGGCGGCCGTGGCGGAATTGAACGTTGAGGTTGCCATAGCCTACTGGATGCATTTTGGGAAGTGCGGTTCGGGATCGTATGTTACGCATGGCCACCGGGTTTTTCCTGAAGTGTTCCGGTATCGGGATTCGGTGGTGCAGACAGATCGTCCCGGCATCACCGCTCAGGAATGGTTTGAAGCCTGTCATGAGGACATCGATCTGGGACGACCGATCACATACCGAATAACCTCGCACAACATTGTGCTGGATGGTTATCGAGTGGTCGACGGCATTAATCAGCAGCACTTCAACTACGGCTGGAACTCAAGCCACACCACCTGGTACACGGTCGACTATGTCTACTGTCCGTGGGAGGGATGCAGCCCCGGGGATCAAATGATGCTGACCAAGATCATTCCGGATCGAAGCGTCATGTTCACGGTCGACACATCGATCGGATGGTTGCCGCTGACCGTGGAGTTCTCCGGCAGTTCGGACCTTGAAGTTGATAACTGGATATATGATTTCGGCGATGGCGACACCTCGCGCGCCCAGCAAACATCGGTACACACTTATGACACGCCCGGCTGCTATGATGTCTGCCTGGAAATACAGGCCGGCGCCGACACTTGCTCGCTGGTACGTCCACAGTTGGTGATTGCCATTGCCGACACGATCACAGCTGAGAGTGCCGGAGGTGCTCCCGACTCGACCGCTGTACTCATCATCAACGCCCGGAACTCCGCTCCCTTGAAAGAACTTCGGATTCCCGTCGAGTATGCCGGTGAGGCGAACCTGACCTACGACTCCTGTTCGACGATTGGATGTCGTACCGAGTATTTTGAGATTGTGGATCAGATTCAGTTTAGCCCGGCCGGCAAACGCATGACGATGAGGCTGCTGACCACCAATAACGATGCCCAACCCGACCTCAGCCCCGGCGCCGGACCTGTTTTGAAGCTCTTTTTCTCGGTCGAGGCGGCAGCCGTTCCGGGTCAGTCGGTATCTATTGAGTTGGATGGTTACAACACGTATCTACCGGGATATTTCGGCCGGATACTCGACTATCAACCAGAAACATCAACAGGTTCGATCGATGTGGTCAGTTGCTGCACGGGTCATCGAGGCAACATCGACGGCGACCCGGCCAATGAAGTTACTATCAGTGATCTCATCTATCTGGTCGATTACATGTTTTCAGGAGGTCCAGCACCGAGTTGCCCGAAGGCGGCCGACATTAACGGAAGTCTCAATCTTGATGTGTCGGATCTGATTTTCCTGGTGGATTATATGTTCACCGGCGGCTATCCCCCGCTCCCTTGTTGGTAGCGATTAGACCATAGACAGATTTCACACAAGACGACCACCCGGTACACCCTTCGGGTGGTCGTTCTGTGTTGATACCATCACGACAGCAATTGGCCGATGAACCAGTCGCAAGTAGGTCAGGAGCCCTGTGCTCCTGACTTTTTCACTCACCGAATTCTCCATCAAAGCAGGGTCTTTTGAGCACACCCCAGTCTTGGGAGTATACTCCAATGTCTTGGAACTTGCCAAAGGACGAGTGTTCCCACTCTGATGGGCTGTCCACCAATCCATGCTTGACAGCATTATAATGAATGTAATCGATATGGTTGTTCATATCCTCTTGATCGCGGATCATGTGGTCCCAATAACGATGCTGCCACACACGACCCGATGACAAACCCATTTTCTTGCGGAACAACATACCAAAACTCATTTTGGCTCGTTGCATGATCTTGGTGAAATCCCCCTGAAGAGGATCAAGAACTAAGTGGAAGTGATCCGGTAATATTGCATAGGCATTGACTTCAAAGTGAGTCTGTTTTCTCACATTGTGTACTGCTGTCCAGAGCAAATCAACATGTTCCGCAAGGATCGGCCGACGCTGGTATGTGACACAGGTGATAAAACAGATACTGTGAGTGCTGTGAAATCGTCTCAGGATGGACATGGATTAAGATATCTGGAGCGATTGTGCAACGCAACAGGTTTTGTCAGGAGGACAGGCCTCCTGACCTACATAAGACTCAGTATGGACATGCGCCTGAATATCCGTTGCCGACTTGGCGAGCAGAATATCTTGTCAGGAGGACAGGCCTCCTGACCTACATAAGACTCAGTATGGACATGCGCCTGGATATCCGTTGCCGTCTTGGCGAGCAGAATATCTTGTCAGGAGGACAGGCCTCCTGACCTACTTCGGAACTGTTGGTAGCGATTAGACCATAGACAGATTTCACACAAGACGACCACCCGGTACTCCCTTCGGGTGGTCGTTCTGTGTTGATACCATCACGACAGCAATTGGCCGATGAACCAGTCGATCAGCCCGGTCGACTTAAACAGCACATAGAAACAAAGAACCTGAAATAACAGGACGAGAACACGGACCAGCGGCGCTTCCTCGTTTGCCAGCACGTCATAGCCCGCTTTGCGCAACATGTTGAGAGGCAGCAAAGGTAGGTAGGCACTCACCTGCAAAAGCCAGAAGACCGGGTTAAACAACTGTATTTTCTGCTGCCACAGGCGGGTTCGGTATTTCACGATACCGGTATCGAGGACCTTCATCGGCGCGCCATCGTCGAGATTGTAATCCCTGATCACCTTATCTCGGAAAATCGCTCGGATCAGATTGATCCTGATCTTCTTGCCGCCTTCCGCCGGCGCATTCCTGGTGAGCATCGAGCCCAGTTTTACTCGCTTGAGTGAGTCAACGGTCATAGCCGCCAGAGGCTCCATCTTTCCGCGAACGATCTCCGCCGCCGGGTTGGAAAAGCGGTTGGTGAAGTCAAGGTATTCCGAATACAAGCGTCGAAACTCGAGCAATACAGCCAGCCGTTCTTTGATTTCAAAATAGGTCACAGCTTTGTTGTCATGTCCTCTGTTAATGCATAACCGATTTGTGCAAGGCCAGGGGCAACGTACACGTTAGTGTTATAATCGTCCACCATGTTGAACCACTCCATTCTGTATGTATCGACACCCCAAGGCAGCTTTTTTACCGTGGCAGGCAGGCCATGGTCCGGGTCCCGACGACCCCGGATGGACTCTACATCTTCGGATGCAACAACCAGGCGATTTACACGTCACTACCAATAGTGATGACAAAGAGACACCCAATCCCACCGATGGTTTAGCGGCATGTCCCCGAATCGGTTCTTGACCATCGCTCTGCTGTCGGTATCGCTTATCGCCCTGGAACTTTCTTGGACCAGGATTCTGTCGGCCGAATTCTTCTACACTTTTGCCTTTCTGGTGTTATCGCTGGCCATACTCGGACTCGGACTCGGTGCGTTGGTTCTCAGGTTGTGCAGGTTTTTCAACCACTCCGGCTGGATCGGCGTGTCGCTTTGGTTGAGCGGGTTGATGATACTGATCGGACCGGTGGTCGTGTTTCAGCTTGGATTGGACTTCTCCACTTTGTTCTCCTCGGGTGCTACGATGGTCAAGATGCTGGCCGCTGTAGTTACACTAAGCTCCCCGTTTTTCTTTGCCGGCATCGGGTTGGCACTAATGTTCAAACAGAACCACCGGGACATGCCCAGGCTGTACATGGCCGATCTGTGCGGCGCAGGCGGTGGCGTCATCGTTGCAATCGTGCTCATGAATCACTTTGGTACGCCCGCCGCTTCGGTCCTGATAGCAGTTCCGATACTGGTAGCTTCGATGATTGCCGCCGAAAGGTGGATGAAACTCGTGCCGCTCGTTCTTTGCGCCCTGACAATCGCTTTAGCTCCTAGATCCGCATCGTGGCTGGAAGCCGAGCGTCGTGAGCGCGGACCGGTGATCTACAAACACTGGGACGCCATGGCCAAGGTGAAAGTCTTCGGCTTCAGCCCGGAGTACCGGGGTATCGAGATCGACAACGTGGCCAACACGCCGGTGATTCAATTCGACGGTGACTACTCCATTGCCGACACGGCCGACCTCGACTGGGGTATTAATGTAAGCTATCTGATAGACAAGTTCGATTCATGCACTTTCCTGTCGTTGGGCGCAGGCGGTGGTGGCGATGTGTTGCAGGCGTTACTTGAGGGTGCTGCCGAGATTCATGCCGTCGAAGTCAATCCGCATCTCAACCGGATGATGCTCTTCGGCGACTCATCGGGTTACATCGACATCGAACCGACCGTACCGGATTCGCCGGCCGATGATACCACCGCCGTCGCCACTATTCCCCCCGGCGCGGATTTTCGCGACTCGACCGGGAGCATCGTGACGATGGACGAGTTCTCCGGTTACATCTATCATCATCCGAAGGTCAAGGTCGTTACCGAAGACGCCCGCACATATATTCGGCGGTTCAACGGGAAGTTTGATATTATATACTCGCTGGCCTCGAACAGTTGGGCGGCGCTGGGGTCGGGTTCATTCGCATTGGCCGAAAACTATCTGTACACGACCGAAGCGTTCAAGGATTATTGGTCAGCATTGTCCGATTCAGGTTTCATGTCGATGGAACATCAGGTTTACATGCCGCGCATCGTGTGCGAGTTGATGCAGGCGCTGGAGGAGCTTGGTGTTGCAGACCCAATGTCACACTTTGCCGTCTATGATCTCACCAGTCGACGACGCAAGTTACTCTTGATATCGAAGCGACCGCTAAGCGAGGAGATTCGGAACCTGGCCTACGGCGAGCTGTCCGACTCAACATACGACCTCATACACCTTGTCTACCCGGCGCCGGATTCTATACAGGACAATCTTTACAACCAGATCGTCCTGAACGGCTGGCGGTCCCTTGCCGACACCCTGCCGATTGACATTTCGCCCTGCACCGACAATCGTCCGTTCGTGGCGCAGATGGGTAGATGGGACAATCTCGATTTTGAGCGTGCTAACAAACTGGGCAAGTGGGCGGAGTTCTACGGTTTCCCAATGTCAAAACTAATCATCTTGTTCATAATGGCGGCGGTGTTAATCGTTATCGTGCCGCTCAACATTCTCCCCTACTTCAAGAAAGGTGAGAAACTGAAAGCCGTGCCATGGTTGTATTTCTTCGCAATCGGGATGGCCTTCATGATGCTGGAGATCGTGCTGATCCAGAAGTATGCGCTGTTTATCGGTGCATCGGTCTATAGCATCGCGACCGTTCTGCTGACACTGTTGCTTGCCTCCGGGATCGGCAGCCGGTACTCGCGCAGGTTTGGTGATGCCGTGCCGTTCATTGGGATCGCGGTCTGGTTGCTGCTGGACATCTTTGTGCACGGATTTGTCACGGGTGCACTTATTGATCTTGCGATGCCGGCACGCGCGGCGGTGACGGCTGGCTTGGTGTTCCCGCTCGGTTTCTTCATGGGGATGCCGTTTCCCAAAGGAACCTTCCGGGTGGGTGCGTTGGTCGACTGGGGCTTTGCGGTCAACGGTGCGGCGTCGGTATTGGGTTCGATGGTGGTGTTACTTGTGGCCTTTGCTTACGGCTTCACTGTCGCGCTGATACTCGGTGGATTGTGCTACCTGGGCGCGTTGGGTTTGATGTCGTTGAGGAAGGCGTGGTAGAGGGCTTGAATCGAACCGAGCGGACAGTTCCCATGTAATGGATACTAGAAGACCGGCCGCCGATCAAAGCAGCCGGCCTCCCGGCGCAAGTTTAAGAAATCACTTTGGAAAGGCGATCCATGCTATGGACAGGGGAAGCTGTGACATCCAACCTGCGTACAATCACATAGGCCGTTGCTGATAGAACAGCGACCGGTGCACCAAAATACCGGATTGTCACCCGGGTAGTTCCTGCAGTGGCCACCACAACAGTCAAAGAAGCCCATGGGCTCCTGCTGCGTCACGCAATCTCCGTCGCCGCTTCCGCAATTGTTTCCACAATCCTCTGCGGCCGACAGGTACTCTCCCGGCATGTGCGGCATTACGAAGCCGAGAACAGCCATGCCGAAAAAGATGCCCAGAACTGTCAACGTGCGTTTCATATTTCACCTCCTTTCTCCTGTGGGTATTCTTGCGCCGTTTGACAGGTCATATTCAAGGACTATATCTCTCAAGCCAATCTGCGCCGAGCCCTGGGGGCGGGTCCTTCCGCCGCCGTGAACTTGAGGGCCGACCACCTGCAACAGCGGCCGGCCTCCCGGCGCAAGTTTAGAGTATCCTTCTGTCAATACTCTCTATGCTACTGGCAGAAATTGTGACAGCCCATCTGAACGCAGTTGCAGAAGACGCCGCTTACGGAGCATTGTCCGTAACACAAAAAGTGTGGGTCCTCGCCTTCATATTGGTTGCAGTGTCCACCGCAACATGCAGCTACAACTCTGGGACCCGGGAATGGGGGCAGCGGATCGCAAGTACCGTCACCGGGACCACACCAAAGACCGCAATCCTCGGCAGCCGACAGGTACTCTCCCGACATGTGCGGCATTACGAAGCCGAGCACGGCCATGCCGAGAAAGATGCCAAGCACCTTCATGGACAATCTCATATTCTCACCTCCTTTCTCCTGTGAGTATTCTCGCGCCGTAGTACAGGTCTCGTTAACATGCTATTTCCAATAACCGTTCTGTTCCAAGCGGGAGATCGGGTCCTTCTGTCGCCGGGGATCAACGGGCCGACCGCTCCGGTGAGCGGCCGGCCTCCCGGCGCAAGTTTAGGAGTGTACTCTACGAAAGCGAACTAGCCACCGCAGTTATTATGGCATGCTACCTGAGTACAGTTACAGTAGTCTCCCGTCACGGAGCACTGGCCGGCACAAATCCACACGGGATCATCCCCCGGATAACTGCTGCAGTATCCACCGCAGCATGTGTAGACAAATCTATGGCCGGGCGGGGGCAACGAGTCACAAGTCCCGCCACCCCCACTGCATCCGAGACCGCAATCGTCAGTGGCCATCACGCTCCCTCCCGGCATATACGGCAGTAAGAAGCCGCATACCACCATGCCAAGAAAGAACCCAAACACCTTCACCACTGTTCTCATGTTCTCACCTCCTTTCTCCTGTGGGTATTCTTGCGCCGTAGTACAGGTCTCGTTAACATGCTATTTCCAATAACCGTTCCGTTCCAAGCGGGAGATCGGGTCCTTCTGTCGCCGGTGATCAACGGGCCGACCGCTCCGGTGAGCGGCCGGCCTCCCGGCGCATGTTTACAACAGCATAAAGGCTAACAAACGTATGCTATGGACAACGGGTGTGACATCCGGTTTGCGTACAGTCACAAAGTTGGCCGGTGGTGGAGCACGAGCCGGTACAATACCAAACCGGATCGTCGCCCGGATAACCACCGCACCACCCAGCGCAGCATGCGAAAATGGAGTAGGGCTCCAGTAGGTCGTTGCATATACCGGGAGAACTGCACCCGATACCGCAATCCTCTGCAGCCGCTAAGTATTCTCCCGGCATGTGCGGTACCAAGAAACCCAGAACCGCCATGCCAAGAAAGATGCCGAGAACTTTCGTTGAGAGTCTCATGTTTCACCTCCTTCCACCTGTTAGGATTCATGCGCCGCATTACAGGTATTGTTCAACTTCCTTGTCAAATGCCGTCCTGCACCAAGCAGATGTACGGCTGTTTCCGTCATTACAGTCCAGCCACTAACAGATGGGCAGGCTGTGGCACCCGATCTGCGTGCAGTCGCAAACATTGTTGCCGATACTGCAACGTCCCCAACATTCAAACACCATGTAATCACCTTCATATCCCTGGCACCCTCCAGCGCAGCAAGACAGGTAGCCAAGAGGCTCCTGCATCGGTTCACATGTGCCTCCTCCTCCCCTAATGCACTCTACTTCTTCACAGCCACAACCGGCATAGATGTCCCCACCGGGCAGGTGCGGCAACAAGAAGCCACATACGGCCATCCCCAAAAAGAGGCCCAGAACCTTCAAGGATAGTTTCATGACCTCACTTCCTTTCTCCGGTTAGTATCAATGCGCCGGGGTTACAGTGGTCGCCGATGAAATTACCGCCACTTCTCGCCACAAGTGACCCCGATAGGCCGCCGAGCACCTTCTCTAATGATGTCAACTCAAGGATGTATGAATCTGACGCAAAACTCAAAAACGGGTCTCTGACCGCCCGAGAACATGGCCTCTGTCTGCCTGCGAGTCTAATAGCCGACCGCTCGCACGAGCGGCCGGCTGCCCAGCGCAAGTTTGTTAAAACGGTTTTCTTACTCGACCTAATCTACGGACAGATGGGCAGACTATGACAACCGATTTGGTTGCAGTCGCACAGCTTATCGTTGATGCTACAGCGACCCCAACACTCGAACACCGGATCATCGCCTTGATATCCCGAACAATGTCCTCCACAGCAGGCCAGGAAGGTCATGGGCGGAAGCGGCAAGTCATCACACGAGCCTCCTCCTCCGGCGCACTCTATGCCGCAATCTTCCCCGGCCAAGGCGTTACCATCGGTCATGTGGGGCAGCAAGAAGCCGCATACGGCCATGCCGACAAAGATACCGAGTACCTTCAATGTTAGTCTCATATTTTCACCTCCTCTCTCCTGTGCATTTTCATGCGCTGGGTTACAGGTATTCTTCGACGTATTCATCCGTGATAATCCCCGAAAACCCGCAGCTAACAAACTGGATGGTCGCGTCCTCGCCGATGCCGATCATGGTTGGCACCATGTCGATAGCTAACTCTTTCTGCAATTCTTCTGAGACACGAAAGACCGGCAGCACATAGTTGGCCAGGTCATCCTCCGGCTTCACGGATAAGAGCAGAATCTGGTAGCCCTCTGAGGCCAGCAGTTCACTCCCTTCGAGGAACTTGATAAACTGCTTACAGGGTCCGCAAGTCTGGGACACGAAGCCGAGCACGGTTTTTCGTCCCACTAGCACCGACTGCAAGTCCATCGGTTCTCCATCCTGGTGATAAGCCGTGATCGACGGCATTGTCTGACCGATCTCCAGGTTTGTGGAGTTTCGCAGACTGGCCGGCAGCACCTCGGCGCCCCTGCTTCCAGCTCCGGTGTACTTGATCGACAAAGTCATACCGGTAAAGACACCGGCTGTCATGATGACAAAGATGCCCACCCACTTGAGAATGGATTTGCCCGCTTTGGTTTCACCCATCTTGATGTCCTCCTTCCGCTCGATTGGCACAATGACAAAACCAATATATCAGTGATTGTCAGGAGCTTAGAAAGCGGCTCTGCCACAGTTTGGCAGTGAAGGGTGAGAAATCTGTCTTTTTTTTATCTGCACACTATAACCCTGGTCGTGCGTCGGCTGGTTTCGTTTGGCCGGAGCCTGTGAATACCCGTCTGCACTGCAATCACACCCATAAATGGACTTCATGGACGTCGGGCTGCCGTAGACATTCAGGCTGTGTCATAATGCGGTTTCGCAGGGTCCTGAGCCTGCCGAAGGCGTGATTGTGACCCGACACCTAACTCCATACCGGACCGCGGCGGCGGGTCACACGAATCCGCTGGCGTCCGTCGCGGCGCACAGGACCCACCGCAACATGGAAGAGGGACTTTTTCAACAAGCCCCAAGGGGATGGGCCACCCGACCCAAGGCACTTCTTGAGGATGTCGCAGGCCGCGAAGCGGCAATAGGGTGATTTATCACCCTTCGAATGGGCTCAGGGTGACACTTGTCTGGTGCATGGTGTACGTCCTCGTGCGCCAGGTTTGAGACATGGACAAGCCGTGCCGGTCGCCTTTCGGATCAGGGAATCCGAACTCCGCTGCCGTGTTCTGGTGGACGGTCCGTAGGCCAGGGGACGATTCTGCCACAGCTTGTCAGTGAGCGATGGGCTCAGCCGCTCTTTGGTCGGTGTTCTTAGTCCGGAGGCACAGGGCCGCAATTGGAGGACGGTTGGGTTCTCCCTGTCTGCCACTTAAATCTCTTGGATGCGATCCGGGAACGGACAGTTGCGGAGATCCACCGCGCCTGAGACACAAAGATGGACTGCCACCCGTTCCTACTTGTGCACGTTTTTCAGGAAGGCCTCGACCTCGGGGACGCCACCCTGAAAGATCAGGTAGCCGTTGTAGGGTTCCCGCTCAGTAATTTCCGCAGCAATCGGCGCCAGCATGATCTTTCGGACTTCGTCCAGATCACTGGTTTGTCCCAGTGCCCAGCCAAGTTTGACGTAGGCCACTTCCGGCAACATGTTTTCGGTCGGGATGATCCCCTTGGCCATCAGATCACGCCCGGTGTCATAGACGAACATGTGCACATATCCCCACAAAGTCTGCACCGTCATGTAAATGGCGACACCGGCTTTGGTCGCCCGTTCGATAGCCGGGTAAACCGGTTTGTTGACATGCCCAAGCCCGGTCCCCGCGATGACGATTCCCTTGTAGCCGTTTTCCACCAGCGAGTCGATAATGTCCGGCATCATGTTCGGATAGTAGTAGACCATCGCGACTTTCTCTTCAAACAGCGCCGTGATCTTGACCTTGCGGTCGGTGCGACGGCGGTTGTAGTTGTCGGTCAGCGGTGTGATCTTATCGCGGTCGATCATAGCCAACGGAGTGGCTCCAATAGTCCGGAAAGTCGAACGATAGGACGAATGCATTTTACGCACTCGCGTGCCGCGATGCAAGAGGCCGTACTCATCGGACGTGGGGCCGAACATGCAGACCATCACTTCGGCGATATCAGACGTAGCGGCGGCCGTGGTGGCATGGATAAGATTCAGGGCGGCATCCGATGACGGCCGGTCCGAAGACCTTTGCGATCCCACCACCACGATCGGAACCGGCGAGTTTTGAATCATGAAGGCCAGGGCCCCGGCCGTGTGGTGCATAGTGTCGGTGCCGTGCCCAATGACGATGCCGTCGATGCCATTCGCAATCTCCTTGCCGATAGCGTTGGCAAGTTCTATATACTGCTGCGGACCCATATTCTCTGAGAACACGGCGAATAGTTTCTCGGTGGTCAGGTTGCAGATATCGGCCAGTTCGGGGACGGCGCCGTAGAGTTCGCCCGGTGAGAAGGCAGGTATCACAGCGCCGGTACGATAGTCAAGCCGCGAGGCAATGGTACCACCGGTGCCGAACAGTTTGACGTGCGGTTTACCCGGTGCTGTTGGGAACTCTTTTTCAGGTATCTTGTAATGGGCCTCTTTGTAGCCATGTTCGCTCATGTCGGTGATGGTGTCGACATTGATTCCGACGTTGTATCCTGTGGCCAGTTTGAGCACGATGTGCCGGTCATCATCGTTTTCCGAGCGCGGCAGAATGATCCCACTGAAATCGCCGCGACTGGTCTTGATATGGGCTTCGCTCCATACCCTCACGCCGAACTCTTTGAGTGACGACAATGCTGCCCCTTTGTATCCTTTGAACAGATCAGCCACCGCTCACCTCCTTGTCAACAATCCGGCGAAGCTCGGCCAAAGGCATATTGCCGAGGGCAAGTTTGCGAAGGTTTCCCATGATCCAGTCGGCGCAGGCGTTGGGCGCAGAACTGGTGCAAACATCCTTGAACTTCTCTTTCAGAGCAGGTACATGCTCGAGCACCTCCTGCACTTGGACGGGTCGGTAGCCGATTGTTGTGAGCACCGACTCAAACACCATGTTGGGATGCTCATAGACGACCGGTAACAGAGCAGGAAGAATGTCTTTGTCCAAGCCGCGATCTTTTACGAATCGGGCAAGTCCGTAGACCTTGCTGTTACTGAATCCCACTGTCCACGGCTTACGACCTTCAAGCACCTTGAGTGCATGTCCCAGTAGGGTGCCGACAAACCGAGCCGACAGATCACACTCGCCGACGATCCTCTCGATAACCGGCACCAGGTTACGAGTGAGCAGGTAATGATGGGTATCCGCCGGGATATTCCATTCGTTCAGTTGCCTCATACGGTCACAGATTTCGCAAGGGAGATCCATGCCGAGTCTTTCAATGGCATCGTCGGAGATCGGTATCGGTGCGCTGTCCGTATCGGGGTACATCCGATCAGCGCCCGGCAAGACACGCTCGAAGAGAGTTGTACCGTCAGGCAAGGCCTTTCTGGTTTCGTTCGGTACTCCGACAAAGGCCAGGCGGCATCGTTCGTCGATTGTTTCGACGGCCGTTTCAATGTCTTCGGGCGCTCCCCACACGAGCAGTTGAGCATCACCATCCTCGGCCTTCAACAGCCGCCGCACCGCGTCCAGGTCGGTACCCGACATCACTAACTCGTCGCGCACATGCTCCGAGACCAGGAGATTCGGTTTTTCCAGACAGGCAATCACCTTCAGCCGGTCGCTCAGTTCATCGGCAAATACTTTTCCCGGTTGCGTGAAGAACGACAGGGCGCCTGCCCAGCCCGCGAGATTGACTGCGACAAACCGATGATCATGCGGCAGGTCCGGTTTGGATGCATAAAAGCCGCTCAACAATCGCGGCGGGACGTCTGTGACCGCCAGTTTCCATTCGTTCGCGTCGACACGACCGGTAAGTCCGGCTGCGATTTCAAGCAGCGCTTTCTGACGAAAGGCCTCGTTGTGTGTCAGTTCAGGTATCCAGGCGATGTGCGCCACGCCCTTGATCTCAACGCGCGTACCACCGGTGATACTGACATTGACATCCTGCCGCGCAGCGCCCATTCCCGAACGCACAAGCCCGGAGCTGCGCGTGAGGAATCTCAGATAATGTCCGGCTTCGGCGGCTTCGTCGGGTGTGAGCATGTCGGGATAGGTAACCGTCTCAATCAACGGCATTCCCAACCTGTCGGTGGTATAGACCCGCCAATGTCCGACATCGGATACTTCGCGGCAGGAATCCTCCTCCAGGCTCAATTGGATGATTCGCACCTTCTTGTTAGTCAGGGGGATCTCTCCTTCGATCCCGATAATTCCGGTGCGCTGAAAGCCGGTGGGGATACTTCCGTCGAGATACTGCTTGCGAGTGATGTGCAATTCACCGACGATGTTGGTCTTGAGCATTAGGGCGATGCGTATGGCAATATCAAGAGCCTGCTGATCGATTCGAAAGGGCGGCGTGTCGTCGACTTCATAGGTGCAGGCGGTGGCGTTCTTCAAATGGTAGACGATGTTCTTCTTCGTCCGGAACTCCATCAGCGCTGTTCCGTCATACTCACCCAGTTCCGAAAGGGTCGGACGCATGTGCCTGACTACTTCGGCGTCGTAATCCGCCTTATCGTTGTACAGACCGGCGGGACAACGACAGAACAGCTTTCGATCCGTCAACAACTGCTGGTGGATTTCCAGCCCGCACATGAAGCCAAGGTCGGCGTATGTTTCGGCCGTAGCTTCAGAGCGAGATACGTAACCAAGATGCTGTTTTGTCTCTTCGTAGTTTGTGCTCAAATCCGGACTCTAATTCGCTTGCTTCAGGCGTCAAACATCGGCGCTGAAGGTAACTGAAAACGGGTTTCCTGACAAGTGATTCCTATTCCGGACCGACCGGCACCGGTATCCCAGAGAGCACCACTGCCTTCAGCCCATGCCCCCGCACAAGACCGGGAGCGGGAATTCTCCCTTGACTAAACATGGTGGTGTATGTATACTTTAATGAATCTACGGATCGAGACCATATAGAAATCAAGCAAAGGCATCAGCTATGAAAAAGTGGATGTTCCTATTTGTGCTGCCGCTAATGTTGGCTGGTTCTGTCCAGGCCGAACCGGCGTGCGGTGATTTTGACCTCAGCGGGGTTATTGACATTTCCGACATTGTCTACCTGGTCGACTTCATGTTTTCCGGTGGACCACCGTTGCCCTTCCCTGGCACGGCCGACTGTGACGGCGCCGGAGGGGACATTGACATCTCCACGCTGATCTGCTGGGTCGAATGCTGGTTCGTGTTTGAGGGCATCTGTACTCCGCAGTGTAGTTTTGTGGAGTTCAACGACCACTCTGAAAACAGCGGTCAATGCCTGGACAGCATGGGGGCCGACAGCGGTCCGGCCCGGGATCGTGGTATGTATATAGTGGCGGTCGGCAACGAGATTCATGTTTATCATCCGGAGGCGTACTACCAATGCTGTCTCGGCTATAATGTTCAGTACTATCGGTACGGCAATCATTTCATCGGATACGAGGCCGACACCAACGAACTCTGTGATTGTTACTGTCCTTTCGATCTGGAATCGACCATTCACAATCTCTCGCCGGGCGAGTATATAGTGACGCTGATCGACATAGACGGGAATCTGGAGGGTGTCGACACGGCGGTGGTTGCTACGGGAGCTATCTACTTCGACGTTGGCGAATGCGTTCCTGATCCCAAAGGTCCACCGGAATGGGGTGATCCGATCATCTACTATCTTTGGCAATCCGGCGTCTTGACCATGGTTCACGAAAACGCCTGGTTCAACTGCGCCGCTGATTTGATGCTGGATTTGGAGATTGTCGGCGACACCCTGCGCTTTCACGAGCGGAATGTGAACGGGGATTTCCCGGTGCCGTGCATGTGCTATTATGAACTGACTTCAATCGTGGAGGGCCTGCCCCCCGGATCGTATGTGGCCGAGGTCTACAACCAGGACTATCCCTGGGAGGAAAGTCTGCTGTTGGACCGGCGAAATATCCACCTTCCGGCCGGAGATTCGAGCATGTCTGAGTTCGGCGACAGCGGCTGTTTAAGTCGAGGCGGCGGTCGTTCTGTTGTGAACTATGAGTACAATGGTGACACCCTGAACCTGCAACACTTCGACGCTACTTTCAATTGCGGCGCCGTTATTGAAGTCGGTTTCAACGCTGTCGGGGACACTCTTCGGTTTTACGAGATCAACATCTCGGAAGAATATATGGCTTGCGACTGTTCTTTCGATGTTACGGGTCGCGTGTACAACATAGCGCCCGGTAGCTATGTGGCCGAAGTGTATGCACGGAATGAGCCCGATGATCCTCTACTACTCGTCGACCGGCAGACGATTGTGTTGGAGTAGTCAAGCCGTCGGCCTCGAGTTCAATTGCCATGATCTGAGGCTTGCACAACCTGTTCCAAGACCGCCTTTGCCCGGTCATACCGATCTTGCGAAAACGAGGCGAGATTTTCTGCAACAGCCTGGGTGTCGCCAGACAATAGCTCCAGCGCCGCAGCACAAGAAACTGCTCTGCGTTTTTTCGACATTCGGCTACCCTCCGTCTCTGATCTTCGACTCTCTACAAAAATGTCAGACGCCGGCCACTATTGCGATTCGGAACCGGCTTCCTGTTTGGTTTTGAGTAACTCCCTGGGTTCAGCATCGCGGACATACGTGTCCATCCAGTCGGTCATTTCCCACAACATGTGCATGACCGATTCACGACCTCGATAGCCGTGACTCTCGTGCGGCAGCATCACCAACCGCGCCGTGGCGCCGTGGCCCTTGAGAGCGGAGTAGTAGCGCCGGCTCTGAAGCGGGTAGGTCCCAGAGTTGTTGTCGGCCTCGCCGTGAATCAGCAGTATGGGTTCGTTCACTTTTTCGGCGTGCATGAACGGTGACATGGCGAAATATATTTCCGGTGATTCCCAAAGGCTGCGTTCTTCAGCCTGGAATCCGAACGGCGTCAGGGTTCGATTGTAGGCGCCGCTGCGAGCGATGCCGGCGCGATAAATATCGGAGTGGGCCAGTAGGTTAGCCGTCATGAAGGCGCCGTAGGAGTGTCCACCTATGGCGATGCGATCGGGATCGGCAACGCCGCGACGCACGACTTCATCGACAGCCGCCTGGGCGCTTGATACCAGTTGTTCCACGAACGTATCGTTCGGTTCTTCGTCACCTTGCCCGACTATCGGCATAGCCGGATCATCGAGCACGGCATATCCATGCACCAGCCACATAAGGGGCGAATACCAACCGACTCGCACAAACCGATACGGTGAGTCGGTCACCTGTCCGGCCGCGTCGGCGCTCTTGTACTCCTGCGGGTAGGCCCACATCAGCATCGGCAGGGGACCATCCTCGGGTTTGTAGTCGGGCGGCAGGTAGAGCGTACCGGTGAGGTTTACGCCATCCTCACGTTGATATCGAATCAACTCCTTCTGTACGCCGACTAACTGCGGCGTGGGATGCGGAAAATCCGTTACCGGTTCAAGCGAGCCTTTTTTCAGGTTCCGAAGGTAATAGTTGGGTGGCTCGGTGATCGATTCGCGCCGGGTCAACAATTGGCGTTTCTTGACATCGATCAGACGAACCGGGCTTTCATAATTCGGTTCCTCTGAACGAAAGAGCCGTTTGTGCTCATCGGTCTTAAGGTCCCACTCATCGAGAAACGGGCGATCTCCCTCAGGTGAGGCGCCGCTTGAAGTCAGAAAGAGAGTCCGCCCCTTGTCGGCGGTCAGCAATACCGAAGTGCCCCGTTCGGTCCTGCGATGCATCGGTGAACCGGGGTCGTTGTAACGATCTTCCCAGGATCTATCTTCGAGCAACCTCGGCTTCTTCGATGGGTCTCCCGGTTCAACCAACCAGGTTTTGATATTACGGGTCTGCCACCACCACCCGGAGACCAAGGCCAATTCGTCGCTGGCCCATTCAACATTATCGTAACGCAGCGGCATCGTAATCAACGAGGTTGGATCGGCGTCGAACGGTGCCGCGAGCATGAACACCTGGTCGCGTTCGTCAGCTTCGGCGCCGGCATCGCCGCCGTCGAGAGCCTCAGCCCAGCAGAGTGTGGCGTCGGCATCAGCACGCCAGACAACTTCGCGTCGGCCGGTGCGTGTCGAGCCGAAGGCCATCGGAATATTGTCGGCCAATGGAGCATCCGCAACCTGGTAAACCACGTTACCATCTGAGTCCCACACTTCGGTTCTGACCGGGAAGCGGTAGGCCGGAACCGTATACGAGAAAGGTCGATGGATCGTCGAGACCAGGATCAGTTTGCCGTCGGGCGAGGGTCCGAAGCTCTTGATGATACCGGATGGACCTATCTGGGTTTGGTTGCCTTCGAGATCGACTTTGACCAACTGGGAACTGAGGTAGTGCTCGAACAGTTGGGCATCGAACTCGTTCTTGAGGAGGTCCTGGTAGGTTCGGGCGGGAGCCTTGCGTCCCAGGTTTTCCTGCACGATTGGTCCGCTCGGCGTCAGTGGCTCCTGCGGCGCGCTGCCACGACCAGGCGTAATCGTTCTTGCTATCAGGGTCTTGTTGTCGGATAACCACCGGATCGGGCTGCCGTAGGCAGCATTCAACGGCGCAACCGGCAGGCGGCGCGCCTGGCCGGTGACCACATCAGCTATCCAGAGTTCCAGCCCTTCAGCGCTACCGTTGACAAACGCGATCTTATTACCATCGGGCGACCAGCGAGAGTTGGTGACCTTGGCTCCAGCCGGTAATCCGGAGACCGGGAGCACGGAACCATCGGATATCTTCCTGAACGACAATTCATAGAAATAATAGCCTCGACTGGGGCCGTTGGTGCGCGGGTTGATTCGCAGACCGCCGATGCGCAATTCCGGCTGCGATACTTCTTCTATAGAGACCAGCGGCGGGTATTTCAGTTGCAGCATCCACTCATTGGTCGGGCTGATCGAAACCGAGGGTGTACGCGCTGCTTCGGCCAGGTCGGCGATGCTCTTGGGCGGCATCTGGTAAGTTTCGCTTTCGACCGAAAAACCGGGCGACGCGCCGACCAGCAGGGAAAGCATAAAGATTAACGATACTAAGTTGCGGGTGTGACTTGCTTTAGCAAACATCGGGACCTCCGAAACGCTTGAGGTTTTTCTTTCGGGCGTTACTATAGTCTTTCGCAGCCGACATGACAAGCTGTTTTGTCGCACAGGTCAATGGGTATGGAAACAGTTTGGTGAAATGGAGATAACGCCCTATATTTGGGTGATATAGGTACTACAGGCAACGACAACAGGAGAGAGTATAATGATTCCGAAATCAACTGTTGGTATAGGGTTTGTGTTATTGGCTGTCATCATAGCCCTGAGCTTGCCCCCGCTGGCGATAGGCCAGGGAATCTCCGGCGAACCGATCTGGACCTTTGACGGCGAGTGGGCGACCAAACATGTCGAGACGGCCGATCTCAACGGCGACGGCACTTTCGATGTTATCGGCGGTGAGTACTCCAGCGACTATTATGGCTACCCGCATCAAGTGGTGGCTATCGACGGCAAGACCAACGACACCCTTTGGATATATTGGTTGCAGGACGGCGTGCGCTCGATGACTATCGGCGACGTCAACAACGACAACGTGATGGATGTAATCGCCGGCGCTTCGTACAACTCCGGCAACACGCCGGACGGTGATGTCCACGCCATCAACGGTGCTACCGGCACCGCCCTGTGGGTCTTTCCTATCGACGCCACTATCCAGGACGTAACCACCGCCGATTTGGACGGGGATGTCTACCTCGATGTCGTCGCGGCTTCGTTCGATGATTCCGTGTACGCCATCGACGGCGAGACCGGGGCCAGGCTTTGGGCCAGGTATGTCGATGGCCTTTGGATCAACGCCGTGGCCACCGGCGACGTAACCGGTGACAACATCGACGACGTTGCATTTGCCAATGAATACTTGACCGGCTACGACAACTACTGTGGCGTGATCAACGGCGCCACCGGCGCCTTCATCTGGGATTCCACGGTTGCTTACGTGGTTTTGGACGCCATGATTGAGGACATCGATGATGATGGTACGCCGGAGGCTATTTTCACCGGAATCGACGGCGCCGACCAGGGGCACCTGTACGTTCGCAATGCCGCCGACGGAATTCTCGAATGGAGCTACGACTTCGGCGCCATTGACCACACCAACGGTCAGATTGATTTGTACACTTACGACATCGACAACGACACCGATCTCGATCTGGTAATCGGAAACTTTCTCGGCTGGCGCCGGGTCATAGCGCTGGACGGCACGGAACCATCACTGATGTTCGAATCGGATAGTCTTGAGAGCTTTCCGCGTGACCTGGCCTTTGCCGATGTTACCGGCGACGGCGACTTGAACATCGTTGCCGCAACGTGGGACCGGGTGTCGGTGGTTTCGGCCGTAGATAGTTCGTTGGTCTGGTACTATGCAGTTTCGGGGACAATGTATTCGGTGGCTGTGGCCGAGTTCGACGGTGATGCCATTGTCGACGTCGCCGCCGGTGGTGGCGCCGAGTTTGTCGGTACACCACCGAATCCCGGTAAGTCCATCTGGGCGCTCCGGTCGGCTGAGTCCCCCATGCTGTGGGAGTACGCCTTCGGTGAGTACGGCAATGCCCTGGCCATCGCTGATCTGAACAACGATGACTGCGAGGACGTACTGGTAGTGGCCTCGCTTGACGATTGGGTGTGGGCCATCGATGGCTGTACCGGTGACACCTTGTGGCACTGGACCGGCACCCAGAACCTATACGCCGTGACAACGGGAGATTTTGACAACAACGGACAGATCGACGTAGCTGTTGCCGGTAACGACGACATGGTAACCGCTCTTTACGGCAACGACGGCAGTGTCATGTGGCAGTTCACCGATCCGGCCGATCAGATTTATCGCAAGAACCTGCAAGCCGCCGACCTTAATGGAGACGGCGACGTCGACGTGATCGCGGGTAGCGACGACGGCACGATCTACGCAATCGCCGGTACGACTCGACTCGATTTGTTGTGGTCACGATCATTCACCGGCGGCGATCCGGAAGAAATCGAGATTGCCGAAATGAACGGCAACGGGCTACCCGACGTGGTGGCGATTGTAGGCGGCAAGATGGTTGTCCTGGAGGATTCCACCGGTAACACTCTTTGGGAATACGCTATCGGCACCCAGTATGCCGCCCACTGCGAAGTCCTGGATGCCGACGACAACGGCGTGCTTGATGTCGCTATCGGTATCAAGAAAATGGGCGCCACGATGGGTAAAGTAATCATGGTCAGCGGTGTCACGCACGACGAAATGTGGTCCAGCGGACCGCTGGAACCGTCATCCGACTACGCCATGTCGTCCGGACTGGTCAACTGGGACAAAGCCGGTGATGTCTTGATCGGCACCAACTACAATGACCGCAAGGTTTACGCATTCGACGGCACCAACGGCGCCGAGCTGTGGTCGTTCACGGCCGGTGATGAGATCAACTGCGTAATCGGCTACGACCTCAACGGCGACGGCCAGGACGATGCACTGATCGGCTCCGATGACGGGAATGTTCGGGCCATAGACGGCGCTACCGGTGATGCCTATTACGAACGCAGTTGCGCCGGAGATGTGATGCATGTCGGTGTCGGTGATATCAATGGCGACGGCGCCGGGAATATGGCCTGTGTCACTTTCGGCTCGTCCGGCGTCGTGTACGCATTCAACTCGATGTATGACGCCGGATGCTGTCTGGGTTATATTGGCAATATCGATGGCGACTTAGGCGATGTGATCGACATTTCTGATTTGGTCTACATGGTCGACTTCATGTTCAACGCCGGTCCGCCCCCGCCGTGCTGGGAGGAGGCGGAGTTGCAGCCGCCGTTCGGTGATGAAGCACTGTCGATTTCAGATTTGGTATACTTGGTGGATTTCATGTTCACGGGCGGACCGCCGCCGCCTGATTGTCCGTAAGTGAATTGTGGAGGGAGTTGTGAAGCGTTATCTGCTCGTTTTGTTCGTGTCAACGTCGCTGTTGTGCGGTGTTGGCTATGGTCAGGATCAACTGATCACACTTGACACCGTGGTGGGACTGATCACCGACAGCGCTGTGGTTAACGGCGGGGGGTTGACATTTTATATTCGTACTGCCAATCTCGAAGAGCATGATTTCATTGGAATCACCAATGGTTTCAGAATATACTCACCCGACGATTTGACCTGGACCGGAACCTCGGCGACTCTACTTGCAAGCATCGACTGGGACTCCAACTTTATGGTATTCGTGGCCAACCCTGTCGACGCTGATGGTATTGATGCCGACACCGTAGGATTCGGTGGGGCTGCCTTGGGAGTTCCGCCTTCCATCGGGATGCCCGCGCATTTCGATGACACCACCTACTCGATTTCAATCGGCCCCATAGTTGCAAGCGGACCAGCACAACATATATGCATCGACTCCTCCTACTTTCCCCCAAGCGGCACTTGGCAATGGGCTGCCGGGGGTGGAGTGGGAACAAGGTTTCCCACCTGGGATGGTCCCCACTGTTTTGTAGTGGTCGATACCATGGACTCCGATGAGGATGGTATACCGGATGCGACAGATAACTGCGTCGATCTCTTCAATCCTGATCAAATCGATTCGGACGACGACGAACTCGGTGACATTTGCGACGATTGCACCGATGTCGACGGAGATGGCTTTGGTGATCCCGGTTTTGTTAATACTTGCCCCGATGACAATTGCCCGGCCGTCCATAACCCGGATCAAGACGATACCGACTCGGATGGCGTTGGTGATGCGTGCGATGAATGCACGGACACCGACGGCGATGGTTTCGGCGATCCCGGCCACCCGGCGAACACTTGTCCTGATGACAATTGTCCTGAAGTTCACAACCCCAATCAGCTGGACACTGACAGCGACGGCCTCGGAGATTTGTGTGACGCCTGCATCGATACCGATGGCGATGGTTTCGGCAACCCAGAATATTCAGGCAACACCTGCCCGGAGGATAACTGTCCGCACGTGCACAACCCCGCTCAGACTGATAATAATTCAGATGGCGTAGGCGACGCATGCACTTTTGCGGGCGGATTTCTGGGTGAGTACACAGTCTTGGAGTATGACTCCGGCAACGAATACTCTCAGAGAATCAGATGGCTTTTTGATGGTGCCGATTACCACATGTGGTTGGACACCAGTTATGTCGTGTCTACCTGTTTTTGCGTGGTCCACGGCTCTTTCACATTTGGTGAGAACCTCACCCTCTCAGAGGATGTTTCGTTACCCGATGATGCCGCCGGATGCCCATCGTGCAATCCTGACCTTAATCCAGAGGGAATCTTCACTCATTCCTGGGAAGATCAGGCGCACCTGCTGACCAGAGACGATGGTGTGTATCAGAAAACGATATCGCTGTACGTGGATTGTTGCGTGCAAAGAGGTGACTTCACCCATGATGGCGGGCCGGTAGATATTTCAGACCTTATTGCCCTGGTCAGCTACATGTTCGATGGTGGCCCGCCGGCTGTATGTAGGCAGGAAATGAACATAAACGGCGTTGATGAAATCATCGACATCGCTGATTTGGTTTTCATGGTTTCTTTCATGTTTGACGGCGGCCCGCCCCCGCCGGCGTGTCAGTGAGGGCCTGCGCGAAGTGCGCCTCACGGCATGCGCAAGGCTGTGGTGAAAGTAGAGGGACCCTATCGATGATCAAACAGCTTGACAAAAAGGCCAATAGCAGGTAGTTTGCCAACGTAGGTCTTCATATACGTCGTTTACGCCACCGAGGATGCCGCAGCACACGGCGCAAATAGCAGGAAGGGTTGGTGTTGTCATGAATAGAGCTTTTTTCGTTCTGGGAGCGGTCGTTTTGGTCCTGGCAGTTAGCGCAATCGGATTAGATCAAGACAACCAGATACAGACTCTTCGCCCCGATAGAATGGTTATTACACCCTCGCTATCTAATGCACAGGACACCTGCTCCATCTGGCATCACTGGATCAACGACACCATCCTCGGATATAGCCACGGCTACGATAGCGCCCATCGCACCGTGTCGTATTTCGATCCTGCCGAATGTGGCTCCCCCACCTATCCATTCGCCATCAGTGCCGTCTCGTTGGGCTTTCTCGATCCACCCAACTTCGTCGATGCCCGCCCGTACCAATGGCCGCTAACAGTGGACATCGTTGTGTATCAGGGATTCTCCAACGACCCGACCTGCATCGGTCCGGGTCCCGAGTTGTATCGGCATCAGGTGGTTGTAGATTCGGCCGGATTCAACTTTCCCAATACGGGCACGGTGACGCTGCCGGAACCATACTGTATCACTTCGCAGGTTTACGTGGGTGTTGAGTATCCCGGAATCGGACCCGGCCCATATCCATCGATCATGTACGATGTCAGCTCAACTGTAGATACGTGTGACGTCTTTTACTTCCACCCGCTTTCAGGTATTTGGCAGAGTTGGTATGCCTACTGGGTGATGGTTCCCGGCTATCCGTTCATCTGGTTGCATGGTGAAACCGTTTCAACCAGTTGTTGTGACGATACCGATGATGACGGCTACTGTGACGAAGACGACAACTGCCCTTCGGTGGCCAACCCGACTCAGGCCGACACCGACAGCGACGATTATGGCGACTTGTGCGACAACTGTCCCAATGATGCCAACAACGATCAAGCCGACGGTGACGGTGACGATGTCGGCGACGTCTGTGATAATTGCCCTGACGATCCAAACCCGGCTCAGGATGACGCCGATGGCGATGGTATCGGTGATCTCTGCGATAACTGTCCGTTAGATTTCAACGTGTCGCAAGCCGACGGTGATCTGGACGGCGTGGGTGATGTCTGCGATCCCTGTCCCGGCGATACTATTAATGACGATGATGAAGATGGTATCTGCGGGTATGATGACAACTGCCCTTATGTTTTCAATCCCGGGCAGGAAGATGCCGACACCGACGGCCAGGGTGATGCCTGCGAAACAATTGACGTTTGCACCGGTGATCGTGGAAACATCAATGGAGACATGGGCGACATCGTAGACATTGCCGATCTGGTCTATTTGGTCGATTACATGTTCAATGGCGGACCGCCGCCGCCGGTGATGGAAGAGGCCGACGTCGACGGCAGTACTGTTCTGGATATCGCCGACCTGGTCTACCTGGTCGACTACATGTTTAGCGGCGGTCCACCGCCTGTCCCCTGTCCTTGATGCCGGCACCGAGGGGATTGCTGAGTCAAATTTCAATAACCGTGCCAAGCCCATTCCGGACGGCACGATCGTAGGCGAGCTTGGCGGTGGCAGTATCCTGCACGGCCAATCCATTAGACTTGAATAGTGTAATCTCGGCGTTGTTTTCCCTGCCAATCCTTTGATCAGTGATGATCTCGCCCAGTTCGGCGTAGACATGCTCAGGCAGGAGCCTCCCCTGTTCCAACGGGATCAGCAACTCGCCTGATTCCTTCATGGCCGCTGTTCTGGAATCGACCACGAACTTCGAATTGACAATCGCCGCTGTGTCCAGTTCGCGCGCTTCCGGACCGTGCGCACCGACAGCGTTGATATGCGTTCCCTGATGAATACCTCTACCATCGAACAACGGCGTCGAAGATGTCGTCGCGGCAGATACGATGTCGGCCTCCAGCGCCTGCTCCGCAGAATCGACACAGGTAATTGGTATTCTCAGCTCCGCCTCAAGTTCTGTGCGGAATCCTGCGGCAGCCTGGTCACTGAGGTCATGCACCAGAGCTCGTGACAGGTGTCTCACCGCCGCAATTGCGCGCAGTTGCATCTTACCCTGAACGCCCGCTCCGATCACGGATGCGATCATACCATCTTCATCGCGGGCCAGGTATTTGGTGGCCAGCCCGCTGGCCGCGCCGGTGCGGATCGCCGTAAGATAGGCGCCGTCCATTAACGCAATCACCTCGCCGGTTTCCGGGTCCTGCAATAGCAGCGCACCGGTCGTCGACGTTAGTCCCCGCTCAGGGTTGTTCTTGAACACACTGACAACTTTGCAGGCCAGCGCGCCCGCAGCCGCAAGATAGCCGGGCATGTAGAACGAAGTGCCGCCGGGCGTCGTGATCGTCATCCGCTGGGGCATGATGGCTTGCCCGCTCGACAGCTCGACGAACGCCTGCTCGATTACAGCCAACACATCCGGCATCGTTAGAGCCGCTTTCACGTCCTCGTGGCTTAATACCAACACGATGTAGTCCTGCCTCTGTGTCCCGATTGTAGACCAAAACGATCACTCATGGTGGGTAACTTGCAAATTCCCGACAATTTCTTACCTTCCGGCGTTCATTAGTGTTCGAACCTTGACGATAGGATGGATGATGAGTCTTGTCAAGCTGCAACAATTGGCCAAGAAACGCTCAGTCGAGTTCGTTGACCTGAAGATATCCGACCTTCCCGGGCTGTGGCACCACATCACAGTTCCGGTTTCATCGCTGAACCGGAATCTGTTCTCATCGGGCGTCGGCGTTGACGGCTCCTCTCTGCCGGGGTTCTCGGCGATCGAGCGAGGTGACATGATCGCCCTGCCTGAAGCTACTACCGCATTTATGGACCCGTTCTTTGAGCGCCCGACGCTCTCGATGATCTGCGATATCAAGGACGTTGGAGAAAAGATCATGCCCTACAGCCGTAACCCCCGAAGGGTTGCACGTGACGCCGAGAAATACCTATCCAAGATAAAACCCGGGCTGCGTTCCATTGTTGGGCCGGAGTTTGAGTTCTACGTTTTTGACAAAGTCAATTTCTTCCAGGGTCCGGAGCGCGCTTTCTACTTTCTGGACTCCAAAGAAGCCGAGTGGACGTCCGAACAGGATGACGAAAATCTCGGATACAAGATTCCCTACAAGAAGGGCTACCACGTCGCACCGCCGATGGATCGAACGTTTAACCTGCGATCCCAGATTTGCGCTATGCTCACCGAGGTCGGGGTTGACATCAAGTACCACCATCATGAAGTCGGCGGCGGCGGGCAGCATGAGATCGAGACGACGTTTGTGCCGATGATGAAGATGGCCGACCAGTCGATGTTGGTGAAGTACTTCGTCAAAAACCAATGCTTCCGGGAGGGCAAGTCGGCTACTTTTATGCCCAAGCCGCTTTTCAATGAACCGGGATCGGGTTTGCACGTGCACCAGTATCTGGCCGACAAGAACGGGTCGGTGTTTTTCGACAAGAAAGGACCGGCCAATTTTTCGAAAATCGGTCTCCATTATATAGGTGGCGTACTGAAGCATGTCGACTCGATCCTTGCTTTTTCAAATCCCTCGACGAATTCGTTCAAACGGCTTGTGCCGGGATTCGAGGCGCCTGTGGCCGGGACGTACTCGGTCGGCAACCGGACAGCTTGCATTCGCATACCCGGTTATCAACGGAATCCCAAAACCATGCGGTTTGAGTTCCGGCCCGGAGATGGCACCATGAATCCCTATCTTGGATTTGCAGCGATGCTAATGGCCGGTATCGACGGCATCAAAAACAAAATTGATCCCGGACTGCCGCTTGACAAAAACCTGGATGAGCTTCCACCCGATGAATTGTCACAGATACCTCAATTGCCGACCTCGTTGAACAAAGCACTCAATGCCCTTGAGTCCGACTATGATTATCTTATGCCTGGCGGCGTTTTTACCGAGGACCTGCTGGCCAACTGGACCAAGATCAAGCGTGCCGAGGTCGGTGAGATCCGTGTGCGCCCCACACCATACGAATTTCAGTTGTACTACGATATCTAGGTGCTTGCCGGGATACCTCATTCGACCCATTGCGTGGTCCCGACGTGAGGTTTTTTGAAGAAATCAGTCGAGTGTGTTGCATTGCAGGTGCTGTCAGGCGACTCGCCTGACGGCAAGCGGGTTGGCTGGCAGGTGTCGGGCGGGGTCGCCCAACACCACCCACAACAAATCAGCCATGAATGGCTTCTATGGGTTGCGCGACCCATGGCCTCACAATAAGGCATTACAACCTCACCCTGAGGCTTCACAACCTCACCCTGAGGCTTCACAACCTCACCCTGAGCGGAGTCGAAGGGTGAATCCGTCCTTATCCGATGTGTGGCAGAACCGCAAAAAGGACTTTGTCCTACAGGTCCAGAGACTGGATTCCTGTTTTCGCTGGAATGACAGATGCTGGTAGAATCAGATTGCCGCGCTTCTCCGCCAGTGGCGGATGGTTCGTAATGACGAGGGCACGGACGTCTTGACCGCTCCCCTGAAGACTCAGCCACATCGTGAAGACTCCCCGGCCTGCTCTCTATTGCTTGGTGAGACTATACTTGACCACAAAGCGACCTTCGTTTGGCGGGCACCAGGTCTCGGTTGAGGTCATGTTTATTTCGTAGGCGCCACCTGCGTTCCGAACGATGGTGGTCAAGTACTCTGTAGTGTCGGAGTCAACGCAATCACAACCGGTGGTACCTCCCTGAGACCAGTTGTTGATTTTGACCAACTCCACACCCAGGCTCGGCCAGATCTTACCGCTCCAACTTGTAAAGAAATGGTCCTCGTTGGCTGAGACATATCCGTCGGCGTCGACAGTCCAGTAAAGGCGAGTGTCGTTGATAAGGAGCGTGTCTTTGTTGTTGAGTTGGCAGTCGCCGGCGCGAACGATCCGGATCGAGCCCTGCCAGGTACCTTGGAATTGAGTCAGATTGACCGGTGGATCACCTTCGGGAGTCGTCGCTTTTTCACACGACCATCCAGCCGCGGACAATACTATCGCAATGATCAAAGCAATCTTGGGATTAACAGTCTTCAACATCTCATTACTCCTTGTCTTCGTAACGAAGATAAGATCATCGACATCATGTGTCAAGCCGGAGGGACATACTAACGACCGACTAAGGTCTCATACAACTCGCGCGCGATCAACCGATGGCCCTCCCTGGTGGGGTGACAATGATCGATAAACAGTGACTCGCCGCCGTTATCGGTAAAGATCGTCGGCATATCGATCACCTCAACGCCTGGATTCTGTCGGCCAAGGCTGTCGATCTGGTTTAGATAGGTGCGCTTCACCCTTAGCGACAGATAATCTGCTTGTAAGGCGGAATCGAGATGAGCCATCGCCTCAGCTGTGTCTGGTGCCGAGGACAGTCCGGCGGCAAGTAGGTTGATACCGATGTTGAACAGAAAAACCGATCCCAACGCCTGTGATACTTCGGTTGACGGAGCAACCGATTCTTGAACGTATGCCTGTCTGGCCACTCGCAAGCAATGATCGGCACTATCGTATTCACCACGCTCCCAGTGAGCAACACCAAGGTTGTTGAGCGAGATTGCGGAGTTTGGATCGGCCTTTAGTTTCTTTCGGTAGTAGGCAACAGCCGAGTCGGGGGCCAGCTTGTCCCTGTAGGCCGAGGCATAGATCAATCGTGTTATCCTGTTGGGCTCACCATACCAGGCGGGCATTCGGTTGCGTTCCAGGCAGTATCGAATCGGTCGGTTCAAACTGGCGGCCAATGTCGGCGCTACTATAAGGTGTCCCACTGAGTCTTTTACCGTGGTGAACATTTTGAACTGAAGTCCGGCCGGCCACATGAGTGGCACCGGTGGTTTGACCACGATGAGCATACAACCCAGGCGTCGGCATTGCTTCGCTATCTGTGTCAGGTTCTCGCCAAATCGCCGCGGTGACACCCTGACCTTAAACTCCCGTCCATCGTATGAAGTGGCCTGTCTGTCCCCACCGACAATAGCGCGCACCATTCGAAAGAGAGCCAGGCACGATAGCTGTTGTCGCAGCCATTTTAAGCGCTGCGTTTCCAACAGTTCTTGATCGGTACAAAAACCGGAAATCGAGGCGTCGTTGTTTCCACAATATAGAATGACCACATCCGGTTCCAGTATCTCGCCATGCATTGCCAGGTAGCGCCTGAGTTGTTCGCTGGAGTAACCGGCCACTGAGGCGTTGACAAGTTCGATCCTTCGATCTGACCCTAATGAGTCCTGAAGAAGCCGCTGCAGCTGGACCCCGAAACTGTGATCATAGGACTTAAGACCCAATCCCAAAGGGGATGAATCGCCCAATATGAGTATACGCCATGTATTGGCTGGCTTGGGAATAGCTACTTCTGGTCCAATGGTGTGGCTTGAGTTGGTGCGAATGTACTGGTTGTTCAGATCGGGCTTCAGCCGCCACAACAGTTCCGGGTCGGGCTCATGCCAATCGAAGACATTGGCGAAGAAGCCTTGCTGCCAACCGCTTGGGATATCTGCACGATCAGCCTGTTCACTGACATTCTCTTCAACCTGCCGAGCCGCCAGTTCGGCCAGCGCCAGCAACAGGACAAACGACACAACCGAGAAGATCAGCTTCTTCCACATACCTTAAGGTAGGGTTTGTGGGCTTGGCGGTCAAGAATGGTGCGCGGGCACCATACTGTCCGAGTGTCATTGCAACGAGACTTTCAAGGGCGAGGAGTCGACCTCCCACTGTCCCTTACCGATGTTGCGTGTTCCTTTGAACACGAGCAACGAGTACTTACCGTAATGCGGAATCAACTGTCCAAGTCTCGGTAGCGATGCGAAGTCGGTTGTGATGATCACCATACACCGGTCGTGCCCCTCCCAGTTCTGACCAGTCAGCACCAACGTGTGTCCTTTGCGCGGGTACTCGGTTCCCTGGATAGTCGCGGTCTGACTGGTGAGGACAACCTTGTTCTTCAGATACTCGGGCAGTTCAGCCGGGTTGAGTACAATCTGAGCGCAGGTTTGGTCGGCGTTCGCAAAGGCGCTCATCGTCTGAACGGCAACACTGTCATCTTCGATGTTCGTGCCAAATTCTGCGAACAATACGACCACGTCTATGCGGCTATCCGGTGTGAAGTATTGACGATCATCTTTCCCCATAACCGATGAGACAATGGGTTCGACTTCTTCCGGGTAGAGTTTTCGGAAAAGATGGAAGTCGGGATCAATTTCGAGGGCCGAAGAACTGCCCTGAATGACCGCGCTAAAGTCGGTCGAGGCACCTGTCAATGCGAAGGACGTATCCATTGCAACGTCGGGTCCGGACAAGCGGACTGGTATTTTGATCCTGTAAATTTGCTCCGCTGACTGCGATACCACGGCGGATACATTGTCGTCACTTTTCCTTGCCCCGCCCAGCGCGATCGTAGGCGCCCCCGCCCGGTCGATCCACTGCGGGATGATGTGAGAGAGGTCCGCTCCGCTTGTTTCTTCAAAGGCGGCGATCCACTCTTCCCAGCCGATCTTCTGTTCGATGTGACGCCTGTAGACAAGCTTCCACGCCTCGAAAAACGGCTCTGTGCCGATCTCTTCTTCAATCATGTGGAAAACCATCATCGCCTTGCCGTAGCCGATACTGCGCGTGTCGGGACTCGAACGCGAGGTGAACTCGCGCAGAGGAAAATCGTTCTCACTATTAACGTAGCTGACGAACTGCTTGAGGATATCTTTGCGATAACTCTTGGCCGCATCTTCCGATTGCATCAGCTTGTAGCGATAATCTGCTCCGTACACGGTCAACCCTTCGCACCAGTTGCCGCGGTCGTAATCGACATAGACCGAATTCCCCCACCAGTTGTGAAGTACCTCGTGTCCCAACGACGTCTTGACAATGAACGGCATCTGTAACACGCGCTGACCGAGCAGTGTCCAGGCCGGCATGCCGTAACCGGTCGGGAAGAAATTCTCGGCGACGGTGAACCGCTGGTACGGGTATGGACCGATCAACTCGGTGTACATTTCAATATAATCTGCCGTAGCCGGGAGATACTCTTCGAACAGTCCGGTGTCGGCCTCAAAGAAGTAGCACCAGACTTCCACGCTGTCGACCATGACGGACTTAAGCACATACGGCGCGGCCATGAACATGCATCCGTCGGACTTGAACGGATTCTCCCAGGTCTGAATCTTGCGACCGTCACGAGACTCCGATGTAACCTGGTTGCCATCGCTGATCGATTCCCAGGTGTCGGGGATATCGGCGGTGAGTTTGAAACTGACAAGGTCTTCATCACCCGTCGGATAGAAATACGATCCGCCGCTGAGATAGGCACCTTTGTCGAGAATTGTTCCCGTTACCTCTCCCCCGACTCGTTCACGGGAGAAGCGCATGTTACTTGGGTCTTCGTTGAATTCCGAAGTGTAACGCAGTGAGAATTCGACCGAGGCATCTTTGTCACGCTCGAATCGAACCACGTGCACTTTCTCATCCATCTCTCGCTCGCGTATCTCTTCAGCCAATTTATCGGTTAAAGGCGCATCGGCCACACTGGAGGCAAAGAAACTGGTCACCGGTGTTCCATCGAGCGCGAACGATTCGATCTCTGCTGAGTTGCGCAGGTAGAACAGGTTTGTTCCTTGGGTTACCTTCATCACGCCATTGTCGGCGATTGTCGCGCTATGTGCGGGGACATCGAGCTTGATCTGAATGTGGTGGCTTTCAAACTGGACCAGCGACGCACTGACTGCGTGTACCAGAGCACTGCCCGGCAGTAGGCTGGCGGCTGCAATGAACGAAAGAACTAAGCCTCTTGGCATTTTGGACTCCTGTGTGGCAAGCCACTTTTTTCTGTGATGGTACTTACTTGCGCCTGTCTTGCTATCTCAGCCCACGAGAGGCTGGTTTGCATATCAACAGCCGAGGTCGGAGTGGCAGGCCACTTTCCTTAGCTACAATACTTCTCAAAACCACACCGAGTTCTCCTGCTTCCAAAAAACTGATTTATCAGTCAGTGCCGGAGGCCGGAGTGGCGAACCCTTTTCTTTGGTTGTTCTACCTCTTGAGACCACACCGAGTTCTCGTGCTTCCAAAAAACTGATTTATCAGTCAGTGCCGGAGGCCGGAGTGGCAGGCCACTTTCTTTGCCTACAATACTCCTCGAAACCGCACCGACTCTTCCGAATTTCAAAAGACCTGATTTATCAGTGCCGGAGGCCGGACTTGAACCGGCACGGTTCTAACGAACCAAGGGATTTTAAGTCCCTGGTGTCTACCAATTCCACCACTCCGGCAAACCTTCGTACGATAAGCACTTAACCAGGATTCCGCAACCTGCTTTTTAGGCCCGGTGTCCATAGAGTGTCCATAGTTGAGCCAAATCAAGGCAAACAGGGGTTAATACATATGTATAAGTAATCGCTGTATTCCCCTGACGTACATCAAGTTTCGTTGTGGCGCAGTCACTTGCGATTTTTGCGATTTTCCATTTTAAGTCCAAAGTGATCCAAGTCAGCCCAAATCGGTCCAAGCCAAGGCAAACGATCTTCGACGCTCCCCGGGACGTGAAGTCCCTGGTGTCTTCCATTTCCACCACTCCGTCAAACGTGCATACGATACGCGCTTAACTGAGAGCCCGCAACCTTGAAACTGTTGTCGGTTGAGCGAAGATGCCTCAGGAGCTTAGCCCAAACCCCTAACAGTCCGCGGAGATTCTACGGACTGCACGGTTGAATGCATGCGAAGACTCGCAGCATCATTCCTACCAAATCAAGTACGAAAGCGACGCATCTGTACCCGCCGATCACGCGAGGCGATCCGCGGGACAGCAAGGAACTCAGCCACTTCACTTCGGTCCGAAGCGGACCTCAACGCCAGATACAGCGTTGTCGGGCTTACCATCACTGAGTTGCAGCTTACCTGTTCCCCTCGTTTTCTGAGCACTCACCAAGATAAACCCATTGTTGGTTATCTTGCTGTCCGCCCACAACTGCAGGATCTCAGAGATATTGACGCGTGCCTTATATCCTTTCTTCGCAGAAACAGGAATAGCAATACCAACATCATCGTGGAAGTCGCCGCCGGCTTTGGTCAACCCCGATGACCACTTGACATTCTCAGACCAGGCCTCCTTCATGGGAAACAGAGTTACTACGAAATGCTCAGCACTGTCAGTGGGAGTGGCAAACTGCACTTCGATAACGGCATAGTTGATATCCATTCCCAAAACCGTACTGTCCAGCTCAAACTTTACCAAACTGCGCGTATCGGTGCTGTCAGTGTTCGTGATAAATGCGGCCTTAGTAACCTCAAGATTTCCTTTGTACGACGCCTCAGCACTACCGCCAGTCATTAGCGTCGCTACCATTAGTATACAGAATAATCTGATTCTCATGACAATCATCCTCTCTCACTACTTTATGAGCATCATCTTCTTGCTGCTTACGTCGAAGTCGGTTTCAATGCGGTAGAAGTACACGCCTGAAGCCACCGGCTTGCCGCCACCACTTCGACCGTTCCAAACTACTGAATGCCAGCCTGCAGGCATGACACCATCCTTAAGTGTAATCACTTTCTGTCCCAAAAGATTGTAGACAACCAAGTGTACGTCGGTTGTCTTTGGCAGATCGAACCGAATAGTCGTAGAGGGGTTGAAAGGGTTAGGGTAGTTTGGATATAATTCAAATCGCATCGGTAAGTTTGCCAGTTCGCCGGTCACCTGAGCTTTACCCGCCGGTGCATGGGGGTCAGTCTCCAGACAAGCGCTGTCCGACACTATGTAAGTACCGGCCAGACGGTACAGGGTTGTATCTTCATGTGGACACGTAACCCAGTAGTTGCCATGTGCCAGAAGATTGGGCCCACTTGTTGGCCCATCGACGGCATACGACGGTTCGTCATCAGTGTGGATCGAGTTGTTACCGTGTGTCCCCTGCGTCGTGTCATAATCACCCAAGTTCCACTCGTCACTCTCGCCTTGAAAGATGCAAAACCCCGCGTAAATCCCGGCTGCATCGTAATTGTGGATAGCGGTCTCTCGCAATTTCACGTCGTAAGTGAGTGAGGCCAGGATTCCATAGTCTGATCTGGTGGAATCGGTGGGTGATGCAATGACACAATTGTTGATTTCAGCGCTGGTTGCATCCAGGTATATGTGTCGGGTGAAACTACCGGTGATCTCCAGGTCGGTCAGATGTGCAGCACTGTCCGAAGTGGCCCAGACATGTACACCGGTTGCGCCCGGTCCAACAATGACACAATCCTCAAGAGTCATTTTGCTCCGCTTAAGGTATATACCTTCCTCACACGCGATCACCGAGTCGTCAACCAGACTCGGTTGGCAGGAGTCCACATATATCCCGTAACCGGTCGTCATGTCTTTCACAGTTGTGTTCTTGATCAGAAGATCGGAGTTCTCTGTCCGAATACCGTAGACGTCACTGTTAGAGATGACACAGTTTAGAATCGTATCGGTACTGCTTCCTTTGTCGTAGACACCGGCATAGGCATACTTGATGTCGACATAGTTCATTGAGATACTGCCGCTATCAACAACTATACCATACCAATCTCCAGCGGTACCGTCGAGTGAACTAAAGACAATGTGATTGGAACTGGTGCCTTCTATACTCAGGTGACCTTGTACCGTCAACTCTACTTTCGTAGTATCACCACCTGCGCGCCCAAAGTCGTCATCATGTGAAAGTACTACCGTGCCTGCCTTAACGGTGAGGGTATCGCCTCCTGAGATAGTAAGATCCCCGTACAAGTAGACAGTATCGCGCCAGGTAATGTTGGTATCGATTACACCCATCCAGGGCTGGCGGTAGCAGCCGGTCATGTATGTGTCATGACGGTACAGCGGCCATTCTTGCTTGGGGTTGGCATAATCCAATTGCAGGCATCGCACACTAGCGGACCTGTGCATGTCGGTCCCGACTGTCCACCTGCATTCGTCGGACGTGATAATCCAGGTCTTGTTCCCATCCGGAACCACTGCCGTCCCCATAACTGGTGTGTGGAGGTATTGGCCTCCGCTCATAAACGGAGCCTGCTGCGAACGGAAATCGAAGACTACCCTGAGACTATTGCCGAACAACGGATCTCCGTCGATATTGTGTCCGTATAGATAATGACCTCCGACGCAGCTATACAGCATATCCATGTCACTGTCTCCATCGAGATTGCAGTATGTAACATGACTCATGCTATGTTCTGTCAGGTCATTTTGTTGAAAATGGTTGAATGATTTCAGGAATTCTTGATTATCCAACAGTGTTTGTTGCCCGCCTGCAGAGTCAAAATACATCCAACAATCTGCATATGATGCATACTCCACCTCAAGATTGTTGATAGCTGTTGCGTTGGGAAACCCATTGCCGGTGACATCGGCGAGTGAGTAGCCATCAAAGCCACAAGTATCATTGTTGCGGGGCAAAAACGGCCTAGTTGGGCTGCCGTATAAAAGTGTATCCTTCGTCGTGAAACCGGAGTCTGCGTCATATGCAACAACTACCAAGTGTCCAAGCGTGCTATCTGGAAAGACATCGGGAACCAGTAGCTCCAACCTGCCATCGATGTTAATATCACCCATTTTCGTGTTGCGGTTTCCAGAAAAATCCGTGTTGATATAACGAGATGTATCGCACAGAGCGTCGAAAATCTCCAGACCGCCGTCACTAACGAAGGCCAGCTCTGGAAACCCATCTCCGTCAAGATCACCCACGCTTGGCGATGTTTTCGGCGCGTAACCGGCCGTAGCCTTCGGAAAACCGGATACAGCATTGCCCTGGTTATCGAAACAATGCAACGAATCGCCGGTGACCAGGATAACATCCAATGAACCGTCCATGTCCAGGTCCGAGATAACAGGGGAACACAAGTGCCGAGCTGAGAACGTCTTGGTGGACCAGCCTGTCAAGGCGCTACCGTCGCCGTCAACGACAGTAATTGAGTACTCTGAGGGGCTGTAAAGAATGTCCATTGCTCCGTCTCCATCTAAATCGCCCAGGGCCGGTGAGACGATACCGTTTGTTTGAGATGGGACGATGTCACAGTATTTGGGAAAGCCTGTTTCCGCGACTCCCGTGCCCAGGTCAAGGCAGTAGAGCGAATCAGTCTTGTAAAAGAGAACTTCCAGACTCGCATCGGCATCAACATTGGCCGCTGTTGGATACGCGTAAAATGGTGGAGGAATTTGTGTTGGTGATGTCGTTAGGTCGGTTACCGAGTATTCCGGCCTTGGACACAGTACAATACCCGGAACTGAAATCGTGTCAACGTAGCCATCGGAACCAGACATGACCAGCATCAGTTGGTATGGTTCGTTGGCCTCCGCACTCAGCGGCACTACAAAACTTAGTGTATCCTCATACACAGAGCTTCTGGCCACGTCTTCGAACAGGGTGGTGGCATCAATGAAATCCAAGGTGAGGTCTGGAGAAATGAGCGTGACTCTCACACTATCAAGGTCTTTGACGTCACACTTCCAACCAAACACCAATGTCAACGAATCGCCCGCCCAATAGGGACGTTTAACGGCCTCGAGAGTATCCAACAGCGTCAAGCGCTGATGACTCAGCCGGTAAGCGTTGTAAGTGCCCCTTACGGTCATGGCCTGATAGACATTGGGGTATCCATATCCAAATCCACCGATCACCTCCGGGGGAGCATTGACCAAAAGTGGCTCAATGGGTGTACACGATGCTGCTAAGCGGTTAGTTATTGAATCGATGGTCCAGTCAATAGTATCGTTGTGCAGGTCATAGGACATCATTAGGCCATAGATTCCGGCCATCATTGGACTGGCGGCGGAAGAACCTCCAAAACCGCCGTACCCAGATTGCATCCTGGTGGTCCAATAGACGTCGCTGGCCGGTAGTGCGAAGGCAACATCGTGACCAGTCGAGTAACTTGCGACAAGCAGAGAGTTGGAATCAGGTACCGTGTCAGCAAAGCCGAAGCCGGCCACACAGGTCGGCGCACCACTGCAACATGCCAAGCCCACATAGTTGCCGCCAGATTTGCAGTAAGTACCGTTCGAATCAGCCAATTCCTCGAGAAAGTCATTAAATAGTTTGTCTTCGCTTCTTTCTCTACATACCCGGCTCTTGTTTAGGATACGCACGCCTTCGCGAATCAGCATCTCGGGCACGCTGTCAGCATCCTGATGCCTCGACCAGCCAGCCAATCGACAATCGGGGCAAGCTCCGCGTCCCCCCTTAAAATTGTCCACAGCAGCGGCGACTCCCGCCGAGGGAGTCTCATGGAAATGCCCAACGGTTTCCGCCTCTTTGATGTCGTCTAAACTATAGTATCCACCTATCAGATTGTCTATGAAGCCATCGCTGTCGTTGTCCAGGCCGTCGAAATCGCCGTAGACACCGTTTGAGTCCAATGTGTCCCACCACGGCTCCAATGTCCCGTTGCTGTTAAGATCCTCACCTGGATGAACCCAGAGATTCGGTTTGAGGTCCTCGTGTGACCATTGATAGGGATCGCCGGCATAGATTGCGATGATAATCGAAGTGTCACCTGTTTCGATCATGTGAGCTGAGTCGAGGTTGAGGAAACGAAAGAGGAACTCCTGGTTGTCTTTATAATCTGGATCATCGGGTGGCCAGCTGGTTTCCTCGCACACACATCCGGTGTCGTAATAATCTACTGTTTCAATTGCTCCCAGCGCCAGCATAGTGTCTTCGAGATTCCCCAGTTCCGGTCGCCCGGAGTGGAAAGCAGTATACCATTGGGCCATATTGCAATTCTGGAGAACTGAATACCATTTTTTGAGAGAATCACAGTTGTAGTCATTCAGTAGATCATAAACATCAGAATCAAGTGAGTCGTGCTCCAATACGTCGCCGGTGTCGGTATCAAATGGCGGTATGGAAGCGAATTTGATAAAAAACCGGTCGTTGACCCGTGTTTCCTCCCCAAGAACACTTGCACTTATGACAGCCAACAGAGCGATGGCTATCATCCACACAATGGCTAAACCTCTTCTGATCTGCATTCGATTCCTCCTCCGAAAAATGCGGTTCGACGGATACCTTGCAACATTACCGATCAAATTGCACATCTTCCCACCCTGCTCTACCGCCCAAAGGGGTCTACAGTGGACCTTTTTGGCAACAGCCGGGGCCCTGGTTGAGAATATGGTTAGTATTTCAACATATGCCATCAGCCAGTCCGTGTCAAGTCACAAATCTCATTTGTCCATTTTTTTTGCCTGACTTTTGCTTCCAAGATGCTTATTCTAGCTGTGGCAATAAATTCACTCAATAAACCTATCCACCAACCTTTTATCATCGCGGAGTAATTATGCGAATGAACACGAGCAGTAGCAGCAACCTCACCGGCAAAGCCGAAAAGCGAGGAGGGTGGTTTTACTTCCGTTGGGAACGGTGGCAACCGCGCAAAAAGTACTGGAAGCTAATCGGCGCCGGTATCGCTGCAGTTTACACGATTTACCGGATGTGGTTATCGTAGCCGCCATAGACACAGTTAACTCTCCCGGCTGAAGCCCTGCCACGCGTTGGCAGGGCTTTTTGTTCGGCAGAAACCGTGGTTTCATCTGCGGCGTTGCACGACCACCGTAAACACCGGATCAGGTTTAAGCTCAAGCTGAGACTGCCGCAGCCCATCCGGATTATCCGGATACATTCCAAGCGGAGTCCTCTCTGGACAGGGCCGAATGTGAACTACACCACAATCAAGTACTCACCTGATTGCGTCACGCTGTGGGAGAGTGTTCTGAACTTCCCCACCGGTTACCAGCATGCCAGCGATCTGGTTGTTGATGAGTTCGGCAATACCTATGTGACCGGGCACATAGTCTACTTGAAAAGATGTCTGATATCATAATATAATACACCATCTGCCACAGTGTGTCAAGTCACAAATCTCATTTGTCCATTTTTTTTGCTTGACAACTTTTCAACATGGTTTATAATGCTCCTGCAAGACTCAGGATGATACAACTAAGCAGGGATGATGTCGGGTAGACTTTTGTGTTCGGAGCTGGTGAATCACATGAGGGGACCGTTATGACTAAGAGGATGTTTAACATGAGAATGCCAAAGAGCGTATGGCGTGCATTGGGTATTATTTTTACACTACAGTTAGGGGTAGCCGCAAGTGCTCAGAACGTGGAGCTGGACTGGACACGTCAGTATCCCGTTTACAACGGTGCCTTGGATTGGGCCCGTGCTCTGGCCCTGGACGCAGACGGCAACCTGTACGTGACAGGCGTGGTGGCCGGCGCATCAAGTGATGATCTGGCCACAGTGAAGTATTCGCCCACGGGACACCGGTTCTGGATCGCGGATTACGACGGGCCGGGTGGCGACGACGACGATGTGGTAGATATTGAGGTGGGTCCATCTGGAAACGTGTTCATACTGTGCACTGTTTCCGGAGTCGAACACAGCGCCGATTATGCCACAATCAAGTACTCTCCTGACGGCGATACTGTCTGGACGAGGCTTTTGAACCTCCCCACCAATTACCAGAATCATGCCAGCGACCTGGCTGTCGATGCACTCGGCAATGCATATGTCACCGGGCACATAGGCCAGAACGATGGATTCCTGACAGCCAAGTATCTTCCTAACGGAGACACTGCCTGGGCGAGGATTTACAGTCCCGGTGGATTGAATGGACGAGAAGCGATAGCCGTTGACGCCTCGGGGGCGGTCTACGTCGTCGGAGAACAGATCACCATTAAGTACGATGCCGACGGCACCTTGCTGTGGTCGAGAACTCCGGGGGGCTCGTGCATCGTGCTGGACAACGCGCAGTCTGTTATAGTCTGTGGGACCGGTATTGCAAAGCTCTATCCAAATGGGGACACGGCGTGGGTAAACCCATCCTTAGGAACCGCTATACCCAATATAGGTGTCGACAGCGAAGACAATCTAATCATCGCTGGAGGCGCACCGGAAGAGCCCGATCACGACTTTAGAACGGTCAAAATATCCGGGAGTGGCGACACGTTGTGGATTCGCTATTATAAGAGCCCGGAACACTCTATGGACATTCTTCGAGACATGGCTCTGGACAGCGACGGAGGCATCTATATCACTGGTTATGACGGGGAACAAAACTACGGCGATTTTCTCACTATCAAATATGATAGAGACGGCAATGAACGGTGGACCCAACGATACGACGGACCGGAGAGTGATACTGACCTTTCGGAGGCCATTGTCGTAGACAATACCGGGGCTGTTTACGTAACCGGCTTATCAGTTTACCCCAGCGCCTCTTATACGAGTGACTTCATAACTTTGAAGTACCTTCAGGACTACTGCTGCACCGGCATAGCAGGGAACATAGACGACGATCCAGCCGATCAAATGGATATAGCTGACCTGGTCTACCTGGTCGACTTCATGTTCTCAGGTGGCCCCGAACCGGATTGCTACGATGAAGCCGATGTAGACGGCAGTATGGGACTATTGGACATTGCCGACTTGGTTTATGTTGTGGACTACATGTTCACGGGAGGCCCCGAACCCGTTGCTTGTCCGTACTGATTCTATTGCTCACCACCCAATGCCGGTACTGTGGCCGGTGGTGTTGGATCTAGAGACTTATCACCTTGCTATCATACCCCCTCTCCGCTATCCGCATTAAGTCTCCGGCAACCCATTGAGTGATCAAGAATGACTCTATTTGCCTGACAGCAGCTAACTCGCATGCGCCGATGCACCGGTGTCCATACAGTGTCCATAGTAGGGCCAAATCGAGGCAATTAGGAGTTAATACATGCGTGTAAGTAAACGTTGTATTCCCCTGGTGTACATCATGTTTCGTTGCAGTACAATCACTTGCGTTTTTTGCGATTTCCCTTTTTAAGTCCCTGGTGTCTACCAATTCCACCACTCCGGCAGTGCTTGTAGGATAGGGGGTCAACCGTGGTCGCGCAAGATCGAATATGGCCCAGGCGGCCACACCGAGCCTGATTGTCTACGAGCCTCACATTTGGCCAAATCAAGGCAACCAAGCGCCCGGAGAATGAAGTGCAGATATCTCAAAATGTACTCACACTTAGACAATAATCGATACCGGTAGGTCCCGCCGATATCACTCCAGACCATCGCGGTGAAAGCGCGTTTAGTTTGCGAAACCGAGGACACGAACGTATGTTGCAAAGATGCCGGACCTAGACCATGGTGTAGGCATTGTGGGAGAAACTGTCTATCCTTAGGAGTTCAGGCAGTTCCAAAACACGGCCAGATGACAAGACGCCGATACGGACGGCTTTTCTGAATTACACTACTGCCGGCAATTCGGTGTGGCGCTATCTGGTTACACGAAAGTGAGCGAAATGACCCGAGTTTTCTTCAGCTATTCACATGATGACGCAGAGCACAAGGCCTGGGTCCTGGGTGCCGCTCAGGATCTGGCAAGTCGCGGTTTGGAAGTTGTTCTTGACCAGACCGACCTGAAGCCCGGTTACGACATTCACAGGTTTGCCGAAGCGGCCGTCGAATCTTCACGCTTCGTCCTGCTGATCTGCACGCCAACCTATGCTCAGAAAGCCAATAATAGAGAGCGCGGAGTCGGCATGGAGACAGCGCTTATCAACTCGGAGATTTATGCCGGGGCGGAGGAGAAGTTCATTGCGCTCCTGCGAAAAGGTGAGTACGAGGAGTCGATTCCGAAGTACATGAAGAGCAAGCTATTCGTCGATGTCAGGGACGATCAGGACAAGGAGGCCTGGGAAGGTCTTTGCAAGCACCTTATTGGGAACGGCCCGGTTGCCGAAATCGGAACACTCGTTTATGAAGCGCTATTCAGCTACGACAAGACCCATATTCATGACCAGCCGCGGCTGCCAGAACTGAAACGGTTCACGCAGTTCGTTGAGACCGGCCAGAACGACGACAAGCGCTGGTACGTCGTCCGTCGCGACCCGATCAAGAATGACGTAGCGACAATCCTTTTTCAGGACCCCAAAGAGGCAAGCTAACGTAACGATCCGGATGGAAGCCAGTTCGATCACTCTGCAGGGGCTCTGGCATGGGCTGTTGTGCAGCCACCACAAATGCCTCCCAACCCGCCAACTAGTCCGGACTATCCTGCCTGGCAATCAGAGGGAGCGTGACCGTGAAAGTTGAGCCTTCGCCGACTACACTCGCAACCTCGATTTGCCCGCCGTGCTTCTGAACCATACTGTGCGCGGTCACCAGACCAGCGCCCATCTTTACCCGTGATGTGTCGGTCGAGAAACTGATATCGAACAACTTCTCCAATCGTTCCGGTGGAATCCCAACGCCCGTGTCCGTAATGTCGATTACTACCCGGTCCCCTGCTTGATGGGTCCTGACGGTGATTGAGCCGGACTCGACAATTGCCTGTGCGGCATTGCTGATGAGATTGATAAATACCTGGTTCAGAAGTCCGGGATAGCACCCTATCAGCGGCAGGTCGCCAAACCGTTTGACCACATTGGCATGCCCGAGTTCCTTGTGTCCCAGGAGAGTCAAACTGCTCTCAATACCTTCATGAATGTCGACAACCTGGTATTCGGCCTCGTCAAGTCTGGAGAAGTTTTTCAAACTTTGAATTATGCTCGCAATACGCTGACTGGCTGTCATCGTAATCTCGGTGCTTTTATTAAGCGTGTTTATACACAATTCGAACTCCGGATCGACTTGCAGGTCTGAATGCGAGGTTCCACCGGCAAGTTTGTCTTTCAGTTTCTTCAGAGCTCGTTTGGAAGTGTCCATGGACCCGATAACAGTTCCAATCGGGTTGTTTATCTCGTGCGCCAGACCTGCCACCAGTTTTCCCAGGCTGGCCATCTTCTCTTTCATAAGCAGCTCTTCTTGAGCTTCTTTGAGGCGCACCAAGGCCGCCTCAAGGGCTGCGTTTTGTTCTCTCAGACGTTTAGCTTGTTGCTCGGTCTTGGCCCTTGCCTGGCGTATCGACAGCGCCATGTGATTGAACGACTGACCGAGACTGCCGATTTCGTCATTCCCGGAGACATCGAGATGAACGTCGAGATTGCCTTCGGAGACATGCTCGGTAGCTGTGGCGAGTTGCTGAAGTGGGCGGGCGATCAAGCGGGTCATGCTCACCGCAATCAGGGCTGAAAGGGCCATCGATACGAGCAGTAGGAATCCAAAGACCTTTCGGGTGGAATGATGACGTTCCTCGGCCCGGCTGACCGCGTTGGAAGACGCCTCGGTGATATGGTCGACCAGTTCCTCCAGATGCTCTCGAATGTTTTCGTGGAGCATGGCCCCGGTTCCGGCGATGAGTGCTCTGGCAGCTTCATTGTCATCTTGTCGTGAGAGTTGTATCCATTCCTGAAAGACAGATTGGTACTCATCCCAATCCGAATCGAACATCTCATAGAGAGAATCTTCGGTGGCCGACACCAGTCCACTCTCGCGCGATCGGCCTCGGAGTGATTCGTATCTATCCAGGTAGTCGCCGATCTGATCGATCTGCAAACTGATTAGCCTTTCGAGCGACGATTTTGCCGACGCATCGGTTGTGAGGGTGTGCTGGAGGGCAAGCGTGCGGTAGTTACTGATACCCCGACTCAGCTCGGCAATGGCCACAGATCGCGGCAACCAGTTGATCGCCACTTCGTCGAACGACTCCGTCAGAAGGGTCATGCGGTGAAAGATGAATCCGGCGGCCGTCGTTACCACGGCCAGAACCAGCGCGAATGCAACTAGCTGCTTGGACTTGAGACTTAGGTCCCTGAAACGCATATTCTCACTGACGAGAACGGAGTGGACACGACAGGGCGGATAGGCCTTGTCCTACTCATCGCACTGAGTCGTCGGCCCACTGTTGACACCCAATCGATCCCATTCTACTCTTCTTCAATGACCAGCAGGAGCTTAACGCGGTCGTCCACCAACTCCTGGTTTACGTATCCAATCGCCCCAGGTGTGCCGATAATCTTCTCGAGCATCTCCTCCTCGGACTCAGCCACCTCGGGAGGGTCGCCGTCGCCGGTTAGGAGCTTTTTCATCCACAGAGATTTCATGCGAGAAGGCCTCTTTCCGATGAACTCGTAGAACGCCTTTCGGGTCGCGCCGCGCTCACCCAGATCCCACACCATGATCTTGGTGTCGTCGTCCCATGTCTGCACATCACACCTGTACACATCGAAGAGCATCTCCTTGTCGAGACTCTCAATCGGAACCGATGTATTGGCAATCACGGCTATCTGTGCCTTGCCAACGGCGAACGTCGCAAGAACACAGAAGAAGGCGACTACACTACGATACTTATACCAGTAGGTCTTCATGGCTAGAACATCACCGACACGGCTGCTGCAAAAAACCTAAGCTCATCCAATTCACTCACGTACTTCGGTGTTACCGTTCCGTCGTATTTGCCGTATTGGAGTTTGAGTACGATTCTGTCGTTGATGGAATATGTGGCCCCGGCGACCAGAAAAGTGGATTCGGCGTTGGTTCTGAATGTCACTATCGTCGTATCGGCCGGGCTGACCGAGTCGTCGATCTCCCGTCGTGCGTTCCCTTCATTGCCGTCCGTGTATTGCAGGTTTCCGTAAACAAACAGTTGCTCGCTGAAGTGATAGCCCAGGGTACCATAAAGATAGGTCATGTCCAGATCAAAATCTTCCTTGTCCTCCTCAACGGTCACATAGATCGCCTCGCTCTCCCAGTATATGTCACGCCACTGAAACGAGAGGTCGCCGCCAAGCCTGAGCCTGAGAGCACTTTCGAAACGCGACACATCCTCGCCAAGAGGATCGGCCAGCGGCGCCAGCATATTGGTTTGATCGCGCGTGATCGATACACCGATCTTTACGTCTTCGCGGACATTAAGACCAACCCTCCCGCCTACCAAAAAGCTGTTGGTGGTATCAGCGCCGCGCACAAAATGTTCGCGCCCGCCGGCGCTGTCGATGTCGGGACTGTTACCCAGGTAGGCCGCGAACTCGAGTTTATCCGGCCCCAGAGGAAGATAGCCGTCCACCTGCACGAAAGCTCGTTGCGGCGCCATCGCCTCGATGTTTATGATCTCGCTAAATGAAGATTCGTACGGAAAGGGACGGAGGATATATGGCAGAAGCGGCATCTTCGTCTTGATAGCATTCAAGTTGTTGAATATCGGAATCTGCAATCCGAATCGAAAGCTGAGACGGTCGTTTGGTTTGTATCTCAGCCAGGCTTCTTCGAGATTCATATCTCCCCAGTTACGCGCCGATGAATACGTATTGAGGAACTCGAAATTGACATGCGTTCGCCATCGATCTCCGATATCCTTACTAAGTATCAGATTGAGTTGTTGCACGAGAAACGAGTTCTCATTGTGTCCGGGGGGAATATTGATGTGACCGAGTTTAGTTTGAAAGTAGCCGAATATCTTGATAGGTTGTTCGTCCGCTGATGCGCTGATCGGCAGGAGGAGCGCAATTGCTACGACGAAACCGAGAAGACACTGTCTTGGTTTGGACATTTTTCACTTTCTTCGTTTGGACAGACTTTGCTGCACACTAGCGGATTTACCGGCGGCTGTCAAGAAAAACTGGTGGGGGGCAAGAACCAATGATATCGCGAATGTACACAGATCAGACATGATCAGAACGGATACCCGCTGTAAGGGGAGTGTTGAAAAAGGCCTCCAGTCTGTTGCGGTGGGTCTTGTCCGCCGCGGAGGACGTCAGCGAATCCGTGTGACCGGCCGTTGATTGACAAGGAGTGGTATACACAAAGAAGCCCGGCGATGCTGGTGCACCGCCGGGCGTAGAAAAGCTGTGTGGTAAGATCAGAAAGTCTGGGTGACACGGGCGATGGCCAAACGTCCAAGTTCCGGTCCGCCGACAAACTCGATATGCTTTTCATCCAGGACATTCTGAATGGTAAGCGAAAGATTAGTAGCCTCAAAGAGCTTCACGCCCACATTCAGATCGAACAAGTAGTACGACTCGACGGTCGACCCGAAGAAGGGACTGTCCATGTCGAATTCATCCACCCACCGGAAGCGCGTCTGAGCATTCAGACCATGCTCCGGATGCGCCCATCGAAGCGACAAACCAACCTTATGCCTGGGAGCGTTCAGGTTGATGTCGTGTACCTGGTCCTCATTCTTCTCAAAGAAGTTCTTGGAGACATAAGAGTAAACACCGCCAAGGTCCCAGTTCCGGTGAAGATGACAGGCAAAGGCGAAATCCGCGCCGTAAAACGAAACGTCGCCAAAGTTGCGATAGGTTACCATCACCGCATCCGGCACATAAGCCTGCTCCGGACTGGCCGTACCAAATGGAATCCCGGCTGCGCCACCGACGAACATGGCGGTCAGTTCATCGACCGGGCCGTTGCCGTTGGCGTCAAGATTATCCAGCGCCGCCTGGGTGGCTGGGTCGGCTGCGGCATAGTTGGCCGCGAACTCTGGTCCCAGATAAGCAGCCAGGGTGGCCGGGTCCATGAAGATGTTCGGTGTTTCAACAGTTAAAGGGCCGATGAAATTGTCTTTGTTGGTGCGGTAGGCATCGACTGAGAAACTGAACCGGTTACCGACGTTACCCTTGTAGCCCAGCTCGAATGTCTGCGTAATGGTCGGTTCCAGCCGCTCAATGTCGGCAATATCGTCGACCGTCGACGGCACGAAGGTCCCGATGTCCGGGTCCAGCGTCATCAGAGTGTTGTTCACGCCGGTCACCACGGGCGGTGTCACAGAGGCAACCGCGGTCTGCAATCCGGCCGGGACTGCGGCCAGCACGGCTCCACGGCCGACTGTCCACATGACATTGGTGAACGCCGGATCGTTGAATGCTATGTAGTCGGACGATGTAAGACCGGCCAGCGGCGCAAAGGGCGAACGGAACGAAGGACCGGCATCGGTCATCCGCCAGGTGAAACCTGTCTCGGGCACACCCTGCACCCGCAAGTCGATATTCGGCTCATAGCCCAACACTCCTGAGAAACTCGCGCCGATGCCAAACACGTCCGGCTTTTGTAGGATGTCCAAAAAGAGGTTGTTGTTGTCCGGCGTACTGTAAGCACGATTGTAGGTCGCGCGGAAGTTCTGACCGGGTTTCGGCTGGTAGACCAGGGCCGCACGCGGTGAAAAAACCATATCCTTAAGTCTGTTGTTGTCATCGACACGAGCAGCGGCGATCAGCTTGAACTGGTCGTTCAATTTCATGTCGGATTGCAGATAGGCGCCCAATTCATCGATGCTGTCATCGTCCTCATGACGACCATTGATAGTCGCCTCGGTGTTGGGGCGTGTATAGATGGCATCCAAACCGTAAGTGAGGTTGACTCGTTCGGACGGCGAGTAGCGATGCTGCAACTGAGCCACCCAAAGCCGAGACTTATCGACGATCAGGCGACCGCTGGTCAAAAGATAGGTATCCCCGGCATCGCTCATGTTTACGAATCCCTGAACAAACAGGTCTTTGTATTTCATGCGAGCCTGGTAATAGTTGTAGGTCCAGTCAATGGCCTGTCCGGCACCGAGACCTGTAAGTTCGATACTGCTGGCCCGATTGAAGCCTGAGTTGAGTCTGAGCGAGAGGTCTTCATTGACGAGGAAGTCAACGCGGGCGTCGGCGGCGATTCTTTCGATATCAAAATCGCGGCTGTTGACAATTGAATCGCCGATTGTTTCCTCGCCGGAGGTAGTCAGCCGAACCAACTGGATTTTCTCGGGCTCTGACGGCTCAAACGATTCCCAGTCGTTACCCTGATAGTACTGACCGGAAATCTTGTAACCGATGCGGTTTTGGTAACTACCGGCGTGGCGAAAAGAGCCGATGCCCAAACTGCGTTCACCGCGGCCGAGACTAACAGTGGTTCCCTGCGACTCAAAGGGCGACTTGGTCACCATGTGCATCACGCCGTTGGATGTGTTAGGTCCATACAGAGCAGAACCCGGACCGGAGACTATTTCAATACGCTCAATGTCCTCGTTGGGCGTTGAAATAAAGTTATAGGCGTTAAACCTCAGGGAGGGCACTCTGGCCAGGCGATCATCGACCAGCACCAGAAGAGCACCGGAGAAAATATTGTTGAAACCGCGCACGACCGCGTTCGACTGGTTGAGACCGGTGGAGGCAACATCGACCGCCGGCAGACCCTTAATATGTTCGGTCGGTGTCAGGGTGGTCCGCTCCTGGATTTCTTCTGACTTGACCACACTCACCGAAGCAGGCGCGTCCACAGTTTTCTCCGGAGTACGAGAGGCCGTCACCGAAACCACACCAAAATTCAACAGAGCAGGCTTCAAGGCAGCGTCCAACGTTTCAGACGCAGACTCGGAATCAAGATTCACCGTGTACGACGTGGTGACGAAGCCCATGAAAGTTACTTTGACCGTGTACTCACCGGCAGGTAAGTTCTTGAGTTCGAAAGCACCGCTTTCAGAGGTGGCTTGTTGGACCCAATCGACCGTCTCATCAGTAGGTATCGCGGTAACAGTCGCTCCCAATAAACCATCACCACTTGTGACATCCGAGACGTTGCCGCTTATGGTTCCACCGCTTATGGTTGCGGCCGCGCACAACACGATCAGTGTCAGACCTAGAACCAGCTTGCTTACGGGCCAGAGCATTTGACGATCTAACATTTCGGGTTCTCCTTTGTTGCCGAGCCTGTGAAGAACTCGGGTCTCCGTCAGGCACCGCGGTGAAAAAACCTGCTTGCCGACCCCGAAGTTTAGATCGAGGGTCAGCTCTTTTGATGTGGAACATCAAATATCTGGCCGGTCTTCGGCCATGTCAACAAAATTCCTACAAAGTTGCCCCTGATTGGCCTTTCATTGTGTGACGAAAGGCACCACTGGGGAGTGGTGAATGAGTCCAGATTCTCGTCATTGCGCACGATCCCCGCCGCAGGCGGAGCGGAGAAGCGCGGCAATCTCATGCCTGGACTCACCTCGGCATGACGGACTCGTATGTTGCGGTGTGCACCACGCAAATGGCAAGCCACTAGCGCCTGCCCAAAAGAAAGCCGGGACCACACTCGATAGTGTGTATCCCGGCTTCACAGATAGATTCGCTGTTGCTCTAACAGGAGGGTGGCGCCGGTCCGCTGTTGAACATGTAATCAACCAAATAGACCAGATCGGCAATGTCGATGGGCGGTGTACCGCTGCCATCCACGTCACCTTCATCAAAACATGGCGGTGCCGGTCCTCCGCTGAACATGAAGTCGACCAGGTATACCAGATCGCCAATATCGACAGGCGTGCCGCCGCCTGAGTTGTCGACGTCGCCACGATTGGCACAACATGTCATGTTGGCCAGTGCGGCGTTTACATCAGGCCGGGGTCCGATGTTCTGTGAAACAGGATAGGTTCCCGCCTGCTGTGGCGAACCGGTCGAGACCAACAGGCTCCGCATCGTGGCCGGACTGATCGGGACTCCGGCCGATGCCTGCTGGTTGACGCCCTCAATGATCGCAACTGCCGAAGCAACAATCGGCGAAGCGCTTGAGGTACCGCTGAAGTCGTGCGTGTACCAGTAGTTCTTGCCATCGGCTGAATACAGGTTGCCATAACCGGTCGTGTAGACCCGTTCGCCCCAGCCCTGGAGGTTAACGCGCGAACCCCAGTTGGAGAACCACAATCGTGACCGGTCAACGTCAGAGCCGCCAAATGCACCCGGTGCGGCTCCCGCTCCGACAATAATGGCCCCGGAGTTGTTGGCAGGCAAGAACGGCCAGTGACCGCCGTTCAGTGTCGAGTAAACCGGGTTGTCGAGGTCTTCGCGTCCGTTGCCGGCTGCTTCCACGACATGAATCCCGTTGCCAACAGCCGTGACTATGATGTTGTACCACGACAACCACCACTCGACCGGAATCAAACCGTCCTGGGTACCGGGCGGGCTTCCGGTGTAATTCGGCCCTTGCATCTGTTGCTCGATCAACCAGACGTCACCCGCGCTGGTCGCACTCAACATCCAGGTCATAGCAACGCCAAGTTGCCACGCGCCGTTCAGGTAGGTTGGCGATACGGCCATGGAGGACGCATAGACCGCGCCGACAGTACCCAGACCGTTGTTCATACTGGCCATTTCGCCCAGTACCGCGGTACCATGATTGTCATCGCTAAACGGATCTGAGGGTGTGTATGAGGGATTATAGGTGTACCAAACAGAGGGGAGATCAAGGTGGTTGAGATTCCAGGAGTACTCGAAGTCGACGATCCTTATCGGTCCTGCCGCGGGCGGCCACCCGGTTCCGCCGGTAGTGGCCCAGGCCGTGGAGGCACCTATGCCGGTGGTAGCGTTATTGAGATATCCCTGGTTGCTCTGATAGTTGGGCGGGAGAACAGGCAACGGCGCGGGCAAAGGCATCGCCACAGCAATTTCCACTTCCGCGAGTGAGTTGAGCTGGTCCAGCCATTCTTCGGTTCGGATGCCATCCGGAACGGTGAGGATGAAGTAGTTATTCAGGTCGGCAATGTCACGGTCCAGGTTTTTCTCGGCGTTGTTGACCAAGTCGTCCATCTCTTCCTCCGGAAGCGAGACCATCCGTTTCCAACTTCCCCCGGCATCAGCGATGGTTTTGATAGCGCTCTGAGCCGGCGCCGATTTGAGCGCCCGGTTGCCCCTGTCAATCGGCGTGTTGTCCGCCGATAGACCGATGTCCATCTCATCGATGAATTTCACCTCGACATGACCGCGATCATAGCCTGAGCCAATGCTCGCTTTGTCCGGCTTGGTCGGAATCGTTCGTTCCTTGAACGCATCCGCCGTCCCGACAATCAACAGACAGCAGGACAATGCTACCGTAGTCAACTGAGTCAGCTTCTTCATTTTGAAGGTCTCCTTTTTCACGCACAAGGTGGCGGCGGTGGTCCACCCGTGAACATGTAATCTACCAAGTACACTAGATCGGATATATCGATCGGTGGTGATCCGCTGCCGTCAACATCACCTTCCTCGAAACAGGGAGGTTCGGGACCACCACTAAACATGAAATCGACCAAATAGACCAGGTCGGAGATGTCGATCACATCCCCGGGATCATCATCTACATTGCCGGCGATGCCAACGCAACAGCCGCCACTGCCGGTGGTGAAGTTTTGCCAGTAACCATGATTGAGTCCATAGTTGGGAGAGCTTCCACTCCCTACCGTCAGCTGTCCGGCGGTGCCTTTCAGGGCGTAGTTGGTGGAACTGCCGTCGGTACCACCTGAGGCAATTACCTGCCAGTTTATCTGCTCGTTGGCTCGCGCCGTGATTGCGGCGCGGGCAGTCTCAAGCATTTGATCAACTTCGGCTATCTGAGCGTCATTTGTCTTGAGGGGCCTTTTGGAACCGGACTTTTCGGCCAGAGAATGCGATGCGAAGACCAGAAGTATGGCCAAGGATCCGAGAATGAATCTTGATTTCGACATTGTTCAATTCTCCTTCGATGTTACGGTTTGGCAGCCAGTTCGGTGGACTTGCCGGTTGTGGAACGCTGTTGTGCCAAAATGTCTTTCAGCAAAACTTTCATCTGGGCCATCTCCGCCTTCAGGTCTTCTATTTCATTAGTCTTGGTTTCCAACTTTTGGTTCGCTCGGTAAAGCTCTTTTATTGCAGCCAGGGCGACACCCGAAGGATCGAGTGTTGCGATTGTTTCGTCGTTGTCACCTATCTTGAAGATGGAGTAGAAATCCTGGGCCATCGGTCCGATGTGCTGAATGGACGCATCCTGCTCCTTGTAGCTCCAGCGATAAATCGGCAACTGCGAAATACGTTCGAGCATTTCCCTGCCTTCAACCGCCTGGACAATACGCTTTTTGTTGCGGTCGGAACCGGCCAGCCATTGCGACCCGCCGGCCGGAAGATAGACTCCCGTGCCAACACCGGTGGCCGGATCGAAGAGCGAATCACAAGAGGTAAGGAAGTAGAAGCCGCCGGTGGCTCTGGCGTTGAAGGTCCGAGCGCCGCTTGAATAGTAAGGAGTGGAGTTGATCTGGCCTGGCTCTATGCAACAATCAGCCCAGACGAACGAGCATGAATCAACCGATTTTGCCTTGATCCCGGCCGCGAAGCAGAAGTCGGCTGAGGCTTCGTTTTCAAAACCGCCCGGAACGGTGGAGTTGATCCCAGGTCCGGTCACGTTGCTTGTTCCACCACCCACGGCATCGCCCTCAGCCCCGGCAATGTTGCCGGCGCCGCCGAGAACGGCCGAGAAGTTGCCGGTGACGGTATTACCTGCGCCGCCTCCGATTGTTGCCGCCGGACCAGTGGCAATATTGCCTGCTCCTCCACCGATGAAGGTGGTGTCCCCCTGGGACTGGTTGTTGTGTCCTCCAGCGATTGTCGCCACGGCGCCGAAGGCGGAGTTTAGCTGGCCGCCACCGATGGCCGCCGTCCAATTGTTGGCATGGTTCTCGAGTCCGCCCGCCACTACCGAGGCATGACCATCGGCCACGTTGTGGTTGCCGCCGCCGACAAAGGTGAACTCATTGATGGCCTGGTTGTCCGAGCCGCCGCCGACCGTTGCCCAGGTGAAGGCTTCGTTATTCAGACCGCCGGCAATCGTGCCATACGGGTCGGGCACATAGTTGTTTTGTCCGCCACCGATGGTCTGGTGATTGTTGAATTGCGTGATGTTGCCCTCACCGCCGCCGATTGTCGAGTAGGTTCCACCGGCTTCGTTGCCAATGCCGCCGCCAATGGTGGCGTATTGCGTCCAAACTATGTTGGTGTCGCCACCGCCGATAGTAGCAAAATCGGCCGCTGCTGCGTTGCTCCTGCCGCCCGAAATAGTCGTGTAAATGGCATTGATCTCAATACCGTCGTTGGAGCCGGCCTTGTTACTGCCGCCGCCGCCAATAGTACCGTAATCGTCCCACACTTCGTTGTTGGTGATTGGGTTCGTGGGGTCCGATCTTCCGCCGCCCGATATTGTCGCCATTTGAGCTACTGCGTTATTGTATTGACCTCCTCCGACCGTTGATCCGTCTCCATTGGACAGATTACCCAAGCCACCACCGATTGTACCCGTTTGCTGAAGAACAGTGTTGCGAAGGCCGCCTGAGATTGTCGCTCCGGATATACAACTCTGAATCCTGTTACCGAAGCCACCACTGATAGTGGAGTAGAGCCCGTCATTTGTGTTCAAGAAGCCACCAGCGAGGACCGATGCGTAGCCGCACCAGCAGTTGGTGTCACTGGAGATGGAGTTTCGAAAGCCACCGCCAAGGAAAGAAAAGTGACCGGCCGAGAGATTTCTAAAACCACCGACAGTTGCTGAATAGGCGCACCACGAAGTGTTCCCGAAGCCGCCCCCAACCACTGTTAGGACGCCGTGAGCGTGGTTCCCCCATCCACCGCCAATAAACGCACCCCATCCGGTGGTCGAAGCATCCGGCGGTGAGGGCCCGCCGCCCGGTGGATTGAAGATATCTGATGTATCCGGTATTGTGTCGGCATCGACTTGGGCGTCGGCCAGGTTGCCAAGGCCCCCGGTGATCGATGAATAGTCCGACAAAACCGTGTTACTATCGCCAGCCAGTAAACTGTAAAGACCTTCATCGACATTGTTGGGGCCGGGTGAGAACCCCTCCACCCCGGCCGCGGTTAGCGCCCACGGCACCGAGACTACACGAGTGTAGGGAAGAGATTCGCCGCCGACGTTGACGCCCAACCAGCGTTGGTCATTGGCAAAATCGACGCCGGTGAACGGTGTTATCGAGCCCAGCAGGACATCAAAGAGTCCATCGGTAACAACGACATTTGGATGCACCTCGGTCCATGAGCAAGCGGACCCCAGTGAATCGGCACAAATACTGAACACGACCTGCACGGTAGTGTCCACCGGATCACCTGACGGGTTGGTCAGACGACCCTGGTAGTTTATCACCTGAGGTACGTCGGCTACTACGGTTGCAGAGATCGCGGTGATGGCGACGACTAAGACCATTAGATTCAAAAACTGCTTCATAGTTAATTCCTCGATGCACTTCCTTGTTGGGCACTCGCTACCGACTCTCCGCCGGACGGTGTGCCGTTCTCATTTGATGTTACGAGTTGTTCAATCAGGCTGGACAATTGAGTTACCTGATCCTGTAGTGTATTCAAGCGATCGTTTGAACTCGTCTCGGATTGGGCGAGATCAGATTTTAACTGGACGTTCTCGGCCTTGAGTTCTTTGACCGCCTCAATCAGCAGAGCTACCAGCCGGGCGTAGTCGACCGAACGCGCATCGGAGCCGTTTTCTTCGTAGGCTACCACTTCTGGTATGACTTCGCCCACTTCTTCTGCAATAAGGCCGATGTCATGCTTACCGTCGGCTTTCCAATCGTACTCGACACCGCGAAGCTTGCCCACCGTGACGAGTGCGTTGTTGATCGGCGATATGTTTTTCTTCCAGCGTCGTGAACTGTAGGTTCCCCAGGCGTCGGCGACCGGATCGGTAGCCGAGTTGCGGGCCACTTCCAGTATGTTGGCCGGATTGGAAACGCCGATGCCGACGCTGCCGTCTAAGGTCAGGTCGTAGTCACCGTCCCAACTGAGATCACCGACAAACAGTTTACTGCCCCGGGTTGGACCACCGGGTAGTTGTTTGGTGGTGATAACCACCGCTGAGTCGCCGACCGAATCAGTCAGGGCCATGCAGGCGCCATCAGGATCGACCAGGAAGCGGACTCCGTCCAGCCCTGATGATCCGATGTTTGAAACCACCAACTGACCGTTACGGTTCAAAGGCTGCCCGCCGCCGCCGGTAGTACCGGTGCCGATATCGATTGATACACCATCCAAACCTGACGAGCCGATGTTGGATATGGTCAGGTGCCCACGCGCATCAAGCTGACCCACCGGATCAACGGTGCGAACAGTGCCGAGATCAACAGACACACCGTCCTCACCTGAGGAACCGATGTTGGAAACGACGAGTCCACCGCCGGATGCCGTGTCTCCCCCGCCACCACCGACACCGAGTTCCGCCCGGACGCCGTCGAGACCGGATGACCCGATGTTCGAGACGGTCAGATGGCCGTGGGCGGAGCTTGTCGCAGCCAGGACTTCCACAAGATCATGCTTGTTCATGCGCAACGTCGTGCTGTCGGCGCCGACGTCGATGGACACACCATCTTCGCCGGAGGAACCGATATTGGAAACGGTCAGATGAGAACCGGAGGCATCGGCCGATATGATCCCTGCTTTCGTAATCCCAAAGCCGGGGTCGGAGTAGACTACGGCCGATGAACTTCCGCCGGTGTCGGAACGGGCTTCCAACCAGGTGGAAGTACCATCGGTGTTGTTCTTGGCAAAGGACATAGACGTACCCGAACTATCGACCAGCCTTTCGTAACCGGGCGTTGTGTCCGGAAGAGCGGCACCCACGACCCTGAAAGGAGAGTGCACTCGCACACCGGTAGCGCGGCCCCTGACGTAGTTGCGATCAGCAACTTCATCTTCGTTGGCGTTTTCATAGAATCGCACCACCTCTTTGACCTTGCTGCCCACCACGACGATTTCCTTGGGTTTGCTGGTGCGAGGACGACCGCCGTCATCGATTAAGCCGTAATAGGTCATTCGTGTTTCCAAATCACCGGACGAGTCTCGGCCTGCCTTCAATTCCACCGAAACGCCGTCTTCGCCTGACGAGCCGATGTTGGAAATCACGAGTTGACCGTTGCGGTTGGCGCTTCCTCCCTGATCACTGCTGCTGGCACTCAGTTCCACCGAAACGCCGTCGTCGCCCGAGGAGCCAATATTGGAAATGACCAATTGGCCGTTGCGGTTCAGCTCCGTGCCTGATTCCGTGCTGATGGTGCTGAGATCAACCGAGACACCATCCAAGCCGCTGGAACCGATATTCGATACCGTCAAACGCCCTCTGGCATCATACGAACCGGGGGCGCCCGTCCGATCAGTCCCGAGTTCGACTGAGACGCCGTCATCACCGGAAGAGCCGATGTTGTTCAGGACTATGTCTTCCTTGCCATACGAAGCGGTAGTGTCATCGTTGGGGTCCGTGAGGACCATTCCGGATGTCGAGACATCGGCAAAGCCGTTGGACTTGAGATAAAGATGAACGGTCTCAGCCTTGGTGTTGGACACGCCAAAAAACGCGACGGTATCTCCGAGCCCGCCAGGGTCCATGATTTCAAGACTGGCCGGACCGGTCACCACATCACCCAACAAACGTTCGGCCACGCGCGCAAATGGTGCAGGCAACAGTCGTGTGCGCGGGGAGATAGATTCGCTATCGAGTGTGATGTCAAGGTAGAGAGCTTTGGTTGTGTCCCCGCCGCCGACACCGAAAACGTCGAGCGGGATCGGCACCGATGCGCCGAGCATGACGCTGCCCAATCCACCTTCGGTTTCTACCGTTTGCGATTCGCTCCAAAGCATGGCACCGCTGCTGCCGGTGTCATTCCAGATTGAAAACCCGAACAAATGAGGACCATCCGGGATTGGCTGACCATTGTTGCCGGTCCCCTGGAACTGATAGCTCAGCCCATCCAAGGTCCGGAAGTGTGGCGCCACCGATAACATCGGCGGCAAAACGGCTTGTGCTGCCAGGGCAGAGCACAGAACCACGATCGTCAAAAAGACCATTCTCATGATAACTACTCCTGCAAGTGGGGGTCTTGCGGTTTGAACGCGTTGATTGGAACTACTCCATTTTCTCATACATTGAGTTCATCCACCGATTTAGTCTCTGTTTAAGGCCAATGGTTCGGCAAAAACTCCTGCGGCGGAGCGGTTTGACAAAGAAAAATAGGATTATTGTGCGTTCTCGAAGAAAAGATAACAGGAAGTTGTTTAATTGTCAACAAAATAGGTCCACGTAGCCCTCTCTACTCCCCGAATTTGACTCCGAATCCCGATATCTGGGGACGGTGCGACCGGCTGAGGGCTCAGCGTGACCTATCGCATGGAAACCAGTCGACTGGTTCAGATATTCAAAGGGTCTGTGGAGGTGGTTTTGGTTCCGGGGCGAAGCCGGTTTACGGTGTGGATCAGGTCCCGGGGTCGGAATGGTTTGCCAATGATAGCCTGGAACCCATAGTCTCGATAGCTTGCCAAAATAGGATCGTTCGAGTAGCCGCTACAGACAATGGCCGGGATGTTTGGATCGATCCGCCTTAATCGGTCGACGGTTTCAATACCGCCCAGACCACCCGGTACGGTTAGATCCAGAATCACGATGGTAAACGGTCGACCTTCGGCACGAGCATTGACAAACAGATCGATAGCTTGCTCGCCATCGACGGCTGTATCGACCTCAAAACCCTTGCGCTGGAGAGACCTCAAAGCCACTTCGCGTACACAGGCTTCATCGTCCATGACCAGAATTCTCCCGCCGGCGTTTCGAGCTGGAGGGGGGTCTTTTGGCTCTTTTTCGGCCATGGCGCTGGTGGCGGGCAGATAGACAAGGAACTCCGCCCCACAACCCGGGCTTGATTGAACCTCGATGTGTCCCCCATGGTTTCTGACAATCGAATAGGTGGTGGCCAATCCCAGACCGCTGCCACGCGGCTTGGTGGTGAAGAAAGGATCGAAAATTCGTCGCTGGACCGCCTCCTCAATACCCACTCCCTGGTCTCGGACGGAGATGCAGATGTATTCACACGGCGAGAGGGGCAACGAGGAATCTGCATCGACCGAGTGGTTTGAAGCATTTAGGAAAATGGTTCCTCCGGTCGGCATAGCCTGATCGGCGTTAATGATCAGGTTGTTGATCACCTGGTTGACCTGGCCGATATCGACTTCGGCGTTAAGCAGGTCATCCTGCATCGACAGTTCACAACGAACATTGGACCCATGCAGAGCAAAGCGCGATGACTGTTCGATGACCTCCTTGATTGAGGCGGTCCTTTTGACCGGTGCTCCACCTTTTGCGAAAGTAAGTAGCTGGTGGGTCAGATCGGTTGCCCGGGCCACAGCCTGATCGGCATCGCTGAGACAGAGTCCGGTTTCGCTGTCGGGATCGACATCGCTCAAAGCCAGTTGGAGGTTTCCGGCCACACCGGTCAGGACGTTATTGAAATCGTGAGCTATTCCCCCGGCCAGAACGCCAATCGAGTCGAGTTTTTCGTTGTTGGCAAGTTCCGCCTCCATCCTCTTGCGATCGGTGACATCACGAATCACCGCTTGCGCTCCGATGATTTGACCGTCTTTGCGTATCGGAACCGCGTTCACTTCGACATAGGCCATCGTGCCATCCTGCCTGATGAACGGACACTGGGTGCCCTCGACCATCTCGCCTGCGGCCGTCATTCGGAAGGTCTCGCGAAGAGACACCAACCCGGACTCAGGAATAAAATCTGATATCGGTTTATCGATAACCTGGTCGGGGCTGTACCCAAATACTCTTTGAATAGAAGGCGACACGTATTTGATCGTCGAATCGAGTTCTGCGGTTATGACGACATCAAAGAGCCGTTCGGTGATGCGGCGGAATTTCTCCTCACTTTCGCGCAAGGCTTCTTCGGCAGCCATGCGATCAGTCACATCCTGCGCCATCGACAAGACTGCCGTAACTCGTCCATCGGCGTCACGCACCGGCGTATTGTGCCACAAGCACGAAATGAGTTCTCCGCCTTTGCGAACATTATTGTCTTTGGTGGAATAGGATGACGGCTTCCCGGCAATCAGTTCCTGAGCGACACCATCAACCAGTGGCCGTGCCGCGTCAGGTACCACGAGATCAAAAAACGGCTTACCCATGGCCTCGTCACTTGAGTAGCCGAATATCTGTTCGGCCGCTCTGTTCCATTCAATCACTTTCTTGTCGTAGTCCCACAGGATGTAGGCGATGGGCATTTGGCTCACGCTCAACTGCAACTGGTTTGTGATCCGCTGGAACTCTTCTTCGGCTCGCCTGCGTTCAGTGATATCAGCCAGTACACCATTCCAGAGGATGCCTTGCTCACCCAGTGAGCTCGGGTTGGAACTTCCTTTAAGCCAGGCAATCCTCTTATCCGGCCTGACGACTCGGAATTCGAATTCCCAAGTCGTCATGGTTCTTGCAGACTCGGCAATAGACTCAAGCAGCGCCTGATGGTCATCGGGATGAATGAGGTCGAACATCCGGTTCGCGTCATCCATCAGGAGCCGGGCCGGTACGCCCGCCATCGATTCCAGGACATCGCTCATAAACGGGAATGAGAACTGCCCCTCTTTATCCATCATGAACTGATAAACCGCTCCGGGCATGCTGTTGGCAATATCGCTGAAACGCTCTTCACTTTTGCGCAACGCTTCTTCGGCGCGGACACGCTGCGTGATATCCAGCACCAGGGAGGCCACGCCACAAACCTTGCCGTCTCTGTCCAAAAGCGGCGTATTGTTCCAGTCACAAACGATAATCCGGCCGTTCTTGGTGGAGTTTTCGTTTTCACTGTGGTAGCCACCTTTGTTTTGCAAAAGGTTCGTCCAGACGGTGTTGACATGGTCTCGCGCTGACTCAGGCACTATCAGACCGGCGGCATGCCTGCCCATAGCTTCACACTTGGTGTAGCCGAAGACTTGCTCTGCGGCGTGATTCCATTCCGTAACTTCAAAATCCAGATTCCATTCAATGGCCGCGACGGGAGTGTTCTGCAGGTGTGACATCAGTCTGCGTTCAGATTCTATCAGGTCGCTCTCGCCCTGTTTGCGCTGGGTAATGTCTGTCATTACCGACAGTGCTTTGATCGGGACTCCGTTCTCCGTTTGTACAGTCACCGAGTCAAAGAACCAGACGGTTTTTCCATCGGCGGCAGTCATTCGATATTCGAGAGAGTGATTCTCGCCTCGTGAAATGGCCTCTGCGCAGATCTGGATTTTGTCCATGTCGTCCGGATGCAGCAGACCGGACCAGAAACCGACCGGACCCTCGGGATGGTTGAACCAGTCTTCGACCGGGTAACCCAGTAGTTCCTGAACCCGACCGCCCACGTAGTAGATGTCGAAAGGGTCGCCTTCGAGGATTATGGCATCGACGTTCGCCAGCAGCGAGTCCAGCTGCTCGCGCCGATCTTCTGACTTCGCTTCCAACTCCTTCCGCCTGGAAATATCTTTGGTAATACCGACCACTGAGATCGGATTGCCTGAAGTATCCAATATGGCGCTTAAAGACATTTCCCCCGGGAAACTGCTGCCGTCTTTGCGCAACATCCTGAATTCCACATCCCGAACCGGGCCATGCTCCAGAACCTGTTTGAGGCTTCTCTTGGCCGTGTCGATCGCATCCGAGTGAAACAGATTCCTCGCCTTCACTCCCAGCATCTCGGCCCGGGATGAATAGCCGTGGATAATTGCCGTCTGTACGTTGCAGTCGAGAATCATACCATTCAGATCGCAAACAGTGATGGCGTCCGGAGATGACGCAAGAACACTTCGCAGCTTCTCCTCGCTCTCAACCGCCTTTTTGACCATGGGGTTGCCGATCCGGAAGAAGATTAGCGAGCCTAAACATATCAGGGCTACAGCCAGGGCCATGGCAAGGCCGCCTGTTCGGATGAATGGATCGCGGATTTCGGCCAGGTCGATCTGAGCCACCACGCCCAGGTTGTAGACGGCAACCGGTTCATAGGCTGCCAGCACCTGCTCACCCCGATGGTCCAGTCCAACAACGATTCCGGAGTTACCCGAAACCGCGCGCCGCATAGGCTCTGCGTTTGGTGAAGAAAACGGAACCGGGAGACGAGGTTCCTCCAAATCATCGTGTCGGTGCCTGAGCAGAAAAACGATTTGATCACCCTGTAGTCGGGCCAGCATTAACTCACCCGTTTCGCCAATGCCACGAAAACGCCCGTGGGCATCCTCCAACTGGCTGAGTGTTGCCTCAAGAGCGGAATCGGCCAATTCGGCTTCGGCTGGTATGTGCTGACTTGCCGGATCAAGGCGATGGTGTGTCTGGTGGTCCTTTAGGTCATAACGGGCGATCGCTTCCATAAGCCGGGCCTGACATTGAACCGTTTCCACCAAGCGTTCCCGCTGTTGCTCAAAAGCTGTCTGGTAGAGCACGTACATTGTCGTGCCCACCACGACAAACGCAGCCACTGTCATGATGGCCGCCAGCAGTAACAACCGCATTCTTCCGCTGATTAACATGGGCTTAACAACCTCTATTGCTCCCACACAGGCCGATTGGATCGGCGCCGGCTCATCGCACCATGGTTGACAGGTGGAGCCTTAACCAAGATATCTCACACTGTGATGCTTCATTATAGTATCGACAAAACCAGAGATACGTTGACCCCAGCGCCTGCACGTTACTCTGGATGTTCTCACAGAGGGTCGTCCACACCGACTCTGGGCGGGTTGAAAAAGGTCTGGGGCGCGGGAGGTGTTGGGCAACCCCGCCCGACAGCACCGTCACCGTGTAGCACGTCAGCCGGCGACTCAAAGGGCTTATTGACAAGCCCCTTTGGGTGGGCCTCTCCGTGTCGGGAAGACTCAGCCCGGGAAGTTCAGGTTGCGATTATTCGGCAGGCGTCATCGTTCTGCGCAGGAGGTGCCTTGAGAAAAACAGGAAAAACAGCGATGATGGTTCAGTAGTATCCTCCGGTCCATACTCTCGCGTAGCGTTGGACCCAGATCAAAGCGAGCATCGTCGTCCACCAAGGTGCAGGCGTAAACGGACATGCGGCCGTCGATTTTAAGAACCATTTTGCTGAAGGCACACATGAAACCTGTGCGCTCCTCGGCGGTTTTGTGGGTAGTCATACAGTTCTCGGTAATACCGGGAACATCCACGTGGGCCTTGGGCGGGTGTAGTTCGGGGAAGGTAACGATGTTGATATCATCGGGAAGGTTGACCGACTTGAAATACTTGCGAAATGCGCCGTCGACGTCAGCCGCATCTTCGTTTTCATCAGCGTGCCTGGCTATCGAGACGGCGAAACCGATTTCGTGCAGTTGAGACAGAGTCTGTAAAGCCAGGTCAAAGCTACCTTTCCCTCTTTCGGAATCGTGTCGATCAGGATCGGGGTGATCGAGACTGACGCGGAATTTCAGAGGGTTCGGCCATTGACTTAGAGAGCGCAGATCATCCAGACGATTCCTGATCGGCCGCGTACCGTTGGTGAGCACCAAAGTGGGGCGATGTTGTAAAGTCATACGAAGAATGGGGATCATGTCACGGTTCATGAACGGTTCCCCACCGGTGAACGAGAACCTCCGGACGCCGAGATCAAGGGCTTCATCGATCAGCGGGGCAATGTCGGCGGTAGCAATGGTCTGGATTCGATGAACATCCGGTCCCGAACCTTCCAGACAAAAAGAACAACCGAGATTGCACACCGTCCCGGTGTGAAACCACAGTTCTTCCAGCGTGTGCGGCAGAATGTACCCGACAGAATCCGTGGTCGGCTTGGCATCCAGGTCTGTTGCTCCAGGTTGTCGGTTCAATGTCGTCTCCTGTCCGGCCGTGGTGTTACTCAAAGCAAACCGCATCACGGCATGCGGTTCACACTAATTACTCCCGTCGCCGCGAATTGTTTGAGGTCATCAAGATCGTCCAGATCGCGCAATTCGGGCAGCAGGCGTACCGCCAGCCCGAGTTGTCCACAGATGGTCAGTGTTTCACTCAGAACCGATGGAGTCCCCCACGCGACCGCCTGAAAAAGTCCAGCCTTAACCTCTCGCATACCGATCAAATAGTAGCCGCCGTCAACAGTGGGGCCGATCACACAGTCGTGATCATCGAGCGCATCTGATGCCTGTTGGATTATGTCACCATCGATTTCGGGGATGTCGGTACCGATCAGAATGGCTTTATTGATGTTGGGCAGGCTGAGCAAGAGTGCCAGGGCTTGATTCATTCGCACGCCGAGATCACCTTCCGACTGAGACCAGTAAGCATCAAGCTCCGGGTGATCGTTCTTGAACTGATCTCGCAGGTTGGACGGTGTAACAAAGACGGCACGCCCGAAATGGGCCTCTTTCAGGTCACTCACTACGGCAATTGCCCGGCTGAGCAGATCGTTATAGACACGCAGGGCTTCATCGGCGCCGATGTCGGCCGCCAGACGGGTCTTTACCTGACCACGTTGGGGGTACTTAGCCATCAAGCCGACTGCACACTTAGCCATGGAGTTCCCTGATTGATACCACGCTGTAATAGCTGTAGCCGAATGCAAAAGTCAACAAGAACGGCACCGATGCCGCCAGACCGGCATCTACGGCACAACCCACCGCGCACACCGCGTACATGGCCAGCATAGTCTCTACCCACACCGTGTGATCGAACGGTACTTTGTACTCAGCCGGTAGTTTGGTCCGGTCTTGTTCTCGGCATCCACTTTTGGGCGTGCGGACGAAGTGTCGACGGCGTCCGAACACTGCCCCCATGATGGCCAGTGAATTGTTTACCGAAAGGCCGATGCCCAGCGATGTAAGTAGCGGCAGAATGAGTTTGGACCAACCGTTTCCGGCCGGGCTGCCGCGCCTGTAGGCCAGCCCATAGAAGATCGACATCGACCCGGCGCCGGCCAAGAATATGGGCAGGTCTATCATCAACAGCTTCCAGGCACCTCCTTCAATGCGAAAGTACAAAGCCGGCACCAACATGATCGACAACAGCATCAAAGCAACGGCTACCGATTTTTGGGTGAGATGAAACGAGGATGCTATCTTTGATCGCATCGGCAGCTGAGAACGCCAAATAGCCGGCAGCAGTTTCAGACCGGTCTCCATGGCGCCTCTCGCCCATCGATGCTGTTGTGTTTTGAAGGCGCGGATGGAGCTGGGCAACTCTGTAGGCACTTCGACATCATCGACAAACAAGAACCGATAGCCGGCCAGCTGGGCGCGGTAGGAAAGATCGAGGTCTTCGGTGAGGGTATCGAATTGCCACCCACCGGCCTGGTCGATGGCCTCCCGCCGCCAGATTCCGGCCGTGCCGTTGAAGTTCATGGGCAGGTCGCCACGGGAACGTGCTGCTTGCTCCACATAGAAATGGGCATCGAGAAACAAAGCCTGCGCCCGACACAGCAGCGATTGGTTACGATTGAGAAAACCCCAGCGCGCTTGCACCAAGCCTACCGACGGATCTTTCAGGTACGGCATCAGCCGCCTAAGAAAGTCCGGATGCGGCACATTGTCGGCGTCGAACACGGCTATGAATTCGCCCTTGGCTGAAGCCAGTCCTTGTTGCAAAGCTCCTGCCTTGAAGCCGTGGCGATTGGTGCGTTTGATTTGCTTGATCCTGATTCCCTTTTTGACGAGCCTGGCCGCTTCTTGCTTAATCAGCGAGGAAGTAACATCATCGGAGTCATCCAGCACCTGGATTTCGAGTTTGTCGGTCGGCCAATCGAATCGTGCCACCGCCTGCATCAAGCGGACCACCACCGCCTTTTCATTGTATACCGGTAGTTGGACGGTTACCATCGGACGAATCTGGGTCTCCTCGGGTCGCCTATGTGGATTGTCACGCTTGCGCATGTACAGAAAGACAAGCCAGTAAATCTGGATGCCGTAGAAAGCGATGTAGAACAGCAGAAAGAAGTAGAAGCCCACAAACATCTCACGCATCGAGCATGCTCCTTCTGCGCTTGCGCACGGCGAAGAGAATCAGCAAGGCATAAAAAGGTATGTACTCGACCAACCCGGTCCAGATGATCGGCGTCCACTCACCGGTAGCGTAAAAACCAATGTGAACATGGTATGATAACAGGACGCTGCCCGACAAGAACACAAAAGCGGGCGAGAGATTTCGCAACAGGAACGGATACATCCATACAAAGTACCACGGAAACAGCGTTGTGGTCAATACAATATAACCGGCCATGGCGCCAAACATACGTTGCAGGAGGTCAAGCCGTCGAATGAACAAATAGACCAACCAGAGTACAAGCAATCCGGCGGCCAGGTGGCGCGCCCATGAAAGACCCAACACGTACTTGAAAACAAAGAATAATGAGGCGTTGAATTGCCAGCTGCTCAGATACTCGAACAGCGAACCCAGAAACGCCCACCGGCCGTCGATTGCAAACGGCAGATACGATGCCACTATGAAGGCGAGATAGACCGCGATAAACCGTATGCGTTGGCGCCCTCTGAACTCCATGAGTATGTAAGGCACAAACAGCAACCCGTAGAACTTCACCAGAGTCGCCAGGGCCAACATGATGGCGGTAGTGCCCGCACGTTTATCGTGAGCAGCGATGAGCGTTGTCACCAGAAACGGCATGGCCAGAATATCTATGTGCGCCGACATGTAGAATTCGATCAGTACCAGCGGTGCGAACAGCCAAAGCAGAATGTGAGAGCGGCTGATCCCATGTTGCCGAAACCATACCAGCAAAACCAGCAATGTCAACAGTTCAAAGAAAGCACTGATGAGCTTGAAGCCCCAGGCAGAGTCGCCCGATAGCTGGTAGGCGGCGATGAAGACATACTGGGCCAACGGAGGATAGATGGTTGGCAGCCAGGCATGGTTGATTTTGGGATGGATTACCGTGTCGACAAGATGCGCAACCTCACCGGCACGCGGGGAGTACAGGTAAGGATTGACGCCGTGCGACGCGACCTTACCGTCCCACACGTAGCGATAAACATCGTCTGAAAACCAAAAACTATCCCCCGGTCCGAAGAACATGACCGCTCTGATAACCACGGCGAACACGAGAACGATGTAGAACAACGGCCGATCCCGCTTGTCGAAGTCAAACTTGCGTCCAATCGCGAATAACGCTATCGACAAAGCGAACATCACCTGCGCAATGATCACAAACTTGAGAACTCGTGGCGACTCATTGTCGGGATAGAACATCAGGGCGGCGGCCACGATCAGGAGCACCATGCAAACTATCAAAAGCAGATTGCGGTTCATCTGGTGACAGCCTCGCGCAGGAAAATCCACAGGAACTTCACCCCGGCCCGAATGGAACCGGAAACTGTACCCGAGATTTTGGAGACACCAATGCGTGGACGGTACGACACCGGTACCTCAAGGCAGCTGAGTTTCTGTTTGACCGCCTTCACCTGCATTTCGGTGGTCCAGCCGAAATTACGATCACGCATCCCCAGTCTCTGATAGGCCTCAAACCGAATTGCCCGGAAGGGACCTATGTCGGTGAATCGAATCCCCCACCTGATGCGGATCAGCCACGACGTCAACCAGTTCCCGAATGCGGCTACCGGCGGTAGTGAACGATGGTCTTTCAAGGTCATCATCCGCGATCCGATCACCATGTCGGCCTCACCTTCGACAATTGGATTGATGATGTCGATGGCTTCCTGCGGGTAGTCACTGTAATCGCCGTCGATGAACAACAGAATATCGGTATCCCCGGGCACGGCCGCCACCGCCTTGAGACAAGCCGCTCCATAGCCACGTTCCGGTTCCGTCACCACCTTCGCCCCGGCATCTTGAGCAATTTGCGCGGTTCTATCGGTGCAACCATTGTCGCACACAATTATACAGCCGACCATGTCCGGCAAATCCGCAATGACCTTGCCGATGGATGCTTCTTCGTTCAAAGCAGGAATGATCGCGACTACCTTGAGACCCTCCCGCATTGTGCAGCTACTCCAGATCGTTCAGCGACCAATCGTAGTCATTGTACGTAATGTCGAACGTCACCCGGCTGTCCTCGCCGCCCGGTGGTAATTCAAGATGCATCAACAAGAAATTGAGCGAAGCGTTTTCCTTCTTTGAGGTGCCGGGGAACCTGTCCGCATCGTAATACCGTTCTGCAAAATCATCACCGAACCAATCAAAGATGGCCGACACTTGCGCCCTACTCTCCTTAAAATCAAATGAGTTGTGCAATGACGACGACGCAAACCGTCGTGATGAAAATTCCAACTGGGCATCGACAGAATCTGGATAGTACGGCGCATTCAGCAACGGCGGACAACCAATCGAGGCGCAGTTGACGGCGACGTGAATCCGGGGTTCGTCGAACTTCTTGCGCAGTATCTCGTGCTCGATATCGTTCAGCGTCAGTTTATCTGAAGCCACTGTCCAATGCGTTTTATCCCAGACGCCGTCGATATCTTTGATGGACTCTACCGGATAGGCGTCTATGACAGAGCGCAGCGTAAGAATGTTGTAGGCGTTAATGTAGAAAGCCAGTTTCTGCGTAGCGGTTGCCTGACTCAAGTCGGCCGAGGCAAGGGTCTCAACCAGCGTGTCCAGGCCCGCCCGTTCTTCCTTTAGCGAAGCGTAAGCTATCCGTTCGTCGATCACGAACTCGGAAAGAAGTTTGGCGTAGGATCGGTAAGTGAAGTCGTAGGGCTTGAGTTCGACATCGGTGCGCGCTTCCTGACCACCACAGGCAGCCAGTATCAACAGCGGCAGGATTGGAACCAGTTTTTTCATCCGTATCTCCTTCGCGGTAACCGGATCACAGATCGGTCACGTTCTGATTGCTTTGTCGGCTAAGCGGGCTGACATCCCATTTGTTCTCCAGTTTCAGAACCCCCCGCGGGCATACATGGGCACATATCCCGCAACCGACACAGGCGGCTCGTTTGAAACTTTGATTGTTCTGTGCGTACATACGAACGTCGATGCCCATTTCACAGTAGGTGCTGCAATTGCCGCATGAGATGCACATGTCGTCCTTGACCGTGATGCGAAAACGTCCGAACTTCTGAATCAACCCCATGAAGGCCGCCAACGGACAGAAAAAACGACACCAGACGCGGCTGCCCAACAGCGGATACAACCCGACGCCCAACACTCCGGACAGAAGGGCCACGACCACAAAGCCGTAGATGCCTTGTATCTTGAAGACGACTGCCGAAAATGTCGCGAAACGCGGCGCCATCTCGCCCGACGCATCCACGTGCCCCAGGCTCCAGTTGACAATCACCAAAGCGGTGGTGACAAAGGCGAACAGCATGATTCCGTGGATCGATAGTTGCTCGAATGTCCATGCGCGTGGTGATTTGCTCGACAGATGCCTGAAGGGATCGCCGGCAGTCTCGGCCAGTCCGCCGCACCCACACACCCAGCTACAGTACCAACGCTTGCCATACATATAAGTCAAAAGCGGCACCAGAAGCACGAAACCGAGAAAAGCGTACAACACCAAAGGCAGAGGATACTCCAAAATGTACGATGGATAGAAGTAGTCTATTTTGAGCGGCCAGAAGAGATTCAGAATAAAGCCGCGTTGTCCGAACAGTTCCATGAGCATCGGGATTGAGAAGGCGAATACTACCTGAAAAAACATGACACTGATCGTTCGCCTGCGCTGATACCTACTATTGCCATATCGCTTGAGGAAGAACAGCCCGCCGACCGTCACAGCCAGCGTGTAAAGAATGCCGTAAATAGTCCAACGGCTGCCCAGGCCGAGCGCTGTAGCCAACGGATCGAACAAGCTGGTGAAATACATTACGACATAGAACGCAAACAGGATCAGCGATGCCACCCAGGCCGCTGTGCCGCGTGAGGAAACGGATTTTTTGTAGGTGGAAAGCAATCCGGCTTGCATCAGGCCCCCTGCCCAATCGCCGGTGGCTCAAAGTTCGGCATGAACTCTTCGTCAAAAAGCGCTTCTTCCAATCGACCAAGGACCCAATCCAGCGAGCGTTTCTCCTGGATCCAGCCAACCAAAACACGATGATCCCAACGTCGACCGATCATGTTGAAACCGGCCACACAGTTGTCCGGTCGATAGGTGACACGCATCGAGAAGCATGTACCCGGCTCGCGGTGATACCAGTTCTGTTCGCCGTCCAGATCGAAATTCACCAATCCGGCCGTTGTGTATTCAAGATCGAAAAACTTAGCGGAATTGTACAGGGTGCCACGCTTGTAGACTTTCCGTGATCCACACATGTTGGCCCCGGCGATCAGACCCTGGTCGCGCGAAGTGTACCAAAGTTGCTCGGGGCGACGAACGCCGTTGAACCAAACCACCGACGCACAATCCCCGGCCGCCCAGACGTCGGGTGCGCTGGTAGTGAGTTGATCGTCGACCACGATCCCGCCGGAGTCGTCGAGCACCACACCGGAATCTTTCAGCCAGTTGGTTTGCGGCATAACTCCAATGGTGAAGACGACCATATCACAATCGATGATATCTCCCTTGTTCGTTTTCAGCCCGACCACCCGTCCGTTCCTCCCAATGATCTCCTCGCACTCGGTCTTTAGACGTAACTTGCATCCGTGGCTTTCCAAATGCTGCTGGACCATCTCCCCCTCGCTCTGATCCAAAGCTATCGGCCAATACCAGTTTTCGCGGATAACCATCGTGACATCAAGCCCGGCCTGCAACAAAACCTCGGCCACCTCGACACCGATCAACCCGCCGCCGACAATCACAGCCCGTCTGGAGGTGGCAGCTTTCTCGCGCATCCACTCGAGATTCTGCCACGTCACAAAATTGCCGACACCGTCCAGGTCTGCACCCGGCCAGTCCAACATACGTGGTACCGAACCGGCGGCGATCAATAGCCGATCGTAGGAAAACAGGCGACCGTCGTCCAGGACCAGCTTTCTTTCATCGACAAGGAGCGAAGTTACTCGCGCTCTGACCCGATGGAATCGCATCCGGGTATAGTGATCCGGCCCGAAGGGACGAACATCCGCTTCGCTCATCTGGCCGCAATGAACATACATCAGAGCGGTACGCGCGAAGAAGTAATCGGACTCACTTGAGATTACGATGATGTCAGCGCTGTCGTCACGGCGCCTGATCGCGCCCGCAGCGTTGATTCCGGCCACGCCGTTGCCGATGATGACGTAACGAGTTGGATTAGATTTGGTCAAGCGTCACTCCTGAAGGCTTTGAGCCGAATCTATCGGCCAGGCATAAGTCTGTTCAGCCTAAGACATCGTTCACCAATTACAACCGCAGGCCAAAAACAAAGTTCACGGAACGAATCCAATAACCGTAAAAGTTTGACTAATATGCAGGCACATGTCTACAATAATAATCTTGACCGACTGAGTTAGATTTTCACATATTCGTTCAGCAGGCAAAGAGCGACCGTGTTTTGACATCTTGGTGTGGGAAGACTCGTCTTGGACAGAACTAGCTTTGTCTATCACAAGTAAGGAGAAAGGATACCCTGAAATGTCAAGAGACCTGACTGACACTTTAGTGCATTGTGTCCGGAGGATTCTGGTACGGCTGCGATCCGGATTGCTGTTTGTCATTGTACTCGGCACCGTTTGTGTTGTTCTGAGTTCGGATGCCAGTGCGGGTAAGTTAGCCGGGCAATACAAGGAGATGAATCCGCAAGACTTCACCGCAAGCGTGCAGCATGGACCTGTAACGAGGAATACACGTCATATTGTCTCGGCCAACGCACCGTGTAATTTCAAAGATAAAGGACACTGGAAGTGGGATGGTGAGATAACGGAGCTAGAGAAGAATCCTGCTGGAGGTGACGTTGTTTGGTTCGAGTTCGTTGCGCTCCATGAAACTAGCCCACATGCTGGGGAAGCAACTCCGAATCTCAACCCGTTGGCTTGGATCCCGATCGTAATCGCGGGGAGTCCTTCCTATACTAAAGGACTCAACGCGATCGGACCTGTTATCTCAACGGCAATACATATTGGCGGGGAGCATTACGACGAAGGGGTTTTGCATGGAAACGTATGGGTGGCAAACAACAACTTAGACATCCACTGGTTTGTGATCAGCATCGCGGGCAACCACTCCAAAGATAGCAAGCATTCCTATAAGGGCGGCGGCGGGATCGATCCTGAGGAACCGGTCGACAGCGCCTTTGGCGCAGCATCTTGGTGCGTTCGTCCATCAACCGGTGACTTGGTAATGGGAATGTCAATAATGAATGTTACGCTCGGCGAGATTTCTGCGGCTCACTGGCGGGTGGGTTCGCCAGATGCACCCGGCCCTGTCATCTATAGTGTGGACGCCGAGTTGTTTGAGGCTGTTGATACCACCGGTGTGAGTCTCTCGATATCTGACGGCAGCTTTCCTCTGGAGTATGTCGACAGCTTGGTCGCGGAGAGAACCTACCTGGAGATAGAAACACCCGATGGCTTCCTAAGAGGACAGATGCTCATTGGGGTGGAAGACCCGCCTCCTCCGGAATGGACAATAATATGGGTGGTTGTGGTTCTTGCGGGAATACTATTGCTGCTGGTGGCCCTGTACATTTGGCGCCGGAGGATAGCCGTGAGGGCTGCCGGATAGTCCCATGCGGCAGCACACTCCGATGTACTCAACGCGCAAACGACGCGTATGGCGCATCCTTCGACTCCGCTCAGGATGACCCGGTCAAGCCGCGTTTCTTGGCGCATCGCGCCCTTGTCACATTTTAAGGCAGGTCGATGCGCCTGGTCCGAAGGGTGACAGCCTATCGGGACGACACAAGGCCGCCCCCTACGCGGGACAACGGGGCGCACGAGGATGCTCACCACGCACGACAATCCGAATGTGACAAACAGTGCGCCCCTCACGGACAGTCCGGCGGTGGCGGGCCGCCGGTGAACATATAGTCGACCAGGTAAACCAAATCTGAAATGTCGACACGCTTGAAAATATCAGCATCAACATTCGCTTCATAACCACACGGAGGCTGGACTCCCTGTGCGAACATATAGTCGACCAGGTAAACCAGATCGGCTATGTCAATAGCATCTGATGAATCGTCATCAACGTTGCCCCTGATGCCGCGACAGCAAGTGGTGTAGGCCACCAGCCCATCGACGCCCAGGGCCAGGTACTCTGTTTGTGAGCGGGCAAAGACCGGTTCGTGGCCGGTGTATCCGTCAAGGGAGAGGATCGTTTGTTGGCCGGGAGAGGCATTGCCTTCGATGTGCAGGTATATCGTCAACACTTCTCCGGTACCGGGCGACAGGTCGTGCTGGCTCCAATGGACCGTAGTTTGCATTTTGATCGTCGTTCGTTTTCCCGCTGGTGAGTAGTGAATCTGCGATTGGCTACCAAAGTACTCGGTGCGGCATCCGGCCGTGGAGAAAGAATCGTAAACCAAGCCCACAGCGCCCGCGTATTCGAGTGGAATTGTGAGCCTGTTGAGCGGGATCGTATTGGTGGCAAAGATATGCACCTCCACCGTCGAGTCGGTCGCTGTTACTGTCACGGTGTCGGTGACGAGTGTATCGGCCAACACCACGATTGCGGCGGTGTCGGTGTAGCCGTGCATCTGTCCATCGATGTCGGCGGTAACGGTAACGTCATAGATGCCGCGTTCGGTGTAGGTATGCATGGGAGCGACGACAAAACCGGAGTCACCGTCACCGAACTCCCAGACCCAGGCGTCCACGCTGCCGGGGGACCACCCATTGAAGGCTACATCGAGCGGCGCCTGCCCGAAACTTGAATCGGCAAAGAACCAGACCGGTGTCTCATCGTGTATCCATTGTATGGCCGAGTTGATAACATTATCTTCACCCGCCGCCACTCCCTCCTGTGTCAACCAGACATCAACGTCGATCAGCGGTAGCGGGTCGTGGGTCAAATAGTGTCCGGGATTACTGGCCAAGTATGCGTCGCCGATGGAGTGTTGCATCGTGTAACCGTTGCCGGGCGAAAACTGTGTGGCAGCATTGAAGGCCGCCGCCGTCGGCTTGCCGAAAGTGCGTGCTTCCGGATGTAGCGACAGGGCCAACGGGGTCTGATCACCCGCGCTTACTCCGCCCGGACCGCACAGAAGAGCTATCGGTCGGTCATAGTAGGTATTGGGATCGGCGTTGATTGCATAGTTGATCGGCGGGAAAATCACGCACAACGAATCCCTGATGTTGGGTTCGCAACGCTGGCCAAAGCCGACCGTCTCGGTGTAGCTGTTGAAAAGGAGCTCCATCGCAGGGTACGCCTCGAATATGCTCCCCCCATAGTTGAACCGACAATCGATAATCAGGCCGATGGTCTCATGGTGGAACATAAGCGAATCGATAGCATTGAAGAATTCCACGCCGGACGGTTCCAGCCAGACCAAGCTGGTAACATATCCGATATGCGTTCCTTGGATCATACCCCATGAGACCGGATGGTTCCAATCGGGCGTCGGTATACCGGTCGGCAGAATCATCTCCGTGCCGTAGCAGACCATGTTCTCCCCGGCCAGTAAACCGGTCGGCAAGTGCATCGTATCCCCGCTCTCATACTTTACTATGTCGATGGTGTCATATAAGTGCCAGTTGGCACCGCACGAGATCATCACCGAATGGGCGAACGAAAGAGTCGAACTGCCCCACCAACCTTCGTCGTAAATCGGGAGTTGTGCTTCCAGCAATTGCGGATAAAGCTCCGTCCAGGGTATTCCATCATAGCCCAGCACGAGATCACCAGTCACCAGCCCGAGCGGGTGATTCTCAATCACCTGGTATACCAGTAGCGTACTGTCGGAAAGCGGCGTGAGGGCAGCCCCGAAGTGATGGTTGCGATTCCATCCGACGATTGACATCAGAGGCACTCCCGGCAGTCTGGCGGTATTGGCCACCACGTTGTGCTGACAATAGGTGTGACTCTCCATTAACGCAATGCCGCTGTGGTTTAACATGGCCCCAAACCGACCCTTGCTGGGATTGGAGATCACTTCCATGATGTTCGTGGTGTAGACTGAGTCCCAGTCCAGTGTCATGTCCTGAAAGCATGGCCAGATAGTGTCGATGCGTTTCCAGAACCGCTGGTAGACATCAAACTGCTCTTCCATAGGATCACCCGGACCCCAGGTTGAATCTATCACGGCTGCCCAATCATCGGTCGAATAATGACCCGGCTGTTTGGCCACGTAGTTCGGCGGGGCTACATCCGGTTCAAACTGAAGTTTCAGCCATGGCAGAGCCTCAAGCTGGCTCGGTGAGGGTTGTCCGGAGCCGGCTTCAGCAGCGGCCTTGTCGGTTGCAGTCTTGGCGTTGCCCAGTGTTGTTGCGACGACGATTGCGAAACAAAGAAGTTTCGCAGTCATGGCGATGACCCGTTCACGCATTTTGTACCTCCTCGTGCGTTGAAGGGCATCTGAGGTATGGGCTACACAACGAAGATACGATAGTCTTGATTGTCTGACAATCCGAATGTGACGAACGGTGAAACTTCAGGGACAAGCGGGAATCGGTGGGCAGCGGACGTTTTCGTCTGTTCCTGCTTCGACTAGGCTCACCCTTCGACTGCGCTCAGGGTGACATAGAACGTAACGCTGGATGACACGGTCGTAGCGCACGGGGACGTACACCACGCACAAGAGATGACTCCGATGCGCTTCCCGCGGAGCCCTGTCATGCCGAGCGGAGTCGAGGCATGAGCCATGGTCATGGGATTCACCCTTCGACTGCGCTCAGGGTGACATAAGACATAACGCTGGGTGACAAGGTCGTGGCGCACGAGGACGTACACCACGCACAGATATAGCTACCAGTAAAACTTCAGGGACAAGCGGGAATCGGTGGGCCACCGGTGAACATGAAGTCGACCAGGTAAACCAAATCGGAAATATCAATACCGCCGCTGGCATCAATATCACCTTGAGTGTTGCATGGAGGAGCCGGTCCGCCTGAGAACATGAAGTCGACCAGGTAGACCAAATCCGAGATGTCCGGCTCTCCACCGCTGTCGTCAACATCACCACGAACCTGACAACACTCCGGACCGATCACCACAGTTAGCTCCGGTGACCAATCGGAGACCTCTTCCCAGCTATCCTTGACGCGCACTTTGATGCCGCAAGTATCAAAGGTCGGCCAACTGTGCGAGGCCAGACAGTTTTCCCCAGAACCAACCGGTCCCAGCCAACCCGAGACATTGCCATCGCCCCAATCCCACTGGTAGAGCAGTTGATCGTTGTCGCCGTCGGACGTGCTGGCGCGGAACTCATACACCACATCAACCAGACCCTGCGACTCGCCGACAGGTGCGTTGGGATCGGTCGGCGCAACGTTGGCCGGCATACCGTTGGTGATTCTGAGCCGTATCTCATAAGTGTTGTCTTCGGCCGGTTCCATAGTGAGAATCAAACCCATCGGCGGGACCACTCGATTGCCGCAGTCGACGACCAGATCGGCAAACTCCTGTGAATTGTCCGGCGCATCGGCGTAGATGCGGTATCCGCCACCGAAAAAAGTGCTGGGATAGAGTGCGAAATTGTAACCGAATACGAGCCGGTCATACGCTTTGGGATTGCGGTCCCCGACCAACGTGCAATAGAGAAAGTTGTAGCTCCCTGAGTTGTAAACCGTTGCAAGCGCGGCCCGCGCTTGAGGACAAGTCGTTCAGCCGCCGGAGCCGGATTGCTCCACCCAGGCGGTGTGGGTAAATCCCAGCGCCGTGCTGTTAGCGCTTATTTGCCCCGGTCGCACCTGAGCGGCAGCGTCGGTATAATGTGCGTCGAACAGGTATCCGTAAGGTGGGTAAGAATCCTTCTCGATAAAATCGGCGTTAAACAATACGGCCTGAGCCATAACGTTGCTGGGCGACACCGTGAATCCGGACTCACCGGGATTGAACACAACCGTCTGCTCCCAGGCTTCATAGTCTTTGATTTCGACATCTTCGACCAGTGCGAAGTCAAGCAGACCGAAACCATAGGCAGCGCCGTTGCCGTCGGCCCAGCGCGAAACCGGCTCGACGATGAACACTCTTATTGTACCGGAATAGTCATCGGCCACCAAACGCGGCGGCGCGGCGAGCGATGCCAGCAGCAGAACGGCCAGACCAACGATGATTGTCTTCATAGATGTGTCCTTACCTCGACTGTCCTTTCACGTAACGGGCGTGATTACACACCAAATATATCCGTTTTCAATTCTAAGTCAAGGTGGGAGTTGTTCCGGTTGCAAATCGGGCCAATCTGTGCTATGTTTCTCCCACTGCAAAAAGGCAACTTGCTATTAGTCGAATTCGCTTCCGGGAGGAACCACGTTACACCGAACGATTCCAACTGTTCTCCTTTGCGCCACCTTGAGTTGCTTGATGTCCTGTGCTACCGTGACTAAACGCATGCCTAATGAACTGGAAGGAATGCACGACTTCCTCACCCAAGATGACTCCGGCACGTGCAAGAAGTACCATTACAATTTCGAACGCCAGGCCCCGCGGCTTTATGAGGACAACCAGGTGGACTCGGTTTTGGATGTGATCGACTACATTCGTTCAGAATGTGGTCCGGCGGGTAGCCTCGAAGTCACACGGATGCTGGTATTGACCGATCATGGGTTTTTCAACGATTCTCTTGTCGGTTCCTCAACAATACCAAATATGCTGTGGTACAGAAGCGAACAAGATTATATGGCCGGATGGCTATGGTGGAGTGTGCTTTATGGTCACAATCAGCCCACAGATAATACTCACGACAGCTTCATCAGCTTCAGGAGTGATCTGGCTGAAAAGATTTCGCTGAAACCGGAGGCCTCTGTAACCGAACAATCGTTGGGACAGTTCTACGCCGGTGAGTTTGACTCCGCCTTCGCCAACATCCAGGCGGACGGAATGCAAGGGACGGCGCTACGCAAAGAGTATGATGACTTTGTAGTCCAGACGAAGAAACGTTTTCCGGGTCGCGGGCATTTTGGAATCGTCCTTGGAAGTTGGCGACCGCAAGGGAAGAACAGCATACTGGGATACCATCCGGTAATCGGACTACAAATGGGTGGCGAGGGACATAGATGGCGCAGTGATCTCGTGTTGAACTACCGGTTCCTGTCGGCCAAAAACAAGTATCAGGTCGATAGCCTGGGCCACATTGTGGAGACGGATCGATTTGGCAGTTGGCTGGTCGGTCTCGATCTCGGTCTTAAGTTCATAGACCATGGCAGATTCAGCACCGACTGCTTTGTCGGCGTGGGTTACAACGCCATCAGAAGTGTGAAAAAGGCGGGTGACCCGGAGACGGTCAAAGTGCACTCATCCTTTGCCGCCAGTGCTGGGCTGCGGCAACGTGTGTTCTTGAGCCGACGTACAGGCTGGTACCTGGGCGCGCAGATCAGGCACAATTTCGTGGACTACTCTAATGCCGGCGGGACTGACCTGTCGGGCCACACCATCACAATCTCGGTGGTCACAGGTTGGAGTCTGAACGCGACCTTGAATCAGTTCTTGTCCAAACTCAATTACAAAGGAAGCTGGCGAAAGTAACAATGCCCCATAGGAGGATTCTGATCTGAAACCCGCCCACCTACATCTTGTCCCAGCTCCAGATGGCGTAGCGGCTGGCTTGATCCAGGGGGTGCCCGCACTCTTTGAGAGTTAGCAGGATGTTACCACGATGATGACTCTCGTGGGCGATGAAGTAACTGAGCATCGAGATCACACCCTTCTTAAGACAACGGCGCCGGGGAACCTGAGCCAGACAATCGTGCAGAAACGCCTCTACCCTCTCGCATGAATCTTCGAAGTTTTCTTTCAGCTTCGTGCGGTCCGGTTCTTCGTGGGTCTCGAACTTGTAGAGGTCCTTCGATAAATCACGCGCCCGGCTTTCAAGCTGCCACACCCGGTTGTTGTGCATGTGGGCAAACTGACGGACGACGTTGCGGCCGCCCCGTTTGGAGAGTGTGCATTTCATGCCGTCGCCTGAGATGTTGTCTATCAGGAACAGATTGATTCGGTTGTTGGTGCGCCAGGCTTCAAGCAGTTGTTCGATCATAGCAATATTGCCCTGTTTGTGAGAGACCCATCCGCTTGCTGCGGGTTTCTTTGTATCTTTTTAAGCAGTCTGCCGGCGTGTCAGTTTCCCCAACACGTGCCTTCCAATCAGATATCCCAAGAATATCTCCAGCGCACCGATAACGACATCGAAGTAATCCGTTTCGAACAAACCACTAACGTCATTATCAATAAGAGTCAGGAATTCCTGATTGCTGATCGATATATCCAGCGACATAACGAAGGCATTAGACCAAAACAACCAAAGTAAATAAACAGCAAAAACAAAAAGACAATCCCAATACCAGTACTTCTTGTTGATTCCAATGAACCGGAAAAAGATGTACCCACATGTACCCCACGCTAATGATTCCAACAATAAATCCACTGCGCCAAAAATAATCAGTTCCAGTAGTATTGACATAATTAGTTACCTTCTCGTTTTCCCTTCATATACCTAACGGCCATCCAAGTAATGCGTGGTTTGGCCTGGACGGGCTTTGTTGTCCATTTGGTAGCCGGGGCATATGTACAATCTATCTTCCGGTCTTCTATTGGTCAAGCTGGAAACCCTGTCCGGCAGGTGCATACCTTTTGAGATATGGAAGTGGTAAATATGTGATTGGACAGTCAGAATTTTTCCGTACCATATACTGCACAAATGAGCAGGCCGACCGATAGGATATAGAGTCGACAGGCAAGCCTGTCTCTGGCGACAAGTTCTGTAGGTCGAAACCCCTGGTCCGAAGGACTGTCCTGAGCGCAGTCGAAGGGCAGGTTTCGACAGCAGATGTCTATCATTTGTGTCCGTGTGATCTTCAGATCGCGCGGGTGAACAGCAGTTGTTTCTGTGACTGAGTCTGAAGACTCAGCCACCACAACGAAACAGGCAAGCCTGTCTCTGGCGCTACGCGCCCCCTGTGCATACAAGGAGGCGAAGCCTCAGAAACACGGCTTGACCGTAGAAGCACGGTTTGCCCGTAGAAACACGGCTTGACCGTAGAAACACGGCTTGACCGTAGAAACCCGGCTTGCCCGTAGAAGCACGGCTTGCCTGTAGAAGCACGGCTTGACCGTAGAAACACGGCTTGACCGTGTCACCCTGAGCGCAGTCGAAGGGTGAGACATTGAACGATCGGTCTTGTACGGCAGGTCTCTCTTCTTCTTGGAGACCTGCCAACAAAAGCGGGTTCACGCCGCGGCGCGCAGGCGAAGACGGACCCGCCCTACAAAATGAAATAAACAAGGTGCAAGGCACCAGAAAGTAGTTTGCTACTCTGTGAACACTGACAACTCCACCCACACGTCATTCCCGGCCACCTCTTCGTCATCCCCGGCCACCTCTTCGTCAGTCCCGGCCACCTCTTCGTCAGTCCCGGCCACCTCTTCGTCAGTCCCGTCCACCTCTTCGTCAGTCCCGTCCACCTCTTGTCATTCCCGCGAAGGCGGGAATCCAGTCTGTTCCTCCGTCGGTTCAAAAAAGAAGATGGACCCCCGCCTTCGCGGGGGTGACAGAAAAGGCGGGGGTGACAGAAAAAGCGGGGGTGATGGTGATTTATCACAGCGTGATTTATTACCACGTGATTTATCACAGCGTGATTTATCACAACTGCGACAGTTGATAATCCAAAAATGGCCCGAGGCTGTTTTGTCGAAAGACGGATTGTCGGAGCCGATTTTCCACACCGGTATCTCACGCCTTGATGCGCTTTTCCCCCGGCAGGGTATCCCCTATGGTCAACTGATCGAGATCACCGGCGCTGTCGGCTGTGGCAAGACAAGTTTGCTTTTTATGATGCTGGCCACTCTGACCAAATCGGGGACTGTGGCCTACATTGATCTTTCCGGTTCGTTCTTTCCGGCCGCGGCGGCCTCGTGTGGAGTTGATATTGAAAAACTTTCCGTCGTCAAGCCGGACAATTTCGTTATGGGCCTGCGTAGCGCGGAGTTGCTTTTGTCACATCAGATGGTCGATAGTGTCGTCGTTGACCTGACTTGTGCTCACCCTTCGACTGCGCTCAGGGTGACAGGCAAGCCTGTTTCTCGCGCTTTGCGCGCTGTGAAAACCACGAATCTTTCTTGTAAGGCGGGTCCGTCTTCGCCTGCGCGCCGCGGCGTGAACCCGCCACCATCGTCCAATCTGTTGCATCGGCTAAGGCAACAAGTCTCTCGTTCAAAAGCGTTGGTGATCTTTTTAACCGACAACTCAAGCGATTCAAGACAGTTCCTTCCGGCCAGCATGGTGGCCTTGCGGCTGGAAGTGTCGCGTCTGGTGACAACCAAAGACTCTTACTCCGCAACATTATCTCAACGCGTGGGGTCGGGGCTTGACCCCGACCGATCAGAAGGTGCGACACAAGGCCGCACCCTACGCGAAGAAAACACTGCCTGCTCACGAATAAATGTCACCGTCACCAAAAGCAGAATATCCGCAGAAGGTGCCCACGCCGAGGTATTGCTGAATGAATAACAAACGTATCGCCTGTATACTGATCGACACCTTTTCACTGGAGATGTTTTACCAAAAAGAACCATCGCTGGCCGCACAACCGTTCGTGCTCATCGAAGGCAGGCACAAAACAGCGCCGATTGCCGCCATGAACCAGCCGGCCCTGGAATATGGCGTACTCATAGGCAGTACCGCTCCACAGGCGCACGTAATCTGCCCCGACTTGATCGTCAAAGTGCGCAACACCGAGAAGGAAACAGATGAATCACAGAAATTGTTAAACGCGCTTCGCACAGTCGGCCCCTTTGTGGAGGACGGCATTTACACAAAAGGCATCTCCGGTGCGCTTGGTATCTTTTTGGAGGTAAGCGGGCTTATACTACTTTATCAAAATGAAACTACTATCGCTGAAAAGATAATCGTTGTTGTCAAGGCACTCGGTTATCCGGTAAAGGTAGGTATCGGTGACAACAAATTCATCGCCAGGGTTGCCGCAGAAACAACCGAGATCGACCATCACACTATTGTAAAGCAAAACGGTGGTGACACGTTTATACGGAATCTGGATATTTCACAACTGCAGCTATCCTCGGACACTCTCGAATCATTACGCAATTTGGGTCTCAAAACGATTGGACGGCTGGCTGAGTTTCCATCGAATGAAATGGCTCAGCGCTTCGGACATGAAGGGGCAACATTGTCGCATCTGTCGCGCGGCGATGATCGACAACAGTTTGTGCGTATCCATCCGGGGATGGATATTTCGAACAAGGTGCATCTCACCTATCGCATCTACAACACAGCCGCCATTGTAAATCACACCGAAAAACTACTGGCTCCCCTGTTGGCCCATCTGAAAGAATCAGGGCAAGGTTTAAGTCGGCTCACACTGACCCTGTTTCTGGACAACCGTCGCGAAGAAACCGTGATTGTATCGACTGAAAAACCAACTCTCTCCCTTACGAAACTCACACGACAATTACATTCCCAACTGGAACGTTTGCAACTCACCTCCGGTGTCACCGACCTGATCGTACTTATCCCACAAAATGCAACCGCACCGCTTCCTTCACGACAGCTTGGTTTCGATCATCGGCATAAACATCGAAAGGACGGCCCCCCTGGTAAGAACACTGTCTTGCCAAACCGCAACCTGTATACCGTAACCCTTAACCCGGCGCTGCTTCCGGAACAGAATTATTGCCTCTCCCCCATTGATGACACCAGGCGCAGCAAGCGCTCAGGCTCTGTCTCCACAGACAATTGTTCCGCCTTGGCCACGGTTGCATACTGTAATCATAACATTGGCGGGCTGCGACTTTTTCCGACACCGATAGAAACTGAAGCGATCATTCGCAACGGTAGACTGTCGGCCATTAAACATGGTCACGGTGCCATACAAAAGGTCGACCGATGGTTCGGTCCCTGGCGGCTTTCCGGAGGTTGGTGGCAGAGTGGTTTTGACCGTCTCTACTATGAGCTACACACCGACGACCGGCGTCAGTATCTTTTCTTTTTTGATCGCACATGTTCACAATGGTTTTTGCAAGGTGTTTTCGACTAGTGCACACAAGTGTGTTACTGTGCGTGGTGTACGTCCTCATACGCCACGCGGATTTGTCTGTGCTGTCAGGTGACTCGCCTGACAGCCTTTGGACTATACAACAAGTGTGTTACTGTGCGTGGTGTACGTCCTCATGCGCCACGGTACCAGTAGGGCAGGATCCCTGTGATCCTGCCGAAGTTGGCGGATTCGAAGACGGACCCGCCCACGAGTCATGGGTGGCCCATAGCTTGCTGTGGGGTTTTTGGTTTGTCGAGACCCGTCCTTCGACTGCGCTCAGGACGACCCTTCGGGCCAGGGGTTTCGACCTACAAAACCGTGCGCGTTGCAACCTCATGCTTCGACTGCGCTCAGCATGACACTACAACGCCGCCAAGCGCGAAAAAGTGATTTATCACCTATGAACTACGTTGAACTACACGCCCACACCAATTTCTCCTTCCTTGATGGCGCCGTACACCCGGAAGACCTTGTCGTGCGCGCCGCTGAGTTGGGCTATGGCTCCCTGGCCATCACCGACCACAACGGTTTATATGGTATCGTCAGATTCCACCAGGCTGCTGTCGCACATGGGATCAAACCGATTTTCGGCGCCGAGATCACACTCACCCACGGACACCATCTTGTGCTGTTGGTCAAGAACTCAGTCGGCTATGCCAACCTATCGCAATTGCTCTCAGAAGCCCATTTGCAAAACAAAAAGAACGAAGCAACAATCACTCGCGACATTTTGGCGCGACACTCTGAAGGATTGATCGCGCTCTCCGGTTGTATCCTGGGAGAAATACCGACGGCCCTATTGAACGATGATTATACCGAAGCACGACGTATAGCCGCACAATATCGCGACCTGTTCGGGCTGAACAATTTCTACCTGGAACTACAACACCATAATCTACCAACACATGAAACCCTGTGCGACCAACTGACACAACTCGGACACACTTTGTCGATTCCAACCGTGGCGACCAACAATGTCCATCACGCCACTCGCGACGGACGCCGCTTGCAGGATGTGCTTACCTGTATCAAGAACCACACCACGCTCGACGCGGCCAATGACTTGCTGTATCCCAATGCCGAAAGATACCTGAAAGCACCATCGCAAATGGTACGGCTGTTCCGACGCTACCCCGAGGCAATCGCCAACAGCGTTGCTATCGCCGAGCGCTGCAACTTTTCTCTGGAAGAGTTGAACACGACGTTACCCGACTTTGAAGTGCCGCCGCATGAAACTACACACAGCTATCTCAGACGCCTCACTTACCTGGGCGCCGACCGCCGCTACGACCAGATGACGCCGCAGGTATTCACACAACTGGAACATGAACTGCACATAATTGAGAAACTCCAATTGTCCGGATACTTTTTGATCGTCTGGGACATCGCTCGTTTCTGCAATGAGAACGGTATTCTCTGCCAGGGACGCGGCTCGGCGGCCAACTCGGCCGTTTGCTATTGTCTTGAGATAACCGCGGTCGATCCGATCAAGCTAAAACTTTTGTTCGAGCGATTCGTCTCCGAGGAGCGCACCGAACCACCCGATATCGATATCGACATCGCCAACAACCGGCGTGAAGAAGTCATCCAGTATGTTTACAACAAGTACGGTCGTCGTCATGCCGCTATGGTCTGTGAAGTAATCAGCTATCGTGGACGCTCGGCGGTGCGCGATGTCGGCAAGGCGCTCGGGTTCTCTCTGGACGAAGTCGACAAGCTGGCCAAGCTGCTGGATCATTTTTCGAGCGGCGATGATATGGATGAACAGATTATCGACGCCGGTTTCAACCGCCGCGACCGTCGCGTACAACTCCTGGTGCATCTCTGCGCCGAGATCGCCCGCTTCCCGCGTCACCTGGGTATCCATGTCGGCGGTATGATTATTACCAAACAACCGTTGTGGGAGGTGGTGCCGATCGAGAATGCCACCATGCCGGAGCGGTCCGTTATCCAATGGGACAAAGACGATGCCGAGGCAACCCGCTGCGTGAAGATCGATCTACTCGGACTGGGCATGCTTTCGCTTTTGGACGAAGCGTTCACACTGATCAAAGAGCAACGCGGCGTCACTATAGACCCGGCCAAACTGTCCTACGATGATCCACGGGTGTACGATCTGATTTGCGCCGCCGACACGGTTGGAGTGTTTCAGGTGGAATCGCGCGCCCAGATGAACCCCCTGCCCCGCCACAAACCGCGAAGGTTCTATGACCTGGTCGTCGAGGTCGCCCTGATCCGACCGGGACCTATCCAGGGTGACATGGTGCATCCCTATCTCAGGCGACGCAACGGCGAGGAAGCAATCACCTACCCGCATCCCTGCCTCGAACCGATTCTCGAACGGACTTTGGGTATCCCCCTGTTTCAGGAACAGGGGATGCAGGTTGCTGTGGCCGCGGCCGGATTCACACCCAGCGAGGCGGATGAACTGCGCCGCGCCATGGGGCACAAACGTTCGCACGAAAAGATGCGAGCCTTGGGTGAACGGTTGATCAACGGCATGAAAAACAAAGGTATCCCCCACGAAGCCGCCCTGCGCATTTTCGATCAACTGTCCGCCTTTGCCGATTTCGGATTCGCCGAATCGCACGCTGCCTCGTTCGCTCTTTTGGTTTATGTCTCGGCTTATCTCAAAGTGTACTACCCGCAGGAATTCTATTGTTCGCTTTTGAACTCGCAACCGATGGGCTTCTACAATCCGTCGACCGTGGTCTACGAGGCGCAACGACGCGGTTTGGAATTCTTGCCGGTCGATGTTGCGATAAGCCGATGGGATTGTACCGTGGAAGGCAAATCGATTCGCCTCGGGTTTTGCCAGGTGAAGAGTTTGGGCGAGGCGGCCAGGGATCTGATCGAGCGGGAGCTTGACGCCGGGCCGTTTGCCTCGATCGAGGATTTTATGCACCGCACCAAACTCAACCAGGGCGCGCTGGAACAACTGGCTATGACCGGCGCTTTTGATTGTTTCGGATACAGCCGCCGTCAGGCGCTTTGGCAAATACTCTCACTGGTGCACCAGGAACAGGGCGCTTTGTCGATGGATACCGATGAGCGGGGTGACAAACTGCTTGATGAGATGACCACGATGGAAACATTGGTCGCCGACTTCAAGGGACTGGACTTGTCGACCCTGCCGCATCTGATGAGCATGATGCGTCCATCGCTTAAAGCGCGCGGTATTGCTTCGGCGGCTGATCTTTTTGAGATGTCGACAAGGAAGATCGTTCGAACGGCCGGGGTGGTAATAATCCGTCAACGTCCGATGACGGCCAAGGGGTTTATGTTCATCACACTTGAGGACGAGACCGGGTTTGCCAATATCGTGGTCAAGCCGAACATGCTGACTCGTTTCCGCAAGGTGATTGTGCGTTCGCGGGCACTTTTGGTAAAAGGAACACTTGAAAAAAAGGACGGCGTAGCCAACGTGATCGGCGTCCACTTCGAACCAATGACCTTGAACGGTGAAAGAATCAAGTTAAAGAGCAGGGACTTTCGGTGACATCGAGTAAAACGCCTTGTCATTCCGGGCTTTGACCCGGAATCCAGTCTTCGCACAGACAACTGGATGCCGGATCAAGTCCGGCATGACAGAAACCGACAAGTCTGCTGATATCTCATCATCTCGAAACCCGGACTAAAGTCCGGGTCACCCCCCCACCAAAACAACGGCAGCACCATAGAGATGCTGCCGTCCAATCATCCATCAGTCTTCGAGGACAGGAGTGCCCTCACTCCTGCCGCGTGTGGCAGGTCTGCCGGGTGCCCCACAGCTTGCTGTGGGATCTCCGGATGTCGAAACCCGCCTCCGGCCGTCCTTCGGACCAGGGGTTTCGACCTACATAAGAATCCGGTCGGCTACTCACCCTTCGGGAAAGTGATCATGCCGAACGTCGCGCCGCCCGGGTCCTGAACGACACAAAAACGACCAACACCCGGAATGTCCGCCGGTCCGTGCATGACCTGGCCGCCCAGTTCCGGCGCTTTGGCCGCAGCCGCATCAACATCGTCTACGGTAACATATGACATCCAGTGCGCTGGTACTTGTTCCGGGACTTCCGGCGGCATCGTCATCATGCCACCGGCATCTTTGTCACCGACTTTCATCAGCGTGTATTTCATGCCGGGCATGCCTGAGTCGGTCGGGCTCCAGCCCAACAACTCGGAGTAGAACTTGGAAGCGCCTTCGGTGTCGCGGGTCATCAATTCGTTCCAACAGAACATACCGGCGGTAGGTTTTCCTTCTGACATTAATTACTCCTTTCAAATTGCCAAGCCGAAACCGACTGAGCTTCGACCTACACGATTGGTTAGTGATGTCAGCAAGTATACGTACAGGGGAGCAGGAAGTCTATCACATTTTTTGCACCAGCATTCAGGTGCTGTTGGGCGACCCCGCCCGATAGCTACCGTGCTACACCGAGAAAGGCAGGCACGTCGCCTGACTGCACCTAACAACTGTTAAGGCCGGGTACCCGATTCATAGCCCGCACACTCAGGTTGACCGAAGGCTTCGCAGGTCGTAACTTGTGCGCAGAAGTAGGGCAGAACCGTTTCTGGTTCTGCTGTTCCTCCATGGCGGATTCACGCCGCGGCGCGCAGGCTAAGACGGACCCGCCCTACTTGGACCGCCGATGGTGAAACCGCTGAGATGGTTTCATTGTACGAGATCAAAGATTGGATTCCTGCTTTCGCAGGAATGACACACGTCAAGAAGGAACGTTTTATGGTAACACTGATGCGATGGATTGACCGCAAGTTCAACTTTGATTTCCCGGTCGGGATGCTCCCCTGCATAGTTGAACGATTGCGTGGCATGCCGTTCAGGTTGGAAGAGATGACGCAATCACTGTCGGAGGAAGCTCTGGGGCGGCATATTGACAACGGCTGGTCGATCAAAGAGCACATCGGGCATCTGTCCGATGTACATCCGTTGTGGGACGCACGCCTTGAGCAGCTATTGTCGGGTGTCGACGAATTGGTCGCGGCTGACATGTCAAACCGCAAAACACAAGAAGCCGATCACAACGCGCGTGCGCTGCCGGACCTGTTGGCCGACTTCGGTCGGTTGCGTTTGAACTTTGTGGCCCGGCTGGAGCGGTTATCGGATGACGATGCCGCCCGCTCGGCCATGCATCCGCGGTTGAGTCAACCGATGCGAATCGTCGACCTCGCCTTCTTCGCCGCCGAACATGACGACCAGCATGCCGCCCTGATCACACAGTTAATCAAAGCCCTGCCCGGTGGAACGAAGTGACCATGGCGACGGTTATCAAATGGCGTGACCGAGCCTTCACGTTTGAAGCTCCCGCGGGATTGTTCCCCGGCTTTGTCGAGCGACTGCGCGGTACTCCGGTCCGTCTGGAAACTCTGGTGCACTTTTGTCCTAAGACTTCAATGACCAGAAGACCGGTCGGTGGCTGGTGCCTCAACGAGCAGCTCGGCCACCTGATCAATGCCGATGTCGTGTTCAACCGGCGCCTTGACATGTACCTGGAAGCAGCCCAGCCGGAGAGTCTCATCGACGTAATCAAAGCGTTGAAAGAGGTTGCTGATTACCGCGACGATGCGACGACTGAATTGTTAACCGAGTTCCGACGGCAGCGCGAGGCCTTCGTGCGCAGGTTGGAAAAACTCGACGAGGCCCAGGTGCTGAAGTCCATCGAACTTCCCGACATTAAGATGACCATGCGGCTTTTGGACCTGGCCTGGTTCATCGGTGAACACGACGACCAACATCTGGCGGAAACAACAAGACTGATTCGAAGCCTATCGTGAGTCGCCGGGCAAACTGGTGTCACTTGCAATACCGTCGCCGGGTTGGTACTCTTCCATCAATTTGCTGTCCGGATGACCACCAAACCAGATGTTCCAGGTGGTGTTGAGAAACGGCATTGGTTGCACCATACGTCCGGCGTACTGACCGGCGATCCCCCATAGTACGCAACCGCAACCGAACCCGGCCTGACCCAGATTGACCGGATACCATATTGTCTCGGTCTCGTAATCATAGAGGACAAACAGATCGTCATACAGCCACCCGCTGGCCGACAGAGTGAGGACATTACCGTCTATCTCGCGGCCGTACACGACGGCCTGCCCGGCTATCGGTCAGTAGGTGGCGGCAACGAAGATGCTGTCGAAAAAGTCGTCATCGACGATTTCACGCGACAGCATGTCCTTGAGCTTATAGGCTCGGCTCTCACCCAGCAGAGTGATACCAAGCATGGGAAAGTCCTCGTCCGGTTCCGGATAATCGCCGTCACCGGGCGAGGAAAACACCGGGTCTATGATCGGTTCCAACGAGAACGGCCCGTAACCACCATGGAAATCGTGCACATCCATACCGTAATAATGTACACCGTATGAAATGTCCCATGGCTTGCCGGTATTGTCGACTATGACCACCGTGTCGTACACGTCGATTCGTGCCGGTGCACACGCCGGGGGCGGCGAACCGTTGCGCATCATGAAGTCGACCAGGAACACCAAATCGGCAATGTCGATACGTCCGCTGGCGTCCAGATCGGCTTCGTTGGTGCAGAATGGATGGGCTCCTCCTGTGAAAACAAAGTCGACCAGAAAGACCAGGTCTGCAATGTCGACGCTCTCGGCAGTATCCCCATCGACATTCCCCGTTGATCCCCCACAACAGGGATACTCCACAACGAACACATCGGTATGCTCCGCTCCGGCCTGCCAGTCTCCGCCCTCCGGCGCCAGCATCTGCAGGTAATCGAAAGTTACCAACGATTCCGGCTGATCAGCCGCCCATTGCGCATAGCTCCATCGTTCGCCCGAGTACCAGGCCCATCTGCCTTCAACGACAACATCGGAGCCACCTATCCAAGCCGTATCCTCGGAGGCCAGCAAAGCTAAGACCAAATCCTGCTCGGCCTGAGATGTGATGGCCGCAAGCTGTCCCCCCAGCGCGAGGGCCGAGTCGCGCGCTACGAGCCATGAAATCGGTTCATCGGTGCGAACTACCTGGTAGTTGGATTCGGACGCGGACGCCGACTGGCAGGCAGAGGCTGCCCAGCAGAACACGGCCAACGACAAGATAGCCACGAACACCCCGGAAGACCCTGCCAATGAAGATTTATCTTTCCCACCCAAAGTAGCTCGGTCGCTCATGATGCACGTTCCTTGTTGCTGGTGAGCGTATACTCTGTTGCTACAGTTGGTACGTTATCATGCAACCATTGGTTGGCGGTTCGACTGATGGGACGAGCAGCTGGTGTCTTCTCAAATGTTGGGAATGGCACCGGCAAGTTCGGTGAGGTCGGCCAGCTCTGCGTCCGGTCGGATGGTGTCATCGCCTGTCCTGCCGTCGCGGTTGATCCACGCTGAGAACATCCCGATTCCCAACGCCCCTGAGATATCCGTTCTGAGATTGTCACCGACCATGACCGCAGCATCGACCGTCAGACCCAATCGTTTCAACGTCAGGTCGAATACTTGTCGATCAGGTTTGCCGATGCCGATTTCACCTGATACTGTAACCACTTCGAAGTGGTGTCGCAATCCGGACAGGTCCAGCTTCTCGTTTTGAAGACCGACTTCGCCGTTGGTAAGTAGAGCCAGGCGGTACGATTCCTTGAGGTGATTCAGAACAGTTTCAATCTCCGGAAATGGACCGGCTCGCCTTCTTCGTTCGGTTGGAAAGGTCGCCGCCAGATGTTCGGCAAGACCTTCTTCTTCGATCCCCTGTCGTTTCAGCGCCGAACGCCAGGCATGAAGGCGATACTCAGGCAACCATTCGCTTAGCTGTCGAGCTTCATCACTGTTTGCCACAGGCGTGGCCCATAGTCCTTCATACGAGGCTATGCCTACCCGTTCGCAGTATGGGTGTAGGTCCGATGCGCGCCATATTTCGCGAGCCGTACTTCGCATGGTCACCACCAGTTCATCCGGCGCTTTGTCATAGCGCTCAGCCACCGGCGTCAGCGTTGCGCTTAGTGCTCTGAGGACATCTCGCACACTGGGAATCAGCGTGTCGTCCAGATCGAAAATCACAGCTTTGGTTTTCACTTTTCTCTCAGTTGAAGTTGTTGGGGATGGCGAGATATCCTATGTGAACGAACAGATCGGCGGCACATCATCCGAACATCTCGCTGACACTTTCGCGGTTGTAAATACGTTTCATAGCATCACCGAATAGCGGCGCCACCGACACCGTCTCAATTTTGTCTGAAAAGGTCACCGGCTGATTCTCAATACTATCAGTAATCAATAGCTTGGTGATGGGGCTTTCGTGAATTCGCTCGATGGACCCAGCCCCCAGTACACCATGAGCCACCATCGCATACACGCCGCGCGCGCCATGCTTGATAAGCTGCTCCGCCACAGCCGTCAATGTGCCGCCGGATATAGTGAAGTCATCCACGATCAAGGCGGTCTTGTCCCGGACATCGCCGATGACCGCCATCACCGCGGCCGTCTCATCGTGGGCGGTCCGTTCTTTGTCGGCGATGGTCAACGAGACCCCGAGATGCCGGGCGTACTTGCGCGCCTGCTTAACGAAACCTGAGTCCGGAGAGACAACCACCAAATTGTCCAGCCCGAGTTTTTCCACGCGGTCACACAGCGCCGGTAGCGCGTACAGATTGTCGACAGGGACACGAAAGAACCCTTGAATCTGCGGGGCGTGCAGGTCCATCGTCACAACCCGATCGACGCCGGCCGCTTCGATTGCATCGGCCACGACGCGCGCTCGGATCGAAACGCGCGGCTCGTCTTTTTTGTCACCTTTGCCGTAGCTGAAATACGGTATCACCGCCGTCACCGACTCGGCACTGGCCCGTTTGAAGGCATCTATCCAGAACAGCAGTTCAACCAGGTTATCATTGGCCGGGAAAACCGTTGACTGTACGATGAAGACATCTCGTCCGCGCACGTTTTCAAGTATGCGCACAAAAGTGTTACCTTCGGAGAACTGAATCGCTTCACCATTCCCCATCGGCACGCCGAGCCAGGTGCAGATCGCCCTGGTGAGCTTACGACTGCCGCTGCCCGCAAAGATCATCATGTTATCACCATTCATGTTCATTCTACTGCCCTTAGATACACCTCCGGCCGGATGCCCCGCGACCAGATGCAATGATCATCGACCCAGAGGTATCTTCCATTTAAGTTCACCTACCTGTCCCTCACTCTCACGAATAAACGCTATGTGGTCAACGACAAACCTCCAGTTGTAGGTCTCAAAAGCCAGTTCGCTCATAGCCTGCCGAAGATTCTCTCTGTCTACATCCTCGTAGGCAAGACTAATGTGGGGCACCCATACTTCGGGAGCGTACAACAGGCTTAGGTCATCGCATGCCCCTGCGACCGTTTGCCAAAGCTGTTTATGCAGACCGGATAGAGCCTCATTTCGGACAACCACCATGTACACCACCGGATTCTCGCCGGTGAACAGCCCCAGCCCGGCTGTGCTTGCTGGAAAGGGAGCTATATCCGTGGATAGCTGCCGGACCAAATCTTCCAACCGCTCGAAGTCATAATGTTCGGCAATATTCCAGGAAAAGTGCGGGTACGGCGTAACTCGAATCCCGTTCAGTCCGCACCGTTGTTCAAGGCGATCCCAGATCGCTTCGACCTGTTCGTAGAATGGATCCGGCAACAATGTGACCAGTCCGTGCATCGTGCCCGCTCCTATTCCTTCTGTGCCATAATCGCAAAGTACTTCTGAACATGCTTTACCATGTGCTCCTCGGTCCCCGGTTCCGGGTTTGACAGATGATAATGGTGTCGCGGGTCCTCCCAGACACCGTCAATTCTGAATCCAAGTTCACAAAGACCGTTGAACACATCGGATAGGTGATGGCGGAACTCTCTTCCATCAGCCTCCACCATCTCGCCACCGAAATAGATGCCCTTGACAACGTAACCGTCATCGCACACAGTTGTATCATCCACAACCTGCGTTGCTGCCAGGCAATGGCCGACTCGATAGCAACCGCCCGGTTTCAGAACGCGACTAACCTCACGGTAGACTTCGCGAACATCAGGCACGAATACGATTGAGATCGCTTGATAGACCAGGTCGAATGAAACGTCCTCGAACGCTGACAAATCACGCATGTCCCCCTGGATTGTCGTGGCATGGTAGCCGTGATGGGAAGCCGCTTCCCGATCGGCGGCCAACTGCTCATCGGTCAAATCAAGTATTGTCACATCGGCACCCAGCAATCCGAACACAGCCGACTGCTGACCGCCACCGGTAGCCAGACAAAGAACTTTCTTCCCTGCAACCGCTTCCAACACTCGGCGTGGATACACATACATGTACGGCCTTGGCAGTACTTCGATACGCCCTTCAACGAAGTCCTCCAGCAGGTCCCTTTTCAGGTCCAGCCAGGGAGTTGTGTATTGGTCGTTGTCGCCGGCCCAACTCTTCCACAACGCCTTGTTAACCTGGGCTATGTCATCGCGCTCGTTCACGGTGTCAGTCCTTCGGCGTTTCATAATAAAAGCGACTCTTGGCGCACTCTTCATAGCTGTCGGATAAGAGCTTGCCTTCAACGCCCACATTATCATAGGGATGCTCACACAGATGGATGACCGGTAACCAGTGCGTATGTCCGACACATTGGGTGAACGCCTGAGACAGAGTTGCTGCCAGTTTCTGTTTGACGGATCGTTTCAATCGCGGGCTGTACAGCAGAAAGTGCAGATACGGTCGCGTGTCTCCGCCGTCCCACAGCGTGCCGCCTGCGGATGCCGTGCCCGGTTCGTATTCGCGAAAATGAACGCCGAATATCTCAGCCGGAAAGCCGGAGGCTGCCGCGAAGGCTTCCGTCAGCTTGTCGGCCAGTTGCACCTTCGTCTCCCTGTCGACCTTCGGCATTGCTATCTCAAGACAAGGCATATTGATCACTCCATTCAATGGTTGGGTGCAATATACAGGCTGTCGTAACAAATGGAAGTGAAATGATCGAGGCCGTTGCCCAGGCTACGGATATTTCCTGATCCGATGTACCAGTATATGGTGCTTGGCCAGTTTCCCCAGCTCTGAAGCCAGCCGTTCCGACAGGTGGACATTTCGCAACGCTTCCTGGGCCACATCGTAACCATCGCTGTAAGTTGCTTCGATTATAGCCAGGTCGGCATCTTTAACCAATGCTTCCAGGTCGGCATTGCTGCCGGTGTCACCGCTGATCGCTACTGTCTCGTCGGCGGACGATATTCGGTAGCCATTGGCCGGGATTGGCGCCATTACGCCGGAGCCAGAGACGCTTCCACAGTGGATGACATCGAATGCTTCGATAGTCATACCTGCGCAGCCAAATGTCTCGCGGTCGCCAAGTTCGTGGATGTTCACACGAAAGGGAATTGAGTCGGGGTAACTGCGGTGGAAGTTTTCGACGATTCCGAGCATCTCCGTACAGTTCTTTGGTGCGATCACTTCAAGCGGTTGGTCACGTCCCACCATACGCAGGTATCCCAAAAGCGAGTGCAAACCTCCGACATGATCGAAGTGGCCGTGTGTGATAACAACTCCCGTAACGCCTCGTGGATTCAGCCCTTCGGTCAGCATATCACGCAGTGTTCCATCGCCGACATCCACCAGCAAACCGCCGCTTCCGCTATCTATCCAGATTTGCTGTGCCACCCCCGCGGCGGTAAAGAGGACTTGTACCGAGAGGTCGTTCCCGCGCCAGTGGGTATCGGGGTTGTCTGACATCCTGTTCATACCCCCTACACCTTAACTGTCAGCCAGCGTCCCCGCCGGTAATAAATGTAGAAAACTACCGAGATAAGGGCGCCGGCAATACTGATCGTCCACCATATAGCTCTTTGATCAAATCCCAAAATGTTGGTAAACAAAAGAATAGGACCAACCTGAAACACCCAGGCGTGAATGATGTCCATGACCATAGCCGGGGTGTTGAGTCCGACGCCGAGATGAATCTCCTCGATCATCATATAGCCGCCGAAGAACGGCAGGCCGAGCGCCATGATTTTCAGCATGGTGACTCCGTAACTGATGGTCACTTCGTTTTCGAAGAACATTTGCATAATAGGACGGGCAAACAGAAACGATACGGCGCCGAAAAACACCATGGTGCCGATCCCCAACAGCACCGCCTGGTCGGCCGTTTTCTTGGCCCGCTTTAGCTTTCCGCCACCCATGTTGTGGCCTATCAAGGCCGACAAACCCAGACCGATGCCCACAAGGATCATGATACCGAAATGGGTAACCTGGTTGCCTACCCCATAGGCCGCGACCACCTCGGTGCCGAACACCGCGATCAACGGCGTGATCACCAGCCGGGCGCTGGAGAACGACATCGACCCCAGCCAGGCCGGAATACCTATTTTAAGCATCTTCCACATCGACTCAAATGACACCGGGACTCTGCCGCTCAGGGTCAGCCTCACATTGGTGTGACCCCCATACATCAAAAACAGACCGACGGCAAAAGTAATGGAGTATGCGATTACCGAAGCCCACGCTGCACCCTCAATACCCATCGCCGGCAGTCCGAACCAACCGAACATCATAATCGGATCGAGCACCATGTTGAGTCCGTTGGAGGCCACCATGAGGATCATCGCCATGGCCGGGTTGGCCACCGAGCGCATGGCGGTGTAACATGAAAAAGTGGCATACATGATGCCCATCCCCAGAAACATGATCCGCCCATAGACGGTCCCGGCTGCGAGCGCTTCCCCTCGTGCACCCAGAAGATAGAGCATGTAATGAACCGTGAAAAAGCCGACAACACCAAAGATCAACCCAAAAAAGAGCTTGAGCAACAGCGTTTCCTTGATCGCTTTCTCGGTACGGTGATACGCTTGTTCACCATAGCGCCGCGAAATAATCGCCACCGAGCCGGGTCCGACCAATTGGTTGAACGAAAAAAAGAACCAGAGTATGGTGGCAAAAAAAGTGACCGCCGCCACCCCTGTCTCTTTTATGGGTAACTTGGAAACCCAATAGGTGTCCACCAACGAATAAACGTTCTGGCTCAAAAAACCGAACATCGACGGCAACCCCATTTTGAGGATGGACCCTATTATGGAGCCTTCGGTGTAATCGGCCCGCTTCTTCTTTGCGGTGTCGGTCAGGTTGACTTTTGTCACGGAGGCAAAGGTAGTCAATAGGCAGCAGCTGTCAAAGCGATATCGCTCAGACGGCTGAAAACGTGATGTGAGTGCGCTCTGATTGGTGGTCGGCGGAGGTCGATCGAACTAAGGCGTGTTGTGCGCGACCTTCTGCTCGGACATTAGCTGAAGCATAACATAAGTCAAAAGATCCTGGTCTTGTTCCGAGATATTTCTTAGCCTGTATCCAGATTCATACCAACCGCGGGTAGTGTCTTTCTTGCACCAAACGCATTCAGCGTCAAAAACGAATTCATCGCAATCGAGAATAACTCGGGGCAATTCAACACGGCACTTTGCAGTTGTTGATATCTCGACTGGTTCCCTGGTGATTATCATGGCGCCTTCCGGCGTCAGGTTGGCCAGTCCACCGATGTGTTCATCTGTTTCCCGATTGAAGACCATCAGCAGGTCCTCGGTTTCGTATCTGGGGTATTTTCGCGTTTCGGACATAATTACCCTCCTGGGGGCTTAAAGTCACAGAGCATCCTACCATATCAAAATCGGCAGAAAGTCGTATTCCTAAAGGGACGAATCGACCCACAATCGCCATGAATTGCGACGCGCTGCAATTACGCTAACCGACTGCACTAAAATATGTTACAAGCCTAAGCCGAACAATGACTTTAGGTCATGCAAAGTACCCGGCGGTACAGGTAAGTTAATTTGAAGAAGCGAACCGGGGCTGTGCCAGCATCTGGTTGCAGTCGGGATAATCGCAGCAGGTATTACACACTCGCTTGTGTGAATCGAAGCCGAGCAGTTCGATCTCCGGGGCCAGGTAGCCGTCACGCACCGGTTCTTTGCGAAGAAGATCAGTGCTGAGATACTTCTTGTTGCTGTCGGCAAAAAGCGTGACTACGATCGTTTCGGGCGACATTCGTTCCTGCACTTTGAGCGCCGCGATGAAATTCGCCCCGGACGAGATACCCACGGCCAGCCCTAACTGCGCAGCCAGTTTCTGAGCCATGATAATGGCATCACCGTCGTGAACGTCTATGATCTCATCGAGAAAATCCAAATCCAGAATCGAGGGAATGAATTCATCTGAGATGCCTTGAATTCGATGCTGTCCAATCTTGTGACCGGTGCGCAAAGTAGGTGATTCAGCCGGTTCCATCGGGTGAGCTTTGATATCTTCCGATTGCGCCTTCAGGAAACTGCCCACCCCCATAATACTGCCACCCGTCCCCACGCCGGCCACGAAGGCGTCCGGTTTAAGCTGCATGAAATGAAGTTGCCACCATAGTTCCGGACCGGTCGTCTCAGCGTGCGCTTCGATATTGTCCTTGTTTGAAAACTGACAGGGAAGAAAACTGTCCGGATTCTCTTGGGCCAGCTTCTCGGCCATCTCAATACTCCCCAGAAAGCCACCCTCCTGCCGGGTGACCGGACGAATAACAGCGCCAAGGCTTTCGATCAAGGCCACCCTCTCACGGCTCATCCAATCGGGCATGAAAATCGTCACCGGATGGCCCAGCGCCCGACCGATTCCCGCAAACGATATTCCGGTATTGCCAGAGGTCGCTTCGATGATCGTCTGTCCCTTTCGCAGCTTCCCCTTCTCATAGGCTCGCTTGAGAATATGCAACGCCATCCTGTCCTTGATGCTGCCGGTCATGTTCATGTGCTCGGCCTTGACAAAAAGGCGACGACGGCTGCCTTTGAACTCGAAGGAAATCTCCAGAAGTGGAGTGTTGCCTACCAGATGGCTGAGCGACTGGAATCTACAGTCAGTCTCCGTTTTCATCTGTCAATCCTTCGTTTCACGGCAGCTAAGATAAAAAGAATTGACCATCTGTCAACTAGAACCGCCGATCTACGGTTGGAATAGCGCCGGACTGTCACCCCGAGCGGAGTCGAGGGGTGCACACGCCATACACTCTTTGCTTTGGGTGGCCGACTCAAACCTTGTTTGGGTCGGGTTACTGCCGGATTCACCCCCAAGCAAGGCTTGAGGGTGCCACTCTAACACATTTGGTGCGTGGTGTACGTCCTCGTGCGCCACGCGGGGCGGTGTCGGGTCACACCCACGCCTTCGGCGAGTCCAAGACCCGACACAACGGTACAGGGTGCAGACGGGGCCAGCTGCCACCCCCGGAAAGGATTCGCCGTAGCAGGTTTGCGCGTTTAGGGTTATGGCAGATTGGGTTCGTTTTGGGTACTTTTGTTTTTTGTGCTAAGTGACCTCCTCGTGCTTTGCGAATCTGGGACCTTACCCTTACCGAGACGGTCATGGTTTTGCGCAGGAATTGCCGGGAAATAGCAAGCACAGTCACCCCGAGCGGAGTCGAGGGGCGCTTACCACTAATACTTGACAGAAGAGACCACAACATCTTATAGTACAACCCTGTAGTACGAACGACATTGGGATGCGACTTTGCAACTAATCCAAGGGAGTTCTACATAAGTGGCAGATAGAGGACCTAATAAGGCAATTGTGGGCGGGGCTCGCGCAGCGGTGCTTTGGCAGAGTCACTTGGGATAGGCTTGAGGGGAAAAGTAGGTCGAAACCCCTGTGGTTTCGACATCCCGCGCTTCGCGGGATTCTTTGCTCTGGTGACCTCAATTGTCGAAACCTCGTCCTTCGACTGCGCTCAGGACGACCCCTTCGGGACAGGAGTCCTGACCTACGATATAGAAGAGGCCACAAGAGAAGACGAGATTGCCGCGTCGCTTCGCTCCTGGCAATGACGACCGCCAGCCCGCTCCCACATTTCCCCCACAACTTTGGTGTAGAATGTATCTGCAGACTGTTCTGAAAAGGATAGGTCTATGGCGGCGAGTAAGAGACAAATTGCGTCCAACAGGCGGAATGCTCAAAAATCGACCGGGCCGGTCACGCCCGAAGGGAAGTTGGTGGCCAGTCGAAACGCAATCAAGCACGGGCTTCATGCCTGTGATGCGATTCTCAAATCGGCTCACCTGACCGAGGATAGAGAACAGTATGAAGTACTAGTTGACTCGCTGGTGGAGGAGCTTAAACCGGTAGGTATCCTTCAGGAACATCTCGTGCTGAAAATCATCAACGCGATGTGGCGTTATCGACGTGTTATCAATGCCGAAACCTCACGTATCAACCGTCAGTTGGAAGATGCCGCCGATGATATCGAACGTGGCAACTTTTTCGGATTCCAGGGCGATGCCGATGAGATCGATGATGAAACTGTCGCGCAACATAACGCGAATCTTGTCGGTTCCAAGTCTGTGCCGGGGGAGTCGTTTCGCAAGAGTCTGATGTTCTATGAGATGCGTCTTGATCGGCAATTGACGCGGGCGATTCGGCTGCTGCAACGGTTGCAGGAGAAGATGGATTCCGGGTCAAAGCCCGGAATGACAGAGACGGAGAAGATGGATTCCGGTGCAGGTCACCCCTCGACTCCGCTCGGGGTGAAAAGTGATGAGGGGGACCCTTCGACTGCGCTCAGGGTGACATCCATGAATCGTCCTTATGGGTTACGGGGGTGGCCGGGGCCACAGGAGTCCTGAACTGGCGTAGGCGAAGGCTGGTTTCTGGCCTTCGCCAGAATGACTAAGTAGAGAGAAGATGGACTCTGGCCTTCGCCAGAATGACTAAGTAGAGAGAAGATGGATTCCCACCTTCGCAGATAACTAAACTGGGTTCATGCTTCGACTCCGCTCAGCATGAGGTTGTGCCGCCTTGCCTGACCGACAATGACATTGCCTTTTCTGGCTTTTCCCCTATATTAACAGGATGAAGAACAGTCGCCCGAGACACTGTTTCGAGTAGCTCGGGGAGTTTGGTTTTGCTGCGCGATATTAAGCTGAGAGGTGCCTGTGCGTGTAGTTGCCAAGACAATAGCACTACTGATCGTCGGGGGAGCGCTGATGGCGTGGGCACAAGTGCCTACCACCATAGACGATTTCTTCTTGCCGGGATCACAGCCGGGTGAGACTGGCAATCTTGAAACACCGGACAAATGCGATAACTGTCACGGCGGTTATGACCCGACCGTAGAACAGGCCTTCGTCTGGCGCGGCAGCATGATGTCGCAAGCTATGCGAGACCCGCTGTTTCTGGCCACGATGACGATCGCCAATCAGGATGCTCCGGAAAGCGGCGATCTGTGTATTCGCTGTCACACACCTCAAGGTTGGCTGGAGGGTCGCTCGATACCCACCGATGGATCGGCTCTTACTGCAAGCGACCGGGAAGGAGTTACATGCGATTTCTGCCACAAGCTGGTGACACCGTCGCCGGTGGGCGTGAATCCGTACCCCAACGATTCCGCCTATAACGCAGAAACATTCGCCGCAGATCAAAACTACCTGGCCACCATGAGTACCATCCCGACGCATGCTGCCAACGGCATGTACATCACAGATTCCGACAATTCCAAACGCGGCCCGTATGTCGAGGCTGAGGCACGGCATCAGTATCTTTACTCTCCCCTGCATCCTTCGTCGGCATTATGCGGAACCTGCCACGATGTCAGTAATCCTGCCTTCACGCGGGACAGTAGTGGCGCTTACGTTCCCAACACTTTCGGTTCACCCGCACCTGATTTTGATCCACGCAGTATGTTCCCGGTTGAGCGCACCTACAGCGAATGGCTACACAGCGCCTACAACACGCCCGAAGGAGTCTATGCCCCACAGTTCGGCGGTAACAAAGACACGGTGAGGACGTGCCAGGATTGTCATCTTAAAGATGTCACCGGCGTTGGCTGCAACAAGAACGGCGCGCCGGAGCGCGACGATCTCCCGCTGCATGACATGACCGGCGGCAATACTTTCGTGCCTCTCATCATTGAGTCTGTCTTTCCCGGTGAGACAGACCCGGCGGCATTGGATGCTGGTATTGCGCGAGCGCGGGGTATGCTTCAGAAAGCAGCCAGTATGCAACTGACAGTTACGGAATCAGGCGACAGTCTCGCCTTGACAGTTCGTGTTGTGAATGAAACCGGTCACAAACTGCCATCGGGCTATCCGGAAGGGAGACGTATCTGGCTCAACATCCAGGTCTTCGACAGCAGCGACCAGTTGATCTATGAGTCAGGCGCCTACGACAGCACCACGGCAGTTCTGACCCACGATGCCGCGGCCAAAGTTTACGAGATCAAACCGGGTATCTCAAACAGTCTAAGCGGCATCATCGGCTTGCCCGCAGGTCCGTCATTTCACTTTGTGCTGAATGACACCGTGTATAGCGACAACCGCATTCCACCGCGCGGGTTTACCAATGTCGACTACACCACAATACAATCTCCTCCGGTAGCCTATAGTTATGCCGATGGACAATTCTGGGACGACACCGACTATATGATTTCTCCAGGCGCAGTCAGGATATTCGCGAAGCTTCTGTATCAGACTACGAGCAAGGAATACATCGAGTTCCTGCGCGACGAGAACGTGACCGATGACTGGGGTGATACTCTGTACAGCCTCTGGTCGACGTTTGGTATGTCGGCGCCGGAGGTCATGCTGTTCGATAGCTTGCTGGTCACACCGCCGAGTGAGACTTGCTGCGAAGACAGGCGTGGTAACGTGGACGGCATCATCGACGGCAATGTCGACATCGACATCGGCGATCTGGTTTGGTTAGTCGACTACATGTTCACAGGAGGGCCGGTTCCGCCGTGCACCGAAGAGGCCAACATCGACGGTAGTTGTTGTGCCGTCGGGACGGCTGAAAGCCTGTCCGACATTGATATCGCCGACCTGGTCACTCTTGTAGACTTCATGTTCACCGGTGGTCCACCGCCTGTGGATTGTCCGTAGATGCGGCACGAGAACCCGGTAGCGCCAGGGTCGCATCTCTGCGCCGAAGGTCCGCCGCAGGAGGGGTGCCCCATCCGCTTGCGGTGGGAGATTTGGGTGGTGTTTGCACGGGAGGCGTCGGGCGGGGTCGCCCAACGCCACCAAAGAAAAGCGACTTAATCAACCTGCCCCAAAGTCCGGGCCACGCCCATTGGCGGGTTCACGCCGCGGCGCGCAGGCGAAGACGGACCCGCCCTACGAAGACTAAAAATCCATATTGGCTGGCTCGAAATGCTCAAGTCCATGAGCGCAGCAGGGACACTTGCCCGGTGGCTCGGTGCCTTCATGAATGTATCCGCAGACCGAACATTTCCACTTGATCGGCTCGTCGCGCTTGTACACCGTCCCGGTCTTGACCATCTCAAGAAGCTTTCGGTACCGGTCTCGATGGTGGGCTTCGATCTTGGCGATCAGTTTGAATAGCGCCGCCGCTTTCTTGTTGCCCTCTTCGGCTGCTTCCTTGGCGAAAGTCGGATACATCTCGACTGTCTCGTAATGTTCACCCTCGGCGGCTGCCTGCAGGTTGGCGGCAGTGTCGCCGATTCCGTCGAGCAGGGCGAATTCGTCTTTGGCGTGACGCATCTCGTTGGCCGCTGTTTCTTCAAAAATCTTGGCGATATAGTGGTAGCCCTCTTTCTTGGCTACTTTCGCCCAGAATTGGTACTTGTTACGGGCCTGCGATTCACCGGCGAAGGCGGCTTTTAAGTTTTCCTCTGTCTTGCTCATTGTATTCCTCTCTGTCTATTGGCGACTGCTTCATGTTTTCAGTTTTTGGCGGGTTCACGCCGCGGCGCGCAGGCGAAGACGGACCCGCCCTACAGGATCAGGGTCTTTGGCGGGTTCGAGGCCCACCCTGCCGGACTATCGAGTAAACGTCATTGCCGAGTCGGTAAATATCCATAAACTGCTGTCGGATATGTGCCCTACCAAAGCATCGAACCTGAGTGTGGTTGCGTCGGTCATTTGAACAATTGCCGTCTTGAGCAAAAGGTCATGGTGATCCATCAGATGATATCCATGCACCTGCCCGTCGGGTTCTATCTGATCAAACCGGCGGTTCAAAGCACCATCGGTGACCGGCGTGAATTTGTAAGTTCCGGCTGGAAGAGCATGTACCGACGTCCCCATCGATATCACCTGCCTGGCGGCTTCCTGGTTGTGCCAGACCAAGGCCAAATGCGGATCCTCCGGGTAAGGACGAGGTGAATCCGGATTGAACCAGATTCCCTGGGCGGTCCCGGCAACATCCTGGGCGATCCATCCACATGGATAGTTGTCTCCGTGGACGGTGTCGCGCTGCATGATGGCGTAGAGTGATTCTTTGACGGCGCCGGGTGCATAATACTCAAGCGGACAGACGGCGTGGAGGTAGTTGCTGTTTGTCCAGGTCCCGGCCGCCGCCGCGGTAGCATGAGTCACACGGGTGTCATAGACTCCGATGTCCAGCGCTCCTTGACGAGGATTTCCTCCCGCTGTTCCGAGAATCGTGCCGGCCGAAAGGACTGTGTCGGCCGGTTTGCGCCACATTCGATAGGTCTCTCCCCCGGTTGTATATTCCTGCAATAAGGTAAAACCGGCGAAACCGGTAACATCGCCAAAAACCGATTGTTCGAGAGATGAAGCATGAGAGAACTCAAGTGTTACGCCAGACTGCAACTCAAAGCCAATTCGGTAATCGGTGATGTTGGCGCCAACGTGTTCAAAGGCGTTGATTTCAGTTAGCCGCAGATTTCCGGGGCAATATAAAGTCACCACGTGGGATCTGTAAGCGCCAGGGTCGGTGGGCAGGTACATGTAACAGTGGTCGGTAGGGAAAACGTGTCCACTGGGATTGAGATTGCCCAAGGGGACAAAACCGGTAACGGAGTCAATGGACAGTGGTGATACGGTGAGCAGAGTGTCGGCCGCGATGGTGTCGCCCGGGTTGGTTGAGTTGGTTGGAGATGTGTCCTCATCGCCGCATCTAATCAGGATCACACTCAACGACACCAACATCAGAGTGATAGTATCTCGACTTAGACCTGTTCTACAATACTTCACACTACTACCTGCCTGCCTCGCTCATTAAGACTTTTTGCCGCTCGACGGCGCTCAGGGTGACACGATCAAGCCGCCCATAAACGGGTTTCATGCGCATCGCGTGTCTGAATAGTCTGCGACCGGCTATATGGTGAACTTGCCGTTCTTGTAGATCACCTTGCCGTCGGCGGTGATCTGGCTGTTCTTCTTCAGATCGCAAACCATGTCCCAGTGTAAGGCACTTTGGTTCTTGCCGCCGGCCTCAGGGATACCCTGGCCAACCGCCAGGTGACAAGTGCCGCCAATCTTTTCATCAAAAAGAATGTTCTTCGAGAACCGTTTGATCTGGTAGTTGGTCCCGATGGCAAACTCGCCGAGGAAGCGCGCACCTTTATCCATGTTGAGCATGGCGGTCAAGTAGGCCTGGTTTTTTCCGGCCGACTCGGCGATCACTTTGCCTTTCTTGAACTCAAGCCGTACATCTTCGACTTCGCGTCCGCCGTAAACGGCCGGGAAGCTGTAGTGGATGTACCCCTCGGCAGTGTTCTCAATCGGGCTGGTAAACACTTCGCCATCCGGGAAATTTTCGGTCCCGGCACAGTTGATCCATTTGCGACCTTTGACGTCGAGTCTCAGGTCGGTGTCTTTGGCCTGCACATGAATCTTGCCGCATCGGTTGAGAATCTTAATCAAACGGGCCTGCTCTTTGGCCACTTTCTTCCAATGGGCCACCGGGTCCTTGGCAGTTATATGCCCTGCGCCATAGACGAAATCTTCGTAATCCGACAGCGACATCTCGGCTTCCTGCGCGTCGGCCAAAGTGGGAAACTGCGTACCCACCCAGCGCAGTTCACCGGCGGCAAACCGCTTGAAGAATGTCTGCATGATCGACTTGGAGGACAGGCGGTAAAGCGCCTGACGTTTGGGGTCGACTCCGGACATGTTCCGCGTGTTTTCCGAACCCCAGATGCCTACATAAGCATCAATCTTCTTGATCTCCATACTGGCCATCGGCGGCAGATACTTCAACTGCGCATCGCTGCCCAATTTCATCAAGGTCTCTTCGTTGTCCGACACTCTGATCTGAGTGATCGGGTGCGCGCCCACTTTGACTGCTTCTTTGAACACAGCCTTGATTAAGGGCAGCCCGGCCGTTTCACCGACGATTTTGACCAACTGTCCCTTTTTCAAGGCGATAGAATAGTGTACCAGTACTTTCGCCAGTTTTTCAATGCGCGGATCCATCTACAATCTCCAGTTCACAATCAGGTTCTATTTGCGTTGAGAACGATACACGAAAACGGGGTTACCCGTTTACATGCTTCCTTCCAGTTTCAACAGTTTCTTTTTCAGCGGTAGACCGCCACCGTAACCACCCAGACCGTTGGATGCCACTACTCGGTGGCACGGAATTACCAGCGGCAGGTTGTTTTTTGCATTGGCACTGCCGACGGCGCGAGCCGCACCAGGGCTGCCTATTGCATGGGCAATCTCACCATAGGTGCAGGTCTTGCCGTAAGGAATCCGTGACACCTGCTTGAGCGCCTTCTTCTGGAAGCTGGTGCCGATGATTTCCAGGGGCAGATCGAATTCGGCCAGTTTACCATCAAGGTAGGCAGTGATTTGCTTTTCGGCCTTCCGATTGATCTTGCCGCCCTGAGCCAGCGTGTGATCACCGAACAGGGTTGCGATTCTGTCTTCGTAGTACTTGCGGGACTCACTTGGCAGTGTGATCAAGACCAATTGTCCGGCGGTGGCAGCGGTACGCACAGTGCCTACACTTGTTTTGAACGAGTTTAGATACAACCTCTTCATGACGACCTCCGAAAAAGCAAACTTCCACACACAAGTCTGTGGGCGGCAGATGTCCTCATCGGCTCCTGTTTCGACTGCGCTTACCCTTCGACTGCGCTCAGGGTGACATGCGCCTGACTCTGAGGACGTACACCAGGCACAAGTTTTCGGTCCAGCCCAATCACAAGTTGTGCGTTCACTTCTTTTTCATCCTCCCTTGTTTTGATCCAGCCCCAACAACTGGGGTAACTGCCTAATGTCTTCGATATAGTGATCCGGTCGAGATGCAACCAGTTGATCGCTCTTGCCGTATGGAGATGCCACCGCCGTAACGGCCATCGGCACCGCCCTGGCTGCCAGGACGTCGTTGATGGTGTCGCCGACTACCATAGACTCGGACGGATGAGCGTTCAAGCGCTTAAGAGCAATGTGAAATATGGCCGGGTCCGGTTTGAATCGAACAGCTTCGTCCCCTCCGACCGATACATCGAAATAGTTCTGCCACCCCAGTTTCTCCACGATGCCATCGACATGCACTTTGATCTTGGTGGTAGCCACTGCCAACTTGAAATCAGTTTCATGCAACTGCGCCAACAGTTCCTCAACATGAGGCAAAGCTGTGGTCGAGGCCACCACTGTCTCGGCCGCCTTCACTTTGAAGTGCGCGTAGAGTTCTTGATATGGGGCCTCGGTGAAATCGGGATACATCTGTTCAAGTGGAAAGCCGATATAGGGCTTGATGACTTCGGGAGGTTGCTCAGTCTCGCCCATTCGGATGAGCGAATAGTTAACCGCTTCGACGACTCCATCGGATGAATCAATGAGGGTACCGTCGAGATCAAAGATCAGATGTTTGTACATATCAAAACAGCTTGTCTACTTTGCCGAGCAGTTGCGTCAACTGGACCTCGTACACGTTTTCAACCGATCCCAGGTTGACCGTTGCCACCAAGATAGAGTATCGCCCGGCCAGGGTCAACGGCCAATCTCCCCGCAGACTGATACCCAGCGGACCATCACGCACATCCGGAACGCCATCGACCACCAGCAATCCGTCGGCGATCACCACCTCCTCCGCGGGTAATCCGACGATGAGTCCGGTGCGACGACGGCCGCCGTCATCGACAAAGCGCACAATATCGAATCGCTCCGGGAAACTGTGCAGTATGGGCAGGTCGACAAAAGCTATATTGACCGTGTAGTCCAGCCTGTCCGCCTTGAGAATGTCGCCGGTGGCGAATCTGGGGTTGAGCCGGTTGTTCTGCATGGTATAGATTTCCGGTCTGTTGCGCCATCCAAAATTGAGCATCGCTGCCGGCGACACGACCTGATAAACCAAGCCGACTAACAGCATGATAATCATCGAGCGAGCGGAGCGATTCAACGAGGGACGTTTCAGCTTGACCGTGCGAGCCAGGTCCACAAAGGTGAAGGCATAGAAAAGAATGGGTAGCCACAATATCAGGAACTCGGCATACCAAGGCAAAGGAACAAAAAACACGGCCACATATAAAACCGATGCCAGCAGTGCAATCAGATAAATGAACAGCCCGAATGAGAACTCCCGCCAATAGAAATGGCCCAGCCCCGGTAAGAGGAGATTCAACAACCAGGCAAGAATGAGACTACTTGGGAACCGCATACGCTTTTATCATACGGGATTGTTCACGGAATGGACATTCTTTTTTGCCGAGGTTGCCGTCAATCAGGATAAACCGATAGACTTAAGTAGCTTAGTCCCGTTGGTCCTTTTCGGAGTCGAAAACGGCCCCTCGGATACTTGTTGCGATTTGTATAGCGCTTTGTTAAACATTTGAAAGGCAATGAATTGCCGGGAATCGACCGTCTCAATTAAACACGGCGGCAACCAAACCGGCGTGATAAGCGTATAAAGTTCAAAGAGATACACATCGTCCTCAACCGGCGTCTATCTTGACAAAGCACAACATAGTGTTATTTTGGTGTCGAGTTGAAGCGAGCACCCTGTTTTGGAGGTTTTGATGATTCGTTATAGCGTCATTTTGTTCGGAATTACGGTTTTCGCCCTCGTAGCTATTTGGCAGATTGGGTCCATCGAAGCCTCTCAGTCAAGTAACGACGAATCGGTGCTGTGGGCAGATACATCTCATATCAAAATAGAGTCCGGCAGCGACAATCCCAAGGAGTCACCCCGAAAAAAACGAGACAGCTTTCTCAAAGAAGTGAAAAAGCTCTCATCGACTGCCTTCAACATCCGGAATCAGTACATGGAAGAGGTCGACACCGACGAGATTATCAAGGCCGGGATTCGTGGCATGATGACCGACCTGGACAGGTACTCTGTCTTGCTGGAGCAGTCGTCGTATGAAGCCCTGATGGAATCCACTCACGGCAAGTACGAAGGTCTGGGTATGCAGATCGATTCTCGTGAGAACCGAATCATCATCATCACTCCCATCGAAGGGACGCCGGCCTACCGCAAAGGTCTGCGGGCCGGTGACATAATTTGGGAAATCGACGGCAAGTCCACCGAAGGGATGAAAACATCCGATGGCGCCAAACTGATGCGTGGTCAGGCCGGGACATCGGTCATTTTGACGATTAAGAGGGCGGGCATCGCCGACATGATGGAGTTTGAAGTTGATCGGGCCGTGATTGAATTGAAGTCGGTGCCCTACGCCGGAGTGATTCCAGGGACCACTATCGGGTATGTTCGTCTGTCGCGGTTTGCCGAAGAGACATCGCATGAATTGAGAGAAGCATTAGCCGACCTGAGCGATCAGAACGTCTCAGGTTTGATCTTCGACCTGCGCAGCAACGGCGGCGGGCTTCTGGATCAGGCCAAAGAAACGGCCGAACTGTTCCTGCAGGAAGGCCGTGAGATCGTTTACACCAAAGGTCGTTATGAATCCAGCGAACGGCATTTCTACTCCGAACGAGCGCCACTCTTCGCCGACAAACCGCTGGTGGTTCTGGTCAACGAAGGTACCGCCTCGGCCAGTGAGATTGTTGCCGGGGCCGTGCAGGACTGGGATCGCGGGCTGATTGTAGGCGCGCCGACCTACGGCAAGGGGCTGGTTCAGCAAATATTCCAGATTGCCAACGACGGCTCGATGGCCCTCAAGCTCACCACAGCCAAATACTATGTGCCGTCGGGACGCTGCATTCAGAAGCCGGAGAAACAGGCCAAGCGCGGTTCGCATGCCGACCAGATGCTGGCTGAGGAAGCTGAGAAAGAAGGCGATACGCTGGCCGTTACCGAAGAAGAAGATGTTTTCTATACCAACGGCGGTCGGATCGTCTATGGCGGTGGGGGGATCATTCCGGACACCGAGATTGAGTCGGACCTGTACAAACCGATCGAGATAAACCTGGAACGTAAGTCTTTGTTCTTTGATTTCGCCATCAAGTATGTGGCCGAGCATCCTGACATCAAACCGGGATTTGAAGTCACCGACGCGATGGTCAGTCAGTTTCGTGATTTCACGGTGGAAAACGAGTTCGAGTATAAGACCTCGCTGCAGGTTGCTTTGGAGGACCTTCGCGAAACGGTGGCGGAAGAAGAGTCAGAAGAATTGTTTGCGGGCAGCCTGGCCGACATGGACAAGCTGGTTGAGCAGGAAAAGAGTGAAGATTTCGAACGGTCCAGAGAGTACATCAAACGCTCGATCAAACGAGAGATTCTCTCCTCAATTGTGGGTCAGCGTGGTGTCTATGATGAACTGATTCTCAAAACCGACAAGACGGTGCTCAAAGCGGTTGAAATCCTCTCGACCCCGGGCCAGTATTCGGATATGATCAAACGCGGTCAGACCAAGGCCGAGCTTAACTGAGTCCGAACAACGTAGATACTTCCAAAGAGCGCCCTGGTGGGCGCTCTTTTTTTTTATGCGCAGGTAGGTCGAGACCCCTGGTCCGAAGGACCGCCGCAGGCGGGTTTCGACATCCGATGCAAGATAGTAGCTCGGGACCCGCCACCGTGTATCGTGACCCGCGCTATTGGGTGGCACCCTCAAAGCTTCTTTGGGGGTGACTCTTGCTCGTCTCCCGGCCCAGACAAGGTTTGAGGCGGCCACCAAGCGCTCGGCATGAAGCTGCAAATGTAGGCACTCTTGAAAAATCCTATAGCAAGCTGTGGGCCATCTCGTCACCCCGAGCGGAGTCGAGGGGTGAACAGCCTCAAATCTCGCTTTGAAAATAAGACATCCTCTGCTGAAACTTCCATAAGTGCCGCCCGTAGAACCATGTAAGCCCCGCAGGTGACAAGAATTAGTTGACATTGAACAAGCATTGGTGTTAGATCGTCAATAGACACAAAGACAGATAGAGTGTTCACCTCATTCGCGGGGTCAGTATGCCTTCACCGCAAACTTTAACCAGAACCATAACGTTGGTTGCGCTGGCCGTTGTTATCGCTGCCGGCAGCACTTTTTCACAGGAATTCACGCTTTGGGGCAACCTTGAACCGGGCCAGTACGGTGTCGGTTTCGAGACCCTCGAACAGTACGACCGGTCACGCACGTTCCGCAGTCCCACCGACTATTTCGGTAACCCGCAGGATGGTCAGACAGCTCGGCCGATCCAGGCCTGTATTTGGTACCCGGCTCAGGCGTCGGACGGCCAGCTACCCATGGTCTACGGCGAGTATGCTTTCCCGTATCCGTCCGACGGCGAGTTTTTCAATCTGGCCTCGGCCATGCATAATCGTGAACTCCGCACGGTAGGCATGTTTTTGCGCGGCAATGCCAACATGCTGAAGGCGATGGACCTTACCCTGATGGGGGTACGAGATGCCGCGTGGGCCGATGGCTCTTTCCCGGTGATTGTATTCCATCCCGGATTTCGTGGCGCCTACTGTCAGAACGTTGTTCTGTGCGAGTATCTGGCCAGTCACGGTTTCGTCGTGATAACGACGCACCCGCTGGGGACCACGGTCAACGACGCCGCAGCCGATCTACGCGATCTGGAAACCAGTGTGCGTGATAAAGAATTCGCGGTCAGCCTGCTCACTCAGCGCCCGGGCGCCGATCTCAGCCGTATCGGTACGCTCGGATTTGCCACCGGCGGACTGGGTGCGTTGATCCATCAGATGCGCAACCCGGGTATAGCTGCGGTGGCTATCATGCAGGGAGACTTTGCGCCCGATGCAGCAAGCGACCAGGGATTGGTCAATCCGTCCATGGATCCGTTGGCGGCCGGCAGACCACTTTTGCATATCCACGTCGGGAGCACTCCGGAAGATTTTCACGACTACATTGACACGCTCCAATATGCGCATCACCATCTGATTCAGCTTGACGGACCCACCGCCCTGGACATGACTTCGTATGGTCTATTGGCCTTGACCGTGCGCGACAGCACCGGACCGCCGCCTGCGGTTACGCGTAATACTTACGAGGCAGCTTGCACCGCTCTCAACAGTTTTTTCAAAGCGCACGTGGACGGCAACGAGAAGGCGGACGATCCGGAGCATGGTCCCAAGTTTATCCAAAGCACGATGGATAGATTCAGCAAGATGGAGAACCCGCCCACGGTGTCCCATCGCCCCGGCGATCCTGTGCCGCCCACCGCCGTGCAGTTCACCCGGATTGTTCGGGAGAATGGTCCCGATGTGGCTGCTGAATTGGTCGAGAAGTTTGACCTCTGCAATCCGGAGCATCCTATACTGCCGGGGCCGAATTTCACGGGCCTCGGCTACGAGTATCTGCAATCCGGCCGGACCGAGCCTGCTTTGAAAGTATTCAAAATGGGTGTCACGGCCTATCCCAACTCGGCAAACGCCTGGGACAGCTATGGTGAGGCCAACTCGGCAAACGGCGAGTTGCATCAGGCTGTCACCTGCTATGAGAAAGCGCTGTCACTTTTAGATTCCGACCCTCGGATTACTCCGGGGTTGCGAGATGCAATAAACACCAATGCGCCTCAGATCATCGCACGCCTAAAAGAACGCATCGCCGAGCAGGATGCCAACCAATAGCACCGGCTTGGTTATGATTACGAGAATAAAGAGTAATATCCGAGATACCCTGGAGAAACACCATGAGTGAGCAAAACTCAGACTTCACCCGGAGGAAATTCATTGCGACCTCTGTCGGCTGCCTGGCCGCCGCGTCTCTGGCCGGCGTCGCGCCCGGTGTAGCCACCGCCGAGGACAAAAAGAGCACAGCGACCAAAGGCAAAATGGTCGAACGCAAACTGGGCAAGACCGGCTTGACCCTGCCGATAGTTTCGATGGGTGCCGGCGCCGCCAACGACCCCGGACTGGTGGTTGCCTGCTACGAAGCCGGGATGCGCCACTTCGACACCGCCGTGTCGTATGCATACGGGCGCAACGAGCAGATGGTCGGACAGGCATTGGCTAAGATGGGCGTGCGCAAGCAGTCCGTCATCGCCACCAAACTGCACACCACCGCCCAACGAGCCTCGATCACCTCGCCTGCCCAATCGAAAAAGATGATGGCCTCCACAATGGAGGCATCGCTCAAGCGTCTCAAGACAGACTACGTTGACATCCTGTACATCCATGACGTTCGCGACGCCGCCACCTGCACCGACGAAGCTATCATGGAAGGCTTAGCGGAGATCAAAAAGCAGGGCAAGGCGCGGTTCATAGGTATCTCCACCCATTCCGACATGGCCAATGTAGTCAACGCCACCACCGACGCAGGTATCTATGATGTTGTTCTGACATCGATCAACTTTACCATGGTCAACGACACCGCTCTCTTGAATGCCATCAAGAAAGCGGCCGACAAAGGGCTCGGTGTTATCGGCATGAAGACACAAGCCGGTGGCGGTAACTTCCCCAACCCGGACACACAGCGGGACTATTCGGGCGAAGTGATCAACTCGGCTGCCTTTAAGTGGGCCATGCGCAACGAGAACATCTGCACCGCTATCACCGGTATCAGCAATCATGACCACATGCGGTTCAACACCGGCTATGCAGCCGATCTCGATATGACAGCCGAGGAATCGAAGTTCCTCGCCGACAACAGTATTATTCTCAGCATGGGTTTCTGTAGTCAATGCCGCCAATGCCTGGCCAGTTGTCCAAAGAACAGTGAGATACCTGATCTGATGCGGACACACATGTATGCCACGCAATATGCCGACTTCGCCAAGGCGAAGAGAACTCTCAAGACAATCCCAAACGGATTGGGACTGGATGCCTGCGCTTCTTGTCCATCGTGCACGGCGTCATGCGCGAACTCGGTGGACATTCCGAAAAAGATCGAGCAGTTGAAAGAGATTTACGCGTAGGGAATTGACGACACCATCGTTGATAATTCAAAGGCAGGAGTCTCAGGCTCCTGCCTGTTTTGTGTGGGCGGTCCGCATTCTGTCATGCCGGACTTGATCCGGCATCCAGTCTTTGACTTGAGTGGTGTTGGGCGACCCCGCCCGTCACAGGCAGACCTTCTTCGCCCGTTTTACACGGAAGATGGATTCCCGCCTGCGCGGGAATGACGGAGGGACGCGGGAATGACGGAGGGACGCGGGTATGACATAGCGCCTGACCGACGTCCTCCTCTGCACCAGATTCATGCTTCGACTTTGTGTGGTCGGCAAGTGGAAGCCACTTGTGGCCGTCCTCGTCTGCCCCAGATATAGTGCCTGGCAGATGTCCACATCTGCCGTGGTTTCATGGTTCGACTCCGCTCACCATGACACGGTCAAGCCGCCCATTTATGGGTCATTCATGCCTTAACGCTGTCACCGGGTCGACTCGGGCGGCGCGACCGGATGGGTACAGACCGGCCAGCACGGCGACTACAACACCAACGGTCAATGCAGCCAGAATCAACCAGAGCGGCATGGCAAACAACTCGACCGGGTCGACACCCTCACGTTCCATTATCGTCCGCGCGATATATGACGCCAGCCGTGCAATCAACCAGCCGAAAACAATTCCCGCCCCGGCGCCGACCAAACCGATGACACCGGATTCGACCAGGAACAACAGCCGGATATCGCGCTCGTCGGCACCGAGCGATTTGAGCACACCGATCTCGCGGGTGCGTTCCATGATCGACATAACCATAGTGTTGACAATGCCCAACGACGCGGTCGTGAGTGCGATCAATCCAATCATGGCCAAGGCCATGTTGAAGTAAATAAAGATGCGTCTAATCTCTGCAAACTCTTCAGCGTAGCTAAAGGCTTCAAAACCCATCGCCTCGACTGAATCGCGCACCGGCTCGTAGGCTGCGGTAGGTTCCAGATCGAGAGTAACGCGGGGGTAGCTTCGGGCAGAGGCGTTATTGTCATCAAGAAAAGCACCGCGTCTGATGGCCGAGATCAGTTCGATCGGATCGGCGGTCAAGCCACCGGCATCCAGTTTGAGCGCAGTGGCCAACGGAATAATCAAAGGTTCTATACTGGTGCGGCCGTGGCGGCGCTCCTTGAGGACGCCACTTATCGTCAGTGTGTCGCTGATCGTTTCCTGGGCGTTCATATAACCGTCGAAAAACCGCTGGGCGGCGGCGCTGAACTCCTGCCGGGCCAATCGTTCAACGAATTCGCCGTTCATGAGTGAATCGAATCTCAAGCCGCGCAGCCGCTCTCTGACTTTGCCGCCTTTGTCGTAGAAAATATGGGCCAGCCCACTGTCGAGACTCGACAGGGAGATCGACAGCACAATCGGTAGGCCGATTGCCGAATCGGCATGTTCGATGCCGACCTGTTCGAGCAGTTCTTCGGTCACGAGAGCTTGATCTGTCGAGTCGGACTCGATTGAATGGCCGGCCACCAACTGCGAGAGCAGCTTCGTTTGCAAGGCGGCGACCGGCAGAGTTTGTGCTTTGGTTTGGGCTGAACTATCCCCTATTTGTACCGTTAATCCAAACGCCTCCAGCGGATAGGCAAGCTTGACGCCCGGGACTTTCGATAGCCTGGTTACAACGGTTTGGTCCAGCACCACTTTGGACGTGTCGCCGTTGGACTCGGTTTGACGCTGCGGATAGACGATGACCGTGGAGAGCAGCCCCAGTTTTTCAAACTGCTCGGTGACCAGTTTCTGATTGCCGGCCCCGAACGAAAGCATCGACACAAAAGCTGCTATGGCGATCACTACACCCGAGACAGTCAAAAACGACCGGAGTTTCATCCGCCACAGATTGCCCAGCGAGATAGCCAACCTGTCATAAGTCGTCATGCTGTCTCCCCCGCCTCCGACTCAGGCGGCACGACGCGGCCGTACTGCATTCGGTATATCTGGTGGGCATGCTTCCTGGCCAGTTCGAGATCGTGCGTGACCATGACCACGGTCAACCCATCTTTGTTAAGTTCGGTCAGGAGGGCAACGATATCGCGGCTGTTTTCAAAATCGAGATTGCCGGTCGGTTCGTCGGCAAAGAGTAGTTGCGGTTGCTTGACCAGAGCGCGCGCGATAGCCACGCGCTGCTGTTCGCCACCGGAAAGATCGGCCGGTCGGTGGTCCAGCCGGTCACTCAAACCGAGCCGTTCGAGTATCTCGGTGGCTTTTTGTTGCCGAGCACGGCGTGGCGTATCGTCGAAATACAGAGCCAGTTCGACATTGCCAAGAGCTGTGCGATGTCCGATCAGGTTGAATGTTTGAAAGACCATGCCCACTCGTTGAGCACGATACTCCGACAGTTCGCGGCGGTTGAGAGATTCCAGGGTGGCTTTGTCGACCACGACCGAACCCGATGTCGGCGTGTCCAGCCCGGCCATCAGATTCAAAACTGTCGACTTGCCGGAACCTGAGGCGCCGACAATACCGACGAATTCGCCGCGATTAATCGAAATGTTCACGTTGTCCACAGCCCGTACTTCGTGCGGGCCGGGTCGATAGTAGCGACAGAGGTCGACGGTGCGGACGAACACAGTGTTGCTCGATTTGGTAGTGTCGTTGGACATTATAGTATATTACGGGAGTTGCGACAAAACGGCTACAATAAATGATGCCAGGACTTCACCCTTCGACTCCGCTCAGGGTGAGGTGGCAAGGCGCGGTCTTGTAGGTCAGGTCCTTTCCGGACCTGACACCATGTCAGGACCACAAGGGTCGTGACCTACTATCTGCGCGTAATGCTATTCGGAGGGCTGGGTAGTGCAAAAGATGCGGCAATTGCCCTGGTCGAGCTGAGCAAACGGTTGAAATAGGGACTCCTTGACAACTCAAAGCGCTTCTGGTATGTTTGTGAGGTTCAAGAGGACATGTTAGGAACTTGCGACAGTCAAAACATTGAAAGTTTTTTGTCAATGTGGAGATGACCTTGTCGATCATTCGGACATGGCTATTCGAGTTCAGACGCGATAGATGCAGGCCAAACAGCCACGAGCCTCGAGGGTGAGCCGTACCCGTGGAGCAAGCAACAACCTTGGTTTATGTTACAGCATGGCCTTAAAGTGGCAAGCAAACGAAGAACGCTGGGAGATGTGTAATGAACAACCCGAAGAACAAGCAAGGCGCCACTGATCCCGAAAGCCCGAAGGGCTCAACGAAATGGCAGGAGAATCTTCTGCCTTTTCTCCAGCGCGTGGTACTACTGCTAATCCTTGCCTTCCTGGTGGTTTCCGCCATTGAAACGTACACCCTGAAGAAACACATATACAACAACAATGCGCAATCACTGCCGGAGTCACTCGCGGCGCTCGACAGTCTTTTCACGAAAGGTCGGCAACTCCAATCGGCCGAGGCCATGAACTGGTACACGCGCGTGGCCCTTGAAGAACAGGCATTAACGAAGCGATACGACCAGGCACGCTCGGTCCTTTTGTTCAGCATCTATACGCGATTCCTGGGTTTTTATACGGGCATGATCCTTGCCCTGGTGGGGACGTTATTCGTACTTGGCAAAATCGAAGATTCCGGCTCAGAAATCGAAGTCGAGGGAGCTTTTGGTAAGGCCATGGCGCAAGGCTCTCCGGGTATTATCATGGCTGTGCTTGGAACCGTGCTTATGCTCACGACAATTGTCAAGGAGTTTGAGATACAGGTCACCGACCTGCCGCTCTTTGTCGGTGACCAGAGCATCGTTATTGAAGAAGCTGATTCCGTACCTATTATCCGCCCGCCGGCGGCCCTGTCAAAGGATGGTGAATAAAGGAGAATCGTGATGGTTTTACTTAAGCAGTCCAAATCTACGACTCATTGTCTTGTGGCTATCATAGTTCTGTTGGCATCGGTAATTGCAGACGCCGACCATGCAAGAGGAGATTCGTGTACCAAAAGCGCCAATGAAGCGTGGGAAGGTGAGCAATACAAACAGACTGTGGAGTTGTTGGCAGATTGTCGAGCAGACGAATTCGGACGAAATCTGGACGTCGATTACATGCTTGCCACGAGCTATTGTAGATTACCCGACACCAAGGACCTTGGCATCGAGTGGTTTAAGTGGATTCTTGACAGGTACGCGCTCGACAACACAACAAAAGAGATAATCGAAAGTGAGATGGAGGAGTGTGGAAAAAGCACTCAGGGCCGATTCAGAGGTCGACACGTCCGCAAGATAATTGCACACATTGCGGGTGGCCGCGCCGCAGGGATCGACTATAGAGGAAAGACATTCTTCAAGCCGGGCGTATCTCCGCTTCGTGGATCGCCACCCGAGTTTGTCGACCCAAGATCGCTCGAAGAGCTTCGAGATCGGATTGTGCCGCTTCGGGACTCCGCCGATGCACTCAAGCGATTGAATGCCGTTCTGGGAGACAGCCAGGACGCGGCCGGGAGCTTCAAAACCGAACATTTTCTGGTGAAGGCAATTGGAATGGGGCATATTAGCGAGTCCCATGTCGCCCAAGTCTTCGAACATGCGTATGTCACCTTGCTCCGACAATTCCAGGTCTCTGAGTTGGATAGCTACATAAACATCTATCTCGCGACCGGCCCCGATATGGTGGTACAACTGGCCCGGGACTTGCACGGTCTCAGAGTGGGCAATGGAACACTCGGTTACTCCTTCCGAGATGACCTTTGCCTGGTGGCATCGGTGGGGTACGAGACAGAATACCTTGGGACAGTTGTGCACGAACTGTTTCACTTGATGCTTCGTTCCAGCTTTGGCGACGTTCCCCCCTGGTTGGACGAAGGACTTGCTTCACTGTTTGAAGTTTCTGAGTATGATGGCCGGGATGTGATCAGAGGTGGACGAAACGAGTGGCGTGAAAATGTGTTGAACGATGGGTGGGAGGACCGTCCCCCCCTCAATGCTCTGGTGCGCATGAACTGGGATCGATTCGACGCCAGAGGAGCGGCCGAACAAGCATCCATTGCGTCATTGAACCAGGCGTATGCGCGGTATTTTCTGATGTATCTTCAGGAAAGAGGAAAGCTGAGGTCGACCTATCAAGCGATACTCCGCCAGACACCTGATTCGTTGAGGCCCAATGAATCATCAGGAGATTTGGTGGCCCGTGTATTGTCGGAGTCGCTAGACCAATCTGTTGACGAGGCTCAGCAAGACTTTGAACAATGGTACAACACAGAAATCCGAGATCGCTGAATACTGATAACCACTCGTTTTAGTTTCTCTCCGTATCATTGGCCACACGTCTGACGTCGTCATAGACCACATCAAGCGGTACGCCCGCACGCCGGGCGGCATCGCGGCAATCATCGTATTCCGGCGCATAGTTTCTCACTCGTTCACCCATCCGGCACACCTTGACCCGAATATCGCCGTAGCTTGTGGACACCGTGATGATCTCGCGCTCCAGCTTTCGACGCTCCATCCTTTGAACGCGCACACCCAGCGAGGTTGTCTGGGCCAGAACGATCTCGATCAAACGGTCGGCATCGTCGGCCGCCGCCAATACTGACAGCATAGTGGCCGGGCGGTTTTTCTTCATCTGAATGGGCGTGAACCAGACATCGAGAGCGCCGGCATCCAATAGTTGCTCGAAAACATAGCCCAGATGCTCACCGGTCATATCGTCGATGTTGCACTCAACCAGCGTTGCCTGATCGGTTTCAAGAGGGGCGGAAGAAGGTGTCCGACGCCCACAGATTACGCGCAGCAAATTCGGTATTTCCAAATCGCGACTGCCTGCGCCGTAACCGGTATTCTCAATGAACATTGGCGGCATCGGTCCGAACTCCCGGACCAACGTTTTGAGTATGGCCGCACCGGTCGGGGTGGTCAATTCTGACCTGATGCCGGTAGAAAAAGTCGGTACACCCTGCAAAATCTCAAGCGTGGCCGGTGCCGGCACCGGAATCTTGCCGTGCTCACACTTCACAAAACCGGTGCCGACGTGGATTGGTGAAGCACTCACCTGGTCGACCCCCAACAACTCAAGCCCTGTCACCGATCCTACAATGTCAATGATGGCATCCAGAGCGCCTACTTCGTGGAAGTGGATCTTGTCGGGCGTGGTATTGTGAACTTTGGCTTCAGCAGCGGCTAATGTCTGAAATATATCCGCGCTGCCGGTCTTAACGTTTTCGGTGAGATCACTTTTCTCGATGATCTCGGTAATATCTCTCAGATGTCGATGAACTTTTTGTTCCTCGGTAATAACCTCGATCTTGGTGCCCGAAATGCCGTTCTTGACCACTTTGTTCGCTTCAAGTTTGAAGCCTGTCACCTTGAGCTTGGCCAATTGGGCCGAGAGTTGGTCCAGACTCAGGCCGGCATCGACCAGGGCACCGAGAATCATGTCTCCGGCCACACCGGCGAAACAGTCGAAGTGGATCGATTTCACTTTTTGACACCCATCAGGTTAGTGACTGCCGCGAAATACCCGGCGCCGAATCCGTTGTCGATATTGACCACCGCGATGCCCGGCGAACAACTATTCAGCATTGACAATAGGGCGGCCAGTCCGTTGAAACTGGCCCCGTAGCCAATCGATGTCGGCACAGCAACCACCGGGCAATCGACCATCCCGCCCACCACTGAGGCCAACGCACCCTCCATACCAGCCACTACCACGACAACATTGGCCTTAAACAGAGTTTCCTTATTGTGTAGCAGGCGATGAATACCGGCAACGCCGATGTCGTAAAGCCGATCAACCGGGTTGCCCATGGCCTCAGCGGTCACGGCGGCCTCATCGGCCACCGGGATATCTGAGGTCCCGGCGCTTACTACCGCGATCTTCTTCTCGGTGCGCGGCTTAGGCAAGGGGCCGGTCAGAATAATCCCGGCCGATTCTTCATACCGAGCCTTCGGATGAGCCGTTTTGACCGCCGCGTACAGATCGGGCTCGGCTTTGGTGGCCATGACAATGCGATCACCGGTGGACAGCTTGTCGATAATCTGGATTACTTGTTCGGTGGTCTTCCCTTTGCAAAAAATCACTTCGGGAAAACCGCGCCTAAGATCGCGGTGGGTGTCAAGCTTGGCAAAGCCAATGTCTTCATAGGGCAGACCTTTTAGCTGCTCCAAAGCCTGATCTATGTCCAAACGCTGGTCCCGGATGCTCTCCAGAAGGTGGCGCAGCTTATTCTTGTCCATGTCGCTCTTTCGGCAAAGATTCGTTCAGGCTGCCGCTCCGAAAACCGAGCAGATCAACCGCTACGTAGCCATATCCGAATGACTTGAATTTCTCAGTGATTTCGCCCGCTCTGGCGCCTGCAAACAGCCTGCCGATATCCTCGACCGGAACTTCGATGCGCGCGACCTCGTCGTGGTCGCGCACGCGCAGGACCGAAAAGCCCAGTGTGCGCAGGTAGTTTTCACCTTGTTCGATACGGGTCAGCTTTTCTTTGGTGATGGGTGAGCCATACGGAATGCGCGACGACAGACATGGCGCCGCCGGCTTGTCCCAGGTGGTCAGGTTTATCTGCCTGGACAGGGCGCGGATATCTTCTTTGGTCAACCGAGCCTCTTTGAGCGGGCTGCTGACTGAGAATTCATCGACCGCCCTGAAGCCCGGACGGTAATCACTGAGGTCGTCAAAATTCGATCCTTCGACCACATTGGCCACACCGAGTTCTTCGGCCAGTTCCGTTAGCCGACCAAACAGCGTTTTCTTGCAATGGTAGCAGCGATCCGGCGGATTGGCCACGAATTCAGGGTCGCACATTTCATCGGTTCGTACAACCAGGTGACGAACGCCGAAGGCTAAAGCAGATGCAGAAGCGATCTCCAGTTCCGACGAAGCCAGTGTGTCTGACTCTGCGGTCACGGCAATGACCTGACTACCGAGCACTTCGGACGCGACTTTTAAGAGGAATGTGCTGTCCACGCCGCCGGAAAAGGCGACAATTACCGACCCATGATCGGCCAAAATCGATTTCAGTCTTTCCAGCTTGTCCATCAACTCACTACTGATCTGGTTGCTCGGTCTATCGGTTCGCTGTTGCGTCATGTCGTTTTTTCCTCAGGTTTTTCGTTCACAGCCTCAAGATACCGGATGAGGCATCTGCGGGCAAGTCCGTATAAGAGCGAGGCAGGGATAGCCGGTACTGCCCAAAAGACGTTGCCCGGTCCGCTTTATTTGTTTGACGGCTTTCCGGCCGTCCGGTTGTCTTTTTTGCGATTAACGGCGTCAGAGTGTGATAAACGGTGATCGCCGTCCGGGGTTTTCGTTGCCTACGGTGGTTGGGCTTCGAATTCTGTGTGGAATGGTTTTCAGGTTGGTCTGAAAAACCACGCCAGGAGGGCTTTTTTCTTAAAACAAAGCGACCCGTAAGTCTGTTTATATGGTAGGAACTTAACGGAGCTTCGCGTCACCGGTTGCCCAAAAGGGCGTGGGGGGCGTGACGTGAGTTCCTGATCGTGGTTGGGAAAGATGAATCTTAGCGAAATTAGAGTAGTTAAAGGGGGAAATTTTAGGCTTTTTTTGATTGACAAGGGTTGGCCGTATAGCGCACCCTTATATGTGCGAAAACTTACTTGTGGATATTTACGACCGCATGGATGTTGGACATATTTTCAAAGGAGGAAGAACACATAAGGAAGTAGCTAATTGTCCGTAACAGGAGCGTACGGAATATTAGAATCACACACAATACAATAGGAGCAATGTAATGAGACTGAAACTAATCCCGATTACCGTTCTTTTGCTGTTTCTGTCGGGCAGTCTTGTGTTCGGATCGGTGGTCGGCAAGATCACTGGTGAGATCACAGACGGCGATAGTGATCAGCCCGTTGTTGGTGCAACGGTAGCGGTGCAGGGCACCGACCTGGGAGGGGTCGCCGATCAGGACGGTGTCTATACTATTCACAACGTACCAGTGGGAGCTTACACACTGGTAATCACCGCCGTTGGTTTTGCCAATGTGGAAATCAGCAATGTCGAAGTGTCGGCCGATCTGGCCAGCTACCACGACATGGCTATGAGTTCCAAAGCGGCTGATCTCGGCACTACGATCAAAGTAACTGCCGAACGTCCGATGGTGATCAAAGACAAAACCACCACAGTGAACATCATCAAACGTGATGAACTACTATCTATGCCGACCCGTGGCATGGAGCAGGTAGTGGGTATTCAAAACAGTGTGGTGCGGGCCAACTCCGGCAGTTTCACTACTCGCAACAGAGGTCAGCGTCCGGGCGCCGAGTCGGCAACCGGTCAGGAACTGAACTTGCGCGGTGGCCGGCCCTCTGAAGTGGCCTACTACGTTGACGGATTCTCCCAGCAGGACCCGCTGACCGGTGCTTCAACGGCCAAGATCAACCAGAACGCCATTAAGGAAATCTCGGTCACTTCGGGCGCCTTCTCGGCTGAGTATGGCCATGTTTCCTCAGGCATCGTCAACGTCGTCACCAACTCCGGTTCCTCCGACTACCACGGCAACGTGGAAGTGGTGACCGACAACGTCCTGAGTGAAAACTACGATCACAACTACTACACCGCCGACATTGGCGGCCCCGTGCCTGGCTTGGAGAATGCCTTCTTCTTCCTCTCGGGCGAGCGCCGTTTCCTGCGCGACAGGACACCGTCCTCTATGACTAAGGACATGCACGAAGCGCAGGGCATGGAATTCGGACTTGACACTCTGTACGAAGACGATCCGCAACGGCTGCCGGCCAACAGCCACAGCGGTTGGTCCTACCAGGGTAAGATCGACTATCGCATGGGACCTAACACCAAGTTGCAGTTTTCGGGCACCGGCTCACAGGACTTCTGGCGCGAGTACCGTCAGCAGTGGGCCCTCAATACCGAACACATGCCGCGATTTGAAGACAAGAACATCGGCCTGAATGCCAAGATCGTGCACACTTTGAATGCCAATACGTTTTTCAATCTGAGCGGATCTTACTTCATGACCGAACGTCTTCGTGGAGACGGCGTCGTGTTCGACGACTATGAAGCTTACGAGCGCCAGTATATCTGGGATGACGGATGGGTCTCCGACGTTAGCAACCCTGAATACGATGAGTACGATCTATTCTGGATTACCGACGAGGACCTCAACGTCTTTTCACGTCCTGACACCACGATCACCGGTACCGACACCGTGATCACTATTGACACGACGGTTGTAAACCGAGATTCATACTACGGCGGATATCTGCATCGCAAGTCGGCCTATATCGGTGTCAAAGGTGACTGGAACAGCCAGGTTGATGAGCGCAACACTCTGAAGTTCGGTTTCGATTTCCAGCGGCACACACTCCGCTATTTCCGGAATCTCGACGCCACCAAGGGTTTTCATGAAAACCGCGTCAATCGCTACGGTTTTGACAGCCTGGGCAATGAGTCGGATGATGAAGGTATCTTCAACGATACTAAACATCCGATCAACCTGGGCACCTATATTCAGGATCGTTTTGAATGGCGTGGCGTTATTATCAACGCCGGTCTGCGCTTTGACTACTTCGATTACAAAACGAAGCGCATCAAAGACTCCATCAATCCTATGATTCTGGGAGATGATGAGAAGAAGATCGACGAAGAAGACCTGGAGGACAGCGAGAAGTTCTATCGGGTGTCGCCGAGGTTGGGAGTCTCCTTCCCGGTCTCAGACGTGACACAGATGTACATGAACTTCGGCAAGTTCTACCAGCGCCCTGACCTGGACAAGCTGTATGTCGGTTACGATTTCTGGGGTGAGCGAGTGGGAGCCGGTTCTTACTTCCCATTTGCCAATCCAGGCCTCAAGCCGGAGAAAACGACTCAGTACGAAGTTGGTGTGACGCATCAACTGGCGGAGAATCTGGCCTTTACTATCGGCGCTTACTACAAGGATATCCAGGACCTGACCCAGATTCATACCGTGGACAGTGTCGGCGGAAATCTCCAGACTTACTCGATCTTCGACAACATCGACTATGGCACAATCAAGGGACTTGATGTGTCGATGACGATGCGTCGGACACGCAATGTGCGTCTGGACCTGAAATACACTCTCAGCTATGCCACCGGTACCGGTTCTTATGCTCAAACCGGGTACGTCATCAACTGGTCGAACCCGAAGGGCACGCCTAAGACCACCAACCCGTTGGCTTACGATCAGCGTCACAACTTCACGGGTCTCTTCGATATGCGCCTGGGTCGCCAGGAGGGTCCGCAGGTCGGTGATGTTTTCCCGCTTGAGAACACCAATCTGAACTTCATCCTCTATGCCGGCAGCGGCACCCCGTACACTCCGCTGTTGATCGATGATGAAGTCACGGAAGCTGCTTTCAAACCTACGCCTCGCGCTGGAGTCAACTCGGCCACCAAGCCTTGGATCTTCCAGCTTGACGTTAAGCTCGAACGTTCGTTCAGGATAGGCAATTACGACTTGATCCCATACGTCTGGGTCAAGAACCTGTTCGACCGCGAAAACGTCATAGGTGTATACGAAGGCACCGGAGAACCGGGAACGACAGGATATCTCGGGACACCGGCCGGCCAGACGGCTGCCGCCTCCGGAGATTATCAAGAGAGATATGAGTTGAAGCAATTCAACGCCACCAACTGGTCCAATCCGCGTATGGTCTTTGTTGGCATGCGTGCGTCCTTTTAACGAATGAGGTATTGGACAATGAAAACAAAACTACTAGCATTTTTGCTGATGTTCATTGTGGCACTGCCGTTGTCCGCGGCTCCGCCATACAAGAAACAAACGCCTGGTTATATGTCGGCATCGGTTGACAATGATACTTATATCAATGTAAACCGGATACTGATGTTCGTCACAAACCATGGTAATTTCGGGCGCGACCTCTCGGGCGTCTTTGGGCTTGATGCCGGGACGTTCTTCCCCTACAGCACCAACGAGGCCATTCAAAGCGGTCTCAGCGCCAATTACTGTCTGTATGCAAGTGGACTTTGGATTGGCGGTAAGGTTCAGGGGCAAACACGCGTCGCCATATCGGAGTATAGCTCCGAATATGTACCCGGCCCGATGCAAAACGGCACCTTCTCGCCCGATAAAGCGGAATACAAGGTGTACAAGTTGTATCGAGACAGCCTGGCCGACAACCCGAACCAGGACTACCTGAACTGGCCTTATGATCAGGGCGCACCGGCCACTACGGACGGTGATGGCAATCAGATCCCCGACATGATCGGTGATCAGATGCTTTGGTCGGTCTGCAACGATGCCGACCCCGACGAACACAATAACGATGCCGGCGAAACAGAACCGCTGGGATTGGAGATTCGTCAGACCACCTTCGGCTTTGACCGTCAAGGTGCCTTGGGTAACATCATCTTCGTTCGGTACCGCGTCTACAACAAAGGCGCGAACACTATCAATAATTGTTACATTTCGCTCTGGTCCGACCCGGATTTGGGTGAATACACAGACGACTTCGTGGGTTGCGACACCAACCTGTCACTCGGTTACGTGTACAACTCGGATGACGACGACGCCGGATTCTACGAGGACAAGGCTCCTTGTACCGGTTACGACTTCTTCCAGGGTCCTCTCATTGAAACCGGTAACAATGCCGACACCGGCCGCATGTGGGGTGAGTTGTGGCCCGGCTATACCAACATGGGTATGGTTTCGTTCAATAAGTACATCAACGGTACCGACCCGAACGACTTCAACGAGACCTACAACTACCAGCAGGGTCTCGACGCCAGTGGCGAACCTTATGTGTACGCCGGCGACACTCTGCTTTATATGCACAGCGGTGACCCGGTGGAAGGAACCGGTGACTTAGACATCGATCCGGCCGACCGTCGCTGGATGCAGTCGACTGGTCCTATCACCTTCGCGCCCGGCGATTCGACCGAGATTCTCGCGGCGATCATTGTCGGTCAGGGTGGCAACCGCTTCGAGTCGATTACCGTCACCAAGGAACTTGACGATTTCGCGCAGCGGGTATACGAGAACAACTTCAACCCGCCACGCCCACCGGCCAAACCGATTGTAGCGCCTACCCATTGGCCGGAAGAAATCGTCCTGACCTGGGACGACATTTCCGAACGTGAACCGGGCGATTTCGCCTTTGAAGGTTACTCGGTCTGGCAGGGTGATGGTCCTACCGGCCCATGGACGCTGTTGAAGACCTTCGACCTGGCCTCAACTACTGAGTTGGCCTTGATCGACTCCGTTCGTGATCCCGATGCCGGTCTGGTTATTCCGTGGATCAGAAGAGCCCTGACCAACCAGGGACTGGAGTATAAGTACCACATTACTGAGGACAAGGTCAACGGTGGCCCCTTGAGAGAGCAGAAGACCTACTATTTCCGGGTGACTGCTTTCTCTTTCAGTTTCTGGCAGTTCTTCGAGAACGGCGACAGCGCCCGTGTCCCCAATGCGGACAGATTGCTCGAAAGCCAGACTGTAATGGCTATCATTCCGCAACCGCCGCCGGCCGGAGAGCATACCGACTTCGGGCCGGTGGATACTCTTCCTGTGGTCCACACAACGGGACCGTCTCAGGGTAGAGTATATCCAATCGTTACCGATCCCAGAAATCTCACCGGGCATACCTACCAGGTGGTCTTTGACACCCTGGCTGACGGTACCCCCTTCTGGAACCTGGTGGATGCTACCTTGGGCGAGGTGGTCATGGACAGCATGTTTGACCAGTCCGGCGCTCCGGGTTTGCGCATCGTTGACGGCATGTACCTCGATGTTCTGGGTGCAGCGGTCGACTTCCTGAGTTTCCAGGTGGTGGCGAACGGCGCCGGTGACCTCGACCCGCCGGTGGCCGGCGCACTTGATTTCGGCGGCTTCCCGACCGGCGTCGATGCCGACGGCGTAGCCCTCCGACCTGATGAGACTCAGCAGGTCGGCGACGGTATGTGGGGCTTCCACACGGCTGACAACGGCGGTTCGTCCGGCGGCGGAGAGCGGGGTGGTTATTCCGCCTTCCTGTCTCGCGCCACTCGTGACGGCGCCAATTTTGATGTCATCGGCTCTTTCGACTATGAAATGCGCTTCACCGGCGACAACGCCACGCCGGGCACCGGCGGCAGTTACGCCATTGAAGCCTTCAATGATGACAATGTCTTTTGGGTACCGTTTGAATTGTGGAACATCGGTATGGACACACCCGATGACCCCAGTGACGACGTCCGCCTGTTCCCGCTTATAATCGACGATGGCGATGACAACACCTATAACCTCGAATCATGGGGAACTGCCGCCAACGGTGGCGGTGATCTTGAGCACTCGGTGTCGGGCGCTGACAACGATCCGTTCACCGATTGGGTCTATTGGTATACCCCGACCGACATGTCACCGGGTGAAGCCGGATACCTGGAAAACGAAGCCGATTTTCTCGGTGCGAAAACGTACAATTTCTTGGCTGACGAAGTCCTGGCTCGGACCGTCCTGGTCAGTTGGAACGGTGGCGATGCGCCGCCATTCACGCAGGATCTGCCCGAACAAGGCACTGTGTTCCGCTTAACGACAACCAAGCCGAACACACCTCTGGATACCTTCACGTTCGTCGCTTCGGCGCCGACGATGGTTGCAGCGGAATCCGAACTGGATAACATCAAGGTCGTGCCGAACCCGTTCTACCTGTTCGGTCCCTACGATCAGGCGGTTGGCGCTTACGAAATCAGGTTCCATAACCTGCCGGCTGAGTGCACAATCACCATATACAATTTGGCTGGTGAGTATATCCAGACCCTGGAGAAGGACGACGCAGCTACCAACTTCGCCACGTGGGACGCTCTGACACAGAACGAACTACCTGTGGCGTCGGGTATCTACCTGTGGGTGGTCGATGCACCCGGGTTCGGACAAAAGATCGGTAAAATGGCAGTCTTCACAGAAGTCGAAGTTCTGAAGACTTACTAGGCGAAAGGACACAAACTGATGAAAACGAAATATATTCTGCTTGTGCTGGTTATCCTCGCCGTAAGCCTCACTTCGGCTTATGCGGGAAACTCCAGGCGGATGGGAACGGCAGGAGCAGTTGAGCTTCTGATACCTATTGGCTCACGCGGCACCGCTATGGGCGGTGCGGTGGTGGCCAATGTGTCCGGACTTGAATCCGTATTCTGGAATCCGGCCGGGCTGGCATCGCTTGAGGGGACTGAGGTGATGTTTACGCATCAACCCTACCTGGCGGATGTCGACGTAAACTTTGGCGGTGTGGCCACTTTTATCGACGGATTCGGCACCATTGGTCTGTCGGCCAAAGTGGTTTCAATCGGCGACATGGAGGAAACGACCGAAGACTTCCCGAACGGTACCGGGCGGGTCTTCTCCCCCACACTGGCCGTTCTGGGCTTTTCATACGCCAAGGTTCTGACCTCCAACGTATCGCTGGGCCTTACAGGTATGTATATCCGAGAGGACATTTTTGAAGTCCAGGCATCGGGTATGGCTTTTGATATCGGGTTTATGTACGATCCACGCTGGCGTGGATTCACTCTGGGCCTGGCTATCAAGAACTACGGTCCGCAGATGTCATTCTCGGGACGTGGCTTCGATGTCGACCTGGAGGGCCGTCCCGGATCGGCTGAGTCCAAACCGTTTGAGCTTCCCAGCTCACTCAATATGGGCATGGCCTACGATTTCCTGGATGACGGACCAAACCTGGCCACGGCCTCGGCTAACTTCCGTTCAAACAACTTCTCTGATGACTACTATCAGGGTGGTGTGGAGTATGTGTACGACGGCAAGTACTCACTGCGGGCCGGATACAACTACGCCGAACAGGATGAGTGGCTGTATGGTGCTTCGGTGGGCGCAGGCGTCAAGTTTGCTTTGGGCAATACCGATTTGGCTATTGAGTATTGCTGGACTCAAACTGAAGTCTTCGATGCCAACCAATACTGGACATTGAAAGCCAACTTCTAAAAACGGCTTCGATAAAGCAGGAAAACCGGGTGCTTCGTGCATCCGGTTTTTTTTGTGTGTTGTATCAGGATCAGCCCGTCTGTTTGCTTTCGGCGATGAGAACACCTGTCAGAACGATCAGTCCACCCACCAGGAATGTTCCGGTCAACTGTTCACCCAGCCAGAGGGCCGCAATAAGGGTGGCCAGTACCGGCTGCACATTATGGAAGATGGCTATGCGCGACGCCTCCATGTATTTCAGCACCCAGTACCATAGCACATAGACCACCAACGACAAGCCCACGGCCATGTAGACAACGGCGGCCCATGCTTCGAGCGTAGCGACACTATAGTCGAAGCGAAGGGCATGATAGAGACCAAATGGAAAGTAGAGCGCCGACCCGGAAGCAAGGGCGTATGCCGTTATACGTAGCGCGCCGTATCTGCGCACCAACCGCTTGCCGATAATCGTGTAGTATGCCCAAGCCACCACCGACACCAAAATGATCAGATCACCAACCAAATACTGTCGCCTTACCTCGATATCGCCCGACAGCATGATTGTGGCAACGCCGGCCAAAGCGGCAATCACACCGATCAGTCGACGGTGGGTGTAGCGTTCACGCAGGTGGATCATGGCCAGTATGAAGATAAACATCGGTGTGGTGGCAAAAATGAAAGCGCCATGTCCGGCGGCGGTCATCGATTGCCCCAGCAGAAAGAGAGTCTGGTTGAGCGGTATTATGAGAACACCCAACAGGAAGACATGCTTGTAGTCTCGTTTGTCAATCGGCCTGTCGTGCTTCTTCAGGCGCGTCAGTAAGAGCAACAAGGAAGATGACAGCACGAATCGGTAGAAGGCAAAGGTGAACGGCTCAATAATGGCCAGGCCGTATTTGGCAATGGGATAGGCGAACGATGCCACAGCCTGCAAGATGCCAATAGCAGCAATAAGACGAACTGTGGAAGGTCTTGAAGCGCCGTTGATCCGATCACCCGCTTTCGAAATTAACAAACACCTATAACAAGCCGCGATGCAAACCGCCATCGACGGGGATACTGGCGCCCGTTATGTAGGCGGCTCTATCGCTGGCCAGAAAGGTGATCAGAGCCGCCAATTCGTCGGGTTGGCCCAGGCGACCGCTGGGTGCATTGTCGGCAAACTGCTGAAAGACGTCATGCCTGGACAAATTCTGTTCGGCGGCGATAGAATCGGCCAGGCTACTCAGCCGTTCAGTTGCTGTGTAGCCGGGGCAAACGGTGTTAAAGGTTACACCGTGCCCGGCATAGTTGTTGGAGAGAGTCTTGCACAAACCGGTCACTGCGGACCGGTAACTGTTCGACAGTATCAAATTGTCGATAGGCTGCAAAACGGCAACCGAGGTGATATAAATCACGCGGCCCCACTCATTCTTGATCATCGACGGCAAGGCGGCGCGGGTAAGGTGGGTGGCAGAACCAAGCAGCAAATCGTGGGCTTCATTCCACTGCTTAGCCGACATGTCAAGAAACTGACCCGGAGGAGGTCCGCCGGTGTTGCACACCAGTATGTCAACATCGCCGACACCAGCGACAACACGTTCGACATCGTCGGGCTTTGACATGTCCCCGATCAAGGTATGCGGTTTAACCGTAGTGGCCTCGGCAATTGTCTCCGCTGCCTTGTCAAGTCGGGCCTGATCGCGCCCGTTGATATAGACTGTGGCTCCCTCCAGGGCAAGCTGCTGTGCCGCCGCTGCGCCGAGACCGGTTGAAGCGCCGGTGACGAGCACACGTCTGTCGTTCAGGTTGAGATCCATCGTTATTTTACCGCGGCCAGGGCATCCGGCAATGCCGCCGCAGTTTTGCATCCACGTTCAAAATCGACGATCCGAAATCGTTCGTTGGGCGAATGCGTGTTATCGTCGTGTTGGGCAAAACCGATCAAGAGAGTATCCAAACCGAGCGTCTGTTTGAAATCGTTTACTATCGGAATAGACCCACCCTCCATCATGAAGACCGGCTCCTTGCCGAAGCCCTTCTTGATAGCCGCTGTCGCTCCATCGAGCCAGCGACTGTCGGTGGGGACAACCACCGCCTTGGCGCCACCCTGTTTGGAGACCGACACCTCGACCGAGCGAGGCGCGATCTTCTTCAGGTATTTTTCAATTTTATCACAAATATCATGGGGGTCTTGCCCCGGAACCAGCCGCATGGTTACTTTGCACGAGGCGAGTGAGGGGATAATCGTCTTGTGTCCTTCCCCCTGGTAGCCGCTGGTGATACCATTGATTTCGCAGGTCGGTCTCGCCCAGGTTCTCTCAAAAGGTGTGAATCCACTCTCACCGCCGAGAGCCTTGACCCCGATCGATTTCATGTGAGCAGCCTGGTTAAAGGGGAGCTTTTTGAACTGGGCTTTCATCCACTTGTTCGGCGGTTTGACTCCGGTGTAGAACCCGGGAATGCTGACCCGACCATTTTTGTCGTGCAACTGCGCCACCATATTACACAGCACGGTCGCCGGATTGGCAACTGCGCCGCCGAATGATCCGGAATGCAGATCGCGATTGGGTCCCTTCACAAACACTTCCACCGCCGCAATGCCGCGCAGTCCAAATGTCACTGCCGGTAGTGTCTTGGAAAACTGAGCGGTGTCGGAGACGACCACGATATCCGCTCTGAGCATCTTCTTGTGTTTCTTCAAGAAGGCCGGTAGATGTGAGGGATGGGTTTCCTCTTCGCCTTCGATGACCATCTTGACATTCACCGGCAGCGTACCGGTCGCTTTCAGTACTGCTTCGACTCCTTTGATCTGAGCGAAGGTCTGCCCTTTGTCATCGACCGCACCGCGGGCATAGATATATCCCGCGCGAATCTCCGGTTTGAATGGGGACGACTTCCACAGGTTGAGCGGTTCCACCGGTTGCACGTCGTAGTGACCATAGTAGAGCACGGTCGGGAGTTTCTTGTCGACAATATACTCGGCATAGACAATGGAGTGTCCGGCGGTGGGATAGACTCTGGCCTTGAATCCGATGCCGCTCAGGTGCTTCTTCAACCAGTCGGCACAGGCCACCAGTTCTTTTTTGTATTCGGACCGGGCCGAAACCGAAGCAAAGCGCAACCAGGCAAACAGGTCGTCCATGCGCTTCTTCTCTGTTTTTTTCAAATAATCAAATGGTGTCATTTTTTACTCCTTTAGGACTCCTCAACACACTTCGGGGAATATAGGCAGAACCGACCGACCTGTAAAGCGCGGCGATAACGATTTCCCCTTGCAAATTGTAATCTAATAGTCTTTGCGGTTGAACATAAACACAGTGACGTACATCAGCACCAGGGCAAAGGCTACCGATGTGTAAAACGGCATCCAGTCCACGGGATTGCCGCCGGCCAGGCGCAGAGTTGCCTCGGAAATCTCAATGGTCTTGGGAACTACGTAGTAGAAGACATCGACCAGCTTCCCCCAGAACGGGGAGTCGATGAGCTCACTAAAAGCATCATGCCAGGACAGTATCTGTTGCAGTATCCACATCAGAAACACCGCCAGAATACTCATCGGCGCCGAAGAACTCCAAACACCAGCGAAAGTGGTTACGACCAGCCAGATGAAGAAGGCTAGAAGATTCGAAAGCACGATGTAACCAAGGCCGGTATCGACAGCGCCAAAGGCCCACGCCCCCACCGAGCCGACCAGGATCATGATCAGGACCATCAAGCCGCCGTACACCATCCATACCGCGGCCATCTTGGTTAGAAGGTGTTGTCGTCTCGACAGAGGTTTCGATAGGTAAAAGTCAACTCGCCCCTTGGATAACATGTTTGGAATCAGTCCGGCCGTCACCAGGACCGACAAAAAGACCATGTAGTACATGAACTTATTGTAGAGCCAGAGGCGCGGTGACCACAGCTCGTTCATGGCCTGCATATTCAGACCCTCGGTCTGAAACTGCATTTCGACTGAGCGTGTTACCAGAATGGCCAACAGCCCCAGCAAGGCGACACCTGAGTAGACCCAGACCATTTTACGGTCAACCATCTCTGAAACAGTATCAGCCAGAATGCCTCTCATGGCTGGTTCTCCTGGTCGCTGGTGATTGTCTCCAGAAATGACTGCTCGAGGCTGACCTTGACCGGTGTGACCGCGGAGATGGGAATCTTTTTCATCCTCAGCATGTCGATGATGTGGTTTATGTATTCTTTTTTAGTCAACTCGACAGTCATGCTGCGAGCCGTTACGACGACAACTTTACCGATCTCCTCAGGAATCTCGATCAACCGACTGCCCATGTCGGCCTCAATGTCATACTGACTCTTGCGGCTGGTCAGTTCTTCGACTGTCCCCACCCTGACCAGACGTCCGCGCGACAATATGGCCACTCGGTCGGCGACCGACTCAACTTCCGAAAGCAGGTGGCTGTTCAGCACGATTGACTTGCCGCCGGCACGAATCCTTTCGAGCACTTTGCGCAGTTCTATTTTTCCCAGGGGATCGACGCCATCGGTAGGTTCATCCAACAGCAGCACCTCCGGGTCGGAAATCATAGCCTGGGCCAGCCCGATGCGTTGCCCCATACCTTTGGAGTAGTTTCTGATTTTGGTGTCGGCCCATTTGGTCATGCCGACCAGTTCCAGAAGCTCATCGGCGCGATGCTTGAACTCCAACGGCGGTATGCCATACATCCGGGCTGTGAATTCAAGCAGACCCATCCCGGTCAGGTGAAACGGAAAACGATGGTTTTCAGGCAGGTATCCGATCTGACTGCGCGACCGTGCCTCGACAGAGGGGCGACCGAAAATCTTGGCACCACCTGAAGTGGCTGCCGTAAGGCTCAACAAAACCCGGAATAGTGTTGTCTTGCCTGCGCCGTTGGGACCCAGCAGACCGAAAATCTCCCCCATGCCGATATTCAGGGTGAGGTTGTCGATGGCCACAATATCCCCTTTGCGCATGCCGGTGCGATATATTTTGGTCAGATCCTGTACTTCGATGACGGCCATTTATAAAATCATCCGCTGTTTCATACCATCAATACGCCTGTCAATCTAAGAGGTTGCTGTCTGGAAAGCAAGTCTGTGATTCCGGTAGTTGGCGCCCCTCATTCTTACCGCCCCGACCGCCGCCGGCGGAGTAGGGCGGCAATCTCATGCCTCGACTCCGCTCGGCATGACACGTGTGCAATGAATTGAGATTGCCACGGCACGCCAGGCGTGCCTCGCAACGACGTAGACCAAAGTTTATCGACAAGCCCATCGGACGGGGTGGCCACGACGTTAAGTCTTCACAACCCCACCCTGAGCGGACAGACTGTGTCGCAATCGTTTGCTCCATCGGTTCCTGCGTTTGCCGAAGGCGAGCGTGTGAACCGGTGGTTCTTGAGGTTGCTCTCTCACAACACGATGCCGAGAATCGCAGGGTCACAATCCCGACTGCGTCGAGATCAGGACCCTGCGAAACCCTATTGTGACACAGCCTGGGAGTCGAAGGGTGAGTCCGTCCGTGACTGACCTGAGGTTATGTGTCGGATCACAATTACGGCTTTGGCGTGCTTAAGACCCAACACAACGTAATCAGGTTGTATAAAAGTGAGATTTAGCCAGCGACCGGGATCGAACCGATGACCTGCTGATTACAAATCAGCTGCTCTACCAACTGAGCTACGCTGGCTGACCTTGGCGTGGATCAAGAAAATGATTTGTGGCCGGTTGTCAAGTATACACTATGGCCGGAACGGAAGACCAGCTTTACACTTTACGCTTATAACGGACCCCCTGCGGCGTATCCTCAAGGACAATCCCCTGGGCCAGCAAGTCGTCGCGAATCTTGTCGGCCATCGCGAAGTCTTTGCTCTGGCGCGCCTCTTGACGTTTTTGGATCAATATTTCGATCTCGCCATCAACCGCTTCGGCTGTTTGAGTGAAGTTCAACACGGTATCAAATCGTCGAATCGTCTTAAGCGCCTGGTCACGTTCGGCCACGGTCAACTTGTCTTCGGCCTTCAACCGGTTGACATCGCGAATAAAGTCAAAGACAGCCCCAAGCGCTCCTGAGATGTTCAGATCGTCATCCAGAGAGTCCTCGAAAGCAGTGGTGGCCTTGGCAATAAACTCAGCCGCTTTACCGCCCGAATCACTACCGGGGTAGTCGGTGAGATTATTGACAAAATCGTTGTAACGTTCCAGCGCTTTGGTCGCGGCATCCAATCCGTCGAAGGTAAAGTTGAGTTGCTGGCGGTAATGCGTGGCCAGTAGCAGGTAGCGTACCGCCACCGGCGTGTAGCCCTTGTCCAGCACATCGCGCAAGGTGTAGTAATTGCCGAGCGACTTTGACATCTTGCGCCCATCAACAATCAGATATTCACAGTGCATCCAGTAATCGACAAACTTCTCCCCGGTCGCTCCTTCTGTCTGAGCGATTTCGTTTTCATGGTGCGGGAACATGTTGTCAACACCGCCGGTGTGAATGTCGAAGTGGTTTCCGAGATACTTGGTCGACATGGCCGAACATTCGATATGCCAACCGGGCCGACCCTTGCCAAGTTCCGTCTCCCAGAAAACGTCGCCATCGGCCTCATCCCACGCTTTCCACAGCGCAAAGTCGGAAACCGAGTCTTTCTCGTATTCGTCCGCCGCTACCCGCGCCCCGGCCTTCAACCCTTTCATGTCCAGATTGGCCAACTTACCGTAGGCTGGGAACGCGGATATCTTAAAGTAGTGGTTGCCGTCGATTTCATAGGCCAAGCCGTTTTCGGTGAGCATCTTTATGATAGTTACCATCTCGGGAATATGATCGGTCGCGGCCGGATAGTGCTCTGCGCGCTCGATGCCCAGAGTGTCCAGGTCCTCGAAGAACGCCTTGATATAGCGATCGGTGTACTCTTTTAGCGTGATCCCTTCCGCTTGCGAATCGCGGATGGTTTTGTCATCGATATCGGTCAGGTTCATCACCTGGGTGACGTCGTAACCCTTGTACTTCAGATAACGCCTCAGCAAATCCTCAAACATGTACGCTCGGAAGTTACCGATATGGGCAAAGTCATAGACAGTCGGTCCACATGTGTACATGCGCACCTTGCCCTCTTCTATCGGTGTGAATTCTTCTTTAGTGCGCGTAAAACTGTTTTTGAACCTGAGGGCCATCTTCGGTTATCCTTCCGTGAACGACTGCACTGTCTTCTTGTCGAGTTTCTTGATCACTTCGGCGATTAGCTTCACCGTATTATCATAATCGGTCCGGTTCATGATTCCATTATGGGCATGAATATACCTGACCGGTGCACCCATATAAATGGTAGGCACACCCAAACGGGACAGATGCACCGGACCGCCGTCACCGGCGCCGCGTTCCATCACGGTGAGATGGAAGGGGATTTTCTTATCTTCGGCCGTCTTGACCACCAGGTCTCTCAGACCGAGGTTGGGAATCATGCGAGCATCATACATCAATACCGATGGTCCACCGCCCAGTTTTTCTCGCTTGGAAAAGGGTTCCGGCGGCAGGTCCTGGGCCACGCCGACATCGACACAGAAACAAACGTCGGGATCGATCAAATGGGCCAACGTCTGGGCGCCGCGCAGACCGACTTCCTCCTGCACCGTGCCCCCGGCAAAAATGGTGTTGGGATGTTTGGCACGTTGAAACTTGCGCACGACATCAAGGGCAACAGCGCAACCCATCCGGTTATCGAATGCTTTGCTGAGATACTGTTTGCGATTACCCATGACAGTAAACTCGCTGTCCGGTACTATCGGATCGCCTTCTTTGATGCCCAGTTTGGTGCGAACATTGAAACCCTGCTGAACGCCGACGTCGAGGATCATATCGGAGACCTTCATGACTTTGGCCCGCTCATCAGCCTCCAGAAGATGCGGCGGCTTGGAACCTACCACGCCGACCACCGGGCCTTTGGCCGTAATTACACGCATGCGCTGGCCCAAGGCGACATGCGGCCACCAGCCACCCAGAGGGAGGAATTTGATGTAGCCGGCCTTGGTGATTTCCTTGACCATAAAACCGATCTCATCCATGTGGCCGATCACCATAATGCGGGGGTCATCTGAGTTGCCCCGCTTGCGACCGACCACGGAGCCGGTCTTATCGCGAAGAATTTCGTCGACATTGCCTTCCAGTTCACGAGTCATGATCTTGCGGATCTCGTGCTCATACCCGGGGACACCGTTGGCTTCGGTGAGTTCTTTCAGAAGTTCTTCAGTGCGATCCATATCAAATCCTTGTAGTGTGTTGGCTGCGTCTCAGATTATCTGGACGGAATTGACAATTATACACGGACTCTACGGGTATGTCCATCGAAAAGTTTGTGGTGATGGTGCCGGGCAGGTCAATAATCGAAATGGTGCTCCAGGTCCGTGAGCGCCAAAACCTGCCGGGTCTCACCGAAAGGGTCATCCGGATAGTCGCGTCCTTCCTGAAACCTCAGGATAGCCGGCATCCCGATTTGGTTGGGACCGGAGATATCTTCAAGGTATCGATCTCCTATATAAACACACTCGCTCGGCGAGAAGCCGGCCAGATTGGCCGCCTTGTAGAAAATATCCGGGTGCGGTTTTCTAAGTCCAAAGGTCGAACTGAACAGCTTGAATGTCAGAAGCGAATCCAGCCCGAAACGCTTAAGCTCCTCCAGATGGATACGTTCCGGAAAGACAGTGTTGGAGACCAAGCCGACAACGCCATACCGGGCCATGATCCTGGTAAGTATCTCACAGGTGTCCTCGTACACATAGAGATACTGTCTGACCGGTTCGTAGTATGCATCGAATAACCTGTCCGCCGAGCCTTCATCGCCGTCTAAACCAAGCGATTCCAGGAGTTTCCCGATAACTTGCGGTACCGTCCATTCGACCAGCGTCTCGGCTGCAACGGCGCGGTGTTCTTGTCTGATCTGCCGGTATGCTGCGTAGAACGCTTCATCGTCGGGAACGTTCTGATTGGTGCGAAGAATGACCCTCCTGACAGCCGCCATGCAATCGACACTGACCTCCTCCCAGGTAGTTGATGGATAGTCGATCAGTGTTGAGCCAAGATCGAAAATGACAGCTTTGGGCGTGAGCTTATTCATTCTATCGATTTCTGTTGCCTAAAGCTGAGTCGAGGGCCATCTGCATCAATTGTGGAAAGTCAATTCCGTCGGCTTTGGCTGCCATCGGCACTAGCGACAGGTCGGTCATCCCGGGAACGCTGTTGAGTTCCAGACAGTAGAAGATACCGTCTCCTGAGAGCATGAAGTCCACACGCGCCAGCCCGGCGCATCCGATGACGCCAAAGAGTCTAGCCGCCGCCGCCTGCACACCCTCCGCTATAGATTGAGGTATCTCGGCCGGGCAGATATACTTCGATCCACCCTCGGTGTACTTGGCTTCATAGTCGTAAAGACCGCTCTTGGGGATTATCTCCACAACCGGGAAGGTGCGACCGTCCAGAAGCGCAACAGTGATCTCGCGCCCGTCGATATACTGCTCGACCAGAATGTCGGGAGACTCGGCCAGGGCCAGCTTCAACGCATCCTGTATCTCGTCGGGATGCTCCACTTTGGTAAGTCCAACAGTGGACCCGCTGTCGTTCGGTTTAACTATGATCGGCAGGTTGAATCGTTCGACTATCCCAGCGGCGAGACCATCCGGGACCCTGCCCTCCGGCATACGAAACTGCTCCCACTTCGGAGTTGGGATACTCTCGTTTTCGCAGAGCCGTTTTGTGATTGCTTTGTCCATAGACACGGCGCAAGCGGCCATGTTCGATCCGGTGAACTTTATCGAAGCCAGTTCCAGCAGGTTCTGTATGGAACCGTTCTCCCCCGTCCCACCGTGCAACGCGATGAAGGCAACGTCGACATCCCGCACGTCTTTGTGGTCCAGGCGCTGGGGAAACGATAGCGAGGTGGCTTCAGTGGCAGGAGCCATGTCGGATTTGCTGTCGTATCCCAGAAAGGACCCATCGGCTGCAAGCAGAGATTGACCCGAGGCCGGATCGACAGCCACCACCGAGTGACCAAGTTGCGCCAGGGCGTCGTGGACAGCCTTGCCGGACGTGAGCGATACTTTGCGTTCGCTGGAATTACCACCGGCTAACAACAGCACCTTCATGCGGGTTTCTCTTCCTTCCGTCTTGCGCGTACCTTGCGAATGACCCAAAAAACAATCAGCGCCGCCAACAGTGACAAGACTATCTGATTGTAGGTGCGAATATAATACTCTATCGTTTCCAGGTTCTCAACAAGTTTGAAGGCGGCAATGAACAACAGGGCGCAAAATATCAGATAAGATATCGTGGAGAAGACAACCATCCGACCAGCCGGATAGCGACTGATGCCGGCGGCCACAGCCAGTACGGCGCGCATTCCCACCATGAAACGTGACACTACCAGAACCAAAGCGCCCCATCGTTGAAACCGCGTGTCCATACGATCTATATCGGCCACTGAAAAGTATTTGAAATTCTTGCGGATGAAGTATCCCCGACCATACCGTCGGCCCAGACCGTACATGACCATCACCGAACCCATCCCTCCCAATATGATGACGAGCAGACTGATTACCATGTCCAGCCGACCGAGCGCCACCAATCCACCGGCGGCGACTATAAACGAATCGCCGGGAAACGGTGAGAACAGGTTCTCGGTGAAGCAGGCGACAAAAATCGCCAGGTAAACCCAGAAGGTTCCGTAGGTGAAGACCTGATCGAGAAACTCGTTGATCTGTAAGGGACTGTCAGTCATCGGATGCTATCAAACAGACGGCTTCGGCGACCATACCTTCCTCGCGCCCCACGAAACCGAGTTCCTCGGTGGTAGTTGCTTTGATATTGACACGTGACATTTCTATCGACAAAGTCTTTGCTATCCGCTGGCGCATGGTTGGCACATGGGGCGCCATCCTGGGTCGTTCGGCCATGATAGTCGCATCGATATTGACGATGGTCTTGTATCCTGCCGCGCGCACCAATCGTCCCACCTGCTGCAAAAGATCGAGCGAGACGACATCTTTATATGCTCTGTCCGATGGCGGGAAATGCTGACCGATGTCACCCAGACCGGCCGCGCCGAGAAGGGCGTCCATAATCGCATGCAACAACACATCGGCGTCGCTGTGGCCGTCCAAACCCATGTGGTGCTCTATCTCAACGCCACCGATGACCAACCGTCGTCCTGCTGTCAGCCGATGCACGTCGTAACCGTGTCCAACTCTCCATTCAGCCATCGCCGCGCTCCCGGATTATCATCCTGATGAGTTCAAGATCATCGTGGGTGGTCACTTTGAAATTAGGCGCGGAGGGAGCGACTACTTTCACCTTGAATCCGGACGCCTCGCACAGGGCGGCATCATCGGTGTAGCTTTCTGCGTTTCCTTCTGCAATTGCCTTTTCGCAGGCCGCCTTGAACAAATCGTATTGAAACACCTGCGGTGTTTGGGCCAGATACAATAACGAACGGTCCAGCGTGGCCAGTATAAATCCATCCTGGACACGTTTCACCGTATCGGGAACAGGAGCGGCCAACATGGCCGCCCTTTCCTGCTGCGCGGTTTGGACCACTCGGTCGATATCGGACGGCAGCACCAAAGGTCGGGCGCCATCATGGATTGCAACAAAACCGGTTGATAACGACAAGGACTTGACTCCGTTCCAGACCGATTCGAACCGGGTGGAGCCGCCCACCACGATTTTGAGAACCTTACCGAAATCGTAGGGGTCGACTACCCGCTCGCTGGTGTACAACAAATGCTCTTCGGATACGACCACGACGATCTGATCGATGCTGGAAGCGGTCTCGAACCGACTGACCGTTTCGGCCAACATGGGACGTCCGGACAGCTCCCGGAATTGCTTGGGGACGGTGCCGGCCATCCGGGTCGAGCTTCCGGCGGCGACGATGACAGCGCAGGTTTTCATAAGTTGGCAATATACGTCGTCGGTGAGCGGTTAGGCAACTGTTGAAACGGGGTGGTGCGTTGATATTGTCATTGCTTGGCTTTTCTGTCACCTGCGCGCCGGCGGGGGTCCATCTCGGCCCGCTTCCCGTAGGTTTACCCGTCGGCAAAACTCGCAAACCCACCGCGACAATAGGCTTCCGGAGCAACACTTTATGTTGCTCTCTCAGAGTTGAGGGCCTACATTAGAGCAATATGTGAAATGGCAACTTCAGAAGGGAGAAGGATATGGCAAAGAGCGTAGCTGACTTGCCGAAGTCGAAGGCACTTGGCGCTCGCCTGATTCATGCAGCATTGAGCGTCTTGTGCGAAAACGATAGAGAACTTAAGAGCAGGCAAGTGCTAGCTGAGGTAGAGAATCAGATGGACCTTGACGACTGGGCCAAGGAGCGCTATCAGAAGTCTGGATACATAAGATGGCAATCTATTCTTCACTTCTACAGTATTGGTTGCGTTAAAGCAGGTTTCATTGTGAAGAAAAAGGGCGTTTGGTATCTGACAGATGAAGGATACATTGCTGCCCAGTTGAGTGAGTTTGCTCTATATACTACCGTAAAGGAAGGATATAGCAAGTGGAAGGCCGAGCGGGATCAGTCCGGTACAGCCGACGATTCCGACGAAGAAGAAAGCGGAGACTCCATTGATCCAGCTATAACTGTGGATCGAGTTCAGCACCTTGCAGCCGACGGTATTAAGGAGTTCATAGCCGCAAAGAACGCTTATGAGTTCCAGGACCTTGTCGCAGCTCTTCTGAGAGGAATGGGCTACTACACCCCGTTCGTTGCACCCCGAGGCAAAGACGGCGGTGTGGATATATTGGCATACAGGGATCCATTCGGAATTGAGTCGCCAAGAATAAAAGTGCAGGTCAAGCATCGACAGGATTCCGCTTCAGTCCAGGAAATCAGACAACTAATGGGTATTCTACAGAAGGATGGGGATGTTGGAATATTCGTTTCAACTGGCGGTTACACTTCGGATGCTAAGTCGACCGCCACGGGGTCCCATATTCACGTGCAGTTGATCGATTTAGACGGCTTCATAAACCTATGGACAGATTTCTATCCAAAGCTGACCGATGAAGACAAGAGCCTGTTGCCGCTTACATCTGTGTATCTGGTCGCTCCCACGGACTGACAGACAGCAGGGTCACACCTTCACCTGCTGTGAAGCCAGGACCCTGCTGAACGTTCTAAGCATTGATCCGGACCATACAGCCCTCAGCCCCCAGTAGGTTGGAACCCCCTTGTGGGTTCCGACTTCGCAGTCTCAAGAGCAGTCTCAAGAGTCGGAACCGCTAAGAGGGTTCCGACCTACGGGACTGTCCCGCACCCCCAAACCGAGTTTGAGGGTGCCATCCGGCCCTCGATTCCGCTCGGGGTGACATGGTAGGGCAGGACCCTGTGATCCTGCTAATCCCGGCGGCATCGAAGGACTGTCCGACCTACTAAAATGAAGATGGATGCCGGATCAAGTCGGGTATGACATGTCGTTGCCATGGGGCGTCAAACTGTCAATTTTATCTGGACATTTTTCGAAAATCAGGTATATAATAAGTACACAGGAAAGGAGGTGGTCGGATGAATTATGACAAATGTGAGGTGACTGATACTTAGTCGCCCTAACCGCGCTGGTTGGAGCGCTAAGTAAATACCAACAGTTTACCGACCTGGCGGTTTCTACCAAGCCGCCAGGTTTTTTGTGCCATAGAATATTGACAAGTCAATGATTGCGACCACATTATAAAGCATGACCTTCCGCAAAATAGTCCTCCCGTTTATCACTTCCTTCCTGTTTGCCGGGAGTTTCGTGGCCGGCAAGTATACCAATATCGACCTGGGACCGCTGACTACGACACTTTTGCGGTATCTGATCGCCCTGCTCTTTCTGGCCTGCCTGTTGTTCAAATACGGCCGGGACTCGCTCAAAGTCCGCCGGAAAGACCTGTGGCAGATGTTTCTGCTGGGCGCTTTCGGAGTGGTTGGCTACCACTATTTCTTCTTCTCCAGCCTGCTTTACACCGATGCGGCCAACTCAGCGATAATCAACGCCACCAATCCGATCTACACCGGCACGCTGGCCGCTTTGTTTCTCGGAGAACGACTATCCCTGCGCAATTATCTGGGTGTTCTGGTCGCTATGGCCGGTGTTCTGTTTCTTTTGGTGCGAGGCGACTTGAGCGTGCTCACCAGGTTCGATTTCAATCGAGGAGAAATCCTGATGTTGCTCGGGGTGTTCTGCTGGGTGATCTATTCACTGATGATCAAAGGGCTATCGAAAACCTACTCGGGCTTTACTCTAACCTGGTACGCAGCAGTCTTCGGCGTCGTTCAGTTGTTGGTACTGGTCTTCTTGGAGCAGCCGGTCCAGCAGGTGCAACAGTTGTCGACCGCCTCGGTTTTGTCGCTGTTATATATGGGTATCCTCGCCTCCGGCGTGGGGTATTATCTGTTTGTGCTGTCGATCCAGGAAATAGGCCCCACCAGAACAGCCGGCTCGGTTTACAGCACGGTACCGGTCTTTGTCGCCGGGTTGGCCCTTATGTTCTTCGGTGAGCAGATCACCTGGATCATGGGAGCGAGCAGCCTGGCCATCATTGTCGGCCTGCGCTTTGCCCTGGTTGACAGGCCGATCAACTCCGGTCCTCGGCCCTGACCAATCGAACTCCTGAGTACAACCTGCTCCGATTAACGCTGTTCCTGCCGATAACTGTAAGGACACATGCGAATGAAGGGAATAGCGCGATGGCCATAATCAAGGGTTCACAACTCAAATCGGATCAGCCGACCGACGGCACGCCCGAGCAATCGATTTATGTTTCTAACTCCAAGATCGACAAAGAGGGCGAGGCCTGGACACGGCAAGCAGTCTGGCTGAGGCAGGAACACTTAAACAAACTCAAAGTGATTGCACATTTTCAAAACAAAACTATCGAGCAATTGCTTGACGGCGCGCTGGGTGACTTTGTCAACCGGATATGGGATAATACAATGGCCCGTGAGAAGTTGGTTGGAGACGGCACCGGTAAAGTCAAAACGCCCAATGAGCCCGGCCAATAAACCCAGCAGACCGAGCGGGTGGCGTCACAATCCGGACTATTGTGCCACTCTTGAACAGACAGCCTCGACCAGATCAATTCCCCCTGGATAAAAGCCGATAAAACCACTGTAGCTGCGGTGCGCCAAGACGCACCAGTAAGTGCAACCAGCAACTCCTGACCGGAGGTCCTTGATGTTGAAATCTGTGTTCGCCGTTATTGTATGCCTGGTCGTCCTCAGTCCACCAGCCGATCAATGTCGGGCCGAGGTTAACCTCGGAATATCAATCGATGAGGAAGGCGTTAAGGGATTCTACCTGGCCATCGGAGAGCATTTCGAAGTCGAGGCGCGCCGTGTCACCGCAGTCAAGAAAGCAGAGATCCCCGACGAAGAAATGCCGGTCGTCTTCTTTCTGGCCAAAAGATGCTACGTATCACCGAGTATCATAATCCGACACCGCCAGGCTGGTCTGAGTTGGATGGATATCTGTCTCAAGTATGGCCTCACTGCCGAGATATTCTGGGTCGATCTCAAGCAGACCCCCGGCCCCCCCTATGGCAAGGCGTGGGGACATTTCAAGAAGAAAAAGAAGAACAAGTGGGGCTCGATTCGCTTTACCGATATCGAGATCGTGAACTTCGTTAACCTGAAGTTCGTCAGTGAGCACTATGGTCACTCACCGGATGAAGTTGTCAAGATGCGGGGTAAGGGAACCAGCTTTGTGAAGATCCACGGCAACGTCAAGAAGGCCAAGTCCAAAAAGAAGGACCACGCCGGTCCGCCGCCGCCCAAGAAAGCCGGTAAACTCAAAGGCAAGCCGAAAAAGCGGTAAACGCTCGTTATCATCGAATTATCTACAACCGTCGGGCCGAAAGGCCGGGCGGTTTTTTTTATGCGATCTTGTTCAAAAACAGGACTAAAGCCGGGCCTGATCACACCGATCTGCACCTACAGGGCAGGTAATCGGCCGGGGCTCCCGCAGAACATGGAGTATGTCGACCAATTAAGAGCCTGATTGGTCGTGGTTATCCGACGCCCAACTCAAAAGGTGGTTAGTACGGTGATTGGCCGCCCGTTGAAGCGGCGGCAGTCTATTGAACAATAAGTTGTACCAACGTTACCAAACGGAAGGGGTCCCCATGAACGTTCTTGGAAACATGCGAATCAGGAGCAAACTGGGATTAATGCTGCTCTTGCCTCTGCTCGCACTTCTTTACATGTCGGTCAGCGAGCTGTCGTCGAGGTGGTCACTGAGCACGGAGATGGACAACCTGCGCTCGATGTCCGGTGTGGCGGTCAGCGCCAGCGCTTTGGTTCATGAACTTCAGAAAGAGCGCGGAGCGACAGCCGGTTTCATCGGCAGCAAAGGCAGCAAGTTCGGCAAGGAGCTCAACAGTCAGCGACGGGATACCGATTCAAAGCTGGCTGCATGGGAAAAAACATTGGCCGGTTTTGAGTCTGATCTGCTGCCACCTGGGGCGAGAAGCAAGCTGACCTCAGCGGTAAACGACCTTGCGAAACTCACCAATATCCGAAACCAGACGGACCAACAGAGTATTGCCGCCAAAGACGCCATTGGTTTCTACACCCGCACCAACGGTGAGTTCATTGACATGATCGGCGGCATGGTGGCCAAAACGTCCGATGCCGATTTCTCTCGGCAGCTTTCGGCTTATGCCAATTATCTGCTCGGCAAAGAACGAGCCGGGATCGAGCGGGCAGTCATGTCTAATACCTTTGCGGTGGGTCAATTCGACGAAGGTGTCTTTGCCAGATTCGTAAAACTGATCGCCCAACAGGACAGCTACATGCGTGTGTTCAATGCTCTGGCGATCAAAGAGCATCAGAACTTCTACAGTACCACCATGCGCGGCAAGAGTGTCGATGAGGTTGCACGGATGCGTCAGATCGCCATTGACAAGTCTGCCGATGGCGATTTCGGCGTCGATGCTACGTATTGGTTTCAGACAATTACGGCCAAGATCAACCAGTTGAAACAAGTCGAGGATTTCCTGGCCGCTGAACTCGATGCGCAGGCGGAAACACTGAGCAATAGTTCAAGCAGGACCTTTTGGCTGACTGCAACTATGGTTGGCTGTGTCCTGTTGGTCACCATTTTACTTGGCATTACCGTCGCAAGATCAATCTACGTACCTCTCAACAAAGTTGTGAAACTGACGGAAAAGATGAACAATGAATTCGCCGGATTTGAAACCGTTGTTGAAGCAATTGCTGCAAACGACCTGACCCAGCAACTGAATCAGACAGAAATGGAACAAATCGGCATAAACACAAAAGATGAGGTGGGTGAACTCGTGGCGTCGGTGGAAGCTACATTAGGGGCGAAGGATCGCATGGGCAGTTCGCTGACCAAAATGTTGGAGAATCTCAACAGCATGGTTTTGCAATTGACCGACAATGCCCGCGAATTGGGCAGCGCCGCCACCGAGATCGCATCAACGTCAGAAGAAATGTCGCGCGGTTCAACCGACCAGGCCCAGCAAGTAGCGCAGGTTTCTACCGCTATCGAACAAATGAGCGCCACTATTGTCGAGTCATCCAGAAACGCCGGTGAGGCCACCGAGGCTTCTCGCGGCGCCTCCGATACCGCCACCAGCGGAGGGCAATTGGTTAACGAGACGATTCAGGGAATGCAAAAGATTTCCGATGTCGTTCGTGAATCGTCCGAGTCGATCGGCAGACTGGCCAAGTCGGCAGATCAGATCGGCGAGATCGTCGGTGTTATTGATGACATCGCCGACCAGACCAACCTGCTGGCGCTGAATGCAGCAATCGAAGCAGCCCGCGCCGGCGAACAGGGCCGCGGTTTTGCCGTGGTGGCCGACGAAGTTCGCAAACTGGCCGAACGAACCGGCAAGGCAACCGGCGAGATCACCGACATGATCAAGGGTATCCAAACCGAAACTGAAGAGGCGGTTCAGTCGATGGAGACCGGTGTAACGGAAGTCGACAAGGGGCGTGAACTGGCCGACAACGCCGGCAACAGTCTGACTGAGATCGTCAACATGTCACAGCGTGTGATGGACATGATTCAGCAGATAGCCACCGCGACCGACGAACAGTCCACCGCCGCCGAGGAGATATCCAAGAACGTGGAAAACGTTGCATCGGTGACCAAAGAGACGGCTACCGGCGCCGAGCAGGCGGCCGCAGCTGCCGAACAGATGAATAAGAACGCCGAGGGTCTCCAACAGATCGTGGCGCAGTTCAAAGTGACGAGCGCGTCTTAAGATCGATATTTCGCTGTCCGCATCGCCGGGTGTAGACACCATGGCGAATAATGCTTGGTGGATCATTACGTCTTCGCTATATTACAGCGACCGCCAGAACGCAGAAGGACTCCGTGAAGCATTGGTCTATTTCGTGCATAGTTTCATGCATGGTTTTGTACAGTACCGGTTCGGTTGCAGCCGGGGTTATCCACGTACCTTCCGATCAGCCGACAATCCAGTCCGGCATTGATACCGCAACCGAAGGCGACACGGTGTTAGTTGCGCCGGGGACATATTTAGAGAATATTGACTTCGACGGCAAAATGCTTGTCGTTACAAGTTCAGGGGGCGCAGGCGCGACAACTATCCTTGCTTCAAATACGAGCATGGCGGTCGTGTCTTTTATTGGGGGGGAGCCCAAGGGCACGGAGATTTCCGGTTTCACCATCACAGGCAGCGGAGCTTGTGGCGTTTTCTGTGACGGTTCATCGCCGACAATCAAAGAAAACATTATCACGGGCAATACAAGCAGCAGGGACAATGATTCCCCCGGTATTGACCTGGACAACACTACCGGCGTCCTGATCAAGGGAAATGTGATACACTCCAATAACGCGAACACGTATGGGGCGGCGATACACCTGGAGTATAACAACCATGACGATACCATTTGCTACAATGTAATGTACGGGAACACAGGCGTCGGAGAAATCAGAGCTTTGGGCATAGCTTACGGCACCTTGATATACAACAATACAATCTCAGTAACAGTGCACAGTGGAATTCTTAATCAAAGCAGCGGCAGCCTAGATGCCCGAAACAACATCGTATTCTTTGCCCCAGCGTGGGCAATGAAAGGTGAATTCGTAGCCGAATACAACTGCACTTTCAACAACGCAAATGACTACGAATTCCCACCAGGTGCGGGCAACATCTATCAGCCGGCCCTGTTTGCAGATACTGCCAATCATGATTACCAACTTCTCCCAGCATCACCCTGCATCGATGCCGGTGATCCCGACCCTCAGTACAACGATTCGGACGGCACCAGAAACGACATGGGGGCGCTCCCGGCCGATTACAACTATCCAATCCCGGTGGGGCTCCATCTTTCGGCAGTGGATAGTATGCATGTCCTGAATCACACGCCAACCTTCTACTGGTCTTTTTTTGACACGATAGGCATGCAGGCGGCTTACGAGATCGAGGTTGGTACGGACGTGGATTGGGTAGTAGCCGAGATGTGGGCGTCGGGAGAAGTCTATTCTGCCGATAGTGCTGTGGTTTACGCCGGCGCACCGTTAATGGATGGTATCACCTACTTTTACCGACTGAGAGTGAATAATGGATCGGTATGGGGCGATTGGGTCGGGAATTTCCTGAGAATGAATAGCAGGCCAACCGTACCAGGTTTGGCCTGGCCAACGACATCGACTCCTTTGCGAAGAGAAGGCATAAGCTTGTTTGTGGACAATTCATTCGACGCCGAACTGGATACTCTGCTCTACGATTTTGAAGTATACAGAAATTCTGAGTTGACAGACCTTGCAGCCTTTGATTACGGCGTGGCAGAACAAACGGATCGTACTCAATCGAGAAATCTACCCGAGCTGTCGAGTGGCGTTTATTACTGGTGGCGGGCAAGGGTCACCGATCAACTTGAATACTCCGATTGGTCAATGCCGGTGTCATTCACAATGCCGGCCGGCCCTGTCTTCAACGTCCCAGCCGATGTCCCGACAATTCAGACAGCTATCGATATTGCGACCGACGGCGACACGGTATTAGTTGCGCCCGGAGTTTATCACGAGAATCTGGTTTTCTCACAGTTCTCAATCAGCGTGATAGGTGCGCTCGGCGCCGATTCTACTTTTCTTGAACCGGCCGTCCCGGACAGTACACATATTTTCTTCGGATCGGGTGACGGTGCCGGGACCGAATTGGCCGGGTTCACGATTTCAGGCAGTACCGCTAAGTACGGACTGTACGTGAACAATGGCTGCAAGACCTTGATACATGACAATGTCTTCCACGGTTACGCGGGAAGTCGCAACTTGATTCGGAGTGCCGGAGACAGCGCCTACAGCAGGATTTTTCACAACGTGTTCTGGGGAAACGGTGGAACCGCTTGCATCGGCCTGCTTGGTCTCGGTGGGGCGGCGGTGGACGTCATCAACAACACTTTTGACGGGAATAGCGGAGGGATTTACACTTTTGGCGGCATGGCCATAAATAATATTGTCACCAACACTCAGAGTACGGCCATTTCCGGGTTCTACCCAGTCGACTACAATTGTGTATGGAACAACAACCCGGACTACGACTGGGGTCAGCCTGTAGGTTATAGCAATCTGTCGGCGGACCCTATGTACGTCGATGCCGCCGCGCATGACTATCGATTGTTGCCGGGCTCACCCTGCGTGGATATGGGCAGTCCCGACCCGCTTCTCAACGACCCCGATGGCTCCAACAGCGATATCGGGACCTTTTCATACCAACACACGATCTACCCGGTGGCGACTACCATCGATTTTGCCCCAGAGCTTGACGATAACCGAGTCGGTTCGGAAACGCCGGAGATTATGTGGACCTATCTCGATACGGCGGTCACCGCTCAAACGCAATACCATCTTCAAATCGGCCATGATGACGATTGGAGCGAGGCCGAACTTTGGGACACCGGCCCCGTAACATCATCCGTCACTAATGTCCTGTACGACGGCGCCGTTTTGGAAACACACCACCGGTACTTCTTGAGAATACGAGTGCACAATGGCCTTGACTGGGGTGACTGGCGGCATAAATCGTTCGTGGTCTGGACCTGGATTAACTCCTTGATCCGAGTGCCGACGGACTTTCCGAACATAGGCGCGGCAATGTTCGTGGCTCAGCATGAGGATACAATTCTGCTGGCTCCGGGTACTTATTCCGGCGATGAGAACCGGGGATTTAACCTGGTCGCGCGACATATCACTTTTCTATCGGAAGCCGGGCCGGACAGCACGGTGATCCAGTTGGACGGTGGTTGTTTCCTGACGGCAGGTTCCGATACCCTTCCGGATGTTCAGCCTCTCGGTATTCCACACGGGGCAGGTCTTGCAACGATTAAGGAAATATGCTTTGAAAACGGAAACCCGTCGCTCAAGTATAATGGTTACTGGGTCTGGGGATCCATCAGTGCGCACCAGTGCCTCTTTCGACAGAATCCAATGGCGATGTTGGTTGAATATCCGGGTGCTGGAGGAGCCTTCGAGTGTCGGTTCGACAGTAACGGCACGGCTATACTGCTGGACGGCTTTCCGGAGTTCTTCCAGGCCTCCAACTCTGTGTTCGTCGGTAACACAATGGGGATTGTCTGCGAGAGCGTAAACAACTTCTTCACCGACAACATATTCGCGCATAACTCAGTGGGTTTCCAGTCCTTCGGATGGGGCACCGTTTTTCTCCATCGTAATGTTTTCTATGCCAACGGCGCCAGTGTCTGTGGATCACCGGATATGAGCTGTAACATCGTCTACGGTCATCCAACCGATTACTGCGCCGCTGCAGAACAGATTGGTCTGAACGGCAACATATCCGCGGACCCGCTCTTTTGTGATACAACATTAGCCATAACAGACGTCTACGCTCTCTCTCCCCTGTTGCCTGAAAACAACTCGTGCCAGGAGAATGTGGCGAATGTGGTTCAGGGTTGTTTCGACTGCGGCGACGTTGACGGATCGACCGGGCCGGCCGACATCGCCGACTTGGTCTACCTGGTCGATTACATGTTCACCGGCGGACCAGCGCCACCGGACATTAGCGCCGCCAACATGGACGGGTTCGGAACCGTTGACATCGCCGATCTCGTTCATTTGGTTGATTTCATGTTCACCGGCGGCCCACCGCCGGTGTGCCTCTGATGCCGCAGACCGATCACGCTCCTACAGGCATAATTCACCGAATCAGCATGGCATCGCCGTAACTGAAGAAGCGCATGCGTTGCTGGATCGCTTCGTCGTAGGCAGCCATGATCCGTTCGCGCCCGGCAAAGGCGCTGACCAAAATCAACAGCGACGACTTGGGTAGGTGGAAGTTGGTGATCAGATGATCGATTGTGTTGAAACGATGACCCGGCTTGATATACAGATCGACCATGCCTGAAAATGGCTGGATCTGACCGCGCAAAGTCTGAGCCGATTCCAAGGTGCGCACACTGGTGGTCCCGACGGCCACTATCTTGCCGCCTCGCTTGCGAACCTTGTTGATTGAGGATGCGGCTTGGGGCGACAACGTGGCCATCTCCGGATCGACAACGTGCTCATCGATGTTATCGACTTTCACCGGTTTGAACGTACCCGGCCCGACATGCAGACAAACATCAATCAGGCTGACTCCCTTACTCTTCAGCACGTCAAGCAAGGAACGAGTGAAATGAAATCCGGCCGTCGGTGCGGCCACGGCGCCAGTATTGTAACTGTCTGCAAAAACCGTCTGGTAGCGACGCAGATCGGAAGGCTGGTCGTCGCGTTTTATATAGTGCGGCAACGGTACATGACCAAACTTGTGAATGATTCTGTCTCGCTGTCTTTCACCGGCAAATGAAACCAGCCACCGGCCGCCGCCAATATCGGCATCCAGCCGCACCTGCGTGGGTCCAAACTGGATCATCTCCCCTTCCCGTACTCGTCGCGAAGGAGATACCAAAGCGATCCATTCAAGTGGCCGATCCGGCTCTACAGTTCGGACCAAAAACAGCTCGACCTTGGCGCCGGTCGGTCGGCGTCCGAACAATCGGGCTTTGAAGACTTTAGTGCTGTTGACGACCAGCGCGTCACCGGGGTTGAGGTAATCGGCGATGCTTTTGAAGGACTTTACACAGGTACCCGAAGTCTGTCGGTCGAGGACCATCAGACGAGACTGATCGCGGCGACGGGATGGAGTCTGTGCAATCAACTCGGGAGGGAGGTTGTAGTCGTAGAGCGAAATGTCTGATGGTTGTTTGATCATTTGGCTGAACTCAAGCTGACGCGCCGCAGTCCATTGTCGGTGTGGTGACCGACGCCTTTCCACGCGATCTGAAGATCACTTGGGCACAACGGCGCGTAACCGTCTCACACCATGTTGGAACGGAAATCAGCACAATAGATTCACCCTTCGACTCCGCTCAGGGTGAGGTTATTTACGCGCGAAGCGAGAGAGCGTGATTCATCACCCCCAAAGCGACTTTGAGGGTGCCACCCAAGTCCGTCGGGTCGCGCACACCAACGCCAGGTCACACATACCTCTCACGCGGACTGGCAAGTGCTGACGCAACTGTGTATACCGCGTAGGGGGCGGCCTGGTGTCGCCCCTCCGCAAGCCAAATGTGTCCGGCGGACACATGGCCCGCCGCTACGCGATAGAAACAGTGGCTTGTGACACAGTCGCGTATCGCCCACTGCACAAGGTACGCTTGGAATCGCTGGTCCGTCACTGGTTGGCTACTCGTTTCTATTCTCTTCCGGCTCCAACAGTCGCGATTGCCACACAGCCAGCAAAGCCTGCTGGTCGTCGCTGAGTGGTTCTTCCGATATGTGTCCGCTCAGCCAAGCCGTCAAAGCGGCCAAAGCCGTCGTGGTATCCCCGACCGTAAGTGTTCGTCCGGTACTCTCCATGATCCGGTCGCGAAGTTTTACTGTCTCATAAATCAGAATAGCCAGCGTCGGGCTGGGATTGTCCTGATGGGCGAACGGTTCGAACAGCTTCTTGAGTTCCTCTTCGTTCATGAGCACTTTCCGCGTAGGGACGACCGCGACCTCGAAGAAGCCCGAGTCAAAACATAGACTGCTGCCCGTCCGTTGGAGGATTGACACCGAGGTGTTTCATCGCCTCGGGTGAGGCCATCCGCCCGCGCCGTGTGCGCTGGATGAAGCCTATTTTCAACAAGTACGGTTCGACCATATCGACCAGCGTATCGACCTCTTCGTTCAAGGTAGCACCGAGGGCCTCGATTCCGACCGGGCCACCTTTGTAGTATTCGACGATGACCTGGAGGAGTTTTCGATCGAGATTGTCCAGGCCAAGGGCATCGACCCCTTCGGCATCTAGCGCTTTGACCGCGATGGCGTCGCCGATGGCGCCGTCGGACTTAACCGCGGCATAGTCTCTGACTCGCCGCAAGAGGCGGTTGGCAATGCGGGGTGTACCTCGTGATCGTTGGGCAATAGTCAGGGCGGCATCAGCAGTAATCTCGGTCTCAAGCAGCCCTGCCGAACGAACGACAATCTGGGCCAGGTCTTCCGGCGGGTAAAAGTCAATGTGGTAGTACAAGCCGAACCGATCTCGCAACGGCGAGGACAACATCCCGGCCCGAGTGGTGGCGCCTATCAGCGTGAACCGCTTCAAAGGGACGTTGATCACCTTGGCGAAAGCGCCTTTGTCGACCACAAAATCAACTTTGAAATCCTCCATGGCCGGATACATGAACTCCTCGATAACCGATGACAATCGATGGATTTCATCTATGAACAGGATGTCCCCTTCTTTTAAGTTGGTCAGAATGCCCATCAGATCACCGGTGCGCTGCAAGGCCGGGCCGGAAGTAGCGAACAGTTTGGAACTCATCTCGTTGGCGATAATGTGGGCCAGCGTGGTCTTGCCCAAGCCGGGCGGGCCGTAGAAAAGAATGTGTTCCGCCGCTTCTTTGCGCTGTAGCGCGGCATCAAGTGTTACTTTAAGTTTTCCGCGTAATTCTCTTTGGCCAATATACTCTGCCAGAGACTTAGGTCTCAATGAAAGCTGCGCCTGGTCCTCATCGTTGACAATCTGCTCACCTGCGATTATCCGTTCACGTTCCATCATCCACCTACCTCAGCCGTATGCTGTGACTTGAAGATGGAACTTATCAACTCCTCGGCGTTCTTGATCTTTGGGTTATCTTCAAGCGCCTTCTCTATCATCTGCTGCGCCTCGCCTGCTTTGTACTGTAGCTGGAGAAGCACTTCGGTTGCCTCATCGGCAAAGGGCGGGGTCGGTGTTGATGCCCTGGCCAGTGGCTCGTCCTTTTTGGATAGGGCGAATTTGGCTGTCTTACCATGGAGCTCGGCGATGATTTTCTCGGCCAGTCTGGCCCCGACCCCCGGCAAACGATTGAGCCGGGCCGCGTCTTTGGTTTCAATGGCCGTTGCGATATCCCGAATGGGCATGACCAGGGATTTAAGCGCCTTTTTGACACCCAACCCCGGCACTTGAATGTAGAGCGAGAAAAACTCGCGGTCGAAGGCATCATCGAACCCAACCAGGCGCGGGTAATGACTGGACTTTTTATCGCCGGCTTCGATGTAATAGATAGTCTCGAAGGTTATCTCCTCCCCCACGGCGGGTCCCTCTTTGAGCCGTTCGGCCAGGGCCGAGGGCACCAGGACTTCATAGGAAACGCCGTTATTATCCACCAGTGCGCGCGTCTCGTCTATGGTGCTGAGTTTACCGCGTATCCGCCTGATCATACGGTCACCATTGGGTTGTCGTGCATCAAAGCTCGGCAATGGCAGAGAGCTACGGCCAGCGCATCGGCCACATCGGGCGGTTCCGGAATTTCTGAGAGACCTAAGGTGGAAGCAATCATCAGCTGCATCTGACGCTTGGAGGCGCGTCCGTTGCCGGTGAGAGACTTTTTGATACGGGTGGAGGCGTAGGGAAAGACCGGCAGCCCGGCCTCGGCAGATTTGAGAAAAATCACGCCGCGTGCATGGCCCATGATTATGGCCGTTTTGGGGTGACCGTAATGAGAGTAAAGTTCTTCGACGGCCACCGCCTCGGGCTGGAACTGGCTTATGATACTCTCGGTTTCGCGCGCGATATGTTGCAAGCGCTCGGCCATCGGGGCTTTGTTTCCCGCCCGTATGACTCCGGCCTCGACGACAGAGATAGAATCATCCTCGCCGCTCAAGATACCGTAACCGGTAATATTCAATCCGGGATCGACACCGAGTATCCGCATAGTGCCGATAGATAGGCGTTTGCAGGGCAGATATCAATTAAAATATGGGCGTGTTGTCACAATGTGAAACTCCCGGCAGGCAACTTTTCCCTTGGAATTGCGAATCTAATTTGAGTGATTATGCCCTGTATACCGAAACGTAGCGCCCATGACTAAAGCAACCAAACTGTTCAACCGTAACTTCGTCCTCCTTTGGCAGGGGCAGTTTGTCTCGCAGATGGGCAACCAGGCGTTCTCCATCGCCTTGATGTTCTGGATCAAGCACGAAACCGGCTCCGCGACTTTGATGGGCCTTATCATGATGGTCTCGCAGATACCGGCGGTGATACTTAGTCCCATCGCAGGTGCTTTCGCCGACCGCCATTCACGCAAGTCGATTATCATTGTGAGCGACATGGTGCGCGGTGTGACTGTGCTGGCGCTGGCCGCGTTGATTTTCTTTGCGCCCGACGAGTCCGACATGATCCTGGCCGCTCTCTTCGTAGTGGCGATAATAGCCTCGTCGATGGGCGCGTTTTTCCGGCCGGCCATCTCGGCAGCTATCCCGGACCTGGTACCCACCGAACGAGTAGCCGCAGCGAACTCGATGAACCAGTCATCGATGCAGGCTTCGATGTTAGCCGGACAGTCGGTGGGTGGTGTGCTTTTTCGAATCATGGGTGCGCCCTTGCTGTTTATGATCGATGGCGTCACCTACCTGATCTCGGCGGTCAGTGAGATGTTCATCAGTATTCCTCAGAAAGCGCCGAAGCCCTCAACCGGCTCAGCCTTCCAACGCTTCAAAGTGGACACCATCGAAGGGATGCGCTTCGCCTGGAAACATCCGGGCCGCAGATCACTCACCCTGGCCGCTGCCTTTATCAATTTCTTTCTGGTACCGTTTCTTATCCTGCTTCCCTTCTATGTCGAGGACACGCTGGGCGTCACGGTCGATTGGTATGGGTTCATGATTGCAGCGTTGGGCCTGGGTTCGCTTATTGGCTATCTCGGCGCAGGGACAATTAAGGTCAAAGGTCGCACACGCAGTTGGATGATGATCGGTTCACTGATTCTTATGTCACTTGCTTTCGCTGCCCTGGGACTGACGAAGTCTCCACCGGCGGCGGTGGTTCTGATGTTTTTGGCCGGTGCTGTCAACGGCTATATCAACATTAATATCGCCACGATCATGCAGTTGACGACACCCTCCGAGATTCGCGGTCGCGTGTTCGGATTGTTGGGTACAATGTCGGCCGGTCTGACTCCGATTTCTATGGGCCTGACCGGATTCGTGACCGACCTGCTCGATCAAAACATTCCCTTGGTCATGATATCTTGCGGACTGATCACGGCGATCCTATCGATCGCGGTGTCTTTTGGCCGCGAGTTCCGCCAGTTCTTGACCTGCGATGTGGAGGAGGCCACTGATGAAAATCCTGGCCCTTGAGCCATACTACGGCGGGAGTCACAAGGCGTTTCTCGATGGCTGGGTGCGTCATAGCCGCCATGATTGGACCGTGCTCGGGCTGCCGGCCAGTAAGTGGAAATGGCGCATGCGGCATTCGGCTATCACTTTCTCTGAGCAGATCGCCACCCGGCTGAGTGGCGGCGAGTCGTGGGACCTGCTGTTCTGCTCTGACATGCTCAACCTGGCCGAATTCAAAGGACTGGTCGACCAACGAATTGCACGGTTGCCGTCGGTGGCCTACTTTCATGAGAACCAACTGACCTATCCGGATAGGTATCCCAAAGAGTGGGACCGACATTTTGCTATTACGAATTTCACTACCTGTCTGGCCGCCGACGCTGTCTGGTTTAACTCCATGTTCCACCGACAGCAGTTCCTGGAGGCGCTACCAAAGTTTCTGCGCCGCATGCCCGACCACCGTCCGCTTGAGGCCGCCGAATCTATCCGGCCCAAGATGTCGGTACACCCGCCGGGCGTCGAACAGCTACCGCCCCGTCCTGTGCGACCCGAAGGCCCGATGCGCATCCTGTGGGCGGCCCGATGGGAGCATGACAAAGGACCGGAAGTCTTCTTTGAAGCGTTGAGATTGCTGAAACAACGCGGAGGCGAGTTTCGCATGAACGTCGTCGGCGAACAGTTTGAAGAATCACCCGAAGTCTTCACCCGTGCGAAAGACGAATTCTGCGATGAGATCGATCGCTGGGGATGGCAGGAGTCGCGCGATGAGTACATCGCCGCCATGCATGAGTCCGATCTGATCGTGTCGACCGCCGATCATGAGTTTTTCGGCATCAGCGTGGTCGAGGCAATCGCAGCCGGCGCTTCTCCCCTCTTGCCTGAACGGTTGTCTTATCCGGAGATACTCAGATTGGCCGAAGACAAGACCATGCAAGAGTTCTTCTACGATGGCAGCGCACGACAGTTGGCCGACATGTTGGCCGCGCGCGCTGAGCAGATTGCACGTGACTCTTCGTGGCAATCAAGTTCGGAAAAACTCAAGGATTGCATCGGACGGTTTCTCTGGGGTAACCTGGTCGGAGACATGGACGATGGCCTCGACAAAGTGGTCACCCGGTTGTGACAAGAGAGCCGAGTGATTAGCGAGATACATTTCCCCGTCGGGCCGGGCGACACAAGGCCGCCCGTCGGGTGGCACTCTCAAAGCTGCTTTGGGTGTGTTTCCTCCCTCGCCCCAAACAGAGTTTGTGGCGGCCACCCATCTCCCGCTGAGCGGTGATAGCATGCGATATCGGCTGCAACAGGTAGCAAGCCGTCACTCGTGTCTATTCAGTGCCGACCAGTCCGGCGCGAAACCTGCCCGCCAACCACCGCACAGCCATCGCCAGTCCGTAACAGGCGCCTGCAATCAGAATAATCGTAGCACCAGCCGGGAAGTCTGATTGGTAGCTGACGGCCAGACCCGAGAGAGTGAAGAAAACGCAGCAGGCTATGGCACCAAACATCATTTGTCGAAACGTCCGCGATAAACATCCAGCCACCGCCGCCGGCAGCGTCAACAAGGCTATCACCAAAACGATGCCAACCACGGTGACCAGTAGTACCACTGTCAGTGCTGTCAGGCAAAGAAGCAACATGTAATACCAATGGACCCGCATTCCACGAGCGCGCGCAAAGTCCGGATCAAAACAAACGGCAAGAACCTGGCGGTAGTAAAGGTAGGTGAGTACGACGATCAAAATGTCGAGCGCGATTAAGATGCTGAGGTCGGTGTCGGAGACCATCAGGATGTTTCCAAAGAGGTAACTCATGAGTTCCTGGTTGTAGCCGGGAGTCTGTGAAATGAACAGTATGCCGACTGCCATTCCGACCGCCCACACGGCCCCGATAACGGTATCTTCCCGCTGACGAGCACGAACTGTCACCCAACCGATAATCAACGCTGCCAGCAGAGCGGATACTATCGCGCCGTAGAGCGGCGAGAGTACGTCCCACTGACGGACGGCAATCAGGTATCCGGCAACACCCATGCCACCGAGGACACTGTGGGCAATGCCGCCGGCTACATAGGTGATCCGCCGCGCCACCACGAAACTGCCAATCACCCCGCAGGCAAGCGCGGCCAGTAGGCCGGCGCTCACTGCGTTGCGCATGAAGGGATAATCGAACACTGCTTGCAGAAAGTCGGGCATCTCAATCACCTACCTCATAATGCCGGTCGTGGCGGACAATGCGCAGGTCCCTTCCGCGATACCATTCACCCATCTTCTCGGCGCTGACCTCGCCGGTGGGATGAATCTCGACTGTCCGATTGACACATACCACGTGTTTCACGAAGCGGCTGACAAAAGCAGGATCGTGCGACACCATCACAACGGTCAAGGAGCCACGAAGACGTTCCAGTAGTTTATAGAATTCCCGTTGCAGTACTTGATCGATGTTGGCCGTGGGTTCGTCCAGGATCAGCAGGTCCGGTTGACAGACCAAGGCTCTCGCGATGAACATCCGGCGCTGTTGGCCTCCTGAAAGTTCGGAGAACAGAAGCTGCGACTGCTCGGACAAGCCTACTTGTTCGATAGCGCGTTCGGCCGCCCTTTGATCCGCTCGACCGTGGCGCCCCCGCCATCCCTTGCCGCCCAGCCTGCCCATCAGAACGACATCCATGACCGTTACCGGAAAACGTTGGTCCAGCGACACATGTTGCGGCATGTAGCCGATACGCTCCCGGACCGTTTTCGGCGCTTGCCCGAAGAGCTGCACCTTACCGACCGAAGGCGCCAGCAGGCCGAGGATGAGTTTCAACAAAGTTGTCTTACCGCCGCCATTGGGTCCCACAATCCAGCAAAACTCATTGGAGGATACTGTTAGATCGACCCGATCCAACACCAACCGATCGCCATAAGAAAACGAGAGATTCTCAATAGCTATGGCCCGACCATCGTTAGTCATTGACTTCTCCGCCGCCGAGGATTCGCGAGAGCTTGGCCGCAATATCCATCATATTCGCAAGGTAATCTCCCGACAACGGATCCAGTTCTATCACCTCACCGCCGATGGCCTCGGCTATCGTTTCCGCCGATCTGCGGGTAAACTGCCGCTGCACAATTACAGCTTTTACTCCTGCGGCTCTGGCTTGATCTATTAACCTGGTCAATTGGGCCGGTCCCGGCTCTTTGCCGTCGACTTCAACCGCCACTTGGGTGAGGCCGTAAGCCTGGGCAAAGTGACCGTAGGCCGGATGAAAAACAAAAAAGCTCTTACCCTTTGCCGGTTCCAACTTCCGCCTGATGGCTGCATCCAGGCTGTCCAGATCGTTGAGCAGTGCATTGAGACTGTCCTGGAGATCACGCCGTTGCATAGGAAGTAAACCATGTAGGCTCGTATGAACCGTTTTTGCCATTGTCTTCACCTTAATCGGGTCCAACCAAACATGCGGATCGGGGCCACGATGATCGTGACCGTGGCCAGAGTGATCGTGCAGGTGTTCAGTAACCTGGTCGTATGATCGCAAGCCGGCGCGCATGTCCACCACTGTCAGATCATCATGCATAGTTTGAATCTTCGGCAACAAAGCCGCCTCGAAAGGCACCCCCGTGTGGAAATACAAGTCGGCCTTTTGGAGTTTGACCATCTGCTGAGGAGTCGGTCCATAAGTGGCCGGCGACTGACCGGGGCCGACCAACACATGGACGTCGACATACCGACCGCCAACCCGCTTAACGATATAAGCCTGTGGCTCGATACTTACCACGACCCGAACCGGCTCAGTTTCGGTTGAACGCATTTCGAGTTGCGGGGCGGCGGTCACCAGTAGTGGCAGCACAAAAACAGCGATCAGCAGGGTCTTAAGGGTAGCACCCATTTGTGCAGACTTCATACGTCAACCCCCTACCGATGACCGTTTGCTCCGAGTCACCCGGTGTGCCGATTTACGCCGTGGTTGCTTGGCACAGACCAGGTGGAACTCATGACACTGTCGACACTCCCTGACCGTGTGGTCCTCGGCAAAAGTGTCCCAGTGTTTCTTCTGCTGAGCCGACAGCACACCGGTCCCTTTGCACAGCGGGCATGAACTTTCGAGCGCGGCGATAACAGCGTTCCTGATGAAACTTGAACGATTCGGGATGCCTGACATAGCCTTTCGCAAGGACTCATCGACTTTGAAACTGATCATCTCGGACTTGCCGGTAGTAGCCATAGTGAACTCTTCCTTTGTAACCCGTTGCCGCGTGCCTGGCCTTCAGGCAGCGTTTATTCGCACCCAGAGTATTACTTTGTATTACCCGTATGTCAAGGATATTTTACCTTTTCTTTCATGCCATCCGTGTTCTACGCCCTCTCAACATGACGCATGTACTTCAAATTGTCTTGACCGGCGGTGCGGTCAGTGCTATCCTAAAATAGATGCATAAGAATATTTTGACAATCGCGCTGGTATTGATCACGTTGACTGTGTACTCTCAGGCGCTCGGACTCGAACGGCCGCCGGTGGTGGCCGGGGCCTTTTATCCGGCCGACAGCACCAGCCTGGACTCGATGGTGCGGGATCATTTGCGGAGCGTGCGCGCCAGGCAGGATATTGACGGCGCCATTGTCGCTATGATCGTTCCGCACGCCGGACTGATTTACTCCGGCGCAATTGCGGCGCATTGCTACAAACTTCTCGAAGGTTCTGAGGTCAACAAGGTCGTTCTCTGCGGCCCGTCGCACCGGTATCCCTTTCAGGGGGCCTCAGTTTACGGCGCCGGCATAGAGTGGCGTACGCCGTTGGGACTGGTTTCGTGCGACGACGAACTTTGTGAGGCCGTGGTGAGGCATGATGGTGTCAACGTGGTCCCCGCCGCTCACAATCGCGAACACTCGCTGGAAGTCCAGCTACCATACCTGCAAACGGTCCTGCCGGGCGTCAGGATTGTCCCCATAGCGATCGGCCACCAAACGGAACGAGGAATCGGCACACTGGCCACCGCGCTTGAGAGTCTTGAGTATGATACTCAGACCATCATGGTGGCATCGACCGACTGGCAACACTACAGGCCGGTATCGGTGGGCGCACCGATGGACTCTTTGGGCATTGACTGCCTGCTTGATCTGGACCCCACTCGGTTAGCTTCTCTTTTGGCATCCGGAGAAGTCGAGATGTGTGGTGGCGGCGCGGCCGTGGCTGTCACCCGGGCGGCCATGGCCAAAGGAGCTAACCGTGCGCAACTGTTGCGGTATGGAGATTCCGGTGAACAGACCGGTGACAAAAAGTCGGTGGTCGGCTATGCCGCGATTGTGCTCTACCGGCAGCACGACAGTACAGAAAGGGCCGCATCCACAAGCAGCGATCAGGAGGAGCCATCCGTGAACCAAGAGGAACCATACCGGCTGAGTGACACGCACAAAAAGCGGTTGTTACAGATCGCTCGTCAGTCCATCGCGAGCTTCTTAAAGAGCGGCAAACTGCCAGCCTTCGAGGTACCGGACATCCTGGCTGAGCCGGGTGCTGCCTTCGTCACGCTTGAGAAGCAAGCGACGCTCCGTGGTTGTATCGGCTTTACTCACGCCGTCCAGCCGTTGTATCGCACGGTAGCGGAGTGTGCGGTTAAAGCGGCCATCCAGGATGATCGATTCTCTCCGGTGACAGCCGAGGAATTGCCCGATTTGCATATAGAGATTTCAGTTCTGACACCTATGGAAGAAGTCAAGTCGCTGGATGAGATCAAAATCGGCCGCGACGGGTTGATGATCGAACTGGGGCAGCGTCGAGGCTTGTTGCTTCCGCAGGTTGCGGTCGACAAGGGTTGGAACCGGACGGCTTTCCTTGAGAAGACCTGTTGGAAAGCCGGGCTTCCCGAAGAGGCCTACAAATCGCCGGAAGCGGTAATCTACCGATACCAGGCTCTGATCTTCGGCGAGTAAGGTCTGAGATTCAACCAAGACTCTCTTCGTGCAACAAGCGATCTATGGTTTTGGGCAGTTCTTCCTCCCGCTGTATCCCGTTTCTCTTGATGATGCGCGCCGGCGTTCCGACCACCGAACAGTTCGATGGAATGTCGCGCATTACCACGAAAGTGTTGGCGCCGATCTTGACATTGTCGCCCACTTCAATAGGTCCCAGCAGAGTCGCCCCGGTGCCTATGAATACATTGCTGCCTACCGTTGGATGCCTTTTGCCATGATGTTTGCCGGTGCCGCCGAGGGTTACGTTGTGAAAAAGAACGCAGTTGTCACCAATCACCGTGGTTTCGCCGATCACCACCCCGGCGCCGTGATCGACAAAAAAACCGCGCCCAATGGTCGCGCCTGGATGGATTTCAAGCCCGGTCACAAACCGCGACACTTGAGATAGCAGGCGCGGGACAAAGGGTATTCTCAGTTTCCACAATAAGTGGATCAACCTATGGGCCAGGGTAGCCTGGAATCCAGGATATAGCAGAAACTCGATGTTTCTGACGGCCGGATCGTTGCGATAGATCGCTCTGATGTCATCCAGAATAATGGACATTTAATCGTGCTGTCTCTCTGAGGGGTTTCCGTCGCCTTAAGACTATTCCAGATGCTCAAAGAGGGCGGTTGACAGATAGCGTTCGCCGGTGTCTGCGGTCACCGTGACGACGGTTTTGCCTTCACCCAATTTGGCCGCAACTTGCAGTGCAGCCCAAACGATAGCGCCTGAGGATATCCCGACCAGTATCCCTTCCTTGGCCGCCAGCGCGCGTGACGTGGAGAGAGCATCTTCGTTCTTGACCCTGACGACCTCGTCTACTACAGCGGCGTCATAATTCTTCGGAACAAACCCGGCGCCAATTCCCTGAATAGGGTGCGGACCGGGATCGCCGCCCGACAGCACCGGTGATGCGTCCGGCTCAACCGCAACCACCTGACAGCCATACTTGTCTTTCAATACCGCACCGGCGCCGGAAACGGTACCACCCGTCCCCACACCGGCCACGAAGGCATCCAGAGTCAGGCCGTCCAGATCGTTGATAATCTCTACTCCCGTTGTACGCTTGTGCACATCCGGGTTGGCCGGATTGCTGAATTGCTCCGGCTGGAAGAAACCTTCCTGTTCGGCCAGTTCGGCCGCTTTGGAGATAGCTCCCTTCATCCCTTCCGGGCCGGGAGTCAGAACGATTTTGGCTCCGAACATCTTCAGAATAGCCCGTCGTTCCACACTCATTGTCTCCGGCATGGTGAACACGCACGAATACCCTTTGGCCGCGGCGACCATAGCCAGAGCAATGCCGGTATTACCGGATGTCGGTTCGACGATAGTCACACCCGACTTGAGCTGACCGTCCTTTTCGGCGGCTTCAATCATGGAGACGCCAATCCTGTCTTTGACCGAACCGCACGGGTTGAAACTCTCCAGCTTGACATATAGCGTAGCCGAACCCGGCGACGTCAGCCGATTGATCCGGACAATGGGTGTCCGACCAACGGCCTCGGCAATGTTGTCAAATCGCATGTTTAATCTCCTTGGGCAATGATGTTCACTTCATTCTATAAGGGGCCGTGGCTGTCGATAGTTCCCCGCCATCATCGCGACATCATCGCGGTGAGCGTTTGGTAAGGTCATCGACGAACCTGGGCTGTCTGTGATGGTCGACCGGACGCCGCCATTATATGCCAATTGGCATCGATTTGCAACAGTCCGAACAACTATTGAGTTATCGACCGATAAGCCCGGGACTTTTGAGAAAACTAAGACACGGCCGATCCTATTTACTGTTGACAAATCGGTTTCAAAGTCTCATACTATTGCCATCAGGGGTGGCAGGCCGGCCCCGGGGGGAGCCAAAACGGCCGATCGGCGACGACGCACTTTTAACATTGCGCTTTACTGCTATGAAATTTCCGCCCGCACAATCTTCAGCAAGACAAAATAGAGGAGTATGCAATGGCTCAATGGACCCGACGAGACTTCGTAAAAACCGGTGCCATGGGACTGGCAATGGCCGGCGTGCCCATGTTTTTCAAGGGTAATCCGCTGGCGGCGTTCGCTGCGTTGCCACCGGGAGAGGGCGGCATCAACGCCTACCTGGAACATTTCACGGTTACCGAAGCCCAGATCCGTGAAGTTATGGCGGCTGCAATGGCCCATGGCGGTGATTATTGCGATGTATACTTCCAGCATGCTATCAGCAACACGGTGATCCTCGAAGATAATCTGGTCAGCCGGGCCTACTCCAACGTGGGAATGGGTGTCGGCATCAGAGTGATTGAGGACGACCGCATCGGCTATTCGTTCACCGAGGAGATTACGCCCAAGGCGATGAAACTGGCTGCTCGCACGGCGGCTAACATTGCGGGACAAGGGCAGTCTACACCGCCTTCGGATTTCTCTTTCGCCGGTATGCCGGATTATTATCCCATCGGCGTGTCATGGGAGAAAGTGGGCATCGACCAGAAAATCCCCCACCTGCAGACGCTGAACGAAAAGGTCTTCGCCCAGGACAAACGGGTTATCAAGTCGCAAGTGTACTTCCTGGACAATACCAGCTACATGATGGTGGCCACGTCCGACGGTCGGATTGCCTGTGACTATCAACCGATGACGCGGGTATTTGTAAGCTGCACAGCCGAGCAGAACGGTCAGCGCGAGCAAAGCGGGTACAACCTCGGTGGGCGTCATGGAATTGACTATTTCACTCCGGAACGGCTCGACCGGCTGGCTTCGACGGCGGTGCGACGCACCGTGGACCTTTTCGATGCCGTTAAGCCGGAGGCCGGCGAGATGCCGGTGGTGATGGCTCCCGGGTTTTCCGGTATTTTCCTCCACGAGGCAATCGGCCACGGCATGGAGGCGGACTTCAACCGCAAAGAGGTGTCCATCTACGCCGACAAAATCGGAAAACCGGTGGCCGAGAGTTTTGTCTCTATCGTTGACGATGGGACCAACCCGAATATGCGCGGCTCGATCAACGTCGATGACGAAGGCAACCAATCGGAAAAGACCTATATGGTACGCGACGGGATTCTCGAAAGCTATTTGCATGACCGCATAAGTTCCAAACACTATAAGCTCAAGCCCACCGGCAACGGGCGGCGACAGTCGTTCAGACACCAGCCGATGCCGCGGATGCGCAATACCTACATGCTGCCGGGACCACACAAGCCGGAGGAGATTGTCGAATCGGTCAAGAACGGCATCTACGCGGAAGCGTTCACCAACGGTGAGGTCTACATCGGAGCCGGAGATTATACTTTCTACGTCAAATCCGGTTACTTGATCGAGAACGGCAAGAAGACACGACCGATCAAAGATATCAATATCATTGGTAACGGCCCCGATAGTCTGACCAAGGTGACAATGGTCGCCGATGACATGGAGCTGATGGAGGGCGGCGGCACCTGTGGCAAGAACGGTCAGTCGGCGGCGGTGTCGTTCGGACTGCCTACTATCAAAGTGTCGTCGATCACAGTTGGTGGAGTCTCCTCCTGATGGACATATCAGACATGCAAAGCAAAGAAGGTTTAGACCATGAATAAAACAGAGACGTATGAACTGGCCGGCTGGATCGTTGCTCAAGCCAAAAAGGCCGGTGCCGATGAGGCTTCAGTGAATATCTCCAAGAGTCGGGATATCGAAATAGACTGTCGGGAGCGAAAAGTAGAGAAGCTGAAAGAGTCGACACAGAACTCGTTGAGCCTTTCTATCTATGCCAATAGCCGTTACTCCAATCATTCCACCAATGACCTGAGCAGGGCAGCCTTAGGCACCTTTGTCTCGGAAGCGGTGGCCATGACCAAGTATCTCTCCGAAGACCCTTTTCGGACTTTGCCCGAAGCCAAGTATTATCAAGGCCGCGAGACTCGCGACCTGCACATTTTTGATCCGTCCTATGAAGGACTTTCTTCAGACGCGCGTGTAGCCCTGGCGCGCGAAGTGGAGGATGCCGCGTTGGCCGAGAGCGATAAGATTATCTCGACCACGGCCAGTTTTTCCGACAGCTTCTTTGAAACCGTAAAAGTTCATAGCAACGGTTTCGAAGGGGACCGTATCGGTACTTCTTTTTCAATCGGCGCCGACGCGACGGTAAGAGGCAATGGCGATGCCCGACCTGAAGACTGGGATTGGCGCACGGTGCGTTTTCGCAAGGATCTACCGGCGGGTGAGGTGATCGGTAAACAGGCGGTTCAAAGAGCGCTTCGCAAAATCGGTCAGACCAAACTGGATTCCGGCCGCTACGACATGATTGTCGAGAATCGCGCCGGCAGTCGCCTGCTGGGGGCGCTGATCGGCCCCATGAACGCCAGGTCCCTCCAGCAAAAGCGCTCTTTCCTCGAAGGGAAACTCGGTCAAAAGATAGGCTCCGAGAAACTGACCATAATCGACGATCCCTTTATCGACTATGGTATGGGCTCCAGGTTGTACGATGGCGAAGGGATGGCCACCCGCAAAAGAGTCATGATAGACAAGGGTGTGCTTAAGTCCTACTATGTCGACACTTACTACGGCAAGAAACTCGGCATGGAACCTACCACCGGATCCACCAGCAATCTTGTGTTCGACTATGGAGACCAATCGCTTGACGAGATGGTGAAGGGCCTGCAACGAGGTATCCTGGTGACCAATTTTATCGGTGGCAATTCCAACGGAACCACCGGTGATTTTTCCTTCGGGATCATGGGTATTCTCATTGAAAACGGCGAGCCGGTAAAAGCTGTCAACGAGATGAATATCTCCGGCAATTCAACCGAGCTATGGAATCAGTTAGTTGCTTTGGGCAACGATGCCTACCCGTTCTCATCGTGGCGGCGGCCCAGCCTGTACTTCAAGGATGTTCAATTCGCCGGCGTTTGATTTCCTGGCGCTGGAATTGAAAACGATAAACACCGGACGGGTCACTGACTCGTCCGGTTTTCTTTGGCCGGCATTACCCGGAGGTTTGTTGGTCAACTCTCGTCGTCGTCATTGCCAGGGACGACGCAGCTGTCTCGGCCGGCAGTAATCGTGTCAGCAGCAACTGGACCCGGTCGTCCCGTCGCAGCTGGGTTCGGTACCGCGTATGGCTCCATAGATTATAGCCGCGGCACAGCCGACACCGGCGCCAACGGAGAGAGCGCCTTCTGAGCAGTTTTTGGCACAGGCACCGCATTCCATACAAGCATCGCGGTCATCGATTCGGGCGCGTTTGTCCACCATGACGAATACGGCATGAGGACACACTTCAAGGCACCGGCGACAACCGTTGCATTTGCTTTCATCCAACTCAAGCGTAACGACATTTGTCAGATATCGCAGTCCAGGCATCCGAATCTCCTACGCATTATTGTATTCACACCGACATCCTCACACAAAACGGGCCGCCACCCACAGTCCCAGACCCAGAACGGCGCCACCAAGCTGCAACGGTACGGCCACCCGCATCTCGCGGCGCACGCCGGACAGCGAAGTATAAGTAGAGGAACCGGTGAAATTCATCCCGATAAAACTTGCGACTGCCGGGATCAGAAGCGTCCAAGCGACTATATCGAAAACTCCCGGGACCGATTCAGTATATTTCCACAGTCCGAGGGCGGTCAGCAAAAGCATCAATAGACCGGCCATAGCACCCTTGAGGGCAAATGACCGACCGGGCAGCCACGGCAATAACACAGGCATCAGCGCAACACCGGCCAGGTAGCCGGACAGCGCCAACAGAACCGTTATCGGACCGACCACCAACATGCGATCAAGTGAGAACAAGTCGCGACCCAACCCTGATAGTATAAAAAACACTGCCGCTGCCGCCAGAAGGTATCCAAGTGACATCATCAGTTCCACCGGGATCAACACCAGCCGGTCCTGCCACGCAAAGTGAACAACGCGCATCTCATCGCTTGCCTTCATTCCGTTATCCAGAAACTGAGGCAGGTCACTTGCTCGTATGGGTCCATAGGTCACTCTGAAACCGATGCGATCTTTGACCTCGTGCGCACTTACACCGGGCCCGCCGAGCTGCGGCAGGATGAGTCGGCGGTGCGCCACGATCTCCTTCAGCCGTGTCATCTGGACCTGTTTCACGATCTCCTCGGTACCGAATGTCCCCTTCCCCGCCGCGCACCAGACGTTGATACCTTTGGTGTCCAGCACCAGGAGCCAGCCATTGCGACCGTGCAACTCAGCGCGCAAAGAGTCGAAACTCATTTTGTAATTGGCCGTAACGAAGACTTCGGAGGATTCATCAGGCCGCCCCACAGCATACAGCCCCGGAGCGATCAGATAGCTCATCCGTCCCATACCCCAGCGTGCTTTCCAGCGACCCAGTAGGTCGGTAAGCTTCAGCTTGGTCGGTACGCGCGGAATCTCCCCTACCGGCGTGGTTACGCAACCATCAGCTACTTTGGCGGTCAGACCCATCGGCGGTGGGCTACAGCATGATGGCGATGCGTCAAGCGTGTTCAACAAGGGCGGTGTGGTAGGGTCGGGATTGACTTCCGGGATGTTGTGCTCGTTGTGGGTTGAATCATCGTTCATGCTAACCGCTCATCAGTCTGTTCGCCGGTTCTCTGTTTTGTGTCATGGTTATCATTACCACACTGTCCGTCATTATGCCCACAGCAACAAGTAAAACCCTACGCCGATTAACAGCACACCTGCGCCGTACTTGATAGCCGGCGCGAATCTTTGTAACACCGAAGTCAGTTTGCCGAAACCATAACCCAGCCCAACCAGACCGGCCGCCAACGGCAGGCTGTAGCCAATAGCGAAGGCGCCAAGCAACAACGCACCCCACCACGTTTGTCCCTGTAGTGTGACGACGCCAAGAACCACCGGCAGGACCGGGTTGCATCCGACCGAGCAAGCGGTCGTGCCGCCGCCTAATGCCAAACCGTAGACTATAGCCTTGGTCGGCCCGGCTGATGATTGTAGAGCCACGCCCGAACCAAACGAAGGCAGAGCAAACGGCACCAGGTCAAGACTTACCACTCCGAAAAAGATCATCACCAGTCCGGCGAATACTTTCCAGTACACTCCCATAGCAGTTCCAATTGTCTGACTGACAAATCCTGTAATCGCTCCCAGCCCGGCCAGCGCAGCAATGGTTCCGATCATGAAGAATCCGCCACTGAGCAAAATGCTGCGACGGTTCTGTCCACCGCCTTCGGCGCCCGAGTAGCCGGCGATAGCAGCCAGCACCGGGAGACCGCAACAACTGCCCACCGCGCCAACCATCCCCAACAAAAATGCCGCCAACAAGACAGTGATGTCCAAAGTGGGCGTCTCGAGAACCTGCAGAATCCACTCCTGCATTAGTTAGCTCCTGCCGGGGGAGCACAGCCGGGACTGCCGGGCGCACACCCTGGCACCGGGGTGCTCGCTACCACGAAAGCACGAAGGAGTTTTAGCTCCGATATTTCATCGGGTGCAAGAAACGTGTAGGCGCCCTTACTTCCCAACGCGGCGAGGGTGGGGAACGACTCCACCCGGCCCAGTTGTACAAGTCCCACATAACCGGGCGAACCAGGAACGAAAGCGACCGGTTTGACCGTTTTCCCCTGGGCCCTGAGATTGTCTACCACCCTTTCAAGCTCGGCCGCAGCATTCTGTGCAGCATCGTTGTCCGATCCGGTTAGAAGCACGAAGGCTACCTCCACATCAGAAACCACGCCGGTCAAGACAGCAACAGCAACCGGAGAGATAGTACTATCCCCTCCGAGGCCGAATAGGCTGGGTGCACAGCCGCTGTTGGCCGTTGAACAGGGGGCAGCCGCCCCGGTTGGATCCGCAGGTTCGGTGGAATCTGAATTGTCGCGGATGATCGAATAACCGGCGGCCGCCACAGCCGCAACAAGCACCACACTTGCTACCAGAGTTTTCCCCCAGGAGCGGCCGGGCGGTTTGCCTGTGCCGTCTGTACAGCAACTGCTATCCGACGCCGTGCAATCACATGCCAAACTGGTGAGTGGTTTTTCTCCTTCGGTATCACCCTCTTGCCGATGTTCTGACTCTGTCATTCGTAGTAATCTCCTCAAAAAAACTTAGAAGTCGCTCAATAGCTCCGGCATCAATCGAACAATCCATCTTCTGACCGTTGCGCCTGACCTGAATAAGACCTGCCTGCTTGAGTTCCTTCAGGTGGTGGGACACCGTCGAAGCTGCAAGGTTCATACCCTTACTGATTTCACTTACACAGGCGCGCACCTCAGCATCGCTCTGACACGACACACCGGGGCCGCAATAGTCAATCAAGCGCAGCAAGAGCTGCAGCCTGTTGGTGTTCGACAAAGCTGCGAAAACCTGGGCCAGATCGGCTATCTGTTTTGTTCGATATTTCGACATCTATCGAATATATGGAACGACCGTGGCTTGTCAAGCCAATTCACTATGAAACTGGAGTTTTTTGTGCGGTTTCTACGTTTGGAGAGAATTTCGGCCAAAGAAAAAGGGGATGGCGAGCTATCACCATCCCCTTGTCAGATCAAAACGCCGGGTTACTTCATCAGCGTCATCTTTTTCGTTTGCGAGAAATTGGCTGAGTTGAGGCGGTACAGATAGACACCCGAAGCTACTCGCGTGCCTGAGTCATCGGCGCCGTTCCACTCAACCTCGTGCCAACCGTCTATCAGAGCGCCGTCGACCAGCGTGGCTACTCTCTGACCTACCAGATTGTAGACGACCAGTTCGACATGCTCGCTGACCGGCAGATTGAATCTGATCGTAGTCGACGGGTTGAACGGGTTCGGATAGTTCTGGGACAGACTGTAATCATCAGGCAGCGCCTCCGGAGAGCCGTCGGCATTGCCGGTCAAGCGTCCCAGTTGCACGATAGCACCGTGGCCCTGGTACTCAAGGTCCGGATACACGCGGTCGCCGTTGACCAGCACCGACAGTTTGTCCCCTTTCTCGGGGAGATTCTCGGTAGCTTCGTCAATCGATACCGATCCGTAAACCGGGGTGAGCATGAGCTTGGAGCCATCATAGACTCCGACGCCGCAGGCGGCACCGTCAGTGGTAACCAACTCAATGGTCGCGCCCGCAGCTAACTGGCGGTTGTCAACCTGAAGTGAACTACCGTAGACAGACATCCATTCGTTAGACAATCCAACATTGCTCTGGCCCGTGGCGTTATGATCGTTGCCGCCAACTGCGATCGGGTCGGAGCCGTTATATGTCAACATGTCGGCCGTCGTCGACTTGATCCAGTAACCAAACTGGGGCGCCATCTCGATCAAGTTGCTGACATACAACTTGCCGGGGATGTAGACCTGAGCCTCGCCGTCCCAGCCATAGGCAACGATTAAGTTTGCCAGTATCGAACTTAGCGCATCTTCTACCGGCAGGATTTCCTCCGGCCAATAACTGACCAGATTCCAGCCGCCGTAAATCGAGATGGCATCACCCGCCGGGATCTGGCCGCCACAGATCTCGAAAAAGACCGGGCTGTTCAAACGGAACCAGTATCCGAAGTGGTAGTCGACCTGCTGCAGGTTTGAGTACGGCGCCAGGCTGGGAACATAAGTCAGACCGCCTCGGTCAAACGAGAGGATGACATCGACCGAGCTTTCAAAACCGGCAATCAGGTTAGCGACATCGTCGCTGTAAGCTACATTCCACGATATCAGATGCCACCCGGCATCCAGATCGAACTGCAAACAGGTTTCGGTGCTGAACTCACACAGTAGCACGACGTCGCCGTTCTCATTCCAGATCAGCGGCGGATCAACGAAGACCTCATCACCATTGACAGTGAGAGAAATCTCGTCACCGGGGTCGGCGCCTTCATCCACTTCGGCCGTGAAAATGTCATCGGCGTATATGACCAGCAATCCGTAGGAGCCGTCTCCGGCGACCGATCCGATACCACACAGAACACCATCCGGATCATAAGCACGAATGACATCGCCTGGATTGAGCGGGAAGCCGTCAAGCATCGGTTCCGGACAATATATACTGATCCAGCGGTCGGTCGGGGTCACGCCGCCGACACTGACGGTGTGCGTAACTGTGCTTGTGCGACCGCAATCGTCGGTAACACTCAGTGTCACCACGTACTCACCCGGTTCGGCGTAGTTGTGCATCGGTTCGGCTTCCTCACTGGCGCCACCGTCTCCGAAGTCCCAATGGAACATCAAGGGTTCGGCACCAACGGAGCAATTCGAAAACGCGATTTGCATTGGTACACCGGTAGGGTTGGAGTCGAAACAGGCAATCGGCGCTTCGAGGAAGATAATCTCAACAACAACCGCGCAGGTGACGGTGCCGCATTCGTTGCCGGCCGTCACCACGAGGGTGTACGAACCATCAACCTCAGCGTCAAAGCAGAGCACGCCGTTGTTCCATGTCCCGCCGTCAACCTCGACGGTCGTGGCGTTGGCGATGGCCAGGTCGAAGCAGACTTGCTCCGGGCCACAGAGAACGATATCCATCGGCTCCGGACACTCTATCATCGGCGGATCAGTAACCCTTACTGTAACCGTGACATCACACGTTGTCTCACCGCAGTCACTGGTAGCAACAACGTGGAAGACGTGCGAGCCTGTTGCTTCAGCCGTGAAACACAACTGACCGTCGGCCCAGGTGGCGCCTTCGACCGTAACGCTGGTGGCGCCTCCGATTTCCAGTGGCACACAAATCTGGTCTCCGGCACATACAACATGGTCAAAGGGACCGGACGGACAGTCGATCACCGGCAAGGGAGTCACTTCGAGATTAACCATTACGTGACAAGTGGCCTCGCCACAGTCGTTGGTGGCCGTAACATCGAATTGAAGAGTACCGGTCGCGTTCGCCGTGAAACACAACTGGCCGTCTGCCCAGGTGGCTCCGCCATCAACCACGACATTGGTGGCGTTATCGATAGCCAAAGAAATGCAGACCTGATCTCCAGCGCAACCGTAAGCATCAACCGGGACGTCCGGACAGGCAATGGTGGGTGCGCCACCGGCTGCGACATTAACTGTTACATCGCACGTTGCCTCACCACAATCGTTGGTGGCTACAACGTGGAAGGCCATAGGACCGGTCGCGTCAGCCATGAAACACAACTGACCATTGGCCCAGGTGGCGCCTTCGACTGTGACGTTGGTAGCTCCCACTATCTCCAGCGGGACGCAGACCTCGGTACCGAGGCAAGCTGATACATCAATAGGTCCATCGGGACACGTGATAGTAGGTGGGTCAACGATTGTCACGTTGACGGTTACATCGCAGAACACTTCGCCGCACACGTTGGACGCTATGATATGGATCTGGTCAGGCCCGGCGACCTCAGCAATATAACAGAGTTGACCGTTCGACCAGGTACCTCCTTCGACCGAGACTTCGGCGCCGCCGGTGATTTCAAGAGGAATACAGACTTCGTCACCGGCACAGGCGGTCACGTCCCAGGCGGCAGTAGGACAATCGATCACGGGCCGGTCAATCACCACAACTCGCACAGTGACATGACAAGTCTCTTCGCCGCAATCGTTCGTCGCGGTAATATCAAACTGGAACGTACCGGTAGCGTTGGGAGTGAAGCATAGCTGGTTGTCGGCCCATGTCGCACCTTCAACCGACACATTGGTAGCATTGTCGATAGGAAGTGATATGCAAGCCTGATCTCCCGCACAAACCGACACGTCGATAATGGCCTGCGGACAGTCGATAGTCGGCCCAGCTCCCGCTGAGACAATGACCTCGACATCACAGGTCGCTTCGCCACAGTCGTTGGTGGCTACAACGTGGAACATCATGGGACCGGTAGCTTCGGCTGTAAAACACAATTGTCCATTGGCCCATGTCGCACCCTCGACTGTGACATTGGTAGCTCCAACTATCTCCAGCGGTACGCAAGCCTCCGTGCCCAGACAGACACTGACATCGATCGGCGCACTGGGACATGTAATCACAGGCGGGTCAGTAATCGTTACATTTACTGTAAAGTCGCAACGATCATCGGTGCATTCGTTGTCGGCAATCACTGTGAAGTTATGAGGTCCGGACTGATCCGCGGTGAAGCAGAGTTGTCCATCGGCCCAGCTTGCACCCTCGACAGTAACGCTGGTAGCACCGGTGATTTCCAACGGCACGCAAACTTCGTCACCGGCGCAAGCCGTAACGTCGAACGGTACGCTGGGGCAGGTGATCGCGGGCGGGTCGGTGATGGTTACGTTGACCGTAACGTCGCATTCGTCCTGTCCGCACTGGTTAGTGGCCACTACTGTAAAGGACATCGGACCAGACGCCCCAGCAGTGAAACACAGCTGTCCGTTCGCCCAGGTGGCGCCGTTGACAGAAACATCATCCGCGCCTGCGATGTCAAGAGGAATACAGACTTGATCACCGGCACAGGCCGTAACGTCGAACGGTACGCTGGGGCACGTTATCGCCGGCGGGTCGGTGAGAGTGACATTTACCGTTACATCGCAGATTGCCTCACCGCAATCGTTAGAGGCGACAACGTGGAAGTTGAGCGGACCCGACGCACTTGGCGTGAAGCAAAGCTGACCGCCCGACCATGTCGCTCCTTCGACAGTAACACTGGTAGCGCCGGTTATTTCCAAAGGCACGCACACTTCGTCACCGGCACAGGCATCCACACCAAAGGGGACACTGGGGCACGTAATCGCGGGAGCTTCACAATCGCCTAAGATTGTGAAACAGTGGGGGCCGTCCCAATTGGGGAATACATCCGGACCAGCCCACTTCCAGACGCCCGAGGGCGGATAGAAAGCAGAGTCGAGACAGATGTTCTTGCCATTGGCGCCGGCGTCGATGGGACCGATGTCTATGGTGTAGGCAATGTCGTCGAAGAAAGGCGTAAGACCGGTCGAGAAGAATCGGAAGCCAGCGAAACCGAGGGTATCGGCGTCGCAGCCGGTGATGGAAAACGGGTTGATGAAGAACCCGCCGTCGAATTGGGCCTTGCCGAGGGTGCCGGTAGTGTCGCCTACAGTTGTGCCCCAGCAAGCGCCATCAGGTGAAAACACTCGGAAACCATTGGCTACACCGCCGTGCGTATCGGCATCACCCTTCACCCGCAGATGAAAGGTCGCGCTTCCACCGGCAGGAAGCGTCCCGTCGGGATTCAAACCATCGACATGATCGAGGCAGATAGCCGGGGGATCACATGGCTCACCGCCGCCGCCGCCGAAATCATGTACCAGATTGAAGTCACCGCACGGACCGGGCAACGGCGTACCATTGGTGTTGACCCAACAGCCGAAGGCCGTGTCCGGATTCATCGGCAAGACTGCGTCGGCCGAGGCATCATACAGGGCAAAAGTAAAATTCTCCCCCGCGTTCATGCCTTCATCCACACCTCCGGTCAGCAGATCATCGCCGTAGATTGGAAGGTTGATGTAGGCCAGTCCGCCGTTAATGACGATACTTGTGGCTCCGGCACAATTGCCGTCGGCATCGAAGGCAGCGATGCAATCGGCCGCATCGGCCGGTACGCCGCCTATAGTAGCCTGTCCGACAAACACGCCGGACTCGGCTGTAGGTGTGAAGGTGAACGGTCCGCAGGTTTCCTGCGCGTTTACCGCCGTACACATCACCACCACGATTAGCAGAGTTGTCCAGAGTGGCGGGTTAGCAGTTTTCATCGTAGCTCCTCCTTTGAAGACCCGGGGTCGACACTTCGTCTCGACCTAATGTCCAATTCACAGGTGCGGGCAGGCCCGGTCGGCCTGCCCGGCAACTGACTATTTCTTGCTATCTCCACAGCTCCTATTTCAGCAGGAGCATCTTCTTGGTTTCGTTGTATGCATCCGTCGTTAAACGGTAGAAGTATACACCCGAAGCGACCGGCACCCCGGATTGATCGACACCACGCCACTGGACTTCGTGCAGCCCGGCCTGGTAGGCACCAGTCACCAACGTGGCGACCTTTTGACCTACAATGTTGTAGACCGACAGTTCCACCTGTGACGGCACCGGCAAACCGAACCGGATGGTCGTGGCCGGGTTGAACGGGTTTGGATAGTTCTGCGACAATGTATATTCGTCGGGTATCTCACCAACCAAACGGGCGCTGGATGCGAAGTTAAACACCACCGGCTCTTGAAGAGGTGCACCGTTGGTGTTCACCCATCCAGTTAGTTCGACGCCATGTTCGACAATCTCACCAGTGGACGCATCCAGCAGCATGAGGTGATAACTCTCATCTGAGTTCATGCCTTCATCGAGGCTCGGCGTTGTCTGGTCATCACCATAGATCGGCATGGAGAAATAAGCCGCATCATTGTGACGGAACAAGCGCGCCGCACCCACACAATTGCCTGCCTCGTCGAAGGCGGCTATCAAATCGCCTTCCTCGGCTGCGTGATCGTTAACGGTTACACTGCCGGACAATGCCGCCGACAGGTTGGTGGGTGTGAATGCGAACGGTCCCAGCTGGCCGGATCGATCCTCGTTTAGCGAGAGATCCGATACCGTGGGTCGTTCACTGACACCGGCAACATCGCACTCTTCATACTGGAAGCCTGGCCAGGCAGCGTTGACCTTGACCCAATAGCCGAAGCCGTTCCTGATCTGAGTCAGAGTGTTCAGGAAGGGTGGGCCGTTGGGATCGAAGTACTGTGAACCACCGTCGAAACCTGTGACGTAAACCAGAGCACCGGCATTGATCAGGTCGGCAAAGGCGGCTGCCGGCGTGACCGTAGCCTGCGGCCAATAGGCAATCAGGTTCCAACCGTTGTCCAGATCGAGCTTGAAATTACACGGATACGTACAAATGCCATCCACGGCCAGCAGGATGTCGTCACAAACCTTCACCCAGTAACCATACCCCGGACGAATCTGGTGCAGGGTATTCAGGAAAGGCGGGCCGTTGGGATCGTAGTAATGTGAACCGCCGTCAAAATCAGTGACGTAGACCAGACAGCCACCCAGCGATGCAAACACCGAGGCTGGATCATCGGCACCGAACAGTATGTCAAATGATATGAGGTTCCATCCGGACCTGAGTTGGATGGCATCCGAGAAAGTCGTCTGGAAGTCATAAACATTGGCGACATCGCCGCACGGACCCGGTATCGGTGTACCGTTGGTGTTAAGCCAACAATCAAAGAATCCACAGTAATCGATGATGGCGTCGGCGGAACAATCGTATATTTTCAGCGTGAAGTTTTCACCGGCGTTCATCCCCTCATCGACACCCGGCGTCAGATCGTCATCACCGTAAATCGGCAGGATGATATAAGCCAAACCGGCATTGATGGTCACTTCCACCGCACCGGCACAGTTGCCGTCCTCGTCGAAAGCAGCTACATAGTCGCCGGCTTCGGCTGGTATTCCTTCAATTGTAGCCTGGCCACGGAAGACACCGGACTGTGCAGTCGGCGTAAAACTGAACGGTGAAACACAGTCACCACAGCCCGCACCCGCGAGAGAACCGTCAAAGTAGATCACGTCCAGCGGATCGCCGAGGTCGTCAACCAGTTCACTGGTCGCCTCGAATGCAATCGGGCAGGGGGCTTCGCTGAGGTTGGTGAAGCAGAGGTTAAGCAGGGCCTCGCCGTCCGGAAGGGTCAACGGGTTAGCAAAATCCTCCCATATAATGTGCAGTTCACCGGGCAAACAGTTGGTGGTCGCACCCACGAGATACCCCGGGTCAATCACGTCGCAGTCCATGCACGCATCATCGAATGTAAGATGCAATTCGACTCCGGCGACTGCGTTGAACGACTGCACCAAGATCGGGACACAACCGTTGCCGCATCCATCTACCACCACGTCGGGTACGGTAAGAACGATCCTTGGCGGTGGAGGTGTTTCGTAAATGGTGAAGCGACCACTGGCATCACAGGTTGATCCATCGTCGCAGCAGACACGTACCAAAGCGAATTCGGTCGGCGAATTCGGTACTGTCCAGTTGAACGGACTTCCAGGGACTCCGGAAGCAACCGCATTCCAGTTGGCGCCACCATCGGTGGAGACTTCGATGGTGTACGAGCAATCGCAGTCTGTCTCCCAGGTAATGGGCCAGGTGCTGCCTATCTCCAGAGAATCACCGGCAATCGGTGAAGTTACCGCAAGTGTGCAAGGTTGTTGCTCACCGGAAATCTCATAGCAGTGCGGGCCGTCCCAGTTCGGGAAGATATCAATACCGGCCCACTTCCACACGCCCGACGGCGGATAGAAAGCTGAGTCCAGACAGATGTTCTTGCCCGCGTCACCGGCGCCAATCGGACCGATGACCAAGGTGTAGGCTATGTCGTTAAACAGCGGCGGCAGGCCGGTTGAGAAGAACCGGAAACCACCAAAACCGATCGTGTCGGCGTCCATCCCGGTAATGCTGAAGTCATTGATGAAGAAGCCACCGTCGAACTGGGTCTTGCCCAACGTCCCGGTAGTGTCACCAATCGTAAGACTCCAAGTAGCGCCATCGGGCGAGAACACGCGGAAGCCGTTGGCTACGCCGCCATGCTCGTCGGCATCACCTTTGACGCGCAGATGGAACCTGGCCGAGCCACCGGCTATCAGTTTGTTGGCGGCATCGAGGCCATCGACATGATCGAGACAGATGGCAGGTGGAACGCACCCACCCTGCGGGGCCTGAATAGTGAAAGGCGCGTCGCTGACATCGCATTCAGCATCCGGGGCGCAACAGCAACCTCGAATCAGGCAATTTGTGGACGGATTATCGGTGACGGTCCAGTTGAAACTACTACCCACCTGGTTGGTGGCAATGTTCGTCCAGGTGGCACCACCATCAAAGGAGATGTCGATAGTAGCCGGGCAGTCGAAGCTGTCGGCAGGAGTAGCGTCGACGAGTGTCCAATTGATTTCGACAACATCGCCGACCGTCCATGTCTCGCCACCATTAGGTGAGATGACGGTAGCAACACAAGGTGCTCCTGGAGTGCAGGACAACGAACCATCGTTGTAGCTCGCAGCCAGCGGATCACCCAGTTCATCGACTAATTCACTGGTGGCAGTGAAACCAATCGGACAGGCTGACTCCGACAGTGCGTCAAAGCAGATCGAAACCAGAGTCTCGCCATCCGGCAGGGTCAGCGGGTTGGCAAAGTCTTCCCATATAATGTGCACAGCGCCTTCTTCACAATTGACCGTCGCACCGGTCAGGTAGCCTAAGTCGAAATCCGAACAGGTCATGCAGCCGGCATCATAATCGAAATGCAACTCAACACCTGCCACACCGTTGAAACCCTCAACCGTGACAGGAATACAGGCATAGTCGCAATTGTCCGCAACCATCTCAGGAAGGGTCAACACAATGTCGCTCGGTGGTGGGCCCTGGATAGTGAAGAAGTTGTCACTCACATCACAGATCCACTGCGGCCCATTGCAGCACACCCGGATCAAACAGGTCGCCGATGGGCGATCCGGAACCACCCAGTCATAGGTGCCGCCGGGTGCACCCGGATCGATAGTAATCCAGGTGGTGCCGCCATCGGTAGTGAATTCGATAAAGGCATCACACTCGCAGGCCGCCCCGGGGGGACCGTCGGTGTACGTCCACTGTATCTGCACCGTTTCGCCAACGGTCAAGACCTCTCCCCCATTGGGGTTAACCACGGTCGTGACACACTCAGGCACCGGTGTGCAGTTCAGCGAACCATCATTGTAACTCGCGGCCAGCGGATCACCCAGCTCATCAACCAACTCACTGGTGGCATCAAAGCCAACGGGACAAGCAGCCTCAGAGAGTCCAGTGAAGCAGACCGAAGCCAGCGTCTCGCCATCGGGAAGGCTCAGCGGGTTGGCGAAATCTTCCCATATAATATGAACTGCGCCTTCCTCACAATTGACCGTCGCACCGGCCAGATAGCCAACATCAATGTCGGCGCACAGCATGCACGATGCATCGTAGTTAAGATGCAATTCGACACCGGCCACACCGGCGAACGATTCCACGGTGATCGGTATGCAAGCAGAATCGCAGTTGTCGGCTGTCATGTTCGGCAGCGTCAGCATGATATCGCTGGGCGGAGGTGGCTCACAGTTCAGCGAACCATCGTTGTAACTCGCGGCCAGCGGATCACCCAATTCATCTACCAACTCACTGGTGGCATCAAAGCCAACGGAACAAGCAGCCTCAGAGAGTCCGGTGAAGCAGACCGAAGCCAGCGTCTCGCCATCGGGAAGGCTCAGCGGGTTGGCGAAATCTTCCCATATTATATGAACTGCGCCTTCCTCACAATTGACCGTCGCACCGGCCAGATAGCCAACATCAATGTCGGCGCACAGCATGCACGATGCATCGTAGTTAAGATGCAATTCGACACCGGCCACGCCCTCGAACGATTCAACGGTGATCGGTATGCAGGCAGAATCGCAGTTGTCGGCGGTCATGTTCGGCAGCGTCAGCATGATATCGCTGGGCGGAGGTGGCTCACAGTTCAGCGAACCATCGTTGTAACTCGCGACCAGCGGATCGCCGACTTCATCAACCAACTCGCAGGTTTCATCAAAACCCACTGCACACACCGCTTCGGAAAGTCCGGTAAAACATACCGAGGCAATGGTCGCACCATCGGGTAATGTGAGCGGGTTGGCGAAATCTTCCCAGATTATATGTGCTCCGCCGGCATCGCAGTTGACCGTAGCGCCTGCGAGTACGCCGGGATCAATTCCGATGCAAGTCATGCAGGCGGGGTCGTAGTTCAGATGCAATTCGACACCGGCCACACCTGTGAAAGCGTCAGCCGTGATCGGTATGCATACCGAGTCGCAGTTGTCGCCGGTCATGACGGGTATGGAGAGTACGATATTCGTAGGCGGAGGGGCAACTATGCTGAACAAGCCGTCACTGGCGCCCGACGCAGAAGCATCCGTGCAAAGGACGCGTACCTTGACAGTGTTGGATTCATAAGCGTCGGTAACCGTCCAATCAAACTGGCCGCTGTTGGCCATCGGACCGGCAAGGTATCCCCAACTGGTTCCGCCATCGACGGAGATTTGAATGTTCATGTCACAGGGACAGTCGGAGGTCCACTGAATGCTGACCAAATCACCGTGCGTCCAGGTGTCGCCGTTGGACGGAGACGTTACGACGATTGTGCACGGTATGGCCTCAATTGTAAATGGTCCGCTCTCAGCACAATGACCGGATGCTTGACAGCACACTTTTACAACAACATTCGAAGACTGTTCATCCGGGGCTGTCCAGCCGTGGCTACCATCATTTGGAGTTCCACTCACAATGGTAGTAAAACCGCCACCATCGACCGAATAAGAAATGTCTACGAAATCACAATCGAGACAGTCGGCAGTGGTCCAGGTGATGTTCATGCCATCACCGACCGTCACCGTCTCCCCTCCATTGGGAAAGGTAACATCGACCACGCACTCGGCAGCCGCGCCGACAGTAAAGCAGTGAGGACCATCCCAATCCGGGAACACATCTACCCCGGCCCATTTCCACACGCCGGATGGCGGGTAGAAAGCCGAATCGAGACATATCTGTTTGCCGGCGTCTCCGGCCGGAATGGGACCTATCTCAATCGTGTAGGCCACATCATCAAAGCCGATCGGAAGACCGGCGCCGAAAAACCTGAATCCGGCAAAACCGAGCGTGTCTGCGTTTGAGCCGGTGATCGAGAATGGATTTATGAAAAAACCACCGTCGAACTGAGTCTTACCCAGTGTGCCGGTAGTATCACCAACGGAGGTTGTCCAGGTGGCACCATCGGGAGAATATACTTTGAAACCGTTGGCCACACCGCCGTGAGCATCGGCATCGCCGGTAAGCCTGAGATAGAATATCACCGGTACACCGGTGTTCATGTGCGTGGCGTCGGCCAAACCGTCGGTGTGGTCCAACGAAATCGATTGGGCGCCAACCAGACCATACGCTCCCATAAACAACAGTGTCACAAAGACGATACAGCGAATCCTCATCTGCGTTACCTCCAACAAGAGTATTGTGTAATTATTATATTTTTCATAAAGTTGATCCGACCCTGTCGGTCGAACATCCATCGATCAGATTTGTACGAGTTTCTTTTCATACCAGCGAGTACAGTCGGTTCGCTCCATCCGCTGTTTCACGGTACCAACAGCGGGTTTTCCGCAGACCGAAACTGAATTACCTTTCGTCGTGTCCTAATATATCCGTCAACAACATAATTGTCCATTACCACTTTCGCGTATGTTGCCTTTCTTTTCATACCCGGTCGACTCTCCATTGAGCTCAGCGACCGGTCGGTTCGTAGCTTGGGTGAGGTCACTCGATGTTCGGCGACCTCACCCGGGTTTTTATCACTTCAGCATCAACATCTTGTGCGAATCGATAAATTCGTTCGCATGCAGTCGATACAAGTAGATTCCACTCGATACAGCTCGCCCGGACTCGTCGCGTCCATCCCAGTGAGCTGTGTGCGTTCCGGATGTCAGACTCGAAGACACCAGAACTCGCACTTGCTGACCCAGCATATTGTAAACAGCCAGTGTTACATCACTCTGCTGGGGCAGATAGAAATCGATGTCCGTGTCCGGGTTGAATGGATTCGGGTAGTTCTGACCCAACCAGAAACCATCGGGCACCAAACCATCACCATCGGACAGGAACACGCGAGAGTTTCTGCCGGTAAGCACAAATGGTGTTCCCGATTCATCTACTACCTCAGCGGAAGTGATATCGATCTCCGTGAACTCACCGGATGAATTGACAACCGCGAACTCGATTTGTGCAATCTGTTTCTCCGCGTCGTGCTCGATCACGTTATCCAGGTCTTCCCACACGAGGTGCAATCTGGAGCCGTCGTCATTCAGCGTAATACCGGACAATTGTTCAGAGTTAAATCCTGTAAAGGCGAGGTGGTCGCTGTCGTACTCCAGATGTAGTTCCAACCCCGCGATCCTACCGCTGCCCAAGGCCAGAGGAATCGCCACCACGTTCGACACGGGATGTGCATCCTCCAGTTTCAGCGCCAATGCTCCTGCTGTCGCCTGCAGATTATCATCCTGTCGGGACGATGCGAACGGTGCCGAAGGTGTCCAGGTGTTGTTGACGTCACCCTTGCGGACTCCGACAAAGCTCGAATCAGTCTGGTCGAAATTGGTCAGTAGGGCGTTGATCTCATCCGGCACCGGACACCAGTCGGTCGTGGTGACATTATAACTTGAGTCCACAAACTGCCAGTTCCCGCACGGCAGCGTGTCCAGAACAGCGAGGAAGCGGCGGATTTTAATAATATCACTCACGCTAACGTTACAGTCGCAGGTAACATCTGCCGCTATCAGTTGATAGCCACTGGTGAACGGTTCCAGAACGGCCAGGTGTCTACGAATTTTGATGACGTCGCCAACCGACACGCCCGGATCGTTGTTACCGTGCACCGGTTTGACGGTGTAGTTCCCGGGCGCGAGCCCGCAGAACTCATAATGTCCGGCCGCATCGGTTGCAGTGGTTCCACCCGGTGACAGAACAACCGTAACATCCGGCATCTTCTTCACCATATCGTAATAGACCACATTGCCCGAGATACAACGGTCCGACTCCTCAACCGTTACCGTTCCGCAGCAGTAACCAAGACCCCCAATTGGGTCTCCGAACGGGTCGACTACTTCGTTGCCCTGCGCCCAGCAGACGTCGCAGACATCACCGGTGTTGCCCAATACGTCGAAGAGTATCACTGCTATGACATCTCCGTCGGGAACGGTAATCGGATTGGCGAAATCATCCCACACTATATGCACCTCGCCGCTGCCGCAGTTGACGGTCGGCGCGGTCAGATAGTCTGACACGACTTCCGTGCAAGACATGCAACTGGGTGGATAGTCGATATGGAACTCAAGCCCACCGATCGGCATTGTCTGCATACCATTGGCAACAATGCGAACGCCCGCAACGCCGCCGGTTCCGGCCTGGGTGTCTACAAGCTCAAAGCCCGGATCGCAACTGGGCGGTCCGCACTCACCAACGTAGTCCTGATCGGGTATCGAGGTGCGCACGTTGACATAGTTACGGCTCGGTGGCGTGAACGAACAGTCCTGCAAGACCGGCGTGACAATACCGGACCAGCCGCACGGTACGGCACAGCGGTAGAACCCGGTGGGATCGGTAATAACCTCACCGCAAGGCAGCCCGTTCATGCTTACGCCGGGCATTGGTGCACCGGTGGCATCGCGAACCCAACCCGAAAGAGTGAAGGTCGCGGGTATAGCGAGGAAGTTCTGTCCGGTCTGGTCATCTCGAACATCAGAGTATGTACGACCGGTCGGGCTGAATCCCCAGCATTCCAGAACAGGTGTAATCGTCCCGCTCCAGCCGCAGGGTATCGTTCCCTGGTAGAAGCCGTCGGGATTGGTGTAGACTTCGCCGGGGAATCCGGTCATGTGCACATCCGGAATGCCGGCACCGGCCGAGTTGATCACCTGTCCACTGATAGTGTACTGTGCCACCGAGCCTTCATAGTGCTGGTTGGGTATGTGGGATGTCACATTGACATAGTCACGATGGGTAGGCAGGAATTCAAGGCATGCCTTGGAGGGCGTCGCCCGTCCGCTCCAGCCTGCGGGGACCGCTTGCTCGTAATATCCATCGGCGTCGGTTACGACCACCCCGACATCGGAGAAGTCCACCGAGACTCCCTGTATGTAGCCGCCGCCCGGATCGTTAATCCGACCGGCTATCAGGTACGCCGCCGGTTGCACATTGATTGTGATTTCGCAAATGTTGTCGACCTCGTCCGGCTCGGCAACGGCATCGGTGGCATCGTGAAAAAGTCTAATCGTATGATTGCCGGTCGTGGTAAAGGTCCAGGGATAGTCCGCTACCCATCGATAGTCACCTGGGTTTATTGGCGTACTAAACCAGGTCATCACCGAATCGCCATCAATGTACATATTGTGATATACATTCACTTCGGTGGCGGCATTTCCGATGTTGGCCACCCCGAAATCAATATAGGCAGTCTGTCCCACCGTCACCGGCCCCTGAGTGGATCCACCCGGCACGTCGGACACGACTATCGGTCCATCCCATCCGTCGATCTGGTAACAGGCCACGTTCGGATCGAAACATTCGACCACCAGGGTTGCTACCTCGCAACTGTTGTCGTTTTCGTTGCCTTCGGTGATTGCACCTGTGTAATCAACCTCCAAAGTGAGTGTGTGTGTGCCGGTATCCGGGAAGAACAACGGATGATCGGTCGCCCAGATATAGAATCCATTGTCGTGTGGCGGGTCCTTAAACCAAGCTGCCGCAACCACTCCATCCACCAACAGTCGCACATAATACCGATCAGCGGTGGGTGATCCGCCTGAGTTGCCCACCGCCCAGTCGATGAATGCCGTATCGCAGACTCGAACCGAGTCGGCCTGAGTATTCGTACCCCGAACGTCGGAGACCACCAGCGGTCCGTCCCATCCGGGATCGTAGCAGTGCAGGTTCGGTGGGACGTAAGGCTTATTCCAGTAGTAGGTGAAGCAGCAGGAGTTGTCTTGTTCGTTCTCCTCGGCGATCAAACCGGTGTGATCGGCGATGATACAAATCTCGTGGAATCCTGTGTCCAAAGTTTGCGCGTAATCGTTGATCCAGGCCCACCAGTTCAGGCCGAGATTATCGGTGAACCACTGAGTGACATAATCGCCGTCAATGTACAGAGCGGTGTAGAACCGTCCGGCAACATCGGCGCTGCCGTTGTTGATTACCGACCAGTCGATATAAGCCGGCTCGCCACCGGTCAGACTGTCGGCCGTGTTGGTCCCGGTAACCGAAGACGCTACTATGGCCGAATCCCAACCGGCTGGTTGATAGCAAGTCAGGTTCGGCAACAGCACTTCCCAATGAACGTAGAACTCGATATAGTTCAACAGCCCCGAGTCTGAAGCATAGATGTCATCGATCCAGACACCGAACCAGCCGGCGGCACTGTCACCGTCAAAGAAATGCGTATTGCGCCAGTTGAGGTAAATGTCTGAGTCATCTTCGGCGTCATCATCGAAACCGCCATCGGTGCGACCGCCGAGATTATCATATATCATTAGTTCGCGGTCGGCGGCACCGGTGAACAGATGGATCTCATAGTCACCACAGTAAAACGTCAGCGGATCGCCGGTGTCATCGATCCTGAGTCGGTATTCGAGATTAGTCACGACCGCTCCGGCGGGCGCATTTCCCATCGTGTCGATAACCCGCCGCCAGTGCCAACCCTGGTCGGGGATCAGGCTGTTGACCGAGCCGCTCGTGATCAAGAATGGGTTGGCCAGCGCCTGAGAGGCAGGGCTCATCGCATCGCTGGAAAGTTCGTCGCGCGGCACGCCGCGCGCCTGCGCTCGGCGCAACTCTTCTTCCACTGTGGGAGAAAGCTGCTCTTTTTCAAGGTACATCTTCATCTTCGAGACGCCGATCATCGATACCCGTCCGTCGTCATCGACCACAACTTCGGCGTCATAGTCTTCAGGGTTGACAGGGCTCTTCTCCGTGTAGGGCTTCGCCTGGACATGTTGCACAGGCTCGAATGGCGCCGACTGGATGACATCGTTGGGGGTCAGATCGAATGTCCAGACCGGTTGCGTGGTTCGTCCCTCTAAAGTCTTTGGAACCACAGCGGGACCATCATCCGCATTGCCTGCCGGTAGTGATCCGGCCATGGCTAACAATACAACGGCCATCAGGACCGCAGCCCATGATCGATAGCTTTTCATAGCACTCTCTCCAATCAACACTCTTCTTCTGTCTGTCATCTCGGTCTATCGCACAAATCAACCTGGTCGGTGGACGCAGCAATTGGCGCCCACCGACCGGTATGTTCAAAACCAGTTTACTTCATCAGCGTCATCTTTCGAGTCTGTGTAAACGACCCGGCTTCGAGACGGTAGAAGTACACACCGGAACCAACCAGGACACCGGTCTCGTCACGACCGTCCCAGGTCACTTGATGATTTCCGGACCCAAACGCCTGATCGATCAGGCAGGCCACCCGCTGTCCCATGACATTGTAAATGCACAATGAGACGTGCGATGCCTGAGGCAGACCGAAATCAATATGCGTCTCAGGGTTGAACGGGTTGGGATAGTTGGCGCTGAGATAGAAACTCTCAGGCATCATTCCGGCGTCAGAACCATCCGGCGACGGGCTGGCGACAACAATCGTGCCTGCCTGCCAATCGGCAAAGTACGGATCACCGCTCTCATCGACGATCTCACCGCGAATACCGATTTCAGCCGGGACATTCAAGCCTTCGGCCACACGGAAGGTGAGAGTAAACAGCGATGTTTCATCCGAAGCTTGGACCGGATCGTTAATGTCTTCCCAGACCAGATGGATCTCTTCTCCGCGAGTGTTTGCAGTGAAGTTCTTCAAAGACGACGAAGAAACATCAATAAGCGACAACTCGGTGAACGAATAATCCAAATGTAGTTCCAGACCGGCCAGTTTCCCGGCCGAACCGGCGTTAATTGCAACCTTCACCAGATCACCCGCCTTGGCATCAAGCACGTCGCGAACAACGACCACTGCTCCACCTGCGGCATGGCCAGGCTGTACCGTCCTGGCTACAACCGGTGGTGCCGGACCTGGCGACCAGGTGTTGTTAACGTCACCGTAGCGGACACCTACGAAACTGGAATCGGTCCAGTCATAAGTCAGACCGCCCGTGATCATCTGAGGGGCTGCAAACCAGTTGGCGTTGGTTATGGCGAAACTGGAATCGATGAAGACCCAGTTACCGCACGGCAAGCCTTCCAACTGGGCGAGATACCTGCGAATCTTGATGATATCAGACACACTAACCGTACCGCCGCAGTTAACATCGGCCGCCAGCAGTTTGTATGGTGAATCCAGAAGTTCGATAAAGGCCAGGTGACGACGTATCTTGACAACGTCACCGATACTGACACCGCCGTCGTCGTCCGGACGTGATGGTGTCACCTGATAGTTGCCGGTTGGAAGAGGGCCAAATCCATACCAACCAGAGCCATCAGAAAACGTAGTAGCCACGGCGTTACCGGACAGATCGACGGTCACATCCGGGATATGCTTGACCATATCGTAGTAGACCATGTAACCGGAGATATTGTATGTGGTCGCTGCACATTCGCTACAACCGCTCACCGGATCGGAGGGTGGTCCCTCGGCGCAATCGTTGAGGGCGGTTACTTCATACTCGTAGCAGGCATCAAAGCCGATGTAGTCGTCGAATGTGGTGGCCGGGGGGATCGAGGCATGACCGGCGCCATTGCGATAGATACGATAGCCGGTGGCCCCTGCCACGGCCGACCATCGGAGTTTGATGGTATCACAAACAGTGGTGGTAGCCTGCAGGCCGAGCACCTGGGCCGGACCGGCACCCGCGGTACAGCATGCTTCCGGAGACTTATCGGACTCTCCGCACGTATTAACGGCCGTGACGACATAGCATCGCTCGGCGGCGCCAGGGGAGTTGTCCTGGTATGCCGTACCGCCTACCGCGACCAGAATAGCTCCATCGCGATAGACGCGATACTGAGTCGCCCCTGCTGATGCCGGCCAGGTAAGTTGTATGTAGCCGCATCCGGGGGAGCAGGTCAGACTGTTCGGCGGGGCCGGTATGAATAGCGCCGTGCAGCAAGCCTCAGGCGAATGAGCCGACGGGCCGCAAGCATTCTCGGCTGTTACTGTGTAGCAATGTTCGCCCGTTGTCGGGCTGGTGTCCGTCCAACTGGTGCCGCTGGTCGACGAGTACGGAGTGCCATCGCGGAATATCCGATAGGAGGTCGCACCTGCCGACGCCGACCAACTCAGGGCGATAGCGCCACATCGTGGCTCGCAATTCAGAGCCGTCAAGGGCGGTGGGGGCTGCAGAGCTGTACAACAAGCTCGCGGAGAATCGCCGGACTCGCCGCAGGTGTTGACCGCGGTCACATGGTAGCAACGCTGGCCGGTTCCGGGATTGGTGTCCTGATAGCCGGAGCCTTGTACGCTGGTATAGAAGGAACCGTCGCGGTACACACGATAACTGGTAGCACCGGCTGACGGTGACCAGTCGAGATTGATAACGCCGCAGCCCGGTGAGCATGTCAGTCCGGTGAGAGCGGGCGGCGTGGTTAGCGCCGTACAGCAAGATGTTTGTGTAGCCGGTGCCAGGCCACAAGCGTTCGATGCCCTGACCGAGTAACACCGCTCGGACGCGCCGGGACTGTTGTCACGATATGAGGTCCCGGCAATTGTCGTTAACAGCGCACCATCACGGTACAGCCGATAGGCAGTGGCGCCGGACGCCTGGTTCCAGCTGACATCGATATAGCCGCACCCGGCTGTGCAAGACAGCCCGGTTACTGAGGCCGGTACGGACAAGGCCGTGCGGCAGACCTGACTGGATTGACTGGACAGGTCACAATCGTTTTGGCCGGCGACCCGGTAACAGCGCTGCGATGCGCCTGGGCTATTATCGCGGTAGCTGGTGCCCCCGACAGTCGTCAACAGTGCGCCGTCTCGATATACGCGGTACGAAGTTGCATTCGTAGCAGCGTTCCAACTCAGATCGATATAGCCACAACCGGCTGTACCGGTTAATCCGGTCGGCGTGGCCACCTGCGGGCAGGTCACGGTGATGGTCGTGTTCGTCCAGCAGGAGCGGTTCCAGTCATGGTCGTCAGACTGGATAGCCGCAGCAATATAGTAATTACCTGGAGGAACGGACACAGGACAAGTGAGCGTCCGCGATGTGTTCCAGTATGAGAACGGTCCCAGTGCCGAGTGAGTGGTGGCCCCCACGTAATAGGAACCGGTATAGCTTTGCTGACTCGGCGTCAGGTACCAGCCGATGGCAGGCGTCATAGTGGTAGTACCGAGGTTTTCAATGATGAAATTGTTCATCGAGAAATTGTTCCCGGCCACGACCGACGAGTTAAAAGTCGACCAGACGACCGGAATACCACTTGAGCCACCACCACCTGCTGTGCGGTACAGTTCGACACCCAGGTCGTTAATGGCGTTGATATTGCTTGGATAGGCGGCCCGAATCGACTGCGGATCATCCACCAACGGCAGCCAGAACTCGGTATCGAGCGCACCACACGGCGGATAGTTCATCACCGAGTGATATGTCGCTGCCGGGTCGGCGGTAAACTGATGCTCACGACCGAAACAGTGGCCAGCTTCATGAATCACAGTGGAACGGAAGTACCAGATAGAACAGTTGGCGTAGCCGACCGACCAGGTCAGGGTCCAACTCTTGTCGACGTTCAAAATAATATCGGACTCGTAAATCTTCTCGCCGGTGTTGATGTTGTTACCGAGCGAGTTGAACATGACAGCAATTCCGAGGACACTTGACGGCAGCGAGAAACCGTACACCGCCTGGAATGTCGTCCAGTCGGTAAAAGCAAAGTCGTTGCGACCCTGGTGACCGAACTGGTTGTCCGAGGTGGTGAACTTCCGGAATAGATCGGCATACATGTTCCAGTCGGAGAGGCAGTATTCAAAATTCTGACCCCACTCCGCCCCTGAGTAGTAAATCGGGGGGATATTGAAATTCGATGTCCGATCGGGCGGACCCCACAAGAAAGCATACTTGTCCTGGGGAATCACGACGAGTTCATCGAAGTCCTCCGGTCCCGCCTCCAAGATCACTTCGTTCATCGGTTCGGGGGCGGCTTCGGGAGTACGGGGATCGCTGTCTGTCTTGTCTACCTCGTATGAAACCGAGTAGTCATCCGACAGAATCGGGACCGACTTGGGGATTTGGTCACCGGAGAAAACCAAGTGAGCGATGTCTTCCGAAATCTCGACTTCGTTGGTGATTTCCAGACTTTTGTCGGCTTCAGCAAACGGTAGCGCCCGTTTAATTTCCGCAACGAACTCCTCAATCGAGAAGCCGTTCCCTTTATCGACCCCACCCGAGAAGAATGTACGATCAACCAGGCGGCCCGTACCATCGGTTACCAAACCTTCGTCGGACACACGATAGTCACCGGCTGTGGCGCCCACCAAAGGCGAGATACCTTTGATCCAGTCGCCGTCGATGAAGAACACGGCCTGCTCACCCAGTTCGTATGATGGGATACCCGGGACGGCAACCCACTTGTCGCCGATAGTACCACCGGCAAAGCTGAGCACTATCGTCTCACCCTGAGACTTGTTTCCGAACAGCGCTTGTGGATCGTGTGCGATGTGATCGAGTCTGATCGTGTAATCGGTGGCGATCATTGACTCGTCGTAACCCGACCAGCGGGTTTGAACGTCGGTAATAGTACCGACCATTATCATCTCTGCATTGGCCAGCGTTTGCTCGTAACTGACCGGTTCGACCGAGATAGCCATGACCGTACCAATTGGAAGCAGTACCGCCAAAGTCGTGATCAGTGTGAACGTTACGATTGCCCTCATGGTCGTCTCTCCTTAGGTTTGCCGCGGTGAAGCGGTATTCCGTTTGTTATTTGTGAAGTTATTTTTCATCGGGATTGGGTGGCTTTGTTGAGTCATGTCTCGGCACGACGGTTCCCTGCGACGGGACCGGAGACACGCCCGGAGCGAGCGGTGTCGCCCGGGGTATTTGCGACCCGGTGTGAACGGCGGCATCGGCAGTGGATCGATCTTTGACTGCCTCGGAGTTCAAGGTGGGATCAGTCTGCGCTATGGGCAGGGCGCGTCTGATTTCGTCAATGAAATCGTCAAGGGTGAACCCACTCGGTCTGTCATCCGATTCAGAAAAGAAACTGCGCCTGAGAATCATACCGGTAGGACCTACCACCAAACCGCCGGGCTCGGCGGTTGCGGACACTCGATAGTCGCCGGCCGATAGCCCGACCAGCGGTGAGATGGTGCCCATTTGCTCCTGGTCAATAAACAGGATAAGTTTTTCAGCCTGATCAAAGATGGGAACGCCGGGGATGAGCATCCTTCGACCTTCAATCTCTCCGCCTCCAAAGCTCAGCTTGAATGTGCCCGCCTCAATCTGACTCTCCAGCGATCCGTCGCGGTCGAACAGAACTTGATCGATCAACAGGCTGTAATCGGTGACAACCATACTCTCACCGTTGCCGGGCGGGCGTACATCGATGCCCCCGATACTTGCTACTATAATGAGGTCAGCCTGAGCCAGTACTTGCTCGGCGGACATTGGCGCAACTCGCGTTGACCCGGCCGATGTTACTATAATGAGAGAGAATAGACCCAGGAAAACCAAACAGCGGGCAACAGATGCGCCACAGGGAACGGCATGCACTTCATGCGACTCATTCCCATTACATCGCCTACCGGCAACTCGGCCGATGCGGCCGAGCGCGTTTTTCGGAGTCCTCCACTCCACCTGGCAAACCTCTTTGGCTATGCGCTCAATTCTGTAAAACTCTCGACGCCGACTTTGCCTCGTGTCAATCAAGACACCTTGTCAGTGATTCCTGCCTCGGTCACACCGACAAAAGCAAAAGCGCCGAATGTCATTTGGTCAGACTATGAAGTATCTACGTCATCGCATTCCGGACTATTTGTATCTATTTCTACGTATCACAACGTATTCACGTTAAGGCGCTGTACTATCATCAGGCAATCGAACCTTTGCGCTCTGGTGGCCGACACGGTCACGACCTTTCGGTATTCATTGATGCGTATCTCTAAGGTCTGAAACTCTGCGAATCAAGCTCACGCCATGCGCGATGAACCCGACCCCAGGGACCAGGCCAGCATCCCTGCCAAACTGCCCAGTTAACTTCCATTAGATAAGATAACGCTTACTCAATAATGGGTCAAGGGAAAACCCTTTCGTAGAGCCGGTTTTACCGCTTTCGTCACAATCACGAAACATGAAATGCGATGCCTGATTGTCGCAAAGAGAATCGCATTGGGCCGCATGACTTCGCCTTCAAGTTATGGAACAGCCCGACACATTTTGGAAAAGTCACCCGAAGGGGACTTGTATACAATGTGGCAAGTCTACAGACAAAACTGTTGCGGCAGGTCTTGTCGCACTGAAAGCATGATCAAGACCTAAACCAACGTTGCATGAGGTTGGTGACGAGTTGGTTGGCGGTGCTGTCAGGCGACTCGCCTGACGGCCATGAAATCAAGGATGAGATTGACCTGGCTACCACGGAAACCGGAGTGCAAGCGCGCGAAGCGCGAAAGTCAGGTTTACCAGTGTCGGGCGGGGTCGCCCAACACCACGCAACAGCACGCAAAAGAGACTTGTTTCTTGTGCGATGGATACTCAGATTGACGACTGCCGATCACGAGTCCGCACGCCGCCTTACCGCCAACAGAATGGCCGCAACAACAGAACCTAACACAAAACCGATAGCAGTGTTGACGGCCAGGATTCCGACGGCTGTGATCAGGACTACCACCAGTTTATCCCTGCCACGCTGATCTGCAATCGGCAGCGCAAGTTCAAGTCCGGCAAATATCAAGAGCAGGCCCAGGATAGAACCGGGGTAAAAGGGCAGACTGTCCAACACCATCGCACTCAGAAAAACACCAATCAGCAGTTTGCATATCCCCAGCATTACCACCGAGCCGCCGGTGCGGGCGCCGAAGTGATACTGAGCAGCCAACCCGCCGCTACCATGACACATCGGCATCCCCCCCAAAGCGCAGCCGATCAGGTTCATGAGCCCGACCGACATGGCCATCTGCCGCGTACCTACCCGCTGCTTTTTGAAGAGGTCTCCGGACAACGCGCAAACTGCCAGCACCGAGTTCAACAGCGTCAGCGGCAACTGAGGCAGGGCCGCCAGCCACAAACCACTTTGAAACTCGGCAGCTTTCGGCCACACAAGGTCAAGGCCTGGCCGTGTGAACTTCAGTAAGTCTGATGTACCGGATGCAGATATTATCATTATCACGCCTCCAATGCCAAAAAGCACCAAGGCCGAAGGAAAACGCCGCACCGGACGAAGAGCCAACACCAACAAGCCCAGAACGAGCGCGACTGCCGCGCCGTCCGGCCCGGACCAACCGCTGGCTGACACCATATCAAGTCCCCGCATACCCAACTTGAGACCTATTCCAAGTTGTATCCCGCGAATAACCGAGGTGGGAACATAGCGCTCTATTTTTTCGATCAGGTTGGTCATGCCCAGCAAGAAGACCACCGCGCCGACCACGAGTCCGGCCGCGGCGATCTCACCGGGGAGGAGATGCTCGGCAATAGCGACGGCCGCAATAGCCTTCATAGGTTGCACCGGGATCGGCAAACCAAACATGATGCCCGTCGTGATGTTGAACAGTCCGGCGAAGATCAGAACCATGGCCGGATTAAGACCACTGACCATGACCAGAGCCGCCGTCAATGGTATGAACGTTCCCAGGTCGCCGAGTCCGCCTGAGAACTCAAGCAGCGTAAAACGCATTTGTCGGACATGGGAACGACAGCGCTGTCCAAACGTCAGGGCCGTCGTATCGACCATGGTCAGCCGCTCAGAATCTGATTCCAAGGGATCACTTCAATCTTGGGCGACTCGATATCGTCGACATCGCTTTGGATGATCAGACCGTCGGTATCAAGCAGCGCCGACAGCGCCGCCGATGAACGCTTGTTCGAAAACTCAGCGATGATCTCACCGCTATCCATCTTGAACATCCCCGGCCAGATCAGCATGCGGCCGCTCTTGCGAACTGAATTCGGGCTTAGCCGCGCCGGAACCGGGTTAATCGCGAAGTCACTACGGCCGCACATCTTCTTGAGCGCCGGCAAAACCAACACGGCGCAGGTCACGGCGGTCGACAGTGGATTGCCCGGTAGGCCGAACAGAAACTGATGGTTGCGTTTGGCAAAATAAAACGGTTTTCCCGGCTTGATACGGACCTTGTGCAAAAGCGATTGAAACCCGGCCGCCTCGGCTGCTGCGATTACCAGGTCACGTTCTCCGGCCGAAACACCGCCCGATGTTATTATGACATCAGCCGTGCTTTCAAACAGACGCCGAAGTTGTTCCTCACTGTCACCCACCGTTGCATCCAACTGGACCGCGCGGCTGAATGGTGACACCATGGGTTCAAGGGTATATAGATTTGAGTTGTAGAGCTGACCCGGCTTCAACGCCGTACCGGGTGCTACCAGCTCGTTACCGGTGGAGGCGATATGCACCGACGGCCGTTCATGCACAGACAGTTCGGCCAATCCGATACTGGCCAGAATACCAATGTCCAGTTGACCCAGCCGGTCACCGGAGGCAAATAGTTTTTGCCCTCGCTCGATATCCTCTCCCGGTTCACGCACATTGGTGCGCGATCCTACAGGGATGAAAAACGATACATGGCAGTTGTCATACTTGGTGTCTTCAAACCGAACCACCGAATCATAGCCTTCCGGTACCGGCGCACCGGTCATGATCTTGACCGCAACACCGTCTGCATACTCGGCCTTCCTGGCGTCACCGGCGAAGGCGGTGTCTTTGTAGGGCAAAGTCAGCGGCTTGGATTCGCTGCAGGCCGAAAGCCAGTTCGACCGCACGGCAAAACCATCCATGGCGGCGTTGCGGAAAGATACCACGTCGATCCCGGATTCTATGTCTTCAGCCAGAACATGACCCACCACATCGCGGATTGAACACTTGACAGATTTACGCGCCGATACGTTTTCTGAAATCAGATCGGTGGCTTGGGCGAAACTTATCACTTGTCGGTCAAATCCTGTTGGCAGTCGGTTATGGCGCCGGCGATCAGCTTGAGCGGATGCGCGATGATCGGCAGGAGAAACTGAATAATCTCCCCCACCGCTTTAGGTGAGCCGGGCATATTTATAATGTAGGACTTCCCGGCCACCCCGGAAACGGCACGGGAGAAAGATGCATACGGCGACTTCTCACGGCTGAATGCTCGGATTGCTTCGTCCAGGCCCGGCGTCGGTTTGTCAAGCAGCGATAGCGTCACCTCCGGGGTGTTGTCGCGACTGGTACACCCGGTGCCGCCGGAGGTCAGGATAAGACTGATACCGCGCGCGATGTAATCACCAAGCGCATCACGAATAGCTTCCGGTGAGTCCGAGATAAGCAAAGATTGTTCGAGGTTGAAATCCGTACCTTTGATAGCCTCCTCAATCACCGGCAGGCACCCGTCCTCCCTCTCACCCGAGGCGGCCCGATCCGACATTATGATGACGCCCACTGAAAAACTCATCTTACTCCCATGCCAGCGAGTCGCCGACCTGAATCTCACCGCCCTTGAGTACGCGTGCAAAAACACCCTCGCGCGGCATGATGCAGTCGCCGACGATTCGACGGATGTGGCAACCGTGATGGCACTCTTTGCCGATCTGCGTTATCTCAAGCTCGGCCACCTTGCCGATTCTCAGTTTCCGGCCGACTTTGACGTCGTTAAAGTCAAGACCGGTAGTGGTCACGTTCTCGGCGAAAACGCCCGGATTGAGTTGAACCAGATTACCGTCCAGCTTGGCGAACGACTCGATCGGCAACAAAGATACCTGGCGCCCGGAACCGGCGTGAGCGTCACCATCAATACCGTGGTTCATTACCAGCCGGACGCTGCGAACATTCTGTTTCTTGGTACCGGTCTCTTTTGACACGGAGATACTATGGATCTTCGCGGATGAAGTCACCACTGCGTCCTCCGGTTTTCTTCAGCAGTCTGAGACCTGAGATAACAATATCTTTCTGCACTGCTTTCAACATGTCATAGACGGTTAAGGCAGCCACGCTGCACGCAGTGAGCGCTTCCATCTCAACGCCCGTGCGGGCCAGACAGGTGGCGGTGGCGGTGATCGTGATTGTGTTGCCTGAATCATTAAGCTTGAATTCCACATCGACATGGTCCAGCCCTACCGGATGACAAAGCGGAATCAACTCCGATGTCCGCTTGGCTGCCTGGATACCGGCCAATTTGGCCACGGTGAGAACATCTCCTTTGGCCGCTCGGTTCTCACGAACCAGTTCGAGCGTTTCGGCGTTAAGCAAAACGATGACCTCAGCCGTGGCGGTGCGATGCGTGACTTCCTTATCGACCACGTCGACCATGCGCGCCCTGCCGTCGTTGTCGGTATGGCTGAGTTTGTTCATATCATCCGCCCATCCTGATGAACGACGGCAACTGTTCGGCTTGAGCACAACCGAGATACTTTTTCGAACGAACCAATGTCGCAATTGCCTCGCCTGATGACCCGGGATCATTTTCGAGTAGATCGAAGAGATTGGTCGACTGCCCGGAGAAGAGGCAACCATATAGGTTACCATCGGAGGCCAAGCGCAATCGGTCGCAATCTCTGCAGAAAGGATGGCTTACCGGATTGATGAACCCAACCCGGATATTCAACCGTGGAGATTCATAGTAACGAGCCGCGGCGGCTGGGTCCGAGTAAACAGGTTTGAGTTCATATGGCAGCCGAGCGCGAATCTCATCGCCTGCGATGTATCTACGATCACGGTTGGGCTCCGACCGCGATGGCATGAATTCGATGAAGCGTATGTCGACGCCGCGTTGATCGGCAAATGCTACCATGTTGGCCGCATCTTCATCGTTCACTCCCCGCATGAGCACGCAGTTGAGCTTGACCGTTCCAATATATTTCAGCGCGGCATCAATACCTGAGATCACTTGCTGGAACGCATCTTTGCCGGTGATCCTTTTGAAGCGCTCCCGCTCAGACGTATCCAGGCTGATGTTTATGCTGTCCAACCCAGCCGCAGCCAGCTCCCGGGCATGTTGATGGAGCAACAGCCCGTTACTGGTGAGAGCGATATGATGTGAGTCGCCGAGGCTACGGGTAAATGCAATCAACCGAGGTAACTGCTTGTACAACGTTGGTTCACCGCCGGTGAACCGGACTTTACGGACGCCCAGTTGATGTAACAGTTCAATGGATCTTTCGAACATCTCGGGCGGTTGGCTGCCGACCTCTTTGTGTGTCGACTGAGAGTCGGGACGACAATAGAAGCAGTTCAGATTACAACTGTCCAGCAACGACACACGCAGGTAGCGGACCCTCCCTCGGTTAAGCACTGGCTCCCTCCGCGGTCGGTGTGAGGAATCTGTCGACTATGAACCCAACCAACCCGTCCACGTCGTCCAACTCGTACCGGGGCACCGTTACGCCGTCGAGTTCGGGACCGTAGACAGTGACAATATTGGTCGGTAGCACAGGAGAGTCTGGCTTTCGGTTTCGTGACAGGAAGACTTTCGGGCGCTCGGCGGAACGATCACCCTCCACCAGACAGATGTCAAACATGGTGGCCATGGCTCTCATAAGTTTCTCTCTGTGTTCGGTCGACGAATCGGAGAATAAGGCCACTTCCGAATCGCTCACGGCCAACGTCATTCCGGCGCCTGCCTGTCGGTGGCGATGGGTATCTTTTCCCGGCTGGTCAAAAAGGTGATTGTGGGCGGTATGTTTGACCGTCGCCACACTGTGGTTGAGTTTGACCAGTCGATGCACTAAGGCCTCAACAAGGGTGGTCTTGCCGGAGTTCCGGCCGCCGACGATTCCCAACTCAACCATTGTTATCTCCAATCGCCATCAGGTCACCGGGCCGATTGATATTGCGCCACTGGCGTCGGTCAACCGGCAACATATCATGATCAAGTCCGGCAATGATCTTTCGCATGCACCTCTCTCCGGCTCTCCCCTGCGATACAAGATATGGCAGAGCCGACCGGTGATAAATACCGCAAAGGGGCTGGATTCCGTTGGTTTCCAGCAAACCGAAATACTGTTCGCCATGGTATGATTTGATCAGACGCCCGAAAATCTCTGAATCCAGGTCATACAGATCGGCGGCCGTGACAAAACAGCACTCCTGCCGGCAATCTTCCAAAGCCGCTACCACCCCAGCCAACGGTCCGTCGGCGTGGGGCCAATCATATATAATCTCGTTTTCGAATTGTCCGAATTTCCCGGGCTGCTTAGCCACCAGCTTGACCTCGGAAAAGACAGGGCGACATGTCTGGACCGTTCGGCTCAAAAACGACAATCCGTCGCATTCCATGAGTAGTTTATCTTGTCCCATGCGACGGCTTTGTCCACCGGCAAGTATGTAAACAGTGTCGATCATCTTTGCAAAAAACCTCCACCGGTCGGCGGAGGTTGAATACCTGCTGAGTCTCCTTTGCCAAACCGGGCAGGCCGGGCGATTGCTCCCCCGACCGTAGAGTCCCTGTCGACCGCGTGGGTCCTACAGGGTTCGGAGCATGTTGTGTCTGAGCCAAGTGGCGCCATCAACAACACTATATTGTCTTAAACCAATTAACCTATTTTGAATAAACGAGGCAAGTCCGAAATTTGTTTCGTAACGAAAAATCAATTCGTCCGAAGACTGTGGGAGTACGCCGTCGCTAGTCGGCAGTTGGTGCAGAAGGCACTCGATCCAGTTCGCCCCGAACCGCTTGGGCCAGCGCAGCCCGAGTGTAGGGCTTTTTGACATAGAGGCCGGCACCCAACAGTTGTGCTCGTTCAACCCGGTCGGTTGCCGAAAAGCCGCTCACTATGATAGCTTTTTGACCTGGATGCGTCCTCGTGATTTCGCTGTAGGTGTCCAAACCATCAAACCCAGGTTCCATTATCATGTCAAGCACGATGAGGTCCGCGCTGTGGTCATTCATGTAGCGGACAGCCGCCGTTCCATGTTCGGCTTCAACGACGTTGTAACCCAAACTGGAAAGCATGTCGCTGGCTAACTGACGCTGCTCGGGGGAGTCATCCACGATCAGTATGGTCTCGCTACCGCCGCCGACTTTCCTGTCCGATCCACCAACCAGCACCGTATCCTCCGAAATCGGGAAGTACAAGATGAACTCCGTTCCCTCGCCCTCTTTGGAGAGAACGTCATAGTAGCCGTTGTGATCCTTGACCACACCATATACAACCGAGAGACCCAGGCCGCTGCCGCTGGAGTCCATTTTCTTCCTGGAATAGTACGGCTCGAATATTTTTGGCAAGTCAGCTTCGGAGATTCCGGTACCAGTGTCGCGTACGCGCAGCAACACATAGTTTCCTGCCACGATCCGATCATGCCCGCTTACCAACCGGCTCAACCTTTGAACCTCCGTCTGAATCGCCAACTCACCGCCGTCCGAGATAGCGTCATAGGCATTGACGATCAGGTTCATGATCACTTTGGCCAAGTGGGGCGCTGATCCGGAAATCGTAGCGGCTTGATCGGTCAGATTGACGTCAAGGGAGATTTCCTGTCGGCGCTGTGTGAGTTGAGCGAACCCGGGTGATTCGATGTAGTCTCTTACCACATGGTTCAGATCGGTCGGCTGCATTTCATAGCGACCCCTTCGAGCCAGCGTCAACAAGTCCTGGACCACATCGGCGGCATCACGAGCGGAACTGCCCATACGCTTCACCTGCTTGCGCACTGGACTGTCCTCGGGGAGCCTCATCAGTATGAGCTCGGGGTATCCGACCAACGGCCCGAGCATATTATTCAGATCATGGGCCACGCCACCGGCCAGAATACCCAGCGATTCCATGCGCTCGGCCCGATCCAGTTTTTCGCGAAGCTCCCCCTCTTGTTGCTCTGCCTTCTTGCGTTCACTAATATCGCGGGCAAAGGCACAGTTGTATTCCTTGCCCATGTATTCCATGAAATTCACCGTAACTTCGACCGGAATGTCCCGACCATCCTTCGCTCGATGAAAGGTTTCCAGAGTGAACGAACGATGTTTCTTGATATCGCTCCAATGCTGTTCCCAAACCTCTATTGGGTAGTTCGGATCGATGTCGTGCAGTGTCTTCGAGATCAGTTCCTCTCTGCTGTATCCAAGTGACTGACAAGCTGCTTCATTGACATAAACCAGGCGCGCATTCGAGTCCATCCAAAAACTGGGTTCAGCGGCATGATCCACAGAAAACTGTGTAAACTGCAACGCTTCTTCCGTTTTCCTCCGCTCGGCCAGCTCGTTTTGCAGCTCTTTGGTGCGACTCTGAACCTGCTCAAAGGCGCTACGCAACGCCTTCTGCATGGCATTGAAAGCCCTCCCCAAGGAGAGAAAGTCCTTGTGGACAATCGGTACTTCAATAGATGACACCATGTCGCCCTCGCGTATTCTCTCAGAAGCAGCTTCGAATAGTCTAATCGGCCGGACGATTCTTCGCGACAACCACGAGCCCACAAATAAAATCAGGCCCAAGACCAATACAGAACCAATTAGCATGGCCGAGACACTAGAGTACACCTGGTTGTACATAGACTCCTGTGAAACGGCGATCCAGATATCCCCTACCAATTGATCCCGGAACATGATCGGTGCTGTAGCTATGCAGAGATTGGCTTCGTGCAACACCACAACGGTGTCGGCCGGTGGGCAGGCGTCGATCAGGTGCGGCGGCACATCGTCATGAAGAACACGGTAAACCGCCACGTCCCCCGGACCACAGATGCAAAGGCCGACGACATCTTCATCGGCAAAGGCGCCTCTGACCACATCCGCCACGAACGAACTGTCCTGAAACTCAAGTCCCGGCCCCACACTTTCCGACATTATGTCGCTCAGGCTTTTAGCCTTCCGTTCCAGACTGTCGTGCAGTTGCCCGATCAGTTGATTGGTTGTCAGAAAGGCAAGTGAAACCAGGGCAACCGACACTAACGCCAGCACCAGCAGAATTATCTGAGTGCGAATCGACAGCGACTTCATCTCAGTCTTTTCCCCCCACGATTTCGCACAGTTTCAGAAGATGAGCGCTGAACTTACTTCCTTCCTGACGAGATGACTTGAGGTTTACGACTATCAACTGACCCTTCTTCGCAACCTTCACACCTACCGACAAGCCGTCATATACATAGGCCGGATTGAATGAAAACGAACGCACGTGATGAGTCTTGATCTCTCTCGATAGCGGCGCAATTCGCTCATCACCGATATCGGTTACCAGCACCAAGTTGTAATGCGCGTCGCTCATGGCTTCCAGAGTCGGGGCAATCTGATCAAATGGAACAGCCTCGTATTGGACTGCAACTCCATTGACCCTCAGCACCGGATTATCTTTGAAGAATGTCTCTGCCAATCGATACTGCTCGTAAGAACGCACTCGACCGCGATCATACACGACCGATATGTTCACAGCCTCAACCTCTTCCGGATCGAAGTTTTCGTCGTAGGTGACGATTTTCAAGAACAGGGGAATGCCGAGATTGGGATCAATTCCGCTGTCATGTTTTCCCAACGCACCGACGGCGACCAACTTTATCAACCAGCAGCATAACAGGGTTCTTAGAACCATTTACAACTCCCCAGCGACCTTTAGTACATCCTGACGGGTAGGTGACCAGGTTACCAGCCCACCGACGTTGACAACTCCGCATAAACCGAACGACCCGGGCGCCTGATGTTAACCGTCGGCGCATAGTCGTAGTTAAGTGGAACACTGTACTCTTCGTCGAGGATGTTTTTGACTCCGAGTGCAGCGTCGAAGAAACCCGCCACTTTCTTGAAACTGAGATTGGCATCAATCACAAATCGCTCGTCAAGGAAAGAACCGTCCCAACATTTGAGAGTGCTGACATAGTTCACTTTTGATGAGACCGAGAAACGGCCCGGTACGACCTGATATGTGAGTCCGAAATTTCCAAGCCACTTGGGCGAATTGAATGCCAGTACATCCTCATCGGCTCCTTTCACAGTTGCCTTCTGGTAGGTAACATTGGCGAATCCGCCAAGACCGTAGATGGGGCTACGATGTAGCGACAATTCTACGCTTTGGGTTGACATCTCGCCGAGGTTGCGAAACTGTGACACTTCCTCAAGATAGTCGCCGCCGGGATGTGCCGGATCAGTATCGTCAATCACTGTTTGCACAATCAAATCAGTCATTTGGGACAAGTTGCCGGCCATTTGGGCGCTGAAGCCAAAAGGAAACTCGTGCGACAAGATCAACTCGTAACTGGTGATCAATTGTGGCTCCAAATCCTCGTTGGCTATAAAGAGGAAGCCATCGTCGAAAGTGATTTCATAAAAGCTGGGCGATCTAAAGCCTCGACTGGCTACCAGCTTAACAGTGCTTTGATAATTCGGCCTGAAGATAATGGCCGCCTTTGGCATCACTTTTCCGGTCGTGTATGTATAGTGGTTGAAATGTAATCCCCCAACGAGCTTCAGCTTATCGGAAAGCTGGTGTTCGTCCTGAGCATACACATTGTAAACCTGCCCTTCGTTTTGCGCGTTGTCTTTGGGTATGTAGTCGTAGACAATATTGTCACCGGTAGCATCAGCCTCCCCCGACTCGTGTCTTATCTTATGAAACTGAACTTCGGCGCCCAACACAGCCGTGTTCTTTTCGCTGAAATCCACATTGGCTCTGGTTTCGAGTCCATAACTTTCGTTCAATTCCGAATCTTTCCAGATCGGCCCCGGCAGATAGTCCGGCTCGGCTTCCCATTCGTAGTAATTGTACAGGATTTTATCCCACCAACTGTAGTGGTTGTAAGAGAGCCTCGTTGTGAGTTCAAAGCCAGTGGACACTGTCCCACTGTAGGCAAGATCGACAGAATAGCGTTGTTCCCAAACTGAGTTCTCCGGCCGGTTGAACAGAGCACCGTAGAAACCATGTGGAATACCGTTGTCCGTACGCGCGAACCGGAATCCCAGGCTTAGCTCACGCCACTTGATCTTGCCGGTGGTGGAGAGGTCTTCCATGGTATTCATGTGTTGAGCAACACCGCCAGTGAAAGAGTTTGAGTCGAGATAGTATTGATAGTAGCCATCATCATCCAAAGCAAGATCGTCCTCTGCCAGGACACTTAGCTCCTTGAAATACAGATCGCTGCCCTTGCGGTCGAGCCAGGAGCCGGTAACAAAAACCGAAAGATCGTTATCGAACTGATGGAGTAAGCGCGCACTATTGCCAGTATGCTCGGTGTCCCAGAAGTAGCTACTATTAACCACCAGCGAGTTCTCCTCCGGTACGGCAGTGATCAGGTTGATGATACCGAAGAAGGCATTGCTTCCATAAAGTGACGACGCCGGTCCCTTGATAAACTCAATACGGTCGATATTGCCTATAGTCACACTTGACACATCGATACTATGGGTCCCTCCATACTGTTCGGTGGTTGGACGCCCGTCTATCAACAGCATTATCTGTGAGTTCCAATCACCGAAATTCGACACCCCGCGCACACCGATCTGCGAGTGAGAGTATCCTTCAGTGATGTGCACGCCCGGCACCAATGACAGGGCCTCGGCAATAGATCGACAGGCGTAGTCTTCGATCATATCGCGTGTAACGATGAATACGTTGGCCGGCGCTTCCTCAAGCGTCTCTTCATGTTTGGACGCCGACAAGACGACGTCCAATAAAGTCTGCAGATCCAGGTCTGCGATGTCTCTTTCCTCTCCAGCCGTGACCGGAATCGGAGCAAACGCAACGACTATAACTGCTGTCAGCAGCAAAGTCGCTCCCCAGGAAAGCTCAGAATTGGTCGTAGTCATAGCAAGTCTCCTCAGGTTACCATGTAATTGGTAGTATACCCATTCCTACCAGTTTATTATCGGCAGCGTTACCCAACATACTGACCGATCTGCAGGTCCTTTAGAGCACTCAAATCAGGATTATGTTACCCGGATTTCTACCCGATTCCTATCCCCGGTAATTGGCGACTCAGGAGAGGTTGTGAGGGAATTCCGGTCTTCGTAGGTCAGTCCGCCGCGGCGGATTGCGCTCCTGACGATTTGGCGCGTCCACGCCGCGGCGCGCAGGCGAAGACGGACCCGCCCTACTTTCCAAGGGTCACGGACCTACTACTGGGTGGCACCCTCAAAGTCGCTTTGGGGGTGATTCCTGTTATCTGCCCCAAACACAAGGTTTGAGGCAGCCACCCGGTCGACTGCCCGTCGGCGCGCGAAGCGCAAAGAACAGACTTGTCGGCTCGACGATCTCAGACCTGGCTGCCCAATACTTGCTCTACTTCGGCCAGAATTTCACCAGACTTGACCAGCTCCTGCATGCGAGTATGATCCGGATAGAGTGGCCGGTCGATGTCGAGATAGGCTACATGTCGACGCACGACTTCATGTGCTTTCCGAACTCCCGCACCAAACTTGTAGTCACGGAAATCCAGAGCTTGCGCAGCAGCCATGAATTCAATGCCGAGCACACCGTAAGCGTTGTCGAGAATCTGAAAGTTTTTGATAGCGGTGTTCATTCCCATCGACACGAAATCCTCCTGATCGGCGGCCGCCGGGATCGATTGGATTGATGCCGGAGCAGACAGCATGCGTTGTTCGACGATCAGCGAATCAGCCGTGTACTGGCTCAGCATCAAACCAGAGAACATCCCGGCTCCCTTTGTCAGAAAAGCGGGTAGTCCCACACTCAGGGCCGGGTTGTTCAGGCGGTTCATGCGCCGTTCGGACATAACGCTGACCATCGTTACACAGGCGCCGGCCATATCCATAGGTACGGATACCGGGGTGCCCTGGAAATTGGCCCCGGATAGTTGCAGGTTCTCATCCGGGAAAAAGACCGGGTTATCTCCGACGCCGTTCAGTTCGATCTCGACCTGCGAGCGGGCATAAGCCAAGGCATCATGCGCGGCGCCGATCACCTGGGGTGTCGAACGCATCGAATAGGCATCCTGCACCTTGCACTTAACTCTGCCCTCGGCCAGGTCACCCCCGGCAACATAAGTGCCTATAGCTTGAGCACTGCGCACGGCTCCGGCGAACCCTCGGGCCTGATGGAGTTTCACACTGTACGGTTTCATGTTGGCCTTAAGAGCCTCCAGCGACATGGCCGCGGCAATCTCCGCCTGCCTCAGCCAGCGATCAGCATCGTACAAGAAGATCGCACTCATGGCGGTGAGCAGATTGGAGCCGTTGATGACTGCCAGACCGTCGCGCGCCTTCAATCCCGGGACAGAAATCCCGGCTTTGTCCATTGCATCTTTGCCGTCAAGCAGTTCACCTTGAAAGTATGCTTTCCCTTCGCCCAGCATCAAGAGCGCCACTTGCGACATTGGTGCCAGGTCGCCCGAAGCCCCGACCGACCCTTTCTGACAGACATAAGGTGTCACCCCTTTGTTCAGCATCTCAACCAGAGTCTGGGTGATCTCCGGGCGCACACCCGACATGCCGTGCGCATGAACATTGATCCGACCGACCATGGCGCCGCGGATATATTCGACCGGAGCCGGGTCGCCGATACCGGCGGCATGATTGTAGATCAGATACTTCTGAAACTGCTGCACCTGTTCGTCGTCGAGCACTACTTCGGAAAACTCGCCGATTCCGGTGTTGATCCCGTACATGATTTCACCGGCAGCCATCTTATCCTCGACCATGGCCCGGCATTCCTGGATCTTTTCCAGCGACTGCGGATGCAGTTTGACCGCTTCTCCGTGTCGAGCCACGGCGACAACGTCTTCTATTGTCAGATGGGAACCATCAAGCTCTATAGCCATCTACTTAACTCCAATTGCTAAACGTGTTAGGGAATAACGGATACTTCCAGTCGGCCTGTGGGAGGCCGGCTTAGGTATCCTGAAGACCGGAAGCAGATTCAGGTGTATAGCGCGTCATCACCTTGGTCCGGGGCCGGACCTGAGGCTCATAGATATTTGGGATAGACTCGCTATACATTCTCAGACTTCCTTCTACACCCTGAAGATACTTTGAAAAAAGCGATTGTCAATCGGTTTCGGGACGCCCTTATTACAGGTCTTATGGCTCATAAATCACCCTCGGATTTTTTGTTCGATCAAACGTTTGTCGCCTTTGACACTGAGACCACCGGCCTGTGGGCGCAGGCACATCGGATTGTGGAAATAGGGGCCATCAGGTTCCGCCTGAGCTCCGAATCGACCGAGGTCTTCTCCATGCTGGTCAATCCTCAGCGACCCATGCCCGAGGAGGTTATTGAAATCCACGGGATCACCGATGACATGGTCGCGGAGGCGCCTACGATCGACAAAGTGCTACCCGACTTTGTCAGATTCTGCGGCGATTCCATTCTCGTGGCCCACAACGCACCCTTCGACATTTCGTTTGTTGTTTGTGAGTTGGAGCGCACCGGCCTGGAGTTTGGCAAAAACCTCATCCTGGACACAGTGGACATCTACCGTCGACTCTACCCCGGTCTGCCGGCCTATTCGCTGCTTCAGTTGGCCCGACAGTTTAATCTGGCCAGAACTCAAGACCACCGGGCAGTGGCCGATGCCGCCCTGGTGCAAGGGCTGTTCCAAAACGCTGTCGAGCGCTTTCCCGAATTGAACCACCTTGATGACCTGAGGAATACTTTTGAAGTACTGTCGATGTACGATTGGAAATCGACCCCCGCCACAATTCCGCCCGGTCTGGAAGACCTGGTCTTGGCCTGCGATGAAAACCGCCGGGTGCGGATTGTCTATCAGGGGTCCGGGCGACCGCCGTCGTCGAGAGTGATTCAACCAAGATCGCTGCACTCACTTGGCAGTCGTTCCTACGTCACCGCATTCTGCGAACAGGCCGAAGCCGAGCGCACGTTCAGGCTTGATCGCATACAGAGTTGCGAGTTGCTTGAGGAGTAGTTAATCTCTGTCTTCAGTAGGGTGGGTCCGTCTTCGCCTGCGCGCCGCAACGTGAACCCGCCAATTCTGTCACCCCGAGCGGAGTTGAGGGGGCGGGTTGGGTGGCACCCTCAAAGCTTCTTTGGGGGTGGTTTCTCGATATATACCGTCCCAAGCAAGGCTTGAGACGGCCACCCACCGGTCAAGCCGGCTCCTTTGCGCTTGGCGCATGACAACATCGCAGGGATGCTGCCCTCCTTCTGAAATCCTGTGCGCGGCAGATGTCCACATCTGCCGTTCCGTGTTCATACCATCAGGGTGGCGCATGAGGACATACACCACCCACCGAGCTAAAACCTAAAACTCTGTTTTACCCGAGAACCGGAACGATCCCAGATGAACAGCAGGCACCGTCATGCAACCAACCCCACTCCACCATGAGTCAATGCACTCGGTCTCTTTGGACATGGCCACGGTCGATTTGAAGGCGCGCATGAACGAATCGGTAAACCTCAGGTTCTTCAGACCGCCCACGATTTCGCCGTTTTCTATCAGAAAAGTGCCATCGCGGGTCATCCCGGTCAGCACCATGTTGCGGGTATCGATCAACCCGTTTATGTAGTGAAATCGTGTAACCAAAATGCCGCGCTTGACGGCTGAGATCATTTTCTCACGCTTCACTTTACCGGGCGCCATAAATATGTTCAACGCAAAAGCACCTTCGGCGGCATCATCGGCAGTGATAGCATGACCGGTTGATTTCTTGCCACCCTTCTTGGCCCAGGCACGATCGTAGACGACACCTTTGGCCACACCCTTCTCAATGAAGGGAACCTTCTTCTTGGGCACGCCTTCAAAATCAAATGGAAACGCAGCCGACCGGGTGTCGAGCGCGTTGTCGTAGAGAGTGACCTTGTCCGATGTGATCTTGCGACCTATGCGACCGGAGAGGAACGATGTTTTCTGCACGAACGGTTTGGCGCCCAGACCGACATAGTTGATCCATTCCAACATCTCCCCCACCGCCGGTGGTTCAAGGATCACTTCGTACTCACCCGGCTCTGTTTGGCGCGGGTTTTGGGACTGGTCGCACTTGCCCACGGCGATCCTGGCCAGAGTTGTGAAGTCAATATCCGAGACCCGACGCGAGGTGCCGGCGGCATAGCCCGACGATGTGTCGGACATGGCGATCATATTGATCGAGGCCGAACTGATTGGTTGGTATGCTTCCACACCATGTGAGTTAATCACGGCGATTTCACCGCACTCCGTCGATAACGATCCGGCCATGGTGAATTTCTTGCGATTCGACTCAGCGATGACCTTCTTGACCGCTTTGGCCCGGTCATTGGGACTGAAGCGGGCCGTGGCTTCGTCGAATGTCTCAAGCGCCTTGTACTTGGCCGGCTTTGGCAGGCCCGGGAAGATGGGGTTCTCACGCTGCTGTCTGGCGATTTCGATAGAATCCGCAAGCGTCTTCCTCAGATCAGCCAGCACCAGAGAATTACACGAAGCCACACCGACTCGCTTTCCCAGAACGGTGCGGAACAGTACGCGGTTGTTACTCTCGTAAACATTCTGATGAATGTATGAATTGGCATAGCGCGTCAACCCCGAGTCGTTGCCCACAAAGACGACTTCGGTTTCATCGGCGGTGGAGTGGGCCATCACTTGCCTGAGCCGGGCAATTAGTTTTTCTCTTCCGATCATTTACTCACCCCCACTTTGACGTTTCTAAACCTGGCCGGTGCTGCGCCATGTGCGACATGGGCCGACTGCATCGGTTCGCCCTTGCCGCAGTTGGGCAGACCCCAAACATGCCAGTGGTTCTTGTTACAAATCGCATCGCACGAATTCCAAAACTCCGGCGTGATCCCGGTGTAGGTGGGGTTCTTGAACATGCGACCCAGTTTGCCGTTCTTGATCTCCCAGGCGCACTCACCGCCGAACTGAAAGTTAAGCCGCTTGTCATCGATTGACCAACTCTTATTGATATCAAAGAAGACACCGTTCTTGGTATCGGCGATCAGATCATCGAGCTCCCAACTGCCCGGTTCGAGATTGATATTGGTCATGCGAATCAGCGGCAGACGGTTCCATCCATCGGCCCTCATGGTGCCGCTGGAGCGTTGGTTGATCACCGGCGCCGTCTCACGGCTGGAAAGATATCCGACGAACTTCCCCTTGCGAATGAGCCAGTTGCGCGCCGCTTTGACACCTTCATCGTCGTACCCGAAACTACCCAGCGCGCCGGGCACGGTGGCATCGGCTACGATGTTGACGATGTCCGAGCCGTACTTGAGCTTCTTCAGTTTGTCGATAGTCATGAAGGACCCACCGGCCAGCGATATCTCCGTACCTAAAACACGGTCCAACTCGGTCGGATGGCCGCATGATTCGTGAACTTGCAAAGCCATCTGCGGTCCGTTGATAATTACGGTCGTGGTCGTGTCCGGGCAGGGAGCCGCCTTAAGCAACGCCACGGCTTCTTCGCGCACCCGGTCGGTGTGGTCCATGAAGTTCATGCTATCTATAAACTCGTAACCGCTGGTGGCGTAGTCACCACCAAAGGAATTCGGGTATGATCGGCGATGTGCTTCATTGCCGTCGAACGCAACCGCCGCGTATCCACCGCCTGCCTCTCGAATCTCCTGCTCGATCTCGGCGCCTTCGGTAGACACGAACAGCTTGTTGATGTGATGGAATTCCATCGATCCTTCGGCTGTTTTGATCTTCTTGGATTTTCTAATCTCATCGCAGACGTTGATCAGCAGCCCGATCTTATCGTCCGAAGACACTGTGAATGGATCGACCTTGAATTTGGTCCGATACCGAGCGACATACGGCTCCTGTTCGGCGAGCACGACCGACTCATGTTTGGTGATGGCTGAGGCTTTGGCAATCTTGAGAGCCAGGTTGGCAGTTTTCCTCAACTCCGCGCCGGTCAGCGTTGCCGTTGAGGCAAATCCCCAGGCGCCGTTGGCGACGACGCGGATACCAACGCCGACATCCAGGTTGCGCACGAACGAATCGACGTTGCCGTCGGAGACGTTTAGTGATTCCTTTTCGGTCCTGACATAACGGCAATCGGCATAGTTGACCCCCTTGCCACGTAGCCAGTCGACACATTCCTTGAGTTTATCTTTCACGAACCCTCCGAAGAGTAGGGTTAATAATTACACGCAGCTTGGCGGCCAATTTACTGCAAATGACAATCGGCGTCAAGCGCCGTCCGGGAGAAAAAAAGCTTTCTTACGCCATGATAGTGTCGTCAGCCAGAGCGCCTGGCCGGGTCGCCCGACACCACCTACAACCAAGCACCTGTACAAGAAATCCAGAGTTTTGGATTGACCGCTGGCCGGTACGGCGGTAGGTTAGCGGCCGATGATTCGCACCGACACAAAACGCCTTTCACGCTGATTCGATGGATTGGTATCTCTACATTGCGGTGATCGCAGCCGGCTTCATAGCCGGGTTTATCAATACGCTGGCCGGGTCCGGTTCACTGGTGACGTTGCCGCTGCTGATTTTCCTCGGCCTACCGGCCAACATCGCCAACGGTACCAATCGCATCGCGATACTCCTGCAGAACGCGGTCGCAGTGAAGAGTTTTCACCGTCAGAAGCTGATTGATTTCAGACACACTCTCACCCTGGCCATCCCGGCTGTGCTTGGCGCTTTGGTGGGCGCACAAATCGCGGTCAATCTGGACGAAGTTATCATGCGCCGCACCATCGGAGCATTGATGTTGGTCATGCTGATCGTCACACTGATGCATCCACAACGATGGCTTGAACAAACGAAATCGATTGCCACCCGACCGGGTTGGTGGCAGATGGTTTTGTTTTTCGGCATCGGAATCTACGGCGGCTTCATTCAGGCGGGCGTGGGTATCTTTCTGCTGGCCGGACTGGTGCTGAGTATCGGCTACGATGTCGTGCACGCTAACGGCGCCAAGGTGGTGATAGTTTTTTGCTTCACGGTAATAGCCTTGGCCGTCTTCGTGTTCAACGATCAGGTTAACTGGACGGTGGGACTTGTTCTTGCTATCGGCAACATGTCCGGCGCCTGGGTAGCTGCACGCATGGCGGTCAAGCGGGGCGCCGTGTTTGTGCGGTGGCTATTGATCGTCGTGCTGATCTTGTCGGCCGGGTATTTGTTGGGGGCAGGGGATGTGATCGGCTTGTGACTTCTTCTTGTAGGTCGGTCCGCCGCGGCGGACTGTGGTCCTGACAGGCAAGCCTGTTTCTTGCGCTACGCGCACTGTCTTAGCGCTACTTGATAGTATCACGCGCCGCGAAGCGCCTGAGGACCATTTATGGGTGATTTATCACCGCCGCAACGTCTCGATCAACTGCTTGTTGTAGTACCCCAAAAGTTCATCACGACGCAACACACCGATGACTTTCTTTTCATCACCGGCAACCACAATCGGAATCAAGCGAAGATCACGCAGGTTGAACATGCGATAAGCCGTCTCCAGCGTATCGTCGGCCAGCAACACAGCCGTTTCCGGATTAACCACATCCTGAGCAATGACCAGGTGGTCAAGAGTGTGCTCACTCATCAATGACCGAATATCCTGGAACGACAGAACACCACGCAACTGCTCGGCTGAGTCGAGGACTATGAAATAAGAATCGCTGGAGCGTTCTATGGCATGAAATATACTGAGTAACGGTGTGGCAGCGCTAAGTGTTTCGAACTTACTGTCCATGATCTCGGATACTTTGTGCGAACGCAGAACATTGATGTCTTTACCGCCACGTATGTCGATTCCACGGCGGGCCAGCTTTATCGTGTAGACAGAGTGTTCGAAGAGTTTTCCGGCAATGAGAGCGGCAAATACTACCGTGACCATCAGGGGAAGGATGATACGGTAGTCGGAAGTCATCTCAAAGATAATCAACATCGCCGTGATCGGCGCATGGGTGGCTGCAGCAACCATCCCGGCCATGCCAACCAGAGCATAAGCGCCGGGCGTGGCGACGGTGCCGGGGAAAAGATAGTTCACTAAAAACCCGAAAGCACCACCGCCCACGGCACCCATAAACAGCGATGGCGCGAAGATACCTCCCGAATTACCCGACCCCAGCGTGAACGACGTAGCCAGCAGTTTCAGGACAATTAACAACAGCAACAACGACACACCCAACTGTCCGTGCAAGGTCAGGCTGATAGTCTCGTATCCGTCGGCCAGTACCTGCGGGTAAAAGATCGCGATGCAGCCCAGCATCAAGCCACCCACGGCCGGTTTGGTCCAGTCGGTGATTTTGAGTTTTTCAAACATGTCCTCAAACCAGGTAAGCGTGCGCGTAAAAATAACCCCACCACCGCCCATGGCGGCGCCCATCACAACGTACAACGGGATCTCCCATGCGGAGACCAGTGAATAACTGGGCACGGTGAAGGCCGGATGGTCCCCCATGAAACTTCGTGTCACCACCGAGGCCACCACCGACGACAGAATCACCGGCGAGAAAGTCTTGATGGCAAAGTCACCCAGGATGACTTCCAGCGAGAAAATCACGCCCGCAATGGGGGCGTTAAACACCGCCGATATCCCCGCAGCCGCGCCGCAGCCGACCAGGATTCTCACCCGATCACCCGACATCCTGAACATCTGGCCGACCGTGGAGCCTATCGCTGATCCGATCTGAACAATGGGCCCTTCTCGACCGGCCGAGCCGCCGGACCCTATACAAATAGCCGAGGCAATCGTCTTGGCCACGGCCACGCGGGCACGAATGATCCCACCCAGACGCGCAACCGCGTTCATTACTTCCGGTACCCCATGGCCTTTGGCCTCGCGGGCGAACAGGTAGACAATCGGCCCGACCAGCAAGCCGCCAACCATGGGAATCAGCGGCAGCCAAAACTTGAAACCGCGCGCTCCAACCGCCTCGGTCAGGATCTGATCGGTCAGACCAAAGGCCAGGTCGTTAAAATACCGAATAAGCCAGGTGAAACCCATCGCCCCGAAGGCTGTGGCCAGTCCCACGAACACAGCCAGCAATATGAGGACATGGGTTCCGTGGAATTCGAAACGGTGGTAATACTTATCAAGCAGTCCGGAAAACATGGTTTTTGAATCTATCCATTTTGCAGACAATCGCCAAGTCTTTAATGCACGTTTTTGGAGTGATCAATCCGCCTTGGCGCGAATTGGCTTGACTTGGCGGGGGTCGATGTTTAACCTTGGTCCGATGCTGACAAACGGTGCCATATATGTCGGACAGGCAGCCCCTTCATGCGGATGAGAGCCGACGCCATTATTATCGGCGGCGGGATTATCGGCGTCGCAACCGCCTTCTATCTGGCTCGTGAGAAGTTCGGCCAGATACTCCTTCTGGAAAAAGAACCACTATTGGGTGCCGGGGCAACCTCCAAAGCGGCCGGCGGGATAAGGGCCCAGTTCTCCACCAGAGTCAATGTCGAGATGTCGATGTTGTCCGAAAAGGTTTTCACTGGTTTCAAAGAGGAAACCGGTTTCGACGCGCTGTATGATAAGGTTGGGTACATGTTCCTTCTTCAGTCCGACGAGGAAGTCATCAGGTTCCGGGCCAGTTACGAGATGCAGAAGTCGTTGGGCCTGGATGTAGCAATGCTTGAGCCTTCGGAGATTGCCATGCGAGCGCCCCATGTTTCTCTGGAAGGTATTCAAGCCGCCGCCTTCTGCGATGACGACGGCCTGGGTGATCCGCACGAGTTTCTGACCGGCTACGAGAAAGCTGCTCGCAAACTGGGTGTCGAATTTGCCTTCGACACTGAAGTGACCGGGATTGACGTGAAACAAGGCGAAGTTGCGGGTGTCCGGACCAACCATGGCACAATCAGCTGTCCGCTCGTCATCAATTGCGCGGGACCTCATGCCGGAGTGGTCGCTGAGATGGTCGGTGCCGACTTGCCGGTCGTACCGGTCAGACGACAGATTGTAACGACCGGCGAACTGGATTTCGTTAAACCGTCCTTCCCCATGGTCGTCGATGTCAAGACCGGATTGTACTGCCACAAAGAATCGCAAGGGATGCTCCTGGGCTGGGCTGATAAATCGGTAGAGCCTTCGTTCGATGTATCTCTGGACCCGGACTACACCGACCACATTCTGGAAATCGCCCTCGAGCGAATACCCCAACTGGAACAGGCGGAGGTCGGCAACGAATGGACGGGGCTATACGAGGTGACGCCGGATCATCACGCCATTATTGGATGGGAACCGTCAGTGAACGGCATGTTCCACATAGCAGGCTTCTCCGGCCACGGATTCATGCATGCCCCGGCGGCAGGACTTCTAAGCGCCGAGATAATGTCCGGCAAAAAACCGACTTTGGATATCTCAGCCGTCAGCCCGACCCGCTTTGGACAGGGCGTCATGGTCGAAGAAACGAACGTAATCTGATCGACAGTTCGGCCCCAGCCGAACGCACAAGAACAACTGGGAGGTGTTCTGATGTCACGAAAAATACTGTGGTGTTTGCTCATGCTGGCGGCTCCAATCGCTTCAGCTCAGGAAGGCTGCTCCGCCGATCAGGCCGCTGCATCCGGATATGTCTCGTTCGGCGACTTCCACAATATTATGGCCCCGGCCTGGCATACGGCCTGGCCCGCCAAGGATTACGCTGCACTTATTGCGGCCGGCCCCAAGTTCACCGAACAGTTTAAGGCTATCGCACAAATGAATCCCGAACAGGTATCACCGACCCGCCGACCCAGCTTCATAGAACAGAGACAACTGTTTGCCGAACTCGTCGAAAAGTATGCCAATGCCTGCCGACAGAGTGATTCGGAACAGGTCTACAAGCTGATGCCTGATCTGCACACCGCCTTTGAGGCTACCGCGGCTACCCTGTTGCCGGTGAGCTATCCTGAGTTTGACGGGCTCATGGTGACGATTGATCTGATCGTACAGCACCATCTGCCCGACCGGAACATCGAAGGACTGGTCGCTTCCACAGAAACCCTCCGGACAAAAATGGAACACTTGATCGCCGCAGAGTTGCCGGAGGCATTAGAAGCGGATGAAGAGAAGCTTCGGCCCGCCCTCGAAATGCTATGGCATCTGGTTCTGCACATGCTTCAGGCTATGTATCAAGATGATATCCATGAGTACATCATCTACGCCACGGAACTCAAAACTCAGGCGGACGAGTTTATCTGGCTGAATCTGTAGACTGTGATAGCGGGATCGAAACCAGAGGTCCGGTCCACACCCCACAGAATCCGTCTGTCTTGTTGGTAGAGAGAATAACGGCCGTTTTGCCGCTCACTGATCATCCCGCTCATCCTCCGGCGGCAGCGGGATCATTTTGATGTTGTCGTAGTAAACGACCGAGTCAGGTTTGTCGACGCGCATCAGGCGCTGAAGCACGCTGCGAATGCGGTCGGCAGAGCTTTCTATCTTCTGCAGTTTCTCTTTCATGTCGGGAGTGACTCCGGGACCGGTTCTAAGTAGATTGGCTATGCCGAGGATCGGAGTCAGGGCGTTGTTTATCTCGTGGTTGGCCGTCACCGCCGTCTGATGGATTCCTTCCACCTTGGCCTGATCAAGCGCCTGACGGCCGGTCGGCAGTTTCTGGGTGAGACCGGCGGCGGCTGAGTTGAGGGCCAGCAGTGCGCTTAAGGCTTCCAGAAATATGTTCTCCGACACTATGGTCCGCTCCCCCGTCTGCAATCCTATCACTGCACCGTGAACCTGACCCTGATATCGTAACGGCAGCGTGAACGAATGCCGGGGAGGATCACCGGCAAACGACATATAGGCGGACTCCAGTTGCCGTTCGTTGCGCAAGGCTGAGAATAGATCGTCTTCGAGACTTTGCAGGTGTTCTTGTTCGGTCTCGGTTTCGGCAAAGGCGACATTCACCGCAGGCTTTCCCTTTTTACCCCACAGATAGAGAGCTGCAGCAGACAGGCCCACCAACTCAGCCGCCTGCTTCAAAGCAGCTTCAGCCGAATACGTAACGTCCTCACCGGCGGCTCCGGCCATCGCAAGTTGACGGAGAATCTCGTATTTGTGCGTGTCGTTACTCATTATTCGATCATACCTGGGTTTCACCTCTGACCCATAAAGCAAGAACAATGCCTCGCTGCCGTTTTGAACTGCCGCAAGGTCAAATCATGAAGTAGCCCTAAAGGTACACCTGGAGCCGGTTTTCCACCAGCGGTTTCTTGTGCAAAGGTTGCACAGGCTTGCCCGAAGATGATCAGTCTCTGCAAACTCCTTCAGTTTTTGGGCCTGGTCAAATCACCGTCAAACTGATTGACAAACGCCGGTCGGGTCGATACATTGTGCGCTTTCCAGGCTGAGGCCTGAGGCAGTTTTATGACAGACGATATGGTTCATGACAATTGTGGTGTCTTCGGAATCTTCGGTAACGCCAAGGCGGCCGAATTGACCTACTTCGGACTATATTCGCTACAACATCGGGGGCAGGAATCAGCCGGGATTGTCACCTCCGATAACGGTGTCATACGCATGCACAAAGGGATGGGTGAAGTGTCCGAAGTATTCGGCAATGAGGAGACCGTCAAGAATCTCCCCGGGCGAATCTCTGTGGGGCACACCAGATACAGTACTACCGGCGCATCGTCGCTGATTAACATCCAACCTTTTCTGATCACCAACCGCCACAGCAGCCTGGCCATTGCACACAACGGTAACCTCACCAACTCGAAACAACTGCGTTCCCGGCTGGATGCTAAAGGATCAATCTTTCAGACCACTTCTGATACCGAAGTGATTCTTCACCTGGCCGCTCGTTCAAGTAAGAGCCGACGGATCGATCGTATTTGTGACTCCTTGTCCAGTGTTAAGGGCGCTTTTTCTCTTCTGTTGCTGACTGAAGACAGTATTATCGCGGCTCGTGATTCTTATGGTTTTCGACCTCTGTGTTTGGGCAAGTTAGGGCACTCATGGGTGGTGGCGTCCGAAACGTGCGCTTTTGACATCATCGGAGCCAAATACGTGCGCGATATTAAGCCGGGTGAGGTGCTCGAAATCTCAAAGAAGGGACTGCGCTCTCGTTTCCCTATGAAGAAAACCAGGCAGGCTTGCTGCATCTTTGAGTATATCTATTTTGCCCGGCCGGACTCCAAGATTTTCGGTGAAAACGTCGATAAGGTCAGGCGGCGGCTGGGTCGTCAGCTTGCCCGTGAATATCCGGTCGAAGCCGATATCGTCATCGGCATCCCGGACTCGGCCAACACAGCCACTTTGGGGTACTCCGAAGAGTCCGGTATCCGGTTCGAGATCGGCCTTATCCGAAATCACTATGTGGGCCGGACCTTTATCGATCCGCATCAGGACATTCGCGACCTCGACGTCAAAGTAAAATTCAACACAGTCAGGGGTGTCCTGGAAGGTCGCCGGGTTGTTGTTGTCGACGATTCAATTGTGCGCGGCACGACATCACTCAAACTTGTCAAACTGATTCGCGATGCCGGAGCCAAAGAGATCCATTTTCGTGTCTCCTCTCCCCCGATTATATCCCCTTGCTTCTATGGTATCGATATGCCGACTCGGCAGGAGCTGATCGCCAACAAGAAAACGGTGGCGCAGATGGAGAGATACCTGAAAGTCGATTCACTCAGGTACCTCTCCCTGGAGGGGATGTTGGGAATCAAAGCGCTGCCCAACACCCGTTTTTGCGACAGTTGTTTCTCCGGCAGGTATCCAATCAAGCCGCCGACTATCAACGGCAAGAACAGGCTCGAACAGAAAGTCCGTCAGATAAGATAATCAGCCACGGCTGCTTCGAGCATTCTCATCGATTGCCGATATCTCCAATAGTAATGTTATTGACGAAACCGCGACGGTCCGTATATTGTTGGTGTAGATAACAGAGGTTCCTGCCGGTCTTCCTCACCGACCGACGATACACAAATGCGGACAGACTACAACCTGGAGACGACATGACGATGAAATTGGCCACTAGAATGCTTTTGGTACTGATACTGACAACCGGCAGTATGCTTGCAACGCCGGGCGCCGCGCTGATAGACTCTGATACGGCCGAAAGCATGTCGACGGACCTGATCCCGCGTGTTACCGCCGACAAGTCGTCGGCGATTCCCGTAAGTTCGCAGGCTGTCATTTCCCATGTCGTGGTCAAGTTCGCACAATCCTCAGGCGTCAGGCTTCGAGGTAACAGATTAATATCATTGACCACCGGACGACCTGTGCAAAGGGCAGAGTCGGTGCTTCGTCCGTTTTTGGGCAGTGATTTCTCCAGGCTCTTTGCTGGACAATCAGAAGACAAACTTGATCGGGACAGGGATGCGGCTCAACGTCGTTCCGGGCATGAGATGGCCGATCTCAATAGCTACTATCGAATCGACCTGACCGATCCGGCCCTGGCTGAGCAAATAGTCCGGCAACTAAACGCGCTGGATGAAGTCGAGATCGCCTACATCCAGCCTGCTCCTGAAGTGGCTGAGGACATCGACCCACCGACGCCGGACTACCAGCCGAACCAGGATTATCGCGAGGCGGCGCCGGCCGGTGTCGATGCCGACTACGCCAACACTTTGCCCGGTGGCGACGGCAGTGGGGTCAAAATCATCGATATCGAGATTAACTGGCAAACAACACACGAAGATTTAGACAAAGCGTTAGGCGCCGTAATCGGACCATACCCCGGCGAAGGCCAATCCAGCACCAATCACGGCACAGCCGTGTTGGGTGAAATGGTGGCCGGCAACAACGGTTACGGCATGACCGGCATTTGCTACGGGGCCGATGTCGGCATGGTTTCGGTCTCCACAATGTCGTTCGCGCAGGCTATGTACACGGCTATCGACAACCTCGATCCGGGAGATTTGGTCCTGATCGAGCTGCACGCACCCGGCCCTCGTTACAACTTCCAGTCGCGCCCGGATCAGCTCGGATACGTCTGCATGGAGTACTGGCAAGCCAACTATGATGCCATACTCTACGCCTGGGCCAAAGGCATAATCGTGATGGAAGCGGCCGGCAACGGAGCCGAAGACTTCGACGATGCCGGACTTTATGCTCAGATCTTCGACACCACCTGGCGCAACTCACATGCTATAGTCATCGGCGCCGGCTATCCCGCCGGGTACGCTCAGGACCTCCAGCGACTGGGCTTTTCCAATTTCGGCGCGCGCGTCAATCTTCAGGGTTATGGCACCGGTGTTTACACATGCGGTTATGGCGGACTGTTCGATGGTGGTGGTGATTACGACCAGTATTACACGGCTGGTTTTGGCGGAACGTCGTCGGCTTCACCGATTGTCACCGGGGCTGGAGCTTGCCTGCAAGGTTACTACAAAGCAAACCATGGCTCCGTGTTAACCTCGGACATGATCCGCGATGCCCTGGTGCCCACCGGTACCCTTCAGTTGGGAGATACCTCGGAGCATATCGGCCCTCGTCCGAACCTTTTCGCAGCTATCTCCACCCTTGCACCGCCACCGTCGATCTACGCCCTGCCGATCCTCATCGACACGACGATGGATGTTGGTTCCATGGCTACGACCGATGTCTGGCTGTTCAACCGTTCGATTTCGCAAGCGATGGACTTTACCATAGTCGTCAATGACAGCCTCTTCAAGAATCTCGGCAACTGGCTCTCGCCGTCTCCGACAGCCGGCACGGTTGGGCCGTCCGATTCGTTAATGCTCGCTGTTACTCTCGATGCCTCGGTCATTGAGGATCAGGTCGAACGCTACCGGGGACTGCTCACGGTCAATTGGGGACTATCAGGCGGCAGTCTCGATTCGAGCAGTGTCGTCCCGGTCTACCTGACCGTACCCTGTGACGATACTACTTATGCTGCGAAAATATCCGGCGATCCTGAGGGACCGGAGTTCAAGTGGATCTCGGCCAAAACGCTGGGGACCAAGTTGTCGTTCGGCGACTACTATCACCAGGGCAGCGGCAATCCACTGGACGATGGCAGCGTTGGTCCACGCAATATCGGTTTTCACTTTCCGTTCTACGACACCACCTTCAACCGCGTTTTCATGGGTGTCAACGGCGGCGTGTCCTTCACCGACACCAACATCAACGTCAATGGTTATTACGGCGGCATCGACATTCCCGGCACACCGTTCAGTACCTTTATCTCGGCCTTCTGGAGTGATCTCATCTTCGACACTGTTGCCGTGCCGGAAGCAGGAATCTACCTGTACAACGACCCCTCCTACGACACGCTGGTGCTGGAATGGTATCGTCCCTCGAATTTCAATCTCGCTTCGGACACCACGATCAACTTTGAAATGCTGTTGACCAAAGACGGCAGTATCATCTTCCAATACCTCGATGTCGGCATCAGCGGTTTGGAGCAGACGGCGCTGGTCGGGTTGGCCGAGGTGGACTGCCGCGGTTTGAGCCATGTCAACAACGGTGACATTCCTGCGCACGTGGTATCGGATTCCACCGCCGTGGAGATTTTCTTCACCGATCGCATCTGGGTGCAGGCCGGGAACACGGATGGTCAACCGGGGACTGATATCGCCGACCTGGTTTGGTTGGTCGATTTCCAATTCACCGGCGGTCCGGAACCGATTCCTTATCAATCGGGTGATGTCGACTGTTCAGGTGGTTTGATTGACATAGCTGATCTGGTCTACCTGGTCGACTGGATGTTCACCAACGGCCCCTCCCCCTGCTACTACTTGCAGTTGTTGTAGGTATAATTGAAGTACACACAACGCCCTACGGGCACTCCTCTCAAGAGGGAATCTGGTAAGGTACCGTGCACGGCAGATGTCCACATCTGCCGATTGTGTGCGTGGTGTACCTCCTCGTGCACCGCGAAAAACAGCGACTTTCCTCGTAGGGCAGGTCCGTCTTCGCCTGCCCGCCGCGGCGTGAACCCGCCAATTGTGTCACCCCGAGCGGAGTCGTAGGGCAGGTCCGTCTTCGCCCGCGCGCCGCGGCGTGAACCCGCCAATTGTGTCACCCTGAGCGGAGTCGAAGGGCACCCCCGATCTGTCATTCCCGCGAAGGCGGGAATCCATCTTCGCTTGTGCCGTCATGCGACCTCGCGTGACGATTCTTGTCTGTCGATCCTGCACGTCGGGCGCAAATGGGTTTGTTTTGCGGAAAAAGTGTTTTCTGTGGGCGGTAGACGCCCCCGTCTACCCCAAGCCCGCCGCCAGACATGATTTGAGGCGACCAGCCGGCTTGCGCACAAATGGGTTTGGATTGCGCATTTTCACATTTACATGATAGAATCGATGGTGAATACGATGCCTGCATGATTTGGCTTTGATATGTTCTGCGCTGGTGGTCATGTGAATACTCCTTTATTGATGAATAGGCGCGAGCATTCAATGTGGGATTTGTAGTGATCGTGCGCGAGGCGCGTCCCCGTGCACCACGAAAAGCAGGTTTACCTGTCACCCTGAGCGCAGTCGAAGGGTGCTACCGCGCAACCAACCTATTCCTTCTTCTTCTGCTTGGTCTTCAGCAACGCCGTCTTCGCAACAATAAACTCCCGTACATCGTCAGATAATTCGGCGGTCTTGACCCAGTCATCGATCTTCTTGAAAGACCAATCGATCTGAAACTCCTTTTGGAGCAACTCATTGAACCTGCCTGACGTTTCCTCAGTATCCTGTCCCAGCAACTTCCGGGCAATGCATCCAAGATACAAAGAAATGGATGAATCCTTATGTTCCAGGGATAGTGCTTGGGCTTTCTTGGCATACCCGAATGCGTCATCATAACGTCCCACGATTATGCACACTTCGGCCAGACCCTGTAGCGTAGACAAGTCCTCTGGGTCAATCTCGATCGCTGCACCGAACTCTCTCAGAGCAGCATCGTAACGCCCCAGTTCGAAGAATGCATCTCCCCTGTTGTGATGGAACGTATTGGCATCATCCGGAGCCAGCTTAAGTGCCATATCGTAGTCCCTCAGAGCCTCTTCGTAACGCTCCAGTCTATGCAAAACGAATCCCCTTTGTCCGTATACATAGGCATCATCCGGCTCAAGTTTGAGGGCCGCACTATAGTCCTCCAATGCCTCCTCGAAACGCTCCAGTGTGCTGTATGTATTGCCTCGGTTTAGATAAATGTCGGCATCATTCGGATCTAGCCGGATAGCCTTTCGGTAGTCTTTTAGTGCATCACCATATCGCATAAGAGAGTCGTAAGCGTTGCCGCGATTGCAATACGTCTCGGCGCTATCGGGGTCGAGATCGATGGCACGGGTGTAACAGCGCAGGGCCTTCTTGTGTTGGTTGCGTTCTTGAGCCTCGTATCCCTTGTCAAACCAGTCATCGGACTCCAGTTCATCTTCATCTTCATCTTCATCTTCATCGTCATCGTCATCTTCATCGTCATCGACGTCTTCATCCTCATCCCCTACCTCAGCCTGGTCCAGGCTATCCCGGGTACTCTCAGGTTTACCTATCATGTCCGTGATGGCATCCAGGAGTTCGTCAAACTCGGCGCTTTCAGCTTCCGGCGCCCAGTTCAACAGGTTGGCGGCTTGGATTCGTCGGAATTCAAGGGGTGGTTTGACTTGATCTATCAATACGGGAACGAGCTTATGCTGGCTCTTGGCCTCACTGGTTTCGTCCCGTACATATTCAGATTCAATCGAGTTTTCCGACCAGACGACGATCACACATCCGCACGAGTTCAAAGCTGCTTCGATGACCTCATTGTAGGTCTTGCCGACAGGAATCTTACGGTCCCACCAGACAGCCCACCCCACTCCTTCCAGAGCTTCCACCAAGGGAGCGATGCGACCGCGGTCCTTGCTTGAATAACTTATGAAGATGTCGCTGTTCTTAGTGGCGTCACCGGTCATTCTTCATCCTCTTACTTTAGGACCCTAACCACAGTTTGATTAGAGTCTCCTTAAGTTATGGTATTATTCGTACACCTAACAGCCGATCTCCCTGGTGTTCGGACCTTGGAGTTCGTCGATGAAAGGTTACGACCGTGTGAGCAGCATGTCAATGCCAAAGGTGATAAATCACTTTTTTTGCGCTTCGGGCCTGTCGAACGCTCGCCCTTCGACTGCGCCCAGGACGACAGTGTGTCAGAGTCGCAAGGGCCGTCGACCCACCGGTGTTTTCTTCGGAGTCCCTTCTTGAGAGGGGATTTAGGGGTGTGTTATTGACTCAACCCCACGAGGAACACACCCCGGCCATTGGCCACCGACCTCTCGACGGGAACAAGAAAGAGCAGAGTACGAGGTCCGCCGTCCACACAGTGATCCTTGAACCGCGCTCGGCATGACAATTGGATCTTGGGTGTGGTGTCGTGGCGACCTCGCCCGACACATGTATATCTGTCAATCATAGGCGTGCGTAGCGCGAAAAACAGGTTTACCTGCTACAAAAAGGCAAACAGTGCCGACTGGGAAAGTTTGAGTACCTGGTCCGGGAAGAAACCCAGACCAAGAGTGCCGACGACAGTTATCACCAACACCAGCATGATAGCGGGAGAGTAAGTAACCGGTGCGAACGTGCCCTCAAGTTTGTCGAAGTACGACGTCTTGATCACACGCAGATAGTAATAGACCGACAAAAACGAATTCATAACGCCGATCACCGTCAACAATATGTAACCGGACTTAACAGCCGTTGAGAAGACATAGAATTTACCAAAGAACCCGACCGTCGGTGGGAATCCGGACAACGCGAACATGAACAAGGCCAGCACCGCCGACAAGTACGGCGCAGATGATGCCATGCCGTTTAGCTCAGTGAAGTCAGACTTGCATCCGGACCGCGTTTCCAGGAGCGTCACCACCGCAAAAGCGCCCAGGTTGAACATTGCGTAGCCGACAAGGTAGAACAAGGCTGCCGCCAGAGCATCGCTTGAGCCGACGCAAAGAGCCACCAGTATGTACCCGGCGTGCGCTATCGAAGAACAGGCCAGCATTCGTTTGACATTGTCCTGTTTGAGGGCCAGGATATTGCCGACGGTCATCGTTAGCACCGCGAGTATCCAGAACAAATCACTCAAGAGGTCCATTTGTGCAAAACCATACAGGAAGATGCGCAGCATCACCGCAAAACCGGCTGCTTTGGGTCCAACCGAGAAGAACGCTGTCACCGGTGTCGGCGCACCCTGGTAGACGTCAGGCACCCAACTGTGGAACGGCACCGCCGCAACCTTGAAGCCGAATCCGATCAGAATCAGACCGGCACCGACGTACAGGTAGTAGCTGAAGTTGGAGACAATGAAGCTGAAATCGGCCACGATGCGTCTGAGGTCGGTCGTGCCCGACGCACCGAACACAAAGGCGATGCCCAACAGTAGAAAGGCCGAGGCGAACGCGCCCATGATGAAATACTTGATGCCGGCTTCGTTCGACTCAAGCGACCGCCGGGCCAACCCGGCCATGACATACAGCGGTACCGACATGATTTCAAGGCCCAGGAACATGACCAGCAAATCGGTCGTGTTGGCCATCACCATCATGCCCATAGTCGAAATCAAAAGTAGGGCGTAGAATTCCGGGTTGCTGATTCGCTTGACCGAGAGGTAACGATGCGCAATCAACAAAACCAACATGGCCACGATCAGGAATAGTATCTTAAATGCAGTGCCGAAATCATCACAGGTGACCATACCGAAGAACCCGGACATCTGATTGCCCCACTGCTGCACAGCATAGAACATAGAGACGGCCATACCAAGCAGTGCTACCAGCGGGGCCAAACGTGCGATATGCCGCTGGGCAGAAGTTACCAAAATCAGAAAGGCGGCAGATAACAGCGCGATTTCCGAGTAGATCAGTTCGAAATTTATCGAGGCCGACGTAAAGTCCATAATCTCGTTTTTTCTTCGGGCGACGACCGCCGCCCATCAGTTAGAATCCTCAACCGCCTCCGAAACCGAGCTTGACATCATCTCCTTCGATGATGACCGGGACGATGCGCTCACCTTTGGTTATTGAAAGCAGCTTGTCCTTGGCTCCCTCTTCAACGTTGATGTCGATTTCGTTGAACGAGACGCCTTGTTCCGTGTAGTGCTTTTTGGCGGCGGCACAGTACGGACATCCCTCCTTGGTATAGATAATCACTTCGGACATGAGATACCTCCTTGGGTCAAATGGGCGGTCGTTAGTTGTTCGTTTCCCGGTTGGATAGCTATCTCTCTGACTTGTCCGTCTTCGTCTAGTCTGACTGTCTGTGCCCTGGCCACGTGTTGCAGTACCTGTTTTACGGCCGGTTCCATTCGCTCAAGCAGCGGTTTGGGATAGACACCAATGCCGAACATGAGCAACACCAGCGGAACCATGATCAATTTTTCACGCCAGGAGAGATCGGTCAACTCCTGGTTTTCCGGTTTGGTGACTTTGCCGAACACTACCCGCTGGAACATCCACAGCATGTAGCAGGCGGACAGTATCACGCCGCTGGCCGCGATGACGGCATAGACAGTGTTGGCCTTAAACATGCCCAAAAGAATCAGGAACTCACCGACAAAACCGTTGGTCAGTGGTAGGCCGATCGATGAAAGTGTCGTTATCAAGAAGACAGCGGCAAAGAACGGCATCACCCTGGCCAGGCCACCGAATTCTGAAATCATGCGGGTGTGCCGTCGCTCATAGATCATACCGACGAGCAGGAACAGTGCGCCGGTGGAGATGCCATGGTTGATCATTTGTAACACCGAGCCTTGCATCCCCTGAAAGTTGAGTGCGAACATCCCGAGCATGACGAAGCCCATGTGTGAGACAGATGAAAAGGCCACCAGCGACTTGACGTCCTTCTGCACCATCGCTACGAGGGCACCGTAAATGATCGCGATCAAACTTAAGACGCATATATACGGCAGGTATGTCATAGTGGCGTCCGGGAACATGGGCAGACATATTCTCAGGAAACCATAGGCACCCATTTTCAGAAGCACACCGGCCAGAATCACCGAGCCGGCCGTGGGCGCCTCGACATGCGCGTCCGGTAGCCAGGTATGGAAGGGCCACAACGGGACTTTGATGGCAAAGGCTAAGGCAAAAGCGCCGAAGAGCCAGAGCTGATCGCGGTAGACCGTCGGCATGGATACCAGTTTCATCAAATCGAATGAGTACTCACCAGAGAACGCCTGATACTGAAAGAGCACATACAAAATTGCGACCAGCATCAAGAGCGACCCGAACATGGTGAACAGCACGAATTTTATGGCTGCATAAACGCGCCGCGGTCCGCCCCAGACGCCGATCAGGAAATACATGGGCACCAGCATGACTTCCCAGAATACATAGAACAAGAACAAGTCCAAAGCGCAGAACACGCCGATCATCCCGGTCTGTAAGAGCAGTAGGCAGATGAAGTAGCCCTTCACGCCGGTGGTAATGGAACGCCACGAAGCGAGAATGGCCAGGACGGTCAGAATAGTGGTGAGGACGATCAGCACCAGGGAGATGCCGTCGATACCCATGTGGTAGTGGATACCCATCGACATCACCCAGGGCAAGTCATACTCGAATTGCATGCCGTTGGCCACCGGATCGAACATCGACCACAACATAAACGACAGTAACATAGTTACAAATGCAACTATTAAGCTCACTGCTTTGATGCTGTCATGTCGTTCTCTCGGCACCAGCAAGAGCAGGAGCACGCCGATGGTCGGGAAGAATGTCACCAGTGTCAGTATTGTGTTTTCCATCATCTATCCAAAAAGCATCAGGGCCACAATGACAACCACGCCGAAAACGAACAAAGTGGCGTAGGTGCGCACCCGTCCGGTTTGACCGGTGCGGAGGAGTTGGGCCATATCACCATAGATTGTGGCCAGCCCGTTAACCAGCCCGTCGATCAGTCGAACGTCGAAAATCGTCCACAGGAACTTGGACCCATTGACCACCGGACGGACTATCGCAGCACTATATATTTCATCCACAAAATACTTGTTCAGCAGAATACGATGAGCCCAGGGCATCTTGTCGCGTAGTCTGGTCGCCATCTCCGGAGCCCGGTTGTATATTCGGTAGGCCATATAAATGGCAAAGGCGACCATCAGCACCGAGACGGCCATCAGACCCAGTTCCAGTCCGGTGTTACCGCCGCCTGCGGCCATGGCCTGCGAGGCAGCATGCTGCGAAGCACCGGCCATTACCGGCTCAAGCCACTGTTCGAAGTAATTGGTGAAGCCGAACACGTGAGGCAAGCCGACAAACCCACCAACAACCGAGAGACCGGCCAGAACTATCAACGGCATAGTCATGGATCTCGGTGATTCGTGCAAGTGTTCGCGAGTGTGATCGTCCATGCGTTCAGAGCCAAAGAAAGTCAGATAGACAAGCCGGAACATATAGAAGGCGGTCAAGCCGGCTGTCACAACTCCGATCACCCACAAGAGTGGATGGCCATAGTGCGATGAGAACGATTTCCACAGGATTTCATCCTTGGAGAAAAAGCCACTGAAAAGCGGAATGCCGGATATGGCCAGCGTAGCAAGCAGCATCGTCGCATAGGTGATCGGCACGTACTTCTTGAGGCCGCCCATTTTTCGCATGTCCTGTTCGTCGGACATGGCATGGATGACCGAGCCGGCCCCGAGAAAGAGCAACGCCTTAAAAAAGGCATGAGTCATCAAGTGAAAGATACCTGCCGTGAAAGCTGCCACGCCGCAAGCCAGGAACATATAACCCAACTGGCTCACCGTCGAATAGGCCAATACACGTTTGATGTCGTTTTGGGCCAGACCGATGGTGGCCGCAAAGAAGGCTGTGGCGGCGCCGATTATAGCCACGATCATTAAGGCATCCGGCGCCATCAGAAAGAGCACATTGCTGCGGGCGATCATGTAGACGCCGGCTGTCACCATAGTAGCCGCGTGGATCAGAGCCGAGACCGGCGTGGGTCCTTCCATGGCGTCGGGCAACCAGACAAACAGCGGAATCTGAGCCGACTTGCCGGTGGCGCCCACGAACAACAAAAGACAAGCTGCGGTGATCAAAGTACCACCGGCCGCGAACGAACCGGGTGCGCTGTGCATCACGGTCTGAAAATCAAGCGAACCGACCTGCCAGAAGATTATAAACATGCCTATCAAGAATCCGAAATCGCCGATACGGTTGACGATGAACGCCTTCTTGCCCGCATCGGTGGCCGACTGTCGGTCGAACCAAAAGCCGATCAGAAGATACGAACACAACCCCACGCCCTCCCAGCCGACGAACATGAACAGGAAATTGTCGGCCAGCACCAACACCAGCATGGAGAAAGTAAAGAGATTCAGATAGGTGAAGTAGCGGGCATACCCGGGGTCCTTGTGCATGTAGCCGATTGAATAGACATGGATCAGGAACCCGACACCGGTGACTACCAGAATCATGACGGCCGACAGCGGGTCGAGCATGAGAGCGATGTTGACATGGAAATCACCGGCCATTATCCACGGCAGGAGGACCTGCTCGATTATACGACCGTCAGCAGGCAGCCCTTTCAAATCGAAGAAGAGCAAGACCGAGACCACAAACGATACACCAATCGAAGCACAGGCAACAAAAGATACCACCGGTCTCGGCAGACGACCGATCAGGAGACCGTTGATCAGGAACCCGGCCAGCGGGAGGGCCGGTACCAGATACAAATACTCAGCCATGTTAATTCTTACCTACCACTTCAGTATCCCAAACCGATCGATGTTTATCGTTTCGCGATTACGGAAAATCATTATCACCATAGCCAGCCCCACCGCGGCTTCAGCCGCTGCGACGGTCAGGACCAAAAACACCATTACGTGGCCATCTTCTTTGCCCAGTGCTTGCGAGAAAGCGATCAGCGCCAGGTTGGCGGCGTTGAGCATCAACTCCACACACATAAACATAATTATGATGTTGCGCGATATCATCACGCCAACACAGCCGATCCCGAACAGCACCACTGCTACCACCAGGAATGCAGGAATAGTCACCATTTAGCCATGCACCTCTTCGATGGGAGGGTTGCCTGCCGCACCTGCATCCTCCACCCTGTCTCTTGACTCTGATGCTCTCGAACGACCGGCCAGCACCACGGCGCCGACGATGGCCACCAACAATAGTACTGAGGTCAGTTCGAAGGGATAGAGGTACTTCATGAAGATCAACTCGGCCACCGCTTTGACCGATCCGAAACCGTCAGGCAGTATTGTCTGGGTGCCTGCGTCCGGAAACACGCCGTTCCTCACGACGAATCCTAACTCCACGGCGAGCAATGCGGCCACCAGGAATTTGGTAAACTTACTCACCGGCGACGAACCGCCGCCAAAGTCTTCCGTCCCGCGAAGGTTCAGAAGCATTATCACGAACAAGAACAGCACCAGGATTGCACCGGCGTATACAATTATCAGCACCGCTCCCAAAAACAGAGCGCCGAGTTGCACGTAGAGAACCGCCTGCGCCACCAGCGACACGATGAAGTATAAGACGGAGGCGACCGGATTGCGCTGGCCGATCATCATGACCGCACCAAAAACGGCGATGACTGCTGATGCTCCGAAAATGATCGTGTCGAGACTCATTTTGTTTTATCCAGTATGCCGTACACTCTTCTCACACGGCGGATGATGCGTTTGAACGGATTGTCCTGACGTGGGTGCGGAACCAGCATCTGCTCCTTGGTCCAGATGAATGAGTTCCGTTCCGAGTCGGAAAACTCGTAATCTTGTCCCAGAAAGACAGCTTCTTCCGGGCAGGCTTCTTCACAAAAACCGCAGAAAATACAGCGCAGCAGGTTTATCTCATACACCTCGGCGCGGCGTTCTCCGTTTTCAGATTCCTCAGGCTCCATGTAGATAGCATCAGCCGGGCAGGCGGCGGCGCAGAGACCGCAGCAGACACATCGTTCGGTGCCGTCGTCGTAGCGTTCCAGATAATGCCGCCCCCGGTAGCGTGGGGTCATCGGCTTCTTGCGCGCCGGATAATCCAGTGTCACCGGTCGTTTGAACAAGTGCTTCAGCGTGACCGCAAAGCCGATAGGCATCTTGAAAATCACATGTCCGAGGGCTTTTATAATCTCTTTCACTGCCATATCACCGTCAAAAAATATTTCACAACATTACCAGCGCCGCGGTTACCATGGTATTCAACAAGGCCAGCGGAAACAGTACTTTCCACCCAAAGTTCATCAACTGGTCATAGCGAAAACGCGGTAAGGTAGCGCGCAACCATATAAAAAAGAACATGAACGCAATAACTTTCAAGATCAACCAGACTACCGGCGGCAAGTACGGCCCCTGCCAGCCGCCGAGGAACAAAGTGGCTCCGATGGCCGCAACGGCCAGCATGTTGGCGTATTCACCCATAAAGAACATGGCGAATCGCATCGACGAATACTCGGTATGGTATCCCCCCACTAGTTCCGATTCGGCTTCCGGCATGTCAAAGGGAGCTCGGTTGGTCTCGGCGGTGGCGCAGGTCAGATACAAGAGAAACCCCAGCGGCTGCTTCCAGATCAGCCAACTACCGAAGGTGGCTTGACTCTCTACCAACTCACGCAGAGAAAGGGTATTGGCCACCAGCACCACGCCGATGATCGACAGACCGTATCCCACTTCATAAGAGATCATCTGGGCCGATGACCGGATACCACCCATGAGAGAGTATTTGGATCCCGACGACCATCCGGCCAGCACGATGCCATAGACACCCAGCGAGGTGACTGCAAACACGAACAAAATGCCGATGTTCAAGTCCGAGCCGACCATCTGGATCTGATATCCGAACAACTCGATTTCGCCACCGAACGGCACCACCACGAAGGTGAGCAGGGCCGGGACGAATGAGACTATAGGCGCCAGGGCAAAGATAATATGCTCAACGCGATTGGGAACAATGTCCTCTTTGAAAATCAGTTTGACGGCATCCGCTATGGGTTGCAGCAATCCATACGGTCCGGCATAAGTGGGTCCCATACGATGCTGCAGCCTGGCCACAACCTTGCGCTCCATATATGTCGAGTAAGCACAGCCGGTCATGACCACAGCGATCACGAAGATGACTTTTATCGATGATATCAACGCAACTTCCAACATACCTTCACTCATCAACCTTGCTGATCTTCACCCTGTCTACGCGGTCTTTGCGCTTCAACAATTCGCCGGTCTTGGTCGCAAAGAAGTTTCGCGGGATCACCAGCGCATCATTCTTAATCCACTTCGAGATTCTGACCGGCACAATCACCTTGCCGACCTCCGATTCGACCCGGACCGGATCGCCGGATGTCACCTTGTACCTGGCCGCCGTCTCTTTGGAAAGTTCAATATATGCCTCACCCACAACATTGGCAAGCGAGGGAGCTTTCTCGCTCAGATGGCCGGCATGGTGAGCATCATCGACCACATAGAGCGGATGGGGAAATTCTTCGGTGGTTGTTTGCTGCTGTGGATCGGCTTTGAGAAACTCGTCAGGTAAAGATGTATCAGGCTTAATCTTCAGCAGTTGATCGCATTCGTTGGTGAGTTGAGCGGCCGACTCAAACCATGGCGCCTCGAAACGTTCAGCAATAGCGGCCACTATCTCATAACCGGGCCGAGACTGGCCAATCGGATTCAGTACCTTTCTTGCTACCTGTTGTCGTCCCTCCAGATTAACGTAGGCGCCCTCGAACTCGGCCCATGATGACAAAGGCAGGACGACATCGGCCAGCTCAGTGGTCTCCGTTTCGAATAGGTCGCAGGCTACCATGAAGTCGACCTTGCTGATTCCCTCCTGCACAAAATCTCGATCAGGACAGAGCATGATCGGGTTGGCGCCGAGAACAAAAAGCCCATCGATCTCTTCTTTCTTCATAAGAGCGAGCATGGCATCGGTGTTGTGTGCATCGCCGTCGGGGAAACGGCCCCAAATCGACTGGAGTTCCTTACGGATTGATTCCGACGGTTGCGGCATCAGGCCAAGCCGCTCGGCACCCACGGAGTTGGCATGACGGGCCAGGACGGCAAGCTGTCCTTTGCTCCTTAGGCTGAGAAGACGATCCAGATTGGCCAAAGCCTGAGCGATGATCTCGCGACCAGTCGAACGGGCCACCAATTCACCAACGACGAAGGTGATCTTTCGACCCTCGGCCAGCGCCCGAACCACGGTTTTCAGAGCGTCGATATCCACACCAGATGCGGCGGCAGCCTCGGCACAGGTTTTAGGAGTGAGTTTGCTGAGTAGATCAGTCGCCGCAGACTGCGTGACCAGGTTCTCTTCGATGGCCGCTAAACAGAGTCCGTTTACAACAGCTTCATCCGTACCGGCCTCGTACACCATCTGCAACTGGGCAATATCGGCCGACTTCACACCATAAGGGTTGATCGAGAACACGCTGGTGCCAGAGAAATTGTACGCCTTGCGCATCCGGACATATTCGTTGGGATGTTCGCGCAGCATGTCAGAGCCGAAGACGACGATCACATCAGAGTCGTCGATGTCGGCAATTTTGAATTCCTGGCGACAGAGAGCACCAAAAACCGATTCGCTCGCCGGGAGCCTTTTGTAGTCCTGACGGAAATCCAGATTGTTGGAGTTCAGAACCGTTCGCATAAACTTGCCAAAGCTGTACAGGCTGGCGTTATCGAGATTGGGTGCGGCCAGACCGCCGATACATACGCCCCCCTTCTTTTCTTTAATCTCGCCAAAGCGACGGTGGATCAAGTCCAGCGCCTGGTCCCACGTAGCTTCGACCTGCTTGCCGTCTTTCTTAATCAACGGTGTCTGCAAACGTTCATCCGAAGTTATCACCTGGTGGCTGTACCGCGTGACGTTGGCCAGCCAGCCGTCATCAATATCATCGTTGCATGATGACTGCACACGGTAGATGTGGTTCTTGTGGGCGTCTTTGTAGAACAGGATGCCGGTGCCTGAGCTGGTAAAGTTACAGATTGATTGCACTGTCCTGGTCAGCCAGACCCGGACTTTGTAACGCCATTCCTGACTGGTCAGAGCGCCGACCGGACAGATTTCAATCAGATTGCCAAAGAAAGGATTGTCCACCTGCATCCCCGGCGCAGCGCCGATTTCTGCCGAGTTGCCGCGTTCGTAGACACCGAGATCGTATTCGCCGAAGGCCTCTTTGTTGGCCCGCACACACTTGTAGCAGAGAATGCATCGGTTACGATTCAGAATGATCTCCGGGCCGATTTGGAGATCATCAAAGGTCGTGGTCATGCCGTCATCGACGAACCGATTCTTCTGAAACTCATACCGGCTGTCATCAAAGCCATGTTCCACAGTTAGGTCCTGTAGCGTGCACTCCCCGCCTTTATCGCAAGTGGGACAATCCAGCGGATGATTCAAAAGCTGGAACTCGATCAAGGCGCGACGAGCCTTGAGCACTTTGTCCGAGTTGGTCAGTACCAGCATCCCCTCCATGGCGTCGGTGGCACAGGAAACTTCAAGTTTGGGACGCTTCTCAATCTCTACATAGCACATGCGACAGGCGCCGACCGATTTCAGTTTCGGATGCCAGCAAAAAGTAGGTATCTCGATACCCATCTGCTGGGCTGCTACCAGCACGCTGGTGCCGCGCGGTACTGTTGTCTCTTGCCCGTCAATGGTGAGGGTCACAGTGTTGGGCTTGACTTCGGCCGCGGTGCTTTTCTTGGTATCCTGTGCCATAAGAATCTACTTTAGAATCCGAACTCCGATTGCACCAGACACTTCTTGTGGTCGATGTGATACTGCCATTCATCGCGCCAGTGCTTGATGGCCGACTGAATCGGCATCACGGCGGCATCACCCAGCGGGCAGACGGTGCGTCCGATGATATTCCCACAAATTTCCTCGATGTGTTCGATATCACCGTCGCGTCCCTGCCCGGCTTCAATACGAGTAATAATATTTTCCAGCCATCCCGTGCCTTCCCGGCAGGGTGTGCACTTTCCGCAGGACTCGTGGCGGTAGAAATGAGCCAGTTTTTTCAGCGCCCACACAATGCAGGTATCTTCGTTGAACACGATCACGCCGCCGCTACCGAGCATCGAGCCGGCTTCCTGAAGCGACTCATAATCCAGGCCGACCTCTATCATCTCCGGTGTCAAGAACGGTGTCGACGATCCGCCGGGGATGACACCCTTGAGTTTTTTGCCGCCCGGGATGCCGTTGCCGAAGGCTGGATCGTAGATTAACTTCTTAAGCGAGAAACCGAGTTCCACTTCGTAGTTGCCCGGTCGGTTGACGTGTCCGCTCAAAGAGAAGATTTTTGTCCCGGCCGATTTTTCGGTGCCGAGCGCTCTGTACCAATCGGCACCGCGATTGATTACGAACGGCACGGCGGCCAGACTTTCGACATTGTTGACGATTGTCGGGCAGGCGTAAAGCCCGGCGATGGCCGGGAATGGTGGGCGAATCCGCGACATGCCGCGTTCACCTTCCAGTGAATTCAAAAGGGCTGTTTCCTCGCCGCAGATGTAAGCACCGCCGCCGGTATGCACGATCATCTCCAGATCGTAGCCGCTGCCGTGGATATTCTTGCCGAGGTGGCCACGTTGGTAAGCCTCCGCCATAGCCCGCTCCATCATCACCGCCGAATGACCGAACTCACCGCGAATATAGATGAACATCAGATGGCAATCGATGGCATACGATCCGATGGCCATGCCTTCTATCACCGAATGCGGGTCACGCTCCATCAGCACCCTATCCTTGCAGGTACCCGGCTCGGACTCATCGGCATTGCAAATCAGGTAACGCGGCTTTGTGCTGTCTTTGGGCACAAAGCTCCATTTCACACCGGTGGGAAAACCGGCGCCGCCACGACCCCGGATGCCGGAATTCTTGACCTCGTCGATAACCTCACCCGGCGACATGGAAGACAGCGCTTTCTTCCAGGCTGCATAGCCACCATGAGCTTCAAACGTTTCGATCTTAGGTTGATCGGGGTCCTCTGCATATTTGAACAGATGCAGTTTTTCGTTCTCGGTTGCTTCTGCGGCGTTGGTGATGACAGGTGAGTAAAAGGTCATGCCTCGTTCCTCAACTGTTTCAGAACCGAATCAACTTTTTGAGGCGTCAGGTTTTCGTAGTAATCATGGTTGATCTGCATCATAGGCGCAGTCGAACAGGAACCCAGGCACTCCACCGAGATTAGCGTAAACAGCCCATCCGAGGTCGTTTCGCCTTTCTGGATATCCAGCTTGTCTTCGAGATACCTGACCAGCGAATCGGCCCCCAACAGCGAGCACGACAGATTATGACAAACCTGGATCAGGTACTTGCCGGTCGGTTCCTTGGGGAACATGGTATAAAACGTCGCTGCCTCGGCGATCTCCAGAGTCGGCACACCGATCGCATCGGAAATCTCCGAGTAAATCTCATCGTTGAGATGGCCGACTTGTCGATAGGCTATCGTCAGCGCCGGCAATATGGCCGACTTGGCGCGCGGATACCTGGCCGCTTTCTCCTGCATGAGTTTGATCGATTCATCGGTAAGGATCATCGGTCCACCTCTCCGAGAACGATGTCAATTGAGCCTATTGCGCAGACGACATCGGAGAACATCATTCCCTCCACCAGACGCGGCAGAACGGCCAGATTGATAAAGGACGGCGGTCTGACCCGGATTCGCCTGGGCATATTGGTGCCGTCGCCGGTGATATAAAAACCCAACTCGCCCTTGGGCGACTCAACGGCCTGGTAGATCGAGCCGACCGGGGCTTTGAAGCCCTCGGTAATGATCTTAAAATGGAAAATCATCGACTCCATTTTGTACAGCACGTCTTCCTTTGGCGGCAGCACCACTCCGGGGACATGGGCCCGATAGGGACCTTCCGGCATACCATCGAGGGCCTGTTCGATAATCCGTATCGATTGCCTGATTTCCTCCAATCTGAGTTGGTAGCGATCGTATGCGTCACCGTTGGTGCCGAAGGCGATATCGAAATCAAAGTTCTCGTAACCACTGTAGGGATTTGCTTTGCGCAGATCATGCTTGACCCCGCTGCCTCGCAACATCGGCCCCGACAGTGACCAGGCGACGGCTTCTTCAGCCGATATCACGGCCACGTTGCGGGTCCGGTTGATAAAAATCTCGTTGCTGGTCAACAGGTTTTCATAATCGGCCAGCCCCTCTTTGACCTGGCTGACAGCCGCGCGCATTTTCTTGTCGAAGTCGATAGGCAGGTCATGAGCCAGGCCGCCGATGCGGATGTAACTGGTCATCATGCGTTGCCCACCGCAGGCTTCGTAGACATCGACAATCGATTCACGATCACGAAAGGTATACAGGAGCATGGACATAGCACCGAGATCAATCGAGTGCGTGCCCAACCAGACCAGGTGCGACTTGATCCGAGTCAACTCGGCCAAAGCAACTCGCACCCACTGAACCTTCTGGGGAATCTCCACGTCCATCAACTTTTCCACGGCCAGACAGTAGCCAAGATTGTTCGACATCGGCGCCAGATAGTCCATGCGGTCGGTGCACGGCAGCGCCTTGTAATACAGCTTGGACTCCATGGTCTTCTCGATACCGGTGTGAAGGTAGCCCACGGTCGGTTCGGCCCGAACCACGCGCTCGCCATCCAGTTCGATCACAACTCGTAAGACGCCGTGCGTGGACGGGTGCTGCGGACCCATGTTCAGGGTGACTGTTTTCTGCTCGACCACTAGTGCGTCACCTCGGGCGGGTCGTTTTTGTTGAAGCTGAACTGCGGTTGTTCATAGGTCAGCGGGAAATCTTTGCGCAGCGGATGCCCGTCGAGTTCATCCGGTGTCAGGATTTTTGTGAGTTCCGGGTGACCCACGAACACGATGCCGAAAAGGTCGTACACCTCGCGCTCCATCCAGTTGGCGCTCGGCCAAAGATCGCACAAAGTTGCGATTGACGGATCCTCGGCGGGTAATCGTACCTTCAGGAAGAACCGGTATGAATGGGCGATGGAGTACAGGTTGTAAACGACCTCAAACCGTCCGTCCTTTTCACGTCGATGCCCCAGCCAATCGACAGCGGTCAGGTCGGCCAAAAACTTGAAGTTCAACTCGGTATCATCCAGCAATGCCTGGCAGATATCGATCAACGCTTGCGGCTTGATGAAGAAAGACTGGTCACCTCGGAAGTCATCCTCACTGATGATGGCATCACCGAATCGTTCTTTGATAAAACCTCGGAGTTGTTCTTCCATCGCTGCCATTGGTTCCAAATTTCACAATCTCGGCCGATTCAGCAGACTGCACGTCACACTGACCATAACAGTCAGACTGCTTTGCGGCCCCAGTCTTCTCGCTTGTCCTTGATGGACTCCTTGTCGACTTTTTCAAACAGTTTCAGAATACCGTCCATCAATTGCTCCGGTCGCGGCGGGCATCCGGGCACATAGATATCGACCGGGATGATCCGATCCACGCCTTGCAGGACGGCATAGTTGTTGAACACTCCGCCGCAGGAGGCGCATGCTCCCATGGCCAGCACCCATTTCGGATTAGGCATCTGTTCGTACAGGGTCTTGACCACCGGCGCCATTTTCATGGAGACGCGACCGGCCACGATCATCAGATCGGCCTGTCGCGGCGACGGTCGCATGACTTCCATACCCCATCGGGCCAAATCGTAGTGTGGCGAGAATGTCGATATCATCTCGATAGCACAGCAGGCCAAGCCGAAACCGAACGGCCACATCGAGCGCTTGTGCGCCCAGTTTACCATCTTGTCCAGGGTGGTCAGGATAATTGAATCGGGGATCTTTTCTTCTAGTCCCACTTAAGGGCTCCTCGGCCAAGCATGTAAAAGTAACCGACCAGCAAAATAACGACAAACACCAGCATCTCAACAAAACCGAAGACACCGAGATTGCGCGAGATCACGGCCCAGGGATAGAGAAAGATAACTTCGATATCGAATAATATAAACAGGATCGCCACCAGGAAGAACTTGACCGGCACCGGGTCGCGTGTACTTCCCACCGGTTCCACACCACACTCGTAAGGCTCGAACTTCTGTCCGAGACGGGTGCGTCGCCCGACATATATGGAGAGAAAGGCAAGAACCGAGGCCAAAACTGCGGCAATGACCAGCATAAACAGAATGGGGTAAAATGTCTCAAACATCATCAATCCACCTTACAGTCACAATACGCGACTCAATTGCCCAACTGTAGCCATTAAGCCAATGCTTGTCAAGAGAATTTGAGACGATTGCTTCCGGGCGGGCGCGGACGGCGACTCGTCACTCAACCGACCACTCATATCCATCAAAAAAGGGGTGGTTTTCCACTAATGCGACCAGTTCCTCGCGATCATAGTCGCCGTATGCACGCGATTGGCCCTCCAACCTTACTGTTTTCGAGCCGAAGTCGACTTCCATCCACCCCCCACCACGGACATGTATATGCGGAGCATGGACCTCGACCAAGTCGGGCTGCTTGACCCAACTGGACGGAATCTGACGGTCGGAACAAAAGCGATCAAGCAGGTAGGCATGGTAGGGAAACTGGGTGGGCGGGCCAAAAAGTAGAAACAGACACTGTTCGTCGAACACCAGCAGGAATTTGCAGCTCAATCTTCCCTCAATCTGTCCGGAAGGCCGGCCTTCGGGTTCATAGAAGATCACCTGCCGCTCGGAGTCGGACATATCAGGAACCCACTCTAATGTGATTCGAGAAAATCCACCCGCGGCGACCCTTGAAAGCCTCAACGCGATAGATACCGCCGGAGGAGACATTGAACTGCAAGCGGTCAGACTCAGTCTCGACAATCGGGCGGCCGTTGTGGATCAGCCTGAGCGATGCTTTGGAAGGAAGTTCGACATTCAAACGCAGATCGCTGGAAAGCGGGAGTTCACCACCGCACACGACCCGTCCGCCTGAGGATTCGGCAAAAAAACGGAAGCGCTCGGCTGATCCCCATCGTTCGTTGGCAAAGAACAATCGACAATCACGAATAGCGTCATACAGTTGTGCCCGCGCTGTGGCCGCATCGGAATTGAGCGGTGCCGTCATCAGTAGGTAGCACCTGAGAGACTTGAAATGGACTTTATAAGGGAATATCTCGAATGTGAACGGCCATATCCTGATTGCAAAAGCATGGGCATCGACACCGGCCAGACCAACGCACTTGCCGGTCATGTTCAATTCATCCCACTTTTTCAGAATGCGATCGGTCGGCGCCACAATCGATTTGCGCGGCGAAAAAGCCATGGCCAGCAAGTTGTAGCGCGTAAGCTTTTCCGTCCACTCCGACATCTGATTCCATAACTCGATACCGGAGAAGCCCACCGCCGACCAATCCTTCCACGGATAGGCCGGGTGGTTCTTGAGCGCCGTGCGCACTTCATCCGGATGAGCCAGAATCCCCAGCGCGCCATCGGCAGCACCGGCTGCGACATATTGGGCGGCGGTCATATCCTTGGGATAGACGCCAGGCGAATCGAATAACAGGTAGTGATGGTGGTCATCGAGATCATTGTGCTCATATCCCACCGTCACCAGTGTGTCGCCATAGTAACCCTCTTTGCCTGCATCGCGGTTGTTGACATTCATGTGATCGGAAAACATCATAAAGTCCAACCCGACCTCACAGCCCAGGGCCACCACCTCTTCGAGCGGTTTGGTGCCGTCCGACTCGGTGGTGTGGATGTGCACACAACCTGTGTACTGAAACCATTTGTCGACTTTTTTAACCATTCACTCTATCCGCGCCAGACGGTACCCTGCGAAAAATGTAAAGGCCCACAATCATCATGAGACTCAACGATAATACACCAACTCGGTACGGCAACTTGGCTGCGTCCATGTCATTTATACCGAAGATCGAGATGGTTGTTTGACCCAGAATGCGATCCGGCTGAAAAAAGTAGACGACCGTAGTCCATATCAGCGGGGCCATAAAAGCCGCTGCCCGACCCGACAGTGAAAACAGGCCAAAGAACCGGCCCAACTCTTCACGCGGGACCAACTCGGCCAAAAGTGGTCGAGTGGTGGTCCACAACCCGCCCATCAGAACACCGACGATGGAACCGAGTATCCAGATGAACATCATATTCTCGACAAACACGAATAGAATTAGCGCGATCACCCAGCCATAGACGATGATGTTCACGAGCCGTTTTAGCGACCAGATTTGCGCCAGCTTGCCGATAAAAAACGATCCGATGACAGCGGCGATGGGCGTTATAATGAGGAAGGTGCTGATTTGGTCTTCGGCCAAACCGACTACCACCGATAGATACAGACTAATGTTGACTATCACTGTCGCCACCGCATCCTCGAAGAAATAATCGGCTACCAAAAACCGCAAAACGCCGGGGTATTTTTTGGTTTGGCGCAATCCATCCCAGACGTCTTTGTAAGCTTTTTTCCAACTCACTTTTGGGGCGGTCGATTTGACCGGGGCCTCCTTTACCCACAAGAAAATCGGCAGGGCAAAAAGCGCGAACAAAAGCGCGGTCGGCAGGAACGAGGCCACCTTGCCCCCGCCCTCGATGAACGGGACGTCGAGACCCAGAACCGATCCACTCACGAACGGCTGCACCAGAATGATTCCGAGAATTGCACCTACGTACCCGACGCCCACGCCAATGCCTGAGACCAACCGTGCGCGGCGCCCCGAAGCCACCGAGTACAACAGCGAGTTGTAAAACGGCATACCGGCCTCATAAGAGAAATTGGCGGCGATAAACAGGATGATGGTCACGAAAATAAACCCGGGCGGTACAAAGGTCATCCCGCCGACCGCTATGCAGCAAGTCAGCGTGAACAGAAAGAGGAATATCTTTTTCTTGGCCGAGTGGTCCGACATCGCCCCCAAGGCCGGCAACAACAAGGCCGCCAAAAGCATCGACAGCGAAAAGGGAATATCGAAGTACCGATCATCCTTGCCCAGGTCGTCGACAATGTATCTTTTGAGATACATCGACGTGATGTTCATGGAGTAGATGGTGTTGGCGAAATCGTACAGCGACCAACCAACGATATCTTTTCGCAAGAGACGATCGGCGCTCTTCATGTGCTACAGCCCAAGCTCATCGGCGATGGTCATCATGCCCGCGTGTACCAACATCAGGAAATCGGTCAAGGCCAATCCGAGATGCGAACATGCCTCCATGTTTTCGCGTGATGCTCCGGCTGCAAACCGCTTTTCTTTGAACCTGCGAAGCATGAACTCCGCGTCCAACACATCCAGCTTCTTGTCCGGATGCATCAAAGCGCAAGCGACAATAAACCCGGTAGCCGGATCGACAGAATAGAGCGCCCAGTCCAGCCGGCTCCGGCAGGGTTGATGTCCGGGGTGGGCGATGATGGCGTCCTGCATTTCCCTGGGGAGATCGTACTCGGCCAACCATTCACAGGTGAGGTAAGCGTGGCGAGCTTCGTCGTCCTTGGTTTGGTTGTAGTCCAGGTCGTGCACCAACCCGGTGAGGCCCCAGTATTCGACATCCTCCCCCAGGTGCACGGCCAACTGTCGCATCCCTGCTTCGACGGCCAGGATGTGTTTTAACAGATTGTTGACGCCGATTTTGTCGACCACCATTGGATAGGCGGTTTCGCGCGTAAGGTTCAATTGGTGCATGAAGGTCAATTAACCTGACCGACCGTCCAAAGTCAAGCCACAGCGATGTCCGGCTCAATCGTCAAAATTCCACACTAATCCGTAATAGAAAAAGCTGCCGCGAAAGGTCATGTGGTCACGCTGTAAATAGGCTTGATTGAGCATATTCTGAAATACCAAATGAAAACGAAAATTGGTTAGACCAACCGAAAACTTGGCGTTCACGATCAGCTCTTCACCAAGGTTCTGGACCACGTAACCGTGATAGGGGCCCACGTATATCACTTCGCCATAGGCAAATAAGTGGATGCGTTGCTTTTGCAGGTAGTGATGCAACTCCATGCCTGCGAAGGCCTGGTACTCGGGCAAGTACGCCCTATCTTCGAATTCGGCATAGTCAACATAGTGATATGATCCGCCGGAGGTCAGAGTGGCCAAGTCACGGTACTTTAGTCGTTGGTGCACCGTGGCGCTGACAAATTCAACATCGCCGTTGATTGGTGAAAACCTGGTGAAGCTGCCGATACTGTCTGCGTCTTGTATCTGTTGCCAGTCGATTCCGTTTTCTATCATCCCGCCGGTAACATCCAGCCCCACGGCGTTCTGCACACTGCCGTACTCTGCACGGATATTTCCAATTAGTTGTTTCTCAGGCTCCAACTCACGATTGCCGACATTTGCATAATCCCGAGTCGACTCATTGTAGACGGCTGCCTGCTGCTCGGGCAGGAACAGTTCGGAAAGCGACGGTTCTCGCTCGGCGTACCCCACCGACAACGAGACAAACCAGCCAGATGCATCTTTATGTATTACCGCAGCGGCATTGGGCAGAAACGAGAAGTCATCGTCGTAGCGACCACCAATGGACAAACCATAGCGCACGCCATCGCCAAGCCGAATCATGTCGAAAGTGAAATCCGCCCAGGTCTTTGACCAGAGGTCCTGATAGTTTTCATATTCGAGATAGTCACCATCGAGTCTGAGATTGAAAGCCGTCCTGCCGCTCAACCACTCGCGCGCCATGAAACCACCATTGCCGGTCTGGTTGTACCGTGACAGGTAGGCGCCTTCGGAGAATGACCCTTGCCTGAGATGTTTGTAGCCGAGCAACCAACGGCCACTACCTTCGTTTAGACTGCGTTCGACAGAGACCGTGGCATGTCGATCAAAACGGTCGCGTGGAATTGCCTGTCCGCCGATGTCGGACCGCACGTCCTGCCAACCGTCGCGGCTGTACAGCCGCCCCTGCGCTTTGATTCCGTGGCGCCCACCAATCGGAAAGAACATATCCCCGATATAGTGGTAGGAGTCATCGGCGCGTCCCGAAACCGGTCCGTCCGCTTTGCGATAACCGAGCGCCAGGTTCATGCTTCGTCCGCGTGAAAACCGTCGCGAGTAGCGTCCTCGTACCCACGAAAAAACATAGTCCCCCTTATCAGCCGAGATAGACGTCACGGGATTATCTCCGGATGGTTCCTCCGGCAATGTAACCAAAGTGGCGACCATTTGTCGACCACCAAGTAACCTACCCACCGGACCGGGCAGGAGGTAAATGTCGTGATCGAACGACGACGGCAGATCGTTGAGATCGATCAATCCATCCGGCTCAATAACGTGTTCGAACGGATGAGTGGCCTGACGATTGACAACCAGGTTCAGCCGATCACCGGCCAGGCCGAACGGCTGTACCGTTTTGCGCATCGGTGTTTCCTGATGGTCCAGCGTAAAGTAAGAAGGGTCCGACCGGAAATAGTCGCCGACATCATGAAACGAAGCACGGCTGCGAGCCTCATGCACGTTGGAGCGTTCAGATGCAAAGTAGGCAACAACGGTATCGAAAAACGAAAAGGACGGCGTTCGTTCCACATGTCGCTTCTTGTACTCTTCATATCGTTCGTTGAAACTTGCTACCGCGCTCGAATCGGTCAAGCTGTCAACGGTAGGTTCGATGGAGTCGAGGCTGTCGTTCGGGGTCGCAAGCTGTGCGCTATCGACCACGACTTCGACTTCGGTGGAGTCGGCCGCCGATACTAAAGTGGGCAGCGAGAGTAAGACTATGATGAAGAACGCTATTAGTAGTCGGATCATCTGAACCTGCTTTCTCGCGCATATAAACGAGTCACAACGCCGAAAAGCAACGGGAAAATCAAAGCGTTGGATACCATCGAAATGGCTACCCACGGCAAGCCACTGATAAACCTCGGCCAGAACGGTTGGTACAACCAGGCATCGACACCATTCACCGGCAGATAGTAAGCCAAAGTACAGACGACCGCGGCCAGAATCAACCACATCATACCGGGGGGGATGCGTCCGTGATCCGATCGTCCATGCACAAATGCGCCGACCAAACCACCGCAACCAGCCCCAATCATCTGTGCCACCAACAACGGAAGAGCAGCCGGCCCAAACGGATTGAACGAACTGGACAACCACATGCCGATCAAACCTATCATCGAACCGGCCAGGGCACCCCACAAGTATCCCCCTGCAAAGACTATAAAGAACACAAAAGAGACGTTCGGCAAATAAGCCGTAGCGTATGACAGAACATATATCAGAGCGGAAAACAGTGCGATTCTGCTAATCAACCGCGGCTGAAGGTTCATCGAATCACGAGCACCTTGGAGTGATCTTCGGCCAGCAGGGCGCCTCGCTTGGCCTTTGAGAAAAGCCGCGCATAAACAAGGTACACTCCGGCGGCTATGTCGGCGCCGCTTTCGTTTTTGAGATCCCACTCGGCCGACCATTTGCCGCTCCGCCTCCATTCGGAGCTTCGGTCCGCCTGGTCATCATCTCTGGAAATCGTCTTGACCCGCTCACCTGCAACGGTGTAAATGTCAATCTGCAACGTGGCCGGGTCACTGAAATACGGCGAACCGGCCACCGGGAAACTGCTACTGTCGGTACCCGTCTGCAACAAAAAGGTAACACGAGGTTGGTCCATCTCGGCCACCATTACCGGATTGGGATAGAGGTCGAGCACCGCGGCCGGGATGTTAACCAGCGAGTCGAGAACACTGTTTTCTCCAATCCCGTATCCGACAAGCATGGTGCGGTACCAAAGGGTGTCATAAAAACCATGTTCGGTGGTCGCCGGAGTCAGGATAAACACCATCGACCGATACTGATCGTGCTCCGGCAGATCTATCTTGAGACCGGCGTCGTCCGGAATATAGAATCGATCAACAATCAGCGAATCCGGTTCCTCTTCGAACTGGTAAATGACGTTCATACCCCAGGGTTCCGGAAGCGTTGGCACTTTGGAGTCGATGAGCGAAAGGTATACATTGAAAAAAGTATCGATGTGGGTTGTAAAACTGTAGCGCCACTCGGTGATATAGGTAGTATCTCTGGTCTGGGTAGAATCTGTGCAGTTGGGAAACTCGCCGGCGCCGGAGTCGCACACCCATATAATTGTGTCGTGCATTACGAGGGCGGTAGCCAGTTCATTGAGGGTGAAGTAGTAGGCACCATTGACTTTCGGACTCTCGCCACTATTGGCGTTGGTTTGCAAAAAAACCGGGTACTTGAAATAGGTGTGAAGTTTGTCAAACGGTATGGCTGGATATTCCTCTTTCTCAGAATAGCCCGTCACCGGAGAATTGTCGGAACCATTCTTGATGGCCAAATCTGATCGCTCATCGGTCAGGTAGTTCCACAGAGCAAACTCAGAGAAAGCCGAGACCCAGTTTTGTGTGCGATCACTGGCCATCAGGATTGCCGAATCGGCCGCCTTAAGGAAACTGGGACCAAAGCCCATCGAACCGCACATTAGCCAGATGTCACGAATGATATCGCGTCCGTATTTTTCGCTCAGGTAAATCGGATAGACCACCGAAGCGTAAGGGTGCAGATCGGTGCCACCGGTGAACCGCTGCAGGGAAGCTCCCGGAACATTAAAAAAGAAATCCAGGTAGGAATAGTAGTCGTTGATGTCGTCATAGATTTCTTCTTCCACCCAAGTCGACGACATTTCCATCCAGTAGCGACGCTGGAGTGTCTCGCTGTTAAAGTCCTCTGTTTCTCCCCAATCAATACCGAACTGCACGGCATGAAAGAACTCATGGGCCGCGGTCACCCGAATAGCATCCAGGGGCCGGTTGGCATAGTTGGCCAGATTGGTGGGATTGGAGTTCATTTCGATATAGGAGGTCGCCTGCTTGAAAGTGGGATAACCAATCGAATCTGTCCAGGTTTGCCCGTAGAATAGAGTCCCCAGGTAGCGCATGTAAATATCGTACTTTTCGTCCCCCCCGGGTTCGTATCCATCCAAAGGCGGCGGCGGGTAGCCCAGCGTATCGATAAGGTAGGCATAGACAGAATCCATAATGTCGGCGATTTTCCTGGCCGTGTCGGCACCACCCAGGAGCGCATCCAGACCGGTCGTGGTATAATGCACCCTGAACAGTCCTTGGGGTGAGTCAACGGAGTCGGTCAGAAATGTCGGACGGCTGATTTCCTGTACACCGAGCGACTTGAGCAGATCAGGGTCGAGCTTATCATAGTTCGTGACAAAGTTGAGAATGGCCGGGGTGCCGCACTTGAGCGGGTGCGAGTCGGCGTCGTCATGGCTGGTCGCGGTCATATCTAAACCACCCTGGCCGGTGACCAGCATATAATCGCCAATGATCTCGACCTGCATCTCGCGAGACAGCGTTTCACCGCCGGAGATTTGTCCGGCCAATAGGATGATAAACAGGACCGTCAATAATATTCTCAATCCGAACCTCGCTTCTGTGATGAGCGTAATCTCAATTGTTGTAAACAGTCTATCGGCACCGCCTCGGACCCAACTGAACCGCAACGCCCACCGCGACCGTGAAAGTCGGAACCGCCGGTCCAGATCAGGCGAAAACGAGCCGCTATCTCCTTGAGGTTTGCCACCTGATGTTGCTTGTGATCGGGGTGCAGCGCTTCGATGCCGTCAATACCAAGGGCCACCAATTCCTCGATCCGATCTACGGCGCCGCCTACCATGGGATGGGCCAGCACGGCCACCCCACCGGCGGCATGGATCAGATCGATTGCTTCCGCCGGTGTGAAATTCGCCTTGGGAACATAGGCCGGTTTCCGGTCTCCGATGTATTGTCTGAAGGCATCATCGTAAGTGGCCACCGCTTTGCGCCGATGCATCGCCTCGGCCACGTGCGGTCGACCGATCGGGGCACTGCCGGCTGCTTGCAAGACGTCGTCGTATGTAATCGTGATTCCCATGTCGTTTAGTCTTTGCACCATCGTGCGACCCCGTTGGTTCCTTTTTTCCTGAAAATCATTAAGCGCTTCCAACAATCGGGCATTGTCCGGATCGAAAAGGTAGGCCAGCAGGTGCAGGTCGCCTTTTTCGGCAGAGCAGGACAACTCAAGGCCGGCGATCAGTTCCGGGTCGCCTTCCTTGAGTAATTCACCGGTCTCAAGGAAACCGTCGATGGTGTCGTGGTCGGTGATGGCAAACGCTGCCAGTTTTCGGCTGCGTACTTCCTCCAGGATTTCCGAGGGCGTTCTCAGACCGTCTGAGCAGGTGGTGTGGAGATGCAGATCGATTCGTTGTGTCATCTATAGTTTGCTTTCAACCAACTCTCTGATCTGCTCCGCCAGACCCTCAGCCTCACTGGTTATAACATCCGCTTCATCTTTTAGTTTCGTCACAAACTTCTCATCATCGATTGAGGTCAGGTTGATGCGCACATTATAACCTGCCCCGTGAACTGCGGCGCGGGCCATCAAGGCGGCCACGCCGGCATCGGTGATAGAATTCTGGTTACCTTTCTCGGCCACTACCCGGGCCAGTTTCAGCGCCTCCAGCGATTTCTTCATGACCGTCAACGGTACTTCAGCGGCATGCTTGTTGGCTTTCTCGACACCTTCATCGCGCTCGGACCCCTCGGGCAGCTTGAAAGCCTCCATGACTTTATTGAACGCCTCCTTGTCGGTCTCCACCAGGGTCGACAGTTCACTGCGCAACTCATCCCCCTGGTCACGGACCTTTGTGAGCTCCCCTTTGACCGCCTCAAACTGCTTCTTGCCGATGGACAGCCGACAGACCATCGAAGCCAGGGCCGCGCCCAATGCCCCAGCCGCCGCCGCCACCGAACCGCCACCGGGCGCAGGTGATGATGAGGCCACTTCATCGGCGAAGCTCTCTTTGACCGACGAACCTCCGCCGGACTGCTGAAGTTTATGCTCAAGCACCTGCTCGGCCGAGAAATTCTCAAGACGCAGGTAGAAATCGGCGACATCGAGCATCGCTTCGTTCGGCACCAACCCGATTATCTCCGACGACGTGACGTTGACACCATAGCGGGCCGCTTCAGATTTTATGGTTTCAAAGACTCTGAAAACCGGTGTCTTGGTAAAATTGACCAGGTTCATTGAAATCTGCACCTGGTCGCGCTCCTTAATTTCAAAACCGAGGGCCTTCACAAAACGATAGCCACCCTTCAGACTGCGAACGGCATCAGCCACCTTGTCGGCAATCCACTTCTTGTTGGTATCCAGGTAAACGTTGAACGCCACCAACGGGAAGCGCACACCGATGGCTGTGGCGCCGGATTTCAGATTCATCTTGGCCGGACCGTAATCAGGCTTGCGTTTGGGATCTTTTTCAATCGCGTCGATCATACCTTCATACTGACCGGTACGCACTTTGGCCAGGTTCTTACGATCCGGCTTGGTGCGTGCATCTTCGTACAGGAACACCGGAATCGATAGTTCATCACCTACTTTGCGGCCCAGCTTGTTGGCCAGTTCGACCGCTTCCTCGATGCTCACTTCCGATATCGGGATAAACGGACAGACATCGCAGGCGCCCATTCGCGGGTGCTCGCCCTGATGCGTTGTCATGTCGATAAGCTCGGCCGCTTTCTGATAGCCACGAAAAGCGGCCTCGACCGCAAGCGAAGGATGGCAGACAAAAGTCACCACCGCCCGATTGTGATCGGGGTCCATCTCCCTGTCAAGCAGCACAACGCCATCAGCCGAAGTGATAGCCTCACAGATTGCGTCGATCACCTCGGGACGGCGACCTTCTGAGAAATTCGGAACACATTCAATTAACTTAGCCATTATTGTCTCCGCGAAATAAACTACATCAAGCACTCCCGGATTACCGCCGGGAAGAGTATCCAAACCCCGCCAATATATGTTAAAAGTTGTCTATGGCAAGTGGCCTATCGTTCAAATTCGCGCCGCAAGGCCCAGGCCAACAGAGGCACCATGATCTCATGATGTCCGACAAAGTTGAATCCCCTGCCGCAACCAGCCGTGGGGCGACTCACAATGTTCTGCATCGGTCGGTATTGCAGGATCATGTCGAAATTCGCCGTCACCAGACGGCTTTTGTGTTTTGAGACGTTTCGGGCCACGGTCAGCGCCTTTAGAAACACTTCCGGCAAAATCACCGCCGAACCGATATTGGCCGCTATCCCACCCTGATCAATCTCGGTACACAAAGAGGCCAGCAGCCTGAAATCGAGATGCGACGCCTCAGCCGCCTCGGCGGCATTGTATTCCGGATGTTGGGCCACGATATCGGTACCGATGCCGATATGAACGGTGACCGGCAGGTCCAAAGCCACAGCGCGACCGAACAGCGAGACCTTCCGATGTTTTGCACGCTCACCATTGATGAACATACCGGCGGCGGCTCCCAAACCGATACTGCGCTTCGAAGCAAGGTGTGTCACGGCCGCGAACAATTCCGCCGTTTTTTTGACCATACCGAACGAACCGTCGGCCAGCCCGGCTTGAACATCTTCCGATGTTGCGCCGAAAAACGATACTTCCAGATCATGGATTAGTCCGGCCGAGTTGAACGAAAGCGAGGTAACCGACCCCCGCCGCATGAGGTCGATCAAAATCGGTGACAATCCGACCTTGATGTTGTGTGCCCCCAACATCAGATGAAAGGGTCGGCCTTTCTTGCGGGCTTTTGCTGTCAGAGCAACGAACTCATTGAGTTCACCGGCCTTGAGGAAGCGTGGAAGTGAATCAAAGAAATCCGCCCCACCCTTTTTGGCCGGACGACCGAACGAATCGATTTGAGTGCGGTTATGTTGTCGTGTACCGGCTTGACGTTTGACATCGGAAAGATCGACCAGGGATTTCTTTTTCGAACGGGCCGCCATGACTCAAAAAGCCTCGATTTCGCCCAGGCTGAAGTCGGTCAACTCAGCCGAGATCGATCCCACAAGGATTTTGGACTTCATCAGAACCGGCATCTTGAGCCGATCATCGGTCAGCCATACTTTCAGCCGTCCTTCGTGCTTGAAGACACCCACCGACTGGGTCAGCGGCTCTACTACCACACAGTCGAAGTTGCCGGCTTCTACTGTAATGTTCTCTTTCTTGAGGATTTTCACTTCAAGTGGATAGTTCTTGCCATCAGTGAAATTATCGATGTACAACGACGACCCGACATTGAGTTCCTGCGAACGAACATAGTAGAGAACACTTATGGCGTCCTGGACCCAGGGCGCGACTTCGATAGTGTCCCCTTTGTACACGGTGAAGTGCTCACGCTGATCGAAAGCATACATGCGATCGGATCGATAACTGCCTTCGCGAAGATTCTTCTCGAAACGCCAACTGAACAAGCCGACGGCATCTATGACCGACTCCACTCGGTCGTCCACGGTATAGAAAGTTGAAAAAAAGCTGTTTGAGTTGGCCCGAGTCACAACTTGATAGCAGGGACGACCGCTGAATTCAATCAGACGCATCACCTCCATGCTGGCCGTACCGGCATTGATGAACCCGTAGTTGATGTCAAAACTCAACCGTTCACCGACACCGAAAGCGACATTATCGACAAAGCGATCAAACTGGACAGAATCGCTGTCGGACAAATCACCATCGGCCAACGCCTGGGTGACTTCGAGCTGGACGGTGGCAAAGAAAATAAGCGGCAGAAGTCCGAAGAAAATCACCGCCAACAGCAGCGTCTTGTGTATCATGCGTCCTTCAGGCATTAGTCTCAGCGTCAGTTTTAGCATCTATCAGTTTTACAAATTCATCCAGCCGCCGGTCGAGAAACTCATAGATTTCCAGAAAAGTCTCGTTGTATCGTTCCAGTGATTGCCCGATAGGATCGTCGACACCCTCGCCTTGCAGGTCGGAATCCGGGAAGTTCTTAAAAAGATACGTCTTGCTCCTTGCATCATCGGCCAATCTGAGAACCTGGTCGACGTGACTCGATGTCATACCGAGTATCAGGTCAACGCTATCTACCAGTCGATTTGTGAGCGGCTGCGATTGGTGGCTGGAGATATCGGCGCCTCGGAGTTTGGCTGCTTCGACTGCGTACATCGTGGCCGGATATCCGGAGGCCCCAATGGTACCGGCCGAGATCACCTCGAACTTATCCGGGCGCTTGCTTTCAAGGAGACTCCTCAGAGCTCCTTCGGCCATCGGCGAACGGCATGTGTTCCCGGTACACACAAACAGAACTACGAACTTCTCACTCACCTGGCTGTCTCCAATGCCGCCATCACGTCAGCTTGGGCTATGGCGCCTTCTCTCAGAATCGCAACCTGATCACCATCACATCGCACCACCGTCGACACCGCACCGTCCAATCGTCCGGCGTCGAGATACAAGGCAACTTCATCGCCGAAAACATCAATTACATCTTCGATTGTTTCAGCCTCCGGTCGACCACTTCTGTTGGCCGATGTCGCGGACAAAGGAAATTGTGCGAACTCTACCAATCCTTGCACTACGGTCGAGGATGACACCCGCAGTCCGATCCATCCGTCGGATACTACCGGCCATTCCAGATCGGGGGAGGCTTTCAAAACGAGGGTGAGTGGACCGGGCAAGAACCGCCTGGCCAAAACGTCCGATGATGCCGTCATCACGGCGTGCTTCGCCAGCGCCGCTACCCCGTCGAGGAAGACCGCGACCGGCGTACCGCTAAGGCGACCTTTAACCTGATACAGTCTATCCAGGGCCGCAGTGTCATCGGCCCGAGCCAGTAGTCCGTATCGGGTCTCCGTCGGTGCGACAACCAACCCGCGGTTGGCCAGGACTTCAGCCGCCCGTGCTAACATTGTGGGTTGCAACAAGCCGGCATCGACAGGACAGATGCGTTGCTCACTCATTCGGCTGGGGACCATTCTCGACATCAGCGCTGTCTCCTGGAGCCGACGGCAGACTATCGTAAAGTGGTGTCAACTCCTTCACACCGATCGTGACCATTACAACCCAGGCATTGGCATATCCTGCCGCCTTAGCTCTTGTTTGGTAGTTTTCGGCAGCGTCGCGATCTGCGAAACTACCGACGCGCAGTTTGAAGTACGGCACCTCGTATTCCATGAACACCGGTCTATCGAAAATCTCTTCGGCCACTCGCCGCGCCGCAGACGCCTCACCATAGACTTTCGTCGTCAATATTTGCACTCGATAGGCCTGACTGTTGAGAGTGTCGATTTGCTCTTGCGGCGAAAGATAGTTCCAACCCGGGTCGTACGGTTCTAATGCGGAAGCCTGCTGACCGGCCGAACCGGCTTTGATCTCACCATCATTAGGCGACAGGCGCGGAACAACTTGACGGTCTTCTTCGGACTCCAATGGATCGTAGCGCTCAAGCCCCGGCGGTAGGGTGCGGCCCGACGTGCCCTCTTCTGAGCCGCCCGGCGGGGGGTCTTGGCATCCGATCATCCAGTTAAGCCCGAGGGTCGCGATGATCAGACTAAAGATACTTGCGCGCTTCTTCATTTTCTCCAAGTTTCGCCAGCAACTTCTTGATATCTTCGGCCCGAGTCTTGTGCGCCACCATGGTGACCTCACCCGACCGGACCACTATCAGGTCGGAACAGCCAAGCACGGCCAGGATCCCGTCGGAGTCGTTGAACAATGTCATCTCATAAGAGTCCATGGAGATGGCTTCGCCGATCTGCACGTTGCTGTCCGAGTCTTTTTCTTTATAACGCCCCAGGGCGTTCCAGTCGCCGACATCGTCCCAAATAAAATCCGCTTTGATCGTAAGAACGTTGTCCGCTTTTTCCAGAACGGCAACGTCAACTGAGATTGAGGTCGCTTTTGTGTACAGTTGCATGCGAGCCTCAATCTCCGACGCCTTACCGATATGCTCCGAGTAATCCATCAACAGGCTGTGCATCTCCGACTGATGTTCGGCCAGGGCTTTGAGAAAGGCCTCGGCTGTCCAGATGAACATGCCACTATTCCAGAGAAACTTGCCGCTGAAGTAATACTCCTTGGCCACAGCCACACGCGGCTTCTCTGTAAAGCCGGACACGAAGTATGCCGGCAGATCGCTCGGATGTTCGAACTGGTCACCCACTTTGATGTAACCATATCCTGTTTCGGGCCGCGTCGGGACAATACCGAGAGTGAGCAGATTTCCACCGGCCGAGGCGATAGCGGCGCCGCCCTCCAGACATTTCAACAGTTTCTCGGTCGGTTTGATCAGATGATCGGCTGACAAAACGACCAAATTGGCGTGCGGATCGTCTTTGATCAGATGGATGGCCGCCAGTCCGATAGCGGCGCAAGTATTTCGTCCGAATGGTTCGCTGAGAATGTTGTCTTCGCCGACTTGGGGCATCGAGTCCTGGATGAATTTGCTCATGGAACGGCTGGTGATGATCCGCACGTTCTCCATTGGAATCAACGGTAGGACCCGATCGATAGTTTCCTCGAGCATCGTCTTATCGGATGTCAGTTTCAGAAACTGTTTCGGCCGATTTGCTCGCGACACCGGCCAGAATCTTTCTCCTTTGCCCCCTGCCAAAATCACACCATACAGCACAATTACACACCTCTATGCCGAGTTTTCACACCTGATCGATCATACCATTGTTGAGTGTTCCAGTCAAGAAAAGACTTCTCCTCGCCCCTTTGTCATTCCCTCGAAGGCGGGAATCCATCTTCTCTTCGGGTGACCGTCTCAAACCTTGTCTGGCCGGGTGGCCCACAGCTTACTGTTTGGGTGGTGTTGGGCGACCCCGCCCGACACCTGCGTGACGTGCCCGGCAGATGTCCACATCTGCCGTTGGGTGCCCCATCAGCTTGCTGTGGGAACTCTGTCATTCTGGCGAAGGCCAGAATCCAGTCTTTACCATGTCACCTCAAGCGCAGCCGAGCCGTGAACCCACCATCTTACTAATATTGCACTGGGTCCTTCCCACCCAAGTACTTCAGCCCGCACTGAAACAGCATGACCACCCAAAGCCCACTACGAAGACACCAAATATGGTAATTACGAGTCCACGCAGCAACCAAACCGTACCCACACTTTTATCTTTATTGTGATCGGTGCCAACAATGTCCTTCAGTCTGTCAGATTTCGATAGACATTTTTCTGCGCACCTCAAGTGCTTCCGAATCCACTTTGCTGACTCTTCAAGTGCGATGAAGGCGTATGCACAAATCATCATGCCGGCTACGGAGCCAGTTTTCATCAGCAGAGATAGATCAATATCCGGGTTCTTCGGTTGTCCGTCAGCCACACTTGCAACTATGAACCCCAGGATAGCGACCGCTATACTCAATATCCAGGAGATCGTATTGAACATAGCCCCTTTGACGCTTATCGATTTATCTCGAAAAAACTTCCATAGCTCGACATATTCATCCTTGTCCATCTTGTCTCCCATACTACTGTTCCTCCGTATTCATTGTTAGATTCCATTTGAGCGGTTGACCTGCTTGAGGCTGTCTCACAATAAGTCAAAATAGACCCGCGATGGTTTTTGTCAAGATAGAGTAGGTATAGTCTTGTAGGTCAGGAGCCCTGAGCGCTCCTGACCTACAAGTAAAGACTGCGCCACCTCTGTGGCCGGCTGGGTGGCACCCTCAAAGTCGCTTTGGGGGTGATTCTACGGTAGTTGGACACCCGCCCCATACAAGGTTGGAGGCGGCCACCCAAATCGAAGACTGGATACTGGCCTTCGCCAGTATGACAAAATGGCGGGTGACTGGTCTGCGAGTTGCCGGTCCGAAGACGGACCCTGCCCTACTAAGCCTCCACAGAGCGGCCACGCTCGAAGGCGGCCAGATTGGCCTCGACAAACTGCGCCTTGACACCGGCTTCGATCACCTCACGCCACAAGGCAGCATCGAACGGCAGGTGGTTCGACAGCACCCCCAGAAGAACCGTGTTGACCAGGCGCGGGTTACCCAACTCCCTGGCGATCATGTCGGCCTCGACAGACACCACTCGTTCGGCTTTTTCTCGCATCTGCTTGATCGGTTCGTCGGGATAGGACAATTCCCTGGATGAACTCACTATGGCCGGAACTATCGAAGTGGTCGAGACAATTGCCACCCCGTCTTCTTTGATCCAATCTATCGCCCGCAATCCCTCCGCCTGCTCGAACGAAATCAGAACATCGGCCCGGCCATAAGAAATGGTGGGTGAATGGACGCGGTGTCCTATCCGCACATGCGAAGAAACCACCCCCCCACGCTGGGCCATTCCGTGCACTTCGGACTTTTTCACATCCAGGTTTGATTTCAAAGCCACGGCGGCAATCAATTCCGAGGCCAGAAGCACCCCCTGGCCGCCGACCCCCACGATCAGTATGCTGAATTCACATTCCATCATCACACCTACACTTTCACCATCTGATTTTTCAAGACGATCGCCTCCTCGGGACAAATCTGCGCGCACAGTGTGCAACCGGTGCAAAGAGTCTCGTCGATCACCGCCTTGGGATGGCCGTGATCATTGGTCTCATCCGAAGCTGCGATAGCCGGACAGGAAATCCGGAAACAGGCCGAGCAGCCGTTGCAATGGGCCAGGTCGACCACGTATGGTTCATCCATTATTCGTTCGGGCATCAGCACACATGGACGATTGGTAATCAGCACCGAGGGTTCGTCCGAGTGCAGTTCCTGTTTGACTGCGCTCATACATGCGTCGTAGTCATAAGCATCCACTTCATGCACGCGAGAGATACCCAGCGCCCGGCACAGCTTCGGCAGGTCCACCTTTCCGGCCGTGCCCCCCATCAAGGTGCGACCGGTGCCCGGATGTTCCTGTCCGCCGGTCATGGCCGTGGTGCTGTTGTCGAGTATAACGACGGTAACGTTGCTCTTGTTGAATGTTGCGTCCAACAGACCGGTAATACCGCTATGCAGAAAGGTCGAGTCACCTATCACCGCCACCACCCCGTTCTCGGAACCGTCGACCCGTCCCATGCCGATTGCATTCCCGATTGAGGCACCCATGCAGATACAACTATCAAGCGCCTTCAGCGGCGGTAGCGCTCCCAGTGTGTAGCACCCGATGTCGCCGGTGACGGCCACCTTGAGCTTTTTTAGCGCCATAAACATGCCACGATGCGGACAGCCGGGGCACAGCACCGGAGGACGCGGGAAGAGCGGTGACCCATTCGTCTTGGCAACGACTGAGACTTCTGTCAAAACACCGGCGTCCTTAAGACCCTGGGCGACACGATGCGGCGAGTACTCGCCCAGATGACCAAAAAACTTCTTCCCCTCCACATCGAAACCGGCAGCACGAATCTGATCCTCGTAGAAAGGTTCGAGTTCCTCGACCACGATCACCCGTTCGTGACTCTTCACAAAATCGCCGATCATCTTCATGGGCAACGGAAAGCTCAGGCCCAGTTTCAGATAGTCCAATTCAGGCGCCACTTCTTTGGCATATTGGAACGCGATCCCACCGGTGATAATGCCGACTTTGGAGCCGTTGTTCTCAATGTAGTTGTATGGTGACTGTTCCGTGAACTCCTCAAGACCGGCCAGCCGCTTGCGCACTACTTCGTGACGCCCGCGGGCAAAACCGGGGATCATGACATACTTGGCCGGTTCCTTTGCGAATTTCTTCGGTTGGGTTGTCACCTGCTCACCAACTTCGACCACAGTTTTGGCGTGCGAGATGCGAGTAGTCAACCTAAGCATCACCGGCGTATCAAACTCCTCGGAGATTTCGTAACCGGCCAGCAACATTGCGCGCGCTTCGGCTGAGTCGGACGGTTCCAGCATCGGCACCTGAGCGAACTTGGCGTAGTGACGGTTGTCCTGCTCGTTTTGCGAAGAGTGCATCTCCGGATCATCGGCGCAGACAATGACAAAACCACCACCGCCGCCGGTGTACGAATGGGTCATGAACGGATCGGCCGCCACATTGAGACCGACATGCTTCATGGTAACCATCGCCCGCGCCCCGCCCATCGAAGCACCGATTGCCACTTCGTAGGCAACTTTCTCATTGGGCGACCACTGCGCATACACTGATCGATACTTGGCGGCAATCGTTTCGAGTATCTCAGTCGACGGTGTCCCCGGATAGGCCGAGGCGAGTTTCACATCGGCCTCAAAGGCACCGCGTGCCACCGCTTCATTTCCCGACATCAGTTCTTTCATATCTTTCTCTTGATCTGTTCAGGCCTTTCTCTAACTAACCCTGGTTCACGCAAGTGAACTTTTTCACGAAGTGGATGATAAGGAAGTAGCAGCTAATTGGCAAGGGGTCTGTAAACAATTTCCGCGAATGCTCGCAAACGGGGCTGGCGCCCCCTCACCCGGTGATTTGGTCGCCGCCGTTCAGGCGTCTGATATAGGCCAGTTGTCCGGCGTGATAGGTCTCGTGTAAGGCCAAAAAAGCAATACCGCTCAAAGCCGTGCCGTCGCTAATGGGATACTGAGCATCCATCGGCGCACCCAGATCATCGTCGGTCAACTCTTCAAACCGCGCCTCGACCTTATCCGCAACTTCCTCCCAGACTTTGAGAATCTCGGCATACGACGGATAGTCAGCGGCATCTTTCACCTCGGCGCCGCGCGCAAACAGATCGCCGAACGGTCGCTCCTGTTCGATTCCAATATGGCTGAGGACTACAAAACGCGAGGAAGCCAGGTGTCCGACCAACCACTTCATGGAATTACCTTTATCCTCGATTCGACTCTCGATGGCTTCCTGCGAAAGGTCTTTCAAGGCTGACGAGATCAACCAGCGGTTGATTTGGTACTGTTTGGCAAAGAGAGCTACTTTCTGGTTCATCGGGTCTCCTTCGATTTGAGTGATAATCTACCAATTGGGTACAGTATGCAGCCATCCGCCGGCAAATGTCAATACCTTTGGCCAGTCTTCTGCCGACTTGATTGGGTGGCACGGGCAGAGCCCGCAGGCTGCATCATACTGTGGTTTCGCAGGGTCCTGACCACGCCTTAGGCGTGGTTGTGACCCTGCGACTCTTACTAAGGCGTGGTGTAGGAGCAGCCTTTGAAACCCCCGGTTCACACGCTCGCCTTCGGCAAACGCAGGAACAGGAGGAACCTGCTACTGCGACACAGCCTCAAGGCTTGCGGCGGCCACCCAACGACGGTGGCGCGCAGGCGAAGACGGACCCGCTCTACTGTGGGTGGTGTTGAGGGACTCCACCCGACACCCAGACGCCACGCGGGGTTTTCGCGCATGGGCTGTCAGGCGAGTCGCCTTACAGCACGTGCCAAGAGTGGATTCCCGCCTGCGCGGGAATGACCTCGGTCGACCCGAGCCTGTTTTGTGTTGCCCTGGTTTCCCGACACGGCTATATTCGCCAAAAAACCGGGAGAAAAACATGGCCAAATCGGTAGAACTGTTCAAGAAAGAGCGAGAAAGACTTAATGAAATCGTACTGTCGCGAGACAATATCAATATCAAGCGGTTCTTCGGGATCGACTCAGCAGTTTACCGCGACGGCGCACTGGACACAAAAACCAAAGAGCTACTCGGACTGGTCGCCTCGCTGGTCCTTCGTTGCGATGACTGCATCAGCTACCACACCATACAGGCGAAAAGTATGAACGTCACGGATCAGGAATTCGATGAAGTTATGAGCGTCGGCATGGTTGTCGGTGGGTCCATCACCATCCCTCATGTCCGCCGGGCGAGTGAGTTGTGGCAAGAGATGAAAACGGAGAGTGATTCATGACGAGAACCGTAGTTTGTCTACTGATTCTTCTGATGAGCGGCGGCTCGGTGGCAGCTCAGGATTCCACCGCTCTGCCGGAGATCGTAAGGTGGTATCATGATCATTATCCGTTCGTCACCATGACCGACTCGGTCTTCACTTTCGAGACAGAGTTTGTATGGCCGGACGGGTTTCATCGGCCAGATTCATCCGAGCAAACTGCGTTTCAGAACTGGGTATCGAACTTCCCGCTGTGGCACCGGTGGCGTCCGGTCGGTCATTGGAAAGGTCGCAAGTTGTATGAGCGCGATGAAATCTCACGGCCTATCCATCTGCCCTGGAGAGGTGACCGTTTCAACGACAAGTCGATTCCGTTGCGCATCCTGGGTGAGTGGCTGTTTCTCCATCATCGTGAATCGGAGTTTAGAATCCTGCCTAAGGCGGGCGACACTTTGCGCTACCAGGACTTCCTGGGCGGTGATCTGCTCTTCAATAACCGTATGGAACCGTTTTTTGAACCGGGAGAACGACGTCAGCCAAGTGCACGCGAGTTCTTCAAGTTCATGATGTTGTGCATTGATCAGTCGGACTACCGAAGTCTTGCCGCCAACTGCACAGCCATCAAACCCGAGGACTTGATGCCGGGCGACTTGCTCATCACTCAGAATAAGACGGGCCGAAAAGGGCGTGTTTATGTAGTGATGTTGAAAGTGGAAAACGACTCAGGCGATATCCGCTATGTCGTCGGCTGTGGCTGCGAGGAAGCGTGCGACTTTCACATTCCGCTACTCACCGACGACCGACACAAACCCTGGATAGATTTGGCCGCGATTGAACAACTGGCACCGGAGTACGAAGAGCGCGGTTACTACCGGCTGAGCATCCAGTGACGTCATGGTACATCCGGAGCCAAGACAAACTGTCCGGCTTTGCCGAAACGTGAATCGATAAAAAACTTGTATGGACTTGGCCGTACCTCTATAATGTAGCTTAACTGTTGTCCGACATTGATTGGAACTACCACAGGCCCGGTTATCTGGAGGGATGATTCTACTGTGCAGCCTATACATGTTCGAGAGTGGCCGAAGTCAAAAGCGGAAGCATACCAGTATCAGGAGAGTGTGGCGCAGCAAGTCAAACTTCTGCCCATAAGTCCAGAACCACGCCTGATCGTTGCCGTCGAGACAGCCTACGGCGCAGGTGGCGAGACGCTCTACTGCTGCGCGGCTGTGATGAGTTTTCCCGACCTCGAGGAGATTGAATGCGTCTTCTCACACGGGCCGGCCGGATGGAGCTACGAACCGGGTCTATTGTACTTTCGCGAGGGGCCGGTGATTGCTCAAGCCCTCTCGAAAGTTGTGGCCACCCCGGACTTGCTCATGGTTCATGGTCACGGCATCGCTCATCCACTCCGTTGCGGATTGGCCAGTTCTCTTGGCGTCGTTTTTGACATGCCGGCTATCGGTTGTTGCCGCAAATCACTGGCCGGTCATCATCGCGAAGTGGCGCCGACTAAAGGTTCGGCCCAGCCAATCATGTTGAACTCCGATGAAGTAGGCATGGCCTACCGCAGCAAAGATAAGGTCAAGCCGATTTTCATCTCCCCGGGGCATCTGTGCGACCTGCCCGGCGCAGTTGATCTGACAAAACGTTGTCTGCGCGGATTTCGCCAGCCCGAACCGCTACGACTAGCCCACCTGCTAACCCATAAATACAAACGTCGATCCGAGAGAAAAAGCCAGGCCACGCCATCCGAAGTTATTTGATGTCAGACCAACCGAGGTAACATGCAAACGATCCACTCGAACATCATTAAAGCGACCCGGAAGTGGCGCCGCAAACAGATTGCCTGGCGACGACATTTCCATCAGCATCCTGAACTCTCATTTGCCGAGCACAAGACAACAGCCTACCTTCGCCGGGCTGTGTCTTCCATGGGTCTGAAGATTCTACCTCTCAAAATGAAAACCGGACTGTTAGCTGAGGTTCGCGGTAAGCGACCGGGCCGCACGATAGCGCTGCGTAGCGACATTGATGCCTTGCCGGTAACAGAACGCACCGGCTTGAGTTTCGGCTCGAAGGTCGACGGTTGCATGCACGCATGCGGGCATGACGTGCACATGGCCTCGCTGTTGGGAGCGGCGGCCGTGTTGTCAGAGATGCGAGATGATCTGCCGGGGACGGTTCGATTCATTTTCCAACCGGCCGAGGAAATGCCGCCTGGCGGCGCAGCCCCAATGATTGAAAACGGCGCCCTGGATAGTGTCTCCATGATCTTCGGTCTGCACGTCGACCCAACCGTGGCGACCGGAAAGATCGGCCTGCGCGATGGCGTTACTATGGCTGCCGTGAACGATTTTGATTTGATCGTTCACGGTCGCGGCGGACACGGAGCACGACCTCATGAGACGGTCGACGCCGTCGTGGTGGCCGCGGAGATTGTCCAGGCTTTGCAGACGATTGCATCGCGCAAGATCGACCCAATCGCGCCGGTGGCTATCACCATCGGTCGGATCGAAGGCGGTGTGGCACGCAACGTGATCACCGACCGGGTGACATTGAACGGTACCGCTCGGGCCTTATCGGAACAAGCGGCGCGCGAACTGCCCAAGCTGGTAAAGCGAATCGCTCAGTCGATTGGCCGCGCCCACGGCGCAAAGGTAGAAGTGAACATCACGCACGGTTACCCGGTATTCAAAAACCACCCGGTGGCCAACAAAATCCTGTCGGGCAGTTTTACGGCCTTGTTCGGCAGTGGGAAATTGGTCACCACTCCCCCGGTCTTAGGCGGCGAAGATTTCGCTCGCTATTTACAACTGGTGCCGGGCGCAATGTTTCGGCTGGGCTGCCGCAACCCGAAAATCGGCGCCGACAAACCGTGGCACTCCCCTCACTTCATTGTCGATGAAGAAGCGCTGACCTTTGGCACCGCCCTCTTGTGTGCCGCCGTCATAGACTCACTGACGAGCGACCGCAAATGATGCATAGTCGGCTCAGAAACTCTGCCATTTGGTTTACGGCTCTGTTTGTTTTGGCATCTTCGTCGCAGGCGGATATTCTCAAAGATCAGGTTATCACTTTCGCCGATTTCAGCTATGTCAACTCGATCAGCAGTTCCATGAGGTATGTCTACTTCGCTACCACCGAAGGTATCACCCGATACAACAAGATGGAGAACCACTGGGAAATGCCGCTGACCGGCGGCGAAGGGCTCGGCAGCGAGCAGGTTGTGCGCGTCGTGGTGGACCAGTTCGATACTCGGCTGTATGCCGAGACGGCCACGGGAATCTACGAGTATGATTCGCTCTTCGATCGTTGGTATACGCTTTCCGAGCTGCCTCAGGTCAACACCTCCGGCAGGCATGTGGAGGTACCGCCTGTGATCTACACACCGCCGGATTTTCATTTTCTGAGCGACAATACTTTGCAGGACCCCGAGGGTAGGCGCTTTGCGATCACCGATGTTCTTGATGATGATGACGGCAATCTGTGGTTCGGCACCTGGGGTTACGGCGCCGCCCGCGCCTCGGACAATTCATGGATGATGGAACCGATGCCTTTCGGACTCATCCAGAACAACGTCATCGATGTCTACTCGCATGGCGGCGAGATATGGGTGGCCGGAGAAGCCCAGACGGCCGGACGTTCGGGCATCTCGATCTATGATCCGCAGGAAAATGTTTTCGAGTATCTGGAACCGGAGTTCTTCAACGATTATCCGATAGTAGACGTGAACTGTCTGGCCGTCAACGAGCAGACCATTTTCATCGGGTCCGTAGAAGGGGTGCTTTTGTATGACAGATCGATGGAACGTGTTACGCGCACACTATCATCACACAACGGTCTGCCCCACGACAACGTTCTCAGCCTGCAACTGGTGAACGACTCTCTCTACGTCGGGACCCAGGAGGGTCTGGCCATGATAACCTCAGACGGTGACTCGGCGCAATTCTTATTCCCCGGTCGCTTTAATCGAATGGCCGTGTATTGCTTCGAGCGCGTGGACTCTCTGCTGTGGATTGGAACTGAAGAAGGCGCTTTTCGCCTGCAACTCTCAAACGGAAAACTGCACCAGTTTATCGATCCGGATCACGCCTTGACCGGTGATGTCTTTGCCATCAAGGCCTGGGAGGACCAGTTGGTCTTCGCAGGCCCCGATGGCGTGGTTTGGGCCGACGGCGGCACCGGCGAAGTCCAACTGCTGTTGATATCCGATCGCATCCGTACCTCGGTAGTGGCGCTGGCTATCAATGACAGGATAGTCGCCGCGGCCTCCGACGATGGCCTGACCCTGGTTTACTATCGAGACAAACGACAAAACAAGCGGACATTCACCACCCAGGACGGGCTGCCTTCCGATTATCTTTACGATTTGGTGCTGGACGGCGACTATCTGTGGGTCGGCAGTGATCAGGGGCTGAGTCGTTTTTGGTGGAACAACCCATCGCGGGTCGACTGAGTGATGGGGAGGATTGTTGGCTGTTGGCGCCCCTCGACTGCGCTCGGGGTGACAGACCAGCTTTCTTCGTAGGGCAGGACCGATTCTGGTTCTGCCATTGACCGATGTCGGAACCGCTAAGAGGGTTTCAACCTACTTGTGGTGTCGGGCGACCCCGCCCGACACAGATCCGTGCGTGGTATGCTGATTCCCGTCCCAAACAAGGTTTGAGACGGCCACCCGAAGAGAAGATGGATTCCCGCCTGCGCGGGAATGACAAAAAGGTGCGGGAATGACAAAAAGGTGCGGGAATGACAAAAAGGTGCGGGAATGACAGAAGCGCGCGGGAATGACAGAAGCGTGCGGGAATGACAGAAGCGCGCGGGAATGACAAAAGAGCGCGGGGATGACAGAAGAGCGCGGGGATGACAGAAGAGCGCGGGGATGACAGAAGAGCGCGGGGATGACAGAAGAGCGCGGGGATGACAAAAGGGTGCGGGAATGACAAAGAGACTCGACTTTAATAGTTGTTTGCCTGGGATCGATTGATTAGAATAGATGCGCCTCGTCGGTTGATATGAGAACACGGCTTGACCGTGCACCCTTCGACTCCGCTCAGGGTGAGGTTGCAAATGCGCGAAGCGCGAAAAAGTGATTTATCACCCGGCTGAGAAGAATAATTGGAGAGCTGTGAAATCGTTGTTCGACAATCTGGCGCTAAAAATCGTGGCGCTTCTTCTCGGTGTGCTGCTTTGGTTTCACGTGGCGACGGAGAAGGTATATACTTATCAGGTACGTCTGCCGTTGAACATCATCAACCTCGGGGAGGATTTGGCCCTGGTCAGGTATCCGGCCGATAGCCTGACGATAGTCGTGTCGGCCAGCGGAAAGCGGTTGGGTCGCACCCGCTGGCGCGAGGATGGTGTGCGCATAAACGCGCTACAGTTCCCCGCCGGAAGACACCAACTAACCCTCACTCCGGCCAACACAACATTGATCGGAGGGAGCAACCTGATCTCTCTGGATGAAGTCATAACGCCCAGCAGTTTGGAGTTATACGTCGACCGCACATCGGAGGTAAACCTCAAGGTACAGACCGATCTGGTCGCAGTGGCCGATGATGGATTCGCGGTAGCTTCGATCTCAAGACCGGAACCGGACCAGGTAACGGTGGTCGGGCCGCGTTCGCTGCTGGGCGGATTCAGCACTGTCTTTACCGAGCATAAAAGAATGACCGGGCTGCGCAACAGCCTGGATATTACCGTACCGCTGGCTCTGCCGGCCGGCTATGGTATCACCCTGGACCCTGATTCTGTGACCCTCTCGGTGGAGGTCGTGCCGGTGCGCACCAGAGTTTTCAAGGCGGTCCCGGTAGTCTTGTACAACCTGCCCTCGGACAGCCGGGCCACAAGTCAACCGAGTCAGCTCGATGTGGTTCTAACCGGACCACCCGAGGCAATCGACTCACTTGATGGTTCCACGCTCATTGCCTCAGCCGATTATGCTTCTGTGGATTCATCCGGTCGCGTGGCGGTGAGGGTGGACTGTCCCTCGACCTTTCGCGTCAAATCTGTCTCGGTCGACTCAGTCACAATCAGTGGACTGTGATCATGCTCACACTCGGCATTGAAACATCGTGTGATGAAACTTCGGTGGCGGTGGTGCGCAGTGGCCGTGAGATCCTGTCGAATGTCATTCTTTCTCAAACCGACCATAGTAAATTCGGCGGTGTCGTGCCCGAGATCGCCGGTCGGGCTCATTTGCGCAAGATCGTGGGTGTCTATCGACAGGCTCTCAGCGAGTCTGGGGTCGAGCTGGAGCAGATCGATTTAATCGCCGCTACTATGGGACCCGGATTGATCGGTCCTCTTTTGGTCGGACTGACTTTTGCCAAAGGGCTGGCCTTTGCCGCTTCACTCCCGTTTGTGGCCGTGCATCACATCGAAGGCCACATTGCGGCCAACCTGCTTGAACATCACGACCTGCAAAGCCATCACCTGACTTTGATCGTATCCGGCGGCCACACCATGTTGGTTGAAGTCAATGGGTTTGGGTCCTATAAAATCCTGGGCGCCACCAAGGATGATGCGGCCGGGGAAGCCTTCGATAAAGTGGCCAAACTGCTGGGGCTGGGTTATCCCGGCGGGGCCAGGCTGGACCGATTGGCTGCCGACGGCGATCCCGAATTCTTTCGCTTCCCACGCCCCATGCTCAAAGAACCGGGCTATCAGTTCTCATACTCAGGACTGAAGACGGCGGTCGCGCTGTATCTCAAAAAGCTGTCACCCGACCAAATCCAGCAGCAATTGGCCGACATTGCGGCATCTTTTCAGGAAGCCGCCGTGATGGTGCTGGTGGAAAAGACTGTGCGGGCGGCCAAGGAACTGCAACTGGCCGACGTGACCGTCTCCGGCGGTGTTGCCGCTAACAGTCGTCTGCGAACGATACTGGCCGAACGCCTGGATGCAATTGGGTGTCGGCTGTTCTACCCAACCCTTCCACTATGCACCGACAACGGCGCCATGATCGCTGCCGCCGGCTACTATCGTTTTCAGAACGAAGGAGCCTCGGAAATGGCTGTTAGCGCGGTGCCTTATCTTAAACTTGGAGTTTGATGATGCGCAAATACGATGCTAAAACATCCCGTCCGGTGTCACCTGTTCGATATCTGGTGCTTCAGATGACGGCGTTGCTGATTGGTCTGACGATGTTGCTTGCCGGCTGCTCTTCCGATGAGACATCCGAGGAGAAACCAACTACTGAGAACCAAACCAAAAGTGTAACTCAACGCGACTCCGCCACTATGGCCGCCCTGCGGGACAGTGGGACCCTCAACGTCGAATACATCCCCCCGGATGTCCCCTTCGATCTGAACGGTACACCGGTCGTGGTCGGCGGCGTCAGGTGTGTACCGGCCACGCAATGGGAGGACCTGGGCGCATCCGGCGAGATGGTGGCCCATTACCGCTATGGACCGCTCAAGAACGAAACCGAGCAAGCGGAAGCGGCTATCTACTTCTTCGGCGCGCAGGGCGCTGACTACGAGAAGATTATGGATCGATGGATCGATCAGATATCGATCGGCGATGGTCGAGACTCCCGCCAGACGGCGCGGCAGCATGATCGAGAGATCGGTGGCATGAAAGCCCATGTTTTGTCTATGGATGGTATCTACACACCCGCCACCGAGGGATTTGACCGCGAAGATACAGGGGTAAGAGACTATTACCGGGTGGTCGGTGTGGTTATCGAAGCACCCGGGGGCAACGTCTATTTCAAGCTCACCGGCCCCGACTACACCGGGCGCGTGATGATCGACCAGTTTATGAATATGGTTTACCGGGTGCGGAGAATCTAGCGGCCGCCGACAAACTTTTAGGTGCGACGGACAATAATCAGAGGGCGATGAACCTGAGGGTATTGCTCGATCGGTTGGCCCAGATCCCAGTCGGACCACCAGCCGACAAACTCGAAGTCGTCGCGACCGGCCAGGAAACTTCTGAACTCCTGCGGGAACAAGGCCATGTTACGTTCGACCGTTTCAAACTGATGATGCTCCCCATGATCGTCCACATCGACAGTCCAGGTCTCTTTATAAGTGCTGCGCCCGGTCGGAATCGGTTCGATATGAAATCGTGATCTTAGTTTGATCCCGTCTTTCTCCGCCTCGAACGAAACCCGCTCATCCCAGTCTTCCGGATCGAAAAACTGCAGGCACCAGTCCAGAAAGTACAATCCGCCCGGCTTGAGCGCACGGCTGACGGCGTCAAGGTGACTGCGGAGATCATCCTCGCTTTTCAGATACAACGATCCGATCATGACATAGGCGAAGTCGGTTTTGCGTTCCAGCGTGAAATCTATCATGTCCGCCTGTATCAGTGTAGGGCCGGGCGCAGGTGTTGCCACTTGGACCTGGCATGGTTGAGCATATTCTTATTGATGTCCAGACCGGTATAGCTGAACTCACGCCGGATCAACTCCCCGGCATGAGGTGCATGGCCGCAGCCGATCTCAAGCAGACTGTTCACGCCGATCTTTGAAAAGCGTTTCAGGCAGCGTTGCATGAACTCGACTTCGGATGGAATGTCCCGAAAGGAAAAGGCAACTTCGTAGTATTTCGGGTTGTCGTACAACATTTTTCTTACTTGTCTCCTTGTCGGCATGAACGGCAGCCGACGCCGATATTGGAGTACCTGGCCTGGGACGGGGGGCCAACCTCTTCAATAATGACCAACAAGTGATCTTGTTCGCTCCCTTTGTGGACCTGGCTGTTTACTATATGAACAGCCGATTGACGGCAGCATGAACGGTGATATTTAGCTTGTTACCGTTGGTGCCGTTTCATATCATATTTAACTGAAAGTGAAACTGCGCACAGGTGTGCCCGTAACAGCATAAGAGAAAGACCAGTTCGTTGCCGGAAAGCGAGATAGCACTGATCGGTCGAGCCCTTGAGGGAGATCAAAGAGCTTACACCGAACTGACACTAAGATTCAAAGCAGCCGTTTTCCAGATCGTGTTCAAGATTGTGCGCGATAGGGAAACAGCCAACGACTTGGTGCAGGAAACGTTTATGAAGGCTTTTTCCTCGCTGGCGAGTTACCGTTCCGAGTTTCGTTTTTCGACCTGGCTGTATAAGATCGCGGCCAACAGTTCTATCGACCACCTTCGAAAGAAGCGGATTCAGGCGCTCTCGCTGGACCGCAAACTGGAGACCAAGGATGGTAGCGTCGAAATCGAGATTCCCGACTACTCGTACCATCCCGGGCGAACCCTGGAGCGCAAAGAACAGAGGCTGTCGATCGAAGAAGCTATCGCTTCGTTGCCGGTGAAGTACCGCGAAGTAATCGTCTATAGACACAAGGATGATAAATCATACGAAGAAATAGCCGATCTACTCAACATACCGGTTGGAACGGTGAAAGCGAGGATATTCAGAGCCCGCGAACTTCTTAAGAAGAAGCTGAAGAACGCGCTCTGAGAACCGGATGGAGGTCTTCTCGACATGCAATGGCGCACAGCCACCATATCGTGGTTAGTTGGTATCCTCCTATGGCTGTCCTACTCGCCTGTCGTGGCCGAGGCCTGGTTTGAGTTCGAGAAGTCGCTTGAAGTCCATTCCGCTGTCGAGTTGGATCTTTCGTTGACGGCCGGTGATGTTTATATCACCAAGGGTAGCGGCAACCGTCTCATCATCGAAGGAGTCAAGCGGGTCTGGGGACGCGATTTTGAAGATGCCAAACGTGTCGCCGACTTGATCGAGATCGATGTCCGTCAGGGCGGCAACCAGGTTGTCATCGCCACCAACTATCTCCCCCTCGACCCTGATGACAAGTCACTGCTCGGCAAAAAGTTTGAGAACGGGGCGGCGCACTACGGAAATGTCGACTATCGCATCACCGCACCCGCCTTCGCCAAAGTTGTGATCCACGCCAAAGCCGCGCAGATTGAATTGAGCTCTGTCAACGCAGATGTAGCCATCGAAAACGGGCACGGCAGTGTCCGGGTCGAGTCATTGTTCGGGCCCTTAAGAGTTCGCCAAACCTCAGGGGACATCGACCTGGCCAACATTGAAGGTGCTGTCGATATCGAAAACGGCTCCGGCGATACGCGCTGCGAGTTTCTGATCGGCGATGTGACTCTTAACCAGGCCGAGGGTGAGGTCGACCTGAAGTGGGTGGAAGGTGACATCCGAATCAAGTCTCTCTCCGCCGCCGTGCAAGTCCGTCAGTTGCAGGGCGCCATCGACCTGGAGAACAATGACGGCAACGTATATATACAAACCGAGCTGAATAGTCCGCGCGATTTCTTTGTCCGAACCGGCTCCGGCGCCATTCGGTTTTCCGTGCCCGAGAAGTCAGCCGGAGCACTCAAGATTGAAACAGAATCCGGTGTCATCTCAACCGAGCTGCCGATTTCGGTGGAGGCTATGACAGCTAATCAATTGAAGGGTGTCTTCGGACGCGGCGGAACTCAGATTGAATTGATTTCCAGTTCGGGCGACGTCACGCTGGCTGCCTTCTGAGCCTTGGTGACTTACATAGGACGTTGATAGTACGATGAGGAGTATCTCCTCCAAACATGCCTGGATTGTCGCTGCTGCGACGAGCCTCCTCCTGGCCGTACCGTCCGCCGCTCAGCGGACGGATGAGGGCTATGCTCCGGCCGACACCACTTTCTACGAAATCATGCTAAGTGACGAAGGCGTGGTCGCGGTTGATACGGCCGGTTATGACTGGTATTATGACTTTGATCGCGGCCGCTGGGAAGCCGGCATTCCCGAACCGGACGAGGTGCCACCGCCCCAGGACGACTTCGGTATAGGCGGCCAAGACCCCATCGCCGAACGCTGCACGGTTGAGAAATGGATTAAACCGTTCGAGACCAGGCCGGTCATGGTGGGGTATGATGAGTACGTTGATGGTGACATCACCGTGCTGGGCCGAGTGACGATCAAAGGCTGGGTGATCGGCAATGTTCGATCACTTGACAAGCGCGTCCTGATTACCGAAACCGGCTGGGTCGACGGCGACATTCAGGCTCCGAAAGTAATCGTGCGTGAGGGCGGCTTTGTCGGCGGCGACATCCTGGAGGAGGATTTTGATCTGAGTTCGCCGTTCTCGGTGGCCGGCATCATCGTCGCCGCATCATTCACCGGTCTTCTTTTGCTGTCGGCGCTTTTAGTGATTACGGTGGCGCCCCGTCACACTGAAAACTTGTGCAACTGCATCGAAAACAGCAAAGCCAAGACCTTCTTCCTGGGCTTCCTGTTGTGGCTTGTGATGCCGTTGTTGATGGTGTTGGTCACTATCACAATTGTCGGCGCCTTTGTAATATGGGTGGTCCCGTTGGCCTATGTGGCCGCGTCGATCCTTGGCATGATTGCCTTCGGTAACATGGTCGGTCGCGTGCTCTCGCGACAACTTCTCGCAGGCGAAAAGGGTCGCCTGTTCCAGACACTGGTGGGCATACTTTTAACCATGAGTCTTTGGTTCGTGTCGGCAACTTTGCTCGGCGCCGACGGCGGCCCGGCCGAGGGGTTCGGGGTGTTCTTCCTGGTGCTGGCAATCCTGATCACAGCTTTCCCGGTAGCATCGGGAGTGGGCGCGGCTTTTCTCACTCGTTTCGGATTCCGCGAATACCTGGACTGGAAGGATCGGGCCAGGGTCGCCACCGAACCGCCACCTCCGGCGCCACCGCCGATACGGCCGGACCGGTTGTCGCCGGAACCACCCGATGGTACGACCACGATCGATGAAACTTGACGGGCCAGGCAGCGTAGATAAGACTCAGAAGATAGACCAAGTTCAGGAGGACCTGCGATGGTTCGACGGTTGACAACGATTACTATTGTACTGATTCTGGTTGCGGCAGTAGCCGTTGTGGCCGGGAGAATCGAACACTTTTCCAAAGAAATTGAGGCTGAAGGGGCGAAGAAAGTCGATGTAGTGATCGATCTCGCTGCCGGCGAGTTTTATATCACCACCAAGGATATGGCCCAGGTGGCCACTGTCGAGGTCGAGTATGATTCTCGACGAATTGAGTGTGTGGTCGAGTACAATGTCCATGGTTCCACCGGAGAGTTGCTCCTGGAGTCGGCTCTCAGGCGCAAGAGGAATATCGATACCGAAGAGAACAGGTGGGAGGTGGTGCTTTCTGACCGCTACCCAATGACTTTGGAAATGGAAGTGGGCGCTTGCGATGCCGAGATTGATCTTGGCGGGATTCCCCTGACCGAACTAATGTTGGAAGTTGGAGCCGCGTCCGGGGAGATAGACTTTTCCGAACCAAATCCGGAGCGACTGGGTGAGATTGATATCGAAGCCGGAGCTGCCTCGGTAGCCATTATGAACATAGGTAACGCCAATTTCGAACAGTTTAGTTTCGAGGGGGGCGCGGGATCGTTCGAACTCGACTTTCGCGGCGATTACAAAGACGAAGCCGAGATCAGTATCGAAATCGGACTTGGTTCGGCCGAGATTATTCTGCCCAGAGATATACCGGTGCGCGTTGAGACAGGCGATCCGGGGTGGTTTTCTACGGTCGATTTTCACAATGACGATCTCGATGAAGTCGACGATGGCGTCTACGAGTCAGATGACTTTGAAGATGCCGATGTTCGGATCTATCTGGACCTGGAAGTCGGTCTGGGTTCCATCGACATTTATTTCAAACGCTAAGGGCTGACACAGCAGAGTCCAACATTATCCGTGAAACAGGCTACGGCTGGGTGGTCGTCTCAAGCCTTGCTTGGGACGGGGAGTATTTTTGGACGTCCGCTACGGCCGATTAGCGGTTCTGCCCTACAGGACAGCTTGTGGTTTCCAGCGCACACCACCAACTGAGAAACACCGTTCGACTCCGCTCAGAGCAAGGGTTCAAGGCGGGAAAAGCATGAGACCCATTTATGGGTGATTTATCACCATGGTACAAAGCGCTTGCCGATGAGTATAATAAAGCGATATACTCAGGCCGGTGAAAGCAAGGCCGGTCGGATGACGTTAGGCACCGTGAGGCAGAGAAGGATACTCTTTACTCGAACAGGAAATCGCGATGATTAAACACATAATGATAGCAATTCTGATAACGACCACAACCGGATCTTCTCTGTGGGCGGGCGCAGCTCAAAAGGAAATCTATAGCGCTCGTGACAAGGTCATGCCGGCGGTGGTACACATCCAGCCGGTGATCAAGAATTACCGCACGGGGGAATTGGAAAAGCAAGCCGTCGTGGGTTCCGGCGTAATATTCCATCCGGACGGATATGTGGTAACCAACTACCATGTGGCCGGCAAATCCGAGAGGATTCTGTGTACGCTTGCGGACAAGGAAGTAGTGCCGGCAGAATTCATCGGTGGCGATCCACCAACAGACATCGCCGTCATAAAGCTGAACCTGGAGGACTACCACGGCACGATCCATGTAGCCGATTTTGGCAACTCGGACTCAACAGAGGTTGGCCAATATGTGTTGGCCATGGGTTCGCCTCTGTCCCTTTCGCGCTCGGTGTCGGCCGGTGTCGTCTCCACCAAGGATCGCTACTTCTCCAGCGATGTGCGGCTACCCACGGGTGAGCGTACCGGACGCTACAACCTCTGGATTCAGACCGATGCGGCTATCAATCCCGGCAATTCCGGGGGACCCTTGGTGAACATGTCAGGCAAGGTGATCGGCATCAATTCGCGGGCAAGCATGTTTGCCAACAACCTCGGATTTGCTATACCCGTGAATATCGTCAAAGAGGTTACGACCGCTATCATGGCCGACGGCAAAGTCACTCGAAGCTGGATTGGTCTGCATTGCCAGGCCATGCAGGAGATGGAAGACTACTTCGGGACCGAAGATAACTCCGGGGTATTGGTGTCATCGATTGATGCCGGTTCTCCGGCCGAAGCGGCTTTTTTGAAAGCCGGCGATGTAATTCTGGAGGTTGACAATCAGCCGGTATCGGCTCGGTTCATTGAGGAATTGCCGAATTTCTATGCGCTGATCGCCAACCGTGAGCCGGGCGACGACATCGAACTCACGGTGCAGCGAGGTAGTGAGGAATTTCGATTCTCCCTGCAGACCAAACTGCTCGGCGATTTACAGGGGGAGGATTTTGAATGCAAGAACTGGGGCTTTACCGTGAAAGCTATCACCCGCCAGATGCAGATAGAAAGACAATTGGATGACACTGCCGGGGTCCTGGTGGTCGGTGTCAAGCGGGTCGGTACCGCCGACCAAGGTGGGCTGAGACGGTCCGATGTCGTACTAAGCGTGAATGACCACCAACTGAAGGGGCTGGACGATTTCATGCCTCTGTATGATCAACTCAGTCAGAAGGACGCTGAGACTATCATGTTGGTGGTAAAACGGGCCGGAGCCAGAAGATTCGTTCTACTGAAAACCGAGGATGAGCAAGGAGAATCAACCGATGAGTGACGCTGTGATCAAGAAGCATTCGAAATACGCGGCCACACTTCTTGTGGCGCTGATCGGCCTCGGTTGGATGGCGCCGACTGCCCAGTCGCAGGAGTTTGATTTTGAGCGACTGCAAAAAAGAGTCCGCACCTACACGGTCGTGATCGACATGGACCTCGACCTCGCTTTCGGCATTCATAGTTCAGAGCAAAAGGAAAGGTACATCGCCACCATCGTCACCGAAGACGGCCTGATTATTTTCAACGGTAGCGATCTTGCGGGTGGTGGCGTGATCGGTGGTATGCCGGGAGTAAATGTCTCGGTGACCCCTCGGCGCATTGAAGTCTCCACACTTGACGGCGCCACATACGATGCCGAATACCTCGGGGTTGATCGGTACACCGGAATCGGCTTCGTGAAAGCCACCGCCGATACCTCGCTGGAATTCGAACCGATCAAATTCAAAACCCGACGACGGTTCGAGGTCGGTGAATGGCTGGCCTTGTACATGCTTCTGCCTGAGTTCATAAGCCCGCCCTTGACCGCCGATATCGGAATGGTTTCGTCGGTGGTGGCGTCGCCCGAATCGTTCCCGCTGACGGTCGGATTCAACTCCTTTCAAATGACCTCGGTACTTTTCGATGAAGACCTCGAACCGGTGGGCGTTTTGGGGATGCTGGTCGATCCGGCTCGGGCCAGCCTGGAGGCCAACGGTTTGATGGAAGCACTGGGGCAGTTCGGCATGCCCTTGTTGGGCGTCATCTCCGGTGACAGACTGGCCAAAGTAATCGCCGAACCACCCACCGCATCCGGCGGAGAGCGTGGCTGGCTGGGTATCCGACTACAGGCGCTGACCGCGGAACTGGCCGAATACTGGCAGCTTGAGACGGGCGGCGGCATAATCGTCAACGAAACCGTCAAAGGCTCCCCGGCCGACAAAGCAGGCCTGCAAGTTGGTGATGTAATCGTTTCGGTCAACGGGGGACCGGTCGACGTAGATCGGGAAGAAAACATATCGATTTTCCAGCGCCGCATATCGGAGTTGGGACCGGAAGCTTCTGTGGAAATGATGATCCTGAGACCGGCCAACGGAGACAGCGACACTCTCACCCTGTTGGCTACGTTGGACGAAGCTCCGATCGGCGCCACCGATGCCGAGGAGTATGAGAGCACTCCGTTGGAGTTCACCGTTCGCAATCTGGTCTTCGACGACTACTTCTTCCTGAACCAGGACGCCGAGACTTTCAAAGGCGTTTTTGTCTCTGAGATGGCTCAGGGCGGACTGGCCGCTATCGGCGGGTTGCAGATCGGTGATATTGTCCAGCGAATAGGCGACACCGAGATCGGCTCGGTCGATGAAGCGCAGGCGGTTCTGGAGAGTTTGGAACAAAGCCAACCGACCGAAATGATACTGTTTGTCTGGCGCGCCAATCAGACAATGTTCGTCAACATCAAGACCGACTGGCAGTGAGCGATAAATCGCTTTTACGCGCTCCGCGCGCCGCGGCTGTCATGCCGGACTTGATCCGGAATCCATCTTCTCCCGTAGGGCAGGATCCCTGTGATCCTGCCATCTTCGGCGGCATCGCAGGGATGCCGCCCTACGGTGGTGTGGGCGGCAGACGCCCTCGTCTGCCCCAAAGCCGCTCGCATACACCGCTTTACGCGGGCCGCGCGACGCTCCGAAATGGGTTCGTTTCTCGGAAAAAGTACTTTCTGAGATGTCCTGTCCGCGTAGATGGGTTCGTTTCATTGATTTTTTTTCTGAGGTTGAAAGAACTTGTATTGTTTTTGTCGAGATAGGCAGAGTTGACCGTATTGATTGGCGCACTTCGGGATTTGCGTGGCATGGTTTCATACTAACGAGCGCCCCGAAGTTTTCTGTAGTGGATTGGTAGGGTTTTTGTGGGAGTGATATGAGCGTTTCAAATGCGGCTTGCAATAGTGGGACATACGGCCTTTTCGGTTGATCACAGAATGCGATTACGGTATACTGAATAGCGGACAAAGCTGTCGATTGCTTGAAGGCTGGACCTTACGTATCTATCGAGGGAATAATGAATTCTGGGACGAGAACCATTGTAAAGTTCTTACGCGAAACTCCATTGCAGTCAGAAGATGATTTCAAGAGAGTCAGATTTGGACACAAAGACATCGCGAACACACTCACAAGCATTGTGAGTATATGCGAAACCCCATTTACGATAGGTCTTTTTGGGAAATGGGGCTCAGGTAAGAGCAGCATCGCCTATTTGGCTGCAGCCGCGTTGCGCAAGAAAGGAATCCCAACAGTGATCTTCGATGTGTGGAAGCACGAAGGAGACTCACTGAGACGATCCTTTCTCAGAGAATTTGTTCGTCAGATGAAATCGCCGGAAAATGATAACTTAGATGCTGAGTTTGAACTTGATGATCGCATGAATAACGCTGTGACACGCGTGAACGATGGGGAATTCAAAGTCAACTGGACCAAAGTGAAGCAAGCTAGAACTGCGTTTGTCTTTGCAGTGGCTGTACTTGTGGTATTTGCGCTCGCAGCATCATACTTCGATCTCATACAAGTGTACGAGAGAATCCTAGGTTTTACGCTGGGGTCTCTGTTGGGAGGGGGTTTCCTACTTTGGCTTGTCAAGAATGCGACACAGTTTCTTGGGACAGAAACAACAACGTTTTCAGTTGAGCGTCTCTCGGACCCACACGAATTCGAAGACGAGTTTGTACGCATCCTTCGGGAGACTCACAGGCCCAAATGCCTAATTGTATTTGATAACTTGGACAGAGTCTCGCACGAGCTAGCTCTCAAGAGCCTGTCAACAATAAAGACCTTCTTGGAACCGAAAGATATAGAGGTCGAGGAAAAGTCCGTCGTGTTTCTTATACCCTGCGATGATTCCGCAATCCGTGAACACATCCGAGCGGTTTATGTTGCACAAGCAGCAAACAACTCAAAGAGTACTTATAGCCCAGATGAGTTTCAGAAGAAGTTCTTTAATACTGTTGTCAGAATTCCCGACTTCTATCCTACTGAACTTGAATCTTTCACCGTGAGCTGTTTAGAAGAAACCGGACTGAAGGACCTATCGGACTCCGGCATCGCTTGGATGATAACCTACGCATATCGCGACAACCCGAGGCAGGTAATACAGTTTGTAAACATTCTGTTATCCCATTACATGCTAATACAAGAACGGGAAGGGCAAGAAAGGGATTTTGAACTGGGATATGCTAAGCGCAATCGGAGGGAAATCTGCCTCTTCTTACTCCTTCAGCATCGCCACCCTGACTTAATGGCTGAACTCACATCACGAGGGATAGGCGCACTGGAAGATATACCCGATGATCTTGGCCGCAAGGAACTCAATGAGGACCTAGAATCGTTGCGGTCACTTGCCAAAGACGTGTCTTCTGTTGCCAAGATTACGAACCTGCGACCGTATACGGCACTAAGGCAATCGGATCAGGAAAGGCATTTCCCCGGTCTTGATAGATTGTATGTTCTATGTGAGGATAACAAGATATCCGACGCAATAAAAGCTGCGGAGGATATTCCACAGATCAAAGAGAATCATTTGGACTTCGTTAGGGCCGTTCAAGCAGAGTTCGGTAGCAAGCGTAATCCAATCACGGCCGCATACTTCTTGAACTCCGTTTTGCACGTGCTGGAGGCCTTGAATATTAAGGTGGACTCCACTCGGTGTTCTGCAGTTTACAGTGCCATGGACTCGCGCCTGCGGAAGAGAATCGAAATCATTGCACCAGGTCTCTTGAGAAGGACATTGCTACAGGTATGTCCACACTTGGCTCCGGCTTTGGGCGAAATGTGGATGGACAGAATTGAGGACATCCTCGGTGATGACCACCTGAAGAAGAAATCAGGTGCCTTCGTGAGGGTGGCTCTTGAGGAAATGGCTGATAATGAGACGCTTACAGTAGGTTTCGAGGGGCGCATCAAGAGCAGTCTCACCGCACATTTTTCTGGCGACATTGAGGTGGCGAGACAGTTCACTCAGACCGGGGAACAACAGCAAAAATACCTGGATGCCAAGTACGTCTCAGACTTTACTAGGTCAATATCTGAAACTGACATTCTGTTGCTGGAGAACGAAGATTCGGATAAACCCTTATGCCCATCACGCCTGTACATTTTGGGTAAGTTTCTGGACAACCTGCTGCCGGTAAGCGTGCTCAGTCTTGCCGTACCGAAAATAACCTTGCTCATGGATACTCTGAGGGAGGGAGGCTGGGAAAGTGAGCATTCTACGAGGTGGAAGGCATTGATTCGGGGTGTGCTGGAGTTTGTAGTGTCGCATGAGACAATTAGTCACGATGATGTTCCAGAGATTGATGAGTTATCAGATGCAGCGATAAATACCTTTAGTGCAATCCCAGGAGCGGAACAATGCATCGCGGTGCCACTGATGGAATTGTTACTCGACAGGGCATCTGAATCGACAGCAGATCGACTTCAGGAGCACTTAAATGAGTTTTATGCAGAAGCTAATCTGGGCGGTTTGAAATATGTTATTGATTTAGTGGACGACAGAGAAGGTTTTGTTACTGTGTCACGAAATGCGGCAACACTCAAGGATCGCGCGATGTCGGATCCACTCATATTCGCATATTTCTATTCACATTTGTCAACAGGCCGCAGATCGGATTGGTTAGTAGAGTGGCTCACCTATGATACGAAATTAGCTTTAGAATTTGTGAGGAAGAGGGGCTATCGCATACCCCAAAAGGATAGATTCTTGCGAGCCGTTCTCGAACTGGCAGGACAAAGCGATATTACGATGCGCTCCGGATGCTATGAGGTTCTAAACGCTACCAAATGCAATAACAATCTACAGCTAGTAGAACAATATATCACCCAGGTGATCGAACTTATACGTGACGTGGACTCATCGAGCCAAGAAGCAGCTTTCAAGGCCATTCAAGGGATGGGTTTCTTGGATCGCCTCCAAAAGAGGGAGATCACTAAGGCAGCATTCGTTTGGGTGATCGGACTTCCGCCGAACGAGAGATTGCAGTTGAGTACACTAAGATGCATTGAATTCTGGTCGCCCCACCTAACTACTGATGAGGCGGATCAACTTGTCCCATTATGTTTTGACGACCTTGTGATCAAGTCGCACCAGACTGATACAATAGACCTTGGATTTGGCATTCTTGTGAAGGCATCACCCTCGTACTTGGATAAGGACAGGAAGCTCAATTATGACGACCTGAAGAGAGCTTACGAAGAGGAAAGTGACGTGTTAATCAAGCAGGCTATCGCGAGGGGTCTGAACCGTCTAAAACCGTCTAAGCCTCAGAGGGGCGAAAAGACATATTGGGCCTGGGTAGATTCGCTTCCGCTAGAATAGCCTCCCGCTTTGCGGCCTCGCGTCGAATTTCCCCTTTCTCAAAGAGCTTGCACGGGAATGCGTCGGGTAGCCTTATCCCGGGGCAAGCCCACGGGCCACCCAATCTACTGAGTCTCCGTACCCTCACACTTTCCCCACAACATCCACTTTAATACTGGCAGCAGGTCCGTTGGTAAAGGACCATGTTATGCCTACAAGCGAAAAACAAATAGCCGCTAATCACCTGCAAAACCACCCCAATTCACGCTGGTCTCAAAATCACCACAGATACTATTTTGCAAACTTGAAAAGGGCCAAAACGAACCCACTTCATACCCGCCCCTCGACTCCGCTCGGGGTGACATTGTCAGGTCTCCAAGAAAAGAGAGACCTGACCGGCCACCTGGGGCAGACGAGGGCGTCTGCCGCCCACAAAACCCGCCCCTCGACTCCGCTCGGGCTGACACCCATAAATGGGTTCTTTACGCTTCGCGCATTGTCGAAACCCGCCTGCGGCGTCCTCGCAATGACGGTAAACAGGTGTCGGGCGGGGTCGCCGCGACACCACGGCTCGGACACAGATGGCGGGTTCACGCCACGGCGCACAGGCGATGACAGACCCGCCCTACAGCCTCACGACAGAGTCTAGTGGCTCGAACAGTCTGCATCCGGTTGCGGTAAGGCAGTCGACTGCGCATGTTGCCCCGCCACAAGTATAACCAAACAACTCGAACCTCCACCTCTGTTCACATCCAGCCGATGAGTAACCCACTGCCGCCCACCAGCGTCACGATCCGCCTGTGCAACTATTGAACAGCTTAGAAACCGGTCATGGCTTTTCGGCCTCAAGGCATGAGGTTTGCACTAACTGTTTCCGGCGGCTTCGTGGAAATGAGTCACAACCGCCTGAGAACGCAAGTAGATAATGAGCAACCGAAAGGATAGTCGATGAAACGACATGTGCTAATGATTCTCACAGCGACCGTGCTGCTACTCCCCACCCTGGCCGGCGCGCAATTCACCAGTTTTGCGGGTTCCGTCTCGGTCGACATGGTCCAGGCTGAACCGGGCCAGAGTTTCGAAGTCAATGTTCGAATAGTCGGCAATGATCTGGCTATTGCCGGGATGCAACTGCCGCTGAAGTACAACAGCCCGCACCTGACTCTGGACTCGGTTTCCTATACTACTTCGCTGAAACCGGGCGGTATGAGCGCCATAAGTCTGATCGATAACGCTTCCGACAGCGTGGCAATCAGCTTCTATCCCAATTACAATGTTTTTCCGGTGACGACAATGCCTGACTCGGAGGGAATCCTGGCCACCATGCATTTCACCCTATCCGGGCTGGCGCCTGTTGGGACTATCGCCATCGACTCAATCTACCACGGCAATAGTCCGATCGTCTGGTCCGGGATCGGTTTTTCCGACGCCCTGGGGGAGGAACTCAAACTACCGGCCGCCTTTATTCCGGGTCAGATCACAGTCCAAATGCCCACTGGGGTTGATGATGAATCCGACGGCCAACTGCTCCCCAACCGATTCGAGATGGCTCAGAACTACCCCAATCCGTTCAACCCGACTACAGTGATTGAGTTTGCCCTGCCCACCGCCGGCCTGGCAACTCTTGAGGTGTTCAACGTCCTCGGCCAGAAAACGGCGGTGCTGCTGGATCAGCGTATGCCTGCCGGTGTCCACCAGGTTGAGTTCGATGCCGCCTCATCCCCCTCAGGCATTTATTTCTACCGCCTTTCCACAAAGGATAAGAGTCTGACCAAGAAAATGATTCTCATAAAATAATGCTCTGAGGGCATTCTGCCGATTACTACAGGGACCGCCCATAAAGGGTGGTCCCTGATTTTTTTGGCTTGGGGAATATGACCACGGAAGTAAAGGACAAAAAGGAAGTCCGAATTGGTGACTATCTTGTCACCGGCAAGATCGGCCAGGGAGGTATCGCGGAGATTTTCCGTGCCCGCCAGGAGTCGCTGGACCGTGACGTTGCCGTCAAAATCCTGTTCCCCAACCTGACCACCGACCCGGAGATTGTCAGACGATTCGAGCGTGAGTCGATGGTCATCGGCAAGCTCAATCATCCCAACATCGTTCATGTGATTGATCGCGGCTCAGCCGGGGGGCGCTACTTTTTTGTCATGGAGTACGTCGACGGCACCAACCTGCGTGAGATTATCGACGCCGACAAGATAGGCCTGAAAACGAAACTCGACATGTTGGTGTCGGTCTGTAAGGCCCTCGACTATGCCCACAAGAACGGCGTCATTCATCGCGACATCAAACCGGCCAACGTGCTGATAGATCGCCAGGGTAACGCCCTGGTGGCCGATTTCGGTATCGCCCAGATGGTCGGCACACCCGAGAGCGAGGCGACTTCGACCGATGTTGTCATGGGCACTTTCGCCTACATGTCACCGGAGCAGAAAGTCAGCTCAACCAATGTCGATCACACTACCGACATCTACGCCGTAGGCGTGATGCTCTACGAAGTGCTGATCGGCAAGAAACCGATGGGTCGTTTCAAAATGCCCAGCGAGATCGATCACAATCTCGATCCCCGCCTGGACGACATAATCCTGAAATGTCTCTCCCAGGAGCCCAAAGACAGGTATCAATCGGCCGTGCTGTTGAAGGATGCTATCCTCGAAGTGATCGGCGGCACCGAGGCAGTTAGCAGCCCCGATGATCTGAGCTTTGATGATTCCGATTCATTCATGGGCAAGTGTCGCTACCTCGACACCATTAAAGAGACCAAGTTTGGCTCCACTATCTTAGTCGAGAACAAACTCAACAAGCGGCTCTATGTAATCAAGAAGCACAACAAGGGTGAAGCCGGGCGCAAAGAAGCCAACCTGTTGAAATCGGTCAAACATAAGAACGTGATCAACATTTTCGGCGCCGGCGGCGATAAGAAGTCGACCGTTGTCATATCCGAATACGCCCCCGGCGGTTCGCTGGCCGACCGGCTAGTGCGAAGATGGGAATGGGAAAAAGCGTTCGGGGTCATCATGCAACTGGCCGCCGGGCTGGATTTCATCCACAAGAACAATATCGTCCACGGCAATCTGCGACCATCCAATGTTCTGTTCGACAGCAGCGAAGTTGTCAAACTGACCGACTTCGGTTTGCCTATCCATTACGACGGACCCAACAAGAAAAACTGGTACTCGCCGCCCGAGCGCAAGCCCTCGCGTCAGGGGGACATTTACGGTATGGGTGTCATCCTGCATCAGATGCTGACCGGTCGCAATCCGAGCTATGATTCGGCCAGCAATCTAAGGCTCGACGACATGCGAGGTGAACTGCCGGTCGACATTTGCAATATTCTAATCAAGCTCCTGGCTATTCGCGTGGTTCATCGCTACAAGGGCGCCGAGGAGTTCATGTTTGACTGGTCCGAAGCCGAAAAGCGCAAACGCGACAAAGTGCAACGCAAGGAAGTCAAGACTGTGGCTGCGCCGCCGCAGAAAGAAACGCCGGTGTGGATGTACGCTACGCTCGGTTTGGGCATAGTCATCCTGGTGCTGGTTGTTTTGTACGTTTCCGGCGCGTTGAATTAGTGGCAAGCCACCCTTTCGCGCTACGCGCGTTGCTAACCTCATGCTTAGCTCACCCCACAACCTTACCCTGAGCGGAGTCGAGACCACAGGGGGTTCGGCATGCGGTTTTATTGGCGGGTCCACGCCGCGGCGCGCAGGCGAAGACGGACCCACGCTACTGAAGACTGGATTCTGGCCTTCGCCAGAATGACAACGGTGAGACGGCCACCCGAATATAACCGGTGCGTTACTCGCCGCCCTCCGGGGCGCGGAGTTCCATAATGCGGTTTTCCAAGAGCAGAATCTGATCCGGAGTCTTGGCCATCCGCACCAAATCGAGCAGTTCGTTGGCTGTGGCTACTTCTTCCACCTGCTCGTCAACGAACCAGTTGAGGAAGTTGCGCGTGGCATGGTCCTTTTCCTCGATAGCCAGATCAACACATTCGTTGATATTACCGGTCACCTGTATCTCGTGATCCCGGGCCGCTTCGACGATCTCCTCGACCGAGTTCCATTCATGCTGTGGTTCTTCAAGCGCCAGTAGTTTGACTTTGGCGTCCTGATCCAGTAGGTACTTGGCCATTTTGAGCGCGTGCGCCTGCTCTTCAGCCGCCTGCTCGGTGAACCATTGCGCAAAGACCTTCAGCCCCATCGTCTCTAACTCAAAAACCATCTGCTGATACAGCCAGAAAGAATAGTATTCATACTTGATCTGCAGATTGAGTCGGTCGGCAACTTTCTGTGAAATCATCATCGTTCATCTCTCCTGATCATCATGTTAAGTTCCATCACTGCTCACCTTGGAGCAACAGCCACCAATCTTATCATTTGTGAAGGAAAATCAAGGATTTCTTGCGAAAACCTTGGGGAGCGTACATAGATGCTGGTTGCAGCCCGAGTCTGAAGACTCGACCAGCACAAGTGGCAAGCCACTGTTTCGCGCTTCCCACGGTTCTGGGTGGCACCCTCAAACTCGTTTTGGGGGTGGCCTTGATTCTCCCGCCGCGGCGCGCAGGCGAAGACGGACCCACCCTACGGGGATTTCCGGCTTATGTGCGCGAAGGGCGTGAAACTGCAAGCACCACAGAATCCCACAGCAAGCTGTGGGGCACCCAGGCTGTCACAGAATCCCACAGCAAGCTGTGGGGCACCCCAACTCGAATATGACGTCGGTGGCTTGATCGGCCTGCGTGTGATGTTGTAAGCCGTAGGTCAGGACCCCTTGTGGTCCTGACATCCCGCGGAGCGGGATTCTCTGCGTATGAACTTTGGCGGGTTCGAAGACGGACCCGCCCTACCTTCTTTTCCCACAGCAAGCTGTGGGGCACCCAGTCTGTCACAGAATCCCACAGCAAGCTGTGGGGCACCCAGGCTGCGGCAAAGGCGGATCGACCGTGACAGTCACGGCTCGACCATGACATTCACGGCTTGACCGTGTTAGCTTTCGTTCAGCAAAGCTTCCATCTGATCAACCAGTTCACCGAACAGTTTGATCGTGCGCTCAACCGGTTCCGGATTGGTGATGTCCACACCGGCATCTTTGAGGATGTCAACCGGGTACTTGGACGATCCAGTGGACAGGAATTTCATGTAGGCATCGACGGCCGGTTTGCCCTTTTCGAGAATTGCCTGCGACAAGGCCTCACCGGCAGCAATCCCGGTGGCATATTGATAGACATAGTATTGACGATAGAAATGCGGAATCTTCATCCCGCTCATATCGTTGTTCTCCCCGATGACCAGTTCCGGGCCGTTGTACTTCTGATAGATGTCTCGATAGGTCTTGCGGAAGTAGTCGACCGAAACCGCCTCACCGGATTCAACCCGGTCATGCACGGCCAGTTCAAACTCGGCAAACATAACCTGAGTAAAAAAGGTCCCTTGAATCAGTTTGATATAATGATTGAGGATAGCCAGTTTTTCCTGTTTGCTTTCGGCATTAGCCAAGAGATACTTGATAACGAGCGCCTCGTTGCAGGTAGACGCAACTTCCGCCGTGAAAAGGGTCTGGCCGTGATAGATGTACGGCTCGGTTTTGTTGGCGTAGAAGGCATTCAAGGCGTGCCCCATCTCGTGGGCCAAAGTAAACAGATCGTCCAGCCGACCGCTGAAGTTCATGAGTATGTATGGATGCGATTTGTAGGTTCCCCAGCAATAGCCGCCGGTTCCCTTACCTTCCGTTTCGTAGGCGTCGATCCAGCCGGATTCGAAACCTTTGGTCAGGTCTTTGACATATTGCTCACCCATGGGAGCAAGACCCAACCGACAGATTTCGACACACTCTTCGTATGTGTATTCTTTGTCGAAAGTGAAGCCCAACGGAACCGACAGATCGTAGGTGTACAATGTGTCGAAGCCGAGTATCTTCTTGCGCAGCCGCGTCCACTTGTGGAGGACTTCGATATTGTCGTTAACCGTCTTGACCAGATTGTGAAAGACAGAGGTTGGTATATTGTTATCATCAAGGCTGGCATTGAGACAGGTTTCATACCCGCGGATCTTGGCCAAAGCCCAGTCTTTGTCCAACGATGCGCCAAAGGTCGTCCCCAGGGTGTTGATGTATCTGAGGTACGACGCCTGCACGGTGTCGTTGGCCCGGCTCCTGAGTTCGCGGTCGGGTCCTTCCATGATGCGCGCGTACCGCCCCCAGGTAAGACTGATGGTATCACCCTCACCATCGACCACCGTACCCAGCTTCAAATCGGCCGCGTCGATCATTTGAAAGATAGCCGAAGGTGCCCGCGCCACCGGTCCCAGGGCCGCGATGATAGCCTCTTCCTCCTGTGACAGAATATGCGCCTTGCGCCTCAGTTGGTCTTCGAGGTAGAACCGGTACAGTTCCAGTTTGGGCTCCTGCTTCATGAACGCCTCGACTTTGGCCTCGTCCAGGGTGAGCAGTTCCGGCTCGATAAACGATGTAGCCTCGCTCAATTGGGACGACAAGGCCTGAATTCGCCCTGCCAGTTCCTGGTACACACTCGAACGGTTGTCTTCGTCGAGTTTGAGGTAGGCGTAGACATACAGGTTGCCCTCGATAATACCCAGTTCATCCGACATAGTCAGACAATCATACAGCATCTTGGGAGAGTCACCCAGATGGCCCTGATACTGTTGCAGACCAGTCATAGTAGATTTCAACGTCTGGAAGTCCGCCTCCCAGAGATCGGGTGTTTCGTAAATGTCCTCGACACGCCACTTGTACTTGTCGTCGATATCCGACCGTTGTGGAATACCGGAATCGTCGGCAGTGTATGCCAACGAGGCCATCAGCAGCACGGCCCAGATTATGAGCAGCGCGCGACAGAGCGTTTGCGAAAGTTTCATCTTCACTCCTGAAATCAGTTCATTGTAATTTTGCTGTTTACACTCCTACCATTGACGCTTAATATAGACAACATGTTGCGTTCGATCACCTGATTTTTCGAAAGGGATTTCGTGGCCTTCGAAATTAAGTCCAGCATAAAACTGCATGACACCGATGCCGCCGGCGTTGTCTTCTTTGTAAGCCACTTTCGGATCGCTCACACCGCCTATGAAGAGTTTCTTCAGTCGATCGGCTGCGGTATGGAGCAGATAATAGGAGGCTCCGACTACCTGGTTCTGATTGCCCACGCCGAGGCCGATTACCTGCAACCGTTTCATTTGGGGGACAACATTTCGATTTCGGTTCGGGCCACGAAGCTAAAGCGCGTCTCCTTTGAACTGACAACTGACATCAAGAATTCGCATGGCGAGATCGGGGCCACGGTACGAACGGTGCATGTGGCTATCGAGAGAAACACGGGTAGAAAAATCGACCTGCCGGCGCCGATCCGAGCCGGGTTGGAATCGATCAAGTAATATCCGCCACAGCGTTCTCTTGGACCAACTTTCGGAACCTGCGCCGGTCCGGTTTCATCTCCCCCCCGCCGTCGGACTGAGGCCATTGCAACAAGCGAACCGGTATCTTGAACCGAGGTAGGTGTTTCTCCAGGTGAGCGGTAATGTCTGCAACAGGCAATGAAGTATCCGAACTAAGTTTCAGAATGGCTGTGGGTCGAAGACCGAATTCCTTGTCGGCCAGCGGCACCACCAATGCCTGGAGCACTCCCTGCAAACCGGAGAGTCTGGTTTCGATTTCCTCAGGGTGGATATTCTCTCCGCCCGAGACAAACATGTTATCGAGGCGGCCAGACACCGTCAGATTACCATCGCAGTCGAGGGCGCCGGTGTCGCCGGTGTGAAACCAACCTTCGTCATCAGTTGCTTTCTCCACTCTTTTTGAATTGAAATAGCCCGCGAAAAGGGTCTTGCCTCTCACCAGAATCTCGCCGGCCGGTGAGATGATCAGTTCGCGACCGGACAACAGCCTGCCGGATGTGCTCGACCGAGCCTGAGTGTCATTGGGTGCGCTGGTGGTGACCTGCGAAGCCATCTCGGTGAGGCCGTAAGTTGAAAAGACAGGCCAACCGCGGTCACCAGCCGCGACCATCAACTCAGGTCGTACCGGACCGCCCCCGATCAATACAGCTTTCAATCGTTTTGTAGCCGACGGTGAAAGTCCCTCTTGAAGTAACCGGATCAGTTGCGTGGGCACCAGCGACAGGTGTGTGATCTGATACCGCTCTACAGATTCGCCAATTTGATCATCGCCGGAGCCGACAACAACCGTCCCACCGCCAAGCAACATGCGAAACATGATGGCCAGTCCACCGACGTGATACAGTGGCAAAGAGAGCAACCAGCGGTCGGGAGGCGACACGGGGATGTTCTCGTTCGAGCCGATGGCACTATAGTAGTGATTGCCGAAGCTGTGCAGTACAGCTTTCGGCGCGGTAGTAGTTCCTGATGTGAAGATGACCGTGGCCGCACGATCTGGATCGACCATGTTCGGCCTTTGTTCGACATCCCCGACAGACGAACCCGGGAGGGTATGATGATCAATCTCCAATTGCCGTACCGACGTCGGGTATCCATCGCTCATACGATCACTTGTCGTTACCAAAAGGCGGCAGCCGATCCTACTGAGCAATTGTGCCACGGACGTTTCCGGCCATCGCGTACTGATTGGACAAGCCACCGCCCCGAGCCGCCACAAAGCATGCAGCAGCAATGGGTATGACAAGCAGTTGTCGGCCAACAGGCAGACCAGATCGCCCTGGCTAACCCCATCGGCTTGTAACGCCGTTGCTGTGGCCGTCACTTGTCGGCTGAACTCGCCGTAGGTGAGGACCGTATCGCGGCTTATGAGAGCCGGTTGATCCGGCCGGCGCACGGCTGCTCGACACAATGGACATTCGATCTCAGGCATCCGTGATTTCCTTGAATCGGTCGCGATTGATCGACTGGACCACGTCCGGCAGTTCGTCTATAACCACCTGACCGCCTTTTATCGTCAATGATGGTGTCAGCAAGTCCTCTTGAAAAACACCAACCGTGTCCAGACCGGTCGGTGTGTCGGTCGCGCTGTAGGCCGCCGCGATGTGTGCAATTATCGTGAGTCCGAGACTTGACTCATACGAGGAACTGAAGACCGAGGTTATACCCAATCGTGTAGCCGCCCGGGCAGAACGGACCGCCCGTTCGAGACCGAGTTGTGTAGGTTTCAGTACGATTGCTTTGACGCCCGGCCACTGGTGCAACTCATCCGGCGAGATCATTCGCAAACTCTCGTCCAGGGCCAGGGGTGCTTCCGTATCCTCAATGTCGGTCAAGCGGTGCAGCAACGAGATATCTGAGATCGGTTCTTCTATATAATCGATACCTATCCCCCGCACTTCGTGTGCAAACTGATTAAATTCGTGCCGGGTCCACCGACGGTTGGCATCGAGACGCAAGGCAGCATCCGGACCGATCAGGTCGCGGACCTCTCTGGTCAACCGGATATCGTCATCAACCGGTCTCCCACCAACCTTGAGTTTGAAAGCAGAGTATCCCAACTCAAGCCCTCTTCGCACCTGTGCCAAAACCTCGCCATGGTCCCCGGTCAAGAGTGCGTTGACCGACACTCTCTTGAGGGGCTTATCAGAGAGTAGCCGAGCCAGTGAAACCCGGCGCAGCTTTGCCGCCATGATCAACACGGCGCTCTCGAATCCGAAGCGCACCGAGGGTGCCAATTGGTAGCGGCCCAACCAGCTATCGAAACCGCCTGAGAGTTCTTCAAGATGCTCAGGTATCTCACTGCCGACCAGAGAGCTTCGCAAGAGCCGCAGTTCAGTTTCAACGTCGGTCTGGGATTCATCGCTGTAACCACCCAGGGGCGCCACTTCGCCAAAGCACACCGTGCCCGTTTCATCCTTGAGCTCAATGACACAGCCGTGCCGCCGGTGGTGTGTTTCCCGACCGATAACCAGGGGGCGCTTTAACGGCAGCGCATACTCATGCAGGTGGAATTGGGCTATCTTCACAACACCCAGCCAATTGAAAACAGAATAGTGTAGAGCAACAACAGCCGCCCGGTGGCGGCCAGGATGTTGTTCAACCGATGGCCATCTACCGTTGTCCATACTGTTTTGATCGCTGGAACGCATCCGGCCAGGGTGAGACAAGCCAACATCGAAAACCAGCGCCCATCGAACCAGACTACCAGCACCGGGGGTAGAAGACATGCAAAGAGCACAGACAAAGTGTACTCCCAGCGGGCAAAGGTTCGTCCGAGCCTGACGGCCAGTGTTCGTTTGCCGGCCGCTCGGTCGTTGTCAATGTCGCGCAGGTTGTTGACCACGAGTATGGCCACCGATATCAGACCGGGCGCAAGTCCGGCCATGATCGGGGCGAAGTTTATGTTGAGGGCTTGAACATAGTATGCCCCGGCAACGGCCACCGGGCCGAAAAAGACCAGTACGAACAACTCGCCGAGTCCGTGGTAGCCCAGCGGGAAGGGACCACCGGTGTATAGAACTCCGAACAGGATCGAGGTTAGTCCAACAGCCACAATCGGCCATCCCCCCCGCCAGACAAGATAGCATCCGGCCAGCATAGCAATACCGAAGACGACAAAGGCGGCCCGTTTCATGCTCCTTGGGGAGATCAGCCCGGCCTGTGTGAGGCGCGTGGGACCAATCCTATCGGCGCGGTCGGCCCCCTTTATGAAATCATAATAGTCGTTGGCCAGATTGGTCCCGATCTGGATCATGACTGCCCCGAACAAGGCGGCCAGAGCCGGCAGAATGACCATGACGCCATCGGCATAAGCCATCGAAGTTCCGATGATTACGGGTGCGACGGCCGCCGGAAGAGTTTTGGGTCGCGCCGCCGAGAACCAGAGTGTGATTTGTGAGTCTGTCATTTTATTCGCATTCAGTCGGAATAACATCCCCTCTTGACAGGGGTGGTCAAAGGCCGGGGTGTGTTCTTCCATCAGCCAAACACACCCTAAATCCCCTCTCGATAGGGGACTTTGAGAAATACTCGATCTGGCGTTCCATAGGGTCCTGGCTTAACCGGAGGGTAAGGTGTGACCCTGCTGGTCGTAGAAGCGCAGGGTCTCACTTGCCTGCGGCGAGAAGGACCCAGCGCAACATCAGAGTTACCCTGTGCGTAGTCGAAGGGCGAGGGTCCGACCACTACGGCTGCCGAGGGAACCTTGAAAAGTCGGGTTTGCGTTTTTGCACATAAGCATCGCGACCCTCCTGTCCTTCCTCAGTCATATAAAACAGCATAGTGGCATTTCCAGCCAACTCCTGCAAACCTGCCTGGCCATCACAGTCGGCATTCAGGGCGGCTTTCAGGCAGCGAATGGCCATGGGCGAGTTGGCCAGAATCTCACGACACCACCGGACCGTCTCCGCTTCGAGTTGGTCGAGGGGCACCACGCAATTGACCATGCCCATATCCAGCGCCTGCCGGGCATCATACTGACGACACAAAAACCATATCTCGCGCGCTTTTTTCTGTCCGATGATACGGGCCATATAGCTGGCCCCGTAACCGCCGTCGAACGATCCCACCCTGGGGCCGGTCTGCCCAAAAACAGCGTTGTCGGCTGCGATGGTCAAGTCACACATCAGATGCAGCACATGCCCACCGCCGATACAATACCCGGCCACCATCGCGATCACCGGTTTGGGACAGGTGCGAATCTGGCGTTGAAAGTCCAGCACGTTTAGCCGATGGACGCCGGTATCGTCGACATACCCGGCGTCGCCACGCAGCGTTTGGTCACCGCCTGAGCAAAACGCTTTTTCTCCCTCGCCGGTGAGAATGATCACACCGATCTCCTGGTCGTCGCGGGCATCGGCCAGGGCTCGCCCCATCTCGAAAACTGTTTGCGGCCTGAAGGCGTTTCGTTTTTGCGGACGGTTAATGGTTATCCTGGCAATACTTTCGGTCTTGTGGTACTTGATGTCTTCAAACGATGTGGCTTCGGTCCATTGTATCTCACTCATGTTACACTCCATGTTCAATCGTGCAAAAACTCTCGCACCAATTTAGCATACTCGCGCGGTCGCTCAAAGTGCACATTGTGTCCGCAACCCGGCACGATTTCCAGGGATGAAAACGGACAGCGTGTTTCGATCTGACGACCGATGACACAGAATTTACTGTCATTTCCACCAGCGATCAAGAGTATCGGAAGATTCACACTGGGCAGCTCGCTCCACAGCGACACCTGAGCACCCGTACCCATGCCCTGCAATGACATTTGGAGACCCTGAAGATCGTTTTCCATTCGTCTGGCAATCAACCGTTCCAGCCGTTCGGGTCGAGTGGCCATGGAAGCGAACAGGGGCTGTGCGTACCACTCACGAAGAAACGGCTCCATCGGCTGCGTATGCATACGCCGGGCCAGTTCGGCATCGGCCAGAACGCGTGCATACCAGACAGTCTTCGCCTCAAGACCGGGTGAGGCTGACTCCAGTACGATTCGTCGAAAGTGTTGGGAGTGACGCACAGCCATATACAACGCGAGCCGTCCCCCCATCGAGTATCCGAGCAGATGCGGCGATTCGATGCCAAGCTCCTGGAGCAGGTTCACGATGGCGGTGGCGACGCATTCCATACGATAGTTTTCTTTGTCACCCTGGACGACTGTCCGCCCGTGTCCCGGCAGATCGACAGCCAGAACTTGCAGGCCGGATTCAACCAACGGGTCGGTAATCTCCTCATCCCAGTCGTCGGCCGACCCCATGAAACCGTGCAGCAGCAACACTGCCTGATGCCGGGGGTCTCCTCGTCGCTGGTAGTGGAGTCTGATGATGTTTGGTTCTGTCATTTATAGCTCCGCGACAGTTTTGCCTGTCGCCTCAAGGATTCGGGTGTAGAGTTCACGAGTCTTGTTGCGGTCTGTCTTTACTTCGATCAGCGTACTCGGCGTAGAGTTAATGGCATCGCGGTAGCACTGTACAAACTCTTCAGACTTGGCCGGTGCGCGATAACTCAAGCCGAACTGCTCGGCACTGGCGGCGAAATTGAGGCCGTGCGGCGCAGCAAAATACGGTTCGAAAACTTCTCTCTTGTGGGCGATCGGCAACATTGAGAAGATACCTCCGCCATCGTTGTTGATCAGCACGATGGTCAACGGATGTTTCAGTTTGCCGACTATGGCCAGAGAGTTGAGGTCGTGCAGAAAGGCCAAATCGCCGATCAATAGGGTCGCCGGTCGGTCCAACCCGGCTGCATAGCCGGTGGCTGAAGCGATAGTGCCGTCGATCCCGCTGGCGCCACGGTTGCAGCCCGGCAAGGGAGCGTCGGAGATGCTGTATTGTGCGAAGTCGGCGAAACTGTCCATCAGCCGAATTGACAGACTGTTGGCCAGAAAGAGACCTGAGTTCGGAGGTAAATGTTGCGATATCAGCCGGGCCAGGCCGGGTTCGGCCGGAGCGTCGTCTTCATCGATGATGCGCTCTACGAGTTTTCCCACTCGTTTTGAGACACTCCGTAAATGTTTCTGGAATCCGCTTTCGCTTGAACAGGTCACCAGAGGCGTCAGTGCTTCACAGAAGGAGTCCGGAGTGCATTGGTATCTTCGCGTGACTTGATGCTGCCAGTCTTGCCGGTGTGGATGATCCGCTACATGCAGAAACTCATCGAACTGAGCCTCTTTAAGGAAAGCGCTCAACCTTTTTGACACCACTCGACCACCCAGGTGAACCACGACCGATGGGCGCGCGATTTTCCACAGGTCGGTTGATTGCAGCAGCAGATCGTAGTACGGTATAACCGTTTCGCAATCGGCGCCCAGTCTCAATCCTGATGAAATGTCCGGCAACAGCGGCCAACCAAGTTTTTGGGCAAGGGCGGCAACAGCCAGACGTTCGGACCGATCGTTCAGACGGCCAGCAATCAGAAGTCCCGATGCGGCAGTCTTGATAATGTCACTCACCTCGGCTGCCTGGTCGCCTGAGAGGGCTGAGCGCCGCTGTTCGTAACGAGTGATTGGTTGCTGCTGTGCTCGCCAGCCGGTTATCGCTGAGTTGTCACTGATACTTTCATCGGCGGACTCAAGCGGCAGGAACGGTTCACGGAACATGCAGTTGAGATGCACCGGTCCGCACGGGCTGTCGGTGGCCCTATGCACAGCCTGATCTATAGTGGTCAGAACGAACTCCGGTGGGATGCTTTCATCAGGACATGGCATATCAAACTGCCAGCGAGTATAGTCACCGAAGATACCTATCTGCTTGATGGCCTGGTTGGCGCCGCAGTCGCGCAATTCCGGTGGTCGATCAGCCGTGAGCAAGAGCATCGGCACCATGTCCATCGACGCCTCGACGACGGCCGGCAGGTAGTTGGCGGCGGCCGTTCCCGATGTACAGATCAGCGCCGCCGGCTTGCCGCCGGCGCGGGCATAGCCGAGGGCATGAAAAGCGGCGGCCCGTTCGTCGTGGAAGAGTTGTTTACTTACCGTCGGGTTTTCAGCCACGGCCACCGTGAGCGGCGTGGACCTCGCGCCGGGTGACAGGCAGAAATAGTCGACCCCACTGCGGACGAGTTCCTCTATCATCAGACGGCAGAAGTATTGATTGTACAGCCCGATACTGTCTTTCATGATTAACCCAGAGCCGCAAGGAAATTAGCCAGCTTTGAATCTATCTCGCGCCATTCGTCCTCAGCCGACGAGCCATCCACGATACCGGCGCCGGAGTACAAATGCACGGCGCGACCGGCGACCAATCCTGACCGGATCGCCACCGCAAACTCGGCTGAGTCTCGGCTCAACCAACCTACCGGTGCAGCATACCAACCTCGGTCGAACGGTTCCAACTCGTCTATCATCCGAAGCGCATTCTCTGTCGGCACACCCCCCACCGCCGAAGTGGGGTGTAGCATTGAGGCGATATCCATATCGGAGCGACCATTGTCCAACTGACCCTCAAGGCGCGTGATCAAGTGCTGCACACGAGCCAGTTTCATCAACGAATCGGTATCGTCGTGGTCGAGAGTCTGCCACTCGGAACATAGGTGCGTCATTACGCGGCTGATGTCTTCAACCACGAAGCGGTGCTCGATTATATCTTTCCGACTGTTGATCAGTTCCTGCTCCATTTGGAGATCTTCGTCGGCGGTGGCGCCGCGGGGTCGAGTGCCGGCCACCGCCTCCGATTCTATGCGACGACCCGACCGGCGGAACAGTCGCTCCGGCGAGGCGCCGACAAAAGCAGCGGGGGAATCAAACTGGAAAAGGAAGTGAAAACAGTCAACCGAGCGGTCTTTGAGCCGACGTAGTAATCTGACGGGATCAACCGTCCGTTCAAACAGCAGGTCCGACCGTCGGGCCAGCACAACTTTTGACAACGACCCATCTTTCACCGCCCGCAAAACGTGGTGAACAGTACTCTCCCACCCGGCCCGATCGGGCAAGTCGGTTCGGTCGATCATCGGCGACAAGTCCGACGGTTGTTGTGCATCGGGGAAAACAACAACTGAAAGGGCGTTTAATATTTCAGCACAATGCTCATGATCGGCCTGCAACCTGAGGTTGCAAACGAACCAACAGCGCTCGTCGGCCCGGTAGAGCTCGAATCGTGGCAGAACGAATCGACATGTTGCGAAGTCGCTCCATAGTTGATCTGCATTACCCGACCGATTGCAAAAGCGATGACCACCGAAGTATCTCATAGACCCGCCTTCGGCAGGATCATGATTGGATCGGCTTGGCCAGGGGGTGTTATCACTATCATGGTGTGAAGGCTCGATCAGATCGGCCACTCCAATACCGGCAGTCTCAAAAACGCCCTCGCGGTCGGACCAATACATCCGATCTGTCGCCGCCTGCACCTGCAGCCAGGCCAGTGAGTCAATCGGCGGCAGTTCCACGACCAATCTCTGAAGCTCCGGCGCCAGGGTCTCCACAGTCGAGACCGACGACAGCGCAGCCTGGATATGTTCAGCCATCAAAGGTAACACCTGTGAGTAATCTGTCGCTTTGGGATGAGTCGTTGAGATGGCCATCAGCTCGTCTTGTCCCCCTGGTAAATCGAGGCCACACCAAAGGTGAGTGGGGTCGCTCTTACGTTGGTGAAGCCGTTTTTTTCAAGCAAGTCACAAAACTCCCGGCCATGCGGAAAGCTCTCCACCGATCGATTGAGATGTCGGTAAGCAGCAGCGTCACCTGAAAGCAATCGGCCTACAATTGGCAGGAAATAGCGAAAATAGGCCAGGTAGCTGTAGTATAAGAGCCGGTTGCGAGGCAGAGAGAACTCAAGCACCAAAAGCCGCCCGCCGGGTCTGAGAACACGGTGGAATTCGCACAGTCCGGCCATCGTATCCGCAAAATTGCGAATCCCGAAGCCGATGGTGACAACATCGAAACTGTCCGCGGGAAACGGCATGACCGCTCCGTCGCCAAGGACCAGAGCCACCTGTTCTTTCCGTTGATTCCCGCGTAACTTTTTCCCACCCACTTCGAGCATCAGTGGGGCCAGGTCCAGACCAATTCCCAAGCCTATCTGCTCAGAATGCTGCTTTAGTGAGAGTATCAGGTCGGCGGTGCCGGTGGCGACGTCCAACAGGTGTAATTGAGAACCGGCGGGCAAATGGTCGACCAGGCGACGCCGCCAGACTACATCACGCCTTAATGAAAGCAGACGGTTCAGAAAATCATACCGGTGGGCAATACGGTCGAACATCCGCGCATTCTCGCGTTGGCGGGCGATGACGGGCTGATCAACCGACTGGTCATTTGAGTTGGCCGGTTTTTCCTGATTCACAATGGCAGAAATCACTTCCATGTTTCGACTCTCTCTCAATCGGCCGTTGCCGATCCCACAGATCGGACAATATACAGATTTGTTCTGCTAACACAAGTGGAGGTTAAGAGTTAGTGCAAATGCATCTTGCCAGAGGGGGCTGCCGGCATTAAGTTTACCACCTGTAACAAGTTCACAAGAAAGGACAATATGAAATACCGTCGTGTCGGTAAAAGCGGACTGAGAATCTCTGAAATCTCACTGGGCGGCTGGCTGACCTATGGGGGCAGTGTGGATTCGGAGTTGGGTGTTGAGATTGTCAGACGAGCGATTGAACTGGGCGTGAATTTTATCGACATCTCAGACATTTATTCCAAGGGCAAGGCCGAGGAAGTGATCGGACGAGCTATCGAGCCGATGACCCGATCCGACCTGGTGATTTCCAGCAAGTTGTTCTGGCCGATGTCGGACAATGTCAATGACCGTGGTCTGAGTCGCAAACATATCATGGAATCGGTGGAGAAGTCGCTGAAACGGATAGGCACCGACTACCTCGATATGTACTTCTGCCACCGTTTTGATCCTGAGACGGAAGTGGAAGAAACAGTTCGCGCTATGGACGATCTGGTTCGCGAGGGTAAGATTCTGTATTGGGGTACATCGGTCTGGGAGGCATCGCAAATCGAACAAGCGGTGAATGAGGCCAAAGCGTTCAGCGGATACTTGCCGGTTGTTGAGCAGCCCTGTTACAACATGCTGGACCGTCATATCGAAACCGAGATTCTACCGACCTGCACACGCTATGGAATCGGTCTCGTGGTCTGGTCGCCGCTGGCTCAGGGTCTGCTGACCGGCAAGTACGACCAGGGCGCGCCCGAGGACAGCCGAGGGGCTCGCACCGACTGGCTTAAGGGTATTATGACCGAAAGCAACTTGGCCAAGGTAAAGCAGATCGGAGCCATTGCCCGCGATATGAACATCACCACCTCACAGTTGGCTCTGGCCTGGACACTGCGCCTGCCCGAAATCAGTTGTGCAATTACCGGCGCCACGAATGTGACGCAGGTCGAGGAAAATGTGATCGCCTCGGATATCGAGGTGCCGTATGATGTTCTGGAGGCCATCGAATCGATACTCACAGGTTCCACCGGCGAATAGATCGGGTTTTGAGAAAAAACGTAAGGTCGGACCGCCTTTGCCGACTACTCTGCAAAAGATATAGAGAAGAAAAACTCTCAAGGAGAACAAAATGTATACAACTGTCCAGTCTTTTGAGGCTGAATGGAAATCTGTGTCCAAGAACACACTGAAACTGTTTGAAGCCTTGACCGACGAGTCGCTAAATCAGTCGGTATCCGGAGGTCACCGCACGCTGGGACGGATCGCCTGGCATATTGCAATGACTCTGCCTGAGATGGCCGGTCAGACCGGATTGGATTTCGCAGGTTTCGATCACGAACAGCCGGTTCCACAAACCGCCATGGAGATCACAGGGACTTATCAAAAGCTGGCCGCGCTTGTGGCCGAACGATGCATGGTCGACTGGACCGATGTCGAGATGACTGAAGAACTGGAATTATACGGCGAAAGATTTCCGCGCGGCGTCTGGGGACGATCCCTGATCCATCACGAGATTCACCACCGCGGTCAGATGACTATTCTGATGCGCCAGGCCGGGCTGGCCGTGCCGGGGCTATATGGTCCGTCCAAAGAAGAGTGGTCCACATTCGGTATGGAAGAGCCTGTGGTATAGCTGGAGCCTGGTGATTGAAAGTGTTGCTGGGCGGGGCGCCTGACGGCTCTCGACCTGAAAGGCAGGTGTCGGGCGGAGTCGCCACGACACCACCCAGGAATGCGGCCTTTGTCACCAAACCCGTCGGGCGGAGTCGCCACGACACCACCCAGGAATGCGACCTTTGTCACCAAACCCGTCGGGCGGAGTCGCCACGACACCACCCAGGAATGCGACCGTTATCAACAAGCCCGTCGGGCAGGGTCGCAACGACACCACCCAGGAATGCGACCTTTGTCACCAAACCCGTCGGGCGGAGTCGCCACGACACCACTCCCACAGACAAATACTGGCGAACGAGACGCAACGCATCAATGACGGCAGAAGTAGAAAAGCCGCCCCCGACTAAAACGGGAGCGGCTTCTTCTAATCAACTGCCCGAGACTCATGCTATTACTCAGGGACAAGCCTGCGGCGCCGGTCCATCGTTAAACATGTAGTCAACCAGGTAAACGAGATCACCAATATTAATCTCGCCCGAACCGTCAATGTCGGCCTCTTCGAGACACGGCGGCGCAGGCCCGGCGTTGAACATGTAGTCAATAATGTAGACCAGGTCTGAGATGTCGGTCACATCGCCGGTATCGTAGTCGATATTGCCTCTGGTCCCGACACAACAGGCAAAGTCACCATAGCATATTGCAAAGACCTGTCCGGAGTCGATGGTCAGTTGTCCATCGATGGCCTTGAATCTGACTCCGATGGAATCGGAACAGGCATCCAAAGTGGTCCCTCCGAATATTTCAAATATGGTATCGGCCGGCAGTTCGGTAGTATCATTGTAGTCAGTGAACTGGGTGGCCCCGAATTCATCACGATACGCAAAAGCTATGACAATTCGCGCCGAGTCGGTCGGATGAGGATTGTGTGCATGACCGACAAACCAGATGTCTTTATGGTCGGCCACTTCGGGATTCACCCACGCATACATCTCAGTTTCCGCCTCACCACCCGAACCAGACACTACGTAATCCGACACGGCCACCGAATCAAGATACGGCGACTGAGCTACATCGCCCACGCCGTCATCGTTGGTATCCTCCTGGTTCGGATTGTAGTAAGTCGGAGCGTTGTCGAGGCTATCGGGTACTCCGTCCATGTCGTTATCTGCTGATTCGGAAAAGGCGAAGACAATCCGTCGGCTGTTGGTTTTGTACCTGAGGGGATCCTTGCCCTTGATTCTTATGCGCTCAACCTTGCAGCCTTTCTTGTCCTTTCTGTCCCGGTAGGTTTGTTTTTTGTCATGGGCAACATAAATGTACTTGCGTCCCCGAACCTTCTTCCACCCAACCACCATTACACAGTGCCCGCCCTTGCGCTTGGTACCGCTGTATCTCCAGTAGCTCAGTTCAACATCCTCGCCATTGTCGATTTGTTGTTTAATCCATTCCCAAGTAACGTACCCGTTGACGCTTTCGTTAGTGCTTGATACCCCGTGCCTGGTGTATTTGGCCTGGTCCGGTAGGCCGCCCGTTTTTGTCCCCTGGTGCTTGCAGACGATCTTTCGGCTGAGTCCGTTCTTCTTCATATACTCGAATTTGCCGTTGATCATCCTGGATCGATTGACTCCCTTGCCTTTTCTGCGCGACGGCTTGGTTCCGCCCACCCAGCGTTTCATATACTTGTCCAGTTGACCGACAAGCGAGTTATCGCCTTTCAAACCTGGTTTGTGGTCGTGCGGCACTTTGATCTTGTACCTGTTTTCCAGCCACTGCAGGCTGTTGGCTATGGCAGCCGGTACACATTGGGATTTGGCCGCCTGAACATTAGGTACGTTCGGTCGTTTGACATCGTTTTTCTTGGAAGGTGTACCGGCACTGTCGACTGTAAAAATCGGTTCCGGCGGCGTGCCTACAAAACCTGATGTCTCCAGCGTATCTTCTCCATCACTGATAGCCACTTCATCCGGTATCACCGCAAACGAGGAACGGGGACCGTCGGTGAAACTATCCACCGGCTCCGAAGTGTATTCAATATGAGCGGTCAAAGCCGAAACGTCCTCACCCGGGGCGGACAGTAGTTGAAAATAAGTTAGAATGCTGCCAAAACCGTCGGCCGTGTCCAACCATATATTGTCGACCACCCACCCCTGATCGGTGTACACGTTCAGGTATCCGTCATTGAATCCGTAGTACGACACCAGTTGTTCAATATCCACTTCCATTGCGCCCCAATCCGAATTGAGTAAGGTGAGGCTATCGAAATAGAAATCAGTCTGACCGAAAGATACCCCCGGTATATCGCCCGCGGCCACAATTGTAATAGTAAACTGGCAAGCAGTGAAGTCCAGTCCGTCTTCTACGTGAACGGTAAATGTGAAAGTGCCTTCATCGGTTGGGTCTGAGTTGAACTCAAAGTCACCCGCGCCGTCGATGGTGAACACTCCCAGCGGGTACGGCTGCACTTCTTGAATGGAAAAGGTGAGCGCATCGCAGGCGTCGGCGTCCTCGGCCTCTACGTCATGAAAAACAACCTGGCCCTGGTACCCATACAGCTCGGCATCACATCCCTCCACGAACACAGGTGGTTCGTTAGTGAATATGACTTCAGTCCAGGAGGTGTCGCAAGCACCAAGGGTGTCGCAGACTTCAATGCCCAGAGTATGTATTTCCATCACATCTTCAGGCATCGGCATATACTGCCACACACCGGTGGGGCCTTCCACTGCCCCCATTCCGGATATCAATGTGAACCAGAGGGGGCTGCCTTCCGGGTCGGTTGCATCGAAATCGTATGTGGCCAGGTTGCAGTGATCAAAGAAAAGGCTTACTGGATTGTTAGTGAAGAAGGGAGGTGCGTTGGGTATCTGCTCGATTTCCCAGCAGTGCGGTCCGTCCCAGCTTGGTATGACACCGCCACCACTCCAGGCCCAGTACCAGGTGACAGTGGGCGGTATGAAGGCTGAGTCCAGACAGAGAGTCAATCCTTCATCGCCGAGATAGACTTCGGTACCAATGGAGAGTACGACCTGAGAATAACCGAGGGGAAAGCCTTCGCCGTACATGGCTACTGCATAGAATCCAACGGTGTCCGCTCCCCAGCCCGTCACACTGTTGGCGAATGTGCCCATACCGAAATCGAACCGGGACGACCAACCGATATCCATGGTGTCCAACGTAATCGGACGCCAGGACGCACCGTCGGGCGACCAAACCTGGAAACCATGGTTCAGGCCAACTACGGCCGAATCATTGTTGTTTGTCAGCCTCAGGTAAAACCCGATGTCCGTGTCCACCGCCAGGTTGTTGGGCGTAGACCCTTCGCCGACAACATGGTCCAGCGAAAGACCGGCCGACACAGGGCTGCTCATAGAAGCCGCGAGCACCACCAGCGTAATTGCCAGATGCGTCTTCATAGAATCTCCTCCGATTGACTTTTGAGTACATCATCCTGCCCGAATCATTTTGTCTTCTAAACGTTAGTCTGTTCGACAAGCCAAAGGTTCACACTTAGCATTCGAGTTGAGAGCAGCGACCGTCTTTGGCTGATTGCTTCGTGTGGATGCAATCGACCTTATTCTGATGTGAGACTGAACTTGGTGCCCTGGGTTTCCGGTAACTCAGCCTTTGACCACACCCAACGGGCGCAGGCGGGCGACTTTTTTGGTCAGGCCGGAGCGGTGCGAGACATCGACGACATTGTCGATATCCTTGTAAGCACCCGGCGCTTCCTCGCTGATGATGCGACGGTTCTTGGCCCTGAGATAAATGCCGCTGTCTTTCAGTTGACTTTCGACTTTTTCAGCCGGATGCTGCCTGATCGCGGCATGGCGTGACATCAAACGCCCGGCGCCGTGACAACTTGAACCGAACGAATCGCTCATGGCCCGCTCGGTGCCGACCAGTAGATAGCTGGCTGTACCCATGTCGCCGGGGATCAAGACCGGTTGGCCGACCGCGCGATAAGGCTCCGGCACCGCTGGATGGCCCGGACCAAAGGCGCGAGTGGCGCCTTTCCGATGGACATAAACCTCACGCTTACCCTGCGCCGATTCATGCTGTTCCAACTTGGCAATGTTGTGCGCGATATCATAAACCTGCCGCATCCCCAGCTTCTCGGCCGATTGTCCGAACACTGTCTGGAATGACTCCCGTATCCAGTGTGCAATCAACTGCCGGTTGGTCCAGGCATAGTTGGCCCCCGCTTTCATGGCCGCGAAATATCTCTGAGCTTCGTCGGACGTTGCCGGTGCGCAGGAAAGCTCCCTATCAACCAGCGGCAGTCCATACTTCTGATTGGCACGCCGCATGACTTCGAGATAGTCGGTACAAATCTGATGACCGCAACCGCGTGAGCCGGTATGGATCATGACGACAATCTGATTGACCTCGGTGATACCGAAGGTCGTGGCCGTTTCGTTATCATAGATGGCATCGACTCTTTGTACTTCCAGAAAATGATTGCCGGCGCCAAGGGTGCCCAGTTGCGGAGCGCCTCGTTTTTTCGCGTTGTCACTCACCAGTGACGGGTCGGCCGAGTCCATCGCGCCCATCTCTTCGGTCGCGACAAGATCATCCGACCAACCGTAGCCGTTCTCCACGGCCCAACTGGAACCGTCACGCAGGACGCGGTCCATCTCGGGCATCGAGAGATGCAGTCTTCCTTTGGAGCCGACACCGGACGGGACGTTTTCGAACATGGTGTCAATCAGTGCCTGGATGCGTGGTCGGACATCGTCCAGATGCAGATCGGAGCGCAACAGACGCACGCCACAGTTGATATCGTAGCCGACACCGCCGGGCGAGATTACACCTTCGTGAGCATCGAAGGCCGCAACGCCACCGATGGCAAAACCGTAACCGTGATGTATGTCGGGCATGGCGATGGAGTAGTTGACGATTCCCGGCAAGGTGGCCACATTCACCACTTGTTCCGGCGCATTGTCGCGGGTTATAGACTCGATCATCCGGTCGTCGGCGTAGATCAAGCCCGGCACCTGCATGTTTAGTCCGAGACGTTTCATGGCCTCCGTTTGATAGTCCTGCGGAATCTCAAAGCGGCAATCGTCCAGTTTTTCAAGGGGACCTTCCCAACTTCTGGCGGGTCCGGCTGCGCGTCTGTGTTTCTTTTTCACAATCGCCTTCCGGTTGGTATCCACTGGACAACTTGGTGCCATCTCATCCCGCGTAGGGGGCGGCCTTGCGTCGCCCCAAAAAGCCACTTGTGGCCTCGACTGCGCTCGGGGTGACTAAGATCGGCGGAGACAAGCCCCGCCGCTACGCGATAATGATGCTCCGTAGTGAAGGAGCTCAGGCAGCCGGCCACCCGCCATCCAATTAGTCTATACATCCAACAACACCTTTACGTGCGATTCGTCATCGCTGTCGGTATTATCTACTATCTCCATCAAGTGGTATGACACGCCCTTAACGTGATGACCATGTGCGTGCTTCTGTTCATCAAACTTCTCCCCTGTCGCCTTGGCGGTTAACCTGGTCGAGCCGAGCAACACGACTGTGAAATCCGTCAAGACCAGATTGTCGACCTCAAATCGAACCAACAATTCCGACAAAAAGCCAACCAACAGCCCTTCCAGATCGACCGATTCTACAGTTATGGATGTTTCGATTTCCGGAGTGATTTTGGACCCGCCGGTAATCAGTTCAAACAAAGCCTCCCCCGCCACAGCAAACGCCTCCGGCAAATCGGCGCCGTAGGCTGTGTAACCGATGTCGGCGGTGTGTTCAAACAGCTCATGCCGTTTCATCGAAGCCCTCCACAAAGGCCTTGATGCAGTAGGCCATATCCGTTGCATAACCGCCTTCGAGAACTGCAAAGCAAGGCCTGCCGAGTTCGGCGATCAGAAGGCCGATGGCTCCAAAGGTATCGCGGTCGAGGTTCATGTCGGTGATGGGATCGTTTTGGTAAGCATCAAAACCGGCCGATACGGCAATCAGGCCTGGGTCGAAATCGTCTACATCATCCAGCGCTTTTTTGAACCGATCAAGAAAGGCTGACCCCTCGATCCCGGCCGGAAGCGGGTAGTTGCGGCAGTTTAGCTCATTGCTTAGGCCGGTGCCGGGATAGAGCGGGCTCTGGTGAAGCGAAACAAACAGAATTCGATCATGTCCCAGAAAGATGTCCTGGGTACCGTTGCCATGATGACAGTCGAAATCGACAATCGCCACTCGTTCAACTTCGGTCAACGCCCACGCCGTTGCGATAGCGACATTGTTGAAATAGCAAAAGCCGCCAAGTTGGGACCGTCCGGCGTGATGACCCGGCGGACGCATTAGTGACATGGCCACCTGGCCACCGAGCGATAGTTCTGCCGCTTTCAAGGCCGCACCAGCGGACCGGCGGGCGATGTCGAAGATGCCGGGGTGGGCCGGTGTGTCCGGATCAAAAAAGTTCTCGCTTTGGACCTGCTCGATCAGTCGATGGTCGTGCACACGCTCGATATCTTCAACTCTCGCTTCCTGCGGCTGGACGATCATGTATTGACCTTCAAGCAAGTCAATTGCAGAACTGACCCGCTCCGGTCGTTCGGGATGACCGGGGCTGTGGTATTGGAGACACTTGGGATCGTAAACAAGTTTCAATGGTACCTTCGTTTTTGGAAGCTCGGACCAGCGCCGGAAGATAATGAACAAACCGGGCAGACTCAAGCTCGTATGCGAGTTGATCCGGCAGACCGTCAAGCTTCAGATTTACAGGTGCAGTCGGGCGACTCGCCTGACTGTCTTATGGCAGCACAGATTGTGTCGGGTCACATCCCTGCTCTCAGGCTTGTTGAAAAGGTCAGAATCTTCGTCATTGCGAGCGAACCCCGCCGCAGGCGGGGCGGGGGAGCGCGGCAATCTCATGCCTCGACTCCGCTCGTCCCGCGACTCCGCCCGGGATGACAGATGTGTGGCGAATTGAGATTGCCGCGGCCACGCGGAGCGCGTGGCCTCGCAATGACGGCGACCGGGGTTTATCGACACTCCCTCAAGTTGAGGGAGTCAAAACATAAACTATTGACTTGCCGGTTTGATCCTGCGTATAATTTGCAGTGCGAGAAGCATTCAGATCAATTCACACCATGCGGTCTGCCGCAGGAAGGACAAATGGGTAAACCGGCTGCCCGAATGGGCGACATGACAGTACACGGCGGCAGCATCGTGGTCGGCTGCCCGACGGTGTTGATCGGTAACAAACCGGCTGCTCGCGTCAGTGACATGCACACCTGTCCAATGCAAACTCCGGCTCCCGTGCCGGTGCCGCATGTGGGCGGACCTATCCTGCCGCCTGGTGCGGTCACCGTGTTGATCGGCGGTATGCCGGCTGCTTGCGTCGGTGACATGGCCACCTGTGTCGGCCCGCCGGACTCGATCGCCCCACCCGGTGAACCGACCGTGCTGATCGGCCCCGGCGGTGGTGGTGGTGCCGGCGCCGGACGAGCAGGCGGTGGCGGCGCCCAGCAAGAAGGCGAAGCCGGCGGCGAGGGTGGCGTCTCAGCCGAGATAGAAGACGAAGGCGAGGACCACTTTCTGCATGTCGACTTTGTGGACCAGGGTGGTTTCCCGGTCATGGGAACTTCTTATAGTCTGACAAAGTCGGGCAGCATGATAGACGAAGGCGTCCTCACCGGTCGGGTAAAAAAAACCGGCATCGAATCAGGCAGCTACGACATCGAACTGCGAGTCATCACCAAAGCCGAGTGGTCGGCCCAGGAGGCTCAGGTAGGCGACGAAGTCGGACTTACGGCCGATTGTTCCGGCATTGAGGACGGCACCGATGCGCAACTTGTGATAATGTTGCGTGACTTGAATGCACCCGACCGCGAAATCAAAGCTATCGAAAGCTCGGTCTCAGGCGACAAAATCGAAGGTACGTGGACGTTTGAGATTAATGAAGACTTGCTGCCGGTTCAGAATGAACGCAGTGGTCGGCAGGGTTACTCTTCACCGGCGTATTACTTTGTTGCCAAAGCGGCAGGCTGTTCGGCTCGTTCGAAACTTCTGAAATTCAAGGCCCGGGTAGATTTGAAATTTGTGGACGATGAGGGTAATCCGATCGCCAACACACCATTCAAGGTCTATTGCTCTAACGGTGTCATCAAGAAGGGTACACTGGATGGCAACGGCGAAGCACGCGTGGAAAACATCCCTCCCGGTCGCATACGGGTGTCTCTCTTTACCGAGGATTAAGGCTCATTGACGTCCCCTGCAGGAATCGAAAGTAACACGAATGCCTGACCCAAACCGAATCGACGCTACCCGAAGCGGAGTTTCAGGTGAGCTTCCAACCACTACTGGTAGTGTTGAGTGTACTGTCAATAAAGTACATGTTCACATTCTGGAGATGGAGGATGTGTTATTCCATCTCAACAGTGCGGTCATGATGCCAGCCAGACCTTCTGGCCAGAGTTCTGCTGATGGCACCGCCGATGACGCTACCGACCCCGGCGATGCTCAGACACAAGAATTGCAGGACAGGTACACAGGGATCAAGGCTCTGGCCCTGGTATTCAGGCAAATCGAGGTTGAGCCGACCCATCGCATGGTGGTCGCGGGGCATACCGACACCTCCGGTGAAGACTCAATGAATTTTGAATTGTCCCGCCTGCGAGCGGATGGTGTGCGATGCCTCCTGACCGGCGACCGTGAGGAATGGGCAAGGCTTTCATACGGTCGTCACCGCGTAGAAGATTATCAGCAGATAATGCTGTACTTCGCCACTGAAAGGCGATGGAACACCAATCCCGGTCCAATTGACAACGTCTGGGGCTCCAAAACGAAGGCGGCAACCAAAGAGTTTTTCTCACAGGTCGGCATAGCTCCCGCCATGGCGGTGGCTGTTGGAAATAACCCGAGCAAGTCATGGCCGATTCAGGCATGGCAGGCGGTCTATGATCTTTACATCGAAGATCTCGCCGGCGCCCTCGGCGAGGACACCGACCAGTTTAAGGCTCGCCAGTCTTCAATAGGGTCGAAGTTTATTGATCCGCGAAAGATGATTGTAGCATGCGGTGAGTCCTTCCCCGTCGACGACACTGATAAGGACAACTATCGCTCACAGCTTAACAGGCGTGTTGAGGTTCTCTTTTTTGACAAGGACGATGCCCCCAGCCTCACCTGCCCACACCAGACGAGAACCAAACATACCAAAGAAGAATGCCCGATATGGTGTGATCACCATATTACACGTAACTACATCGAACCGGCCGACTTCTATGCTGTCGACTATCACCTTCAGTTCAAGTATTTCGACCGTGTGAAAAAGCAGTTTCAAAACGTCCCCGGCCCCATTGATATCAAAGCTTTCAAGAGGAACGAAGCTGCCGGAAGCGCCCCCGAGCAGATCGGCTGCGTTTCGCACTATCAAAACGGCGTCCACACGGCACGGGTCAGATTCGGTGAGGAAAACCCGGACTTCACCGGCAAGCTCCTCTATTTTGAGTTTTCGGCTCCAGAACGTGCCGGGACACCGGTCGTTCGCATGATCCACACCTCGGGGCCGGACGCCACACCGCATGTGGTGGACCGCCCGTCGGATTTCAGCACCAAGTCATTTGCCGAAAAGTACCAGTATTATGATCTGCCGATGAAATGGTCGTCACATAACTATTTCACGAGACATGAAAGCACTCCGGCCAACGACGAGCGTTTCCACGTTCATGTTAAGGACAAGCGGCAACTGAAACCATACGGGGCCAATGTCACCGCCCAGGATCAACCGCTTATGTTCTCGCTGGACGACATTGTGTTGTTCGATGCCGCCAACACGCACGATCAAAACATACAAGATGCCAACCAGGCCGGAACGGCCAAGGCGCTGTGTGCCGGCGGCGCCAATCCCGGCTCACGCGTGAAAGTGTTTGTTGTCGACTCAGACAGTCACTGTTTGAAACTCTGGCAGAAACCGAATGATGATCACACCTCCGCTCCCCCGCCCCCATCCGGCGCCCCTGCTCCCAGCTCACCCGGTTCGAATATCACCACGGCCAGGCAGGAACGGATCCGGTTCGAGCGCAACCTGGTTTCCGGGTTGGCGCCGGGCGGTGTGATCGTGCATTTTCGGGATGATTTCTACGCCATCAGTGACCAGCGCACCACCAACCAGCCGGCCGACTGGATGGACCTGGCCCATAAACCGGTCCTGGGAGCGCGTAAGGCGATACGTGATGACACCAATCGTCACCTGAAGTGGGAGCGCAACGTGAGTGGCGATCCGTTGGGCTACACCGGCGATTACGAGTTGCATTACTTCCACCAATTGTATTTGGAAGATGCCCACCCGGTGTCGTTCATGATCGTCTACATATCGATGAACTTCATGCTCTCGGCCAAGGGCGCCCAAGCCCGCACCGCCTGGGCGGCGGTGCCTGACAATGCGGACATGGATGATGTATCCAATTTCGTGAACATTGGGGTCTACAGCGCCAATGATCGATTGAACCAGAAAAAGTTCTACTATGACGAAACCACCTCCAGCGACAGTTCGCTGTTGATCAAGCCGTGCTATCTCATTGACGAACGAGAGACTTTTGAGATACCTCTGGCCTCGGCGCCCAGCGGCATCGATTACAAGAAGTCTGCACAGGTGGGAAACCTGCTGACCCACGCCAGTGTAAACGCGGCCAAAGCAGCCGCCTTTGGCGGCCCGGTCAAGTGGATTACCTGTATCACACCGGAAGCCGATGGCTCCTGGGCCTGGTCGATCCGCAGCGCCAGCGCCACCCGGCCCCATTCGGTCATGAGCCTGCGTAAATCAACCTACCAGCACCCCACCGGTAACTGGTCATACCAAACCGGCGGCTATACCGAAGACGGCGAGAGTTATGACTGTTTCGTATTCGCTCATGAGTTGGGCCATGCGACCAGTTTGCAGGATGAGTATATCAAAACGGAGAGCATCAATATCGGCGGCAACAGTCGCAGCCATTACGCCTTCTCGCACCATCTGATTCAATACACGATGAATCCCAACAACGACGCTGTGTTGATGTACCACAACGGTGCGCCGCGTTTGCGTCATTGCTGGTACCATTTGCATTTTCTCAACACGACCATCCAAGCTATCCCGGCAGCCAATGCACACATCCTGAAGAACAAGACATTCGCGCTGAGATTCCAGAGGGGCTCGAAGGACCATACTTTCTCACGCAACATTAACTGGACACCCAGCGGCGCGGCACCGACTGCCGGCTCGGCCTCGATCAAGAGCGACATCCGCGAGGCGGTCATCAAAGAGGGACAGGCTCGAGTGCCGAACATGGTGGGCGTCTCGGCCGCACCCGATCTGACTACGCTGAGTGCCGCCCTTCAGGCCAAGGTCAGTTTCGATGCCACCGGTAACATACTGGCCTGGACCGACAACGCTGTCATGTCCAACGCCGACCGCGACTCGTTACGCGGACTCTTCACGGCTGACGCCAACAAAAACAAAGTTAACGACCTTCAGCAGAAAACGCGGTCGCTGCGGCGCTTGCTCCTGGCTCTATATGATGTGGGACAGGATGAGTCGTCCGAAGGCGAGTCATCATCGAAAGGCTGTTTCACTGGCAACCAGAACGGCTACCGCTACCATGGCGTGCTGGTGGTTCGGGTGATGATCGGTGTCGATGTCGGCGCTCCAGCCATGACAGGGGCCAATGTCCACGCCAAACTGGGACACATTAGGGCCGCCTGGGTGAGTCTAAACCAGAAGTACCGCCTTAGCGGAGGACCTGCGGAAATCGAGAAAGTGTATATACACTTTCTGCCCGGTTTCAAAAGTCAGGCCTCAGCCGGTACCGACTGGAACTATGCAATGCAGTTTGTGACCGGTTACTCGGAGATCTTAACCGGCACTCTTGACACCAGTACACTCTCGGCCGGTCTTCAGACTAAAGTAACCTACACGGCAGGTTCGCATGCGCTGGCCTACAGTGGAGTGATGACAACTGCCCATCGTGTGGAACTGAACGGTGCTGTGGACGCCGGTGACCGGGCCAAAGTGGAGGCGCTCTATCAAAAAACAAATCTGGCCAGCGCCGATGGACGAGTCGATGTCGCCCAAACCTTGACCGGCACTCAACTCAGAAAACACTTTCTCAATATGCAAAGCGGTGAAACCGAACTTGCCGCGCTGAAATTCCTGGAAACCTGGATGAACGATAAACTCAGCGCTTCGTACACCCTGGAGCAAATCCCGGCGGGGGGACCATGATTATCGGCGCCATAATGGACAATAGCTTTATGAGGAACAGGATCGTTGATGAAAAAGACGAAAATCCGGCAGCGAACCACACAAACGGCCTGGGTGGTTGGCCTTTTGTTGATGGCGGCCTGCTGTGGCCGAATGTGCCCCTCGGCCGGGGAGTCGATCATGACTGATAGGACGGTTTTGAACTCAGGTATCTACGGCGATCTACAAAATCGTTCCTCTCTTCCGGTCACCGGGCGTATCAGCGGCATGGAACTTTACCACGCCAAGGCTGCAGACATAGCGCAACCAGGACGCCCCCTGGTCCTATCGATAGCGGGCGACAACCTGGTGGTCGGCTATGGGAACCATCTCATTTGTCTCAATCGCACAGATGGCGCCCTGCGTTGGAATCGGTCGATGCGAGGCAATCACTTCTTTCAGTCATCCAACCTCGGTATTCTGACATTGGACCAAGCCGCCCAACATGTGCCGCTGAGTTTGGACAATCGGCTGGGTGAGGAGACCTATCTCGCCTCGGTTCACGAAGAGACGTTTCTGCACCTGGTCACCACTATGTCCGACGGTTCCTGGGCGTATATTGTCGAGCAATATCCGGAGCCGATGAGTGAACCGGACGAGGAACCCGAAGAACCGGCCACACGGTTCGTGCGCTACCATCCGGGACAGATGGACGTGCGCTGGGAGTTTGTCATGCCGCCGGAACCGCGCGGCGTGGCACTGACAGAGGACGGCAGCCGTATGTATGTAGCATTCCGAAAGAGCCTGTACAGTATTCCAACAGAGGCAACCACAGACGATCATGTGACGTCAATGGAGTTCGCCGACATCAGGTCGCTGGCTGCAGATGGAAACGGAAATGCGCTGGTGCTTGATGTCGTTGAGCAGGTGGCTAATCTCACCCTGGTCAAGTCGGATGGGTCCATTGGGTGGACGGCTGCTTTCGACAATTCTGATGTATCCGATCAACCGGCCGCTTCATCACGCGACGGCTCGATTTATATGGTCGTGCATAATACGCTTCACCAGGTGCGGGATGGCCAGATCAAGTGGAGCTATCCGTTGAAGGCCAAGACGAGTGAAATCGGTATCACTGTACTGTCGGACAATTCGGTGCTCGCAGGCGCCGGTACGGCGCTGTTGCATGTTTCCGACTCAGGCCAGGAGATACTTACCAAATGGCTGGATAGCGCCATCCGCACACGACCGATCATGGATGAAACTGGAATAGTATATTTCGGCGCCGATGACGGCATTCACAGCCTGAAATAGATGGGACTTGACTAAATGGCTGCATCGAATAACGGATTCAAAATCGACCTGCCGGATGGCTGGGAGGATCAGACCATCCACTACTTTATGGGCCCCGAAGAGAGCGGGCTGCAACACATTCTATCGTTGCAGGTGGACACTCAACCAAGCTCGAACGACCTGGAAGAGTACGCCCGCGACCGGGTTGAACAGATGCTCGAAAGTATTCCCGATGCGGAAGTGTTGAAAGAAGAAGAAAAGCAACTGCCCAGTGGGGCTCAGGCTTATGAAGTCGTTTACAAGTGGGCGCCGTCGGAGGACAAAGTAGTCTTTCAGAAGTTAGTCTTCGTACAACATAGCAAGACCATGTACAACTTCAACGGAACCTTTACCAAGAAGACGATCAAGACCCTTGGCGTGGAAGTTGATCGCATGATTCAGGCTTTCATACCGGGATCGGAATTGTAGAGGATACCTGATCGCATGGCGCTCAAGTTCACCAAGAGTACCGACAGCGAACACGAAGTCAAGCTGAACTCAGAGCTGATCTCGGTGACCTGGACCTGCGGTTTGGCTATCGGTGGACAATCGGCAGCATTTCAGGTGCAGACCGAAATGGTCGGTGAGGGTGCGCCGATCAAAGTTAAAGGCAATAGCGAAAAAGGCAAGAGTCTCGGCAATCTTTCGGGTGTGGTCAGGCGCAACAGTTTTTCAGGCGCGTTTGATATTCCCGAAGACATCGAACTGGGCGACAAAGTGTTTTTCGAGGCCAAGCTTCCCAAGAACAGCCTTGAAGGTGAGTCCGAACACATCCCGGCCTATCCCCCGATTCGAGTTACCAACCTGGCTTGGAGCGATCAGCAAGCGCGACGTGGCGACACCCTTACACTCACTGCCGACATCAAAGGTCTGCCCAACGAGACCAAAGTTGAGGTCATGATTTACGAGTACCACCCGGATGCCGGCCCGGACCGGGTCACGAGCCTGCCAACCAAAATCGAGGATGAAAAAGTGGAAGTGCGTTGGCAGTATGACTATTTCAGACCGGCTGACGACATCCCGAGTGAGTCGGAGTTACAGGAACGCGACGAACAGCGCCACTACGTCCACCCGGAGTATTTCTTTACTATTAAGGTGGAAGGCGTCGAATACGGCCGCGAACGAGAGTCGGGTTTGCTGAGGTTTAGGGATGGATATCGAGTAACCTTGACCAATGCTGACGGAACACCGGCGGTCAACGAGGACTATGTGCTGCATCTTGCAGACGGTACGCAGCGTAGCGGCACTCTTGACAGCAGCGGCCAGGCCATCGAGCGAGGCCTGCCACCGGGCGAAGTCAGAGTAGAGTTTCCCAATCGCTGCGAACAGGTAGAGGAGGGAAATGATTGGCTTGATGAGGACTAAGACAGATGGTCGCCAGGCTCAGCGTTGGAGCAGTGACCTACGGAGACAGGCTCTGAGGACCGACCCCTAAGACTTAGGTTGGGCGAGATATGGAGGACGCAGGCACTTGAAAGTGATATTGTTCGTCTTTGCGCACGGCAAGCTGTATGCCGACTACCAAAAGGATGTCAATTGGATCAAACCTTTCGTGAAGGATGACAGTAGCGAAAAGACTCTGATAGCTTCAGTGGGCAGCGGGTTGTTTCGCAGTTTCCAGGCTGCCGTAGATACCACGATTTACTATTATGTGCCCAGAACTATAGCGCTCGCAGCCACCTCCGCACGCGGCATCCACCCACTCCTTTTGAAGGGTTCTGTCAAGAAGGACAGCGAGTACTCAAAAACCACTCTCTCTCTGCGGTCACTGGATAAGGATTACAGCGCCGCCATAGTTGTCCCACCGGTTTGTCGTTGCGTCGATCCGACATTGTTGAATAGTGATTATCCCTCCAGTGTAACGTATAAGAAATCGTCGAAGGTGCCTGATTATAGTTTTTCGCCACCCAGGACATTACAGGAACTGAACTTCCTGGCTTGGGGCATTTATGCACTGTGTGGTTGGAAGCTGGACTGTCTTTATGACTCCAATGCACTACAAAGAAACACGCCTCTCTCGGCAATCGTGATGGAAGTAGGCAAAACCTACACGAAGATGGATTCTTTGGAGATTCATTTGGTTTGCTGCCGAGTTGAAGTGTTGTCTTTTGAGGAGGCGAGCAACGGCGAACCAAAAAAGAAAGCAAAGATGAGAGAAAAGGTGTTGAAGACCACGGATACCTCAAACTGGTCTGCAAACATCCATACGCTCACATACCGAGATTTGGATACCAGGATTAAGACCGAGTTTACCGATACTTAGCACCCGATTGATGACCGTCTTTATCTGGCAGGTCGCTACGGCCATTCTCGCTACCTGAGCAGGCCGACGGGATTAGGCGGGTTGTCATGAATTCTACCATAAAAAGTAAAACCCGACCCAAATAATCCATCCTTCGAGTTCGTATTAGAGAAGATAAGTGCGACGTCTCCACTTTTGAGTGGTGGCAATACTCTGAAGTGTGGGATGGACTGAAGCGAAGTGCTCAAGTTTACAAAAGCGACCGACAGCGAACACGAAGTGAAACTGGATTCCGAGCTGATCTCGGTCACCTGGACATGCGGCAAAGCTATCGGCGGGCAAACGGCATCCTTTGTGGTGCAAACCGAAATGGTCGGCGAGGGGGCACCGATCAAAGTCAAAGGCAAAAGCGAAAAAGGCAAAAAACTCGGCAAAGTCACTGGTGTGGTCAGGCGCAACAGTTTTTCAGGCGCTTTTGACATACCGGAAGATATCGAACTGGGTGACAAAGTCTTTTTCGAAGCCAAGCTTTCCAAGAACAGCCTCGAAGGCGAGTCCGAACACATCCCGGCCTATCCCCCGATTCGTGTTTCCAATCTCAAGTGGAGCCAACAGGAGGCAAGGCGCGGCGACACTGTCACTCTCAGCGCTGACATTAAAGGCCTACCCAACCAGGCTGAGGTTGTGATTGTCATCTACGAGTATGATCGGGACGGCACACATGATCCAATCTCCGAGCTACCGACCAATGTTGACAACGAGAAGATCGAAGTATCATGGGCATACGAGTACCACGAAGACACGGACGAGATAAAAACGCAAGAGGAGCTTGATGATTACGACGGCGATTATAACCCGCCGGAATACTACTTCACTATAAAAGTGGAAGGCGTCGAGTACGGCCAAAACCAGGAGTCGGGTCTGCTGACATTCAAAGACTGGATGGAGATTGTCTTGACCGACCACGCCGGGGCGCCAGTGGCGGATCGGGAATACACGCTGACGCTGGCTGACGGTACCGAGAAGAAGGGAAAGCTGGATGCAAGCGGTCGGTCGCGAGAAGAGAACCTGCCGCCCGGCAACATCAACGTAACCTTCGCCGAACCGGACGACGACGGCCCCGAGCCCTGGGGGGGTGGTCGATGACCGGAATCAGAGGAACTGCGGCATCGGGTGAGTCGGCTGAATTCACAGAGCCGGGCGGAGAGATGTTCTACGCCTTCGTGGCCGATATTGAAGGAACTCTGGACGCCCCCCACGTAATATTTCTGGATGCCGCCGAACGCGATTTTGTCGATGACTTCGCCAGAACGGAACTGCCCCCTGATGAGTTTGCCAAGGATGGTAAGATGCCGGGATGCGTAGTGCGAATGGCCATGGGTGAAGGCGACCATGCCCAAATCCCGGGTACCCGCAAGCCGGTAGACCTGCAACCATGGACCTGGTACGTGCTGACCTTGATCCGGACCGATGATCCGGCGCCGGAAGGAACAGAAGACGAGGAGGGGTATGCTCAATGGTTCGATGCTGAGGATTTGGTCACCGACGGCAGGAGTTGCATGGTCGCCCTCATTGACGATGTGACTGACGAGGAACGAGAAACACTGGCCAACCTGTTCGCCGTAAGGGGCGAAGAGTTGAGCTGATAGGATGGGTCGGTATGTTTCGTAGGTATCTCAAGTTCGTGCGCAGCGGAGGGGCACTGCAGTCGCCGATGAAGCGACATAAATCCGGACCGGCTCCCGGGCCGGCGGCTCCCCCCCAGCTACCTCCTCCGCCCCCGCACGTTTTCACTCCCTTTTTCGTAGGTGTCCATAACATCGGACAGGGATCGTCGGTGGCTATCTATGACATTCTGGGTAGACCAAGAATCTATTTTGATTTCGGTTTTCCTTTGATGTGCTACTTCCGGACGGCCGTACCCAACAGTCAGGTCTATCCCGGTTGGGGGGGATGGGCGGGTAATAATCCTGCTTTCCCGGCTTTGGCCAATCCGCCCGCCGGAACACTCCATCGAACTTTCCGCAACCCACGAGCCTGTTTGCACAATACCGACATGATAATACTCTCGCATTGGGATTGGGATCACTGGTACCAGGCACACGCCAACATGGCCAACATTGCCGGGACGACCATTCCGGTGGTAGCGCCGGTCCAGCCGGTGGGCGGTCAGGCGCTGGGCTTCTGGAACGCACTGGGCCTCCGTGTTCCTCCCGCGCGGTACGTGTGGCCGGTCGGCCAGGTCTGCCGTGAGTTCGTATGGGGATACTTGCTAAAGTGCAACGGTCCGGCGGGGAACGTCAACCGCACCGGCCTGGCCGCTTTGGTCCGGATGAGGCGAGATCCTGCCGTTGCCTACCCGGTTCGACCGCTCCTGGGCGCCAACGTAGCAGCTCCCGTGTTTTCAGCCAACGAGCGATACATACTGCTGATGGGCGACGGCGAGTTTATCGATCTGCCGATTTTCAACGCCGCCGGTCCGCCCTTTTGGCCTGCTAATATGCGCCTGGTTGGCATGACTGCCTCTCACCACGGCGGTAACCTGGCCACACCGGCGGCACAGATACCTACTCCGGCCGTAGGTGCGCCCGGAAGAATCACTTTTTCTTACGGTGTGAGGCACGCTCCGGGGCCGCCGCCACTGCCGGGAGCGGTGGGAGGTCCGGGTGTTGTATGCAGACACTGTTACACTCACGGTGTGAATGAAGGCCATCCCCGCAACGCTGCGGTGACGGCTTATCATGGCCAGGGCTGGACCTACCGCATGGACTGTGGCAATGACGTATGCGCCGGTCCGGCGCTGGTATGGGGGCCCAGACAGACCGACAACAATTTCGCAATGGTGATTCCGGGCGGCTTCGGTGGAGCAGTTTGGCAGGCTTCGTTTCAATTCGATGGACACGGACCGTGCGCCGGAGCGTGTATGCTGAGGAACTTTCAAACCTAAGCCGCGGCCCGCTCGGCTGGGCAATAACGAGAGGACCGGCAGCGGGTGAGGTCATGGTCGAGTTTCCCGCCCGCCGGCAGAGACTGTTTAGTGAACGAGTACTTTGGCGCAAACCTGTTCTCAAAGGGAAATGTATTATGGAGGTAGCATTCTACAACATTGAAAAGTGCGGAGAATCCTCAGACCCGGAAAAGAAAATGAAAGTAGATGAGTTTTTGGCTAAGTTTCTCTGGGATTTTGAGTGTGATATTGTTTTTCTGGCCGAGGTCCATGCTGCTCGCGTCGACGACTTCGTAAATCATATACAGGCGATGAAACCCAAGTACCACGTGGAATCGGCTTATGGCTTTGGGAGCTGCAATTACGTCTGGGCTCGATCCAAATTTGTTTCAGTTACGTCGGTGGATGACGTAGGACCCAGACCCCTAATAATCTTCGCAAAGACGGGTGAACCGGCAGTGGGCGTCATCCATGCCAAGTCCGGCCAAAACGCCTTGACGGTTAAGCAGCTAGAATACTATGCCCTCCTGCTGGAGACCAACTCTGCTGGCATGTGGGCCTTGACAGGTGACCTGAACTACGACGAAGCGAAGTTCGAAAGACTGACTCTGCCAGTTGGCGCACACGGCGGTACAGTGTGGGAAATTACTCAACACAAAGGCGGGTGTCTGGACTGGGCCATATTGGGAGCCGCCACCAGAATAAAACTCAACACGTTCAGGACCGCAAAAGCAAACATGCAGGGTGAGTTGCTGGAATTGGAGCAGCCAGACCACGCACCGGTGTTCTTCGATTTCGATTAGGCGGCGGGTCTCACGGACGGCAAAGGTACGACACCGTTCACAATCCGGATTACGGCCACAAAACAACTTGACATCGAAGAAACCGTGGACCTATAATGATGTTTTCCGGGCACATTTTCCGAAACTTCTACTTCGGAATCTGTTTCCGCTACGTATGTCTTAGCAATAGGGAAATTGCAAACTATGGATATAGCTAACTACTCATCGGATTCGAGAACTGTCATTAAAGTGGCCCGTGAGGTCACGGCCGAGTTCCGTCATCCCGAAATCGAAGTCGAACACCTCCTGATCGCTGTGGTGCGGCACGAAGGCTCTGAAGTCGAATCGATTCTCAACCAGGTCGGCAAAAGCCCGGCCTTTATCGAATCAGTTATCGAGGACCATCTCAAAGCCCAGTCCAGCCGCTCCACGCCGCGCGAAAAACTGGCCATCTCCCCCGCAGTCCACGAGGTTCTGACTCAGGCACTGGACGAGAAGGCCAAGCTCTACGATGCCCTGGTCGAGCCTGAGCATATTTTCATTGCCGCCTTCGATCCCCAGTCGAAACTCAACCCGGTCGTGCGCGACAAGATCGACCTGTCCAAAGAAGACATCTACCGCGCTATCGCCGACTCCAAATCTGTTCAGGAAATCGCCACAGCTGCCCCGACCGCTGAAGGCGCTGCCGCCGATTCGTCGGCCAAGCCGGTTTCCGGCACCCTGCGCTACTGCACCGACATGACCAGCCGGGCCGCAGCCGGTGAATTCGACGCCATGATCGGCCGCGAAGAAGAGCTTCAACAAATGATCCAGATTCTGCTTAGACGCCGCAAAAACAGTCCGGTCCTGACCGGCGGCGCCGGTGTCGGCAAGTCGGCCATAGTTGAAGGCTTCGCTCAAGCCGTTATCAACGAGAAAATCCCCAAAACATTACTCGGCGTCAAAGTGATGGAAGTGGATATGGGCGCCATGGTGGCCGGGGCCAAGTACAAAGGTGAATTCGAGGAAAGATTCAAGGCTTTGATCGGCGAAGTGGTCAAGTCAGCCGGAAAAATCGTTCTGTTCATCGATGAAGTCCACATGATCTGCGGTGGCGACGGTGGTGGCGGCATGGATGCAGCCAATTTGCTGAAACCAGCACTGGCCCGTGGGCAGATCAGGCTGATCGGCGCTACCACTGAAGAAGAATACACCAAGTATCTCGAAAAGGACAAGGCTCTCGATCGACGCTTTGAGCGCGTTAAAGTCGGGGAACCGCCCTACGATGACGCTGTTCGCATCGTTACCGGCGTGGTCGACAGCTATGAAAAGCACCACGAGTTGACCTATACCAAAGATGCCGTGACGGCTTCGGTCAAGTACTCGCAACGATACTTGAGCGAACGTAACCTGCCCGATGTGGCGCTTGATCTGATCGATGAAGCCGGTTCCGAGTTCAGCGTCAAAGAAGAATTCGCCAAGGAGAAACTGCCGCAGTTGAGCGAGCGCACCAAGGATCTGGCAAAAATGATCAAGGAGTGCGAAGCTCAGAAGGCTCCCGAAAAGTCCGAGGAGTTTGAGCAGCTCAAGTTGGCATACGACGAATTCGCACGAGACATAGAGCGGTTGCACGACGCCTGGGGCTATCGAATTGAGGCGAGCGCGGGAGGTGGAGAATGAAAATCGACAAGATGAACTTAGACGATATCAAAGCCGATCTCAAAGATCGCAAAGGGCAGCTAAAAAAAATCGCCGCCATGGTCGAAAAGGTCGAGCGAGTGATTGATGATCCTGATATCGGCGCCGTGGTCTCCCGGCGCACCGGTATCCCCCTCTCCAAAATGATGACGGCGGAGAAAGACCGGCTGGTCAAGATGGAAGAGTTTATGTCGGCTCAGATCATCGGTCAGGAAGCAGCCATCAAAGGTATCGCCAACGCCGTCCGCAAGGCGAGGGCCGGGTTGAAACTGCCCAACCGCCCGGTCGGGTCGTTTTTGTTTTTGGGTCCCACCGGAACCGGCAAGACATATCTGGCCAAGCTGCTGGCTGAGTTTTTGTTCGACGACAAGAACGCCATGGTGCGGCTGGATATGTCCGAATTCATGGAGCCTCATTCGGTGGCCAAGATGATCGGCGCTCCGCCCGGATATGTCGGTTACGAGGCCGGTGGCGTGCTGACTGAAGCGGTGCGGCGCAAGCCGTTCTCGATTGTGCTCTTTGATGAAGTCGAGAAAGCACATCCCGATGTGTTCAATGTTCTGCTTCAGCTTCTGGACGACGGTCGCCTGACCGATGGCCAGAACCGCACGGTCGACTTTTCCAACTGTGTGGTTGTGCTCACGTCCAACTATGCCGCCGACAAAATCCTGGATGCCGACCGGGAAGGGCGCGAGGTCGACATGGAGGAGGTGCGAGGCTTTCTGTTCACCAAGTTCCGTCCTGAGTTCCTCAACCGGCTGACGGATATAATTGTCTTTCACTCGTTCACCCAGGAACAAGTCGAGAAGATCGCCGGTTTAGAATTCAAAGGCCTGTGCAAGCTGCTGGAGGATCAGAACATAACGGCAACCCTGTCGGACGAAGCGAGGCACAAGCTGGCTGTGGACGGCTACACTATCGAACTGGGTGCGCGACCGATCCAACGCATCATTGAACAGGAAATTGTAAACAAGCTATCAGTAGATATAATCACCGGCTGTGTTTCGGCCGGTGACAATGTGACAATCGATGTCAAAGATGATGCCTTCGTCTTTACGGTGACTTCTTAGACTAAGGCAAAATGAATTAGCAAAACGGAGGATTGAATGGCCAAGTTTATTCTCGGAGCAACGGAAAGGATCAAGAAAGACGATTCGATACCTGTTGAATTGCTCCCTTCCAACAAGATGCTCTACATGGCGCGTCTTAATGCCGAAGAGGACGCCGATGTCTCCCCAACCCGCTGCAATAACCTAAAAGAAGTGTTTGAGAAATTCCGTCCCGGATTTTCGGCTGAACTTGAGTCGGCCGAAGGCGAACCGGTCAACGCTGAGTTTGAGGTCAAAGGGATGAAAGACTTCACTTCCAAGGAACTCATCGAAAAGAACGACTTCCTCCAGAAGACGTACTACTCGAAGGAGATGATGGCCGATCTCGACAAGCAGCTCAAGAAGAACAACGCACTCAAGAAGACGCTGGCTGAAAAAGAAAAGAAGGAAGCGCTTTTGAAGGCGGCCAACTATTACATTGACCTGCTCACCGAATAGATGACAAAACGAGGAAATGAATAAATGGGTGAAGAAGAAAAACAAGCTCAACCGCAGGCAGCCGAAGCAGCACCGGCGCAGCCGGCCGCGGCGGAAAAGATCTCCGATGAAGATTTCGCGTCATTGTTGAGCGATTCTTTCGGGGATTTCAAGAAACTGGCTAATCTCCTGCCGTCGTTCAAAACAGCCGACGGTGATCTGGTTCGGGGTATCGAATGGCTTGATCCCAAGAAGGACTTTCAGCGCAAAGAGTTCCTGACCAAAAAAGAGTTCGCGGTGCAACGCAAACTCCTGGGTGAGAGGTTGAAATTGTGGGTGCAGTATCTCAGTCAGAGTGACAATCTGGATGAGGTCCGCAAGTCGCTGAACGAACAGGCGACCAAGCTTGAAACCAACCTCGACAAGAACATGAAAAAGGTGCATCAGTCCAGCCGCGAACTGGAAACCACCTATCGGGCCATTGACAAGTTTTTTGCCAATGCCCAGCAGGAGCCGGACGAAAAGGTCAACGTCTATTTCGCCAATGTCTCGGCTGAGGAACTGACCGATCCGGACGACAAAGACAAGTTCGAGGAAGTGGCCAAGGCGGTGGCCGACTTGTATCGTGAGTGGGGCATTAAAGACTGTTTCTCAATGGCTGTTGTCCCCGGTTACCTTGGCAGTGTGGAGAATATCGACACGGTCGCTCGCCAGTTGGGACTCCCCAATAAGGTGCATGTCATGACCGACCTGCCGAACTTTGAGACTTTTGAAGATATCATGGAGATGCTTGACGACCCGAACTACGCCAACTTGTCCGGTATCGACGACTACAAGCAGTATGTATCCGTCTTCGCCAACTATCTGCAGGCGCGTGGCGCCAACCAGTATGAAGACGATGACATGTGGATACCACCCTCGGCGGCTGTGGCCGGTATGATGTACAAAGGTGATACCACGACTGGCATGCAGCAACCGTCGGCCGGCTTCAAGTATGGCAAAGTTGCTGAAGCCAAGTACATACGTTTCCGGGCCAATCAGGTCGATGCTTCCAAGATCGTCGAGAAAGGCCTGATCCCTATGGTTGACTTCGAAGGTTCAGCCGTAGCCATGGGTGCTTCGACCCTGTTCACAAAGGAGACATTTGACGTCTATTCGATCCGTCGCACCTATGACTATGTTTACAAGAACTTGCGTCAATATCTCAACAAACAGACCTTCTCGGTGATTGATCAGAAGTTTATCGATACCATGCGGAAGGACATTGACAAGTTCATGAAAGCGATTTCGGGTGGTGACAATATCCTTCAGGACTATGACGTGCAGATTTTCGCAGACGAAGAGATGCGCAAACGTCAGGAAGTGGGCATCAAAGTCGCTTTGAACCCGAAGTATCCGGCGCGTACATTTGTCATCGAATTCGAAGCCTGGAACGAAGGCGACGCTACCAATGTGAAGGATAAGTAGGAACCTGAACAGAAAGTAAGCAAACAACTATACTGTAACGAAAACGCTGAGGCTAAAAGGAGAAGGCCATGGCCAGAAGACCATTTTTGGAAATCGACGGTGTGAAGTATGACAACGTTTACGAGATATCATACGAATTGTACACCGCCCGCGACGAGACCGGTCGCCCGTCGGACCGTGCTCACGCCGGAACGATCAAGGTTACCATCGAGAGTGACCCTGAGGGCAACGTTGACATCGCTCGTTGGGCGATGGATTCGAGCAAACCGAACTGGAAGGCCGGCAAGGTCACCTTCCATAATCCTGATGACGCCATCATGAAAGAATTGACCTGGGAGGAAGGTTTCGTGACCAAGTTTGTCGAGACCATCCCGCACGTCAAAGATCGTCCGCAGGATCAGATATTTATCTATTTCGAGATTTCGTGCCACAAGGTGGTCGTCGGCGACGCCGAAGTCGACAACCGTTGGCAGGAATAAGACACTGTTGTAGTGTGTCGGGCGGGTATAATTGCCTGCCCGGCACCGACTGAAGACCTGGAACCGCGAGGATACCAAGCAACATGGCCTACGATTTTAAGATCAAAGTTGCCGACCAAGAGATCGACCGTGAGTTCCTGTCGTCTGTCTCCAGTATCAAACTGGACCAGTATGTTGATCGGCACCATGTTCTTAAAATCGAGCTGCACGGCCTGGGTGCAGAGGCGGACCTGAGCGAATTCTCCGGGACGCAGGAGTTCTCGGGCTTCCTCGGTGAGACGATTTCGTTGAAGGTGGAGACGGACGAGGTCGCTGACGAACCCCGTCCCATTACAGCCATGGAATTCATCGGGGTGGTTACCGAAGTCCGCCATGAAAACACGGTCGACATGATAAACTCGATCACCATCACAGCCCACAGCCCGACGAATGTCATGGACGGTCCGCTGCGCAACAAACTGTATCATGACATGAAGGCCAGTGAAATCATCACTCAAGTGCTGAACAACCATCCCATTACCGTCGGCTCCGTCGCGTCGACCGAGGCCCAGTTGGCCCACTGCGTTCAGTACCGCGAAAGTGACTTCCAGTTTGTCATGCGCCTGGCCGGACTCAGCGGTCTGTTTGCATATTACGACGGCTCCGAGTTCACGGTCGGCAAAGCCGCCGCCTCAAGCAGTGACGTGGAGTTGACTTTTCGTCAGATGCTGTTCGAGTTCAAAATGGGACTCGGAACCCGGACAGAGAAATTCGCCGCGCAGTCTTATGATCAAGTCAGAAAGGAAGTGTACGACGGCGAGACTTCCGGCTCGCTACAAACGTCCATCTCGGGTCTGGCCAAGTTGTCGCACGATGCTTCCAAGAACCTGTACCCGGAAGGCAGTTTTGTTTCCGGGCTCAAACCGGACAGTCAATCGTCGTTGGACAAATCAATTGAGAGTGCGCGTGAAGCATCGGTTGGGCGCATGGTGCATTGTTCGGGACGGTCGCGTGATCCCAGACTTAAGATCGGCGCCTGCGTCAAGATATCCGGTATGCCCAGCGATTTCCACGGACCACACTGGATCAAGTCCGTCGGCCATCGATATATCAGAGGTGAATACACCAACAGTTTCACCTGCACGCCGCTGGAGACCGCCTACCCGACGAAAAGACACCAACGCAATCCGTTAACCGATATTCAGAGCGCGCTCGTCACCAGCACTGAAGACCCCGAGAACCTGGGTCGCGTGAAGGTCAAGTTGGAATGGAGCGACGGAACCACTGCGGCCGAACCTGAGCGCTGGCTACGGGTAATGGCGCCGCACGCCGGGAGTGAAAAGGGATTCTTTTGCCTGCCGGAGATCGATGACGAGGTGTTGATAGCTTTCGAACACGGTGATCCGGATCGTCCGCTGGTGATCGGCGCTCTGTATAACGGCGTCGACAAACCGCCGAACGACCACGATGCCGGATTTGATGCCGCTCAGAACGATCTGAAGCTCTTCCGCACCAAGAGCGGCAACGAGATTTACTTCCACGATGCTGACGGCAGCGAGACCATCTGTATCACGCAACCGTCCGGCAACACCATCACACTCAGCGCCGACGGCCCCAAGATCACCATCGAGACCGACGGTGACATCAGCCTCAAAGGCGCCAACATCAGTCTCGAAAGCACAACCGGCGATATTACGCTCAAGTCTGGCGGCGGTCTGGAAGCCGAGAGCACGATGGATACAAAAATCAAGGCGGGTGGAAATTTCTCAAGCGAAGGCAGCATCAACCACGAATCCAAAGGTGGCGCCCAGATCAGCATCAAGGCGCCGACTGCTAAGGTCCAGGGTGATGCCATGACAGAAATCAAGGGCGGTCTCGTTAAGATAAACTGATGGAATATTTGTCCCTCCCCCTGGTAATGCGCGACGGCTACCTGGCCCGATCGGACTTAGACGATTCAATCAGACACTCGGTGGGGCTGATTATCAGCACCCGTATCGGCTCGATAGGCTTCAGCCCGGACTTCGGTTGCGATCTCTGGGATAAAGAATACGCCGACTTGTACGCTGCCAACAAAGCCGATGTACGAGCCAGTTTGCGAAACGCCATCGACAGTTTTGAAAAGCGACTCTACAACGTCACCGTGTCGTTCGGACTAGCCACGGAGTCGGCCCCGCACATCCTTGGCATCACCGTAAAGGTGTCCGGGAATTTCAAGGACGGCAAGGAGGAACTGAAATTCGAAGCCTCCTATGGCCTGGGTTAAAAGTCGGGCCTGAAGCGATAAATTGACCATGGATACTCACGAACCTAGATCGGCCGACACTATTTTCGCCCAGATGCACCGCGAGTTGCGCGCCTTCAACCCGGAAGTGCCGGAGTCATCGGAGCGCATGGATCCTATCCTGCGGATTCTATTGCAGATGTACGCGAACCAACTGGCCAACATTGATCGCAAAGTCGGCAGCACCTGGGAGGTGGCCAAAGCATCGTTGATACGCTCACTGGCGCCGGAATGCCGTCGCTGGCCGGTACCTGCTTTCACCGTAATGAAATGCCAACCGTCCGATCCGGCCGTTGAGGTGGACCCGCACACACGCTTCTTCCATAAAGAAAAACGAGAAGGTGGTCAGACCTTTTTCTTCTCCCCTTTGCGAACGGAGAAACTGCTGAAAGCGCTGGTCAAGCACGTCTACCTCAAGAGCGGTGACAAGCTGGTCAAACTATCCTCGGACTCGCCGTCCCAGGCGGCCTCAGCCCAGCCCGATACTACCAATGGTGGCAATGACCAACTTTTTATAGCTATAGAATATGATGGACCCAGCGCTCACCTGAGCAAGGCTGTTGCCTTCCTGAACGGCGACCCGGCGGCGCTCAAGCAGATTCGCTGGGGACGCTGGTACCCGGGAACGCACTTCGGATCGTTTTACGAAGATAGCAGCTTCTGCCCCGGCCTCGGTTGTACGCTTGAGGAGTTGTATCAAACCAACGGCAACGCTCTTGACTGGGGCGGACTCAGGTCGACCGCTGATTTGTTCCAGCCGTTGGCCGACAGTTTTGCCGTTCTTCCGGAGGAATTCAGTACAACCTGGGATGCCGGTCCACCCAGCGAGACTCTGGCGAGTTTGATTGCCAAATACGGCATTGAGCCACCGACCGAGGATAACCTCTGGTGGATTCGCATCGATCTTCCGCCGGGTGGCGACCGAGCCAAACTTCTGGAGCCGCTGGGAATTCACTTCGACTGTTTTGTGGTTGTCAACAAGACCGAGCAGACATCGTTCAAACATACCGGCGGCAGCCGCCTGGTCGAACTGGAGTTGCCTGAGAGTATAAGCACCATTTTCGAGGTCACCAGCGTGATCGATTCCAATAATCGCGAATATGTCCCCACCCATGAGGTGCTGTCTGATCGCGAGTTAGGCCACTATTCGCTGGAGGAGCGCTCCGATCGTCTTGCCCTGTGGTTCGATTTCACGACACAGATCGATAACCCGCCGGACGCTATCAAAGTAGCTTACACCATCACGGCCGGCGTGGAGGCCAATGGGATTTCGGCCGGAAGTATTACCGAATTGTATGAGAACCATCCCGGCATCGATGAGGCCCTAAACATAATCTCGGTCAGTGGGGCCATTCCGGCCAAGACGGAAGAACAAGTGATCTCCGAGGCATCTTCACGTCTGCGCAGCAGGGACCGTGCCTTGACTTTCGACGAGATTGCCAAGTGGACAAAATCGTTCGATCCACGTATTCAGAATGTGACGTGCCATAATGGTGTGCAACGATTCGAGCGTGGTGTCCGAAGGTGCATCGTGGTCACCGTTGCCGCCAACAAAGATGACTTTCATTCGGATGAAGAGACCGGCCTGTTAGAACATCGCCTGGCGAGCTTTCTTAAAGCGCGTACTCCGGTCAACACCCAGTTTGCCGTCGAGATCGATCTAAGATGAACTCAGATCGTGCCAGCATGCCCCAATTGACCGACCGGCACCACCCCTTCCACTATGCCACAGCCTTGACCCTGTTGATGAAACTCGGTGTTGATATCCACAACGTATCCATCCGGGCGGTGGGTGAACACCGCAACTATCTGGGAGAGATTCTCAGTCAACAGCCGGCCGCCGGACAGCCGCTCGATACCGACACGCCGGTTGTCCTTGATGTCGGTATGGTGTCGGCCGTTGACTTTCTACCATATCAATTCTTTTACGGGTGGCATTCCGGTCAGGCGCGCGGCGATGGTTGGGAGAATGATGCTCGTCATTTGATGGCACCGTTCGACGGTTCGGTGGCACGCTACAACGCCGTCGCCACCCACGAGAAACTGGAGTATTCACTGGCTTTGGTAAACCTGGATTACCTGCTTAGGTTTCTGAAGCTGTTCGAGTTCGTGTTGCCTGAAGCGCCCGACAGTGTGCGCGAACCTCTTCTGTGGTCGGCTATCATGCCGGGGTTCCACATGTGGGCGGGCAGTCCTCAATTCGTAGCCGGAGTGCTGCGCTACTTGTTCGGTTACACATTTGATTTCGAAGAGAACGTTGCCGCCCGGTACGACATCCCGGAAGGTATTCGTTGTCGCCTGGGAGAGGACTCCAGCCGTCTTGGGGAAGATCTGATAATCGGCCGCTCGTTCAGTGAATGTGACTCCAGCTACCAACTGACAATCAGCGGCGTTCCTGCCGACGAGGCGAGCGAACTGCTGCCGGGTAAACCGCAGCGTCGGAAACTGGAGTGGATCCTGAGTATCTGCATGCCGACCAATCTGGATTGTATTGTCCGCATTAAGGTAGCCGGAGGCGACTTGGAACTCGGTTCATCAAAAGCCGGAAGCCTGCTTGGTTACTCGGCCTTTGTAACAAAAGACCGCCATCCCACCCAGTTGCGAGCATGACGGGAATATAACCTTGACACACGATGATCTCAGACATAGATTTCCCCGATAAGCCAAAGGCAAAACAATGACTGACTTGAACTTATATTCGGTAAACTGGCAGGATGGGATGCTGATAACGCAACAGCATCTCAAAGATCAGGAAAAGTACTTTGAAGAACTGGCCCGCTGGTATGCCCTTGACGTGGGTGATCGTTATGGCCTGGTGCGCAAGTCTTTCTCCGGCCAGCCGGCTTTGAGCTTGAACCTTTCCGTATCGGGAAACCGTTTGCGAGTCGAGGTTGTCAGATGCCAAGCCATCACCCCCGACGGCGGCGTTATCGAGATTAACGAAGCTACCAGGGAACAAGTTCGGGCCGAAAGTGATGTTGGATCGAACGAAGTGCCGGTTTACATCGGAATCGATACCAGCGTCCGGCAACCGGTCGGCGAGCCGGACCCGCAGGATGACCTGCCCCGTCTGCCCTACCTGGCCGGTAACTACAAACTGGCTTTGGGCTCACCGCCCGACCTGCCGACCGGACAGTACTTCCAAATCGCATCGCTCACGGTAGGCTCATCCGATGTCGCCCCGGCGGAGTATTACTATCCACCCTGCATTTCTTTGTATGCCGACGAACAACTGACGGCCAAGGCGCTGGATTATCGTAACCGTCTGGAAAACCTCTTATCGTTGTCCTCGCGCGCCTACATGGCAGTCTGCTCGGGGGGTGCGTTGTCCGGCGAGAAGACGGATTTGCAGCAGGCGTTCAAGGATACCATATATCAGTTTGCCTACCATCTCAGCTCCACTCTGGACGATTACATTGTGGGGAAAAATGCCGGCCATCCGATCCAACTGGTCATGTTTTTCAAGAAACTGTTCAGGTCGTTCACGACTCTCTTGAACCTGCAACCGGGTCTGAAAGACCTGCTCAACGAGCGGTTCTTTGTCAAGGAGATGAACTCCGATGTCGGTCGGTTCATGTCGCATGTAGATGCCTTCCTTCTGGCCGATTACAACCACAACGACCTCGGTGGCCATATTCGGGCTATCGACGATATCCTCACCCAGGTACGCGGCGTGTTCGGCTATCTGGCTCAAGTCAAGAAAGAGCAACTGGGCGAACAGGCGGTAGCCACCGATACCCTGACCTACCATGGCCAGACTTACCGCGTGGTCGACTACGGCAGTTGTCACACCGAGCAAGTGGGGGAACTCACTTACCTGACAATCGACATCGCCAACCCGGCCGCCGTGACAGATACCGTGGTGCTCTTGAACAAGGACCTTGTCGACACCGCCCGATGGACCAGCATGCAGGTGCGCCTGGGGCTTAACGAAGCTCGCGGTCTGGGTGAGACCGACCCGGTGGAGATTGATGTCGTGACCTATGGTAATAAAGTGGCACTGCATCCGCAGGATATGTTGAGGTCGCCCTCGGTCAGCCAGATCACTCTGGTTTTCCGTGGGGCGGGCGATGTTGACCGGTTTGCGGCTCTTGGAAAAATGGACTTGATCGTTTACGCCATATAGGATGGTAGTGATGGATAACCGACTCGCTGTCAAATCTTATGTCGAGGACCTCTTCAGATACCTGGAGAACTTCGAAACCAACCCGCAGCAATTTGCAACGGAAGCGTTTCTGCAAACCTACTCAGGCATCGGCGCCGTTTTTCAGGCGTTGCGTCAGCAACGTGATAAGGCGGTGGAACTGGATCAGTTCCTGCTTGAGAAAATCAAACAGGCACCCCTGACAAGTTCCGATCTCCGCCAGACTACGGTACAGGTGTTGGTTGCATTTTTCGAAGCCGAGGCCGATATCGACGGCCAGTCCAACCGCGCCTACACATACGTTCGCGGCCTGCGCGCCGTAAAACAGGATGTACCGTTCATTGAAAAACATCTGACACCGCTGTTGTTTCGCGATGGGTCGATGAACAACAACTATCCGCTATGTATGTTTTTCCTTGGTGAGATGGCGCGGTATATGAATACCTTTGGTAAGCCGCTGCAAACGTCGATCAGCCCGGAGGCCTTTAACGCCCTGGCCGATCCTTTGAAGTTCCTGGAACTGGCTCGCAGAAGACTCCAGATGGGTAAAGAACTGATGCAGGATCGGTCCAGCCTTGAGTTTCATGTTCACCGGATAGAAGGTTTTGCCAAACTGGCCGACCGCAGTCCGCTCTTTGATTATCATCTCAAGCAGTGGCGATACGTGGTCAAGTCCGGCGGTTTCTGGACTCGGGTGGGGGCCTTCCTGGGTGGACTGGGCGGGAAACTCACGGGTGTGTTCTCAAGCTCGCGCTATTTCAGGATGTCGCTGTCGCAACGTAATCCTGCCTATGGGTTCTATGGAGTTGTCATCATACTGTTTCTGTTGCTGGCTTTGTACGTGCCGCTCAAGTGGAGTCAATACCGGCAGGACAAACTTGAAAAAATGCGCACCCACCTTACCGAACTCAAGGGCGGCGGATGAGGAACGGTTGAACTGTGTTTAAGAAGATACTAAAGCTGGGCAAGAAGGGCGCCAAACACGTTCCCAAAGGAGGCGCCCCGGCAGCTTCGTCCGGTATTGAGTGGCCGCCCGGAATGCGGATCGGTGTTTTCGGTCACGCCAATTCCGGCAAGACAGTTTACTTCACGGTTCTCAACGAAGAATGCAAAGTATCCAAGGACCTCGGTCTTTCGGTTACCGACAACCCCACGGCCGGCGAGTTCCTGTCCAACTATCGCGCCATCTGGGGATTGGGCACATCGGACACGGCCGGTACTATGGTCGACCTCAGAGAAGACAAGAAGTTTCCCCCGGCCACACCCGGCGAGAAGATTCTGCAATTCAATACTATTCTGGATCGTGCGAAGAATATTCCGGTGGTGGCCTTCGACTACAATGGCAAAGCAGTCTCCATTCAGGAGCACCACGAGCTGGCCGAAAAGGTCAAAGACTTTATGCAGGGCTGTCAGGGGATTTTGTTCTTCTTCGATCCCAAGATGCTCGGCGCCGAGTTGCAGTGTCAGGCGCACGTAGCCTCGTTTGTTAATATGTGCGAAGCCTTAGCGCCGGGCGGTGGTCGGCTGCCCATACCGGTCGCCCTGGTGGTCACCAAAGCCGACGTGCTGCCCGGATTCTCCGGGGAGGGTCAGACTGTTCTGGTCTCAGCCGATCAGGAGCACTTTCTGGCCGAAGACTACGAAATTTTCCTGGAGAAAATTCTCTCTTCCAACCGAATCGCCTCCAATTCTGCCTGGGCCGGTTCGGTGCGCGATGTGCTGGTCAAGCTGAAGGATTTTCTGAAACTGATCGTTGGACGGACGCTCGATTTTCAGGTGTTCTTCTCGTCAAACACCGGCGTGGCGCCGGTCAAGATAGGCACCGATGTCGGCCGGTCACTTTACAAACCACCCGACAAGATGCAACCGGTGGGTGTGCGTGAACCGTTCTATTGGCTTCTTAAGTCGATCATACGCAACCGACGACTGAAAGCATTCCGCAAACTGTCGCGGTGGGTGGTCACTCTGAGCATCCTGTTTGCCGTCGTCTGGTCGGTACCGCATCTGTACAACTTCCACCTGAAGCTCAATCGCATCTCGGCGCTTGAGGACCGCCATTGGGAGGGGAGAATCACTGTAGCCGAGATACCAAAGAAAGCACGCAATGACCTTCGCGATCAATACAATTCGTTTGCGCGATCAAAGTTTGCCACCTGGGTATTTCCCGACCACGCCGTACAGGCCGGATACCTGCACGACTTCTACAAGAACATTTCAGAAGCAGCCGATCTTTCCCGGCTGGCCAAGTCAATCGGTGATCTGACAAATATCGTGCGCGACTCCACCCGTTGGCCCAAACCTGCCGCAACCGGTGACACTGTGGTGTCGACTGAGCAGGTGGTCTCGATTGAGACAGCCATCGCGCACTACGCGCAATCACCCGAAGGCTCATCGCTGCTCTCCCCCAGTAGCCGCGCCATCGAACTTTGGGGTCTGTTCAAAGCTGCACTGGTGCAGAACCAGTCGGCTGATGCCTGGAATGCGATTGTCCGGCAGGTCGATGTCTATCCGACAATGACGCCCAAACCATCGGCCGAGATCAAGCAGCTTGGGCAGGCCATGCTGGATATCGTCAACTCGCGTGAACTTGAGCAGAAGCGCGAGGTCGTTCATCAGAAGACGACCGGCGAGTTCGATAGTTTCTCGGCCCAACTGTCAGAACGAACCGACGCCGAGTACCTTCTGGGCACAGCGGTCAAGAAACTCCGAAGCTACCGTGGTCAATTGGCTTCCGACCCCGATCGCCAGGAGGACGTGGCAAGGATCGATCAATATCTGAAAGATGCCAAGGCGTTTGACAAAGACCGGGAGTATCGTTTTACGCTGTCCAACTGTCCCCCCGGTCATCACGTTCATATCAAAATCGAAGGCGCAGGCAAAGCGGGTGAATGGCCGCGTCCGCAACAGATCAGGATCAACCGCCCGGCCAGTATTATCTGGAAAAAGGGTGACCGCATTTTCATCGCTCTCCACGAAAAAGACCACGGCGGCAGCGATGAAAGCTGGGGCGAATCATACAAAGCGCTGGCCGAGTTGACCAGTGATTTCGCCATAGTCGAGATGACAGAGATCATTACCATGGCCGCGTCCGGTCAGCAAATCAGTTTTAGCTTCGAAGAAGACCCAAAAAAACGTCTGCCGAAATGGTAAGTTCGGGGTCTCGATGAAGTCTAATAAGGAGTGACCTATGCAAGGAATTCGCAGCATACTAAGCAGTCTCTTGATGGCCCTGGCCCTAATTGTAGCTGTCACTGGAAATGTCTCCGCCGACATCGAACTTCCCGCCGGCCATGCCGTCGAAATTGTATTCAGCCAGGACGTCTCGTCCAAGTACGTTGCTCCCGGCGATCTGGTTCCTATCCGTCTCAGCTCGCCGATTACTTTTGGCGGCTTCACGGTGGTTAAGGAAGGTACCTCCGGATCGGCGCGGGTTAAGTCGGTAACGCCGGCCGGACGAGGTGGCAAGCCGGGTAGTATTGAACTCGAACTGTTGGAGTTGGAACCGGGCTCAAGCTACGAGGCTGAAGGGGACAAAAAAATCATGCTTAAAGCCGTTGACGAGATTTCGGCGGCTGGAAAGAGCAAAAAGCTGGTCTCCTGGCTGTTGATTTTCGGCCTGTTTATCAAGGGTGGACAGGGTGAAATACCGGCCGACCAGCCGTTCAAGGCTGAAATCGCTGAGGACATTGTCATCCTGATGGACTAAAAAAGTGATTAGCTGATTGACTGGCTGAGGCCAGCCCATAAATGGGTCTTTTGCGCTTCGCGCGTTTTCATAACCAGGTCAGTTCTGCCGGGTTAGCCAGTTTCGTAGGTGGTGTTGGGCGACCCCGCCTGACACGGCCAAGCGACAAGTAGGGCGGGTCCGTCTTCGCCTGCGCGCCGCGGCGTGAACCCGCCGACAATGTCAGGTGCACAGGGCTCCTGACCTACGAAGACAACGCGCATCAGCCAAGGGTGTCGAAACCTCGCTTTGCGGCCATGAATGGCTTTCGTACCCCCGCCGCATCTCGGTTTCCGGGGCATCAGATTACTGCCAGGTAGCCTCAGTTTGTTCAAACAATGATCTTGACTGATCCGTCAAACCTGTTAGCTTATAATGAATTGATAAGGAGTCTTCCTCACCCTATAACCGGGTCTTAAATAATGGATTTACAACGCTTTATGCGATCTCACCGAATGTCTCAGATGGGCTTTCTTGCGCTCGGATTGGTTCTGACACTGGCTTCAGCCAGCCTTGTGCAAGCAGCCGGTCCGCGTCCTGAATTTGAAGGTGCGGCCATATACGCTCCAACCAGCGATCAACTGCTTGATGTCGAAATGCTCGGTCCGGATTCCGACCTGGCCATCGAAAGCAAGACTGAACTCAGGCACCTGTCGGCGGCCAAATACAGCCTCTGGATTACGGTCGGTGATAACGACGGTTACGGCTATGGGTTCAATTACCCCGACGGAGCGACCCTGCCGTTTTCTAACGACCCCGATTTTAACTGGTTGTTCGACAATCGAACGACGGCTGAGAGAAACGACACGTATGCCAGACACACCGACTACCAGTCGTTTTCTCAAAGCGATTTCACGCTACGATTTAGCTTCGATCCACAAATGTTTACCAATGTCGACACAGCCTGGATCAGTATCGATGTATCGGGACTTCAGCAAAACGCCTGGTCCAACTTCGGCCTCGGTCCTACCCGGTTGTACCTGGACGGAGTTGAAGCTACGGGCTTTGCCGCCATTCCGAATCAGGGTGCTTGGGGATCAGGCGTTTTTACTTATGGCGTCAGTCCAGCTCTGATCGCTGATGGTATTCTTGATGCTCGATTTGACATGCAATTTATCGACGTCTCACCATTCTTCGATCCCTTCTCGCTTGACTATGTCCGGGTGATTGTCCAAGGTGATCTCGTCCCGCCGGCCGTGCCGGTTCTAATATCTCCCGGCGACGGATCAAGCACCGAAGCCCACTACCCTGCCTTCAATTGGCAACCCAGTGCCGGTGCCGTGGCCTATGATTTACAGGTCGACGATGACCCGAGTTTTGCCAGCCCCAATGTCTGGCAGGGATGGTACGAAGGTACCAGCTACGATTCAGCTTACATGCCAAACGGCACCTACTATTGGCGGGTAGCGGCCTGGGGTCCGACAGAAGATTGGAGCGGCTGGTCTCAGGCCAATAAGTTCGCGGTCGATGGACCTTACCGGGTTCCCTCGGAGTTTCCAACCATCCAGTCGGCTATATCGGCCATACCTATCTTCCGCGGCGGTGAAGTACTGGTTGCCCCCGGCACCTACACCGGGACCGGTAACCGCAATCTGAGCGGGTTCGGTGACAAGTCAATACAGGTTCGGTCCGAGAGCGGGCCCGCCTCGACAGTCATCGATTGCCAGAATGCCGGCCGCGCCTTCTACTTTGACTTGTACACCGGCGCGGGAACGGTTGTGAATGGCTTCACCATCCGTAACGGCACCAACGGAACCTTCAGCAGCGGTGCAATCCTGTGCGAAAGCGCATGGCCGACGATCGAGAATTGTGTAATCGAACAGTGTACGCAAGGTGGCATCTACGCCACCAACGGCGCCCGTCCGACTGTTACCAATTGCAACATTCGCAACAATCAATGGTGGGGAGTACGTGCCGACAACGGCGGCAACGTCGTGATAGATGAATGTAATTTTTTCCAAAACCAGGCTTACGCCCTGAGCCTTAGTGGCACCAATGGCACCACTCAGGTCACTAATTCCACCTTCTCTAACAGCATCGGCTATGAAGGTGAAGGGACAGGAGTTGAAATCTACAACTCCTCGACACCCAGTTTTGCACACTGCACTTTCCAGAACAACGAGGGCCACGGTCTTTACACCTGGAACAGCTCGGTCATTCTGAACGTCTGCACTTTCTCAAGCAATGGTAGCCAGTGGGACTATGGCGGCGGGATGTACATCAGCGGCAACTCCGGCAGCAATCTCATAACGGTGGACGACTGTACTCTTGAAAGCAATCAGGGCTACTATGGCGGCGGCATCTATGCCTCGGGTGTTGATGTCGACATTCTCGGCGGCCTGTTCGACGGCAACACGGCCCAGTACAGAGGCGGCGCTGTGTACCTGAGTTGGTCTTCGACTGCATCGGCCGTTGGCTGTACATTCGTGAACAATGCCGCCGATACGGGGAGTGCTTTCTATATCGAATCTGATGCCAGCATATCAAAAGATCGCACGGGGCAGACACAAGCACTGGCTGGAGCAGGTATCTCTCGGTGTTTATTGGCCTTCGCGACCGAAGGCCAGGCAATCTACCTGGAGTCTTTTGCCTGGATCGAAATCGGCTGCACCGATATCTACGGCAATGCCGGCGGTGACTGGACCGGGAGCCTGGCGTCTCAACTCGGGCTGAACGGAAACATTTCGGCTGATCCTCTCTTCTGCAATGCCGCTAACGACGACTACCAGGTAACCGCAAACTCGCCGGTGGCCGATGTCAATAATCCATGTGCAACAATCGGCGCCTATGACATCGGTTGTGGCGCTATGGAGCTGAGCCTCTCCCCCACACCCCTTACCTTCGCTGCGGCGGCTGATGGTCCCAACCCGGCTGCACAGAACCTGCAGATCAGCAATCTCGGCGGCAGCATTCTCTACTGGACACTTACAAAAAAGAGCGGCTGGCTGAATGTCAACCTCCTTGCCGGGGTTGCTCCGTCGTCCGTACTGGTAAGCGTCGACAAGGGCGGCCTGCCCGGTGGCATCTATTACGACACCCTGGTCGTAGTCGGCGACGATGCAATCAACTCGCCGCAAATCGTTCCGGTGACTCTGACTCTGACGGCCGGTGAGATATCGGTCGCACCTTCGCTGTTGAACTTCGAGTCACAATACGGTGCAAATTCATCACCGGACCCACAAGTGTTAACGATCTCCAACTCCGGTAGCGGTATGCTCTCTTGTCAACTTAGTCATGGGCAGAGTTGGCTGCAACTCTCTGAATCTCAGTTCTCGGTGAATCCGCCGCGTGATGTTTCGGTCAGCGTCGACCCAATCGGCCTGCTGCCGGGAATCTATGAAGACACTATTGTGATCATGAGCGACGATGCGCTCAACTCACCGCAGTATGTCGGCGTGACTCTGACTATCACCGATGTCGATCCGCCTACCCTCCTGGTGGGAAGCTCATCGCATCCGATCACTGGAAGTGATCCCTTGATGATAGCGGTCAATGTTGGAGACAACCTGAGCATAACATTCACGGCGACAACACCACTGCCGGGGGTGGTCCCACTTCTGGGAATATTCGACCCGCCGTCCGGGTCGGTCTTCCTGCCGGTCAGTGACGGTGTTTCACGATTTGAGTGGTCGCCGGTGCCTGAGCTTGGCGGCACACACTATATAACGGTCACAGCCGACGATGATTATCAGACAACCGATCTTGTAGTCGGCATAACGATCAACAGCATACCGCAGTTCACCTCCGACTTCAGCGATGAGAACCTCATTGAAGCAGAACCGCTGACATTTGTGGTAACGGCAACTGACAATGACGCCATTCAGCCGACGATTGACTGGAACGGAGTACCGTCAACAGCTACATTCGACAACGGTACGCCGGGCACGGGCACATTGCGCTTTACGCCGGACCACAACGACGTCGATGCCACTTACCAAGCTGAATTCACAGCATCCGACGGCATCGCATCGGTCACCGAATCGCTGGTGATAACGGTATCCAATCGCCAACTGACCGTGCAGGCCATGCAACCCTCCCCCGGAGCGGCCGACGATATCCTGGTCTCTGATTCGATCCAGATTCAGTTTAACGAAGGCATTGATCAGACCACGCTCTCGGCAAATCTCGTCTTCAGCAGTGCCAAGGGCACGACGCTCGGTTACCGCTACATAGCCGACCAGAGACACCTGTTGATTGGCGCTGCATCAGGCTACCTGGAATCTGAAGACACTATCGGCATTACTTTGAATCCCGGCCTGCACGATCTGGCTGGTTATTCGTTGGATCAGCTTTACGTTGAAACGTTTGCCACCGGCACAGCGGTTTATCCGGGTGACGCCAACGATGACGGCATCGTCGATGAACGCGATGTCTTACCGTTGGGACTTTTCTGGGGCAACACGGGACCGGCTCGCAATGAAATCCCCGACCTGAATTGGGCCATGGCACCGGGGCACATCGCCTTCGGCGGTGAACGCTGGAGCCCGGCCGGTGGAGCTTACGCCGACGGCGACGGTTCCGGTGTTGTCGATGCCGATGACATTTGCGGCATAACAGAAAACTGGTCGTCTTCCCATACCGTGTCAGACAATGACAAAGCGCCCCCCGACAACCTGGCAGCATCGTTGGCTACTCAGGATCAGACAGTATTAACGGCTCTGTATGAGGCCGTGGTTACATGCCCGGAAGGTGCGGGCAAGACAGCCATGCGTGAGATGCTACAGGCGCTGCTGAATTCACCGGCTACTGAAGCGGCTCTGCCGACCGATGTGGAACTCTATCAAAACTACCCCAACCCGTTCAACCCCTTCACGACAATTCGCTTCTACCTGCCGTCATCCGGTCAGGTAACCCTGTCGATCTATAACATGCTGGGACAGCGAGTCGCAACTTTGATCAGTGCTACGGTGAAGGCTGGTTACTCAGAAGCCGACTGGGACGGAGCCGACCAGGGGGGTAGTCCGGTAGCCAGTGGCATCTACTTATACCGGCTGGAAACATCCAACTTCAGCGAGACCAAGCGGATGTTGTTGCTGAAGTAGGACTGACTGCAAAACAGTACATCCAAACGAGTGCAGGGCACGTCTTTCCGAGACGTGCCTTTATTTCGTAGCAGAGGGTGCACTGAAATGTAGCGGGCAGCTACTTCAGACCTCACCCTGAGCGGAGTCGCAGGGTGAATCTTACCATGCCTTCATGGTTCGACTCCGCTCACCATGAGGTAGCAAAGCCGACGTGGTTTGCTGACTCGCCTGACAGCCTTTGGGTCGCACGGCGGGTGTCGGGTGGGGTCGCACCGACACCACGGGACCCTACATTGTTGCTTACAGAAAAAGTCAGGACTTTCGCGGTCCTGACTTTTCTATGCCAGCTTATATCACCGATCCAAAACTACAACTACGGCGTTCCCACCACCACCGTACTGCCGTCGATAGAGACGTCTCCAATCGGTATCTCGCCACCGAGGGCGTCGGTCAACCCGGTCACCTCTACCGTCAACGATGCTGTATCGGCGGCTACATCCGGTGTGAAACCGGTGAAGTACACGCGAGCAATATCGGCATGACCGGTAGCATCGACAATCGGCACACCTTGGGCAGTCTGGGTGACGCTGATGGCGTAGTATCCCAGATTGGGTTCAATACGATCCACGAAAATCGGATCTACACCCAGCGGCAACAATGAAGCGGCGCTGTCGGGATAGACAATCGTGCCCTGCCAGTGAAGACGAAAGGCAATGCCGTACAAATCCGGTATATTGAAAACTCTTACATCGACACCGAATTGCGAGTTCGGCAGGACCTCCAGATAACGCGGCGATACTCGTGTCAACGATACCTGGGGGAACAGACTGATCATTAGTTCAACTTCCGAATCGGGATCGATATTGACCGTGGTGTCACCGCGATACAGAACGACGCCGACTACGTTCTCGGCTTCGACCGTAAAAGTACGGGCAGGACCCGGCGGCACCTCCACGCTACCCTCAAGGTATCGACCCGTCATAGTCAAGGGGCTCTCAATCGGCGGGTCGATGTCATCGGCGGTAACGATCACCCGAAAGGCACTAACCTCGTCGATAAGACCGGGCGATGTGATCTTGAGACTCATCCCAACCGAAGTGTTACTGTCATGGTTATTCAATCCCTTTTCAGAACAGCCTGAGGCAGAGAGCACCAGCGCCACAAGGGCGATCAACCGAACAGCTTTAAGAACAGGTGGTTTCAACATATCGCCCTCCTTTACCTCGTTATCCTGATCCCGGTGGATATCTGCAATCCACTGAGGTCGATGTCACCGCCGTCGGCTGAGCCGGTGAAGTATTTCAGACCGAGTTCCACTGAGCCTCGGTCACCCAGCTTGCGTCCGATGGTACCGCCGAATCCGATGATCGTGGAGCTTTCGAAATCCTGCTCGTTGGCTGCGATCATCCGCAGCATTGCAGACGGTCCATACGACCATCCGTTGGGTGAGAGCCACATCACATTGCCGGCCATGGCCAGTTCGTTGCCGTAGATTTTCACCTCCGTCTCAGCCGATGCGGACGACGTGTCCTTCGTGAACAGCGTGTTCCGTCCGCGCAGAATATAGTTCAACGACCCGTTTGCCCGGAAGCGCTCAAGCGAGTGATTCACGCCCGCGCCAAAGCTGAGTTGCGAACTTTCCTTGAACACTTCGTTGTCGTTCCATTTGTCCTTGCCATAGAAACTGACGACGATATTGCCGGAGACGGTCGTGGGACCGTTCTCCCAGTCGGCACCGGCGTTGAAGTTTATCAGATCGCCGGGGTTGTATCCTTCGACTCCTTCATACGGGTCATACTCGCCGATAAAGCGATAGGTCAGACCAGCGCCGCAACGAAGACCACTAATCATCCTGGCTCCACCCAGCAGAATACTGAATCCAAACCCTTCACCAAAACGGCGTTGTGAGAAATTCAAAAAATCCCGCGCCAGCATCTGTAGCACCGGTGTTTCATCTGCGCGATTCAGCTTTGTTTTACCGGTCGGAAGATTGGCGCCTACGCTGAGCAGCAGCTGGTCTTCGCTGAACGAACGACTGACCTGCAACCTTAGGTCGCCCAGCCCGGATAAGCTGTGATCGCTTCCGGCAATGTCCATGCTGTTCGATGAGGCCACCACATACACCGTGGCTTCCATGTTGTCCTGAAGCGGAATAAACCCGCGCAACGGAAACCCGGACTGTGTAATGTCGGTCTTGGCCGAGTTTTGTTCGAGGCTGAAACTCGTGTAGACAAAACCAGCGGTGCCGGATGCCGGGCGTCCATAGACAATCTGCCCCTGAACGGATTCTGCTTTGAACAATCCCGTGATTGCCAGCAGGGTTAGGATCATAACAAGCTTTTTATTCGGCATCGAGGTCCCCCCTGATGATCACCGTAGCGTTGTCGGCCTGGGCCGGCGTCTGGTCCGAGTTCGGGTTGGTAGTTGTACCGCCGTTTGCCAGTACACCGGTGAGTCGAGAATCCAGCCCCGGGTCACCCTGGGTTGATCCACCGGATTGACCGATGACGCCTTCGAGTGTTTCAAAAGACTGCTCGTAGTTACCGCCTGATGTGAAACCGGCGTCGGTGTTCAACTCGGTGTTGGCCGCATCAAACCCGGCATCCATCTCGACAGCTGAGTTAAACTCGGAACGAGCGGCCGACTCCATGCCGCGGTTGCGATAATCGAGCCCCCGGCAGTAGGCCAGGAAGGCCAGGTAGGATTCGGTGGGGACTTCGGCGATGGCATCCCGCTCGTCGGCGGTCAACGTTATGCCCAGACTGTCAATGATGTTAAACACGAATCTCTTCTGCAATTCAAAGATGTCTTTCAGTTCACCCTCGACACCCTGAGGAACGCGAGTGGAGCTGTCGGAGGTATAAACGACGGTGCCGTCAAGCTTGAGCCCTTCCTCACCGAGTGCAAGAACAGTGGCCGTGACGATGCGATTGCTTTTCATGATGCGCCCCACCCGGGGTGCGCTGGAGAGGTCTACCGCACCGGAGGCACTCAGTTTGAGTTCGTCCAGAAGCATGTTCAGTTTGGCTCGCTCGACAACCGTGAGAGCCCGCACTTTGGCCAGATCGGCCGCCGTAAACTCGGCCAGTCCGAGGGCGATCGGCGCTAATTCGGGCGGTAGATGGGTCCCGTCGAAACTGGGCACAGCGATGGTATTGTCAGGGATGGAGCCGACGTCAATCTCCGCCTCATTCTCCAGAGCGTTGGCGATCTCCACCTGCTGACTCTTATGCACAAGCCGCTTGAGATGATCGCGCGTCACATCCGCCGTCCTGCCGCTGGACCCAAGGCTCAAAGACGCGGTGTAGGCGATAATGGCTCGATCAAACGACTCCTGTTTTTCGTAGACCAAGCCCAGATAGAGTTGGGTGCGTGCATCCGGCTTGATGTTGCTGGCCTGCTTGAGGGCTTCTTCAGACTTGATGAGGTCACCCTTTTGATAGTAGGCCACGCCCAACTCCCGCCAGGCAGCAGAGTTTTTCGGGTTGACGCTGATTTCTTTGTAGAAAGCATCAATCGCCGGATCAAAGCGCTCAGCCTGAAGATGCCGCCGCCCCTGCATGTACAGGCTCTGCGAACATCCCACCACAGCCACGGCGATGAGCACCATAAAAGTAATCGTCTTGATTTGCATCATGACCTCTCGCTAGCGTGTTCAAACACCTTCTGCATGAATCAAGTCGCCAAAGGCTGCAAAAGATCCATCTTCTGCTTGGCCTCGGTAAAACTTGAGTCAAGCTCGTATGCTTTCTTGAAATACTCGTAGGCTTGCCGATAATCGTAGCGATCCGAGTACTCAAGACCTTTGGAATAGAAGGTAGTGGCATCCATCGATTCTGTGCCGCCTTCTTCGATGAGTTTCTTGACGTCGTCGCCGAGCATGATATCGAGTTGTCCGGCCAATTCCACCACCAACTCCTGCTCCATTTTGGAGTAATCCGGCTTGCCGCGCTTGTCGACCGATGCCACGATCTCGGATGTTTCCACACTGACAACTCTGACCACCATGCCGGTGTTTTTGCTGTCCATCTGGGTGATCGATCCGAAGACCATGAACTGCGCACCTAACAGTTTACCGGCTTTCACGGCCGTAGCCCGGTCTACCGCACCGGACTCCTGCAGCTTGAGTTCGTCAAGAACGAAATTGATCTTGTCACGCTCGATCACCGTAAGGGAACTGATTTTGCCAAAGTCGTGTTCGAACCAATCGGCCAGACCCTTGCCTATCGGCCCCAACTCCTCTTTGTATTTTGTAACCGAGAAGTTATCGAATTCCATAATGGCAATTGTTTTCACGCCCGGTTTGGATTCGCTCGAACAAACGAAGGCATCGGTACCGTTGACAATCTCGTACCACTTGTCGCGCAGTTCCTGCGGCCACGGATGTCTGGGCAGCGGGACGGCGCAGGGGCCTATCTGGGACATTTTGTTAAGGTATTCGATTGACTTCTGGCGATAAGACTCACCATTGGCATAGCTTAGGATGCTTAACGTCTCATAAATGGCAATACTGTCCCGAGCCAAGAGACCGTCATAAGTCAAAAGCTCCTGTGCAAGCTCTATGCCTTCCTCGAATTCTGCCTCCCAATAGTGATCAGCGCACTTGGCCAATTTGGCGATTAACGAATCGGCATCCTGCCCAAACGCAATCGACGGCACAGCCAATGATCCAGCGATGATTATCAGGAACACAGGGAACAACCCACGGCAATCGCTGAGTTTCGTCATAATGAACTCCTTGAGAATTGTTTTCCTCTGATTATCAGATTAATATAGACCATGTCCCGGCGCGAGTAAAGTACTTACAACTCACCCTATTTGGGGAAAGTGATACGTGTGTCAGAATCGATTTGGACTGTAGTGTCCAGGTCTTGTGGCCTTCCGGTTTCATCATCAAACTTAATGCGAATGTTATGTTCGCCTTCCACAATGGTATACGTCCATGGAGCACTATCTGCTTGCGCCACATTATCAATAAGGACCTCGGCCTTTTTCCGCCATTGTGAACCGATTTTGACCTTATATACTTTCACTTCCGGTGGTGGTGGTGGAGGTTCCGGAATCGAAAAAGCATAGTTGAGACGTTGAGTCGAGTCGGGCAAGATCGCAAATGTATCTGCAAAGACCTTTGTAGTGGCCTTATTGTTTTCCACACGCACGATGTGCTGTCCGGAGTCGACATCGACCATCCAGGCATCCGCGCCTGCTTTCAGAAGTGAGCCATCAAGGTAGATATCGCCTTCAGGCTTGACGCTGATTTCCAAAATCCCCTGCGGCGGTTCGAAAGGCGGGTCCGTTTGGTCGATAACGAGGGTAGTATCGCCTGAGCCGTCAGGGTCAGACTGATCCGAAGCCGATTTATCTTTGATTACATAGTGGTAGATTGGAGCTGTGAGAGCCAGCGCGGCAGCGACGGTTACGACCACCAGCCACCGCCTTTTTGATTCGCCCGGTTTGGGTGGCGGTATCTGTATTGTCATCCCGCCGGACGGCGTTCGGCGCTTCGTAGGGCCGCCGGACAGGAAGGGGCTTAGGCCATCCTGCATCTGCTCGGCGGTTTGGTAGCGCCGGTCGGCATCGCGAGCCAGAGATTTCAGGATTACTTCTTCCAGCGGTTTGGGGATACTCGAATTCAGTGCGCTCGGGGCGGGCGGATCGTTAAACAACTTCGCATCGCGAATGGCGAACGGATTCTCATCGGTGAACGGCACCTGACCGCAGAGCATCATGTATAGCGTGGTGCCGACGGCATAGATATCCCACAGGGCATAGTTGGCCTGCTCGGTCGGGTTGAATTGTTCCGGGGCCATATAGGCCGGGGTGCCGCAGGCGGTACCGGCAATGGTCAGATTGGGATCGGTCTTCCCTTTGGCGATTCCAAAATCGATCACCTTGGTCTGACCGACATTGTCGATCATGATATTGCCGGGCTTTATGTCACGATGGTAGATATCTTTCTGATGAGCAAAGGCGAGAATGTCCAGAACATCGTTGGCTACCTGGACAGCCTCCCCCACTTCAAAGCGATTCATCGACTTGATTTTGTCTTCAAGGGTGGCGCCGTCTATGTACTCCATGGCGATAACGATATTGTCACCGTGGCTGAAAAAGTGTTTGATCCGACAGATGCTCGGATGTCCATCCAACAGGGCCAGCTTATCGGCCTCTTGTTTGAACCGCTCGCCGAGCCGTGGATCGGAGAGGACCTTCAGTATGACTTTCAGGTTTGGCACGTCCTGGTGCACGGCCAGATATACCTGGGCCATGCCCCCCTCACCCTTCTTCTCAAGGATTTTGTAGCTGCCTATAAATTCCTGATTCATGGCTTTCATTATACAACAAGGTCCTATATCGAAACAACAAAATCTTGAAAGGGTGCCCAACAACAAAAACCCGACGACGCTGAACACCAACGTCGCCGGGTTACATGCTTCCCGCCGAAGGGGTTGACGGGAAACTCTCACCACCCCTGATTTACTTGAGCAGAATCATCTTCTTACTCTTGGTATACCGTGGCGTCTCCAGGCGGTAGAAATAGACACCCGAAGAAATCGCCTGGCCCGATTCGTTGCGGCTGTCCCATTGGACGGTGTGGTTACCGGCCTCCAGCCGCTGATTTATCAATGATACCACCCGCTGCCCCAGAAGATTGTACACTTCCAACCGAACCTCGGCCGCTTCGGGAAGCGCAAAGCCGATTGAAGTGCTGGGGTTGAACGGGTTTGGATAGTTCTGGCCAAGCGCGTAGTCCGCAGGCAACCCTTCGTGCTTGGCTATCGGCCCAATTCTCGGCCTGATCGAGCGAGCCTGCTCATCGGCAACGGTTACCGATTCCAGCGTGTACTCACCATCCAGCCGGATGATTTGCCTCACATCGGATTTGACCACTTGGCCGCCGTCAAGATCGAGCAAACCGACTCTCACTACCCAACCGTCCCGACCATGAACCATGTCGACATGATCGCCGACCAGATTCTCAGGCGCCGGGCCGACACCTTTGAGTTCAAGCTGGATACCTCGCAGATCGATCGCTGAGTTCATGAGGACTGTTGATGCCTCACCGTTGTATTCGATACCGAACGAGATATCCGGCACCTCACCGACCAGTTTATTGATCGGTGCTGACTGACCGCACGGCACCGGAGTCGGACCGCCGTTGAACATGAACTCTACGAAGTAGACCAGATCGGCTATATCGACTCCATCGTCATCGTTGAGGTCGGCTTCTTCATCGCACAACGGCCCGGGTCCGCCGGTAAACATGAAGTCGACCAGACTCACCAAGTCGGAGATGTCGACGTTCCCGTTATGGGTGAAGTCGCCGCGGACTACACAGCAGGACGCAGTTTCAATGTCAATAATGCTGAAAGAGGCCAGCTCGGGATCAGCGACAAGACCTCGCCCTACGATTCCGATACGCGAGATCAGCTCGGAGCGCTGGGCAGACTTGGGGCGGGAGCGGATTTCATCACCAATGTACACGTCGCCTCCGACCACAAAGTCCATCGTGGATGAGTAGGATAGACCAATCATGTCGCCGAAGATCATCGCGGTCGGCATAGCATTGTCGGTGGTAATCGTGGTGCCGCTGTCACAGACGACAGTATCAACCAGAACTGTGTTATTGTAGACATAGAGAGTGTATCCGAGCGGATCGTCACATCCATCGGGCACTATGGTCGCGCTTTCATTGTTCGGCCCGCCGAAGATGGATAGGCCGGCACCGCTTGCGACGGATCTGTCAGCAACGCGGTTTTCGACTGCGATTAACGGCGCGCAATAGAGGTGCGGATTGTTGGCTCCCGGTGCACAAGTGTGGTCTGGCAGTGGACTGAATCCATTGGGGCACGGATACTGGTCAATACACGGCGTGGCACCACCGCCCGAGTAGTTGTCATAGGCACAGCAGTACTCCGGAAACGGAACAAGTTTGAGTCCCTTGACGGCAGTACCCATTGGGATTGGACCCTGTTCACCGAAACGAACGGTGACACCGGCTGTTTCCTCAAAACCGATGGTGACTCCATCGTTACCACCCGCGCCAACATTGGCAACACTGACCGAATCACCATCAAGAGCAATTTGGGCAGTTCCGTAGGTGGCATATTCGCCGTCGTGCGCGTACAGTGTATCCCACGTGTATTCGACAATCTCAAAGCAATGTGGGCCGTCCCATACCGGCGTCATCTCGACTGAGGGCATCTGCCATTGCCAGGTGAAGTCCGGCGGATGAAAACTGGAATCAATGCAGATGGTTCTACCCACTTCCGAGGCACCGACCACCGTAGAAAGCCAAATCGCCTCCTGACCGGTGTAGCCGGCTGGTAGCCCCGAAGCGCCGGTAGCCTGGGCGGACACGGTGACGATATCTTCACCAACGCCGTCGTTGCTGAACTCACCCATGGCAGAGACGTCAAAGAACGACTCTACCGGGAACGACCAATGAAAACCATAGGCCAACGGCTCCCAAATCGCGCCATCGGGTGAATAAACTCTGAAGGCGCTTGAGATGTCGGTAACACTCGATTCGGAGTGATTCCCGATACCGATGTTTAAGACAAATGGGATGCCGGCCACGATTTCACCCGGTCCTCGATTGCCGCCGCCTTCAACACTGTGCAGGTACACAGCCACCGGGGCAAGGACCGGATTGCACGGACAGGCGACCGGATAACCGCCGTAAGGTGCAAAAACGGAAAGTCCATAGATGAAGTAGTCTTTGTACACCTGCAGATCGCCGGCGTCGATGACGCCGTCCCCGTTGAGATCGACTTTGTACGGGACCGGCGGGGCTGGACCATTGCCGCTTAAGTAGGCAATCAGATAGCTCAGGTCGCTCACCGAGAGGCCGAGACCATCGTTGTTCGCGTCACCATTGGCATAGCAGCTTGGGTCACCGACGGCATAGCAGTAAGGCCCGCCCCAGCCGGGTGTCACACTCTGGGTCGGGGTGTCCCATTGCCAGACGCCCGAAGGCGGGTATTCGACCGAATCGATACAGAGCGTATCTCCACCACCACTGGTAGGGACCCGTATGTAGATTCGCATGAGTTCCAGTCCCTCATAGCCGTCTGGGACGCCAGGTGTTCCAAAGGCCCAACCTTGGATACCAATTGTATCATCGCCTGAGCCGTCCAGGTCGAATCCCTCAGGTTCTTGCATGAAGTCGAAGTATACATCAAGGCTGTCGCCGGCCGCGAAGGTGGGCGTTTGCCATGTTGCACCTTGTGGTGAGTAGATGCGAACGGCGTTAGAGATATAGGTGACGTTTTCGCCGACGTCGTTGTCCATCTTGACCTTGATCGTAACCGACGTGTCGAACGGGATATAGTCGTAATCTAAATCAGTGATGCTGTCGACCAGTTCGACATAAACCCCGGCCTGAGCTGCGGGTGTCGCCGACAGCATGGCTGCGGCAACAATCAGTAAACTGAAAATGTATCTATACATAACATGACTCCATTCTTGTTTTGGTTGCCCCCGTGTAGCCCTTATCGAATAGTCTGTTCTCAACACTTGTAGCCTCTGCTTTCTTTTGTCTTGATTGGTTATCGCCTATAGGTCAGGCGTAGTGATCGAGCCGTTGCCCAGCTCGGGGATGCCGTTGAGATAGTTGTCCATCCATCTCCCTCCTTTCGGAATAGTTGCGTTCTCATGTTCTCTATTCCTCGCATCGTTGTAGTCGTTCTTATTCATCACAACTGATTAGTCCACGATCGGCTCAGAAGGTTCGCAGAAAAGTGGACAAATTTATTATTGATTGGATCAGAAACTGGCGCTGAATCGTCTGGCAATGATTCGAGCAGTTTGCATATTAATGTGGGCGTAGAATTAATCGCAGATCAGTTGCTGCGTCGTGCCCGAGTCGATTAAGGGAAAAACGTTCAGGACCGCGCGTTGAAACAACAGAACCTCGAACAAGAACCGTATCAAACAAAACCCGGCGACGCTGAGCACTAACGTCGCCGGGTTACATGCTTCCCGCCGCAGAGGTTGGCGGGAAACTCTCACCATCCCCTGTTTATTTAAGCAGGACCATCTTCCTACTTTCCATGTAGTTCGGCGTCTCCATACGGTAGAAGTAAACGCCTGAAGACACAGTTTGACCAGACTCGTTACGGCTATCCCATACTGCCGCATGGTGTCCGGCCTCCAGCCGCCGGTTTATCAGTGTCTTGACCCGCTGGCCCAAGAGATTGTACACCTCCAACATGACCTCGGTGGCTTCAGGCAAGGCAAAGGCGATAGAAGTATTCGGGTTGAACGGGTTTGGATAGTTTTGACCCAGCGCGTAGTCCGTCGGCAATTCGTTGCGCTTGGCGGACTGCCCAATAGTCGGTGTGATCGAACGAGCTTGCTCATCGGCCACAATGACCGATTCCAGCGTGTACTCACCCTCAAATCGGATGATTCGAGTCACGTCGGACGTGACAACTTCACTGCCGTCAAGATCGAGCAAGCCAACCTTGACCACCCAACCGTCACGGCCGTGGACCATGTCGACATGTTCACCGACCAGATTCTCGGGCACTGGACCGGCGCCTTTGAGTTCCAACTGGATACCACGCAGGTCGATCGGCGAGTTCATGATTACGGTAGAGATTCCATCGGCATACTCAATATCGAAGGAGATGTTCGACACCTTACCTACCACTCTGGAAACCGGCGCTGGCTGATCGCACGGCACCGGCGCCGGACCGCCGGTGAACATGAAGTCGACCATGTAGACCAGGTCGGCGATGTCAATGCCACCGTCACCGTTCAGGTCGGCTTCTTCATCGCACAACGGCGCGGGACCACCGGTGAACATGTAATCTACGAGGTCCACCAGGTCGGATATGTCGACCTGGCCGTTATGGGTGAAATCGCCGCGGAGTTCGCAGCAGGAGATCGTCTCCACGCCGTCGATGACGAACTCCGAGAGCCCGGCACCCAGGACAATCACCCGTGACACAACTTCATCCGTTCGTGTCGCGCTGTGTGGCCTGGAGCGTAGTTCATCTCCGTGGAGCACTCCACCACCTTCGATGGCGAAGTCCATGCTTGAGGTCCAGGTCAGGGCGGACATTTCCCCAACCGACATTGCTGTCGGCATAGCCCTGCCCGTGATGATGTCCGTACCACTCTCGCAGTCAACGGAATCAACCAGACCGCCGCCTTCGTACACGTACAGTGTGAAACCGGCCGCGTCATGGTAGCCGTCCATGCGGACTGTGGCGCTGTCGCTACCCGGTGGCACGAAGATCAGGCAGCGTAGGTCTTCCGGTCCGCGCATGGGGTCGGTCATGACTTCGAAGGCGGGCTCGCAAACCCCCCAGTATTTGGGTTTACCGTAGACGACACACTGGTGAAGGTCGTAGCAGTCAGTTCCAGGGTAGAGGCAGTTTTTGTGGGGATCGGCCGGATTCCAGCAGCACATGTATTCAAGACCCAGGGGACAAAAGACTGCGATGGCACCCTTCGCTGGAATGAGGTCTGGGCCACCGAACCCGATTGTAGCCGTCAGCGCCTCGCCGAATCCCAGCCTAACACCATCTGTACCACCGTCACCAAGATTGGAGACTGAGACGGAACTGTCCGGGTTTACGCCAAGCTCGGCTGTTCCCACAGACGTCATAAGCGCACCATACGCAAGAACGGTATCATAGGCGTACCCAAGGATGTCGAAGCAGTAGGGACCGCCCCACACTGGCTCGACGGTGGAAAGGGACGTCTCCCACTGCCATGCACCATCCGGAGGGAAAAAGGTCGAATCGATGCAAATGGTCTTCCCTATCTGCTCATGATTCACGACAGAGGCCACGCCAAATACGGCATCATCATATCCCTGGGGGAGGCCCGACAAGCTGGTAGCTTGAGCCGAAAACGCTACGGTGTCAACGCCGGAGCCGGTACACTCGAAGTCGCCGGTCCAAGTAACATCGAAGAACGATTCCGCCGGGAATGACTCCAGGTAACCGACCATCGGCGGCTCCCAGATCGCTCCATCGGGCGAGTAGATTTTCAGGCCATGTGAGATGGAAGTTGCATTCGTCTCGGCGTAATTCCGAAGGCCAATGTTCATGATGAAGGGGAGTCCCGCTATCACTTCGCCGGGCCCCCGACCACCCCCGCCATCCACACTGTGAAGATAAACAGCCGCCGGCGCCAGAACCGGGTCGCACGGGCAGGGAACCGGGAATCTGGGGAAGACGCCTATGCCGTAGATGAAATAGTTCTTGTACAACTGAACATCGCCGCCGTCAATGACGCCGTCACCGGTGAGGTCCGCCTTGTACGGTATTGGCGGAGCAGGACCGGCTCCGTTCAAATAAGCAATAAGATAAACCAGGTCCGCCACCGACAGGAAGATGCCGTCGCCGTTGGCATCACCGTCGGCATAGCAGGTATCTTTGCACTTGCCGAAACTGTCTGCTTCCCAAATGGAATAAATCTCCAAAGGATCGAGGACACGGTTGAAAAGCTCAATCTCGTCAAGTGTACCGGTAAACACATGACCGGGAGTCACCAGGTTTCTCGCCATTACTAATGGGGCGGTGTTGGTCAGACTCCCTTGATAAGCCGTTGGATTGGCTGGGGGCCCGACGGCACTACCATCCACATAATAGAGCCAACCCGACGGATTGTCTCTGTCCACAGTGACCGCGACATGATGCCAGTTTCCATCAGCGACGAACCCTGTCGAGGTCCAGCTCATATACCCACTCCCGTCACCAATTTGCGAACCCAGGTAACCGTTGTACAGGAAGAGTACGTAGCCAGTTATATTAGGAACAGAGCCCGTTCGTTTGTCCAGGATTGTGCTCGGCGTTGTGGAAACATCTGTGGACTTGATCCACAAATCGACGGAATAATCGCTTGTGCCGAAGTTCAATTCGGGATCGTTGGGCACATCAACAGAGTTTGACCCGTTGAAGCTTAATGCGCCATCGACCTTTCCAGTCACTGGAATCGGGCTGTTCATCCAGGTACCCGCATTATTGGCGGCACCTGCTATGTCATCTGAAGTCTGTCCCGACGTTTCATCCAGCGGCCACCAGGCGACCATACCGGCTGGCGGCGGGACACATTCGATAATGGAGCAGCACATTTCCGCCTCGATCCAGAATACATAGTCGGTGCCCGTTGCCGAGTAGATCGTCGACCAGACACCATAGCCCTGGTAGGTCGACCGCTGCTCGCCGGAGTGAACACCGTCTCCGACATCACTCACCGGGAACAACGTATCTCCCACCTGGGGGATCACACTCACACCTATGTGATAGTTCTCTCCCGTTCCGAAAACCAGATTGTAGGAAGAGAAATCCGCCTCCGCCCACCCGTAGTTCCCAGTCGGCAAGGAATCATACGGAACAGTCTCGGACGCGAGAAGGCTACCCGGGAGGCCGAAGCCGTCATCATCAAAGACACCGATTTGCAGGTCGGGCGCACCTGCCATATACCCACGGTTGAGCGTGACCCTGGCCACCTTAAGCGTGCACTCGCTGGCACCATCGTTGTCGAAACGGACGGCCAGCCAGTCGACGCTGTCCTGCGGCAGGGGCCAGATGAAGACATTCGAAGAGCTATCGTTGTAGTAGTAAACGCTGCTACAATCGTCACGCTCATCCTGAAAACCAGCGTCCTGAGACGAAACCTCGGGTAACTCTGCCTGCTGGTATCGCCAGCCGGGCTTCGCAGAGCGACCTTCATCCACGGTTTTCGCCGAACTGTTCTTGTCTTGGAAAGTCCCGGCCTGCGCGGCGGGTGTCGCCGCCAGCATGGCTGCGGCAACGAATAGTAAACTGAGAGTATACTTGCACATAACATGACTCCAGTCGTGATATGATCGCCCCCGAATACCCCTCGTTAAATAGTCCATTTTCAACATCTGATGCCTCCGCATTCTACTTTCATGTTTTCTAAACGCCTGAGCACCTGGCGTCTAGTTTGAGCCCTCTCCCGACTCTGTTTTCGCATAGAGTTAATCCACCATCCATATCTCTCCTCTCCGCACCTACCAAGTAGCTGACGTCCCGCTCCACTATATCTTTGCTGTTGTCTCCAGGTTGCCCAACTAGTTTGTCCACGATCCGGACAAATGGTTCGCAGAAAAGTGGACAGATCTATTATTGATCGGATCAGAAACTAGCACCAAATCGGTTGGCATTGATTGGAGCAATTTGTATACTGATGTTGTGGTAGAACTAATTGCAGATCAGTTGTTGCGTCGCATCCGTGAGAACGACCGGCAGTTCATCGCGGAATTGAGGCAGATCATAGATATGATCGTGCATAAGTGGAACTGGACCGATGTGCAATCGGCCGATGACATTGCTCAGGACTGCTTCATTAAGGTAATTGAAAGTTTGACCAAGAAGAAATTCGAGGGGCGCTCCTCTTTCAAGACCTATGTTTACACAATAGCCCGCCGAACCTGCATTGACTACTACAAATCGGCGCGAGCAGTAGAATTGGCTGACATCGATAAGGTTACGGTGGTTGATGCCGCCTGTTCACAGGAAGATCAGATAATGGCTCAAGAGCAGCGCAAGACCGCTTACCGGGTACTGATGTCGCTTCCAAAAGAGTGCCGGAGTCTCTGGCGGGCGGTCTTTTTTGGCAAGCGCAACTACAAGCAAGTCGCAGAACAACTTGGACTTAGCGAGGGTAGCGTGAAGCGCAAGATGTGGCACTGCCGCCAGATGGCCAAAGAGAAGGTGGAGCTTTTCGAAAAATGAGAACCTTTTGCCCCAGTAACGGACTAATCAGGTGTAGATGAGAGAATTCTGAAACGACAGAGTTTACCGAGGTTGGGAAGATGAGTGATCATAATAAATGCCGCCAAATCAGCGAACTTTTGCCCCCTTTCTTCAAAAGTGAGCTAACAAAGGAGGAGGCTGAGGCTGTAGAATCGCACTTACTCCAATGCCAGGCTTGCCGAACTGAATATGCAAGGGAAAAAGTCCTTTTTGCCCTGGCCACCAGCGATTTACCCAGCTGCGGACTGGATTCTCATGCTGACAGCGCACTGTTGGATCAGTTTGTGAATGACCGTGATTCGCTGGAAACGGCCCAAAGGTCGGAATTCGAAGCGCACCTGGCTGAGTGTCAACTCTGCCGGGAAGCGGTCGAGAAGCTGGCAGCTTTGCCTTCAGACTTATCGGGGCTGACATCGACCGACCAGCTTCCACTTATCTCCGAGTCGGATGGGCTATCCCTTAAAACTCCGAGCCGTTCCAACATAACCGATCTTACAAAGCGGGTTTGGCGACCGTTTGCTGCTGTCGCCGCCGCGGCCGTGATCGTTGTAGTCAGCATGACTTTGATGACCAACGATGGGACAGAACCGATGGCCAGGGTCGAGGGGACGTTTCCGGCCGTCACTCGCAACGTATCGACACCAACGGTCTTTGAGTGCAATACTGAGAGTTTCACTTTCGCCGGGCGCGTTTATGTCGATCCTGAAGAGAATCATGATTACAGTATTCTGATCCGGGACGTGGCCCTTGACTCACTCATTTTCCACGTAGCCAACCTGATTACTTTTGACAGTCTGGGTTTTGCCACTGTTGAGCTAATCATGTCGCCGGGATTGTATGAACTCGTTCTCTACGATATCGTGGAGTCAGACAGCATAACGATACCCCGACCTTTTGAAATCCGCCGGAAGAGTTGAACTATCTACCCACGCGCCGATCACCAACGGCCACAAAGGCAGCCCAGGCAAAGGGATGATCAGGCAAGCCGCGGCTGCGAGTTTTCTCAATTTCATTTTTGGCCATTTGATGCATGACCCGGGCCAGATCGTCGTCGCCCGAGGAATATAGCTGCTCCATGATCGACACAGTTTGCTTGTCCGGTATGGACCATAGCGAACTTATCACTGTTCGCGCCCCGGCCATTTGAAAAGCCCGCCTGAGTCCCCAGACGCCTTCGCCCGCTTTGACTTCACCGAGTCCCGACTCGCAGGCCGATAACACCACCCACTCTGTGCCCTGAAGATTCATCGCCGACACTTCGAAAGCGGTGAGGATACCGTCGTCCAGCCTGTCGCTATCCCCTGTCTGACCACGCCGATTGGCCCCTGCCAGGAACAGACCGGACCTCAACAGCGGGTTTCTCACCTCGATACCCACTTCCTGCCCGATTTCGCCGCCGGAGTGCCCAGAGGCGGCGGTGTCCTGAAGAAAGTAGCCGTGGGTAGCCAGATGTATCACTCGTTTGCCGGGCGCTTCGGCTTTTAATCTCTCTTCGCTGGCATCCGAGCCGCAAAGCACATGGGCCGGTTCCTGCCACGCAGCCGCCCATGCCTGAGCAATTCGATTCACTTCTCGGCGCGTCCAGGGCAGGGGGCTGACCTTCAGCATTCTGAATTCACCCCGACCCATGCGAGTAATCGCCGGTACGCTGTATTGATAGTTTGTGACAGTGTCCCCAAGAGATGCCAGACTCGACAGCCGGTCGGCAATCGAGGCATCGTAGTCGGGGTCCCCCAGCGCAAACAGACCTACTGCAGGTGTCGCAACGTCCTTTGGCCTGACCAGATCACGTCCGACCGACAGATAGTGTATCGGGTGCCTTTCTATCAGGTAGGTTCCGGCATCATCAAGCAAGGCCGCAAACGAAACCAGGTTCAACCCACCGTCAGGGGCGATCAGAACCAACTCCCTGTTTGAAGTGTGGTCTTCGACAGGTTTCCAAATCCTCCGGTACAGTTCTGTAGCGAGGCCACGATACTCATCCACATCATCATTCGACGGTAACCCGGCCAGCGGCACTCTAAGCATGTGCTGCCGGTATAGGTCAATAAGGCGATCGATCGGTTCCGCCGGCCCTATATTCAGAATCACCGGCTCGGCACTTGCGGTCAATACGATGGCCAGGTAATGAGGTATGGCGCTGTCCGGTTGGAGCCGGAGATAGTCGTACTTCAGGTATTCTATCAGACATGAGTTTTCCGGAAGCGATGCACGGATGCTGTCTGCGTTAAAGTCTCTAAGAATCCGTTTTTTCCTAAAACTGGCGCTGCGGCGAGAAAGATCTGTCTCCAGATCGTTCAACAGGATAGTGAGCGTATCCAGACTATTTCGATAATTGTCTGAATCTTCGCCGAGACCTTCAACATATCGTTGCGACAATCGTACTTTGGCCACCCTTAGTTCTTCCGCCACGGCCATGGTAGTTGAATCTGTCTCTTGCACCAAAGACCTCTGACGATCAAACAATCCATCGGATACTCGTCCCTTGGTGGCGAGGATGATATCTGCGGCTGTTTTCATCACTGGAATGTCACCGGAGCCAAGCTCCGTGTAGCAGCTTATTAAGTTGTCCACCGAGTTGTGCAGTAGTTGTGAGAAGGCAAGGGCGTGTTTTTCCGGCAGCACCATGGCATTGTCGACGAAGTTCCGGTGCATTGTTTTACAGGCTCGCGCGGCCATCTCCATCGCCTTGACGGTATCGCCTCGCAAACGGAATAGCTTTGAGTAGGTTTCTTCAATGGTCGCCACACCGTAGCTCTCATTTCCCAGCACACCCCTCATGAGAACCAGCGCACGCTCCAGCAGAGGCTCAGCTTCTTTAAGCTTACCTTGGTCACAGTACACATTGGCCAGGTCATGCAGGTACCTCGCCACAAGGGGATGATCAGGCCCCTGACCTCTCTCGGCCATGGCCAGAGCGCGACGACCGATGTTCTCGGCCTCGGATACTCTGCCCTGAACCCGATAGAGATTTGCCAAGCCGTTCAGCGTGGAAGCCACCCACGAATTGTCCGGGCCATGAGTCTTCTCTCGTATGGCCAATACCTTCACAAGTAACGACTCCGCCTCATCGTATCTACCCTGCTCCTGACGCAACTTGGCCAGGGTGCCGAGACCTTCGGTCATCATGGAATGATCCCCACCGTTGTGGTTCTCCCAAATGGCTATTGCTCGCTGACAATGGATTTCCGCCTCGGCGAATCTGCCCTGACACTCATACAAAGAGACCAGGTTGTGGTGAATCCACGCTACAAACTCGTGGTCTGCTCCGTATACCGCCTGCCAAATATCTAAAGCCCGCTCATGTAGCGGTTCGGCTTCGGCGTACCGGCCCAGTCGTCGGTAGAGAACGCCCAGACTTGTTGAGCTTTTCCCCACTAACGCATGTCTGGGACCGAGAGCCTTTTCATGAATAGCCAGGGCCCGTATATTGAGCGGCTCCGCTTCCATGTACTCCTGTTTGCAGAAATGATAGTAACCAATCCTGAGAAGGGTGCGAGCCACGGCCGTATCCTCGGAACCGAACTCTGCCTCAGCCGTCGACAAGGCCAATCTACCCAGCGCGATGGCCGTATCCTGTCGCAATTCTTCTGAACGCGCGTCCGCCTGATCAAGCAGTTCCCGCCATGACAACTCCGCATTGGCCTGCAGAAGGCCTGCAACGAAGAACAGTAGAACCAAAGTAACTCGACGCAACATCATATCTTGTTTTCACAAAGATTCATGTGCAATTGCTGATTACTGGATTGGTCTGGCATTTTTCCACAGGTTTGACTTTTTGACCTATACTCGAAATTCACAAGGGAGCATCAGCGCGCCCGCCAATCTCCCACCGCCACGAACGCCGCCCAACTAAAAGGGTGCGTCGAAAGGCCGCGCGACCTGAGATCCGTGATCTCCTTCAGGGCCATCCGCTGCATGGCGTGGGCGAGGTTGGTCTCACCGCTTGAGTACAATTGCTCCATCATCGATTGCGACTGTTTGTCTGGCACGGCCCAAAGAGCGCTGATCACGGTGCGCGCTCCAGCCATAATAAAGCCACGTCTGAGCCCATAGACACCCTCGCCTCGCTGTACTTCACCCAGGCCTGAACCACAGGCGGATAACACCACCCATTCGACACCCCTCAGGTCTATGTTGCCCACCTCCAGAGCGGTGAGGAAACCGTCATCGTCGTCGCCGACCTGGTCGGCAGCCGCCCTTTCAATGACACCGGCGAAAAACAATCCCGACTTCACCAAGGGGTTGTCATGACCGCTGCCTGAGTTCTTGGCGGAACCTTCGCCCAAAGCGTCGCTGAGTTGCTGTCCACCGAAAAACCCGTGAGTGGCACAGTGGATTACTCGGTTGCCGGGAGCATGCTGTTTGAATCGTTCCTCGCTGGCCTCGCCACCGGTGACCACGAAGGTCGCCTCGTTTCGTGTTTGCTCCCATATCCTGGCCACCCGGGACACTTCACGTCGGGTGTACGGCAGCGGGTCAAGTCCGTCTCTGATCGTCGGGCCGGCATAGAGAGTTATCTCAGTCTCTCCTGACTCGGTCGAACGTAGCGCTGACTCATCCTCGGCGTCCGCTTGCTCGCTGGTCACCGATCCGGACTCGAAATCGATGCCGCCGAAAGCCAGCAACCCACTGCCGCTTTGCGGGCCGTGCTGAAGCCTGACCAGGTCGCGACCGGTCGCCAGATAGTGCAGCGCGTACTTCTCGATCATGTAGTCGCCCGATGAATCCTGAAGGCCACCGAAGGACACCAGGTTCAGCGCACCGTCCGGCGCAATTAACACCAACTCCATGTCGTGCAAATACTCTTTGACGGGCGCGATCAGGTGTGAGTGAAGCTTTTCATGGATCGCTCGGCTTTGCTCAACCAGTTCGGGATCGGTTTCCGGCCACGAGTGCGAAACGGCCTCGTAGTTTTGACGGTATTCGACCACGACAGACTCGATCTGCTCAGCCGAGCCGAGGTCAACCACGACCGGATCGGCACTCGGACTCAACACCAGGGCAAAGTAACTACGGGAGGCAATGCTGTCGCCAATCTTCGGTTGTTCAAACTCCACGTACTCGATCAGCACCGAGTTTGAAGGCAACAGTTGTCGAACTTGTTCGAAACGTACATCCTGAAGGTCCCTATTGGTTCGGAAATCGACACTTGCCGCGGCAAGCTCCGACTCCAAGGCCTTCGACACACGACCGAGAGAGTCCATCTTCTCTCGAAATGCTACCGGATCGGCTTTGCCGGGACCTCGGAAATAGAGGCCGGAAAGAGCCTTGGCCGTTGAACGATAACGTTCCGTCAAACTTGTCAAAGCTGAATCGTCGACCTGCCCCAGGGATTCTCGCCGGTCGAACATGCAATCGGTAACCTGCCCTTTTGTGGCCAGGATTATGTTGGCAGCAGTACTTACATACTTGTCATCCCACTCTGCCCGATCAGCAAACGAGGCAAAGAACGAGTTGGCTGATCCACGCATGACTTGAGAATATTTGATGGCATTCCCTTCGGCCAGAGCCCAGGAGTTGTTGACAAAGTTGGCTCGACGAAATTCAAACGACTCGGCCGCCAATTGCAGAGCGTGTTCGGTGTTGCCCTTCTCCCGCTCTAACTGACTGTACATAATCAGAGTGTTGGCAATGCTGCGGTCGGATGTCCCGGACCGCTCTTTCTTGATCTTCAACGCCCTCTCGTATGCTTCACCAGCCTGGACGAGCTTGCCCTGCAACATCAACACATTTCCCAAACTGGTCAAGGCCATCGCAACCGGATAGCTATCGGGACCATTCATCGAACTTTCTAGTTGGATGGTCTTGTTAAAATAGGCTTCGGACTTATCAAACTGCTCCAAGTCACTGTACAATACTGCGAGATTATGAAGAGCGGACGACAGATAAGAGACATTGACACTGTCTGCGTTCTCCAGAACCTCGACTAACGAAAGCAGAATTTGCTCGGCTTCATCGAATCGCTTCTGATATAGGTGTAGATATGCATAGTTGTTCATTAACCCCCGCAGGACTGTGACATTTGGCGCGGACTCAGCCATGATAAGAGTATGCGCGCGCTCGTAAGCTGCCTGGGCATCGTCAATCCGGCCTTGGTTCATACAGATTACGCCGATGCGTGTAAACAGTTTAGCTGCGTAGGAGGTGTCTGGTTCCACGGACCGCTCCCAACCGGCGAGACCTCTATTAAGCGTCACTTCGGCCGGCGCGTACTGTCCGGCGTAGATGAGGGCGTAGGAGTGATAACTGAACAGAGTCAACATCAGCGGATTATTGTCTTTGAACGCCGTCTCCCAGAGCTTGATGGCGCGACCGAATAGAGACGCGGCCTGGCCGTACTTTTGCAGACTGTTGCTTATCCGGCCCACCGTCAACAACCACGCCCCGGTCGTCGAATCATCCAACTGCGAATTCTCAGCCAGGCGAATGCATTCCAGCCCGACCACTATCGCCGAATCGGCGTTACCGGACTTGGCCAATGAGTCGACCCTGCTCCACATCTTATGCACGTCATCATTTGCGGTCGCTGTCCCCCACGTAAGCAGGCTGAGAGCCGCCGAGAAAAACAGGCCAACGACCGAATTGCTCAGCCGCGCACAGCACGCTCTGCACTTTGGAGTCTCTCCATACGATGACAGGTTACGAGTCATTAGTATTGACCTAAGGTTTGTGACCTCCCCTCGGCGTTCACAAGACAGAGTGATCGGCCACCAAACTTAAGTATACAATGAGAGCCCCGATTTGTACAGTCCAAAGTGGACCGGGTTTTGGGGCTTGTTTATAAGCCCGCAGTTCACGGGTGGTGTTGGGCGACCCCGCCCGACACCTGGCGGTCACTCCATTGGCTGTCAGGCGAGTCGCCTGACAGCACCTATACAGCCAGGCAAGTCACCTGTCGGTTCAAGTGGTCTGTCGACAATTCTGCTGGGGCCGGGGTCGATGACTAAGGCCCGGAAAGCAGGGTGCCTACTTAACCAGACCGCGTGTCGATTGGGCGATGAAATCGAGCATTACTTGAAGCTCAGGCGTGACCTCAAGCTCGGAAGTAATTCGTTCGACCGCCTGAGTAGTATTAAGCCCGCTTGAGAAGAGCAGTTTGAAAGCCGCTTGCAGCCCGGCCAGCGTTTCTTTGGAAAAGCCGCGCCTTTTGAGTCCGACGGCATTGAGACCCATTATCTTCAGAGGGTATCCTCCGGCCAGAGCATAAGGACAGATATCCTGTTGCACCCGGAAGCCGCCGCCGATCATGGAATGCGCTCCGATCTTTACAAACTGATGGACCGGCAGGACGCCACCGAGAATGGCATTGTCACCGATCTCAATATGCCCGGCCAGATTCACCGAGTTGGCCAGGATGACGTTGTTGCCTATAAGGCAATCGTGCGCCACATGCGAGTAGGCCATCAATAGACAGCCTGAGCCAACGGTCGTCTCGCCGCGATCTTTGGTGCCCCGGTTGACCGTTGCATATTCGCGAACGACGGTGCCATCCCCGATAACTGCGGTGGATTCTTCCCCCTCGAATTTCAAATCCTGCGGCACACTGCCGATCACTGCGCCGTGGGCCACCGTGATGTTTTTTCCCAATCGCGCGCCGCTTGCTATCAGCGCCGATGACGCAACTTTGCTCCCGGAGTCTATCTGTACATTGGCTTCGATGATCGTATAAGGGCCAACCGTGACATCGTCGGCCAGTTCTGCTTTTGAGGACACAATCGCAGTGGAATGAATGTCGTTCATCGGTCCATCACCATGGCCATAAAGTCGGCGCTGGCCACAAGATTGTCATCCACGAAGGCTTTGCCGGACATCTTGCAGGTCATGCGACGGAAACTCTTCATCTCAAGTTCAAAGCGCAGTTGATCGCCCGGCATCACCGGTCGGCGAAACTTGGCTTTGTCGATACCCATAAAATAGACGACCTTGGTTTCCGGCTGTTCGATCTCGTGCAACAGCAGCACCCCACCGGCCTGAGCCAGCGCCTCAAGAATCAATACGCCCGGCATTATCGGATGACCCGGAAAGTGCCCCTGAAAAAACGGCTCGTTTATGGTGACGTTTTTCATAGCCACCACGCTCTTGCCCGGGTCGAGATCGAGAATTCGATCGATCAAGAGGAACGGGTATCGATGCGGCATGATTTTCAGGATAGCGTTAATATCAAAAAAGACCTCACCACCGCCTGAATAACGCCCGGCCAGCTTCTTCTTTTTGTACAACTCACGCATCTTGCGGGCTAGTGCGACATTGGCTTTGTGTCCGGACCGGGCCGCCATCACGTGCCCTTTGAACGGCACACCGATTAAGGCCAGATCACCCAATAGGTCCAGCGCTTTGTGACGCACCGGCTCGTTAGGAAACCTGAGCGGGATGTCGTTGATGATTCCGGTCTCGCCGACAAACGCTTCGTCTTTGAGGTCCAGCGCCTTCCTTATGCGGTCAACCTCGATCTGACCGCCATCGGAATCATAGATAACGACAGCGTTATGAAGCCCACCCCCCTTAATCAGTCCGGCGCCTTTAAGCTGTTCGACTTCGGACAGAAAACAAAAAGTACGAGCCGGTGCAAACTCGTCGACAAACTCCTGGGCCAGGTCGACCAATGTCGTATACTGGGTGCCCAGGGCCGGGTTCTTGTAATCGATCATAAAAGTGATGCGCATTTCATCGGAGGGTGTCACAACAACGTCCACCCCTCGTTCCGGTTCACTGTAGGCCATCGGCGTGTCGATCTCAAGGTAGACTTTGTCGGCATCCTGATCTGTTATGCCGGCTTCGAGCAACTTGTCGACATACGGTCGGGCGGAACCATCGGCCACCGGTGGCTCGTTGTTGTCCAGCTCGACCATCAGATTGTCGATTTGCAGACCGGCAATGGCGGCCAATACGTGCTCCACAGTATGGACTCTGGCTTCACCCTCCTGCAGCGTGGTGCCGCGTGAGATATCGACAACATGATCGATGTCGGCCTGCACCCATGGTTTGTCGGGCAGATCGGTGCGCACAAATCGAATCCCGGTATCGGGCGGCGCCGGTTTGAATCGCATCGTACACTCGTTGCCGGTATGCAACCCGGCGCCGGTTATCGACGATGCCTGTTTGGCTGTTCTTTGTTTTACATACATTCTCAATAATTCCAGCGAGAGATCGGCTGGAGTATACGAAGAACGGCCCAAGCCCTCAAGAACTTTTTCAGGGCGCAAAAGTACGGGGCTTCCCGTCCGGCTGAGGTCTAAATCTCTTTAAGAGATTTCACCTTTCGCAATTTTCGAAACAGTGAGATATATTCTTTGACCATTATCTCCTCGGCCGCCGAAAGACCCTCCATCATCGGGATACCGATACGGAGAACGGCCCGCACCATGTCCGAGGTTGTGCGGTCGTACCTCCTGGCCAGATTCTTAAGCTGCTCCTTCAGCTCAAAAGACACAAAAACGTTGAGGCAGTGGTCACCTCGCACGCGCTGAGTTTCGCCGGGCTTTTCAGTCATGGTTTCTCCTTGTTAATCCGTTGTTTTGTGTTCGTTTTGCTTTAAGTTCAGGCGGCCACCCATCGGCCGCTCCCATCGGTGCCTTGTTGTTGCCATTGTTAGTGATACTTTTCATGCCCGACCAAGAGCTGGGGTGAGCTGATGGTCAGATTGTACTTGGTGCGAAACAGATTCAGCACCGGTTTCCAGGTCTGCCTGCGGTCGCGATTACGGATAATCTCATTCAACTGAACGAGGTACTTCGAGTTACACACCGGACATGCCTGCTCCTGTCCGGCCCTAAGACCGAAAACCTCATCGGCCAACGGGGCCAGCAGCCTTCTGAGTTTCTTCAGACTACGCTTGTGCAAGGCTTCCAGTTTGTGCACCGGTCGGCCGGACTTATCCGAAATCTGTCGATAACTCTCTCCCATATAGTGGAAGCGGATTATGAATTCCCGTTCCTCGTCATCCAGTCGGTACAAAGCGACGTCGACCGTCTGACAGATTTGCTCCGCCCGCCTGTCAGATTGGTCAGCATCGATACTATCAGACGCCTGGCATTGAGTTTCCGGATCGCGGCCGAGATCAACTATCCAGTTTTGGTAGACAATTCGATTGCCTGACATTAACACCCCCTTTCACGGGTCTGAGAATACGCCTGTCGTTGCCCTTCCAAAATGCTACCAAAGACGGCGTTGCGCCATACCGCGCAGGTCGTATCACTTCAATGTAACATCACATTTTATGAGTCATGTGATACACGTATTGGCGGTTTCATGGGAAAAAGATTTTTGACTCGCGTTCTCTGGCCGTGTTAGTTATTTTGGGAGGTGAAACGTTGACAACAGAACCTTCCGCCCATGAGGTCGCGCTGGACAGTCCCGACTACCAAAGATATTCCGCCTATGAGGTTGAAAGCCAACCTGGTGGTCCCTATCAGCAGTTTCTGGATTGGTCCGGCAATGTTGAGTTCCGTCGGTCCAAAGCGACCGGGATAGCTCTTTTCTTACTACTGATCGCCTACCCCATCTTTTCCGTCGCCTTTGCCGGTGATCCGGAAGACCTGAAACTGCTAGAGAACGACACCGTGCTGCTATTCACACTGATCGCTACTATTATGATGCAGTGGATGATGTTCCTGCTGCTTTATGTTGCGACATATCGGGAGCAGACATTCCTGCGCGGATTGGGGCTGAAGAAACTGCGCGGGACAGATATCGCCTGGGCGATCAGCTTTTTATTGGTGGCCAATTTGATACTGCTTGCTCTCGCCTGGATACTGGCGCAATTGGGCATGCCGATGCCGGGCGAGATTCAGTTTTTGATTCCGGAGGATACCACCGGACGCATTGTCTGGGTGATGGTGTCGGCGACGGCCGGCTTCTGCGAAGAAATCGCTTTCCGCGGCTACCTTATGACCCGGCTGCGCATTCTGGGGAAGACCAAAACCTGGCTGATGCCGGTGGTGGTGTCGTCGCTAACTTTCGGCATACTGCACGCCTATCAAAGCCTGCCGGGCGTAATCATCCTGTCTGTCTATGGATTGATGTTCGCCCTGCTTTACATTCGGACGCGCAGTTTGTGGCCGTGCATAATCGCCCACTTCTTTCAGGACTTCACGGCGCTGTTTATTCCGCAGTGACGCCGAGTTTTACCACTACTGACAATCCGCACAGTAGGGATCACAATCACAGGGCAGCGGCGGCGGACCGCCAGTGAACATGAAGTCAACGAGGTAGACGAGGTCACTGATATCGATTTCAAAATCCATGTTCATGTCCGCTTCCTTAAAGCAAGGCGGGGACGGGCCAGCGGTGAACATGTAGTCCACCAGATAGATTAGGTCGGAAATGTCCACAGCATCCCCCCAGTCATAGTCAACATTGCCCCGGATCGGCGGAAGGCAGTCGGCGGTTACCGGAAGACAGAGGTATTCTTGGTAAAAAGTGTGGCACTCTTGGGCTGAGGCTATGAATGCGGCCCAACCGAGTCGCGAGGTGATAAGGCAGGTAAACACGACAAGCGGATCACCCGGAACAATGGTGCGACCGGACACAAATGTCATCACCGAGTGCAGGTCGGCGTCAAGGGAATCAGACAGAACGTACCCCTCGCGCGCTGTCATCAGACTATCCAGCTCGTTAGGAACAAACCCACCGGCGGGATAGACCCAAAGAGAATTACTCCCCGTCCAGGCGCCATAAAGGTCGGTCGGAGATCCCGGCTGGAAACCGCAATGGATGATTTCCAAAAGCTCAATCCCACCGTAGCGGTCGTTGTTCTGTTGACACTCTTCCGGGTCTTCATCGTACTCTGAACCGCGCTGGTAGATCAGCCGCTCGGCAGGGCTGAAGCCGGAACGATTGCGGGAAGCAGTGTCGGAAGGGATATCCCAGTCGATTATTTCACCGATGTTCAGGTTGGTGTGCGTTTGGCCGTCAGCCGACGATATCATCAGGACCTGAATGACAAAGTTGGTACCCGGGGAACCGGTCTGATCCGGATGAATCCACCATTTCTCGATCTGGATACCGGTGTCGCGAGTCACGAACCGTGACATGTAGGCATCGTCGACATAGACAGAACAGGTCGGGCATTCGGGGATCACTCCAACCAAGAAACGAACCGATGTCGCATGACCCATCGGAATAAAGCCGTTATCGCTCTGAGGACCCTGACCAAAGATCGACCAGTTACAAATGACAGAGTCACCATCCGGCCAGCAGATTACCGGTGAGGCATCGTACAGATAAACCGTGGCGTCACCGGGGATTGTGTCTTCGGCGCCTTCGAGATCGTCGCAGTCACCATAGTCGAAGAAGTCCAGGTTGACATGTCCGTCCCCCTGGTTGCCGAAATTGCCATTGTTAGATACAACCAACGAGAAACATCCGGTGGTGACCGTATCGAACGTGGGCAGGTAGAGCGTGTCGGCCACCCAGCACTCAATGCCGAGAGTCACCGAGTCCTCCAGAGGGTAATCATGATCCAAGACGAGCCGGCCTTTCAGATAAACGATTGTCCCCGGCGCGTTGACAATGCCGCCCGAGTTCAGACTAATCGTACTCGCCAACCGGTTGCCGCCGGGTGGAAGCACGATTGTCCCCTGCAATTCAGGAGGTAGCGAAAGCCATCCTGAAGGGCCTGTTTCCTCCAGGGGAATTATCGAAAACACGATGTCCGAGTCGCCGCTGTTGCTGAACGAAATGGGTGCGTCCAGTTGCTCACCATGCCGGGTCCAGGTTGGCCAGTCGTACCCACCCATCGGCTCTACCCAGAAGTCGGGACAACGCGAGTCCGTTGTCGTCGGCGCACTAACCGCGAGTGGTTGGCCACAGAGGACAACTATCAGAACTATTGTATTGAACAACCATCGGCAGACTGAGTACATGATGCCTCCATAGCGAGTTTCGTCTCCGCATCGGCTGCGCTGGTGCGCTGGGAACTCAAATAGAGGCCCACCTTTACTGAAATCCAGAACAGGGGGCGATAGCCCCACACGGCTGCGGCGGTGGACCACCGGTGAACATGAAATCAACAAAGTATACCAGGTCGCTAATATCGATTAAACCATCGGCATTCATGTCCCCTTCCTCAAAGCAGGGTGGCGGCGGGCCACCGCTGAACATGTAGTCAACCAGGTAGACAAGATCAGATATGTCTATAGCTCCCCCAGGGTCATAGTTCACATTGCCTGGTCCCATGCAGCAACCGTTGGACGGAGGTATCAGATTCATTCTGTACCATTCGCGACAATCCTGGGCTGAAGCTATAAATGCTGCGTAGCCCAATCGCGAAGTGATCAGGCAACTGTATATCATGATGAGATCGGAAGGAGCCAAGGTGTATCCGGAAAGATACGTCATCACTGAGTGCAGGTCAGAGTCGACCGAATCCGATAAGACATAACCCTCACGGTTGGTCATTAGACTGTCTAACTCTTCCGGGATAAACCCACCGGCGGGATAGACCCACAGTGGGCTACTGCCCGTCCAGGCGCCGTAAGGTTCATGAATCGCGTTCCCGGTCTGACCATCGCACTCGATGATCCGCAGAAGTTCGATACCGCCATAACGGTCTGAGTTTTCCTGGCACTCTTCAGGATCGTCATGGTACTCAGTGCCCCACTGGTAAACCAGTCGGACGGCAGCGCTGAAACCGGAACGGTTGCGCGATGCGCTGTCTGAGGGGATATCCCAGTCGATAGCCTCACCGATGTTCAACCCGGTGTGCGTCTGGCCGTCGGCCGATGTGATCCGCATAGCTTGAATGATGAAGTTGGAACCCTGGGAGGCGCTTTGGTCCGGATGTATCCACCATTTCTCGATCAGTAAACTGGTGTCATGAGTCACAAAACGAGACATGTAAACATCCGGGTAGTAAAGAGGATTGTCGTCTAGGTCCGTACCGTAGAGGAACTGAGTCGAGACAGAATGATCCAACGGGACAAAACCGTCATCGCTCAAGTAAGTAGTTCCCCAAATCGAGAAGTTGCATCGGACCGTATCGGTAGCATCGGTCCAGCAAATCACCGGCGAGGCATCGTACAGATAGACCGTGGCGTTGCCGGGGATAGTATCTTCGGCATCCTCTAAGTCGTCGCAGTCACCATAGTCGAAGAAATCGAGGTTGACGTGGCCGACGCCCTGGTTGCCGAAGTTACCGCTGTTGGATACCACCAACGAGAGACATCCGGTGGTGACCGTGTCGAACGCAGGCAGGTAGATTGTGTCCACAATTAGAAAGTCGATCGGGAATACATACGGTGAACCAATCATGTTACCTTCGAAGGTCATACTGCCTGTCAGACTGATAATCGTACCGGGAAGGTTGATAGTACCACCGGCGTTTATGGTAACAGTTCCGCTAAGAATGTTATTGGCGCCTGGAGGAATAGACCCCGACTGAAGTTCGGGTGATATCGACAACCAATCTGAGTAAGGACCAGGGTCTTCGTTCAACGTCGTCGAGAAATCGGTGGTAATGTTGCCGAGGTTTTCGATAGTCAGCAACTTGTCATACTGAGTTCCGTGCTTGGTGTACTCGGGATAGTCAATGTCCGTCCAGTTGACACGCCAGCCCGAACCCTGCCTTGGCTCAATGCAGGCCAGTCGAAACCAACGAACTTCCGCCTGCTGATAACTTCCTTCACCCAAAACCGCCGCACCGGGGTCGGCATCGTCGATGAACATTACATCGAGAAAGTGGTCGCCAGTGTACTGCCCGCTGGGATCGATTGTCACACTCTGCGACATATCGGAACCGGTCAGATTGGTGCCGAACCGCGCCATCGAAGCCCAATGCTCGGAGCGGCAACGCCCACCCGATCCGGATGCCGAATCACAGTGGGGTGTGTAGGTGTTGGTAAGATTGTAGTTGGAAGACCAGGTCAACCCGCCGTCATCGGAAATGGCCAAATGAAGATCGCCATTGGCCGCACCCGGGGATATTCCCGACCCGCCGAAGGCGCGTTCTGCGCAGTCGTCATACGCCTCGTTATAGGGATCGATGAACTGTGTCCATAGGCAGTAAAGCTTGCCCTCACATTCGGACAGAGACATTTTTGATCCATTCAATTGCCAGGCGCCACCATCGCAGTTGGATTGATCATACTCCAGATGAGCAACAGTACGCACGTTTCCGCCACCCGAATAATAGCCTAAGTTTTCGCCCCAGTGAAACACCCGACTCCTTGTCTGATCCACGTCACCCCCACTGTTGGCGTCAGCCGGCCAGACTCTCCCCCCCCAGGCCACATGAAAGTCATCCTGTGTGTCGATTAGGGCCGAGACGTCGGTGTATGGTCGATAGCCCTCCTGACCATCGACGTTCTGAGTCAGGTTGACCCGTGGTTGCCAACTGGTTGGGGCGCCATGGTTGTGGGATATCTGGAAATACAGATCGTTATCGCTATTTGGGAACGGTCGCCCCTGTTGGCTCGAACAAGTATCGCAGTCGCCCGGATCGGGCAGGTTGGCCAACCAGACCAGCGCTACCTTGGCGCTGGTATTGGAACAGGCCAGGTCATAGGCGATGTTGAACACGGTGTCGACCGACCAGGACGGCCAGTCCCAGTCCCCCGTGTCGTCGGCACCGACCTTGCGCCAGTAGGTCAGCTTTTTCGGAATCTCCGGGACGCCCTCAGACGATACAACCAAAACATGCAACACCGGATCGTGCCCCGGCGAATCTTGATAGCGGAACTTGGGCCACCTCGAAGCTACCAGCGTATCGCCGCCGTGATTGATCCATCCGGTTGAATCCGGGATTCGTCGGTTCATACCGAAGAACGCAAAACCCGGCCCGAAATCCCAGTAGAAATGGCTGGCCTCGTTGTAGCCTGCGTAGTTGTTGTGTCCGCCGAGCACCACGCGGCCATCGGAAGTTACATCGATTCCGACAAAACCGGCGTACTCTCCGTTCGGTTGAATCTTTTCCTGTCCCAGGAAAGTCCCTGCGGAACCGCCTTCCGAGTAGTACGCGTTGTAAGCATAATGACGGTTTTGGTCCGAGCTCGTTTCAAGGCGCATCCAATTGAAATGAACCATGAACCCCAAGCCGCCGAGTGAGTCGTGACCCCAGTCGACCATGCGCCCCATCGAGCCGTAGTGCTGCATATCCCACCAGGTGTCACCGACCAAGGTTCCAACTGCGTCGGTGGATGCATCAACCAGTCCGAGAGGCTGACCAGTTTCTCCATCAACTCTGCCTGCCGGGAAAGAATAGTGCAGCGACCGGTCTACCAAGCGGCTCGACCTGCGGGCTTCGTCGGCATCGCCGGCCGAATGAATGTCCGAGCAGATTCCGACTATCAGAAGGCAGACTACTATTATTGATCTACGTCTCATGTACATCCAGTCCTCGCGGTCGATTCAGCTCACAAATCGTGAACGGTGGATACACAGTGTCGGCTCCTTACTCCATTTGTCAAAGTCAGGGGCAGGCCACCGGCGGCGGCCCTCCGGTGAACATAAAGTCCACCATCCAGACCAGATCGGAGATGTCTATGGCTCCATCACCGGTTAGATCGGATTCCTCGAAACACTCCATCGAGCACGCGAAGAAGAACATGAAATCTACAAAGCAGACCAGGTCGGCAATAGTAACCTGATCATCCGGGTCATAGTCGACGTTACCGCGGATCGGCGGCATACAACAGCCGCAAACCGGTGTCTTAAGGTTGTCGACATACCAATCCTGGCATTCCTGAACCGTGGCCATAAACGCTGCAAAGCCCAGCCTACTGGTGATCAGACACTTGAACACCCACAACTCCCTGGTCGGCGTCAGAGTGTAGCCGGACTTGAAAGTCATCACCGAAAACAGATCGGCATAGATGGAATCGGACAATACATATCCATCGCGGGCCGTCATAAGACTGTCCAGTTCGGAGGGGACAAAGCCTTCGTTTGGATAGACCCACAGGGAGTTACTGCCGGACCAGCCGCCGTAGGGATCGGGACTCTCAGTGACAGTCCCCCCGTCGTCTTCTTTAATGTTCAACAGCGCGACACCACCGTAGCGATCTGAATTCTCCTGGCACTCTTCGTAGTCATCATTGTACTCAGCACCCTGCTGATAGACCATTCGCTCGGACGCACTGAATCCGGAGAGATTACGCACCGCAGAATCAGCCGGTATATCCCAGTCAATCGCTTCCCCGATGTTGAGGCCGGTGTGCGTCTGGCCGTCAGCCGATTTGATCCTCAGTATTTGGATGATCCAGTTGGCACCCTGGGACGCACTCTGATCCGGATGGACCCACCACTGCTCAATCTGGATACTGGTGTCATGAGTCGCGAACCGTGACATATATGTGTCGTCGACAAACAGTGACTCAGGTACCGAATCACACGACATTCCGTAGAAGAAGGGAACCGAGTCCGCATGCCCGAGGGGGATAAAGCCGTGCTCCGACGGAAAGCCGTCGTTGAATATCGACCAGTTGCAATGCACCGTTTCGCTTTGGTCCCGCCAGCATATAACCGGAGAGGCATCGTTCAAGTAGACGGCGGAGTTACCCGGTATTGTGTCCTGGGGTTGTTCGAGATCGTCGCAGTCGCCGTAGTCGAAGAAATCCATATTCACCTTGCCGATACCCTGATTGCCGAAGTTCCCGTGATTGCTGACGGTCAAAGCCAGACATCCGGTCGAAATGGTATCCCAGGCGGGGACATGCATCGTATCCATCACCCAGACATTGATCGGCAGCGTGTCCGGGCTGGTCATCTGGTTTCCCACCGCGATCAGACGACCTCCCAAGTGCACTACCGTGCCGGGATCGTTTACCATGCCGCCGGCGTTTACCGTGACCAATCCGGTGACGGTGTTGTCCATACCGGTACCACACGATACCGTCCCCTGCAACTCAGGCGACAAGGTCAACCATCCCGAGTATGTGCCGGAATCTTCTTCGATGGTAAATACAAAGTCGGTGGTCCAATTGCCTGAGTTAGTGATTACCAACTGAGTGTCCATGGTGGCGCCGTGGTGAATCCAGGCGGGAAAACCCAACTCGGACCACGACGGCTCCAAAGTACTCCAAGGCACCGGCTCGACACAAGCCATCCGGAACCAACGAACGTCGCTTGAAGTCCAGGTACCCTCGTCCTTGGTGATAGCGCCGGGATCGGCGTCGTCAATGTACTGAACATCGAGAAACCAGTCGCCCGAATAGGAGCCACTGGGATCGATTACCACCGGACTGGGTCCAAAGGTGTGATTGGTGCCGAAACGAGCCATGGACGGCCAGTGTTCCGATTGACACCGTCCCACCGCACCACTGGCCGAGTCACAATGGGGCGAGCGCGCATTGGTCAGGTCTCGCGGCAGGTCCCAGGTGTTGCCGCCGTCATCGGAGACGGCCACGTACAGTTCCCCATTGGCCGAGCCGAAAGCATCACCACCGGCGCCGAAGGCACGATTGTGACAGTCGTCATCGATACCATTCGGTATATCGTTGAACTGCGTCCACAAGAAGTACATCTTGCCGTCACACTCGGAAACGGACATTTTGGAACCGTTCAATTGCCAGGCGCCGCCGTTGCAGGTTGTTTGATCCCATTCCAAGTTGGCCGCGGTCGTAATGATAGCATCCCCGTTGGCGTCGAACCCTCCTAGGCCCAAGTTTTCTCCCCAATGAAACATACGACCGCGCAACAGACCGGCCTGACCACCCGAGTTGGCGTCAGCCGGCCAAAAGCGGACACCCCAGCCAATGTGCAGATTGTTGTCGGAATCGATCAGGGCTGACTCGTCGGTGTATGGTCGGTATCCGTCCACGCCATCGACGTTCATGGTGAGATTCACGCGCGGCGTCCATGTTGCGCCATAGTCATAAGAAATCTGATAGTAGACGTCGTTGTCCCACTGGACAAAGTTGTGGCCGCTTTGGCTGGAACAAGTGTCGCAGTCGCCGTCGTCCGGACGGTTGGCAAACCAGGTCAAAGCCACCTTTCCGTCGGTGTTGGAACAAGCAACATCCTGCGCAATGTTGAACACGGTATCTACGACATACGGCGGGTAGTCCCAATCGCCCGTGTCGTCGGCGCCGACCTTGCGAAAGTAGATGACCGCTTGTGGATCACCAGCGCCGGGTTCTGAAACCTGCGTGAAGACATGCGAAACGGGATCATGACCCGCTATCTCCTGATACCGAAATCTCGGCCAGATAGCAGACTTTAGCGAGTCGGTCTCCCAGTCTTGGCCGGTGCCTGCGGCCACCACGGAATCTTCGACCCGCCTGTTCATACCGAAGAAGCCAAAGCCGGGAGCAAAATCCCAGTAAAGATGCGCCTGATGTCCTCCGCCTGAGTTGTTGTGTCCTGCCAGTGCCGCTCTGTTGTCGGCGGAGGCATCGATACCCACGTAGCCCGCATATTCACCCGGGCCTTGCACACTCGTTAGGCCGAGCAACTCGTCACTCTGCGAGAGATATGCGTTGTAGGCATAATGGCGATTGGCTGAAACGTTTGTTTCCAATCTTGTCCACACAAAGTGTACTATCAGTTGGTTCTCGGAATCCCACCCCCAGTCAATCATTCGACCCATCGACCCATTGCGCTGGATGTCGTACCAGGTGTTGCCTACGACCAGGCCGGGTGCTGTCGAATTGCTCGATGCACGACCGAGCGACATATCCTGGTGTCCAGCCGAAGCAGGGTCAAGCGGGTTTTCATCGGCTGTCGGCAACAGGTCGTCAAGGCTCTTTGCCACGCGTGGGTTCACTTTCTGAGTCGTAACCGGCCGACTCGCAGCCATCACATTGGTGGCGGTCACCGTGATGATTGTTACGACTATGGTGAGAAGTCTGGTCGTCATCCTTTCCTCCTAAGATGCTCTATATCGACACTACTTACTATCCATCACTTGCACCGCTAAGGACACGGCGCAGGCGGGGCGCCGAAGCTGAACATGAAATCAACAAACCAAACGAGATCTGATATATCGATCACGCCGTCGCCATTGATATCGGCTTCTTCGAAACAAGGCGGCTCCTGCCCACCTGCGAACATAAAGTCAACCAGGTAAACCAAGTCGGAGATATCGATGGCATCGGCGCCGTCATAGTCGACATTACCGCGGAGCGGCGGGATGCAGCAGGGGCCGATGAGCCCACTTACAAAATACTCATAATACCAGTCATGGCACTCCTGCGCCGAGGCGATAAAGGCTGCATAACCCAGACGACTTGTAATCAGACATTTGTAGACCCACAGTGTCTTGGTCGGGGTCAATGTGTAGCCGCTCTTGAAAGTCATCATTGAGTATAGATCGGCATCAAGCGAGTCCGAAAGGACGTATCCCTCGCGAGCCGTCATCAAGCTATCGAGTTCTTCCGGGTCAAAACCGCCACCAGGATGGACCCACAGACTGTTACTACCGGACCAGGCGCCGTAAGGATAGGAACTCTCGGTGACGGTTCCATCATCGTCTTCTCTGATACCCAGCAATTCAATTCCACCGTAGCGGTCTGAGTTGTCCATACACTCTTCGGGGTCTTCGTCGTACTCAGAACCCTGCTGGTAAACCAACTTGAGGCCGGCATCAAAACCGGACCGGTTGCGCATGGCGGTGTCAGCCGGGATATCCCAGTCGATAGCTTCACCGATATTCAAACCGATATGTGTCTGACCATCGATCACTGTGATCCTCAAAATCTGAATGATCCAGTTGGAACCCTGGTCGGCGCTTTGATCGGGATGGACCCACCACTTCTCGATCAGGATACCGGTATCACGTGTCACGAACTGCGAGAAATAAGTATCCTCAACGAAAAGAGATTCGGTCGGGCTGTCACAGCAGACACCGACGAAGAACGGAACCGATGCGATATGACCCACTGGTATGAAACTGTTCTCAGACGAAGGGCCGTTACCGTAGATCGACCAATTGCAAATCACGGAATCACCGTCCGGCCAGCAGATGACCGGGGAGGCGTCGTTGACGTAGACGGTCGCATCGCCGGGGATAGTATCCTGCTCACCTTCGGAATTGTCGCAGTCGCCGTAGTCGAAAAAGTCGAGATTGACATGACCGGCGCCCTGGTTGCCCCAGTTACCCAGGTTGGACACGACCAATGAAAAGCAACCGGTCGAAATGGTATCGAACATCGGCGGCACCACGGTGTCAACGATGAAGAAGTTGATCGGAAAGACATACGGCGAACCAACCAGGTTACCGGTTGCAGTCATGTTACCTCTCAGGTTCACAAGCGTACCGGGAAGATTGATGGTGCCACCTGCGTTGATGGTAACAGTGCCACTGACGGTATTATCCTCACCAAAACCGATGGTTCCAGCCGACAGTGAAGCTGATACCGACAGCCAACCTGAGTGGGGACCGGCATCTTCGTTTAGGGTCATGGTAAAGTTGGTGGTCGTATTGCCGTCATTCTCGATAGTCAGCGACTTGTCATACTGAGTACCATGTTTGGTGTACTCAGGATAGTCGATTTCCTGCCAGGAAGGAGCCCAGCCCGGAGTCGGAACCGGCTCGACACAGGGCATACGAAACCATCGGACAGAGCTTTGCTGCCAGGTCCCCTCGTCATATACAATGGCACCGGGGTCGGGATCGTCGATGTATTGCACATCAAGGAAGTAATCGCCGGTGTAGCCGCCACTGGGATCGACAATAACGACATTCGAGCCGACTGCGTGGTTGGTTCCGAACCGAGCCATCGACGACCACATTTCCGATTGACAGCGACCGACCGGGCCGTCGATGGAATCACAGTGCGGCGTGCGAGTGTTGGTGAGGTTACGCGGATAGTCCCAGTTCATGCCGCCGTTATCGGAAACGGCAACATACAGTTCGCCGTTGGCCGACCCGGAATAATCAGAATTACTTCCGAATGCGCGATCGTGACAATCGTCTTCCACACCGTTGGGGATGTCATTGAACTGTGTCCAAAGGAAGTACAGCTTACCATCGCACTCCGAGACCGACATTTTGGCGCCGTTCAGGTTCCAAATGCCACCATTGCAAACGGTCTGATCCCATGCGAGATCGACCGCAGTTCTGATGATAGCATCTCCATTGCCATCGAATCCTCCTAAGCCCAGATTCTCTCCCCAATGAAACATTCGACCACGCAACAAACCGACCTGACCACCCATGTTTGCATCGGCCGGCCAATAGCGCCCACCCCATCCTATGTGCAGATTATTGTCGGAATCGATCAGCGCCGATGCATCGCTGAACGGTCTGTAGCCTTCTTCTCCATCGACGTTCATGGTCAGGTTGACGCGCGGATCGAACGTAGCGCCGTAATCGTGCGATATCTGATAATAAATATCGTTGTCCATGTCGTAAAAAGGGCGTCCGTCCTGGCTGGAACAGGTGTCGCAATCACCCGGGTCGGGCAGATTGGCGATCCAGACCATGGCGAATTTGCCGTCAATGTTGGAACAGGCAACGTCGTGGCCGTACCCGTACACGGTGTCGACAATGTAAGGCGGGTAGTCCCAGTCGCCCGTGGCATCCAGTCCCACCTTGCGGAAATAATACAACGGTTTTCCCACCGTGTATGGTTCACTCTGGCGCGCCAGGATGTGCAGAACGTGGTCCTGCCCGGGCACATCCTGGTAACGGAATTTCGGCCAGATGACCGACATCACCGAATCGGTCTGCCAGTCCAGACCGCTGCCCCAGGCCGACACCGAATCGGGAACGCGACGATTTTGAGGGTTCCAGCAGTCAATAAAACCCGGAGAATGCCAGTAGAAGTGGCATTGATAGCCGGAGCCCCGGTTGTTGTGTCCGCCAACACAGGCGCGGCCTTGAGCCGTTACGTCTATCCCGACGTACCCGGCGTACTCTCCATCAGGTTGCACCTTGTCCATACCCACTAAAGAATCCGACTGAGCTCGGTAATAGTTGTGGGCGTAATGGCGGTTCTCCGTTACATAAGTGGCAAGGCGCATCCAACTGAAGTGCACCTGGAAGTCTTCATCTTCGTTCACACCCCAGTCGACCATGCGACCCATGCTGCCGTTATGTTGCATATCGTAATAGGTGTTGCCGACCACAACACCCGGAGCAATCGATGTACTGCCAGCGCGTCCCAACGATTGGCGGTCACCACCCCGCCAGAACGTAGCGGGTTGCTCGTCGTGCAGCGGTAGCGCTGGTTGGGTTGTTCTCGCCGCCGGTCTCAGGGCTTGCTTCATTGTCACCGGTCGACGCGCACCGATAGCAGCGGTGGCCAGCGATGCAACCAACAGGCTGGATATTACAATATGTCGTACTCTCATACCCTCCTCCTCAGGCGTGACCCGCTCACGGGTCCATTGTCATATTTCGACACACCGGGCAACTTCCTGCAACCCGGACAGATTATTACTCGGCCATTACGGGTCCTCGGGCGGTGGACATTCGGCCATGCAACCAAAGCCAAGTCCCAGGAACATGCCATCCACAATACAGATCAGATCTTCGATGTTAATAACACCGTCGCCGTTGACATCCGCTTCCTCAAAGCACATCGGCTCCGGTCCGCCGGTGAACATGAAGTCGACCAGACAGACCAGATCGGAGATGTCCATGCCTGCATCCGGCATAGAGCAGACATTACCGCGCTGTCCGCGGCAGCAACTATAACGTGGGAGTATATGGTCCCGGCTCCACTGATGTCCGGCTTGCACGGCAGCCATGAAGTCTGCATAACCGCCCATCGAGGTTGCCAGCACACTCACGATGTCGAGCGTATCATCCGGCAGCAGCGTATGGCCGACCCGATAGGTCATCGTCGAGTGCAGATCGGCGTTCACGGAATCCGAAAGGACAAATCCTTCGCGAGCCGTCATCAAACTGTCCAACTGTTCCGGATCGAAGCCGCCATTCGGATAGACCCAGAGAGCGTTGCTGCCACTATAAGCACCGTAGAAAGACTGGCTCGGATACTCCCCCTCTCCCATAATCTGGACGAGCGAGATACCTCCCAAGCGGTCATCGTTGTCCATGCACTCTTCAGGGTCCTCATCATATTCAGAGCCGACCTGATAGATCATTCGGGTACCGTGGTCAAAACCTGAAAGATTCCGGCTGGCGGAATCGGACGGGATATCCCAGTCGATCACTTCGCCGATTGACAGGTCAGTATGCGTTTGGCCGTCGTTGGAGAAGATTCGCAATCGATGGACCAGGAACTGGCAGGTGTCCGGCTGGTCTTTGGGTGCATACCAGCTTTGCCGCACTCCGACTCCGGAGTCCTGAGTTTGGAACTCGGATTCATAGTACACGAAATCGCCTGAATCGACCGGCGGTTCATACGACACGGGCAAGAATCCGTGTGACAACCATGGCGAGCTTCCGAAGATCGACCAGTTGCACAAAACCGAATCACCATCCGGCCAACAAATCACGGGAGAAGCGTCATACAAGTATACCTGGGAGTAACCGGGGATGGTATCGTCGGGGAATTCAAGGTCATCGCAGTCGCCGTAGTTGAAGAAATCCATATTGACTTTACCGGCTCCCTGGCTGCCGTAGTTGCCGTTGCCTCGCACGATCAGTGACAGACAACCTGTCTCAAGCGTATCAGGCCACAGCTCGTAAGCCTCCGGGATTACATGGCAAACTGCGTCAAAACTGAGCGGACTGTTCTCGAAGGGGCCTTCAAACAAAAGCGTTGCCCTGAGTGTTACCCAAGTACCGGGCTCATTGACGATGCCGCCGGCATTCATGATAAGTCCGACGTCGTATATCGCACCTGCCTGGATCACTCCCGTTTCCGGAAGACCGAACTCCAGCCACCCCGGTGGACCGGTATGGTCAGTGATGGTTAACGTATAATTGGCATCCAGATTACAGTCATTGAAGAAGCTGACCCACTGATAAGAGGGTTGGCCGTGACCGGTGGAGGTCGTATTCGCACCGCTCGTTCCTATACAGGCGAGAAACTCCGGCTCCACACATGGCAAACGGAACCAGCGTACCTCGTTCAACATCCAACTCCCTTCGTCCTGAACTATCACGCCCGGGCTGGGATCGTCGATGTATTGGACATCGAGGAAATAATCGCCGGTGTATCCGGAGCCGGGATCGATAACCACATAGTCCGATCCGGGGAGAGTCTGGTTGGTGCCGAACCGCGACATTGATGGAAAGTGTTCCGACTGGCACCGTCCGCCGGGACCGCCTTCGATGTCACAGTGTGGTGTATAGGTGTTGGTCAGGTTACGCGGCAGGTCCCAGCTAAAACCACCGTCATCAGATACGATCAGGTATATCTCTCCGTTGGCAGAACCGAAAGCATCACCACCGGCGCCGAAAGCCCGTTCGGCACAGTCGTCTTCGATCCCGTTGGCCACATCGTTGAACTGTGTCCAGAGGTAGTACAGGTTGCCATCGCACTCGGACAATGTCATTTTGGAGCCGTTTAGTTGCCAACTGCCACCGTTGCATGTCGTCTGATCCCAGTCCAGTTTGGCCGCGGTGCGAATGATCGCATTGCCGCTGGTATCGAAGCCACCGAAACCGAGATTCTCACCCCAGTAGAACATGCGACACCGCAACAGGCCGGCGTTTCCTCCGCTGTTGGCGTCGGCCGGCCAAAAACGACCGTTCCAGGCGATTCGCAGATTGTTGTCACTCCCAATCAGCGGTGACAGATCAGTGTATGGACGATATCCATCGACTCCGTCGACGTTCATGGTCATGTTCACGCGCGGTTGGAAAGTAGCGCCGTAGTCATTCGATATTTGGTAGTAAACGTCGTTATCCCACTGCGCGAAATTCTGACCGTTTTGGCTGGAACAAGTGTCGCAATCGCCCGGGTCGGGCCGGTTGGCTATCCAGACCAGAGCCATCTTGCCGTCGACATTTGAGCAGGCCACGTCCTGGGCGATATCGAACACTGTATCGACCACATACGCAGGGTAGTCCCAATCGCCGGCACTTCCCACGCCCACTTTCCTACTGTAATAGATGGCCTGCGGATCACCGGCGTCGGGTTCCAAAACCTGGGAGAAAACATGAGTCACCGGAGTCTGGCCGGCGATGTCCTGATAACGCATCTTGGGCCATATTCCGAACCCCACCGAATCCGGGACACACGAATGGTCACCGAAAAAACCGAAGCCCGGGCTGACATCCCAATACACACAGGGTTGCCCGCTGGAGTGGGCTGCAATGACCGCTCGGTTGTCGACAGCAGCATCAATACTGGGGAAGCCGCCATAAGTCGCCGGGTCCTGCACCATTGTCAGTCCCAGCATGCTGTCCGTCACCGAATAGTAGCAGTTGTAAGCCGCGCTTCGATCCGACCCAGGGTAAACCGGCCAGCGCGTCCAGGTGAAGTGCACCAGCACTTGATTGCTGTCATCCCATCCCCAGTCGACCATGCGACCCATCGAACCGTTCTGTTGCAGATCGTACCAGGTGTCGCCGATCAGTTTTCCTGGCGACGTCGATGCGGTCTCTGCCCTGCCCAGCGGTTGTCCCGGCTGGTGAACGTCGGTGCTCAACGGACCGTGACCATGCGCTGTGACATTTGTCGCCGATTTTGCCACCGGCGAGATCGGGCGAGACACCTGTTTGGCCTGTTGAGCGGCCAGCACGGTCGTTGAAACAAAAAAGCACGCTACCAGCATGCCCACCAACGTTCGATACCTCCCTGTCATTGTGTGCTCCTTGTTGTAATCAGTCTCTATGTTGTCTCCAGGCGATAATTTCAGTGTCCAGGTTCGAAACCGGGTTACAGATTCCGGACCATATCATTTTTCGTGCTCTCATTGCGGCGGCTCCGATAGCGGACAGGCCGCCGGTTCGCACTCAGACGGATTGCTGAACATATACTCAACCATACATACGAGATCAGCGATGTCGATTGTGCCGTCGCCATTGATGTCGGTTTCGTCGAAGCAACATAGCGGTCCGCCGGTGAACATGTAATCAACCATCCATACCAGATCGGCGATATCGATCTCATTATTGCCACCGCAATCGACATTGCCGCGCATAGGTCCCACACAACATGGTCCCGATGTTTTGATCGTCGGCCGCCAGTTGGACCCATCAGACATAATGACGAAGGGATGGTGTTCTTCCCTCGTCTCCAGCGAATCCCATGCAATTACGATTTCTCTTTCCGAGCTTGATGGCGTCGGCATGACCAACTCCAACTGAGCCGCGTGGTACCTTCCTGCCCCGATACCCAACAGGCACGACGGATTGAACATATCCACTTGCACTATTCCGTTGGCGGAGTCTCGTGCGTTCTGCCGAAAGGCATCATCCACAGGGTTCAGGTTGGCCGCGGGAATCTCGCCATCGACGCGGACATTGAACGGCATCACGGCGAACCGCAATCCGGGATCGGTGTCCACCCAGACATCCAGCATGATCGTGGTTGTGTTTGCCGGGAAACTGTAGTTGGACAAATAAAGCAAAACGTCTGAAGTGAGTGCCTGGCCCAAAGGCGGTCCGACGCTGTCCGCACAATAAACATCGGGCCAATAGTAGCAAAAGAGTCCCCAGAACAGCAGGTACTTGTCATACAGGGTCCAGCGGTCGTATCCGTCGGTGTCGAATCCTCCTACCGGCCCGGGTCCGCCCGTGTAGATGTAATCAACGATGTATGTCATATCAGACAGGTCATAAGCACCGTCTCCGTTCATATCACCACAGATGGCGTCCGGCGTGCCACCGCAGGTGTCGGGGCTGACGCGCTCACAATGCCAGTCCTGGCCTTCCTGAACGGATGTTATAAAGTCGGCAAAGCCGAACCGGGTGGTTGTCAACATCGTGAAGATATCGATGGTGTCGGTCGGGGCCAGCGTGTAATTGTACTTGTAGGTCATGACCGAATGCAGATCGGCATCGGTCGATGGAGACATGACGTATCCCTCGTTGACACCGATGTAGTGCCAGATGGAATCCGGAACGAGACCACCGGTCGGATACACCTGGGTCGCGTTGTCGGCCGTGTAGGCGCCGTAGGGATCAGTGGTAGTGACTGTGTTGCCGCCGCTGATCTCTCTGATTTCCAGCAGCGAGATGCCGCCATACCGATCGGAGTTTTCCTGGCATTCGATGCCGTCATCGTCATTGTACTCCGACCCTTGTTGATAAATCAGACGCTCAGCCTGCCTAAAACCTGAATTGTTGCGGATACCACTATCGGCCGGAATGTCCCAGTCGACGAATTCACCGATGGCCAGTCCGGGATGTGTTTGGCCGTCGTTGGAAAACACTTGCAGCCGATGGATCAGGTACTGACAGCGGGTGGGTTGGTCCTTGGGTGCGTACCAACTGTGGATCAAACCGAGTCCTGAGTCGCGGGTGATGAACTCCGAACGGTAGAAGTATATATCGCCTGAGTCGACCGGTGGCTCATAAGCCGTCTGTATAAACCCGTTGGGACCGGTGATGCCTTGGCCATAGATCGAGTAATTGCAGCGGATGGTGTCGCCGTCCTGCCAGCAGATCACCGGCGAACCGTCGTATAAATAGATGTCGGTCCCGCCCGGGATGGAGTCGACCGTATCGCAGTCACCCGAGTTGAAGAAATCCATGTTGACCCGACCCATCCCCTGGTTGCCGAAGTTGCCGTTGTTGCTTACTACCAGCGACAGGCAAGCGGTCGAGATCGTATCCGGGAACATATCGACGAACCCGTCGGTGACCCAGCACTCGATGGGCAGTGTGTCGGGGCTACCCACGAAGTTGCCATCGAGAATAAGCGCTCCACTGAGATAGACGTCAGTGGGCGGTTGGTTCACAATTCCGCCACTGTTCAAACTGATCGTGCCTTCAAGAGGCGCTCCACCGGACGGAACGACGCCGCTTTCGAGTCCGCTGGTGGTGAGCCACCCTGGCGGTCCGGTATACTCCCGAACAGTCAATGTGAAGTTGGCATCTTCCGGACAGGGGTTCTCAAGTACCAGCGGTGTATCCAAAGGTACGCCGTGATTCGTGTGAGTGGGCCAGCCGATGCGATACAACGATGAGGCCAGGCACGGAGTCGCATTCGGTTCGATGCACGGTAAACGGAACCACATAACATCGGCTTGCTGCCAACTGCCTTCAAGATACACGATGGAACCGGGGTCTTTGTCTCCGATGTACTGGACGTCGAGGAAATAGTCTCCGGTATAGCCACCGCTCGGATCAAGCACGTAGGCGCCCGACATGTCACCGGACAGGTTGGTACCGAATCGGGCCATCGAAGCCCAATGCTCGGAACGACAAGCACTGTCGACTCCCGCGCCGGGATCGCAGTGCGGCGTATATGTGTTGGTTAGATTGTGAGCTTGATCCCAGGTCAAACCGCCATCAGCGGAGACGGAAAAGTACAGTTCACCGTTGGCCGAGCCGTAGATTTCAGGATTCTCACCGTAGGCGCGCTCGGCGCAATCGTCTTCAACTCCGGCCGGGACATCGTTGAACTGAGTCCACAGGTAATACAGTTTACCGTCACATTCACTAATTGTCATCTTGGCGCCGTTCAGTTGCCAGACGCCGCCGTTGCAGTCGGTTTGATCCCACTCAAGGCTGGAGACGGTACGTATTATCGGATCACCGCCTAAATCATATCCACCCGTACCAAGATTTTCCCCCCAATACTGCATGCGACAGCGCAACAACCCGGCTTCACCCCCTTGATTGGCGTCAGCCGGCCAGAAGCGTCCGTTCCAGGCAATGCGCAGATTGTTGTCGGAACCCATTAGGGCTGAGAGATCGGTGTATGGTCGATAGCCCTCTTCACCGTCGACGTTCATTGTCAAGTTCACGCTGGGTGAAAAAGTCGCGCCGTAGTCATGCGATATCTGATAGTAAATGTCGTTGTCCCATTGCACGAACGGTCGACCGTTTTGGCTGGAGCAAGTGTCGCAGTCTCCCGGATCGGGCAGATTAGCAATCCAGACCAGCGCCACTTTGCCGTCGACGTTAGAGCAAGCCACATCCTGGGCGATGTCGAATACGGTGTCGACCACGAACGGCGGGTAGTCCCATTCACCAGTGTCATCGGACCCGACCTTGCGGAAATAGATGAGCGCTTGCGGGTCACCCTGGTTCTCTTGCCGGACCTGCGTGAACACATGCAACACATCGTCGGCAGGACCTTCCTGGTAGCGAATGGACGGCCAAATGGCCGACTTGAGTGAGTCGGTTGGAGCACAGTTGAGACCGGCGGCTAACACCGAGTCCGGCACGTGACGATTCATTCCGTAGAAGGCGAAGCCGGGGCCGAAATCCCAATAGGTGTGTGCCTGATCGCCGCTGCCTTGATTGTTGTGGCCGCCGAGCACGGCGCGGCCATCGTTGGTAACATCCAAAGAAACATACCCGGCATACTCCCCATCCGGTTGGATCTTCACTTGACCCAGCGTTGTGCCGGCCTGACCGCCTCCTGCGTAGTATACATTATAGGTGTAGTGACGGTTCTCATTGACTTCGGTAGCCAACCTCATCCATTCAAAGTGAATCATGAAGCCAGCACCGCCGGCCACGTCGTTGCCCCAGTCGACCATGCGAGCCATACGACCAAAGTGCTGCTGATCGAAATAAGTATCACCGATTTTCGTGCCTACAAAGGGGCTGGTGAGTGAGGGCGAGCCGAGTGAAAGTCGCTCACTTGGTCGCTGGTCTGCCCAACCGCGCACGGTCTTATCGTGATCCGTATAACCGTAAGTTCCCGACATGATACCGGGCGCCAACGATTGCTCTTTCGTAGGCGGAGATTCTGCTCCAAAGGCGGACGTAATGAGGAGGGCCGCTGCAACCAGCAGGCTATTCACTGGGAGTCTTTTGATAAACATAACACACCTCCGTGCTAACTGCGGTCCGCAGAAACTGTGGGGCCCCTCCCAACGAATCTTGCAGCACATGTTGTGATCGGCCGGAGCACAAGTCGGTCGATCTTCTGCCAGGACGGCAGTGAATGGGATCGGAAGTGGGTTGTCTCGAAGCTGTCTTGAGGAAGAACATCCAGATACAAACCCCGTCTGCCCTGTCTTCCCCTCAGCCGCCGCACTATCACCTCCGGGTTGTGAGGGAACCGGCGATGCCATCGGACTCAGCCAATGCCGTGCATGTACTTACGGCTTCACAATAAAAATAGTCTTTTGAGTCATTGTTGTCAAGCGCTAATCCTGCGTCGGCGGCCAATCATACTGTCAAGGGTTTTGTGTAAATTCTGTATTTGGCATATCCGTTGGGTTGTTTAGTACGTAAGCTATTAGTCCATATATGATTCTCTCGGCACTGCTTTTGTTATTGAATGATCGCATCGGAAT